>Ga0209333_1000011_pt1 | contig 122446 bp, 111 predicted proteins | sample BlaSpr_A8_OM2_O3_FD_187982 | JGI IMG/M metagenome (GOLD analysis project Ga0209333, IMG submission 187982) | Forest soil microbial communities from Thunder Bay, Ontario, Canada - Black Spruce, Ontario site 2_A8_OM2_O3 (SPAdes) (version 2) | ecosystem: Environmental > Terrestrial > Soil >... | reverse complement strand
GCGGCGCGGGCCGACCCGGTCAGCTCGGTCCGCCCGCCGGTACTCGCGGTCCGGCGCGCGCACCAGCCCGCCAGCATCACCGGGCTGGCGGCACTCAACGTGACCCGCACCCCCGGCCGTACCGCGATCGGGATGGTCAGCCTCGCCGTGGGCATCGCCGCGGTGACGATGCTGACCGCGGTCACGTTCGCGTTCCGCGGCGTCATCGTCGGATCGCTGCTCGGCGACGCCATCGCCGTGCAGGTAAGAAGCGCCGACTACATAGCCGCCGCGGCCACGGTCATTCTGGGCGTGCTCGCCGTCGCCGACGTGGTATTCCTCAACATCCGCGAGCGCGCGGCCGAACTGGCGACCATCCGCAGCTTCGGCTGGCGCGACAGCGCCCTGGCCCGCCTGGTGATCACCGAAGGCGCGATCATCGGCCTCACCGGCTCCCTGATCGGCGCCGGGCTCGGCCTGGCCGCGGCGGCCTGGTTCGCCGGGCAGCTGCCCGCCCGGCTGCTGCTCATTGCCGCCGTTGCCGTCGTGGCCGGGGTCCTCATCACCGCCGCGGCCGCGCTGCTGCCCGCCGCGCTGCTGCGCCGCCTGCCCACCGCCCACCTGCTAGCAGAGGAGTGACCGAGATGGCTGCAACTGCCCCCGGCAGCGGCATGCTGGAGCTGCGCGGTGTCACGAAGCGCTACGGCACCGGCCAGGGCGGCCAGGTCACCGCCGCCGACGACGTCACCCTGTCCATCGAGGCGGGCGCGTTCGTCGCGCTGACCGGCGCCTCCGGCTCGGGCAAATCAACCCTGCTGCACATGATCGGCGCGATCGAGCGGCCCGACTCCGGCGCCATCATCAACGACACCACCAACGTCACCGCGCTGCGCGGCGCCGCCCAGGCCGACTACCGGCGCACCATCGGCTTCGTCTTCCAGCGCTACAACCTGCTGCCCGCGCTCACCGCCCTGGACAACGTCATCACCCCCGTGCTGCCGTACCGCACGCCCTGGGACAAACGCGCCCGGGCCCGCCAGCTCCTCGACGCCGTCGGCCTGGCCGGACGCGAACGCTCCATGCCCGCCCGCATGTCCGGCGGCGAACAGCAGCGCATCGCCATCGCCCGCGCCCTGATCAACACCCCCGCCCTGCTGCTGGCCGACGAACCCACCGGCAACCTCGACTCCGCCACGGCGGCCGGCATCCTCGACCTGATCACCCAGCTGCGCGCCGAGCACCACATGACCATCATCCTGGCCTCCCACGACCCCCAGACCGCCGCCCGGGCCGACCGCCTGATCCGCCTCCGCGACGGCGCCGTCATCGACGACATCCAGCTCACCCAGCACCGGCCCATACAAGACGTCATCCGTCACGTAACCCAGCTCGGCTGACCACGGCACCCGGCCGCCGGTGTATCCATGAGGGATGGATCCGGAAGCGGCGCTGCGGCGGATCGCCTTCGAGCTGGAGCGTGCCAGCGCCCCGACATACCGGGTGCAGGCCTTTCGCCGGGCTGCTGCGGTGCTGGCGGCGATGCCCGCCGGCGAGCTCGACCGGCGGATCGCCGACGGCACGCTGCAGGATCTGCACGGCATCGGGCCAGCGACCGCCGGTGTGATCGCCGCGGCCGCGGCCGGGGAGCGGCCCGATTACCTGGTCCGGCTGCAGGCCGAATACCAGCCGCCGCCGCGGACCGCGATGCGGGCAGCGCTGCGCGGCGACTGCCACACCCACTCGACTTGGTCTGACGGCGGCAGCGCGCCACGGGAAATGGCGGAGGCCGCCCAGGTGCTGGGCCATGAGTGGATCGCGCTGACCGATCACTCGCCGCGCCTGACGGTGGCCAACGGGCTGTCGGCCGAGCGGCTGATGGCGCAGCTCGCGCTCATCGAGGAGCTGAACGCGGAGCTGGCGCCGTTCCGGATTCTCAGCGGGATCGAGGTCGACATCCTCGAAGACGGCGGCCTCGATCAGCGCGAGGACCTGCTCGCGCGGCTCGACGTCGTGGTGGCCAGCGTGCACTCCAAGCTGCGGATGCCGGCCGGGCCGATGACCGAGCGCATGCTTGCGGCCGTCGCCAGCCCGCACGTGGACGTGCTCGGGCACTGCACCGGCCGGATGACGATGGGACGGCGCAGCCGACCGCAGTCGGAGTTCGACGCCGACGCGGTGTTCGCCGCCTGCCGGGAGCACGGCGTCGCGGTGGAGATCAACTGCCGCCCGGAGCGCCAGGATCCGCCGGACGACCTGCTCCGGCAGGCGGCCGACGCGGGCTGCCTGTTCGCAATCGATACCGACGCGCACGCGCCCGGCCAGCTCGACTGGCTCGACAACGGCTGCGAACGAGCCGAGCGTGCGGGCATCACGCCCGACCGGGTCATCAACGCTCGCACCGCGGCCGCCCTCACCGAATGACTTGAACGTGGCAGAAGATCAACTACCAAGTGAACGTGAACCGCGGCGCGGGCTGGCTCAGCACCGCGGTCACGGGCACGACAGACCAGAGGGCTTTCAGCCCGTCAGCGACCGCCGCGATGAGTTCCGGCACGTCCGACGATGCCGACTCATGCATGGCCTCGGCGACGATGAGCACGGTGGCCGTTGAGCCCTGCACCGCCGACAGGCCGCTTTGCCGGTTGGTCCACCGGCGGGCATGCACGTGCCCAGCCTGGTCTGCGAAGATCACCTCGTGCGGGCCGGGATGCTCGGTCTCGCCGGAGAAGGTCAGGTAGTCCTCGTCGCCATCGGCGTATCTCACGTCCAGGCGGCCAGTGACCTTGTCGAGATCGAAGACGGCGACCGGGATCGCAAAGGCTGCCGACACCGCGTTGCACATGTCGACGAGGGGGTGCAGCTGGGGGAGGGCGCCATCCTTCCGGAAGCGCCGCAGCAGTGCCTCACTCGCGCACCGGTACTGCGTGGGCTTGAGTCCCATCCTGGTGAACGTGCGCCGCCAGGCCCGGATCTCGGGCAGCTCACTCTCGGTTGCGTCTGCCAGCCGGGAACGCGCGATCGCAGTGAATTTCGCGACGCTGTCGCCGGCTGCGGCATCGGGGGTGATCCCGTCGGCGAACACCACCCCCGCAACGAGCTCGGGGAAGTCACTCCAGATCTCTCCGGAATGCTGGAACTCCATGGGCACTAGCCTGTCACCAGATGTGAGGAGGTGTGCCGTCGTGGATACTGCTGAGCCCGGTGGCACCGGGCAGGCAGACGAGCACTCTGCCGAAGACGCCCGTGAAGCGGCGGACGCCGATGAATATACGCGGCAGCTGCGCGCCTTTCCGGTCGACCAGGTTCTCCGGGATTTCCTGTTCAGTCTGCTCAACGCCGCGCAAGTGAAGCTGGGCCGGCGAGACGCCAGGCTGCTGATCGACGTGACCGCGGTGGTACACGAGCACGCGCGCCCCCACTTGCCGGGCGAGCTCACCAGGCAGATCGACGAGGCGCTGGGGCAACTGCGGATGGCTCAGGTGAGCGCGGAGAACCGCGCTAGCCAGCAGGGCCAGAAGGAGGAGAACGACCTGGGCACGGCCCCGGCGCCGCCATCGGCCGGCCCGGGGCGGTAACGCCTAGCCGCTACGCCCGCAGCCGACATCAGCGTGTGGCGTCGGCGAGGGCGCGCGAGATGGCGCGGGCGACCGCGACCACCGCGGGCCTGAGCACGGCGGGCTCGACCTGGCCTGTCCGGGTCACCACAGACAGGGCGGCGACGGGGGACCCCGGCCCGCCGCGGATCGGCGCGGCCACCGACGTGACCGGCTCGGGCCAGGTCCGCGCGGCGACCGCGACGCCGTCGCGGCGGATGCCGGCCAGCTGTGCCCGGAGTTCCCTGGGCGTGCGGACGATGTTCTCCGGGCGCAGCGTGAGGTCCTGGCCGAGGATCTCATCCTGAAGCGCAGCAGGGGCGTGCGCGAGCAGCACCAGGCCGACTCCGGTCGAATGCAGCGGCAGCCGGCCGCCGACCCGGTACATGACCCGGCCGGCGCCGCGCGCCGATAGCCGCTCGACCAGGATGGCCTCGCCGCCGTCCCGCACGGCGAGCAGGACGTGCTGTCCGGTGGCGAGGTGCAGGTCTTCCATGTAGGGCAGTGCGGTAGCTCGCAGCCCGTGCCCGCGGGGCGCGAGCGAGGCGATCTCCAGCAGCCGCAGCCCGATGACGTAGTCACCGCCCCGCGTTCGCTCCAGCGCCCCGAGCTCGGCGAGCTTGCGGGCCAGCCGCAGCGCGGTCGGCTTCGGCAGGGCCGCCCGGACGCTCAGCGCGCTGAGGGACAGCGACCGGTCCGGTCCGAAGGCCGTCAGGATCCGGAACGCGCGGTCGAGCACTGGTTCGCCGTGCGCGGGCCTGCGCCCGCGCGGCTGGCCGGCAGCGTCCATGGCAATGTTCCTTTGCCTGCATGCTCCTTCGTTCCATTCAATGAAATCACGCCTGTACAGGCGCCCTGCCCCGGCCGACCATCCCAGGTATGACAGCTGCGGGCCCGGCCAGCACGGTGAGCACGCCCGTGCTGATCGCGGGCGGCGGCCCGGCGGGCCTGGCGGCCGCCGCTGAGCTCAGCCTGCACGGCGTGCCGTGCATCGTCATCGAGCCGCGCACGCAGGTGTCACACCGGCGCCCCCGCGCCAAGACGACCAGCATCCGGACGATGGAGCATCTGCGCCGCTGGGGCATTGCCGGCCGGCTCAGGGCGGCAGCGCCGCTGCCGGTCGCGTGGTCGCAGCGCGTCGTGTTCTGCGAGACGCTGACCGGGCAGCGGATCACCGAGTTCGATGGCGCGTTCGGCCTGACCCAAGAGCGTGATGACCGGTTCGCCGAGCCGGGCCAGCAGGTGCCGCAGCCGGTGGTCGAGGACGTCCTGCGTGCGCACCTGCGCGCGAGGCCCGGCGTCCAGCTGCGCGTTGGCCACACCGTGACCGGGCTGGCGCAGGACGAAGGCGGCGTCACCGTGACGGTCGGCGACGGCGACGGGTCCGCATACGCGATCCGGGCCCGTTACGTGCTGGGCTGCGACGGGGCCAGTGGCGTGGTCCGCGATCAGATCGGCGTGCGGTTCGCCGGCCGATCGGATCCGCGTCCCAACTTCAACGTGGTGTTCCGCGCGCCGGGCCTGGATACGCATCTCGGTGCCGCCGTGCAGTACTGGGTGGTCGGCGGCCGCACGACCGGGCTCATCGGCCGGCTTGACCTGAACGGGACGTGGTGGGCGGGCTTTCCCGGGATCGACGCCAGCTACGGGAGCGCGCACGCGTCCGAGCTGATCACCGGGCTGATCGGCAGGCCCGCCGCACACCAGGTGCTCGCCACCGACCCGTGGACCGCCCGGATGATGCTCGCGGACCAGTTCGCGGCCGGGCGCGTGTTCCTGGCGGGGGAGGCAGCGCACGTGAACCCGCCGTGGGGCGGGCACGGGTTCAACACCAGCGTCGGCGACGCGGTCAACATCGCCTGGAAGATCGCCGCGGTCGAGCACGGCTGGGCGCCGCCGGAACTGCTGGTGAGCTACGAGGCCGAGCGCCGCGGTGTGGCCGAGCAGACGCTAGCCTGCGCCGAGTCGAACATGGCCGCACTGGCGGGCGACCTGCCCGCCGACGCGGCGGCCATCCAGCGGGTGAAGAGGTTCGAGTTCTACAGCCTCGGCCTGGTCCTCGGCTATTCCTACGCCGGGTCGCCGCTGATCCAGCCCGGCACACCGCCGTCCCCGGCCGCGGATTCCACCAGCTACACGCCCACGGCTCGGCCGGGGGACCGGCTGCCGCACGCGTGGTTCCCCGACGGCGCGTCGCTCTACGACCGGCTCGGCACCGGCTTCACGCTGCTCGGCCCGGCGGGCTGCGGCGGCGGGCTGGCCGCGCGTGCTCGCGGGAGCGGGATCCCGCTCGCCGTAGTGCAGCCGCCGCCGGACTACCCGTGGCGTGATGCCTTCCTGCTGGTGCGGCCGGACCAGCACATCGCGTGGCGGGCCAGCGATCCGGACAGCATCGACCTGGACCTGGCAACCGGGCTCGCAACGACCACGGCAGGAAGGCCTGAATGAAAATCGCCCTCACCAATGTCCGCGTGTTCGACGGGCGGCGCCTCGTGCCCGGCAGCACCGTCGTCATCGAGGACGCGCTGATCGGCTCCGATCCCGACGGGGCGCGGCGCGTCGACGGCGCCGGGCGGGTGCTGCTGCCCGGGCTGATCGACGCGCACGTGCACCTTGGTGGCCCGCACCACCTGGCGGCGCTGGCCAGCTACGGCGTGACGACCGCGCTGGACATGGCGTCCGTGCCGGGCGTCACCGCGCCGCTGCGCGGTCTGGCCGGCCAGACCGACATCCGCAGCGCCTGCATTCCCGCTATCGCGCCGGGCAGCCTGCACGCGAGCTTCCCCGGCGTAGGCCCGGCCGGCCTGATCGGCGGCCCGGACGAGGCCAGGCAGTTCGTGGCCGACCGGGTCGCCGAGGGCGCGGACTACATCAAGATCGTCATCGGCAGCCCGTTTGCGGATCACGAGCAGGCCACCATCGACGCGCTGGTCGCCGCGGCGCACGAGCGGGGCAAGCTCGCCGTGGCGCACGCCTCGTCCTCGGGTTCGGTGGCAAAGGCACAGGCTGCAGGCGCCGACATCCTCACCCACGCACCGCTGGACCAGCCCCTGGACGCGGCCGCCGTGGCGCAGGCTGTGGCGGCCGGCCGGAGCGTGGTGCCCACGCTGACGATGATGCAGGCGATCGTGTCGCACGTCGCGCCGCCCGGCGCGGACTTCGGCAACGCGAACGCCAGCGTCGCTGCGCTGCACGAGGCCGGGGTCCCGATCCTGGCCGGGACCGACGCGAACGCGTCGGCCCTGATCCCGGGCGGCGTCCCGCACGGCGAGAGCCTGCACCGCGAGCTGGAACTGCTCGCCGGCGCCGGCCTGTCCACCGCCGACGTGCTGCGGGCGGCGACAGAGCTTCCGGCCACGGTGTTCGGGCTCGCCGACCGAGGGGTCATCGAGCCGGGCAAGCGCGCAGACCTGGTGCTGCTCGACGACGACCCGATCGCCGACATCCGGGCCACCCGGTCCATCCGCCGCATCTGGATCGGCGGAATCGAGCACGAGCCCGCCGAAGCCACAGACCAGGCCGGATAAGGAGACCACCATGAGCCTGCACGGACTGCTATCGGTGACCATGGGCGTCCCCAACGTCGCGGAGACCGCGGCGTACTACACCGACTTCGGCCTCGCGCCGTCCGGCGATGGCTGGTTCAGCACCACCGACGCGGGCCGGCAGCTGCGCATCGAGTACGCGCCGACCCGGCGGCTGGTCGAGCTGCGGGTCGCCGCCGATGACGCCGACGACCTCGGCCGTATCGCGGCGAGCCTCGCCCGCCTCGGCGTCGCCGCCACGCACACCGACGGGGCGGTGCAAACCACCGAGCCGGCGACCGGCACCCGGGTCCGCATCGAGGTCGCGCCCCGGCTGCGCCAGGATCGTGTCCCGGCCACCGCGTACAACGGGCCGGGCCGGGCGGAACGGCGGAACGCCCGGGCGCCGGGTTTCGGCCGCCCGGACCGGGTGCGCCCGCGCAAGCTCGGGCACGCGGTGCTGGGCAGCACCGACCCGGAGCGGAGCATGGCGTTCTTCATCGACGGCCTCGGGTTCAAGGTCAGCGACCGGGTCAAGGGCGCGGGCGCATTCATGCGCTGCTCGACCGACCACCACAACGTGCTGGTCCTCGGTGCTCCGGTGAGCTTCCTGCACCACACCTCCTGGCAGGTCGACGACGTCGACGACGTGGGCCGCGGCGCGCACGCGATGCTGGAGGGGAGCCCGCAGCGGCACGTCTGGGGGCTCGGCCGCCACTACGCCGGCTCGAACTTCTTCTGGTACCTCAAGGACCCGGCGGGCAACTTCTCCGAGTACTACTCCGACATGGACTGCATCGTCGACGACCAGCTGTGGACTCCCGAGGACCTGGAGGGCGCGCGCGGCCTGTTCGAGTGGGGGCCGCCGCCACCGCCCTCGTTTCTGCACCCCGACGACCTGGCCGCGCTGATGACCGGCGCGCACGCGCCCGCCTAGCGTTACCGCATCCGCTCGAGGATCTCGCGGACGAGCTCGATCGTGGTGTGCGGGTGCAGGAACGCGAACCGGGCGACGGTCTCGCCTTCCCAGGCGGACGGCGGTATGAACGCCACCTGGTCGTGCAGCAGCCGGTCGGCCCAGTCCGTGTACTGCGCGGGCGTCCAGTCCTTGCGGCGGAACAGCACCACGCCGAGCTGGGGCTCGCGGATCAGCTCCAGGTAGTCGCGGTCGGCGATCTCCGTGGCCGCCTGGCGGGCCAGGCTGATCGAGGCCTCGATCGCGTCGGAGTAGGCCCGCACGCCGTAGACCGCGAGCGAGAACCACAGCGGCAGCCCGCGGGCGCGCCGGGTGAGGTGGTAGGCGTAGTCGGTCGGGTTCCATTCGGCCGGGTTGTCGTGGATCACATCGAGATACGAGGCGTCCTGCTTGTGCACGGACCGGGCCAGGGCGGGTTCGCGGTAGAGCAGCGCGGCGCAGTCGAACGGGGCGAACAGCCACTTGTGCGGGTCGACGATGAACGAGTCGGCGTGCTCGATGCCGTCGTAGGCGCTCCGGACGCTGGGCGCGAACAGCCCGGCCCCGCCGTACGCGCCGTCCACGTGGAACCAGGCGCCGAGCTCGCGGCAGACCGCGGAGACCCCGGCCAGGTCGTCGATGATGCCCGCGTTGGTGGTGCCGGACGTCGCGACGACGGCCGCGATCGAGGACGGGTCGCCGTCTTCCTCGATCGCCGCCCGGAGCGCGGCACCGGTCAGCCGGTGATCATCGGTGCGCACGGTAAGCGGGTCCATCTCCAGGATCCGCAGCGTGGACGCGATCGAGGAATGCGCGTCCGTGCTGACCGCCACCCGCCACCGGCGGCCGGTCCCGGCGGCCCCGCCCCCGCGCTTCGCGACCTCCCTGGCGACGACCAGCGCCGACAGGTTGGCCGCCGAGCCGCCGGAGACGAAGCAGCCGCCGGCGCCGGGCGGCAGGCCGGCCCGGTCGGCGATCAGCCGGAGCACCTGGTTTTCGGCGTGGATCGCGCCCGCGGCCTCCAGCCAGGAGATGCCCTGGATCGACGCGCAGGAGATCAGCATGTCGAACAGCAGCGACGCCTTGGTCGGCGCGGCCGGGATGAAGCCGAGGAACCGGGGGCTGTCCGCCGAGATCACCGCGGGGGCCAGGCACGACGTGTACACGCCCAGCACCTGGTCAGGGTTGTGCGGCTGGTCGCCGAGCAGGCCGCGCACGGCCAGGTCGAGCTCGGCCGGGTCGCGTGAGCCCTCGTCCAGCGGGACCGGGTCAAGCCGGAGCCGGTTCTCGGCGTACGCGAGCACCGACCTGATCATCTGCTCCGTCGTGGCGTCGACACCGTGCATGTCAGAAACACCATGCTTGTCAGAGACACTGCGGATGTTTGGAACGTCGCTGTTTGAAGCGTGGCTGTTTGAAGCGTGGGTGTTTGAAGCACTGTGCATGGCGGAAACGTACAGCGGCCGGCCCCGGTGTGGTTCCGGGGCCGGCCGCTGTGTGCCGCGGTTCATGCGCTCTGCGGTTCCAGGGCGCCGTCCGGCAGGCGGGATGCGCGGACGCGCAGCCCGGCGGTGCGGACCAGCACCATGACGACGGCCATGAAGATCAGCCCGTCGGTGATGGCCGCCTCGGAGACCTGGTTCGCAATGGCCCAGCTCACGATCTGCGGCTCGAACCAGTGCCCGGCTCCGTAGGAGAAGGCGGCCCTGGCGCCGATGATGACGGTCCAGAAGATCGCGTACGGCGCGCCGGCGCTGCTGACCGGCTTGCCGGTCTTGGGGCTGCGGTACACGCCCATCAGGGCGGCGGCCGCCAGCCCGCAGAGGACGCCCGCCACGGCGCCCGCGATCTCGACGACCAGGCCGTTGCCGTGCGTGACCGGCTGATCGACGAACAGCGGGATGATGACGGCGGCGGCGATAACCGGGCGCAGCAGTCGCGCCGGGCCGATCTTGCGAGCGGGGCCGAGGTCGGTGGCCAGCACCGTGGCGAGAACCACGCCATTGACGATCATCGCTTCGGTGAGTTCGGAAAGCATCGCGTGCTCCTCGGGGGATTCGGTTTTCGACGACGAACTCACGATCGCGTTCTTCGCCGGATTGCGGATCGGAGCACGGTCTGGCCGCCGGCGCCAGACGTCGCGGGCCCTCTGGTACCAGGCGGTACCAGGCCAGACCGGCGGGTTTCAGCCCAGGGTCTGACGTGCCCGCGCCGCCCGGGCGCCGATACTGGAGGCATGCAACGGACGGTGAACTGGGCGGCACGGGCTCTCGGGTTCGTGTGGATAGGCCTGTTCACGTTCCTCATCGCCCCGCCGCACGGGTCGCTCGCCTGGGCGGTGCAGATCGCGGGGTACAGCCTGGCCGCTGCCGGGCTCGTGGGGTGGAGTCTGGCCGACCTTGACAGCGCCGCGAGCAAGTATCAGGCCTGGCTGCGGCCCGTAGCCCTGGGCGCGATCGTCGCCGGCACGGGGTTCGCGTCCAGCGCGGGCCACGGCGGCACCGCCCTGGTGATCTTCACGTTTGTCGCGGCGATGATGGCGGGCGCCGACATCGATCTGACCCCGGCGATCGCCGTGACCGCGACCGGCATCCTGGCGATCGACGTCAGCGGGCTGATCTTCAGCGCCAGCTACGGCGTGCTGATCGGATTCCCCGCATTCGTGGTCGGCGGCCTGGTGGTCGGGCGCAACCGCTTCGGCTACCGGATCCAGGCGGAGCAGGCGGCGGTGCTGCTCGCCCAGCGCGAACGGCTCGAGACCGAGCAGCGCCGGGCCGACCTGCTGGACGAGCGGGCCCGCATCGCCAGGGAGATCCACGACGTGCTCGCGCACTCCCTCGGCGCGCTCGGCATCCAGATCCAGGCGGCCCGGGCGGTGATGACCAGGGAAGGGGACATCGACCGGGCGGACGAACTGCTCGGGGTTGCCCAGCAGATGGCCGGCGAGGGCCTGGCGGAGACCCGCCGGGCGATCCACGCCCTCCGCGCCGACACCCTGCCGCTGACTGAGGAACTCGCCGGGGTCACCGAAACCTACGCACAGCGCTACCGCGTCGCGGTGAGCTTCGACACCAGCGGCGTCCCGGTCCCGCTGCCACCCGACGCCACGATCGCGCTGCTGCGCGTCGCGCAGGAGGCACTGGTCAATGCCACCAAGCACGCGGCGGGGCAGCGAGTCACGGTCTGCCTGGACTTCGGGGACGCCGAGGTCCGCCTCACCGTGCGCAACGATCTTGCCCCGGGTTCCACCGGCACCGCCGCGGCGGGCGTGGGCACGGTCCACGGCGGCTACGGGCTGACCGGCATGCGGGAACGGCTCCGGCTGCTGAGCGGGACCCTCGAGGCCGGCCAGCGCGACGGCCAGTGGATCGTGACCGCCGAGGTCCCGCGCTCCGAGCCGGAGCAGCCAGACCGGCCGGAACAGCCGCAGCAGCCAGACCGGCCGGAACAGCCAGGCCGGCCGGAACAGCCGCAGCAGGTGGCGTCGTGACGTCCGGGGAGGCGGGCGCGCGGCTGCGCGTCGTCATCGCCGACGACCAGGCCAGCGTGCGCGAGGGCCTTGTGCTGCTGCTCGGCGGGCTGCCCGGCATCGATGTGGTCGGCGCCGCCGCCGACGGCGAGCAGGCGCTGGCGCTCGTGGCCGAGCACAAGCCCGACGCGATCCTGCTCGACCTGCACATGCCCGTGCTCGACGGCATCGGCGCCACCCGCCGGCTGGTCGCCGAGCACCCCGAGGTCGCGATCGTCGTGCTCACCACCTTCGCGGACGACAGCACGGTCCTCGACGCCCTGCACGCGGGCGCGCGCAGCTACCTCACCAAGGACGCCGACCACACGGAGATCGCCAAGGCGCTGCAGGCCGCGGCGGGCGGGCTGACGGTGTTCGACTCCCGGGTGCACGCCACGCTGCTGGCCGCCACGGCGGCGAGCGCCAAGCCGGAGCCGGGCGCGGCGCCGCCTCCGGACGGCCTGACCGACCGCGAGGCCGAGATCCTCGGCCTGATCGCGCGCGGCATGACCAACCCGGAGATCGCCGCGCAGCTGTTCCTCAGCAACCACACGATCAAGACCCACATCAGCCGGATCTTCGCGAAGACCGGGTCGCGGGACCGCGCCGCCGCGATCGGCTACGCGCACCGGCACAACATCGGCTGACCCACCGGCCCCAGCCGTGCGTGGCGCGGCGCCGTGACGGGTAATCAGGCACTATCCGCTCTTGCGCGGACAAGAGCGGACTCCTGACCAGGGAGGGGCCACGATGACCGACTCGCCACCCAAGCTGCGCGGCATCTCCGACCTGCGTGAGTTCTTCCGCACCAACACCGAGCCGATCTACTTCCTCTCGCCGACCGCGTTCAACCTGCTCGGGATCGACCGGTGGGTGCGCAACTTCCACTACGTCTGCTACTACGACTCGTTCGAGGGCAGCCACCCGAGCGTGTTCGTGCCCGCCGACCGGCAGGCCCCGGAGTTCGAGTCGATCGAGGACATCTGCAACTTCCTGCTCTCCCACCGCGAGGTCAAAACCTGGATGCGCTCGCAGGGGTCCGGCGGCCGGGTCGTGTTCGTGATGTTCGACGAGGAGACGGAGCGGCTGGCGGCCGAGGCCGGGCTCCGCGTCGCCCACCCGCCGGCCGTGCTCAGGCACCGGCTGGACTCCAAGATCGTCACCACGCAGCTCGGCAACGACGCCGGCGTGCCGAGCGTGCCGAACGTGCTCGGCCGCGCCGCCAGCTACCAGGAGCTGCTGGACCTGGCCGCCCGGGCGGGGCTGGGCGAGGACCTCGTGGTGCAGATGCCCTACGGCGACTCCGGCAAGACCACGTTCTTCATCAAGTCCGAGGCCGACTGGGACAAGGCCGTGGCGAAGGAACCGCTGGCCGAGAATGAGCTCAAGGTCATGCGCCGGATCGACCACCGAGCGATAGCGGTCGAGGCCGTGCTCACCCGGTGCGGCACGCTGGTCGGGCCGCTGATGAACGACATCACCGGCCACCCCGAGCTGACCCCGTACCGCGGCGGATGGGCGGGCAACGACTACCCGGCCACGATGACCGCCGAGCAGAAGCAGCGGGCCAGGGACCTCACCCAGCGCCTGGGTGACCGGCTGGCCGAAGAGGGTTACGTGGGCTTCTTCGAGGTCGACTACCTCGTCGACACCGCCACCGGCGAGATCTACCTGGGCGAGCTCAACCCGCGGATCAGCGGCATCAGCTCGATGACGAACGTGACCGCCGGCGCCTATGCCGACATGCCGCTGTTCCTGTTCCACCTGCTCGAGTACCTCGACGTGGACTACGAATGCGACATCGACGAGATCAACGAGCGCTGGTCGCGGGAGGCAAGCGTCGATGTGTGGAGCCAGATCATCATCAAGGAGACCGGCGGCGAGGTGGAGCTGCTCAACCGCGCACCGCGCACCGGCATCTACCGGCTCACCGGGGACGGGGCCGCCGAGTTCAACCGCTGGGGATACGACTGGCACTGGATCTCGGACGAGTCCGAGGCCTTCTACCTGCGTATCCTGGCGCCGGGCGACTACCGTTACCCGGGTGCGGACCTGGGAGCGCTGGTGACCCGCGGGCGCCTGCAGACCGATGACAACCAGCTCGAAGACCGGTGCAAGCGGTGGATCACCGGGATCCGGGCCCAGTTCGCCGGCACCCCGATCGTGCGCCAGCACCCCGACCCGGTCACCCCGACGTCGTTCAAGATGGCCTGACCATGAGCCATGACCCGCACCCGCTCGACCCGCTGACCGCCGACGAGATCGCTACCGTCGCCGCCGCTGCGCGCCGCGACCGCGGGGTCGCCCCGCCGGGCTGGCGGTTCGCGTCCATCGAGCTGATCGAGCCGGCCAAGGGAGCGCCCGCCGGATCCGTCCCACCCGTCCGCCAGGCCGCCGCGGTCTGCTGGAACCGGTCGGACGGCGAAGCGTTCCGGGCAGTGGTCTCGATCCGCGACGCCGCCGTAACCGGGTGGGAGCACCTTCCCGGGCAGCAGCCGAACATGACCGTGGACGAGTGGCATGAGTGCGACGAGATGCTGCGCGCCCACCCGCAGCTCATCGATGCGCTGGCGCGCCGCGGGATCACCGACATGTCGCTGGTGCTCACCGATGTGTGGGCGTACGGCGCGGCGCTGGTCCCGGAGCGCTACCGCGGCCTGCGGATCGGCTGGGCGGACGTATGGCACCGCGGCAGCGAGGACGGCAACCCGTACGCGCACAGCGTCAGCGGGATGCACCCGGTTGTCGACCTGAACCGGATGGAGCTGCTCGAGCTCGAGGACGATCCCGGCGCCGGCGATGCGCCCGAGGTCATGGGGGAGTACCTGCCCAAGCTCATTCCGATGCCGTTGCGCGAGGTGCCACCCCTGCAGATCACCCAGCCCGACGGAGTGGCCTTTACGCTAGACGGCCGCCTGCTCTGCTGGCAGAACTGGGAAATGCGCCTGGGCTTCAACCACCGCGAGGGGCTGGTCCTGCACACCGTCGGGTTCCGTGACGCCGGGCGGCTGCGGCCGGTGGCGCACCGGTTCTCGTTCGCGGAGATGATCGTGCCGTACCGGGACGCCACGCCGGACCACTACCGGCGGACCGCGTTCGACATCGGCGAGTGGGGCCTCGGATTCATGACCACCTCGCTCGAGCTCGGCTGCGACTGCCTCGGCGAGATCCGCTACCTGGACGCGGTCGTGCACGACTCCCGCGGCGAGCCGGTCTCGATCCCGAACGCGATCTGCGTCCACGAGGAGGACAGCGGGATCCTGTGGAAGCACGTGGACGAGCGGGCCGGCGCCGCGTCACGGCGGGCGCGCCGGCTGGTGATCTCGTTCCACGTCACGGTGGCGAACTACGAGTACCTCGTCTACTGGCGCTTCTACCAGGACGGCAGCATCGAATGCGAGGTGCGCGCCACCGGGATCATGGTCACCTCGTCCTTCGCGGACGGGCGGCAGCCGCCCTACGGCACGCTGGTCGACCAGCGCACGTACGCGCCGTTCCACCAGCACTTCATCGTGGCCCGGCTGGATCTCGACGTCGACGGCGCGGCCAACACGGTCTACGCGACCGAATCCGAGGCCGCGGGCGTCAGCGACCAGGACCCCTACGCCCTCGGGCTGACGATCCGCAGCACCCCGCTGCGCACCGAGTCCGAGGGAATCCAGGACTACGACTGGAACGTGCAGCGGGGCTGGAAAATCGTCAACGACAACATCAGCAACGGCCTGGGCACCCCGGTCGGGTACAAGCTGGTCCCCGCGGCCTCGTTCCCGCCGCTGATCGACCGCGCCTCCCCGGCGTTCCAGCGGGCCGAGGTGATCGGGCACACCCTGTGGGTCACCCCGTACGCCGCGGACGAGCGCTGGCCGTGCGGCGACTTCCCGAATCTCAGCTCCCGGGACTCCGGGCTGCCGGTGTGGACCGCGCAGAACCGGCCGATCGAGAACACCGACGTGGTGCTCTGGTACGTGTTCGGGATCCACCACATCACCCGGCCGGAGGACTGGCCGGTGATGCCGGTGGACACGGTCTCGTTCTGGCTCAAGCCGTTCGGGTTCTTCGACCGCAACCCGGCCCTGGACGTCCCGCCCGCGCACTAGCGGCGGCGGCTGCGGCCCGGTACCTCAGCGAGATCGAGAGACATTTCGCTGATCACGCGGTCAGCGCTGCCGGGAAACGCTCGGCTGCGCCCGGTCGCGCGGAACCCCTGCCCCTCGTAGAACGCCCGCGCCCGCGCGTTGTCCGCGGGAACCCACAGCCCCAGGCGGGCGGCACCCTCGGATCTGGCCCAGGCGATCACCGCGGCGGCGAGCATGGGCGCGATCCTGCGGCCGCGCCACGCCGGCGCCACCCACATCGCACCCAGACCGCGCTCGGCCGGCGACTCGCGGGGCAGCCCGGCGGCGACGCCCACCGGCTCCGGCCCGGCGCTGGCGATGAAGATCGCCCCGGCACGGATCATGGCCCGGCATTCGCGCTCCGGCAGCGCCGCCGTCTCGGCGAGCGTGTCCGCGAACGAGTCCGGCGCGTCGGCCAGCGCGGCCAGCCGAATCTCGCGCCAGGCCCGCCAGCCGTCCTCGCCTACCCGGGTGACGGCGAGCGCCGCCGGCCACTGGCCCGAGGAGGATTCGCTCACGCGGTCATTGTCGCGGCTGGATCGTGATTTCCGGCAGCCGTATGGCGGCCGGCGCCATGCTGCCGTCGGGCGCCCAGGCGATCAGCGCCACCTCGTGCCGCCCCTCCGGCAGCCGGGAGAGGTCGAAGCTGGCCGCGCCCGCGCCCTTGATCACGACCGGATCCTGCGGATTCCAGCCGGGCGCGCCGCGGGGGAGGACCCGGGCCACGGCCTGGATCTCCTGACCGCGCCGGGCTCCGGCGACCGTGATCTCGACCCGGAGCGGGCCGGCCGGGGTGGCGGGAGGGGCCTGCGCCACCGCCCCGGCGGCGGCCACGCCGGCTGGCGGCGCACCGCCGGCGCCGGCCGTGACTATGTCGACTGGCGGCGCACCGCCGGCGCCCGTGGCCATCCGGCCGACCTGGCTGCCGGGGTCGATGACCGTGACGCTGCCGATCCTGAGCTCGCCGCGATCCCGGGCCGTCGCGGCGGGAGGCGCCGCCGGTTCCGCGCCGCCCGGCCGGGCTGGCCGCGCGCCCGCTCCCCGTGGCGTCGGCCCGCCAGCGGCGCGCTTTCCCGTCCCGGGTTGAGCCGCGGGCTGCACCTCCGGCGGCGGGACGTCGGACAGGCCAAGCTGGCTCCGCATCCAGCCGCAGATCTCCCGGCAGTCCCACTCCGGCCAGGTGCGCCCCTCCTGCTCCGGTTCGACCTCGGTCCGCTCGACCTCGATGCGGCGCTCCCATTCGCCGTCCTTGGCCTGGCGCTGCGCGAAGACGACCGCGAAGGACGCCGCCGGGTGCCAGTCCGACTGGTCAGCCGCCTCGCTCAGCCTGCTCCTGGCGTGGTCTTGCCAGCGCGCGATCTGCTCGAGGGTGGGCCGCGGCCGGAGATTGCGCATCGCCCGGTGGATGTCGCGCCGGTCGGCGCGCGCGAGCGCCCGGACGGTCGTGATCTTGAGTTCCCCAGCCAGCACCCGGCGGTGCTTGTCCTGGATGTCAGGGATCGAACTCAGCTCGTCGGCAACCACTGGATGCTCCCTGTCGGCGGATGCTCCCTGTCGGCTGGCCGCGGCTTAGACGAACTGGTATTCACCGAGCCGCTCGAAACCGCTGGCGGCAAGGTGGCTGTTCGGGTCCTCGCAGCCACCGCAGCAGCGCAGCTCGAACCAGGATGCGACCTCGTAGACCGTCCCGCAGTACCCCGCCGGGATCGTGTCGGGCGGCACCCGGATGGGCAGCTCGATGCACAGGGTCCGGCAGCCCGTCCAGTCGGGAATCTGGAGCACTCGCGGGTTGGGGAGGTGCTGGGACAGGTTGAAGTCGTCGCCCGCTCCGATCGCGGTGAAGCCGACGTTGAAGCACCAATGACCGCTGATGCACCGCCAGAGCCGTCCCTCGAGTTCGATCCGGAAGCGGATCAGGAACGGGTCGCGCCGTTCGATGATGCGGTCGTGCGGGTTGGGAGAGTCCACGTCGAGGATGTCGGTGTGCCAGAACGCCTTGAGGTAGCGCTCCGACGGCAGCTCGATCCTGGTGTGAGCCCGGTGCCAGTCGTCTTCGCCGGGCCAGCAGTGGCGTCCGCTGGGCCCGCACTCCGGTGGCTTGCACGGGGGGCGGCACTCTGGCTGGGTGTGCTCGGTCGTGCCGGCGGCCGTCGTGCCGGTGGCGGGCGGTGTGCCTGTTGGCGTGCTCATGCTCGGTCTCCTTCGCGCAGGCGCTGGAAAGCGCGGCCCGTGAATGGCCTGCCTTCATCGTGTGACCGGCTGCTGAAGAGGCCCTCTAACCGGCGCTCAAACGCGGCTTATTAAGCGCAGAATTTTGTGCTGCGGACTTATTAAGCGCCAAATGCGGTTAAGCGCACGAGGTAAGAGTGCGGAACAGCTGGACGGTGTCCGCCCCCGGGGACACGCCGAGCTCATCCTGCAGGGCGTCCGAGCAGAGCCGGTACTGCCTGCCCACGAGCTGCTGCTGATTCTGCAGGGCGTAACAGCGCATCAGCAGCCGGTGGGCGGACTCGCAGCACTGGTCCGCGGTGAGCGCGAGCTGTCCGAACTGCACCGCGGCGGCGAGATCGCGCTGTTCCAGGTGGATTTCGGCGAGGCGCTCGACGGCCTGCAGGTACAGCTCCTTGAGGCGGCGTTGCTCGGGAAGGTACCAGTCGCCGTCCCTGTCGTCCTCAAAGAGCGGCCCGCGGTAAAGGCGGACCGCCCGCAGATAGCCGCTGACCGCATGCCCGGACTGACCGCCGCGCCGGGCGGCCTCGGCATGCTGCAGCGTGCTCAGGAACTCGGTCCGGTCGATCCACCACATCAATTCGGGATTCGGCAGGTAGCACCCGTCCTGGTAGAGGATGTACGGAACCCGCCTGCCCTGCTGGTCGAGGGTGTTGCGCAGGCTGTACAGCGCGGCGTTGAGGTTGTTGCGGGCGGAGCCGACGCTGTGGTCTGGCCACATGAGCTCCATCAGCACCTCGCGCCGGACCGGCCGGCCGATCTGCACGACCAGGTACTGAAAGACGGTCCGCGCCTTGAGGCTGTTCCACCGCATAACGCGGTTCCCGGCGACCGTCAGGTCCAGCGGCCCGAGCACGCAGGCTGCGACCTCGGCGCCGGGAACGGCCGCCGGTTCGGCGGGAGCGGGCTCGACGCCGATGACCGGCGGAACGGCCGCTGGCGCCGGGCCTGCGGGCATGACCGGGACAACGGACTTGGCCGGCCCGGCACGGCTGGGGCTGGGCGCCCACCAGCGCCGCCGGTGCCGCTTCACGTCGGGCGGTGCGGACGAGACCGCAAGCGCGCCGGCCTCTTCCTCGGCCATCGTGATGTGCCGTTCCCAGCTGGCCAGGATGGCCTCGATTCCTTGCTGTACCTCCTGGGCGAGCAGGCGCTGGGCCCTGGCCGCCGAGTCCAGCTCCGAGGCGATCCGGAGCTGCTCGGCGCCGGACACACAGAGCTGGCGCAGGGTGTCGATGGTGACCGGGGATCCGACGTCGCGCAGGCTGGCGAGTATCTGCTCGGCAACGCCGAAATGCTGGCCTAATACCAGCCGCCGCAGTTCGGCGACCACGGCCAGCGGCGCAGGCCCGCCCGGCCCGTCGTGGCGCGTCGGCCGGGCCTGCCGGGGCGGGTCGTCGTGCTGTGAAGCCATCGGATTTGCCAATTGGTATCGGGGAGGAGCCCTCAGCGGGCTGCTGCAAGCCATCGTGTATTGGTCCGTAACCGCCGTCAAGAAATAGCTGGCCTAACGCCATCAAATAACCAGACAAACTCCAAGCGTTCTGCATATCCGTGCCCGCAATGCGTGACAGATCAGACGAATGGTCCTGACTTGGCAGGCTTGCGGCGAGCTTGCGCAGGCCGCCGGCGCCCGGGTGTGGTGCAGGCTAAGGTGAGCCCGTGGCTCAGCGACTGATCACCGATCGCCTTGTGCTCCGGGCCTGGCACCCCGATGATGCCGCCGCGGCGCTGGGCGCCTACGGCGACGCCGAGGTCTCGCGGTGGCTGACCCCGGCGATGTTTCAGGTGCCTGACGAGGCGGCCATGCGGCTGGTCCTGCAGCAGTGGGCGGCCGAGGACGCGCGCATGTTCACGCCCGCTGGCCGCTGGGCCGTCGAGCTCGGCGACGGCGGGCAGCTGATCGGCGGGGCGACCCTGCTGCCGCTGCCGCCCGACGGCGAGTTCGAGGTCGGCTGGCAGCTGCGCCCGGACGCATGGGGCCAGGGCTACGCGACCGAGATCGGCCTGGCCCTGGCCGGCTGGGCGTTCGAGCAGGGAATCGAACAGGTCATCGCGCTCGTGCGGCCAGCGAACGCTCGGGCCGTTGGCACGATGCGCCGCATCGGCATGCAGTGGGTGGGCGAGACGGAGAAGTACCACGACCTGCGGCTGCAGCAGTACCGCCTGCGTCCCGGCGACCTGACCCCGACCGCATAGCCGTCCCGGCGGGCCGATCAGGGCGCTTGCTGCGCATGATCGAGTCCGAGCGCGGCCCAGATCCGGGACACGGTGCCGGGCAGGTCATCGGCCCTCGCCCCGCCCCCCTGGGCGAAGCTGGCGCTGCCCCCGCCGCGGCCGCCGGTCACGGCCAGCACCCGGTCCAGCACCTCGGTCGCCGGGAGCCGCGCGGTCAGCGCGGCGGGCACGCCGACACCGGCGCGCAGCGAGCCCTCCCCGGCGTCGGGCAGCAGCAGCACGACCACCGCGTCCAGGTCGCTGCTGAGCTGGCGAGCCTGGGCGGGCAGGTCGGCCGGGCCGAGGCCGGGATCGCTGACCACGAGGTAGCGGTGCCCGGACCGGTCGGCACGCACCCCGTCCGCCACGGCCTCGGCGGCGAGCCGCGGCCGGCGGGCCCGGCCCGGCCGGACGGCGAGCGCCTCGACCCGGGACGGCAGCTCGTCGACGGAGACCCGCAGCCGGGTCGCCAGCTCGCGGAGCAGCTTGTCCCGCTCCAGCGTGCGCCGCACCGCCGCGTCCCCGGTGACCGCCTCGATCCGTCGGGTACCGGAGCCGATGCTGCCCTCGCTGACGATCAGGAACAGGCCGACCTCGGCCGTGCCGTGCACGTGGGTGCCGCCGCACAGCTCGGTGGAGAAGCCGTCGAACGACACCACCCGGACGTCGTCGCCGTACTTCTCGCCGAAGAACGCTATCGCCCCGTCGCGGATCGCGTCCTGGTAGGCCTTGACCACGGTCGTGCGCTCCACGTTCGCCAGCACCTCGGCGTTGACCAGCCGCTCGACCTGCTCGGTCTCGTCCTCGGACAGCGCCCTCGGGTGCAGGAAGTCGAACCGCAGCCGGTCCGGGGCGACCAGCGACCCAGCCTGGCGCACGTGGTCGCCCAGGACCTGGCGCAGCGCCGCGTGCAGCAGGTGGGTCGCCGAGTGGTTCCGCATGATCGACTGCCGGCGCGGCGCGTCCACGGCGAGCTCCACGGCGTCACCCACGCTCAGCACGCCGTCGGTGACCTGAACGTGGTGGAGATGATGACCGCCGGCGTTCCGCGTGTCCGTGACCCGCGCCGACAGGCCCGGCGCGGTGATCCGCCCGGTGTCGCCCACCTGGCCGCCGCCCTCCGCGTAGCAGGGGGTCTGGTCGAACACGGCCAGCCCGGTCTCGCCCGCGGCCAGGCTGCCAGCCGGCCCGTCCGGACCGGCCAGGGCGACGACCCGACCGGTGGCGGTGAGGACCTGATGGCCGAGGAACCGGGTATGTGTGGTGCCGAGGGCGGCGATGACGTCCGGGTCCGCCGCGGTGTGCCCGTCCTGGCCGTCCCGGGCGGGCCCGGCGGCGCGGGAGAGCTGGCGGTGCCCGGCGAACAGCTCGGCGAACTGCGGCTCGTCCAGCCGGCCGCCCCGCTCGGCGGCGAAATCCCTGATCAGGTCCACCGGCATGCCGTGGGTAGCGAACAGCGTGAACGCCTCGTCGCCGGTGATCTCGAAGCCGGGCCCGGTGTCCAGCGCGGCGAGCCGGTCCAGGCCGCGGCGCACCACGCCGCCGAAGTCGCGCTGCTCGCGGGCGAGCATGTCCATGGTGCGGTCCCGGCCCGCGGCGAGCCGCGGGTAACAGCCGTGCATCCGGTCGATCACGGCGGCGGCCACGTCGCGCACGTCGAAGTCGGCGGCGCCGGCCTGGGTCGCGATCGCGATCACCTTCCGCAGCAGCCGGCGCGGAATGTAGCCGCGGCCCTCGTTCGACGGGACGACGCCCTCGCTGAGCATGAACGTCGACGCCCGCACGTGATCGGCGACGATCCGGATGTCCCGCTGCCCGGCGCCGGACCCGGCCAGCCCGGACTCCACCGCCGCGACGATGGGGGCGAACAGATCCGTCTCGTACGCCGAGTCGCGGTCCTGCAGCACCATGGCCATCCGCTCCAGGCCGGAACCGGTGTCCACGCTGGTGAATCGCAACGGCTCCAGGGTGCCGCCGGGGAGCCGGTTGAACTCCATGAACACCCCGGCGTTCCAGATCTCGATGTACCGGCCGGCGCTGTCGAACTCACCGCCCGGCCGGTACTGCTCGCCGTGGGCGGCCCCGGTGTCATAGAACACCTCGGTGCTCGGCCCGCACGGCCCGGTATCGCCGGCCGACCAGAAGTTGTCCTCCGCGCCCAGATACACGATGTGGTCCCGGGGCACGCCGACCCGCTCCCAGGCCGCCGCCGAAACATCGTCGGGGGCGACGCCGAGCGTGTCGTCGCCGGCGAACACCGTCATGTATAGGTCTGACACGGCGAACCCGAGGCCCTGGGTCAGCAGCTCGAAGGCCAGCTCGACCGCGCGCTCCTTGAAGTAGTGGTCGATCGACCAGCTGCCCAGCATCTCGAAGAACGTGAGGTGGTGCCGGTCGCCGACGTCCCCGATGTCGATCGTGCGCACGCACGGCTGCACATTGCACAGGTCCGGGGCCGGGGGCAGCGCCTCGCCGAGGAAGTAAGGCTTGAGCGGGGCCATGCCCGAGTTGATGAACAGCAGCGTGGGATCGTTGGCCGGGATGATGGAGGCGGCCTCGATCCGCGCGTGCTGCCTTTCGGTGAAAAATCGCAGAAAGGTCTCACGGATCTCGTCGCTGCCCAGCCGGCGCTTCATGCGGCAAGGCTGCCAGCGCCCCGGCCGGGCGGCTACTGATTTTCCTACTCATGATCTTGGAACCTGAGGTGCAGGTAAGGGCTTCGTAGCGCCGTCTAGGGCACGGCTACGTCTTGAAGGTTCCCCACCGCATCACCACGCGGACCAAGCCATCTTCCGCGAGCTTGCGCATGACGCGCTGCACGGTCCCCGGAGCAACGCCATAGTGCTCGGCAAGCTCGTTGGTGTTCGGCAGCACCGCACAACGCCAACGACCCCCGGACCCTGACCAGGGTTGATCTCTTCCAAGAGGTCTTACGGCTGCGGAAGTACCTTGGATGGATGATCGTCCTGAACGATGACTGGGCCGATACCGATTACGACGAAGAACTCAGTCAAGTCATGCTCAGCGGCGGCGTCTACATCGCGCCACTCGACACAGCAAGACTCTGCGGCCGCTGCACCGCACTGCTCAACCTCGTGTGGGACGCCGAAAACCAGAAAGACGCAGGCTAAAGCTCGACCTGGCCGGTCACGCACGTGACGGTGCCGCCGCCGACCCAGATCGTGCCGTCGGCGTCCTGGGATACGTGCACCCGGCCCTCGCGCCCGAGCACCGTTCCCTGGCTGGCCACGTACGGCGCGGTGGCCCGGCGGGTCCGCAGCAGCCATTCGGCCAGCGACGCGTTCAGGCTCCCGGTCACCGGGTCCTCACCGGTGCCGCCGTCCATCGGGAAGAACGCCCGCACCTCGAACGCCTGGGGCGAGCCCGGCGGGTACGGGCCGACCACGCCCACGTCGATGTCGGTGATGCCCGGCCGCAGCGCCAGCACCGCGTCGGCGCTGGCGAGCAGCACGGCCACCCAGCCGGGCCCGTTGTCGGCCCACTCGGCGTCCACGATCTCGCCGCGGTCGATGCCGAGCACCGCGGCGAGGTGCTGCACCAGCGCCTCGCTCGGCGGGCCGGACCGCATCAAGGGCGGCGCTGCGAACGCGAGGCCGTCCGCGGTCTGCTGGACCCGCACCAGCCCCGCTCCGCACTGCTGCACGACCACGCCGTCCTGGCGCGGAGCGCCGCTCGCGGCGAGCCAGGCGTGGCAGGTGCCCAGCGTCGGGTGGCCGGCAAACGGCAGCTCGAGCGAGGGCGTGAAGATGCGCACCTGGTAGTCCGCGCCGCCGTCCGATGGCGGCAGCACGAACGTGGTCTCGGACAGGTTCGTCCAGCGCGCGAATCGCTGCATGTCCGCCATGGACAGCCCGTCCGCGTCGAGCACCACGGCGACCGGATTGCCAAGGTACGGCTTGGTGGTGAACACATCGACCTGCTGGAAGGCGCGCAGCACGCAAGCGAGTTTGCCACAAAGGGCGCGGACCGGCGCCGCAGGCGGGAACCGCGCTCCCCGCCATGGTTGGGGTGCCAGCTCCATAGCCTGGATGCGCTGGCCGACCGTACCTTGGTCATGCATCCTGCCAGCTGAGAGACGAGCCGAGGCCCCGGACCATGCGTACCGTGCCGATCTACCCGATGAGTAACCATCCGCCCGCCAGGCGCGGGCGCGCGGTCGCATGGCGTCTCGCCCGGGATACGGCCCGGTCCGGTGCCGCGCTGCTGGCCGGGGGCCTCATCTCCCTAGTCGGCATTCCGGTGCTGGTCCTGGGGCTCGCCACCCTGGTCATCAGTCCGCTCGGCGGCCTCGGCCTGCCCTTCCTCGCCGTCATGACCGGGCTCGTCCGGCCACTGGCCCGCGCGGAGCGGCGCAGGGTGCGCATGGTCACCGGCGTCCCGGTGGCCGAGGCCTACCGGCCGCTCCGCGGATCGCTGACGTCCCGGATAAGAACGCTGCTGTCCGACGTTGGAACCTGGCGTGACCTGGGCTGGCTGCTCGTCCAGATCATGGCCGGGGGAGTCGGGCTGGCGTTCCTGGCGGCGGCCGTGGTGGGCCCGGCCTTCGTGGCCGTGGTGCCGATCGACTTCCTGCGCGGGGCCGGGGACGGGAAAGTCCTCGATCTGCTGCCGCTCGGCGCGTTTTTCGCGGCCGTCGGCTGGGTGGGGTGCCGTCCGGTGGCGAAAGCGCTGGCCGCACTGTCCGCACAGTCGCTCGCAGCAGACGAGGCCGCCGTCCTGCGGGTGCAGATGGCGCACCTGACCGAGACCCGCGACGAGACCGTCGACGCCAGGGCCGCGGAGCTGCGGCGCATCGAGCGGGACCTGCACGACGGGGCCCAGGCCAGGCTGGTGTCGCTGACCATGAGCCTCGGCATGGCCGAGGAGGAATTTGACCGCGACCCCGCGGCGGCCCGCCAGCTCGTCGTCGAGGCCCGCACCTCGGCCAGGACGGCCCTGAACGAGCTGCGCCACCTGGTACGCGGCATCCACCCGCCGCTGCTGACCGAACGCGGCCTCGGCGGCGCGGTGGAGGCGCTCGCGCTGGCCAGCGCCGTGCCGATCGAGGTGGACGTGGCGCTGGACGATCGGCTGCCCGCGCCGCTCGAGTCGGCCCTGTACTTCATGATCGCCGAGGCGATGGCGAACATCGCCCGGCACTCGGAGGCGACCTGGGCGTTTGTGAGGCTCTGGAACGAGCAAGGCAAGCTGCGGCTGATCGTGCACGATGACGGCCGCGGCGGGGCCGACCCGGCCCGCGGCAGCGGCCTGCGCGGCATGCAGCAGCGGCTGGCCGCCTTCGACGGCAAGTTCACGCTGAGCAGCCCGGTAGGCGGCCCAACCGAACTGTTCGCCGAGCTGCCCAGCCGCCAGTGACCTCCGTCGTTGTCGTCGAGGACCTGCTGCTGCTGCGGGACGGCCTGATCCGGCTGCTCAGCACCAACGGGCTGGAGGTCGCCGCCGCCGTCGACACCGCGCCCGCCTTCCTCGAGGCGGTCGACGCGCACCGGCCGGACGTCGCCGTGGTTGATGTCCGGCTGCCGCCGACCTTCAGCGACGAAGGCCTGCGCGCCGCGATCGAGGCGCGCCGCCGCCGCCCCGGCTTCCCGGTCCTGATCCTGTCGCAGTATGTCGAGCAGCTCTACGCCCGCGAGCTGCTCTCCGACGGCGCCGGCGGTGTCGGTTACCTGCTCAAGGACCGGGTCGGCGACGTCCGCCAGTTCGTGGACGCGGTGCAGCGGGTGGCCGGCGGCGGCACCGCCATGGATCCCGAGGTGATCTCCCAGATCCTCGCTCGGAGATCCCGGGTCACGCCGCTGGCCGCGCTGACGCCCCGGGAACGCGAGGTGATCGCGCTGATGGCGGAGGGCCGGACCAACGTCGCCATCGCGCGCAGCCTCGTGATCACGACCAAGGCCGTGAGCAAATACATCGCGCGCATCTTCGCCAAGCTGGACCTGCCGCCATCCGACGACGATCACCGCCGGGTGCTCGCGGTCCTGGCGTACCTGAACTCGAACTCCTGACCGCCCTGCCTCCGGCCGTCGGCTGGCCTGATCGCGCCTACGGTGACGTGCCCAGCAGCCGGCCGAGCTTGGAGGCGGAGCTTGACAGCCGGGCCCCGGCGGCGGTCAGCCGGGTACGCGCCGCGGCGAGGATCTCCGGGCCGCCGGACACCAGCTCGACCTCGATTTCGCGCCAGGTGACCGGCTCGGCCGGGGTGTCGCCAAGGCCGGGGAGCCGACCGGTCACCAGGTCGTCGGCGACCTCGGCGAGGACGGTGCCGTCGGCGCCGATCAGGTTCCGGACCGTGCGGCGGGTCTCGAGCACGGCTACGACCTGCAGCGGATGGCCCTCGGTCCAGGTGGCGACCAGCGAGGCAAGCTGCGGCGGAACGGTCGTCGGGTCATCCCCGAGCGGGGCCTGCAGCTCCCGCCGGGTGCCGGCGCCCACGGGAAGCTTCAGGTGCCAGCCCTCGTCGGGCCCGCCGGTCCGGCGCCGCAGCGTTGCCGGCACCGCCGCCAGGCGCAGGTCGCTGGTGTCGAAATAGTTCGCCACCAGGTGCCTGACCTCTGGCTCAGTCACCGTCTGGCCGCTTGCCAGGCCGTCAAGATCCGGCACCACGAAGCCGGGGTCAACGTCGAGCTTCAGCTCGGTTTCGAGGTGCTCGGTCAGCCTGCCGCCCATGCTGAGAGGCTACGGCATCGCCCCGAGCCGCCGGCCGCGGCTGCCGGAGCCGCCGCCCGCGGCTGCCGCGGCCGCTTCGCCCTGCCAGGAATGCGTGTGAGGGCTGCCATACCGGGCGCGCCGCCCGCGTGTTCGCTCGCGTCCGGCCGATCACGGTGCGAGACTTGCCGTTGACGTTCCGTGCCCGGGCGGACCATCGACGACGGGGGACAGGATGGGCCTCACCACGGAGCGTGGCAGCGCCGCCGACGGCTTCGAGGCAGTGCCTGTCCCGCTCGCGTCTGGCGAGGCCACTGAGAACGGCGGTGCCATGCTGCGGCGCCGGTCGGCGCTGCCGAGCAGGCGCTCCGTCCTGTACCTGCACTGCCGCCCGGACACGTTCGTGCCGGAGGACCTGGTCGGCTGGTACACCGAACGGGGCTTTCACTTCTACGTGGCGGACCTGCGCCCGCAGGAGGGGCAGCGCCCGGACCGCAGCTCGGCCGGGCGCCTCGCCCGCCTCGACGCGGCCTCCCGGTGCCTGCGGGAGGCCGAGGGGCACGACATGATCATCCTGATCGCGGATTCTGCCGACGCGGCCACCGCCGCCCAGTGGTGCGACGCGCGGCGCGAGGCCGGGGGCCCGGACGCGCTGATCCTGTCCAGCCCGGTGTTCGGGCGGCGGCTGCGGCGGGGGCTGGACATCGGCTGCCCGGTGCTGGTGCTCAGCGCGGCGGGCGACCGCGCCAGCGGCCGGCTCCGGCCACGGCGCGGCAAGGACCCAGGTGCGATCAAGCTCGGCCCGCACGTCACCTGGCTGCGCCTCGATGCCGGGCCGGACCCGCCCGCCGGCGCGGCGGCTCAGCCTGGCCCGCCCCCCGGTTCGGCGGGCCAGCCGGACGACGGCGGCCAGCCGCCGGGCGAGACCGCCGACCGGCGCCAGTTCTTCGACGAGATGGGCCGCTGGCTCGGGGCCTACATGTACGGCGGCGTCCGCGACCAGCTTCTCTGAGCGGCACCGCCCTTCAGCTCTGGCGCGAGTCGTAACACCCGGGCGGTACCGGCCCGTTAGCTGCTGACGGTGACCGAGATGGCCGGGTAGCCGCTCGCGCCGTTCGGCTCCGGCGGTTCCTGCGCGGCCGTCTGGGTGTAGCCGGTGGCATCCGTGGCCCGCGCGTTGATCAAGTGCGTGCCCGGCGTCGCGTCCCACTCCCACACCCACTGCCGCCAGCAGTCGATGTCGGGGACGGCCGCCAGCCGGGCCTCCTGCCACGGGCCGCTGTCGACCCGGACCTCCACCGCGGCGACGCCCTTGTGCTGCGCCCACGCGACCCCGGCGACCGGCGTCCGGCCGGGCTTCAGCACCGAGTTCCCGGACGGCACGTCGATCCGCGACTCGGTCTTGATCGGCGCCTGCTGAGCCCAGCCCTGGCCCGGTTCCGCCCAGTACGCCCGATCCGCCCACGTCGTCACGTTAATGTCAGTAATCCACTTGCACGCGGAGACGTAGCCGTACAGCCCCGGGACCACCATCCGCACCGGGAACCCGTGCTCCACCGGGAGCGCGGTACCGTTCATCGCCATCGCGAGCAGCGCGTCCCGGCCGTCCATGACCGTCTTCACCGGGGTGCCAGAGGTGAAGCCGTCGACCGACGTGCACAGCAGCTGCTCCGCCCCGGCCCGGATGCCCGCCTCCCGCAGCAGGCTGGCCAGGCTCGCGCCGATCCACTCCGCGTTGCCCACGTACGGACCGCCGACCGGGTTGGAGACGCAGGTCAGCGTGATGTAGTCGGCGGTCAGCGGACGCCGGATCAGCTCGTCGAAGCTGATCGTGATCTCCCGCGAGACCATGCCGTGGATCCGCAGGTGCCAGCTCGACGGCGGCACCTCGGGCAGCACGATCGCGGTGTCCACCCGGTAGAACGAGGAATTCGGCGTGATGAACGAGCTCAGGCCCGGTATCCGCAGGTTGCTCCCGGCGGGCAGCGGGGGAGCGGGATGCGCGGGCCTGGGCAGGCGCAGCGACGACTGCGCCTGCGAGACGCTGGAGCGCTCGGACAGCAGGCGCCCGGCCAGGCCGGCCACGACCGCCGTTCCGGCCGCGGCCGCGCTCGTGCGCAGGAAGCGCCTGCGTTCTTGCCGGTAGGCGGGCAGGCGCGGGGGCCGGTACGCCGGCGCCGTCCCCGGTCGCGCCGTGGCGGGCGGGCCTGGCTCCGGGGTCCCCGGCACGGCGGGCGGCCCGGCATAGGACTCGGGCTTGCTGTCCTCGAGGGGAGGCGCATGCTTGGGCACTGCGGCCGGGGCGGCGCGGACGAGCAGCCGCAGCGCACCGGCCGCAGCGGCGCCGCCGATCAGCGTCGGGAACGCCCAGCCCACGTCGGCGGTCGGCCGGGTCAGCGCGGCCGCGACGCCGACCGCGGTGAACACCGCCAGGCCGGCCATGCCGTAGGCGAGCCTGCGCATGGCCAGCACCCCCACGACCGCGGCGAAGATCGTCAGCGCCGCCAGGATGCCTGCGACCAGGACAACCTTGTCGTGCGAGCCGAAAGCGGAGATCGCGAAGTTCTTTACCGGGGGCGGGGTGAGGCCGATCGAGGACTCGCCGACGGCCACCACCGGTGAGGCGTCCGGCGCCACGAACCCGGCGATGAGCTGGCCGATGCCGAGCGCGACGGCGGCGGCGAGCAGCCCCGCGATCATGCCCCGGCCCACTCGCGTGATGTCCATCTCAGCAGTCACACTATTTATTCGCGGCACAGTAGGGGGCGGATTGGTCTGCCGGGCAGCCAGGGTGGCTCATGGATGTACCAAAAGACGGGCTCCAGGCCGTCGATCGGTACATTCATCGCGCTGGTCTGGTGCGCGACAGGGCCGCATCCAAGCCGGGGAGCGGTTGGCTACGAATTTAGGACGTGGGGAACGTGACCGGAGGCCAGCGCAGGCCGCGGAGCGAGCCAGGCGGGTTCGTGCCCGGCGATGACGCCGGCGCCGGGCAGGCTGGCTCCCGGCAGCGGCCCGACGAGCTCGGCGACCTGCTGGCCCGCGTGGCGCTCGGCGACGCCGACGCCTATGCCGCGGTCTACGGCCGGATGGCCGGGCAGGTGCTCGGCATCGCAGCGTCGGTGGTCCGCGACCCGGCCCAGTCCGAAGAGGTTGCCCAGGAGGTGCTGCTGGAGGTCTGGCGGTCCGCCTCGCGGTTCGACCCGGAGCTGGGCAGCGCGGCCGCCTGGGTGATGACCATGGCCCACCGCCGGGCGGTGGACCGGGTGCGGTCGGAGCAGAAGGCGGCCGAGCGCGAGCAGCGCGTCGCGTCGGCGGAGATCGCCTACGACGAGGTGACCGAGGCGGTCGAGGCCCGGCTGGACCGCGAGCGGGTGCGACGCTGCATGGGCTCCCTTACCGAGCTGCAGCGGGAGTCGGTCACGCTCGCCTACTACGGCGGGTACACCTACCGTCAGGTGGCTGAGCTGCTCGGCGTCGCGGTCGGCACGGTCAAGACGCGGATGCGCGACGGGCTGATCAGGCTCCGCGACTGCCTGGGGGTGGACGCGTGACCGAGGCGAGTGGAGGCACCGCATGAGGCGCCGAAGCGACCTGCACACCCTGGCCGGGGCCTACGCGATGGACGCCGTGCCGCCGTCGGAGCGGGCCGCGTTCGAGCGCCACCTGGCAAGCTGCGAGCCGTGCCGCCAGGAGGTGCGCGGGCTCAGGGAGGCCACGGCCGCGCTGGCGGCGGCGACCGCGGTGCAGCCGTCCGCCGCGTTCCGGGAGGCGGCGCTTCGCGCCGCGGCGCAGACCAGGCAGCTCCCGCCGGCCGACGCCGCGCCGACGCCGCCGTGGCGGGCGCTGCGGCGGCAGGGCCACGGCCTGCGCGGCTGGCGGCCCAGGCTGGGCGTGGCGCTGGCCGGCGCCGTCGCCTGCGTGCTGGCCGTGGCGGCCATCGTCGCCGGGATCTCCGCGTACGGCATGCACAGCCGACTCGATCAGGACCAGGGCCATGATCACACGGTCGCGATGGTGCTCGGCGCGCCGGACGCCAAGATGATGAGCGCCTCGGTCACCACCGGGGGCACCGCGACCGTGGTTATGTCCCATCGCGAGCGCGCTCTGGTGTTCACCGCCGCCGACCTGCGGGTGCTGCCGTCGTCGGAGAGCTACGAGCTGTGGCTGATGGGACCGGCGGGTAACAAGCCAGCCGGAATGATCAGCATGTCCGGGAACGGAAAGATGGCGGCCCCGATGGTGGTGGCCGGGCTCTCGTCCGGCGACCGCGTCGGGATGACGATAGAACCGGCCGACGGGTCACCGCACCCGACGACGCCCCTGGTCGTGGTCATCGTGCTCTCCGGCGCCTGACGCCGGGCCAGCAACGGGGCCTGCTGCGTGCGACAGCGGGTAAAGCACCGGCTAACGTGGGGACTCGTGAAAGCATCTCCCGAGGCGCAGCTGCGGCTGCTTGAGCTTGCCGACCTGGACGCCGAGCTGACAAGGCTCGAGAACCGCCGCCGGGGTCTTCCCGAGCACGCGGAGCTCGACCAGCTCGAGCAGCGTGACGCGCGGCTGCGCGACACCATCGCCTCCCTCGAGGCTGAGCAGGGCGACCTCAAGCGCGCGCTGGGCAAGGCGGAGGCAGACGTCGATCAGGTGCGCAGCCGCATCGACCGGGACCGCCAGCGGCTCGATGCCGGACAGGTCGCGTCCCCCCGCGAGCTGGAGAACCTGCAGTCCGAGATCGTCTCGCTCACCCGCAGGCAGTCCGACCTCGAGGAGATCGTGCTCGATGTGATGGAGCGCCAGGAGGCCGCCCAGGGCAGCCGCGAGTCGGCTGCGGCCGAGCGGGAGGAGATCGCCGCCACCCGGGACGTGGTCACCGCCCGCCGGGACGCCGCCCTGGCCGAGATCGCCGAGCAGGCCGGCAAGGCGGGCGACCGCCGGGCGGCCGTGGCCAGCGAGGAGCCGCAGGACCTGCTGGACCTGTACGGGCGGATGCGCCAGCAGCACGGGGGAGTCGGCGCGGCCGCGCTGCGCGGCGGCCGGTGCGAGGGCTGCCACCTCTCGCTGAACACCGTGGACCTGAACAACATCAGGCACGCCGACCCCGACGAGGTGCTGCGCTGCGAGGAGTGCCGCAGGATCCTGGTCCGGACGCCCGAGTCAGGGTTGTGACCGAACTCGTCGTTGAGGCCGACGGCGGGTCACGCGGCAATCCGGGCCCGGCGGGCTACGGCGCCCTGGTGCGTGACCCGGCGACCGGCGAGATCATCACCGAGGTGTGCGACAGCCTGGGCACCACCACCAACAACGTGGCCGAGTATTCGGGCCTGGTGGCCGGCCTGCGCGCCGCCGCGGACCTCGCCCCCGGCGCCGACGTCGAGGTGCGCATGGACTCCAAGCTGGTCGTCGAGCAAATGTCGGGGCGCTGGAAGATCAAGGACCCGAACCTCCGCTCGCTGGCCAGCTCGGCGCAGGATGAGGCCCGGCGGCTCGGGCGGGTTACTTACGTGTGGGTGCCGCGGGCCCGCAACGCCGACGCCGACCGGCTGGCCAACCAGGCGATGGATGCCGCGGCCGGGATTGGCGGCTCGGGGAGCGGGCCGGTCGCTGAAGACGCCGCCGGGGCAGGCGACTCCGCTGAGACGGCACCGGTCACCGGGTGGCGGCCTCCGGACACACGAGCGACCACCACGCTGCTGCTGCGGCACGGCGAGACCCCGCTGTCCACCGAGCGGCGGTTCGCCGGGCGCGGCGACATCCCGCTGACCGAGGAGGGCCTGCGGCAGGCGGCCGCGGCGGCCGACCGGCTGGCGGCCCGCGGCGGCATCGACGTGATCGTGACCTCGCCGCTGCGCCGGGCGCGGCAGACCGCTGAGGCGGTGGTCCGGGCCACCGGCGCGCCGCTGCTGGCCGACGACGGCCTGATCGAAACCGACTTCGGCAAGTGGGAGGGCATGACGATCGCGGAGGTGTCGCAACGGTGGCCGGACCAGGTGTCGGCCTGGATGCGCAGCGTCGACGTGGCACCACCCGGCGGGGAGAGCTTCGCCGACGTCATGAGCCGCGTCAACGCCGCGCTGGACCGGCTGCTCGCCGAGCACCAGTTTCGCACGCTGCTGCTGGTCAGCCACGTCTCGCCGATCAAGATCGCGGCCTGCCGGGCGATGCTTGCCCCGCCAGCGACCCTGTTCCGGATCCAGCTCGACGTCGCATCGCTGTGCGAGATCGGCTGGTTCGCCGACGGCCCCGCCGTGGTCCGGTCGCTCAACGACACCGCACACCTCAGCCGCGCCGGGCGGTAGCCCCTATCCTTGAGGCAGCAGCGGGCGAGCTGGCCGGGCGGCCGCGGCGCTCGCCTGGGCTCCAGGCGGCGTCGAGGAAGGTCCGGGCTCCGCAGGGCAGGGTGGTCGGTAACGCCGACCCGGGGTGACCCGCGGGAAAGTGCCACAGAAAACAGACCGCCCCCGGACTCGTCCGGGGGTAAGGGTGAAACGGTGGTGTAAGAGACCACCAGCGCCCGGAGTGATCCGGGCGGCTCGGTAAACCCCACCCGGAGCAAGGTCAAGAGGGAGGCGTGCATGCGCCTCCTGCGCGAGCGGTTGAGGGCGGCCCGCCCGATGCTCGCGGGTAGACCGCACGAGGCTGTCGGCAACGGCAGTCCCAGATGGATGGCCGCCGGCCCGCGCAAGCGGGTGCACAGAACCCGGCCTACAGGCCAGCTCGCCCGCTGCCTGCCCTGTGACCTGGGGCAAGTTCATCCCTCTGCATCCTCGTGACTGCCGACAACAACGCGTCGGCCCAGGGCCCAGCCTGAATCGGCTACCCGTTCTTCGCGAGCAAGTGCAGGTTTCTGGGTATCGATATCGAGCACTCCACGCTAGTGCTGGCCTGACCAAAGGAGGGTTCGTGATGACCGTCAAGATGTTCGACGCCGCCTACCCGCCCGGCGAGGCGTCAGAAGTGGCTGACTACCAGGTTTGCGCCGGCTACATCGGCGGCGACACTCCGCACGTGTGGACCAGGGCTGAGTGGGAGCGCTTCTCCCACATGCACAAACTGCCCATCTTCACCCGTAGCGACCCAGGCAGTGGAAATGCTGCGGGCGACGCGTTCGCCGCGCTGCGCCAGCTCCACGCCATCGGCGCGTCGGCGGGCATCCCATTCGCCCTGGATTTCGAGACCCAGGTCAACGCTGGCTACGTGGACGCCTTCTATGACGTCGTCCGCTCGGCCGGGTTTCTGCTGTGGGTCTACGGCTCGGCCTCCACGGTGTTCGGCAACCCGGCCTGCAACGGGTACTGGGTCGCCGATTACGCAGGCAGAGGGCCATTCATGTACGAACACGACGACGTGCGCGCCACCCAGTACGAGGAAGGCATCGGCTGGGACTCGTCCCTGGTCAAACCGTGGCAGGAAACGTTCCGGCTCTGGAAGTAGAACACGGGCCAGCTCGTCCGCTGCCCATGGTTGATCAGCCGCCGATCCCGTGCTGATCGACGCCATCCGCCTCCGGCGAGTCAGCGAAATGGACGTCCTTGGTCTCGACCGTCCCGGCCGTCCGCCCCGGTGCAGTCTGGTAGGTCCAGTACAGGTTTGTGTGCGCGATGACCTGCTCCGGCGAGGGCGCGCCCCACTCAGTCTGGTCCTCCGTGGTGTGCGCGTCGCTGACCAGTATCGCGTCATAGCCCCTGGCGAAGGCGCCATGGAGCGTGGAGCGGATGCAGGCGTCGGTTTGGGCGCCGACGACGACCAGCCGTCCCACACCGAGACCGGATAGCACGTTCTCCAGGGTGGTGTCCTCGAAGGAGTCGCCGTAGTGCTTCTCGATCAGCGGCTCGGAGCCATCGGGGCTCAGCTCAGGGACGATCTGCCAGTCGCCGCTTCCGCTCTCGAGCCCCTCGTCGGAATGCCGGACCCAGACAACGGGAACACGTTCCCGGCGCGCCTTCTCGACAAGGCCGCCGATGTTCGCCACAACTGCATCGCGCTGGTAATTCCCGGCCACGACGCCGTTCTGGACATCGATGACGAGCAGCGCGGTGGCTGGCCGGTTGCCGAGAGTTGTCATGAAGGCCCTTTCTTGCGGCGGGAGCGTCAGCTACGTCTGCCAGCCTAGAGCTGACCTCTGACAAGGAGGACAAGGAGTGTGCACACCGTGGACCAGGAGAACGTGAGCGCCACCCTGACTGTCCCCGTGCCCGCGGCGAGCGTGTTCGCGGTGCTGGCGGACCCGGCGACCCATGCCGTGATCGACGGCACCGGCTGGGTTCAGGAAGCTGTCGACCGGGCGCCGCTGACCGAGGCGGGGCAGGTCTTCGGCTCTGGCGTTACGACCTGGTGCCGCTCGGTTCGTCCGAGACGGAGGTCACGCTCACCCACGACTGGTCGGCGGTGCCGCAGTTCATCCGGGAGTATCTCCATTTCCCGCCGTTCGGCCCGGAGCATCTCAGCAACTCGCTGCGCCACCTGGCCGAGCTTGCCGCACCGGCGTCCCAGGCCTGAACGCTCGGCGGCCAGCCACCCCACTAGCGCCCGCAGCGTCCCCCGCATGGCACGAAACCAAGCTGGGCGGGCGGGCGTCCAAGCTGACATGAAGAGAGCTTGCCGCGTTGCCGCTGGCGTGGCGGCCGGCGTATTGATCCTGGCTGGCTGCAGCGGCCAGCCCGCAGACGGCCAGACGGTCACTGGCATGCTCGTGCGAGTCGGCGGCCCGGCAACCCTGTCGGGACCACCACCGCCGCTGCCACTGCCCGGGACGGTCGTCGCGCGCAATGCGGCGGGCCAGCAATTTACGGCCACGGCCGGCAATGACGGCCGGTTTGAGCTGTCGTTGCCGCCCGGCAGATACCGGCTCACTGGTCACAGCCCCCAGGTATGGGTCAATAACCAGCAGATGCTGTGCTCGGCCCAAGATGCAATACATGTCACGAAGCGCCGGCCACTGCACAATATCTGGATTGTTTGCTCGATCATGTAGACCATGCCTGGCCTTTTGAACAGGGGCCATTATCCCTACCATGGCAGCACGACCAAGGAGGCTCGGCCATGACAGGGCGGATCATCCTGATCCCGGTGCTCGCATTCACGGTGTACTGCCTGGCCGATCTCGCCCAGGCCGCCCAGGTCCGCCGCTAGCAGGGAGGTCAGGATGGTTTGGCTCGGTGGCCCGCGAAGGGGCAGCGGCCGCGGGAGGCGGATTGTGCTGCACGATCCGCCTCCCGGCTATCATCCGCCCAGTCCGCCGCGGAAGCTCGTGCAGCAGCAGCTACGCAGCGATTACATCCTCCTGCGCATTGGCACTGTGGTCCTGGTACTCCTGGCAGCGGCGTTCCTGGTGATCATTTGCGTGTTCATCGCAATACACGTTTAGCAACGCCTGGCTAGTGGCGTTTCCGGGCCCACGACCACGTCCGGCCGTTCGAGCGGCAGCCTGCCGCAGTCGAACAGCTTGATCGCGGACGCGTGGGCACCGTCCTAGAGAGCGGCGACATAGGCGGCGAAGCGGTCCAGGCTGGTCTCAAAACCGGCCCGGCCCTCCGGGGTTGCAAACATCACCGGCACGTTGGTCTGATGTGTGAGGACCTCTGTCGTGCCGTCGCCGAGGTCGTTGAGCGTGATCGTCGTGGTCATGCCGCCCTCGACGCCTGGCTCCTGCCAGACAAGCCGCTCGGGCCGGTGCACCTCGGTGTAGACGGCGTGCATCGTGTACTCGCTGCCGTCGCTGTCGTTGACCATGACGGTCTCGAACACGCCGCCGGGCCGCGGGTCGACGGTGATGCCGCCGGCCGGGGTGCTGGTCCCGGCCGGCCCCCAGAAACGCCCGAGGTGCTCGGGCTGGGTGAGGCAGTCGAAGAGCATTTCCCGCGTCGCGCGGTGGACGCGCCGGTACGTGAACTCCCCGGGCTGAGCGGGCTGGGTCAACTAACTTCCTCTCTCCTGCGACTGCAACTCGGACAGGTGCTGGTCGAGACGGTCGTAACGGTCCTGCCACATCTTCCGGTGACGGCTTATCCACTCGGCGGCCGGATCGAACCTGCCGGGCTCGAGCCGGCACGGCCGGGCCTGGGCCGCGCGGGTCCGGGAGATCAGCCCGGCCCGCTCCAGCACCTTGAGGTGCTTGGAGATCGCCTGCTGGGTGAGCGCGAACGGCTCGGCGAGCTGGGTGACCGTGGCGTCGCCGTCGGCCAGCCGGGTCAGGATCGCGCGCCGGGTCGGGTCGGCCAGGGCTGCGAACGTGAGGCTGAGGTCGTCCTCGGCCGTAGCCGTGGTCACCGGGCAGCGTCCCTGAGCCGCTGCGCGCCGGGCCCGGTGACGCTGTCGTGCGGCAGCGACCGCCGGGCGAGCAGGAGCAGCAGGTCGCGGCCTGGCCCGGCGGCCTCGGCGCCGCTGCCCGATGACCAGCCGAGGTCGGTCGCCCGGAGCTCGATGCCGTCCAGGTCGGCGCCGAACGCGTTCTGGCCGTCCGGCCCGGCGATCAGGTCCAGCACGGTGGTCATGGCCCGGTCGGGGATCGGGTAGGTGATCGACAGCGGCCACGCGATGTCGAGGCCGTGGATCAGGTCGTGGCTCAGCGCGCCCTGCTGCCCGCCACCCGGCGGGCCCCACGGGTTGTCGATGTTATCCCGCAGCACGCCGGCCAGCTGCGCCTGCGGCAGCTCGCTGTCCCGCGCGGCCACGGCGTCGGAGAACTCGGTGAACTGGCCGTGCGCCTCGGCCATGCCGCGCCCGAACTCTTCCTCGGTGATCCGGAACGGCATCGTCAGGTGCGCTACCACGTGCGCTGTGGTCCAGCCCGCGCACAGTGACGGCGACCGCCACTGCTCGGCGCTGAGGCCCTCGAGGACGCCGACGAGCTCCCGGCGCTCGGCGGAGATCAAGTCCATCATGGCGGCATCCCCTCATCGAAAACTTAAGAGTTGTACAACTAACTAGTTGTATATAGGGCTCATGGCCGCGCTGTCAACCACCGTGGGCCGCGCGCGCGTTACGCCCGGCGGCTTCGCTCCGTCATACAGGTCGTGAGGGTGAACGCAACGACAGAAACGGAGGCCGCCGTGCCTTTGCAGATGAGCGCAGTGATGCTCGGGGTCGGGGACCTGGCCAGGTCCAGGAAGTTCTACGCGGAGGGCCTGGGCTGCGCGATCGAAAAGGACTTCCCGAAGTTCGTCTCGCTGAGCCTGGGTGACGGGGCGCCCTATCTGGCCATCTACGAACGGGAGGCAGCGGCCCAGGACGCCGGGGTCTCCGCCGAGGGCTCGGGGTTCACGGGCATCTCGTTCCACTACACCGTCGGCTCGCGCGAGGCCGTGGATGACGTAATGAGCAGCGCCGTAGCGGCCGGGGCCGGGGTTGTGCGGGAAGCCGCCGCCGCGCAGTGGGGCGGGTATTCCGGGTACTTCAGCGACCCGGATGGCTATCTGTGGAAGGTCGCTTGCCCGTCCTGAGAGATTTGATCATGATCAGGCAGGGGAGTCCCGGCCAGAGGCCGTAGATCTCCTCGAGGGGCTGGAAGCCGACGCTGGCGTAGAACTGCCTGATAAATCTCGGCCGAGGCGGAGAAGTGCCGGGCGGCGAGCAGCACCCCGCTGGGTTCGGCGGCCTGCTGGCCGTCCGGCCAGGCCCGATAGGCCGGCCGGGTCCGGGCGTCGGCGACGTACTCGAGGACCGACGACTCGATGCCGAACCAGCCGGGCAGCAGCCGCAGCAGCCGCTCGACGGCGCCGGGCGCGGGCTCACCCGAGGTCACCCGCCAGGCCGGCCGGTCCGCGTGGTTGTCGTACCGCACCACGGCACGGTAGCCCCGGCGGGCACCCGGGCGCACCGGGATTTCCGCCGGGGCTACCGTGTGCCAGTCAGCCCTCGCCGGTGTGGTCGGTGCTGTCGCTGTGGTGGGGCTCGCCGCGGGTCACGTTCATGATCCGGTCGGCCTGGCTGATCATCTGCTCGGCCCGCTCCCGCGCCATGTCGAACCGCTGCCGGAACCGGTCGACCCGGTCCTGCAGCCGGTCGCCGAGGTACTCGAGGCGGTTCCAGTCCGGGCCCGGGCCTTGGCCGTGACGCTCCCGTGCGGCGTGCTCCCAGTTCCAGCCGCCGTGCCGCCAGTCCTCCGGGCCGTCCTCATCGACGTCGCCGAAGTCCTCGTGGTCTTCGTCGTCGCCGGAATCCTCCGCCAGTTCCTCGGCGCGTGCCTGCGCCCGGTCGGCAGCCTCGTCGGCGTGCTCGGCGAGTTCCTGCTCCCGCTCGGCTCGCTGTTGCGCCAGGTCAGCGGCTTGCTGTGCCCGGTCGCGGGCCAGTCCCGCCTCGTCGGCTCGCTGCTGCGCTCGTTCCCGCTCCTGCTCGTCGGCCCGGCTGTGGGTCAGCTCGGCAGCCTCGGTGGCCAGGTCGGCGGCCGCCTGGGCGAGTTCGGCCACCTCCTCCGCCTGCTCGGCCCGCTCTTGGGCGAGGTCGGCCCGTTCCTGCGCCTCATCGGCCCGCCGCTGCGCGTCCCCGGCCAGGTCCGCCAGCCGGGCGGCTTCCTCCTGAGCCCGGAACTCCTCGACGCTGATACCCGCTTCCCCGGCCATCCTGGCGTACCAGTTGTCATCACGGGGCGTCGCGTAACGGCCCGTCTCAGGGGGTTCTGGTGGCTCTGCGGGCACCTGCCCGGCCTCGACCATGTGCCGGGCGACGCTGTACGGCTCGCCGGTCTCGGCCATGCGCTGGCGGACGGCGGTCTTCTGGGCCTTGTTCTGAGTCATGGCTCATCGCTTCCCGGCGGGTCCGCCCGCGACTGCCCGCCAAAAAGTGAACGGCATGACTGGTAGATGCGCACGAGTCGGAGACCCTTGTCCTCGTCGCCATCGTCGGCGCGGGCCGGTCGCTGGCTCGGAAGCGGGCAGGTAGCGCGCTGCCACTGCAATGCAGCGTATCCGGCGGCATTGGGCGCAGCAAGGAGGCCAGCACCCCACTCCAAAGGGGGCCTGCTCCCCGGTTCGTGCGGCGGCGGGTCAGGCGGGCAGTGAGGCGGGCAGGGCGCGGGAACGCAGCGCGCGGGCCACGATGTCGCGGGTCTCGGTCAGCACCCGGGCGAGCCCGGGATCTCGCGGGGCGGCGAGGAATGCGTCGATCCGGCCGAGCAGGTCCGGTGACGCCGCCGGGTACGGGAACAGCAGCCGGCCGAGCACCACGCGAATGTGCTCGCCGCGTGTCGCCCAGATCGCCGGCAACGCCTCGAAATAGCGCTCGGCGTACGGGGCGAGCAGGTCGGCGTGCTCGGCCTGGATGAAGCCGCGGGAGCATTCGACCACGCCCAGCGCCCCGAGTTCCCCGGTCTCGGCCAGCAGGTGCCAGGCGGCGGCCTTGTGTGCGGCGTCCGGTACCGCGGCGTGGCAGGCGGTGGCGTGCCGGGTCCCGGCGTCGGTCGGATCACGCCTCAGCTCGGCACGGATCTCGGCGTCCCCGGCCCGGCCGGTCACGGCGAGCCTGCGCAGGATCGCCCAGCGCAGCTCGGCATCCACGGCCAGGCCGGGCACGTCGGCGGTGCGGTCCAGCAGCCCGGCGATCAGGTCGAGCTGGTCCGGCGTGGCCGCGGTCCAGCTGAGCAGCTGGGCCCAGGCGAGCTGGTGATCGCTGCCCGGCTCGGCGGCGTGCAGCAGCCGGGTCCCGGCCGCGGCCAGCTCGGCCTTGCCCTCGGGCACCCATGCCGGGTCGCCGGCCAGCGTCATGATCTGATCGGTCACGGAGTGCAGGGCCTGCAGCACCGCGACCGACCCCTCGCGGTCCATGCCGTTGGCCAGCATCCGCACGAACGTGGGCAGCGGCAGCTCGGCCTCGCGCAGCATGTCGATGGCCGCGCTCCAGCACACCGCGCGGGCCAGCGGGTCGCCGAGACCGCCGATCGCCTCGGTCAGGGTTTGCAGCGACCGCGGGTCGAAGCGGACGACCGCGTAGTCGAGGTCCCCGTCGTTGAGCAGGATCAGGTCCGGCTGCCGGACGCCCGCCAGCTGCGGCAGCTCGGTGCGCGCGCCCGCGATGCCGACCTCCAGCCGATGCGCCAGCGCCAGCGCGCCGTCACCGTCGGTGCCGCCGGAGCCGCCGGCGCGGGAGTACAGGCCGACGGCGAGGTGATGCGGCCGCAGCGTGGGATGCTCCGCTGGTGCCTCCTGCAGCACGGCGAACGACGTGAACGCGCCGTCGGCGCCGACCTCGAACTCGGGCCGCAGGGTGTTCGGGCCCGCGGTCTGCAGCCAGGCCCGCGACCAGCTGCCCAGGCTCGCTCCCGCGCTCTGCTCGAGCGCGGCCAGCAGGTCGGCGAGCGTGGCGTTGCCCCAGGCGTGCCCGGCCAGGTAGCCGCGGATGCCGTCCTCGAACGCGGCCCGGCCGAGGAGCGCGAGCAGCTGCCGGAGCACCGAGGCGCCCTTGGCGTAGCTGATCCCGTCGAAGTTCGCCAGGGCCTGGGTCAGCGTCGGCACGTCCGCCGCGATCGGGTGTGTCGAGGGCAGCCGGTCCTGCATGTAGCCCCAGGTCTTGCGGCCCGCGCAGAACGTGGTCCAGGCGTCGCCGAACCGGGTTGCCTCGGCGCTGGCCAGCGTGCCGCAGAACTCCGCGAACGACTCGTTCAGCCACAGGTCGTCCCACCACTTCATCGTCACCAGGTTGCCGAACCACATGTGCGCCATCTCGTGCAAGATCACCATCGCCCGCAGCTCGTGCAGCGCGCTGGTGACCCGGGACCGGAACAGCAGTTCGTCGGAGATGACCACGCAGCCGACGTTCTCGGTGGCGCCCACGCTGTAGTCGGGCACGAACACCTGGTCGTACTTGGCGAACGGGAAGTCGCCCTGGAACAGCCCGGTATAGAAGTCCAGACCCTGCCGGGTGATCGCGAAGATCTCGTCGGCGTCCAGGTGGGTGGCGAGCGACGCCCGGCAGGCGACGCCGAGCGGAACCATCTGGCCCCTCGGCGTGGTGTGCGACGCCTGCACGAACCGGTACTCACCGGCGGCCACGGCGCTGAGGTAGGTCGAGATCAGCGGCGTCGGCGGGAAATGCCACACGCTGCTCCCCGCGCGCTCGGCCGGGACCGCCTCGGGCGCGGGCTGGTTGGACAGCACGGTCCAGTGTGCCGCGGCGGTGACGTGGAACGTGAACGACGCCTTCAGGTCCGGCTGCTCAAAGTTGGCGTAGACCCGGCGGGCGTAGGCGGGCTCGAACTTCGTGTACGTGTAGACCTTCCCGTCGGCGGGGTCGACCGCCCGGTGCAGCCCCGTGCCGTCGCCCGAGTAGCGGCAGTCGGCGACCACCCGCAGCACGTTCTCGGCGGCGAGGGGCAGGAGCGCGATCCGCCCCTGGGCCCCCTGCATCGCGCCCGCCACGTCGACGGGCACGCCGTTCAGCGTGATCTCGTGGACGCTGGCCGCGATCAGGTCGACGTAAGAGGTCGCGCCGGGCTCCCGGCAGCCGAACCGGATCACGCTGACCGACCCGAACACCTCGTCCCCCCTGGTCAGGTCCAGCGTGACGTCGTATGAGTCCACGCGGAGCAGCCGGGCACGCTCGCTGGTCTCGGCACGGGTGATCTCTGCTATCGGCATTGTGGGCGCGTCCTGTCGAGCCGGAGGGTCTCGGGCCGCAAACAGGCTAAGGCATCGGCTGCCGCGACCGTCGCGCCGCAGTGCCGCCGTGCCGCGTCCCAGGTCCGGGCGTCGTGTGCGGAAAACCTGGCCAGCCGGCAGGTAAGGGGCTAACCTCCCCTACCGGGAGGGACTGGATTGCCGCAGGCCGAGCTGACCGAGCCGCTGCGCCGGTGGGACCCGGAGCAGATCGGTGGTTACACCCTGATCGGCCGGCTGGGTGCCGGCGCGATGGGGCAGGTCTATCTCGGGCTCTCGGCCGCGGGCCGGCTGGTCGCCGTCAAGACGATCAAGATCGAGCTCGCGGAAGAACCCGATTTCCGCACCCGCTTCGCCCAGGAGGTGGCCGCGGCGCGGCGCGTCAGCGGCGCCTTTACGGCCGCGGTCGTCGCGGCAGATCCCGAGGCCGACATGCCGTGGCTGGCCACCGCGTACGTTCCGGCGCCGTCGCTGAGCACGCTGGTGCGGACCTGCGGCCCGCTGCCGGTGCCTGCGGTCCGGTGGCTGGGAGCCGGCTGCGCCGAGGCCCTGGAATCGATCCACGGCACCGGGTTAGTCCACCGCGACCTCAAGCCCTCCAACGTGCTGGTTTCCCCGGACGGGCCACGGGTCATCGACTTCGGCGTGGCCAGGGCCGCGGAGCGGATCCAGCTTACGGTGACCCGCGGCGCGGTGGGCACGCCCGCGTACATGGCGCCCGAGCAGGCCAGGGACACCCGCCAGGCGACGGTGGCCAGCGACGTGTTCTCGCTGGGCGCGACCATGCTGTTCGCCGCGACCGGTCACGCCCCGTACCAGGGCGAGACCGTCATGGACCTGCTCGTGCGGCTCGCGACCGAGCCGCCCGACCTGACCGGCCTGCCGCCCGAACTGGCCGACGTCATCCGCCCGTGCCTCGAGCGCGACCCGCGCAAGCGCCCGACCTCGGCGGCAGTCCTCGCCCACCTGGCGCCGGACATCAGCCTCGAGCAGGCCGGGCAGGGCCTCGGGTCGTCGGCGCTGCCGGGCCCGGCGCTCGCGCTGATCGCGGAGTACCGTCGCGATCCCAAGCCGCCGGAGCGGGAGGGCGGCGGCCCCGGCCCGGATCCCGGCCCGGGCGACGACGCGACGTTCGGCTCACAGCCGGCGCCCAGCGCACCATACGAAGTGCCGGTGCCGTCCCGCGGGCCCGGGCAGGCGTCTGGACGGGCCAGAACGCGACGCCGACGGGTTCACCTGGCCATCCAGTCCGCCGCCGCGGCCGTCGTGCTGCTCGGCGCCGGTACGGCGATCGGGGTCGTGGTCGCGGGCAAGCAGCAGCTGCCGCCTCCGCCGCCGCCGACCAACACCATCCTGGTTCCGGCCTCGCAGGCGTCGCTGTCGGCGCGGCAGGCGGGCCGACCGCACATCGCCCTCTACCAGAAGTTCGGCGACAGCAACACGGTGTTCGTGGTGCACGGCGAGGGCTGGAAGCCCGGCGAGAAGATCACGGTGGCGCTGTCCGGCCACGCCTCTCCGGTGCATCCGATCGTGGACGATGCCGGGACGTTCAACTACGCGATCAACCAGGACCATGAGTTCTTCCGCGGCGGGCTGCCGGCCGGGACCTACCACGTCCTGGTCACCGCGCCCGGCGGTACCCGGGCCAGGGCGAGCTTCACCGTGCACGCCGGCGGGCCAGCCCCCTCGGGCGGGCCTGGCGGGTCCGGCCAGCCGCCGGGTGGGGAGGGCCCGCCAGCCGGCTAGCTGCGGGCGCTCAGATCGCCTAGGTCCACCACAGGTCCTCCTGGCGCGAACACCACGCCGGGTCGCCCAGGCGGGTGAGGTCGGCGGCGGCGATGATCCCGGTGTCGATGAGCGCGCCGACCGCTACCTCGTCGGACAGCCGGATGCCCGGGCGCACCAGGCCGCGCTCGACGATCTTGCGGCGCAGCACCTTGATGTGCTCTCCGACCCGTGCGGACAGCCGGTCACGGAACGCCGGGTCGCCGTCGAAGCACTCGATCTCGTGGTGGGCATCGGTGACCTCGAGCGCAGCGCGGGCGATTTCCGGTGTCCGGGGCAGCGGCATGCTGCGCGCCGGGTCGATCAGCCACGGCCGGCACCACATCAGGGCGACGAGGAAGAGCTTGGTGTTCGGGTCCAGGTAGAGCGGGAGCAGCGTCGTATCGCCGTCGGCCCGGGCCGGGGCGCGGTCGTCGTCCTGACCCCCGGCCGTCGCGTCGGCCGCGACCACAAGGCGCAGCGGCTGCCCCTCCTCCAGCATCGCGCGCGACCCGATCAGCGCCGTTCCCTGCCGCACGAACCACCCCGCCGACGGCTCACCGGGCTCGTCCATGCGCGGCAGCCGGATCCGGTACCCGTGACCTTCGGCGTACAGCGCATGGGTGTAGCTGAGGTTGGCCACCCAGGCACCGCCAGCCACCGCACTGATCGCGCCCGCCCGCCGGGACAGCCCGCGTCCGGCCGGGATCACCAGGTCCGCGTCGGGATCCCGGCCGAAGAGCACCCGGCTGCCATCGGGAATCGCGATCACGCGTCCTGCCGGGGTGGTGACGTGCGCGGTCACCGGAGCCGAATCGAGCGCCATCACCGTCCTGCCTGCGGGGTGTCCTGCCACGCCAGCGTGGTCTGCGCCAGCTGCGGCGCCGTCGCCTGAAGTCGCGTGCGGTAGCGGGCATTCTAGGTCTGCCGTCGCCAGGAACGCATCCCGGAATTCGGGGATGGCGGCGGGAGCGTGGACGCGGTTGGCTTTCTCTAACCGGGGCGGGGCGGGCAATGCGCCTGGGGGAGACCGCTCGCACCTGCGGTCGAACCAAGGGAGTCTGCGCGACGGGCCACTCTCGGCGCGCAGAGGTCAGGGGGGGACCTGTCGGTCTGGTGTTGCCCGCCTCGCCCCGGCCATGGACGCTGCGTCGTTATGGGCTGCCCGGACGCCGCGAACTCGCCTGAATCACTCGCCGGGCGAACTCTTTTTTCTCATCGTCTTCCTCACCGCCACGGCGCGCAGGCGCGCTTCTGGGCGGGGGAATTAGCGGCTATTTTCATCGCCTGGGTCCATTGTTCTGCAGGTAGAACGGCTTCCGGGTGTGTAAATCGGCGTCGGGCGTGGAATAGGACTCCCGTAATTGATCTAGACGGGGGGAAGATCAGTGCCTGCACGAACCACGGCCCGTACGGCCGCCCGCCGCACCCCGGCGAGCGCCCGCACTCGGTCGACGAGCGGCAGCGCTCCCAAGCGCACCGCGAGCCGGCCGAAGAAGAGGGCCACCACCAGGACGACCACGACCAGGGCCAAGCGCACGACGGCCAGCAAGAGCACACCGTCGGCGCAGGTTGCGGCCCGGACAGTCTCGTCCGCGGCCACCAAGGTCACGTCGGCCGCCAGCAAGATGACGGCCGCGGCCACCAAGGCCACGTCCTCCGCTAAGACGATGTCCACCGCCATGCAGGCGATGAACACCGCGACGAAGGCCATGACCACCGCTGCGAAGTCGCTGACCACGGCCGCCAAGACGATGTCGACTGCCAAGGCGATGCCTGCGGCAGCGCCGAAGTCGAGCGCGAGAAAGTCACGGTCCTCGGCGAGGCCAGCCGGCACCGCCACGGCCCGGACCACCGGTGCCAAGGCTCGGCGCACGGCCAAGCCGGCGAAGTCGGCTGCCAGGTCGACCGCGTCGGCGGGGTCCGCCAGCACGGCCCGTTCGACACGGGTGGCCAAGCCGGCGACCGCGGCGCGGCCGAAGACCGCCGCCGCAAAGTCCAGGACCGCGACGTCCAGGACTGCGGCCAAGCGTTCGACGTCAACGGCGAGGGCTCACACCACCACCGCCAGGCCCAAGCCGAATGGCAACGGCAAGGCGAAGGCCGCCCGGTCGAAGGTGAGCACCGTACGGCGTCAGTCGTCGAACCTCAGGGTTGCTTCGCCGCCGCGTAGCTCCAATGAGGATCAGTACGGCGGTCTGCTCGCCGGGCTCATCCGCTAAGACACACCGCGTAGCGCCCCGGGGGGCCATGCTGGGCTCCCGGGGCGCTGCCATGCGCGGTCACCGCGCGGCCAGCACCTCTGCGATTTTCGCTGCTGCGCCCGGTGGATCCTCGGCGTCGTGCAGCACCTCGCCCCACGACCAGCGGTAGTACCAGCACAGCCGCCCATGGTCATCGGTACCCGGGGTGCAGTCGATGCTCTCAGCGAGCATCGAGGCGCCGGGGACGGCCACGTGCAGGGCGGCCGGGTAACTGGTTTTCACCGTGGCATGGAAGCCAACGGTGTCGAGCGCCGTCGCGAGCCGGTGCAAGTGGTAACTGCGTACATGGTCATGCGTGCCGTCCTGCATCTCACCTGCCTTGCGGGGTCGGCACATTGTCGGTGCGGGCAGGCCCACCTTGTCAAGCCCGCCCGCGGGCGGAAAGTCAGCGTTCGGCCGCTCCGTACTCTGGGTAACCGCCGTATCCATCGCTCCCATACGGGTCTACAGGCGCGTATCCCGCATGGTTTTCCGGTGCGGCCGGATAGCCGTCCAGCGGGTAACCCGCCGGGTTGTGCTGTCCGTAACCGTTTGGGTAATCGGGTTCCGGCACGCCGGGGTGGTGCGGCTGGCCCGCCTGCGCCGGGGCCTCGAGGTAGCTGGAACCCTCCGGCACCGGCAGGCTGCCGGAAGCCGGCGGCGCCTGGTGCCAGTAGCCATTCCCGTTCTGGCCTGTGCCGCCCGGTGCCGCGGGCGGCGGGTACGGCTGCCCGTGGCCATTGCCGGGCGTGGCCGGGTAGCCGTTGTAGCCGGAGGCCGGGGCCTGGTGGCTGTCGGGCGTCACGTAGCTGCCGTATGGGTTGCCCGACGCCGGGGTTGCTGGCGACCGAGCGGGCTGCGCAGCGGCGGGACCGGGCGATCCATTCGCAACCGGCGCAGGGTAGGGGTTCCGGCTGGGCAGCGGGTCGGGCCGGTAGGCGCCGCCGTCATCCCTGGCGTATTGCGGCGCCGAATGCTGGGCCGCGGGGCGCTCCGCCGCGCGCCGCCCCCGGCCAGGCTCCTCGGCGGCCGGGCGCTGGGGCGCAGGGTTCTGCGGGGCAGGGTTCTGCGGGGCAGAGTGCTGGCCGGAACGGTGCGGGGCCGATGGCTGCGCCGTGGGGGGCGTGGGGTACTGGGCCGTCGGGTACTGCGCTTCCGGGTACTGCGCTTCCGGGTACTGGGCCGTGGGGTACTGCGCTTCCGGGTACTGGGCCGTGGGGTATTGCGCTTCCGGGTACTGGGCCGTGGGGTACTGCGCCGCCGGATACTGGGCCGTTGGCGAGTCGTAGCTCGGGCGCTGCGGCGTTGCGGCGGGATAGGGCGCCGGGGCGCGGGAGCCGCCGGGCGGCGTGTCGGCCCTGCCGTTGCGGTACGACCTGCTGTCCGAGGTCTTGATCGCCGGGAAGGACGGACTGGTCAGAGGATCATCGTCGAGAGGAACGGGCCGCTGCCTGCGGGGCGGCGGAGTCTGCGCCGAGGGCGGGGCCGCTGCGGGCGGCGGGGTCGCCGCGATGTCGCGGGGCCGCGCCTGCCGGGCCGGCGGCGCGGGCGGGACGTCGCGGATCGCCGGCGGCGCGGGCGGGCCGGGCGGGACGTCGCGGATCGCCGGCATCGGAAGGCTGGCCGGCCCGACATCCAGGTACCTGCCCGGGTCCCGGCCAGGGGCGTCGAGGAAACGCTGGCCACGATCGCTGGCCGGCGCGGCCGGAGGCATCTGGCGGCCGGCCGGGCCCGGGTCGCCGTTGCGGCTGGCCGCAGGCCGGCGGTGGTGCTTGCTGCCCCGGTCACCGTTCGGGGCCGCGGCGGGGCGCTGGCGGTCCTGAGGCTGGTCAACGGGAACGGGCGCGGGGGCGAAGTCGCTCCTGCCCGCCGCGGCTGTCAGCTCGGCATCGGCGGGCTGAGGCCCCCGGACCGGAAGACCGGTGACGGGATCCCGCCGCGGAGCCCCGGCGGGCGCTTGATTGCGCACTGCCATCGTCTCGGGCTCTGGGTCCGGGCCGGGAGCTGCCGCCGAGCCGCCCCGGTGCGCGGCGGGACGTGATGGCTTGGGCTGCGTCCCCGAGGTCATCGGCTTCGACGAGGCCAGCTCGGCCCAGTAGTCGACGTCGGAGAGCTGATCCCACTCGCTGCTGTCCCACTCCGCGCTGTTGCCGGAACGCCGGCGGCTGCGGGCGGGCGCCGGGCCGTCTGGCAGGTGCTGCGTGCTGTCGTCGGGGCGACGGCGCTTCTGCGGCCCGGACGCGGCTGGCGCGCTGCGGCGATCGTCGTTGGGGCGCCCGCCACGCTGGTCGAAGCCCGGGTCTGCGTCGTAGCCGTCTCCCGCGTCCGGTGCACGCCGGTAGCCGCGCCCCGGTGACTGGTCCCGGCGTTCGTCAAAGCCACGGCCGGAACTGGCCGAGCGGGGCCCGTTGCCCTGGCGCCGGGCCGTTGAGCGCGCTGCTGCCGGGCCTCCGGCGGCCGCCGCATTCCGGCCGGCGCGCGCCGGCCGGCGGCCTGTCGATTCGCGGCCGCGATAGCTCAGATCGCGATCGTCTTGGCCGCCGCGCGTTCTGCCCCGGCCATCGCGCTGATCGGCGAACTCGTCAGGATCCTTGGTTCTCATGTTGCGCACAGCGACAATGACAACAACGAGGATTACCACAACTACGACTGCCAGGACGAGAACGAGCTTAATCATCGCACCATCCAACTGGCATGGCCTCATAGAGTGGCGCAAGCGAGACGCACGCAGCCATCAACGCGGGTCTTTCCCCTTTTCGCCAGCACCCAGGGATCTGCAGGATCGACAAGGATGAATTTGTGACTGTCACTTGAACTGTGATTCTGTCGGACCGCTATAGCCCTTGTCATGCGTTTCGAGAAGTTTACCCAGGCGTGTCCACACACAGTACTCGTATGGTTACGGATCGACAGTGACCTGCAACCTGCCCCGCGCGAGCGCGTGCTCCGCAATGGCGGACCAGGCCGCCGTGAGGCTGGCTCCCCCTTTCAGCTGCAGCGGCGCGTTCAGCGCGTAGATGTTGAACCGGTACTGGTGGCCGTGCGCCGGGCAGGGCGGGCTATAGCCTACGGTGCCCTTGCTGTTGTCCGCCACCTGTGCGCCGGGAGGGAGCCGGCCTGCCTGGATATCGCGCGTTGCCGGGCTGATGTTGAACACGATCCAGTAAATGTAGGGGCTGATGGGCGCATCGGCGTCGTCCATGACCAGCGCCAATGCCCTGGTGCCGGCCGGCGCGCCGGACCAGTCGAGCGGCGGGGTCTCGCCCGGGCCATGACAGGTGTACTGGCGCGGGATCGGCACGCCCTGGCCGAACTCGGGGCTGGTGACGGTCATCTTCAGGGGATCGTCCTGCGGCAGCGCCGCAGGCCCGCTGAGCAGGCCGCATCCGCTGAGCATGAGGGCAGCCGCGGCCGCCGCCGCGGCCCGCAGGCCCGCGCGGCCAAGCGCGCGATCACACCGGCCCAAGCACGCTCACCTTGCCCGTCGCCCAGTTTGCCTCGGTCGGCGATCCTACGCTGTCCCAGCTGGCCGGGGCCCGCGCAGCGAAGAATGGCCGCCGCGGCGGCCGTAGCTGCCCGGTATGTCCCGGCGGGACTGTGGGAGGCTGACGCAACCGTGACCTGCGCGGTTGCGCAGTTGTCGACAAAGCGAGTCGATTTATCGACAAAACCCTTCCGCGCGTTGCCTGGGCCGCGGCGAGCCGAGTCGGGCGTTGAATCCGCCGGGCTGGGTCATCTCGGTCCACGGACTGCGCTCTTGCATCGGGCCGGTGGCATGGAACAACGTCAGCGTGCCGGCCGAGCGGGTTTGGCGCTGGCCGCCGCGCCGTATCGACCTCTTGATGCCGTCATCGTTGAACGCCCATTACCGTATGTAGCGGCAATTCCCTACAAAGCAGCTCCATAAAACCGGTGGTGCGGAACCGCTGCGCGCCGCCGCCGATAACTGTGCGGGAGTGCTGACGGAATTCGGCCGCCGGATCGTCCGCGTCTTCCGCTCAGTCGGGCTGACGCGAGCTGCCGAACATGATCTCGTCCCAGGAGGGGACCGACGCGCGGCGGGACCGGCCGCCAGCCGCCTTGCGCGCCGGGCGCTCCCGTGCCTGGTCGCCGCGCTCGTCGGCCGATGCCGCCGCATCGCGCTCGGCGGCCCTGCGCTCGGCGTCCCCTTCCCTGGACCCCTGCCCGCCCACGGCCGGCCGGCCCGGCGAGACGGACGGTCCCGGCGCGGCCGCCGGGACCGGCGGGGCCGCGGCCGCGCGCTGCTCCGGATGATGCGCCGCGAGCCCACCAAGCCGTGGCGCGATCGGCGTCACGGTCGCCGTCGCGGGGTGTGCGGAAACGGGGATGGCCGGAAGCTCGTCCGCGGGCAGGCACAGCCGGGCGGCCTGCTCGTCGTCTGGTGCGATGTGCCGGCGGCGCGGATCGAAAATCCACTCGGCGACCTGCGTCCGGCCGCCCGCGGTGAACGCGATCTGCACCTGCCAGTTGCCGTCGGGCCGCTTCCTCGAGTCCCACCGGGCATCGTCGGCGGCCGCGCCCAGCTCGGCGAGCCGCTCGGCCACGATGTCACCGAGGCGTGGCCCCGGCCCCGAGTCCCCGGGGCTGCGAACCGTGGCCCGCTGTGCCTCCTGGGCCCGGTACTCGCGCTCGGCGAGGACGGGGCCCTCGAAGCGGCGTATCCGCTCGATCGGGAGTCCGGCCGCGTCAGCGATCTCGTCGGCCGTCTCTCCGGCACGGATCCGGTCCTGGATCTCCTTGGGTCGCAAGGGACTCTCCACTTCGATCTCGTACTGAGCGAGCCGGGAGAACTGGCCGCGAGCCACGGTCCGCAGGCGGTCATCGATGGGCAACATGAAACGCCCGCCCCGTCCCGGCACATCGAGGATGGCGTAACTGCCGTCCTCGCTGACTGCGACGAGGCGCAACTCGTGCATTGGCGTCCCTTCCGCGCTGCCCGGCCGCGCGGGGGCGTAGCTCGGACCTACCCCCGCACGAGTCTGACGGTTGGGCCCCGTCCTGGCCAGCACCTCGCCCGGCATGTCCCGCATGAGCATGTCTTATTCGTGTCCTGGCTGTTGGTCGCCCGAGGCAGGCACGCGCTCGCAGCGTATTGAGGCCAGCCCCGCGCGGTGCGCGGAACGCCGATAATCGCCGCCAGCAAGGCGGCCCGGCCGCGCGGCGATGGTGGCGCACTTACCTGCGCCTTTGCCCTTGTTATGCTCATCTTCATGCCGATGCCGCCAAGCTGGATCGTGCCGATGCTGGCAATGGCCGGGCTTGGCCTGGGCATCTTCGTCCCCGCCAACAACGCCGTCATCATGCGCACCGCGGGGCCAGGCACCGCGGGCCGGGCTCACGAGATGGGCCCGTCCGGTGCCTTCGGCTGATCCGGCCGTGGTCGCGGAGCCCGCCGGGGCCCACCCGGATCCGCTGGGACTCGAGATCGCCGACGTAGTCTCCCGGCTGCGCCGCGCGATGCGCCGGTCCGCGCGCGCCGCCGGCCGGGACGGAAAGCTGCCAGGCGGGCTTTCCGTCGCCCAGCTAGAGCTGCTCTCCTGCGTCGCCGACAATCCCGGCGCCCGGCCGGGCCAGCTGGCGCGCCTGCTCCGGCTGGCGCCGAGCTCGGTCGCCACGCTGGTGTACGGCCTGCGCCGGGCCGGCCTGGTCAGCAGGACCGGCGGGCAGCTGGACCGCAGGACCGCATCGCTGGAGCTGACGCCCGAGGGGACGGCGGTGGTCGGCCGCTGGCAGGAGGTCAACGAGCGCATCCTGCAGGCCGCGATCACCAGCCTGGGTTCGGCCAGCCGGGGCGCGCTGGCCGCCGCGCTGCCCGGGCTCCGGGAGCTGACCGGGGCTGTCGACGCGCTGGCCGACGACCCGGGCGGCGAGCTGGGCCCGCCGAGCTGACCCGGGCGCGGCGAGCTGGGCCCGCCGCCGGGCTGACCCCGGCGCGGCGACCGGGTCACCTGCCTCGGCTGCCCGCGGGTCTCCCGTAGGCTTTCTCACTATGCGTATCGACGCGGCCTTCAGCGCCATCGGGCGCTTCGCCATCCGGTTCCGCTGGCTGGTCGTCCTCGTGTGGATCGTCGGCGCGATCGCAGCGGCCACGCAGCTGCCGTCGCTCGCCAACGTGTCGCAGCCCAACAACACCAAATTCCTGCCGGCCAGCGCGCCCAGCGAGCGAGCGGCGGTCCTGGCCCAGCCGTTCGGCACCGCGGGCCTGCAGCCGATCCCGGTCGTGGCGGCGCGCACCAGTACGTCGCTTACGTCAGCCGACGAGGCGGCCATGGCGTCGCTCCAGGGCCGGCTGAAGTCGGTGCCCGGTGTCGCCAAGGTCCTGGACGCCGGGGTCTCCCCGGACGGGCACGCGGAGCAGCTCGTGGTGCTGGCATCCCAGCTGAACGGGGGGAACCCGGACGCCGCGCTGAACCTGGTGGACGCGCTTCGAGGCAAGATCGCGAGCGCCGGGCTGCCCGCCGGCCTGCAGGTGCACCTGGCCGGTGACATCGCAGCGGCCGTGGACCAGCAGAAGGCGTCCGGCTCGACCGGCGCCCAGGTCGAGGAACTGTCGCTGCTGTTCATCATCGTCCTGCTGGTCCTCATCTTCCGGTCGCTGACGCTGGCGCTGACCACGCTGATCCCGCCGCTGCTCTCTGTGACGATCTCCGGGCCGCTGGTCGCCGAGGCCGCGGCGCACGGCCTGCAGGTGTCCTCCCTGGCCCAGTTCCTGATGATCGTGCTGGTGCTGGGGGCAGGTACCGACTACGGGTTGTTCCTGGTGTTCCGGGTCCGCGAGGAACTGCGCGCCCGCCAGCACGAAACGGCGGGCGAGCATTACCCAGGCGCGCGCGGCCTGGGCGGCAGCGTGGCCCGTGACCTCCTCCATGCCCGGCCGTCGGCCCAGGAGGCGATCGTCTGGTCGGTCACCAAGGTCGGCGAGTCGATCGCGTTCTCCGCCGCGACCGTGATCGCAGCGGTGCTCACGCTGCTGCTGGCCAGCTTCTCCTTCTACTCCGGCCTGGGCGCGCCGTTCGCGATCGCGGTCGGCGTCACGCTGCTCGCCGCGCTGACCCTGCTGCCCGCGCTGCTATCGATCCGCCTGTCGCTGCTGTCCATCAAGCGCTCGGTGTTCCGGAGCATGTTCGGCCGGCCGAAGCTGCTGCCAGGGAACATCCAGGGCAGCGGGAACCCCGGCATCTGGGGCCGGGTGGCCGGGAGGATCGTCCGGCACCCGGTGCCGACCCTGCTCGCCGGTGTGATCTTCTTCGGCGCGCTCGGGACCGCGGTCTTCGGCTACAAGGCCGCCGGCTTCGGCGGCAGCGGCACGCCGCCAGCGGGCAGCGACTCTGCCTCTGGCCAGGCGCTGCTGACCAAGTATTTCCCGCAGTCCGCGGCGAACCCGACCAGCCTGATCTTCCGGCTGCGCACCCCGGTGTGGCAGGACCCGGCGCCGCTGGCCACCGCGACGGCCCAGCTCCGGGCCAGCGGCCTCTTCAAGCAGGTCACCGGTCCGCTCAATCCGGTGGGGGCGACGCTGACGCCGCAGCAGTACTCCGAGCTGCATGCCGCGCTCGGCCCGGCCCAGGCGCTGCCGACCGTCCCGCCCGCGCACGGCGCCGTGCCCGCCATCGGGTACGACATCTACCGCGCGACCGCCAACTACGTCTCCAAAGACGGCCGCACCGTGCAGTTCTCCACCAGCCTCAAGGCGGGTGACGCCGGCACCACGTCGGCGATGAACGCCGTCCCCTCGATCCGCGCCGAGACCACGTCGGTGGCCAGGTCGATTGGGGCCGCGGACTCGGCGGTCGGCGGCGAGGCACCCGCCCTCTTCGACATCAGCAGCATCTCGAACAGCGACCTGAAGCACATCATCCCGATCGCGATCGTGGCCATCGGCCTGCTGCTCGCCCTGGTGCTGCGCAGCGTGGTCGCGCCGCTGTACCTGATCGCGTCTGTCGGCATCTCCTACCTGGCCGCGCTCGGCCTGTCCGTGCTGATCTTCATCAGGATCGGCGGCAGCGGCGGGCTGGTGTTCTTCATGCCGTTCCTGATGTTCATCTTCCTGCTGGCCCTGGGCGAGGACTACAACATCCTGGTGATGACCAGGATCCGGGAAGAGGCGCGCCAGTACCCGCTGCGGGAGGCGGTCACGCGCGCGCTCGGCCGGACCGGCACCACGGTGACGTCCGCGGGCCTGGTGCTGGCCGGGACGTTCCTGGTGCTGACCGTGGTGGCCGGCAGCGGCTCGGGCGGATCGCAGATCCAAGACATCGGACTCGGCCTGGCGCTCGGCATCCTGATGGACACCTTCCTGGTGCGCACGCTGCTCGTGCCGTCCACGGTGGTGCTGCTGGGCCGGTGGAACTGGTGGCCGTCGCGGATGAGCCGGATCAGCGCAGACCAGCCGCTGGCCGCCCGGCCCAACGGGCCATCGGCGCCCGCCGCACCGGGCGCACCGGCTCCGCCGGCCGCACCGGCTGGTCCGGCGGACGGGCAGCCAAGGCAGCCCGACCCGCTGCGCTGAGCCGCCGGGCCGCATGCCAGCACAGCCAACGATCAGCGTCATCATCCCGGTGTACGCAGTCGGGGAGTACCTGGGCGCCTGCCTGGACTCGATCCTGGGCCAGGCGCTGGACGGCCTCGAGGTCATAGCGGTTGACGACGCCTCGCCGGACGACTCGGGCCGGATCCTCGACGCCCGCGCCAAGCAGGATCCACGGCTGCGGGTGCTGCACCTGACCGGCAACGCCGGGCCCGGCAACGCGCGCAACGTGGGCCTGGCGGAGGCATCCGGCGAGTACGTCTGGTTCGTCGACGCCGATGACCTGCTGGCCGGCGGGGCGCTCGCGGCCGTCGCCGCCAGGCTCGGGCAGGACCGGCCCGATGTGCTGCTGATCGACTACGAGGACCTCTACCCGGGCCGACGCCGCGGGCCGAGCCCCGGCGCGGACCTGCTGCGCGCCGCCCCGGCCGGGGTCTTCACGCTGGCCAGTCAGCCGCAGCTGATCCAGCTGACGATGACCTCGTGGAGCAAGGTCATCCGCCGCGCGTTCCTGGCGGGCCTCGGCATCGCGTTCCCCGAGGGGATCCACGAGGACGTGCCCCTCACCTGCGCGATGCTGCTCGGAGCAGAGCGGATCAGCGCGCTGGCCCGGGTCTGCTACCGGTACCGGCGGGCCAGGCCCGGGGCGTTCATGGCCGCGAGGAGCAGCGCGCAGCTGCGGATACTCGGCTCCTACGAGCGGGTGTTCGCCCTGGCCGATGCGGCCGATCCGGCGCCAGCCGCCCCGGTGCGGGCGGCGCTGTTCGAGCGCGCGATCTGGCACTACACCACGGTCCTGCCGCTGGTGCCCCGCACCGAGCGCAGGCAGTATTTCCGCCGCATGCACGTGGACTTCGTCCGCTACCGGCCAGCGGCCTACCAGCGGCCGCGTGGTGCACGCGGGGTAAAGTTCGGACTGGTGGAGCGGAACGCCTACTGGACGTATTCCGCGCTCGAGCCGTTCAACCAGCTGCGGGTGCTGCTGGCCAGGGCCGGCTCGCGGCTGACAGCCGCCTCGCGGGGACCAGCGGGACGGCGGGCCTAGCGGGACGTGGTGGGTGCCAGGGAGCCAGGAACTTCGGGGGTTTGACCGAAGGGAGCGGCGACATGCGGCACGTGTTCGGAGTTCTTCTTGCGCTGGTCATGTTCGCGGCGGTGTTCGTCGGGGCCGGCTGGGCGGTGGAGAAGATTGTCACTTTGCGCGCCAGCGGGGGCAGCCTGACCACCCCGCACGGCGTGATAGCGCTCGCCGTCGTGGCCGGCGTCGGCCTGCTGCTCGGTATCCTGCTGGCCGTCCCCGCCGTGTCGCCGCTGGCCGCCGGGCTGCCCGGGCTGGTGCTGCTCGGCTGGACCGCGCTGCTCGCGGTCAGCGAGCGGCGAGCCATCCAGCTGGTCCCGCTGCACGCCCACTCATTCGCCGTTGGCTTCGGCGAGATGCTGACCAGCGGCGTGCTGGCCCTGGCCGGCGCCGCGATGATCATCCCGCTGTTCGTGCCGTCCCGGTGGCGGCGCCGGTACGTGGGGGAGGACTACTACTCCGACGAGCCGACCGGGGCCGGCCTCATGCGCTAGTGTGGCGCGCCTGGCGGTGCGGTTTCGTGCCGTCGACGGCACGAGTACCGGATCGTACGGCACGGCTCGGCCGGGGCTTTTCGACTGGCGTGAGGTACACGTACCGGATTTTGGGCCAGCGTTCCCGGAGCACGTGGACACAATGCAAGATCGTCTTTTCTACGGCTGGCAGGTCCAGATCGTTGGCGAAGGTGACATCGCCGTCGACGATCAGGCTCGATGGGCCGACCACGATGGCGAACAGGTCCGGAACATCGACCACCCCCGCCTGTGCGGCAATGAGCCGGGACATTTCGCGCAGCATGGAGGGCTGGACGCCGCGCCCGGAGAGAAGGTCCCGGTTGGTTCGCAGCAAGAGTACTGAGGCGATGAGGAGCAGTAGGCCGATGAGCGCGCTCGCCACCGCGTCCGGTGCCGGGTTTCCGGTCACCTCGTTCAGGACCAGCCCGGCCACGGCCGTGACGCCGCCGATCACGGAGCAGCCCTGACCGACCACGACCGTAGTCGGGGCGGGATCCGTGCTCCGGCCCAGGTAGCTTCGCAGCGAGATACCGCGTCTGGTCGCCTGCTCGCGCAGTGGCCGCAACGCGATCTCCAAGGCGAACACATCCAGTGCCATCGTCATTGCCAGCACCAGGTACGCGATCGGGTAGGAGTGAACGGCTGACGGATGCACCGCGGAGCGGACTGCTTCCTCGAGCCCGAGTACGCCACCTCCGAGGAAGATGCCGAGCGCCGCGAACAACGACCAGAAGAAGCGCTCCCGCCCATACCCAAGCGGATGGGTGTCATCTGGGGGCCGGACGCTCCTGAGCACGCCGATGAGCAAGAACACGAGGACCGCCACGTCGGCAGCACTGGCTGCGGTCTGGGCCCGCAGAGCGACCGAGCCAGTCGCCCCCGCCGCAACCGCCAGCCCGAGCGTTTCAACGCAATTCACAGCGAGTGAGACGACCACGCCTCGGCGCGTTGTCCCGCTGCTGGTTGTCTCGGCCATCCTGGTACCCGTTCAGTCCTGCTGGGCCTATGCCAGCTACAGTGCACCTATCGCGATTCGGCCAGTGTGCCAGTGGCTCCTCCACTCCCGCATTGCAGCTAGCTGGCGACATCGCAGGGAGCAACGTCCATCTCTGACTGGGCAGCGCACGGACCGATCATGGCGTCCCATGCACGCACGATGGCATGATGGTGCGATGAAGCCCTGGCTCCGGCAGGGGATCTGGCTTGCCGTGGCCTTGATCGTGCCGGTGCTGTTGTCGCTCGTGATGCTCCCGCTGCGCGACCACGTGAGCGACGTGCTGATCGCCCTGGTTCTGCTGACGGTATCGGCGGCCGCCGTGGCCAGGGGAGAGCTGCTCCTGAGCCTGGTGGCTGCGACCAGCACCGCGCTGTCCTTCGACTACTTCTTCACGGTGCCGTACGACCAGTTCGCCATCCGCGGCGCCCAGGGAGTAGTGACTACGGTCGCGCTGATCGCGGTGATCCCGGCGCTCGGCACCTGGATCAGCCGGCTTTACGGGAAGGAGGCGGCACTGGAACGAGAACTGCGGGAGAAGGCCGAACGGTACGCCGAGGAGCTGGCCGAACGGCAGCGACAGGTCGAGCAGCTCGCGGCCGAGCTGACCGCCTCCCGCCGCCGGATCCTCGCCGTGGGCGATCAAATGCGCCACCGGATCGGACGGGATCTGCATGATGGCGCCCAGCAGCACCTGGTGACTCTGTCGCTCATGCTGCGCGGTATCCGTGACAGAGCACCGGCCGACGTGCGCGCCGATGTGGACCAGGTACGTGACGGGCTGGCCGGCGCCCTCGAGGAGCTCCGTGATCTCTCCCGCGGACTGCATCCGGCCGTCCTGGTCGAGGCCGGCCTCGGGCCGGCCGTCCGCGCGCTGGCCCGGCGCTCACCGCTCCCGGTCCGGGTGCAGGTGCGGGCCGAGGGCAGGCTCCCGGGCTCCTGCGAAGCGACCGCGTATTACGTCGCCGCCGAAGCCTTCGCCAACGCCGCCAAGCACGCGGCGGCATCCGTTGTGGACATCCTCATCGAACGGGCCGACCGCGCGCTGACCGTCCAGGTCCGCGATGATGGCGTCGGCGGCGCCGACGCGACCCGCGGCTCGGGCCTGGTCGGCCTGCGCGACCGAGTCGAGGCCGTAGGCGGCACCATGACCCTGGACAGCCCGGCCAGGGCCGGCACCGTACTGACCGTGCGGCTCCCCGTCACCGCAGAAGAGGCGGTTTCACCAGGTTGGTGATTTAACGGGAGGCGCCAGCGAACTGCGCGGCCTCGGTCGAGCCGGCCAGCGCCGTGGTCGCGGACTGCGGGGTGATGGCGGATGTCACCAGGTCGAAGTAGCCGGTGCCGACCTCGCGCTGGTGCCGGGTCGCCGTGTAGCCGTCGGCCTCGGCCGCGAACTCGGCGTCCTGCAGCCGGACGTAGGCGGGCATGCCCTCATCCGCGTAGCCGCGGGCCAGGCTGAACATCGAGTGGTTCAGCGCGTGGAAGCCGGCCAGCGTGATGAACTGGAACTTGTACCCCAGGTCGCCGAGCTCACGCTGGAACTTCTCGATCGTGCCCTCGTCCAGGTGCGCCCGCCAGTTGAACGACGGCGAGCAGTTGTAGGCCAGCATCTGGTCCGGGTAGGCGCTGCGGATCGCCACGGCGAACTCCCTGGCCACGTCCAGGTCCGGGGTGGACGTCTCCATCCAGAGCAGGTCGGCGTGCGGTGCGTAGGCCAGGCCGCGGGCGATGCACGCCTCCATCCCGCCGCGGACGCGGTAGAAGCCTTCCGCGGTCCGCTCCCCGGTCAGGAACGGCCGGTCGCGCTCGTCCACGTCGGTGGTGATCAGCGTCGCGGACTGAGCGTCGGTGCGGGCGACGACCAGCGTCGGGACGCCGCAGACGTCGGCGGCCAGCCGGGCCGCGTTGAGCGTGCGGATGTGCTGGGAGGTCGGGATCAGCACCTTGCCGCCCAGGTGCCCGCATTTCTTCTCCGAGGCAAGCTGGTCTTCCCAGTGCACTCCGGAGGCGCCGGCCGCGATCATGGCTTTCATCAGCTCGAACGCGTTCAGGACGCCCCCGAAGCCGGCCTCGGCGTCGGCGACGATCGGCGCCAGCCAGTTCGGGGTGTCCTCTTCGCTCCCCTCGCCGCCGGCCTCGGCCCAGGAGATCTGGTCGGCGCGCAGCAGCGCGTTGTTGATCCTGCGGACGACCTGCGGCACCGAGTTGACCGGGTAGAGGCTCTGGTCCGGGTAGGTCTGGCCGGCCAGGTTGGCGTCGGCCGCCACCTGCCAGCCGGACAGGTAGATGGCCCGCAGGCCGGCCTTGACCTGCTGCACCGCCTGGTTTCCGGTCAGCGCGCCGAGCGTGGCGACGTAGCCGTCCTCGTGCAGCATCGCCCAGAGGCGCTCCGCGCCAAGCCGGGCCAGCGTGTGCTCTTCCTGTACCGATCCGCGCAGCCGCACCACGTCTTCCGCCGAGTAGGTGCGCTGCACGCCCGCCCAGCGCGGGTCCGACGCCCACTCCTGCCGCAATGTCGCTGCCTGATCGTTCACTGCTACCTCCCTGGTCGGTCCCGGGTTTCCGCAGCAACCCGGGTCGATATCAGCTAGCGTGCGGCGGGTTGCCGAGAAAACCAAGGATTCATCGCAGTGAACTTCGCAAGAATTTCGTCTAAGATGAATATATGGCAGTCTTCACCGGAGAAGATTCACCATCCTTCACCGAACAGGGTCTAGATCTCGGCGTATTCGGCCAGCGGCTCCGGCATGCCCGGCGGGCCAAGGGGCTGACCCTGGCCGAGCTCGGCGTGCGGGTCGGCCGTGCCCCCTCGGTGCTGTCGCTGATCGAGAACGGCCGGCGCGAGCCCAAGCTGTCGCTGATCGAGGCGCTCGCGGCCGCGCTGTCGGTGCCAACGGCGGAACTGCTGCGGCACCAGCCGCCGAGCCGCCGGGCCCAGCTGGAGATCGCTCTCGAGGAGGCGCAGCAGGACCCGGTCTACCGCGACCTCGGCCTGCCGCACCTGCGGGTCGGCGCGCGGGTGCCGAGCGACGTGGTCGAGCACCTGCTCGCGCTGTACGGCGAGCTGCGCAAGCAGCGGGCCAAGCCGACGGCAACGCCGGAGGAAGCCAGGGAGGCCAACGCCGGCCTGCGGGCGATGATGCGGGAGCGCGGCAACTACTTCGCCGAGATCGAGCAGGAGGCGGCCGCCGCGCTGGCCACCGCCGGGTACACCGGCGGGGCCCTGTCCCAGGGCATGCTGCTGTCGGTGGTGAGCCACCACGGGTTCACCGTCCGGTACGTGCACGACCTGCCCCGTTCCGCGCGGTCCGTGACCGACTTGCGCGACCGGCGGATCTACCTCAAGCAGGAGTCCATCGGCATGCACACGCCGCGGACGATCCTGCTGCAGACGCTCGGGCACTTCGTGCTCGGCCACAGCGCGCCCGAGGACTTCGCGGACTTCCTGCGGCAGCGGGTGGAGGCCAACTACTTCGCCGCCGCGGTGCTGGTCCCGGAGCAGCAGGCGACCGTGTTCCTGCGCGAGGCCGCCGACGCCAGGAGCCTGTCCGTCGAGGACCTGCGGGACGTGTTCTCGGTGTCGTACGAGATGGCCGCGCACCGGTTCACCAACCTGGCCACCCATCACCTCGGCCTGCCGTGCCACTTCGTCAAGAACGACGAGGGCGGGATCATCTACAAGGCGTACCAGAACGACGGCGTGGTGTTCCCGGCCGACGCCACCGGCGCGATCGAGGGCCAGCGGATGTGCCGCCAGTGGTCGGGCCGGCAGGTGTTCACCGCCGACGACCGGTTCAGCCCGTACTACCAGTACTCGGACACGCAGTCGGGGACGTACTGGTGCGCGGCATTCGTCGACCACAGTCGCGAGCGCGGCTTTGCCATCACACTGGGCGTCCCGTTCGAGCACTCTCGCTGGTTCCGCGGCCGGGAGACGATGATCCGGCGCACCTCGGCCTGCCCGGACGGGGAGTGCTGCCAGCGCCCGCCCGCCGCGCTGGCGGCCCGCTGGGAGGGCCGGGCCTGGCCCTCGGCCCGGGCGCATTCGCACATCCTGTCCGCGCTGCCCACGGGGAGTTTTCCTGGCGTCGACGAAGCCGACGTCTTCAACTTCCTGGAACGCCACGAAAAGGACTGACCGGCGCCGCGTCAGCCGAAGACCGGCGGCCGCTTCTCGATCAGGGCCGCCGCACCCTCCTTGACGTCCTCACCCATGAACGTGAGCATCTCGTAGGCCGCGGACTGATCGAAGATCGGCCCCGCGGTCTTGAGCCAGCCGTTCAGGGCCCGCTTGGTCAGCTGGATCGCGAGCTGCGGCCCGGTGGCCAGCCCCTGCGCGATGCGCAGCGACTCCTCGAGCACCTGCTCCCGCGGCAGCGCCTTGCTGACCAGCCCGATCCGCTCGGCCTCGGTGCCGATGACCATCTCGCCGGTGAGCAGGTAGTACCGCGCCCTGGCCATGCCGCACAGCAGCGGCCAGATGATCGCGGCGTGATCGCCGGCCGCGACGCCGAGCCGCACGTGGCCGTCGCCGAGCCGCGCGTCCTCGGCGCAGATGCTGATGTCCGCGATCAGCGCCACGACCAGGCCGGCCCCGACCGCGACGCCGTTGATCGCCGACACGATCGGCTGCGGGCAGTTGATCATGTTGTAGACGAGCTCGCTCATCTCGGCGAGCATGTTCGTGACCCGGCCGTAGTCGCCGATCTGGCGCTGCACCATCCCAAGGTCGCCGCCGGCCGAGAACGCCTTGCCCGCGCCGGTGACCACGACCACCCGTGTTTCCTCGTCGCGCGCGACGTCGGCCCACACCCGGGCGAGCTGGCCGTGCATGGCCTCGTCGGCGGCGTTGTACTTCTCCGGGCGGTTCATCGTGATCTGGAGCACGCCGTGCTCGTGCCGGTCAAAAAGCAGGCAATCGTAGCTGCCGTAGTCCATCCGGTGCGGCTCCCTCGAACGCGGGCTGATCTTGTCGGGCCAGGATAAGCGGTGGCCTCGGTTGACTGGTGCGGCAGGCACTGGTGCTGTTACTCTTGAGTAACTTGGACGGCAGTTCGCCCGCGCCAACGAGGAGCATGATGAGCAGCGAGCAGGACCCCGGCGGCGGCTTTTCCATGGACCTGGGCCAGGATCTGCGCGAGATGCGCGACTGGGTGCACGAGTTCTCGGAGAGCGTGATCAGGCCAGCCGGCAGCGAGTGGGACGAGCGCGAGGAAACACCCTGGCCGATCCTGCAGCAGGCGTCGAAGGTCGGCTTGTACTCGCTGGACTTCTTCGCCCAGCAGTGGCTCGAGCCGAGCGGCCTGGGCATCCCGGTCGCCTGGGAGGAACTGTTCTGGGGCGACGCGGGGATCGCGCTGTCGATCGTGGGCACCGGCCTGGCCGCCGTGGCGGTGAGCGGCAGCGGCACGCACGAGCAGATGGCCGAGTGGCTGCCGCCGATGTTCGGCGACACCGACGACGTCAAGCTCGGCGCGTTCTGCGTATCCGAGGCGGACGCCGGCAGCGACGTCGCGGCGATCAGGACCAGGGCGGAGTACCAGGAGGCCACCGACGAGTGGGTGCTGAACGGGGCCAAGTCCTGGGTCACCAACGGCGGCATCGCGAACGTGCACGTGGTTGTCGCCGCGGTCGACCCCGCGCTGGGGCTCCGGGGCCAGGCGAGCTTCATCGTGCCGCCGGGTACCCGCGGCCTGTCCCAGGGGCAGAAGGTCCGCAAGCACGGCATCCGGGCCTCGCACACCGCCGAGGTGGTGCTCGACGACGTCCGCGTGCCCGGCCGCTGCCTGGTCGGCGGCAAGGAGCGCCTCGACGGCCGACTCGCCCGGACCAGGGAAGGCGTCCGCAGCGGTGAGCAGTCCGCGCTGAAGACCTTCGAGGCGACCAGGCCTGCCGTGGCCGCGATGGCGGTCGGCGTGGCCCGCGCGGCGTACGAGTACGCCCGCGACTACTCGGTCGGCCGGGTCCAGTTCGGCCGGCCGATCGGCCAGACCGAGGGCGTCGCGTTCCTGCTCGCCGACATGGCCGCGGCCGTGGACGCGGCCCGGCTGCTGACCTGGCGGGCCGCCTGGATGGCCCGCAACCGCATCCCGTTCAACCACGCCGAGGGGTCGATATCCAAGCTGGTCGCGGGGGAGACCGCGGTCAAGGTCACCGAGCAGGCGATCCAGATCCTCGGCGGCAACGGTTACACCCGCGACTACCCGGTCGAGCGCTGGCACCGCGACGCCAAGATCTTCACGATCTTCGAGGGCACGTCGGAAATCCAGCGCCTGATCATCGGCCGCGCCGCCACCGGCCTCGACGTCCGCTAGCCCAACCTGCCCTGCCCCGCGCCTTACCTTTACCCCAGGGCCCCGGAAAAGTCGCCTAGCACTTCATGATCATCCGGAGGGGTCGGCCGGGCCATCGTGGCCATCGCCGGTGACCTGCAGCTCGTGACGCTCAGCGGTCAGGGACTGGCGATGACTTCGGGCCCCGCGGATCGTCCTTACTAGGGCGGCCGCGGCAACGGTCCCGCTCGCGGTGAAGCAACGTGTCAGGAGGTCATTGTGTCGCAGGTGCGGGTGCACAACTTCTCAGTGTCGCTGGATGGGTTCGGTACCGGCGAGGGGCAAAGCCTGGAGGCCCCGTATGGGCACGCGGGAACCCGGCTGCACGAGTGGTTTTTCGCGACCCGCACGTTCCACGCCATGCAAGGCCAGCCCGGCGGCAGCACCGGCATCGACGACACTTTTGCCAGCGCCTCGAGCCCGGGCGTCGGCGCGGAGATCATGGGCCGGGGCAAGTTCGGCCCCCACCATGGCCCCTGGCCGGACCAGGAGTGGAACGGCTGGTGGGGAGACAACCCGCCGTTCCATACCCCGGTCTTTGTTCTCACCCACCATCCCCGGCCCTCCGTCCAGATGAACGGCGGCACCACGTTTCACTTCCTCGACGCCAGCCCCGCCCAGGCGCTTACGCAGGCGCGCCAGGCCGCCGCTGGCCGGGATATCCGCATCGGCGGCGGCCCGTCCACTATCCGCGACTTCCTGGCCGCCGGCCTGATCGATTACGTGCACATCGTCGTGGTGCCCATCGTGCTGGGCCGCGGGGAGCGCCTCTGGGATGGGCTGGAAGCGCTCGAGAACCGCTTCCGAATTGAGGCCGCCAGCAGCCCCAGCGGGGTCACCCACGTCACCCTCAGCCGGCGGTAACAGGCTTTACCCTTGTCAGAATTGTCAGCGAACTGCCCGCACTACTGTATATGCAGCGAGCGTGCGCAATCGAAGATTCCGGGTTATCCATTCGTAGAGCGCGTACAGAAGAAACAACGGATAAATGGCTTCGAAATACCCCGGCTGCGCCCAAGTAATCCACGTCTCCACTTTCGAGAAGCCAGAGCCAAGAAATTCTCTCTCAAGCGCTGTCGGATAGCAGCTGTCGTAGTAAATCGGAAATCCGACGTGGTCTCGCGTCCATGGCATAACGGCATGCACCAAACGGACGAGAGGTCCAAAGGGTAATGCTCTGGCCAGCATGCCGAATAGCGAATAACGCCCAGGAACGAAGTGCAGCGCAACGCCCCCCGGCTTGAGGACCCGCGCCATGTGCCGGACCGCCGCCGGAACGTCGGCAACATGCTCCAGTAGCGCTCGAGACAGAATCAGATCTACCGATGATGCCGGGAGCGGAAGGCCCGCTGCCACGTCAGCGGTATATTTCTCGGCCGCGTCCTCGTTCAAGGCCAGTTCCTCTGGCGAAATGTCAACTGCTATTAGGCGCACACGACCAGGTGGTTCGACAGCCGAGGCATAGACGCATCGACGCCCTCCTCCGAGATCTAGAACTGTGGCGCCATCAGGGAGTGCACGGATCAGCGCGGCGGCCTCGCGCTCGAAACGTCTCCAGAGCGTCTTGTCCGTTGGCAGCCGCAAGCGTCGTTCGGTCGCGCGCGACCACTTGACGTTTGCATCTATTACGGCACGCATTCCGTCACCGTACATTACTCGTGACACCGACTTCGCGGCGCCGCGCGCAGCCGCCACTAACTCTTGGATGATACATGCGGCAGGCCCATGAGCGAATTCACCTTTTTCATGATCGCCTCCCACCAAAGGCGAACTGTTTGGCCGCGAGGCGGCAACTCGAACCATTTAACTAATAAAGGGAACGAGATCGCCGGAAGTCGGTCGCGCCTGGAGTATCAGATGGTTGCCATCAGATGCGGACGAGCACGAGGATGACTGACATGGCAATGGTGTATCGCCGCCCGGTAGGCGTTATGCGGCAGAGCGTCAAGCCGCAGCTGGCCAGCTGGGATCGGGCAGGGCATCCCAGCCAGGTGAAGCTGGCTCGCTTCCTGGCGCACGTGGACGCCATAGCCGGGCCGGTGCTGGCGACTGCGACCGGCCGGGTTGCTGCCGAGCTGATCGTTGGGTTCAGTGATGGCGTCTCACTGATTGATGGCGGCCATGACCTGGACAACTACCTGTTCCCGATCGCTCAGCGGCTCGGCCCGGAGCGGGTGGCAGCTATCTTCGGCCGCAAGATCCACGGGCCGTCGTCATTGGCAGTGGGACCCGCCCAGCCGGGCACGGCCGAAGCCACCCCGCAGTTCTCGACCCGGATGGCTGGGTCCTATGAACGCAGAGAGTGGAAACAAAAGCTCCACGATCGGCTTGCGGTGCGGGCGGCCGCCATCGATCCGGGCCCGGTCGGGCTGAACATCGCGCTGACGACCGGGCCAGGGCGCAACTGGGCTAGCCTCTGGAAGCCGCTCATCGATGCCTTCGGCCCCGTGCTGGGCGAAGACTCCGCCAGGCCGTTCCACCCGCACGATGACCGTATCGTCAGCCTCGGCCTGCATCACACCATCGACACCGGCATCGCCCACGACGTGGTTATCGACGCCTGGTGGACCAGCCTGTAGCCGGGCACCGACCGGAGCAGCTTGTATGCGGTCAAGCGGGGCCGACGGGCCTCCGGGCTGAGCGCAGCAGCGGCAGCTGCAGTGCGAACGCCGCCCTCACGTCGGGCCCGTGAGGGGCCGTGTTTGGCTCGCCGCATCAGGTGGCTGGCCGGATCAGCATGTTGTGGCGGTGTTGTGGGCCGCGGGGCCCGTAGTCGATGTCGGCGCCGTTGTTGCCGCTGTTGATGACCGTGACGGGAGCGTCGAAGGGATCCATGATCGATTCGATGAAGATCAGGGTGTCGTTCGGCGCGCTGAGCGCTTTCTCCAGGTCGGCGACGGTCTTGACCACGAACGACCGCGCCGTGGTATCCGGTCGGAACACCTTCGGCAGATCAGCGTAGGCCCAGTTCGCGACGTCGTTGAAGCGCGAGGTCTTGCCCAGCCAGCAGCGCTCGATGGTGTATCCGCCGTTGTTGATCAGGAAGATCACCGGCTTGTAGTCGTGCCGCAGGATGGTCGACACTTCCTGCGCGGTCAGCTGGAACGAGCCGTCGCCCACGAACAGCAGGTGGCGGCGGCCGGGCGCCGCGGTCAGCGTGCCGAGCAGCGATCCGACGGTGTAGCCGATCGAGCCCCAGATGGCTTGCGCGACGACGGTGGAGTCCGGCGGCAGTCGCAGCCCCAAGGAAGCGTAGGACGTGCCGTCTTCGGCGATGAGCACGTCCCCGGGCCGCAGGTAGCCCTGGATGGCCTGCCAGTACGCGGCCTGGGTCAGCTTGGCCCGCCCGTCGCCATGATCATCCATTGCCGCCGTCGGCGGCGCGGGCTGGCGCGCCGGGCGGTTGGTAACCTGCGGGACCGCGTCGGTGACGCCGCGCAGGACCTCCCGGAGCGTCACCGCCTGGTAATTGTCCTCGCCGATGTCCACGGAGTGCCCGCGGGCGTGGATCGTGGCGGCGGGCAGTGAGGCGGTGAAGTCGCCCGTGGTCAGGTCGATCGGCCGGTAGCCGATGGACAGCAGGCAGTCGCTTCCCTCGATGGCCTCGCGTGCCTGCGGCTGGCTGGCCTTGCCGTTGTAGAGGCCGGCGTAACAACCGAACGTCTCGTCGATCACTGCTACGGCTGTGGTGGCCACCGCTGCCGGCAGCTGCATTTTCTCGGCCAGCGCCATGACCTCGGCTGCGACGCCGTACCGGTCGGTGTCTAGATCCGCCAGGATCGCTGGTGACCTGGCCTGCGACAGGCGGCCCGCGATCGCGGCGGTGCACGACCGCAGCCGTTCCGGGTCGCTGGGCGGTTCTTCGAGCACCAGCGGGGTGGCGGGAACCTCGATGTCGAGGTAGCCGATGTCGGACGGCAGCTCCATATACACCGGGAGCTTGTGGTGCCAGGCGGTCAGGATCAGCCGGTCGATCTCGGTGACCGCGTTGTCCGGGGTCAGCCTGGCCTGCGCGGCGGTCACCTGCGCGTAGGCACCGAGGAACCGGTCCCAGGTCCCGTCGGCCATCGTGTGGTGCATCCCCAGGCCGCGGCGTTCGTCACGATCAGCGCGGCCAGCCCGTTCAGCCGCCCGTAACCGTCCGCCGCATACGACGCGTTCAGCTCGTTACAGGCGCCCATCCACGTAAGGGTGCCGGTGTCTTCCATCTGCTGCAGTAGCTCGAGGTTGTAATCGCCCGGCACGCCAAACGCATGCCCGACACCAGCCTCCCGAAGTCGCCGGAGCAGAAACTCTCCCACTGGCATCGTCAAGCTCTCGCGCGCGGAACTGCCCGCAGAGCGCCCAGCCGTGACTGTCATCTGCCTTCTCCATTCAAAGTCAGGTACTTCCCTGCTCAGACACGTATGTCCTCTGTTGAGCGGAATCTGCTCTAGTGACAGTTCAAACCTTGCGCAGCGCGTGGAATAGTGGACACGAAGGAGCGACCGGGAACGTCCCGGAGCGCGATGGAGCGCACTCGCCCCCGTTCTTTACGGCGACGAAGGCGACGCGCCATGCCAGGGCGTGCGGTAGATGGTGCGACGCTGCGCGAATGGCGGCTGTCTCGCGGGTGGGACGTCTCGCGGCTTGCCCGTGAGTTCATCAAGGCTGCCGACGAGCCGCTGGCCACCGTTCGTGGCCTGATGCACATGATTAATGCGTGGGAGCGCGGCGCCCGCAGGCCGAGTGAGCGGCACTGGCTGTTGTACCTTCGGCTCTTCTCCGAGCGCGCGACGGGCGAGGCGGCAAACGGCGGCCCAGAGGAGGCCGGAGCGCTGGCCGGGGCGGGCCGCCGCGGCGCTGGAGAGCTGCCCGGCATCGTCGAGATCAAGGCGATAGAGGCGGCGGCCCTCGGCTCGCCGTGCGCAGACTCGGCGGAGATCCGCGCCCTGGCCGCGACGGCGAGAGCTCTGGAGCAGCAGATCGCCAGCGCCCAGGCCCGCGCTGAGTTGCGGGGGCTGGCCGAGGAGCAGGCGGCGCTGCGGCGGGTGGCGGCGCTGGTGGCCCGGTCGGCGCCGCCGGATGAGGTGTTTGCCGCCGTCACCGACGAGGCCGGGCGGCTGCTGGACGCTGATAACACGGGCATGAGCCGGTACGACCCGGATGGCGCGCACACGCTCGTCTGCATCTGGAATAGTGCTGGCACCGCCGCACCCGTCCCGTTCGGTACCCGGTTCGGTCCCGGTCGGCATAACACAGCGTCGCTAGTGTTTCGGACGGGTCGGCCCGCCCGGATCGACGAGTTCTGCGACTCCGCGGGGCCGGCCGCCGAGCTCAGCCGCGAGATGGGAGCCCGTGCGTCGGTCGGCGTGCCGATTACGGTCGCGGGCCGACTGTGGGGCGTCATGAGCATAGGGTCGACGCGAGGGCCGCTGCCGGTCGGCACCGAGGACCGGCTGGCCGGGTTCACCGAACTGGCCGGCCCCGCGATCGCCAACGCCGAGGCGCAGGCGGCGCTGACCGCCTCCCGAGCGCGGATCATGGCCGCCACTGACCAGGCGCGCCGCATCGAGGGCGACCTGCACGATGGCGTCCAGCAGCGACTGGTCTCCCTCGCCTTGGAGCTGCGGCAGGTGCGGGCGGTGGTCCCGCCGGGAGCCAGGGAGCTGGAAGGACAGCTGGAGGGTGCAGTCAGCGAGGTGGCCAAGTTACTTGAGGAGGTGCGCAAGGTCGCCCGCGGCCTGCATCCGGCGGCCCTGGCCGAGGGCGGGCCCGGCCGCCAATGGATCCGGCCACCCGATTCAGTTCCAGCTGCGGCGCCTGAGCATGACGACGGTCACCGCGGCACAAGCCACGCTTAGTCCCACGCCGAGGACCAAGAACTCCGGCCATCCTTTTTCGATGCTGCCGGTGAGGACGTTGAAGTTCTGTCCCCAGAACCCGACCAGGAAGGAGATGGGCAGGAAAATGGTGGCCACCGCGGCGAGCCGGCGGCTCACAGTCGCCAGGTGCTTGCTCGCGAGCGCGGCGTGCAGACCCAGCAGGGCGACGCATCGCTCCTCGATCGCAGTGAAGTCGGCCACGACTTGCTGCAGCTCGTCGTTGATGTCTTCGGCATAGAGCTGGGTTTCATCGGTGGCGCCGGGCAGGGACTGGATGAGGGGGATCCGTGCCGCGAGGTCCCGGCCAGGGGTAACGGTCCTCCGGATGACCGCGGCGCGGTGCCGTATCGCGGTGATCTCGGCCAGCTCCTGGTCGTTGGCCTCGTGCAGCACCCGCTGCTCGAGCGTGTCCAGTCGTTCGTCCAGCTCGAGGACAAGCGCGGAGAACTCGGTGTAAAGCGAGCTGATCACCGGGTGCAGCGCCTGTATCGGGTCGCTTCCAAGCTCCGGATGGACCGAACCCTCCTGCCGCATGGCCTCAAGGGCGGGGCTGGGCGCGCGGCGCAACGTGATCAGGAATCCGATGGTGTAGTAGCAGTGCACCTCGACTGGCTCGCGCAGCTGCTTATCGAGGCCGAAGCCGACGAGCATGGCTCCGTTTCCGTAAACACGCAGCTTGGCACGCTGACCAAATTGCTTCGAGTTCCCGGCCGCCAGCGCAGGCAGCCTCAGGCGGCCGGCGAGCCGGTCAATGACCTCGTCGGTGGGGTTCTCGATGTCGAGCCAGAAGGGCTGACCTGCGTCAACGAGCTGTGCTACCAGCGTTGGGGAGGGATCCCGGACAACCTCGCCGCCGTGATCAATCCAGCTCCGCACGGCGGACTACCCGATTCCTTCAGCGCCTACCGGGTGGCCGGCGCGGGGGAGGCGTTTCCCGGCGACGATGATCCTGGCCATCACCGCAAGAATGCCGGGCACGATCAATGAGGTGAGCATTGGCTTGAACATGAAAGGCATTCCTCGCCGCTTGGCTGAGCCATACCACGCATCCTAGAGCCGGGCCCCGGGCCTTGTTCTCGACTATCAGCCCAGGCAGATCACTGGATGGGGGAGCCCGACCTGGCACGCTCTGTACCGGTCCGCTATCGATGCCGGTAATCGACGGACGGCTTGAAATGAGTAGCTGCTGACGGTGCCGATCTGATGGGCTGCCAATGTGGCTGATCGTGATCTGCGCGGAGCCGAGCTGGCTCGCAGGTTCTTCACCGATGTCGTGGAGCCGCTGCCGAATGACGGCATAACCGGCGGCTGGCTATCCATCGCGGGTAAGCGCGCTGTGGTGGTCGGGGTACACCCGGATGCCGGTGATCACGGTGCCGTCGACGGTGAAGACCTGGTAGAGCTGCTGTGGCGGGGCGGGCCGGGCTCCTTCGGCCTCGCGGGAGACGGCGAGCCCGAGCACGACGGCATCACGGTCGACTTCCACGCTGTGAACCGTGGCCACGATGCCGTCCGCACGTAGGGCGCGATACCAGTCGAGCACCTGCTCGCTGTTGCCGCACAGCCCGGTCCACTGGACCTCCGGGTGCAGCAGCGAGCCGAGCAGGCCCAGGTCGCCGTCGCGGTAAGCGGCCTCGAGGTGCCGGGCGATTTCGGCCATGACGCTGGTCCGGATCGGGCCGGGCACCCCGGCCTCGTCATCCGGCTGCCCACCGGCCGGCTCGCCGGGAGTGATGCCGTAACGCTGCAGCAGGCCGATGATCTCCTCGCCGGGTGGTTTCCCGGAGATCCACACGCCGCGGCGGGAGGCGCGGGCCTCGATCAGCAGGCACACGGCATCGGCCCAGTCGCCGGGCTTGCCGACCTGCTCGCCGCTGCCGACCGTGGCGAAGGCCAGCGGGGTGGAATCGAACCGGGCGTCGCGCGCGTCGACGTCGGCGCCCGCGTGCAGAAGCAGCCGGACGACCTCCGCGTTCCCGGAATAGGCAGCCGAGTGCAGCGGCTGCTCCCCGAGGCCGTTGCGCGCGTGCGGGGAGAAGCCGAGGTCGAGCATGAGAGCGATGGCGCCAGCCGGGCGGGTGCCGGCGGCGTCGACGATCACTGCCCGGTCCTGGCCGGTCAGCTGGCCCAGCAGGTCCGGGTGTCCCGCCAGGATGCTTTCGGCTGCAGGGCGGTCGGCGTTGAGGCAGGCGCCGATGAAGTGGTCGATGTCGGTGTCATCGTCGCTGGCGCCGGCAGCCCGCAGCCGTGCCGCCGTGTCGATCCGGCCGGCCCGGACCGCCAGGCGCAGCGCCGAGGCCCCGTCCTCCTCGGCGCTCGGGTCTGCTCCGGCGTCCAGGAGGGCGGCGACGACGGGCAGCGAGGCATGAGCCGCAGCGTCAGGCAGCGCCTCGGTCGCCATGCGCGCCGTGTCACTCCCGCTGGACCGCAGGGCGTCGAGCAGCAGCGACAGCGCGCCAGGATCATCGTGGTAGACCGCGGCGCCGACGGCCCAGGTTCCGGCCACCCGGGCGCCGTGGGCGAGCAGCAGCCGCAGGCAGCGGTGGTCACGATGACCGACAGCCTCGCCGATCGGCTGACCGCGGTCAGGGCTGGCCCCGGCATCGAGCAGTACCGCGGTGATGCCGGGGTTGTTGACCTCCACCGACCCTTTCAGGGCTGACCGGTAGCGAGCGCGGCCGCCGTCGTTGGTGTCCGGGCTGGCCCCCGCGCTGAGCAGCACGCCGACCACGTCGGCCAGCCCGGCAGCCCGGCCGGGTTCGATCTGAGGCCACCGCGAATAGCAGGCGTACAACAGTGGTGGCCAGCCGCGGTCATCGTCGATGGCCAGGGCGGCCGCTGGGTCGGCGGCCAGCATCTCCCGAACCACATCGGCGTCGCCGAGCACTGTGGCGGCAAGCAGGCTGCGGCCCGTGATGCCCGGGTCGGCGCGCAGGATATCGCGGGCCTGCCGCAGGCGGCCGTCAACGGAAGCGGCCAGGAACGCGCGCACCTCCTGGCCGGAGGCGGCTTCGGCGTCGACCGCGGCCTTCAGCCGCGGCCAGCTCGCAAAGCCCAGCTCGCGGGCGATGACCAGCTGCGCGGCGGCCAGACTGACCGCGCTCTCGGGCGCCGAGGTGTGGTGACGGGCGAACCGCTCCAAGGCTGCGGCATCGCCGCGCCGGGCCGCGTCACGCAGTTCCTTCGCGCGGCGCCGCAGCTGCCCCAGATCGGGACGCTCAGGAAGCAAATCAGACATGGCGTCTCCCTCACCGGCCCGCGGTCCGCGGTCAGGCCGAGGAAGAAGCCACAGCCACACTTCGCCGTGCCAGAGGTGGACTCAGTCCTTCCCGCGGACCCGGCGGCACCCTCCCAGCGCCAGTTCAGATGGTAGCGCGCTTGCCGCGAGGAACCGGCCCGCGCCTGCTGCGAAGACGCGCTCGCGCTGTACCCGGCCTCATGACGGCGAACCCGAGCACGTGTACGTCGGGCCCACGGCTGCGGGCAGCGATGTGACGCCAGCGGGCAGCGAGCCGTTCAGTGCGTAGTAGGCGAGATCGGTTGCCAGCGCCTGCGTGTCCGCAGTGGTGTCGCTCGCCGAGTTCACGAACGCGTCGGCGCCGGGCAGCGTATTGAACGTCCCGACGTAGTAGTAGAACGGCGTGGACCCGGCCGGCAGGGCGGACGGGTTGGCCCAGCCGCAGTCGTTCACGTACAGGGCGGTGACGGCCGGTGCGCCGACCGCGAACACCAGGTACTCACCGCTCAGCGTGTCCGCCCACGCGGCCGCGAACGACGTGGTGACCTGGCTGGCCGGAAGGCCCGCGGCAGCGGCCGCGGCCTGCGCGGCGGCCGCGTCCGCCGGGTCGGCGGCGTAGAGCACGATCTGGTCGGGCCAGGTCGCCGGCGTGTCCGGCAGCGCCATCGAGGTCCAAGCGCCGGACGGGTCGCCGCTGCGGGCGCCGGTGGTCTCTTCGGTCAGCCCGCTCGCGCTGGAAAGGAACAGGTCCGACGGTTCCTCTTCGACCTGGTAGGCGCTGGCCGTGGCGATGCTGGATGCCGTGCCCGGCAGCGTCGCGGTTTGCCAGCCCGTTCCGTTGTCGTAGCTGACGGCGGGCGAGCCGGACGCGGTCAGGAAGAACGCCTCGGTGCCGAAAGGCTCGGCGACGTTGGACGGTGTGGTCGAGCCGGGTGGCTGCGGGAACGATCCGGGTGTGCTGGGGATCATGGACGGCAGCAGGTAGGTCGTTGCCGCGAGCGTGCTGTTGCGCGCCGGGGAGCCGGGCAGGGCCTTCGCCTCCCAAGGGCCGGCCGTCAGCGGACCCGCCTGGGTCGCCTCCGCGAGGCCACCGCGCGCAGCGACGTAGACCACGGCCGCGCGCCCGCCGGGCGTGGTCAGGGCCGCGAGCGACCCGCCCGGAGTGGTCCTGGCCGGAACCTCCCGGCTGAACCACCGGCCGCCGGCGGACGAGCTGACTCTGATCGTGCCGGCCGGGCCCACGGCGAAGATCTCGGGCCCGCTGACCGTGTCGGTCAGCGTCAGTGACGCCGCGCCGACGCCGGCTGCGCCCGTCAGTTCGCTGGTCGCCCAGCCGCTGGAGCCCTGCGCGGTCTCGGCGAGGCGCCCTGCCGTGTCGACGAAGAACACCGCCGGGGCGCCGCTGGTCGTGGTCGTCGCCACGATCGTGCCCCCCGCCGCCGGCTGGCCCGGGAGTTCCTGTGTCACCCAGCCAGACGTGCTCAGGTAGGTCTCGGCGAGGGACCCGTCCGCCGCGCGGTAGTACGCGTGCGGGGTCATAGCGTCCGCGTTGGCGGCGTCGGGGTAGGCGAGCGTGGCGAAGTTCCCGGTCGCGGACGGGTCGCCGGGGACGGTGAGCTGCAGCCAGCTTCCGCCGTCCCAGCTGTCGACGGCCAGGCCGCCCGCCGAGCGGGTGAACACGTACTGCAGGATCGGCAACGGGTCGTACCAGATCCCGTCGTACGGGACCGAGGCGACGCCGGACGACGGTGCGACAACATGAACGTTCCGCTCGAGGGTGACGATCGTCCCGAAGCTGGATGTGATCGTCACGCTGACCGTGTACGTGCCGGGCTCGCTGAACGCGTGGGTCACGTCCGCTCCGGTGGCGTTCGTCGTGCGGCCGTCCCCGAACGTCCAGTAGTAGGCGCTGACCGTGCCGCCCTTGACCGCGCCGAACGCGCGGAATGAGCCGGTGGTGCCGGCGACCGCGACCTGTGGGCCGGTGATGCCGCCGGTCGGGCTGGGCTGCTGAGCGGTGGTCGGCGGGGTCACCAGGATCCACTGCTCGCCCGGTCCCTCTACCTGCGCCCCGAAGCTGCTCAGGCTCGTGATCCCGGTGTCGTACTCCGCGTGGACGTCGGGGGTCGCGGCGAAGTCGCCGTTGACCATGTCGATGGTCCCGTCGGAGCTGACGGAGGTGATGACGCCGACGTGGTCGGCGAAGTCCGGGAAGTTCCCCGGGCCGAAGAACACGACGCTGTCACCGGCCTGCGGCGTTCCGGTGTCGAGCTGCGGGGTCTGGCCTTCGGCCACCGCCCAGTCGTAGAACGACACCGCGCCCGCGTTGAGCGTGTTCATGTCCGCGGTGATCCCGGCCTGCTGCCACACCCACTTGTTGAAGTCGGAGCACCAGGTCTCGTTCTCGTTCTCGACGCCGAAGCCCGTGTCGTAGCCGCAGCCGTCGGAGTCCGCGGAGAACCCCGCGACGAGCGTGCTGTACGGGTCGCAGTCGACGCCGTTGAAGTTCGTCACGGCCGGGGTGTCCTCGACCCCGACCTGGCTCAGCGCGATGGCCGCGATCTGCTGGCCCAGGCCAGCTGTGCTGGCGGCGGGCGCAGTGGCCGTCTTGGCGGTGCTCGCCGTCTTGGCGGTGCTCGCCGTCTTGGCGGCGGCCCGCGCCGGGGCGGGCAGCGCAGCCAAGGCCCGTTGCGCGGACGCGCGCTGCGCCGTGGCCGGCGTGCTGCAGGCCGCCGGGTCGGCCAGGTGCCACGCTGACCTGAGGCTGGCCGGAAGACCGTCGCCGCAGCCGTACAGCCCGGTCTGCACGAGGCGCCAGGTGCCGGCGGTCTTGGTGAAGACGCCGGTGGCGGCGCCGTCCTGGAAGTTGACCGCGACCTTCTTCGCCGCCGACCGCGCCGGGGTGAAGCTGGCGATCGCCCACTCGCGGCCTGCCGCGGAGCCGGTGTGCAGCGTCCCTGAGCGGATCCCGCCCACGTCGGCGGCCGGGACGTGCAGCGCGGCCTCGTAGGCGCCTTCCAGGGAGGCCGTGACGGACGTGGCGGGGGATGACGCGGCCCTGGCCACGGCCGCCGGTGCGGCCACGGCCGTCGAGAGGAGCGCCAAGCCCGCGACGGCACGAGCCGCCAGTGCCAGAACTCGGTTGCGTAGCACGTGCTGCGTCCTTCCCTCGGGGATCATCGCCGTGAGTTATTGGCGAGAAGGAACGAGATGTCGAAAATTCTTAACTATGTTGTCCGTGGCGGTCAAGCGGAACACTGTTACGTTCGACTGAGCCTGTTTGATCGCTGCGGGCTGGGCTGACAGACCATGAGGAGCGGTGGTGCAGCGCGGTTGAGCCGGGTACTCGGTGTGGACATCGGCGCGACCAGCACCCGGGTGCGGCTGGTCGCCAACGGGGTGGTGGTCGGTGACGCGACAGCTGCCAGCGCCAGCCTGACAGCGGTCGGGCGGGAACGGGCCGCCGCGGTCCTCGACGAGCTGCTGACCGGCCTGCCCGGTCTGGACGGCCCGCTGGACGCCGTCTGCGCGGGAGCGGCGGGCTCGCGCACCGCACGCGACACCGATGGTTTCCTGCGGGCACGCCTGGCGCCGATCACCCGGTCCGGCGACGTGCTCGTCGTGGATGACGCCTCGCTCGTCCTGCCGGCCGCAGGCCTCGCCGAGGGCGTCGCGGTGATCTGCGGCACCGGGTCGATCGCGACCGGCACCTGGCACGGGTGTGAGGCGTGGGCGGGCGGCTGGGGCTACCTGCTAGGCGACGAGGGCAGCGGCTACTGGATCGTACGCGCGGCGATCCGCGCGCTGCTCGGCCGGCGCACCGGCGGCCTGCCCCCAGGTGAGCTCGGCGCTTGCCTGCTCGGCGCGGCCGGCGCGCCAGACCTGGACGCGCTGCGGGGTGAGTTCTACCGCAGGCCGGAGCCGGGGAACTGGGCAAGGCACGCGCCAGCGATCCTGGCCTGCTCAGACTCGGAGGTCGCCGGGCTCGTCCGGCAGGCGGCGGACGCCCTGGCGGGCCTGGCGGCACAGGTTGCCGGGCAGCTCGAGGCGGCCGGCGCGCCGGTGGTGCTGGCCGGTGGCCTGATGACGAACGAACGGCTCGGCGCCGCGACCGTCGCAGCCGTCAGCACCGCGCTTCCTACCAGCCCGGTGCGGGTACTGCGCGAGCCGCCGGTGGCCGGCGCCGTGCGCCTCGCGGAGGCGGCAGCGGCCCGCCGGCCCTAGCCACGCCGAAGAGACATCAGGCCGTCACGCCGTGCCGCCCGAGGCCGCCCCGACCGTCACGGCGCGCCGGCCGGCGCGGGCCCGGCGACCACGGACCGCCGGGCCGGGTGGAGGCATGCGTGCAACTGCTGCGTGCCGCCCAGCTGGCTCAGCCCAGGAGGCGCGGCCCGGCAGTCCTCCTCGGCGAACGGGCACCTCGGCTCGAACAGGCAGCCCCGCGGCTCCGACCGTTCATCGAGCGGGCCGGTCGGCACCACCCGCTCCGGGCCGGGGAGTTCGATGCCCCGCATCACCGGAATGGCCGACAGCAGGCATTGCGTGTACGGGTGGGCCGGGTGCTGGATGACCGTGTCGGTGTCGCCCTGCTCGACCACCGAGCCCCGGTAGATCACACAGAGCTGACCGCCGTGGCCGACGTACCGCGCCGTCGCGATGTCGTGGGTGATGAACAGCAGCGACACCCCGACGGCATCCCGCAGGTCACGCAGCAGCTGCAGGATCCCGAGCCGCAGCGACACGTCGATCATCGAGACCGCCTCGTCGGCGACCAGGACGTCCGGGTCCACCGTCAGCGCCCGCGCGATCACCACCCGCTGCCGCATGCCGCCGGACAGCATGTGCGGGTAACGGGGCAGAACGTAGTCCGGGTCGAGCCCGACGAGCCCGAGCAGCTCGGCGCGGCGCCGCTCCAGCCAGCCCGGGTCCGCGCCGACTTGCTTCGCCCGCAGGGCCAGCGGGGCGGCCAGGATCTGCCCGATCGTGCGGGTTGGGTTCAGCGCGGAGTACGGGTCCTGATGGATCATCTGGATCCGCCGGTGATAGGGCGCCCGCTGACGCGGCTTCAGCCTGGCCATCGGCTGATCGCCGATGATCAGGTCACCGCCGTCGAAGCTTTCCAGGCCGCACAGGATCCGCCCCAGCGTGGTCTTGCCGCAGCCCGATTCCCCGATGAACGACACCGCGCCCCGGTCTGGGATCGTGAAGTCGACGCCGCGCAGTGCCCGGACGCCACTGCGGCCGAGCATCCCCCGGCGCGCGGCGAATGTCCTGGTGATTGCCTGCCCCTCGATCACGCGGCCTCCCCGGCCGTGACGTGGCAGGCGAACCGCCGGCCGCCGAGCACCGTGTCGGCTGGCTCGGCGGTCGCGCAGATGTCGGTTGCCAGCGGGCAGCGTGACCGGAACACGCAGCCCTGCCGCGGCACCGAGGCCAGGTCTGGTACCCGGCCGGGCAGCGGCCGTGCGTCCGCGACGTCACCCGTGATCCTCGGCATCGCGGTGAGCAGCCCGCGGGTGTAAGGGTGCTTCGGGCTGGCGAGCACCTCGGCCGTGGGGCCTTCCTCGACGATCCGCCCCGCGTACATGACCGCCATCCGGTCGGCCAGGTCACCGACGACGCCCATGTCGTGCGAGATGATCAGCGTGGTGAGGTGGCGCTCGGCGTGCACCTTCCTGACGATCTCCAGCACCGATGCCTGGGTCAGCGTGTCCAGAGCGGTCGTCGGCTCGTCCAGGATCAGCACGTGCGCGTTGAGCACCAGTGCGAGCACAATGCCGACCCGCTGGCGCATGCCGCCGGACAGCTCATGCTGGTAAGAGGCGAGCACCCGTTCGGCGTCCAGGCCCATTTCGTCGATGAGCAGCCGGGCGCTGTGCAGCAGCTTGCGCACGTCGCGCACGCCGTGCGAGCGGCCGACGTCCAGCAGTTGCTTGCCGACCGGCTTGAGCGGGTTCAGCGAGTTCTGCGACGCCTGGAACACGTAGCCGATCTTGGCGCCGCGCACCTGCCGCAGCTCCGCCCGGCGCAGCGCCAGCACGTCACCGACGTCGTCGATGACGACCGAGCCCGAGGCGACGTGCCCGGGTGCGGGGACGGCGCCCAGCAGCGTCAGCGCCAGCGTGGACTTGCCCGACCCGGACTCGCCGACCAGGCCGGTGATCTGGCCGCGGACGAGATCCAGCGACACCCCCGCGACCGCGGGCAGGGGCCCGTCCGGCGTCGGGAACGACACCGTGAGGTTCCGCACGCGGACGGCCGCAGGCCCGTCCGGCCCGTGTTCCTGCGGCCCCGCCGGGCCGGCCAGCGTCGCCTCGCCAGTGTCCCCAGCCATCAGATCCGTCTCAGCCTCGGGTTGAAGAACTCGTCGACCGCGTTCGCGAGCGTCACCAGCGCAAGGGTTATCAGCAGGATGCAGATGAGCGGCGACAGCAGGTAGGCGAGCGCCCGCGGGCTGGTCACCGCGTTGGCCTGGAACACCGCGTTGTTCAGCATCACGCCCCAGTTGTTCGTGCTGTACGGCACCGCGCCCAGGAAGAACAGCCCGACCTCGATGTAGATGAACCCGGTGAGCTGCAGCATCAGGTTCATGCCGATGAACGGCGCCACGTTCGGCAGCACCTCGGTGCGGATGATGTGCCCGCCGGGCAGGCCGAGGCCGCGCGCGGCCTCCACGAACCCGCGCTCGCGCAGCGACAGCGTCTGCGCGCGCACCGCCCGCGCGATGCCGCCCCAGCCGAAGACGCCGAGCGCCACGCCCATCTGCAGGACGGAGCTGAAGTGCCAGATCGTCGCCAGCACCAGCAGCACGGGCAAGCCCGGTATCGCCAGCACGAAATCCGTCACCTGCATGATCGCGCTGCCCGCGAGCCGCGGGTAGTATCCGGCCGTCAGGCCCGCCGCGGTGCCGATGACGACCGTGATCAGCGCGGCGATCAGCGCCGCCAGCAGCACATACCGGGCGCCGGTCACGACCAGCGCCAGCGTGTCGGTGCCCTCGAAGTCCGTGCCGAGCGGGTGCGCGAGGCTCGGCGGGGCATAGATGTTGCGCGGGTCTATCGGCAGGTTCGCCGGGTACAGGTACTGCCCGCCGATCGCCATCAGCGTGAACGCGACCAGGATCACGCACGACACGATGCGGCCGGGCGTGTTCACGAACAGCCGCCAGCGGCTCGCCGTGCGCTGCCGCGACCGGCGCATGGCACGCTGCAGCTGCTCCGGGGTGAGCGCGGCCGTGGTAGTCATGCGCCTAGCTCCTGCGGATCCTGGGGTCGATCAGCGGATACGTCAGGTCAGCCAGCCTGTTGGCGGCGATGACCGCGACGATGATCAGCAGGAACGCGCCGTCCAGGACGGGGTAGTCCTTGGTGGCGATGCTGCTGATCATCAGCTGGCCCAGGCCGGGATAGTTGAACACATCCTCGATGAAGATCGAGCCGCCGAACAGCAGCCCCAGCGCGATGGCCAGGATCGTGAACAGCGGCAGCATCGCGTTGCGGGTGATGTACCTGGCCACCGTCAGCGGCCGCAGGCCGCGAAGTTCCGCGGCCAGGATGAAATCGTCGCCCAGGACCGAGATCACGCTTGCCTTAGTGGTGAGCACCCAGGCGCCGAGGATCGCCAGCACGTAGGCGGTCACCGGCAGCACCGCGTGCGTGACGAGCGAGCCGATGTAACCCGCGTTGAACCCGGGCGTGTACGTGATGCTGACGTTGCCGCCCTGCGGGAACAGCGCCCAGATGGTTGTGAACAGGTAGAAGAGCAAGATCGCGATGACGAAGACCGGGATGCCGTTCACGATCGCGCCGCCGAGCGTGACGGCGTCACCCAGCCTGGTGTTCCGTCTGACCGCTGCCAGCACGCCCAGGCACACGCCGATGAGAAAGCTGATCAGGATCCCGGACAGCGCGAGTATCACGGTCCACGGGAACGCGGATGCGACGATGTGCGCGACCGGCGTGCCCTCCTGCGCGATCGACACGCCCAGGTTGAAGTGGAGCAGCTGCCACAGGTAGTGCCCGTACTGGTCGGCCAGTGGCGTCTTGGGGACGAAGCCGAACATCGCCGCGGTTTCCCGCTGCGCCTGCGCCGGCGTCATGCCGTGCAGGATGTCCTGCGCCTCCCGCGCCTGGGCCGGGTTCCCGGGCATGTCCAGGACCAGGAAGAACATCGCGGAGGCGACGACCCAGATCATGACCAGGCCGGACACGGCCTTCGCCGCGAGCAGTCGCGCCAGCCGCACCGCGCCGCCTTTCGCTCGTGCCGTCGTCAACGTCAGGTCAGGGTCCGGAGCGCGGCCCCGGACCCTGACGGTGCCTACTTGGCGCGCACGTAGCCGTCCGCCATCCACACCCCGGGGTCCTGGCCGACGATCGCGTCGTTGGTCGGCCAGCCGGTGAACCGCTTGCTGTTGACAAACTGGACGTCGATGTAGTCCCAGAGCTGAATGACCGGAACCTCGTAGTTGACCGCCTGTATCACCTTTGCGGCGATCGCCTTCTGCTGCGACAGGCCGGTCGCGGTATTGAGGTTGAGCTGGCTCAGCTGGAAGGTGAGCTGGCCCGGGTTCACCGATCCCAGCCCGGGGACGGTCACGGTGTTCGGGGTGTTGAGGAAGTTGTCTGCCGCCGCGTTTCCGGCCGAGTACCGGTTCACCGTGGCTCCGGCCGGGATGTACCCGTCGTAGGTTCCATAGATGCGGGCGAACGTGTCGTAGGCGCCGGGGCCGAGCGCGATCAGCCACCAGCCGACGGGGTATTTGCCGGTGAACAGGTTGGGCTGGTAGCTGGTCCAGGCTGGCCCGCCGGTGACGGTGGTCGGGATGCCGAAGCTGGTCAGCTCGGACTTGATCACCGAAGACGCCGACTGCCAGTCGGCGAAGCCCTGCGGCACCGGCAGCGTGATCGTCCACGGCTTGCCGTTCGGCAGGTACCACTGGCCGCTCTTCAGCGTCAGGCCTGCGCCCTTCAGCAGCGATGTCGCCTTGGCGGTGTCGGGCGAGTACGGGTTCAGGCTGGCCTGCTGGGCCGAAGTGAGGTAGTCGGGCAGCGCACTCGACACCGCGCCGGTGATCGTCGTCGACGGCGCGCCGCTGGTGGGCTCGCCGACCTTCTGCACCGCGGTGCGGTTGATCACGTACGCCAGTGCCTGGCGCACCGCGACGTTGTTGTAGGGGGCGACCTGCTCGTCGAAGGTCAGTGCCGACGCGACCAGCGAGGGCATCCGCACGGCGGTGTTCCCCGCGGCCACGACCTGCTTGTACACGTTCGTGGCCATGGCCGTGTACGGCGCGGCGTCGAGCGTTCCCGCATCCAGGTAGCTGACGATCTGCTGGGTGCTGCTCTGGTGCTCCATGATCACCGTGCCGACATGGATCTTGCCCGCCGCGAAGAAGTCCGGGTTCTTCACCAGCAGCGCCTGGCTGTTGTTCAGCCGCTTGATGTAGAACGGCCCCGCGGAGATGTCGGTCTTCGGCGCGAAGGCGTCGATCTTCTTGGCCAGGTCGGTCAGCGTGGCGGTCGCGGCGGTGGCGGCCGAGCCGGTCCCCTCGCTGGCCTTGATCGTCGACCAGATGCTGGACGGCAGCAGGCTTCCGTACTCAGACGACGGCACGATCCACTGCGTCGCAGCGCCGGACGCGCCGCCCAGCACGGTCTCGAACAGGTTGTTGTGCGCGCCCGCGGCCTCCGTGAGCGTCACCGTGCTGGAGTTGTCGGCGGTGACGCTGCCCAGGTTGTACACCTGCGCGGCGCCCTGGCAGAACCAGATCGCCGCCGAGTCCACCACGTCGGTAGCCGTGACGGGCTTGCCGTTGGACCACTTGGCACCCGGCTGCAGGTGCACGGTCAGCGACGTGCCGCTCGACGACAGCGACCAGGACGAGGCGAGCCCGGGCAGCTCCTGGTTCGGGTTGGCCGAGTTGCCGGCGTTCCAGCCGAGCTGCATCGCGTCGAAGGTGGGGAACACGTTGTTCGTCGCGTTGAACGGGTTCATCGGCGCGCCCGGGGTGATGACGGTGGTGTAGCCGATGGTGGTGAACGTCGCGTTGCTGCTGCCGCTGGCCGATCCAGACGACGAGCACGCCGCGACGAGCGAGGCTGATGCCGCGATCGCCAGCGGCACCGACAGGGATCTGAGTCTTCGGATGCTCATGTGACACCTGTTCTGACGACGGGGTACCGGGTCGGTCGGACCACGCGGTCCTTGTCTTTCGGACTCGGAGCACAAGACGCCGCCTCGGCCGCGACCTGCGAAAAAATATTACAGTTAATGCGCTAAGTTCCGTCAATAGGCGACATGTTGCATATTGTTAACACGCGCGGCACGGGCCTGGCCGCTCTGCACCCGGGCCGGGCTGTACTGCAGCCTCGTGACCGGGCGGGCCAGCGCCGCCCGCCGGGAGTAGCCGCGGAGATTACCGCCGGGCCTGAACGGCCGCGTAGGTCTGCTCGAGCGCGCGCATGGTCTGCCGGTAGTTGCGCTGCGCGACGGCGACGAACAGGCAGTCGACCACGGTCAGCGCCGCGATCCGGCTGGCCATCGCGCCAGACCTGAACGTGGTCTCGCGCACCGCCGTCGTCAGCACGTGGTCGGCCACCGCCGCGATCCGCGAGCCGGGGAAGTTCGTGATGGCCACCGTGACCGCGCGGCACCGGCGCGCCTCGGCCAGGCTCGCGATCGTGTCCTCGGTCGTGCCGGTGTGCGAGATGCCGATCGCCACGTCCTGCGGGCCGAGCAGCGCGGCCGAGGTGACCGCGCTGTGCGGATCCGGCCAGGCGTAGACCATGTAGCCGATCCGGTAGAGCTTCTGCTGCAGATCCATCGCCACGAACGCGCTGGCGCCGACGCCGTAGATGTCCACCCGGCGCGCCTTGACGACCGCGTCGACGACCGCGCCAAGAGACGCGGGCTGCAGCTGGGCGCCGGTCTCCTCGACGGCCCTGGCGTCGGCGTAGGTGATCTTCTTGACGACCTCGCTGAGTGAGTCACGCGGGCCGATGTCGCTGCCGACCGCCTGCTCGCCGTCGGCGTTCGCGGCCTGCGCCGCAGCGGCCAGCGCGAGCCGCAGCTCGCGATAGCCATCGAAGCCCACCGCCCGGCAGAACCGGAGGACGGTCGCGCCGGAGGTGCGGCACTGGGCGGCCAGGTCCGAGATCGTCTTGGCCGCAGCAGCGGCCGGATCGCGCACGACCTCGGCCGCGACCCTCTGCTCAGCCGGTGCGAGATTCGGCTCAAGCGCCCGGATGTGCGCCATCAGGGTCTCTGGGGTGTGCGCCGCCGCGCTCAGTGGGGGCAGGCGCCGCGGTGGCTGCGGCATGCCGTCACCGTACGTGAACCTGCATGCGCAGGCCCACGCCTGACGCGGCGGCCAGGGCGCCGACGGCACGGCGATGCGCTGGCGGCCCGATCATCACGTCTATGATTATGTCAGTTATTGACATCGAAACAACGGCGCATGGATATTTGCTACGGACGTCCGACTGCGCGAATGCCGGCAAGGCGGGTGGGGGCCACCCAACGTGGAGTGGAGGCTAGTTCTTGTCAGCTGAGATGCAGGGCGACAGCCCGGGTGCCGTGGCAGCCCTGCGTGCCGCCCCGCGCACCGAGCAGCGCAACCCGCGGACGGCCGACATCGACACCGTGCCAACCGAAGAGGTGCTGCGGCTGCTGAATGCCGAGGACGCAACCGTCCCCGGTGCGGTCGCGAGCGCCCTGCCGGTGCTCGCCACCGTGGTCGACAAGGTCGTGGAGTGCGTGCGCGCCGGCGGCCAGGTGCACTACTTCGGCGCCGGCACGTCCGGGCGGATGGCGGTGCTGGATGCGGCGGAGATCGTCCCGACCTTCGGGCTCGATCCCAACGTGTTCATCGCACACCACGCCGGCGGCGACCGGGCGCTCGGCAGCGCCATCGAGGATGCCGAGGACGACTCTGCGCTGGGCGCCCAGGACGCCGGATCGGTGACCGCGGGGGACGTCGCGGTCGGGATCACGGCGAGCGGCCGCACTCCTTACGTGGCCGGTGCGCTGCGCGCGGCGCGGCTGGCGGGCGCCGTTACGGTGCTGGTCAGCAGCAATCCGGTCGCCCCGATCGCCGGGCTGGCCGACTATGTGGTCGTCGCGGACACCGGGCCGGAGGCCATCGCCGGGTCAACCAGGCTCAAGGCTGCTACTGCGCAGAAGTTCCTGCTGAACGCGCTGTCCACGGCGGCGATGGTACGGCTTGGGCGCACCTACTCGAACCTGATGGTGTCGCTGTCCGGCGCCAATGCGAAGCTGCGTGGCCGTCAGCTGCGGATTCTGGTCGAGGTCTCGGGTGCGGACGAAGCAGCCTGCCGGTCCCAGCTCGCGCTGTGCGGCGGTGACCTGCGGCTCGCCCTGCTCTGCCTGCTGTCCGGCCTGGAACCGGACGCGGCGGCCAAGGCGCTCGGCGCCGCCTCCGGCAGCGTCCGGGCCGCGCTCGCGGGTCAGGTCCTGCCCACGCGAGCAGCGTTTTCCGGTCGTCCCGCGGCCGACCCCGAGCACCGGGCTGGAGAATGATGACGTCTGGCCTTCGGGCATGACTTACTGACGCGCACGGAGGGGGCATCCTGATGACGCCAGATCAGCCACCTGAGCTGGTCTTCGTTCCGGCACGGCCGCAGGTGAGCGGCGGCAGCAGGGACGTCGCGTACGAGACGCGCACGCTGGCCGACGGCACGGTGGCACTGCCCGCGTACTCCACGGTGACCAAGCTGGTGGCCGCGCTCGGGCACTATCAGCCCTGGATGTGCCTGCCGCTGCGCACCGTGCAAACCGATATGCAGCAGGCCGGGGTACACCAGGTCGTGGTGGATGCCGAGGTGGACACGTCCGCCTGGCGCTGGCAGGAAGGCGGCCTGCGGACCCTCGCCAACGGCCAGGGCGGCCGGGAGTTAGCCGGCTGCTGCCCGGCGGCGGCCGGTTGATCGCCGGCAGCCTCAGTAGATGCGTGCCAGCAGGCCCCCATCGACCACCATGTCGATGCCGGTGAGGTAGCTGGCCTCGTCGGAGGCGAGGAAGGCGGCCACGTTGGCCACGTCGCGCGGCGTGGCGAACCTGCGCAGCGGGTAGCGGTCGGTGATCTCCCTGCGTGCCGCGGCGGGATCCGGCTGGAAGTCGAAGAACTCCTGCAGCAGCGGAGTCTCGACGTCGCCGGGGCAGATCGTGTTGACCCTGATGTTCTCGGGGCCGAGCGAGGTGGCCAGCGACCGGCACATCGCGCGCAGGCCGCCCTTGGCCGCCCCGTACGCCGGCAGATCGGGATCGCCGACGATGCCGAGCAGCGACGCGGTGATCACGATGGAGCCGCCGCCCCTGGCCCGCAGCGCGGGCAGGCACGCCTTGATGCCAAGGAACACCCCGCGCAGGTTCGTGGCGTGCATCCGGTCCCAGTCGTCCGCCGAGGTGTCCTCTAGCCGGCCCATGACCTGGATGGCGGCGTTGGCGTGCAGTACGTCGAGGCCGCCGAACGCGGACACCGCCCGCTCTGCCATCCGCTGGTTCCCCTCGGCGGTGGACACGTCGGCGGTCACCGGGATCGCGGAGCCGCCCTGCTGCTCGATCGCCGCCGCGGTGCGGGCGGCGGTGCCGCCGTTGATGTCCGTGCACACGACCGCCGCCCCCTCCTCGGCGAACCGCTGCGCGGCCGCGGCGCCGACCCCCTGACCCGCGCCGGTGACGATGACCACCTTGCCGCTGAGCCGCTGCTCAACATCCATCGCCTGCCTCCAGCTCCTGGGCCGTCTTGGCGGCCGCCTTCGTGATCGCGTCCCTGGTCATGTCCACGTCTGCCGCCGTGTGCGCGGTCGAGACGTAGAGCAGGCCGCGCGGGATGATGTGCACGCCTGCTTCCAGAAGAGCCCGAGCAAACCGCCGGTAGTCGTCCGGCCGCGTGGCCAGCGCATCCTCGTGCGACTGCACCGGCGCGTCCGACATGAAGCCGCAGGAGGCCGCGCCGATCTGGTTGACGACCAGCGGCAGGCCGGCCGCCGTGGCTCCCGCCCGCAGGTCCTCGGCCAGCCGCGCACCGAGTTCGTCAAGGAGCGGGTAGAGGCTGTCGGCGTCGCGTTCCAGGACTCCGATGGCTGCGGCCGCCGCACTGGCGCAGACCGGGTTGGCGTTGAACGTGCCCACGTGGCTCACCCGGCGGTCGGCTACGACCGCCATGACGTCCCGCCTGCCGCAGACGGCGCTGATCGGGAAGCCGGCGCCGAGGGCTTTGCCGAGGACCGTGAGGTCGGGCAGCACGCCATAGCGCTGCTGGGCGCCGCCGAGCGCGAGCCGGTAGCCGGTGATGACCTCGTCGAAGATCAGCACGGCGCCGGCCCGTGCGGTCAGTTCCTTGGCGCGCTCGAGGTAGCCGGGAGCCGGCGGGAACGCGCCGACATTGATGGCAGCGGGCTCCATGATGACCGCGGCGATGTCGTCGGCGAGCGCGTCCGACAGCGCATCCACGTCGTTCCACCGGCACACGGTCACCGAGGCCGAGGCCTCCGGGTCCTGGCCGCCGGTCGCCGGCGCCTTGCCGGTCTGGCCGGGAACGCCGACATGCACCGGGTCCAGCCAGCCGTGATAGTGGCCGAGGAACTTGATGACCCGGTTGCGCCCGGTGGCGGCGCGGGCAATCCTGATCGCCGAGTGCACCGCCTCGCTGCCGGTGCTGCCGAAAACGCAGAGCTCCGCCGATGGGACCGTGCGGCACACCGCCTCGGCGAGCTCGGCCTCCAGCTCGTGTGAGGCACCGAAGCCGAGCCCCCGGCCGAGCTGGCGGCGGACCGCCTCGAGCACCGGCTCCGGGGAGTGCCCGAGCAGCATGGGACCGAAGCCGAGGGCGTAGTCCACGTACTGGTTGCCGTCCACGTCAGTCAGGCGGCTGCCGCGCCCGGTCGTGAAAGAGACCGGCACCGGCTGCTGCGCCGACCGGAACGCCGTTGCCACGCCGCCGGCGAGGCTCTGCGAAGCGCGTTCGAACTGGGCCATCGACCGCTGAAACTGGTATGTCATGCCCCCGTGCCCTCCTCCTGCGCGGACGGGCTGAGCGCCCGGAAGCCGAGCTGCGCCGAGATGTCGCCGCACCACCGGGCGACCAGGGCGCCGAGTTCCGGGCGGTCCCGCTCAGGCAGGCGCGCGGCCAGGCCGGAAACGGAGATCGCACCGAGTGGCCGGCCGTCGCTGCCGAGGATCGGCGCCGCCAGGCAGGCCGCGCCGATCTCCTCCTCCTGGTTGTCGACCGCGTAGCCGCGGGAACGCACCGATGTCAGTTCCCTGGTCAGCTCCCGCCGCGTGGTGATCGTGTTCGCGGTGTGTGCCGGGTACGGCTCCGGCGGCAGCAGCGCCTCGCGCCGGTCGGGCGGCAGCGCGGCCAGGATCGCCTTGCCGATCGCGGTGGCATGCGCGGGCACGACGGCGCCCACCGATGCCTGCATGCGCAGGGCGTGCACCCCGTCGAAGATCGCCGCGTACACGATCGTGCCCCGGCGCAGCAGAGCCAGATTGACGGTCTCCCCGGTGGAGGCCCGCAGCTCCGCCATGGCCGGGGCGGCCAGCCGGAGCACCGAGGAGGTGTCCGATCGCTCCGCGAGCGCCCGCACGGCGTGGCCGAGCCGGTAGACGCGCTCGGCGCGCGCGTGCTCAACGTAACCGCGGGACTGCAGCGAGGCGAGGATGCGGAAGGCCGTTGCCCGGGATACCTCTAGTCCCTCGGCCAGGTCCGCCAGGCGCACCTCGCCGTGCTCGGCCAGCAGCTCCAGCGCGTCGAGCCCGCGTTCCAGAGAGTTAGAGATGACACCCTCCGTGGGTGATTGTTTCAATATATGAAACAATGAGAGTTCATTGACGGAAACAACTCTGAATGGTTGACTTCCGCATGTCAAGGGCGTGATCAGCGGAGGAGAAGCGCGTGAAGATCACTGACGTCCGCTCCACCACCGTCGCGATCCCGCTGCAGCAGCCGCTGAGATACGCGCAGGGGATCCATCCCGGGCGGCTGGTGCGGACGCTGGTCGAGGTCGACACCGACGAGGGGATCACCGGGCTCGGCGAGATCGGCGGCAGCGGGGCGTCGAGCGACGCGCTGATCGCGGCGCTGCGGGCCAGGGTCGTGGGACACGACCCGTTCCAGCCCGAGCGGCTGCGGTGGTCGGCCTACAACCCGGTCGAGGGCGCGTTCTACGAGGACCTGTCGCAGGGGTTCGCGGCCATCGAGTTCGCCTGCCTGGACATCCAGGGCAAGGCGCTCGGGCGGCCGGTGTACGAGCTGCTCGGCGGCGCGATCCGGTCCCGCGTCGACTTCGCCGCCTATCTGTTCTTCCAGTACCCGGCGGGGGAGCGCGGCCCGGTCGCCACCGCGGAGCAGATGACCGAGCACGCGCGGTCCGTCATCGCCGAGCACGGCTTCGGCACCATCAAGATCAAGGGCGGGGTGTTCGCGCCGGGTCACGAGGTCGCGGTCATGGCGGCGCTGCGGGAGGCCTTCCCCGGCCACCCGCTGCGCCTCGACCCCAACTCCAACTGGTCGGTGGACGAGTCGATCCGGTTCGCCCGGCCGCTGGAAGAGATCGGCCTCGAGTACTACGAGGATCCGTGCTGGGGGCACGCGGGCATGGCCAGGCTGAAGCAGCGGACCTGGCTGCCGCTGGCCACCAACACCTACGTCACCAAGCTGGACCATCTCGCCACGGCGGTGGCGATGCAGTCGGTGGACGTGGTCCTGGTCGACCCGCACTTCTTCGGCGGGATCCGGGCAGCGGTGACGGCCGCGGCCGCCTGCGGCGCCTTCGGCCTGGGCGTCGGCATGCACTCGAGCGGGGAGTGCGGGGTATCCCTGGCCGCCATGCTGCACGCCGCGGCGGCCATGCCCGAGCTCGCCTTCGCCGCCGACGCCCACTACCACTACATGCTGGACGACGTCATCACCGGCGGGAAGCTGGCCTGCCGGGACGGCGCGATGGACGTGCCGGCCGGCCCGGGCCTCGGCGTCGAGCTGGACGCCGACAAGGTCGCCCGGTACCGGGAACTGTACGAGCGCGACGGAGCGTACGCCTACGTCGGGGACCCGCGCCGCCCGTCCTGGGTCCCGATGATCCCGGAACGGGACTGGCCCGAGCCGGGCTGACCCGGCAACGTCAACTACCAGACCGCCTACTGCGCAGCGCCTCGTACCACGCCGCCCGGGGCGAGGGGCATGTCCCGCAGCCGGACGCCGCACGCGGCGAAGATCGCGTTCGCGATCGCGGGTGCCACCGCGATGATCGGGGTCTCGCCGCCGCCCGCCGACGGCTGATCCGGCCGGTCCAGCAGCACCACCTCGACCTCGGGCAGGTCCGGCAGCCTGGGCACCCGGTACTGGGTGAGGGAGGCGTTGCGGATCTGACCGTCGGCAAAGTCGATCGCCTCGAACAGCGCACCGCCAAGGCCCATCATGACCGCGCCCTCGATCTGGTTGGCAAGGCTGTCGGGGTTCACGATCGCGCCGCAGTCGAACGCGGTGACCAGCCGGTCGACGTGCAGCGTCCCATCGGTGTCCACCCGGACCTCGGCCGCGGTGGCGACGCGGCCGCCCTTCTCCATGCCCCCGGCGATCCCGGCGCCGGTCCCGTCGCGCTGCGCGGGCGGGCGCGGGCGCAGCGGGCGGCCGAGCCGCCCGGCCGCCGCCCGGAACACGTCGGCGAGCCTGCCATCGGGCAGGTGCCGCAGCCGGAACTGCAGCGGGTCCGCGCCGGTCTCGTGCGCAAGCTCGTCCATGTGCGATTCCCTGGCGAAGCTGTTCGCCGTCGCGGCCAGGGCGCGGTAGGAGCCCTGCGGCAGCGGCGAGTCGGCGGGCTGGTACACGAGGCGCTGATGCGGCACCCGGTACGGGCTGGCGATCCCGACCGCCCCGGAGTTGACGTTCAGGTGCGTCCACCCGGTCAGCTCGCCGGACGCGCCGACGCTGCCGGCGACGTCGATGAGCGCGGCCGGGCGCAGGTAGCCCCAGTGGAACTCCTCGTGGCGGTTCCACTGGACCTTCACCGGGCATCCCGCCGCCCGCGACAGCCGCGCCGCCTCGGCGGCGACGGTGCTGCCGTGCTTGCCGCCGAAGCCCCCGCCGTAGTCGGGCACGATGAGGTGCACCCATTCTTCCTCGGTACCGAGAGCCTGCGCCAGCTCGCGCCGGGCGCGGAACGGCGTCGAGGTGCCGGTCCAGACGGTGAGGTGCCCGTCCCGCCAGGTGGCGATCGCGGATCTCGCCTCCAGCGGCACATGGGCGATGTAGGCGGCCGTGTAGTGCGCCGCCAGGCGCACCGGGCCGGCCGCGAGCGCCGCGTCGACGTCGCCCTCCTCGTGCCGGAACGCGGCGCTGAAGCCCTCGCCGTCGATCGGGTGCGACCGCAGGTAGCCGGCGAGGTCATCGGTGCCGGGCTGCGGCGAGCGGTCCCACTCCGCTTCGATCGCCGCGACGCCGCGACGCGCGGCCGCGCTGGTCGCCGCCACCACGCCGATGAACTCGCCATCCCGGACCACGCTCACCCCGGGCAGCGCCTCGGCCGGAGCGGTGTCGGCGCCGCGCAGCGTGGCGCCGAACGCCGGGGGCCGCAGCACACAGCCGTGCAGCATGCCGTCCGCGCGCAGGTCAGCCGGGAACCGCTTGGCGCCGGTGACCACGCTGGCGCCGCCCGCCGCACGCGCGGGATGGCCGGCCGAGCGCCAGGCCGGCGGCGGGGTGACCGGCCGGCCGGGCGGGACCTTCTCCACCCTCCGCACGCCGGCCAGCAGATCGGAGTAGCCAATGCTCGGCGCGCCGTCGGGACCCGCAACGATCCCGTCGGCGACCGTCAGCCGCGAAGCCGGGATGCCGAACCGGTCGGCCGCCGCCTCGCGCAGCACCTCGCGCGCTGCTGCGGCCGCGGCCCGGAGCGGGGGTGCCGCGAACGGCATCGAGCGGCTGCCGAACGTGCCCATGTCGAACGGCGAGGTGTCGGTGTTCCCCATCACCACCCGTACGGTCGCCGAGGGCACGGCGAGTTCCTCGGCGACCAGCAGTCCCAGCGCGGTGCGGGTGCCCTGGCCAGCCTCGACCTTGCCGGTGAACGCCGTCACCGAGCCGTCGGCTCCCACGTGCACCCAGGCGTCGTCGGGGCCGCCCCACCGGCCCTGCCCCGGCCCCGCTGCGGGGCCGTCGTCGGCGACGACCGTCACCAGGCCGTCGGGTAGCTGCTCGAAGAACGGCGCCGCGTCCCTGGCCTGGTCCCAGGGCGGCGGCCCGGCGGTGGCGCCCAGCGCGTCCGCCGGACCTGAGCCGGAATCGGTCGCCGGGACCGGCTCCAGCAGCTCCGGCTCCTCCATGAGCTCGGCGGCCCGGCGGATCGCGCGCAGGATCCGCGGGTACGTGCAGCACCGGCACACGTTCCCGGACAGCTCGGCCGCGATCCTGGCGTCGTCCGGGTGCGCCACCCGGTTCAGCAGCGCGGCGGTGGCCATGAGCCAGCCCGGGGTGCAGTACCCGCACTGCATCGCGCCGGTCTCCAGCCAGGCCTGCTGCACCGGGTGCAGCAGGCCGTCCTCGGCCAGCCCCTCGACCGTCGTGATCCGCTGGCCAGCGACCTCGGCCGCCGGGGTGGAGCACGCCGTCACCGCGCGCCGGCCGATCAGCACAGTGCAGGCGCCGCACGCGCCCTCGCCGCAGCCCAGCTTGGGGCCGGTGATGCCGAGATCCTCCCGGAGCACCTCGAGCAGGCTGCGGCCGCCGTCGGCCACTACCTGCCGCTGCACACCATCGACAGTGATCGTGAACGGCATGCGGGGCTCCTTCCTCCTCCCGGCGGCCCGGACAGTTCCTCGACCCGGCCGGCGATCGCCACGCTAGTTTGCCCGAAATCGTTTGCATACCCCGCATGCCAGGCAGCGCGACATTCGGGACACCGCGGACAAGATCCTGACCGCCGCAGGCGGCGGATCTGCGACCTCCGGCTGTCCTGGGATTGCGCTGGCAGCGGACCGATTATCGCTCCCGCGGGCACACTGCGTAAGAATGTCTCATGAGCAAACAGCCGAATCCGCCGCCACCGGGCGACAAGCCCGTCAAATCGGCACCGCCGCCGCCGCCAGCATGGCGGCACTGGCTGTGGCCGATCGCCCTGCTCGCGTTCTTCGCGCTGTTTCTCATCCTGCCCGGCATCAACGTCAAGACGCCGGTCAGCCTCAGCTATTCGCAGTTCGTCGCCGACGCCAGCACACACAAGATCAAGACGGTCACCTTCTCCAGCGGCTCCAACGGCGCCAACACCCCTGCCACGGGGGAGCTGACGAACGGGAAGTCGTACGAGACGGTCATTCCGGGCACGCCCACGACCACGCTCACCCAGCAGCTCAGCTCCGACGGCGTGAAGACGATAACGGCGAACCCGCCAAGCTCGGGCCTGGGCACCGACCTGCTGTACTGGCTCATCCTGCTGCTGCCGTTCATCATCGTGTTCTGGCTGTTCCGGCGGATGAGCCGGGGCGCTGGCGGCGGGGCTGGCCTGCAGGGCGTGCTCGGCGTGGGCCGGTCCCGGGCGAAGGTCTTCGACGCCGAGCGGCCGTCGACCAAGTTCAGCGACGTGGCCGGGTACGAGGGCGTCAAGTCGGAGATCGGTGAGGTGATCGATTTCTTGCGCAATCCGGGGCGGTACACGCGGGCGGGGGCTGTGGCGCCGCGCGGGCTGCTGATGATCGGGCCGCCGGGTACCGGCAAGACGCTGCTGGCGCGGGCCGTGGCGGGGGAGGCCTCGGTGCCGTTCTTCTCGGTCACCGGCTCCAGCTTCGTCGAGCTGTTCGTCGGTGTCGGCGCGGCGCGGGTGCGCGACCTGTTCAGCGAGGCGCGCAAGCGGGCCCCCGCGATCATTTTCATCGACGAGATCGACGCGATCGGGCAGCGCCGCTCGGGGTCGGGCGCCGTGGTGTCCAACGACGAGCGCGAGCAGACCCTGAACCAGCTGCTGGCGGAGATGGACGGGTTCGACACCTCGCAGGGGATCGTCGTGCTGGGAGCGACGAACCGGCCGGAGATCCTGGACCCGGCGCTGCTGCGGCCGGGCCGGTTCGACCGGCAGGTCACGATCCCGCTGCCGACGCTGCCGGAGCGCGCCGCGATCCTCGCGGTGCACTGCCGGGACAAGAAGCTGGGCCCCGACGTCAACCTGAACACGGTGGCCCGGGGGACGCCGGGGTTCTCCGGCGCCGACCTGGCGAACCTGGCGAACGAGGCGGCGATCAACGCGGTGCGCGGGAACCGCGAGGTGCTGTCCGCGGACGACTTCGACACGGCCAGGGACCGGATCCTGCTCGGCCGGCGGGAGGGCTCCAATGTGCTGCTGCCGGACGAGAAGCACGCGGTCGCGATCCACGAGTCCGGGCACGCGATCGTCGCCGCTCTGTCGGATCACGCCGACCCGGTTGCGAAGGTCACGATCCTGCCGGCCGGGCAGACGCTCGGGGTGACCGAGCAGCTGCCGATTGACGAGCGGCACCTGTACGGGGAGGACTACCTCACCGATTCGCTGGCGGTGCGGATGGGCGGCAGGGCCGCCGAGCTGGTCGAGTTCGGCCAGGGCTCGACCGGCGCCGCCAACGACCTGGCCAGCGCGACGGACCTGGCGACCAAGATGGTCCGCGAGTTCGGGTTGTCTCCCGCGCTGGGGCCGATCGGGTATCCCGAGGGCGGGTCGGCGTTTCTGGGCGGCGGCGGGCAGGGCTTTTCCAGCCGGCCCTTCGCCGAGGCGACCCAGGCCACCATCGACAACGAGGTGTCGCGGCTGCTGCGCGAGGCGGAGCAGCACGCGGTCGACCTGATCCGCTCCCACCGCGGCGAGCTCGAGCAGCTCGTCGACCTGCTGCTGGAGCAGGAGACAGTGGACGGCTCGGCGGTGTACCGGATCGTCGGCAGGCCGACGCCCGAGCACCGGGCCGAAGAAATGGCGATCGCCCCGCACGCCTCCGCCTCGCACGACGGCGTCCGGCCCGCCCGGGCTTCGTCGGAGCCCCCCGCGCCGCCCGCCGGCCACCAGTGACCGGGCGGCGGCCCGGATGAAGCTGCTGGTCCTCGGCAGCCGGGAGGTGCACGCCCAGCTGCCCTACGGCGAGTGCATCGCCGCGATGCGGGACGCGCTTGCGGCGTTCGCCAGCGGCCAGGTGCACCAGCCGCTGCGGACGATCGTCAGGCCGCCCGGCGCGGCCGGGATGATGGCGCTGATGCCCGCTTACCTCGCCGCGGGCGAGGACGCCGCCGCGGCCTACGGGCTGAAGGCGATCTGCATCTTCGGCGGCAACCCGGCCAGCGGTATCGACTCGCACCAGGGCGTGGTGCTGCTGTCCAGCGCGCAGACCGGCGAGCCACTCGCGCTGCTCAACGCGTCGGCGGTCACCGAGATCCGCACAGCGGCCGTGTCGGCCGTGGCCACCGAGCTGCTGGCCCGGGCCGACGCCGCCGAGCTCGCCATCATCGGCACCGGCGTGCAGGCGCGGTCGCATCTGCTGGCGATCGCGGCGGTGCGGCCGCTGAACCGGGTCCGGGTCACCGGCCGGGACCCGGACAAGGCGCGCCGGTTCGCCGAGGACATGCGCGAGCGCACCGCCGTGCCCGTGACCGCCTGCGCCTCGGCGGCCGACGCGGTCGCCGGGGCCGGGATCGTCGTGACCGCGACCAGCTCGGCCGAGCCCGTGCTGCGGAAAGACTGGCTGGCCCCGGGGGCGCACATCAACGCGGTCGGCGCGTGCGTGCCCCAGGCACGCGAGCTCGACGCCGAGACGATGGCGGCCGCCGCGGTGTTCGCCGACAGCCGGGAGTCGGTCGCCAACGAGGCTGGCGACTATGTCCTGGCCCAGGGGGAAGGCGCGATCGGGCCGGACCACGTCCGGGCCGAGCTGGGCGAGCTGCTCACTGGCGCGGCGCCGGGCCGGGCTACCGACGCCGAGATCACCGTTTTCGAATCGCTGGGCCTGGCCATCGAGGACCTGGTCGCGGCCAGGCTCGCCTACCGCAACGCCAGCGACCAGGGCGCCGGCACCTGGGTCGACTTCTAGCGCAGGGGCGCCTTCCGCCCGCATCGATGAACCGATGGGCTCTATAGAAGCGCACTCCATAGAAGCGGCCTTTTGGTACATCGATGAGCCAATTCTGACCCCCGGCCTACGATGAACCGGTGATCTCAGCCGGATACCTCCGCTTCCCGCACATTCACGGCGATCTGGTTACGTTCGTCGCGGACGATGACGTATGGCTCGCCCCGGACTCGGGCGGCCGGGCATGGCGGGTGACCGCGGACCACGCTGCGGCCAGCCATCCCCGGATCTCCGGGGACGGCACGATGATCGCCTGGACCAGCGGGCGGGAGGGCCCGCCCGAGGTTTACCTGGCCGGGATCGACGGCGGGAACGGCCGCAGGCTCAGCTACTGGGGCGACGCGGGAACCCGGGTGTGCGGCTGGACGCCGGACGGCGAGGTGCTTGCGATCACGGCGGCCGGCCAGCCGTTCCGCCGGCAGACCGCGGCACACGCGCTGCCGGCCGCCGATGCCGGCGACCGCGACGGCGGTGGCCCGTCGAGAGCCTTGCCGTTCGGCCTGGTCAGCGACGTGGCCTTGGAGGCCGCCGGGGTCGCGCTGCTCACCGGCAGCTTCCGCGAGCCGGCGCACTGGAAGCGGTACCGGGGCGGCACGGCGGGGAAACTCTGGGTGCGGCCAGCGGGGAGCGATAGCGGGTTCACCAGGCTGCTCGACGGTGTGGCCGGCCAGTTCGCCAGTCCCATGCTGGTCGGCGGCAGGCTCGCGTTCCTGTCCGACTACCAGGGCACCGGCAACCTGTACTCCTGCGCGCTTGACGGCAGCGACCTGCGGCGGCACACCGACCACGACGGCCACTACACCCGCAACGCCAGCACCGACGGGCAGCGGATCGTCTACCACTGCGCGGGCGACGTCTGGGTGCTCGACTCGCTCGCCGCCGAAGGGCCGCGGCGGCTCGAGTTCAGCCTGTCCGCGCCCGCCGCCCGGGCGCCACGGCTGATCTCCGCGGAAGATCACCTGGGCAGCCTGTGCTGCGATCATTCCGGCCAGGCCAGCGCCGTCGAGGTGTGCGGGACCGTGCACTGGCTGACGCACCGCGAGGGCCCGGCGCGTGCGCTTTCGGTCGTCCCCGGGGTGCGGGCGCGGCTGCCCCGCGTGCTCGGCAAGACCGGCCAGGTCGCGTGGGTGACCGACGCGGAAGGTGCGGACGCGATCGAGATCACGGCTGCCGACGGGTCGGCCAACCAGACCCCGCCCCGGCGCCTGGCCGCCGGCGCCATCGGCTGGGTGGCCGACATGGCCCCGGCCCCGGACGGCAGCACGCTCGCGGTCGCGGCCCGCGACGGCAGGCTGCTGTTCGTCAATGTCGCGTCGGGCGGGGTGACCGACGTGACGTCGTCCGGCAACGGCGAGGTCACCGGGCTGGCATGGTCGCCCGACTCGGCCTGGCTGGCGTGGTCGCATCCCGGTTCCGTGCCGCTGCGGCGGCTGCGCATGGTCCGGGTCGCCGATCCCGGCACCGTCGTCGACGTCACCGACGGGCGGTTCACCGACAGCGATCCAGCGTTCACCGCGGACGGCAAGTACCTGGCGTTCTTGTCGGTGCGCAGCTTCGACCCGGTGTACGACGCGCAGGTATTCGACCTGTCGTTCCCGTACGGCTGCCGTCCCTACCTGGTCTCCCTGGCGGCGGCGACGCCGTCGCCGTTCGCGCCGCTGCCCGGCGGCCGGCCGGTCGCCGGCCGCCACGAGGACGGTTCCGGGGAGGACGGCGAGCACGATGCCGTGCCGGCGCCGGTGGCCGTCGACACCGAGGGCCTGGCCGGCCGGGTCGTGCAGATCCCGGTGGCGGAGTCGCGGTATTCCTCGCTGCGCGCGGTCAAGGACGGGCTCGCCTGGCTCAGGGAGCCGGTGACAGGGAACCTCGGCGAGGGCGGCCCCAAACTCGGCGACGACGTGCCGCGGCCGAACCTGGAGCACTTCGACCTGGACGCACAGCGGTGCACCGAGCTGGCCGACGAACTGGACTGGTTCGAGGTGAGCGGCGACGGCAGCCTGCTGGTGATCAGCGACCACGGGAAGCTGTACGTCGCGCCCGCCAGCCGCAAGCCAGACCCGGACAGCCCGGCGGACCGGGTGACCGTGGACAAGTCCCGGGCCAGGTACCTCGCCGATCCCGCCGCGCTGTGGCGCAATGCTTACGACGAAGCGGGCCGCCTCATCCGGCACGACTTCTGGGTGCCCGACCTGGCCGAGGTGGACTGGGACGCCGTGCTCGAGTCCTACCGGCCGCTGCTGGACCGGATCGCCGGGGCGCAGGACTTCGCCGACCTGATGTGGGAGGTGTTCGGCGAGCTCGGCACCTCCCACGCGTACGTCGTGCCCGCCGACGGCGATGACGGGGGTGACGATCCCGGACTCGGACTGCTCGGCGCCGACCTTGAACGCGACGCCGCCGGGCGGTGGACGGTGACCAGAGTGCTGCCCGGCGAGTCCTCGGACCCCAGGGCCCGGTCCCCGCTGGCCGCTCCCGGCGCGCAGGTCGGCCCGGGGGACACGCTGCTCGCGATCGACGGCCGGTCGCTGAACGGCGCTGGGCCCGGCCCGCTGCTGGTCGGCGCGGCCGGCAAGCCGGTGGAGCTGACGATCGGCCCGGCCCGGGGCGGCGAGGCCCGCCGGGCGGTGGTCGTCACGCTCGATGAGGACCGGCGGCTGCGCTATCAGGACTGGGTCGCCGGGCGCCGCCAGCGGGTGCGCGAGCTCGGCGACGGGCGCATCGGCTACCTGCACGTGCCGGACATGATGAGCGTTGGGTGGGCCGATTTTCATCGCGACCTGCATACCGAGATGGAGTTCGACGCGCTGATCGTTGACGTGCGGAGCAACGGCGGTGGGCACACATCGCAGCTCGTGGTGGAGAAGCTCGCCCGGCGGGTGATCGGCTGGGACATACCGCGCGGCCTGCAGCCGCAGACCTATCCGCGTGATGCGCCGCGCGGGCCGGTGGTCGCGCTCGCCGACGAGTTCGCCGGGTCGGACGGCGACATCGTGACCGCGGCCATCAAGGCACTCGGCCTCGGCCCGGTCGTGGGAACGCGCACCTGGGGGGGTGTGATCGGGATCGACGACCGGCACGTGCTGGTCGACGGCACCCGGGTCACCGTCCCGCGCTACGCGTTCTGGCTGGAAGGCTACGGCTGGAACGTGGAGAACCACGGCGTCGACCCGGACGTCGAGGTGATCCCGTCGCCCGACGACCACGCGGCGGGCCGGGATCCGCAGCTGGAGACCGGGGTCCGGATCGCGCTCGAGGCGCTCGCGGCAAAGCCGGCGGTCACCCCTCCGGCAACCTCGGACCGCCCGTCCAAGCGCCGACCGCCGCTGCCGCCCCGGCCCTGAGCGGCACCGACCCCATTCCACCGTCTGTGAGGCGTCCGCCTCGGCTCACCCGCCTCGGCTCACCCGGCTCGGAGCAAACACCCGCCAGGCCCCGACAGGCCCTGAGCCGCGCCCCGGCGGCCGACCGCCGTCCCCGCCCGCAATGTCGGGCTTAGCCAGCTTCTGTGGGTACTTTACATGATTAAAGCTCACGAAAGGGGCACACGAGGCGATCATCACTGACCGCTTAGGTACTAAATAAGCGAACAAAAGTTTACGTGCAGATGACTATCCCTTAATAGTTCGCTTCGCCTCTCGACACCCGACATGTCGGCTAGAGACGCTTTGCGCGTGAGCAATGACGTAGTTCTGGCCCTGGTGGTCGTGACAGCCCTCTGCTTCGACTTCACCAACGGGTTCCATGACACAGGTAATGCAATGGCAACGTCGATCGCGACCCATGCGCTGGGTCCCCGAACCGCCGTCGCCCTGTCGGGGGTGCTGAACCTCATCGGGGCGTTCCTCTCGCTGGCTGTCGCGGCCACGATCGCCAGCGGGCTGGTTGACACCAAGGTCGTGACGCTGACCGTGGTGGCCGCCGGGCTGGCGGGCGGGATCATCTGGAACCTGCTGACCTGGCTCCTCGGTATCCCGTCCAGTTCGTCGCACGCACTGATCGGCGGGGTGATCGGCTCGACGCTGGCAGCATCGGGCGGCCACGCAGTCCTGTGGAAGGGGCTGGTCTCGAAGGTCATCATCCCGGCCTGCCTGTCGCCGATCATCGCCGCACTCGTCGCGGCAGTGGGCACGTACATGCTCTACCGGATCAGCCGCAGCCTCACCGAGAAGGCGCGCAACCATGGGTTCCGCATAGGCCAGATCGGCTCGGCGTGCATGGTATCCCTGGCACACGGCACGAACGACGCGCAGAAGACCATGGGCGTCATCACGCTGGCCCTGATCGTGAACAAGTCGGTCCCCAGCACCTCGAACGCGCCGTTCTGGGTGATCCTGTCCTGCGCGCTGGCGATCAGCCTCGGCACCTACCTCGGCGGCTGGCGGGTCATCCGCACCCTCGGCAAGGGCCTGGTGGAGATCGAGGCGCCGCAGGGCATGGCGGCCGAGTCGGCCTCGGCCGCGGTCATTCTGCTGTCCAGCGGCTTCGGTTACTCGCTGTCCACCACGCACGTCGCCACCGGTTCGATCATCGGCACCGGGCTCGGCAAGAGGGGTGCCGAGGTCCGCTGGAACGTGGCCGGGCGGATGGCCACAGCGTGGCTCTTCACCCTGCCGTCCGCCGCGCTCGTCGGGGCCGGCGCCTACGCGCTCGCGCACGTGATCGGCGGCACCATTGGCGTGGTCGTCGACCTGATCATCCTGGCCGCGGTCGCGGCGCTGATCTACGTCAGGTCGCGTGCCAGCAAGGTCGACCACAACAACGTGAATGCCGAGTGGACCGGTGGGGGTGCCCCAACGGAGCAGCCCGAGCCCGCAAAAGCGGCCTGACCGACAGGGAAGCAGAAAATGTCCTGGATCAACCTGCAAGCAATCTGGAAGATCGTGGTCTTCGGCCTGGTCTTGGGCGCCGGGCTCCCTTCGCTCTTCGCCGTCGGCCTGTTCTCCCTGTCCAAGGGCCCCCGTCAGACCGCGACCGAGGGCGGTGACTCCGACGTGGTGGTCGGCGGCAACCCGCTGGGCATACTCGCCGCCGCCCTGTGTTTCCTGATAATCCTGGCCGCCATAGCCTGGGGGATTTACGAGGTGTACAAGATCGGTCACCCCGCGGCCAAGTAGACCTGTGACGAGTTCGTGACGCACCTCATCGAGAGGGTTTGAGACATGGCGCTGCCACCTTTCCTGAGCTCGATCATCGGCTGGCTGCGCGCCGGATATCCCGAAGGCGTGCCCGACGTCGACTACATCCCGCTGTTCGCCCTGCTGGGCAGCCAGCTGACCGACAAGGAGGTCCACGAGATCGGCGAGGAGCTGGCCAGCGAGTCCGACCCGGACTCGGCCCAGGCGATCCGCGACGCCATCAAGTCCGTGACCCATCAGCAGGCCAACGACGCCGACGTGGCCAGGGTCCGGTCCCGGCTGGCCGCGGGCGGCTGGCCGCTAGCCAAGTTCGAACCTACCGACTGGCCCTAACACCGCGAACGGCCCTAGCCCGGAATGCTGGGCACCACTCTCGGGTCGCTGACGTTCACGAACGCGCTGCCGTTCCAGTACCGGACGGTCCAGGACGCGGGCAGCTGCAGCCCGCCCCCCGTCGTCGGCGAAATACATCGCGCCTCAGCGGATGCTGCTAGGCTCCTCGCATGCGCGCGATCCTGACCGCAGGCTGGTGGCGCCGCCCCTAAGGCGGTTCCTGGCTCGCGCACGCAGATCCTGATAGCGACCGCCCGGCAGCCGGCGGTCGCTTTTGTTGTCCGCACCGCCTGGCTCCGGGCCTGACACCGAGGCGAGTGCCGATATGGGCGAGAAGCAGTTCGATACCGCGGGCGGGGTCCGGGTCCGCCGGAATGACTCCCCGTTCGACCCGGCCCTGCTGGACGACGTGACCCGGCAGGTCGAGGCGCGCCGCGGCGGGGTGCTCAGCTCCGGCATGGAATACCCGGGCCGATACAGCCGGTGGCACATGGCGTACGTGGATCCGTGCATCGAGCTGGTCGCGCGCGGACGCCAGATCACCGCGACCGCGCTGAACGACCGCGGCCAGATCCTGCTGCCCGTGATCGGTGACGCGATGCGCCGTGCCGGTGATGAGGTCGGGCCTGGCGCGCCCACGCAGGTCGAGGTGGTAATCCCGGAGGCCGAGGGCACGTTTACCGAGGAGGAGCGGAGCCGACGGCCGACGGTGTTCTCGGCGCTGCGCGAGATCATCGCCGCGTTCTCCGGGCCGGATCCGCATCTGGGCCTTTACGGGGCGTTCGGGTACGACCTGGCGTTCCAGTTCGAGCCGGTGCGGCTCCGGCACACCAGGCCGGCGGACCAGCGTGACCTCGTGCTGCACCTGCCCGACCGGCTGTACGTGCTGGACCGCAAGCGGGAGACAGCGACGTGCTTCAGCTACGAGTTCGAGGTGGCCGGCGCGTCGACCGAGGGCATTCGCCGAATCGTTGACCAGCCGGTGGCGTACGAGATGGGGGAGGGGCGTCCCGTTATGGGCACTGAACCTCCCGGCGACCCGCGGCCAGGGTCGTTCGCGCGGGTGGTGGAGCAGGCGCGGGAGCGGTTCGCCCGCGGTGATCTGTTCGAGGTGGTGCCCAGCCACGTCTTCCACGGGACCTGCGGCTCGCCCGCGGCCTTCTACGAGCGGCTGCGGCAGCGCAACCCGGCGCCGTACGAGTTCTTCCTCAACCTGGGGGAGGGCGAGTACCTGGTCGGCGCGTCGCCGGAGATGTACGTGCGGGTGACCGGCGACCGGGTCGAGACCTGCCCGATCTCCGGGACGATCGCCCGCGGCGGCGACGCGCTGGCCGATGCCGAGAACATCCGCGCCCTGCTTACCTCGGCCAAGGAGGAGTCCGAGCTGACCATGTGCACGGACGTGGACCGCAACGACAAGTCCCGGGTGTGCGTGCCGGGCAGCGTCACCGTGATCGGCCGGCGGCAGATCGAGATCTACAGCAGGCTGATCCACACCGTGGACCACGTGGAGGGGCGCCTGCGCCCCGGCTTCGACGCGCTGGACGCGTTCCTGACCCACATGTGGGCGGTGACCGTGACCGGTGCGCCCAAGACCTGGGCCATGCAGTTCATCGAGGACCATGAGGACCGTCCGCGGCGCTGGTACGGCGGCGCTGTCGGGATGATCGGCTTCGACGGCGGGATGAACACCGGGCTCACGCTGCGCACCGCGCACATCCGCGACGGGGTGGCCGCGGTCCGGGCCGGGGCGACGCTGCTGTTCGACTCGGATCCCGCGGCGGAGGAGCGGGAGACCCAGCTGAAGGCCAGGGCCCTGCTGGAGACGCTGCGCGAGCCGCAGCCCGCGATCACGGAGCCGGCCCAGGTCGTCGATGGCTCCGACGCGCCCGGTGCCGGGATGCGCGTGCTCCTCGTCGACCACCAGGACTCGTTCGTGCACACGCTGGCCGGGTACTTCCGCGAGGCGGGCGCCGAGGTGACCACGCTGCGGGCCGGGTTCAACCCGGCGCTGCTGGACAGCTACCGGCCCGGCCTCGTGGTGCTCTCGCCGGGCCCGGGCCGCCCGTCGGACTTCGGCTGCGACGCGCTGCTGACCGCGCTCGACGACCGGGGGATCGCCGCGTTCGGCGTGTGCCTGGGGATGCAGGCGATGGTGGAGCACGCGGGCGGGCAGCTCGGCCTGCTGGACACGCCGGTACACGGCAAGCCGGGGACGGTGCGGGTGCTCGGCGGCCCGGCCACCTCCGGCCTGCTGGCCGGCCTCCCGGCCGAGTTCACCGCCGGGCGGTACCACTCGCTGCACGCCACTGCGGCCGGCGTCGAGGGCGGGTTCTCGGTCACGGCGGTCACCCCCGACGGGGTGGTGATGGCGATCGAGGACGACGTGGCCGGGCGGTGGGGAGTGCAGTTCCACCCGGAGTCGATCCTCAGTGCGTCCGGCCGGGCCGGTCACCAGGTGATCGGGAACGTGCTGCGGCTGGCCAGGGCGCGGTCGCGGGACGAGGTCGTCAGCACGGTCTCCTGAGCGGTCGCCAGTACCGTCTCTCGAGCGTGCTTCCCGCCTGAGCGGCGCGCCTCGTTGGCCGGGTCGCCCGGATTCATTACCTTTGCCCGCGAGGGCGGTGGGAATGGCACGGGCAGGCGCGCGCCGGCGGCGGGACTGATGCTGGGGCATTCGCATGCGCTGTCCGGCGCGGTCGCCGGCGCTGCCGCGGGCATCGTGCTGCATTTGCCCGACCCGCGGCTGGCGGCGCTCGCCGGGTTCACCGCGGGCATGGCGCTGCTTCCCGATCTGGACAAGTGCGGGTCGTCCCCGGCTCGCTGCCTCGGCTTCCTGTCCGAGACGATCGCCTGGATCACCGGGCGGCTGACTGGCGGCCACCGGCACGCGACGCACTCCGTGCTCGGCATCGCCGCCTTCACGGGCCTGGCGTGGGTGTCCTGCCACTACCGCGCCGACTGGGCGGGCAAGGCCGGGCTCGCGCTGCTGATGACGCTGAGCGTCTCCGCCGCGCTCGAGGCGCTGCACATCGCCAGGGGGCACGTCGCCGACCTCATCGGGATCGCCGTCGCGGCCGCGGAGGTGCGGTACGGGTACGGGCTGACGCTGATCCCGCTCGCGACGGCGATCGGCTGCAGTGCACACGTGCTGGGTGACACGCTGACCGACTCCGGCTGCATGCTCGCGTTCCCGCTGTCCAGGCACCGGTTCCACCTGCTGCCCGAGCCGCTCGCGTTCACGACCGGGACCAGCCCGGAGATCCTGCTCGTCGACCCGGTGCTGACCGGGGCGCTGCTCGTCCTGGGCGGCTGGGCGATCGACCCGGGCTTCGTCACCGCGCACTGGCACACGTTCACCCAGGCGGCCACGCGCTAGCCGGCGCGCCCCGGTAGAAGATTGACGGTGGCTCCTAGCAGAATGACGACCGTGCCGGACATTACCTTCCGCAGCGACATGACTGTCGAGCTCGTCAAACATGCAGCCTCCGACGCCGACGTGATCTGGGCGGCGCGGGTCTCTACCAAGGGTGAGCAGTCACTCGCCGACGTCAACGCTGATGCCGAGCGCTCCGCGGGCCTGATCAACTTCCTGATGCGCGACCGCCACGGGACACCGTTTGAGCATTCGTCGATGACGTTCTATGTGAACGCGCCGATCTTCGTGTTCCGCGAGTTCATGCGGCACCGCACGTTCAGCTACAACGAGGAGAGCGGACGCTACCGCAAGCTTGATCCTGTCTTCTACGTACCGGGCACCGATCGCAAACTGGTGCAATCAGGCAAGCCGGGCGCGTACGTCTTCACCGCTGGGTCACCTGAGCAGCACGCGCTCGTGACCAAGACCATCGAGTCGTCGTGCAGCCAGTCCTATGCGTCCTACCTGGAGATGCTGGAAGCCGGCGTGGCCCGCGAGGTAGCGCGCTCGGTGCTGCCGGTCGGCCTCTACTCGTCGATGTATGCCACCTGCAATGCGCGGGCGCTGATGAATTTCCTGTCGCTGCGGGTAACGCACCCGGACTCCGCGTTCCCTTCGTTCCCACAGCGCGAGATCGAGATGGTGGCCGAGCAGATGGAAGCGCTATGGGCGGGTCTGATGCCGCTGACCCATGCGGCGTTCGAGCGGAATGGCCGGGTCTGCCCGTAGCCACTGATCGCTGAGCTCATGCGGGCCGAGGCGCCGGCGCTGTTCGGCGACTACACGGTGACCGACGGCGCCTGGATACCGCAGTGGCGCAAGGTATGACAGTGTTTGCCGCATGCCAGCGATTTCGTACCAGGTAGCCGACCGCACGACGCGCGGATACCTCGCGGTTCCGCCGGCCGGAGCGGCCCCGGGCCCGTGGCACGGCGTGGTAGTGATCCACGAAGCATTCGGCCTGAACGACGACATCAGGAACAAGGCGGACCAGTTTGCCGCGCACGGATACCTGGCCCTCGCCCCGGATCTCTACGACGGCAAATCCTGGGTGCGCTGTGTGGTCGGCGCGGCCCGCCAGCTCCGGGCCCGGTCAGGGCCTGCCTTCGACATGCTGGAGGCCGCGCGCAGGTACCTGGCCGCCCGGGACGACTGCACCGGGCGGACCGGCGTCATCGGGTTCTGCCTGGGCGGAGGGTTCGCGCTGCTCTGCGCACCGCGCGAGGGATTCGACGTGGCCTCGGTGAACTACGGGGAGGTGCCGGAGGACGCCGAGAACGTGCTGCGCGGCGCGTGCCCGATCGTCGCGAGCTACGGCGGGCGGGACCCGATGGGCACCAAGCACCCGGAGCGGCTGCAGCGCGCCCTCACCGTGCTGGAGATCCCGCACGACGTGCAGGTCTACCCGGGCGTGGGGCACCGCTTCCTGACCGAGCCGTCGGGCGCGATGGCGGTGCTCTCGAAATTCGCCAGGATGAACTACGTCGAGTCGGACGCGGCCGACGCGTGGCGGCGGATTTACGCGTTCTTCGGCGAGCACCTGGGCAGCTGAGCTGGCCGATCCGCAAGATGCAAAATGAGATTGCATGACAGGCAATTGCAGCCCTGAGCATCGCCGTGGGATTGCATCTCGCGTAATTTTCCCAGGTCGATGCGTGAGATGGGATTGCACGCGGTGGGCGGCGCGGGATAGCGGCAGGAGGTCCCGTGGGATTGCACGGGGCACATTTGCCCAGCCGGCCGGCTACCTCGCCGACGCCGACGGATCGTAGCGGATCTGGCCGGGCCGAACCCGGTCTGCGAGAAGCGCAACCGTCCGCCGCACCATGAACTCGGGGCCGCTTACGAAGATTTCCCTGCCCTCGCATTTCGCGTAACGCGCCGCGACATCGGGGAGCGACCCGTTGATGCCATCAAATTCTTCCTGCTGTGCGACAACGGGAATCACCGTCAGCGCCGAATAGATCCATTCGAGGACCCGCAGATCGGGCAGGTCGTACAGGTCTTCGGAGGACCGTGCGCCGAAGAACAAGACGATCTCCCGGCGGCGGCCCGGCTTGCTGGCGTTGATCACTCCCTCGATGATCGCCTTGATGGGAGCCAGCCCGGTGCCGCCGGCGATGCACAGCAAGGGGGCCTCGGCGTCGGCGGAGGCGGTCATCTCGCCGCACGCCTGGCCGAGCAGCAGGGTGTCGCCGGGCCGGGTGTTGTGCACCAGCGAGCCGCTCACCATGCCACCGCGTACGCCCCGGACATGCAGGTCTACCAGGCCGTTCTCGCGTGGTGCGTTGGCGATCGAGAAGTTGCGCCAGACCCGCGGCCACCGCGGCACCTGCACGGCCACGTACTGGCCCGGGGTGTAGTGCAGCGACTGGTCCGGCTTGATCGTCAGCACCGCGAGGTCGGGCCGGCGCTGGTCGTGCTGCACCACCTCGCCGACCCACCAGGGCGGCTGCAGCGCCGCGTCCCGCTCGGCGGCGGCCAGCATGGCCGACGAGACGCAGCCGAGAGCGGCGTCCCACGCGGCCTGCGTCTTGGCGGTCCAGTTGTGCCCGTTGAAATGCCGGACCGTTTCGGCTAGCACGGTCAGGAAAGGCTCATAGTGCCGTTCCTTGACGCCGAATTTCCGGTGACCGCGGCCCAGTCGGCTGAGATAATCAATCAGCGAATCCGGGTTGTCAATGTGCCACACTATCCGGGCTAGGGCGTCGAATACCCGTTCCATATGGTCGTGCATTGCATGTGGAAACATGGAGCGGATTTCCGGATGGCACACAAAAAGGCGTGCATAAAAGTGCTCCATTGCCAGACCGGGATTCTCGGTGAGATGCGAGAAGGATTCCTTTACCAGCCGGGCATCGAAATCCCTGGCCTCCGCCGGGCGTTCCTCGGACTCGCCCGAGGCGGGCCACTCTTCTGGTCGCGCAACGTCGCCAATTGCGTCAGAGTCAGCAATTCTTGCTGAAAATAGCCGATCGGGATGTGTTAAGGAAAAAAGTCGTTCATGATGCGCCGCGCGACGCCGCCCGAAGGGCGAGCGAGCCTGCTGACCTGCGAAGTTGACTAGAGGAGTGTCGTCAGGGTAGCCGCCGTCCAGCGCGATCGCCATAGTCTGAGTGTCGCATCCTGACATGCTATATACAACCTTTTTCGGCGTGCTTACGCGAGAGAATACGCAGAGTAGCGGAATGCCGTTCGGTCAACTTTCGCGATCATGCCTAGTAGCAGACGCTGGATTATCGGCCGCTACGCCACTTTGGCGTTAAGGACGCCGGAGTCGAGCGTCGGCCGAATAATTCGGGCGTCACCGACCGTGTCCGGCCGCATGAGGTCGTTTGGCCCCTCCAGCAGGCCGCGGTGGACCATCATGGGCTCATGACTCGCCCGCTTATCGGCATCACCAGCGAGATGGCCGCCGCCGGCTGGGGCGATCGCGTGCGGGAAGCGGTGTTGCTGCCCGCCAGCTATGCCCGGGCGGTGGAACGGTCCGGATGCATCCCGGTGCTGCTGCCATCGGCGCCGTATCACGCAGCTGACCTCGCGTCAGGGCTCGACGGAGTGGTGTTCTCCGACGGAGCCGACATCGACCCCGGGCCCGGCGGTGCCGGGCAGCAGGACGGGGCTGGCCAGCTGGACCCAGCGCGCCAGCTGGACCCGGCGCGCGACGCCAGCGAGTTCGCGCTGATGCGGGCGGCGATGCTGGCCGGGCTCCCGCTGCTCGCGATCGGCCGCGGCATGCGGGTGCTGAACGCGGTCCGAGGCGGCTCGCTCACCGACCGTCCCGGCGCCGACGGCACGGCACCGCGGCCGGTGACGTGGATCGCCCGCGACGTGCGGCTCAGCCCGGACAGCAGGCTCGGCCGGCTGCTCGGCCCGAAGCTGACGGCGCCGTTCGCGGACGTGCCGGACGGCCGGCAGCAGGTGGTGGACCGGCTCGGCAACGGCGTGACGGCGGTCGCCTGGGCAGACGGGGAGTCCATCGAGGCGATTGAGCTAGCCGGGCACCCGTTCGCGCTCGGCGTGCGGTGGCATCCCGAGCAGGACGAGGACATACGGATCTTCGAGGGGCTGCGGGCGGCCGCCCGCAGCCGTTCGGCCGCCGCCTGACCGCTCCCCGGAGAACCGCCGCCTCATCGCTCCGCGGCGAACCGCCGCCTCATCGCTCCCCGGAGAACTGGGTCAGCACCGGGCGAACCGCAACCTGCGCCGCGCAACATGCGTGCAAGGGGGCGGGGCGCCTGATGCGTCCCGCGCTCTAGATGGGCGCTGTGTATCCGCTCCAGTGGACCTGCAGCCAGGTGATCGCGGCCGACCAGGCACCGGTCACCTCGAGCACGCCGACCAGCACGAGCAGGCCGCCGCCGATCCCGGTGATCAGGCGCGCGTGACGGCGGGCGAACCCGAAAGCGCGCATGCCGCGCTGGAACGCCAGCGCCACGATCAGGAAGGGGATCCCAAGGCCAAGACAGTAGACAAACGCTAGGAACGCGCCGCGGACCGCAGTGCCCGAGGTCTCGGAGAGCGTGAGCACCGCGGTGAGCGTCGGGCCGGTGCATGGGGACCAGCCGAGCCCGAACAGCACGCCGAGCAGCGGGGCACCCGCAAGCCCGGCCCGCGGCCGCAGCGACGGCCGTATGATCCGCCCGGTGAACGTGAACCGGTCGAGCACCCCGGCGAACAGCAGGCCGAGCACGATCGTCAGCCCACCCAGCACCTGCGTCAGGATCTGCTGGTGCACCCTGAGCGCGGTGCCGAGCCCGCCGAACGCCAGCCCGTACGACGTGTAGAGCGCCGAGAACCCGAGCACGAACAGCGCAGTGCCGGCCACCACTCGGCTGCGCGGCGGCGGCGCCGGCACGGCCACCGGCGGCCCGCCGACGCTAACCGGCGCGGCCCCGGCGCCGGCCAGGCGGGCTCCGGCGGGCTGGAGGCCAACGGCCTGGGCGCCGGCCAGCTGCGCGGCCGCGGGCTCGGCGCCGGCCTGGGAAGCGCCGGACCCGTCGGAACCGGGCCCGGACATCCCGGTCACGTATGAGAGGTAACCGGGGACCAGCGGCAGGCAGCACGGGGACAGGAACGTGACCGCTCCGGCGGCCGCCGCGACCGGCACGGCCAGGATGAGCGGCCCGGAACCGACCAGGCTGCCGATGCTCACGGTCCTCCCATCGAGCGTCCGGCGCGCACCAGACGCGCGCGCGATGCGCCCAACTTACCTCCCGCCCCCTGACCCGGCCCGCGCACCACCCGGGAGGCCGCCGCTCGCGCCGCCCGGGCATTGACGCGCGCGGCCGGGCCGCATGACGATGGCCGCTATGCGCAGCACACCGCCGTTCCGCGCCGACCACGTCGGCAGCCTGCTCCGCCCGCCGCAGGTACACGCCGCGCGCGACGATTTCGCGGCCGGCCGCATCGACTCGGCGCAGCTGCGGGCCGTCGAGGACGGCGCGATCCGTTCGGCCGTCGCGACGCAGGAGGGGCTCGGCCTGCAGTCGGCCACCGACGGCGAGTTCCGCCGGGCGACCTGGCACATGGACTTCATCTACCAGATCGGCGGGATCACGACGGCGCCGGGCCGCCTGGCGGTGCAGTTCCGCAACGCCTCGGGCACGATCGAGTGGACCCCGGCGGCGCTGCACGTGGCGAGCAGACTGCACCTGGATCACACGATCTTCGAGACCGACTTCCGCTACCTGCAGTCGGTCGCCACGACCGCGACGCCGAAGCTCACGATCCCGTCCCCGAACATGGTTCACTACCGCGGCGGCCCGGCTGCCATCGATCCCGCCGTGTACCCGGACATCGAGGAGTTCTGGTCCGACCTGGCCGCCACCTATGCGGAGGAGGTGCGGCGGCTGGCCAGCCTGGGCTGCACTTACCTGCAGCTCGACGACACCAGCCTGGCCTACCTGAACGACCCGGCGCAGCGCGCCGAGATCGCCGCGCGCGGCGAGGACGCCGACCACCTGCACCTGCGCTACATCCGGCAGGTCAACGCCGCGATCGCCGGCCGGCCCGACGGCATGGCCGTGACCACGCACATGTGCCGCGGGAACTTCCGGTCGTCCTGGGCAGCCGAGGGCGGCTACGACTTCGTGGCCGAGGCCCTGTTCGGCGAGCTGGCCGTTGATGGGTTCTTCCTCGAATACGACGACGAGCGGTCCGGCACCTTCGAGCCGCTGCGGTTCGTCCCCCCGGGCAAGATGGTGGTCCTCGGCCTGGTCACCACCAAACGCGGCGAGCTGGAGAGCAAGGATGCGCTCAAGCGGCGGATCGACGAGGCGGCCAAGTACCTGCCGCTGGATCAGCTGTGCCTGTCGCCGCAGTGCGGGTTCTCATCCTCGGTCGAAGGCAACGTGCTGACCCCCGAGGAGCAGGCCGCCAAGCTCCGGCTGGTCGTCGAGACGGCGGGCGAGGTCTGGGGCTAAACGCCGTCCGCTGATATCCTCGGGCCGTGCTTACCAGTCGGTCGACCACCGCAGGCCTCCGGCGTCTGTCCGCCGGGCTGCAGCAGGCCGGGCCGGGGGCCGAGCTCGTCGTTCCGGGCCACCGCAGGGTGGCCTGACCCGCGATCTGCAGTCGATCCGCCACGCGCGGCGCGCGTAGGCCTGGACATCGTGCCTTAACGGTTTCCCGCCGCGGCTGATCCCGCCGTCATCGCCACTCTCCGGTGTTCGCAGCGCTTTCGCACGCCTGGAACACGTCGAGGAGACCAAGATGACCGGGAAGCCCCGGAGCCGGGCGCTCCGCGGCGGCATACGCCGGCTGGGAGCGGATCTCACGCCGCTGCGCTCGTCGCGTGACTTCCGGCTGGTCTTCGCCAGCCGCACGGTCACGCTGTTCGGCAGCCAGGCCACCACGGTGGCTCTGCTCGTTCAGGCACGGCAGCTCACCGGGTCGGCGATTGCCGTGGGGCTGCTCGGCGCGGCCGAGCTCGTGCCGCTGGTGGTGTTCGGCCTGTACGGCGGCGCGCTGGCGGACCGGCTCGACCGCAGGCGCCTGATCAGGTGGTGCGAGGCCGGCCTGGGCTGCTGCGCGGCGGTGCTGGTGGCCAACGCATCGCTGGCGCATCCGCAGGCATGGCCGCTGTTCGGCGCGGCCGCGGCGATGATGGGGCTGGCCGCGCTGCAGCGGCCGTCGCTCGACGCCTCTGTTCCCCGGCTGGTCGGCCGCGATCAGCTCACCGCGGCGTCGGCGCTGCTCTCGCTGTCGTCGAACGCGAGCTTCATCGCCGGCGCCGCGCTCGGCGGGGTGCTGGCCGCCGCACCCGGTCCCAAGGCCGTCTATCTCCTGGACGCGGTGACCTTCGCGGCCTCGCTCGGTTTCCTGGGGCGGCTCGGCCCGGTTCCGGCCCCGGCGAGCGCGGGCGAGGCGCACCGCAAGGGGCTGCGCAGCCTGCTGGCCGGGCTGAAGTACGCGCGCAGCCGTCCCGAGCTCGTCGGCTCCTACCTGGTCGACCTGGCGGCGATGACGCTCGCGTACCCGAACGCGCTGTTCCCGTTCCTCGCGGCCAACCTGCACGCGGCCTGGGCGGTGGGGCTGATGTTCGCGGCGCCGTCGGCCGGTGCGGCAGCCGCCTCGGCGCTGAGCGGCTGGACCGGCCGGGTCCGCCGGCACGGCCGGGCGATCGCCCTGGCCGCGGCCGCCTGGGGTCTGGCGGTCACCGGGCTCGGGCTGGCCCCGGACATCGGCGCGGCGCTGGCGTTCCTGGTCCTGGCCGGCTGGGCAGACATGCTGAGCGGGATATTCCGGGACACGCTGTGGAATCAGACCATCCCGGACGCGCTGCGGGGCCGGATGGCGGGCGTCGAGCTGCTCAGCTACGGGCTCGGGCCATCCGCCGGCCAGGTCAGGGCGGGCGGGGTGGCCAGCCTCACCACGCCCGCGGTCTCGGCTTGGTCTGGCGGGTTGATGTGCATCGCCGCTGTCGCCGCTACCTGCGCGGCGCTACCCGGGCTCGTGCGCTACCGCGCAGGCGCGGTGCCGCCGCGTGAGCCCGCCGGAAGCTCGCTCAGCGCGTCCGAGACCGCGCGGTGAAAGGTCGGGAAGGCATAGATCATCTCCCGCAGGCGCTGCACCGGCACCGCGGCGTGCACGGCGAGCACCAGCATGCTGAGCACCTCGCCGCCCCACGGCCCGGCCGACGTGGCCCCGACCAGCACGCCACGGGAGGGATCCTCGACCAGCTTGATGAACCCGTCGTTGCCGGCCTTGTGGATCCATCCCCGGGCGGAGGTGGGTACCTGCGTCAGGCCCACCCGGACGTGCAGCCCCCGCTCCCGGGCCTCGGCCTCCGTCACGCCGACGCGGCCGACCTCGGGATCGGTAAAGGTGACCTGCGGCACCGCGTGGTACTCGGCCGGGGTGTGCTCCCGGCCAAGGATGTCGGCCACGACGATGGCCGCGTGGTACATCGACATGTGCGTGAACTTGCCCTTGCCGACCACGTCGCCGATCGCCCACACCCCCGGCGCCGCGCGCATGTGCCCGTCGACCGGCACCGCGTGCTGGGACTCGTCGATGCCGACGCTGCCGACGCCCACCGCGGCCAGGTGGGCGCGCCGCCCGGTGGCGACGAGCAGCGCGCTCCCGCGGACCTCGCCCCCGCCGGCGAGCGTCAGCGTGAACCCGGCGGCCGGGCCGGGACCGGGCTCGTGGCTCACCTGCCCGGCCTTCACCCCGGCCCGGACGTCGATGCCCTCCCGCCGGAACACCTCCGCGATCAGCTGGCCGGCCTCGGGCTCCTCGGTCGGCAGCAGCCGGCCGCTGTCCTCGACCACGGTGACCCTCGCGCCGAAGCGGGAGTAGGCCTGCGCGAGCTCCAGCGCGATCGCGCCGCTGCCGAGCACGATGAGCGACTCCGGCACCTGCTCGGCCTCGATGGCATCGTGGTTTGTCCAGTACGGCGTGCCGGCCAGCCCGGGGATCTCGGGGATCGCCGGCACGGTGCCGGTGCTGATCACGATCCCGCGCCGGGCGCGCAGCACGTCGCCGCCGACCGCCACTTGTCCCGGCGCGATGATCTTGCCCTGCCCGCGGAACAGCAGGCCGCCCTTGCCGGTGAACCGGTCAGCCGCCACCTTGTCGTCCCAGTTGTCGGTGGCCTCGTCCCGGATCCGGCGCGCGACCGGCGCCCAGTCCGGCTGTACCGCGGACGCCCCCGCCATGCCGGGGATGCGGCGGCCCTCGGTCACCAGGTTGGCCGCGCGGATCATCATCTTGGACGGCACGCAGCCCCAGTACGGGCACTCGCCGCCGACCAGGCTGTCCTCCACGCCGGCCACGGTCAGCCCCGCCTCGGCGAGTTCTCCGGCGGCGTACTCGCCGCCCGGGCCCAGGCCGATGACGACGACGTCTACCTCGTGCTCGGTCATGCGGCCTCCGGACGTGTGCTCGAAGGCCCATCAAAGCGCGGATCTGCGGTCCCCGCGAGTTACCCCCGGGTGCTGTGCTCAGTCGTCGGTCCGCTTGACCAGCACCACGGGGCAGTGCGCGGTCGCCGCGGCTCCCTGGCTCACTGAGCCGAGGAGCAGCCCGGCGAACGGAGAGCGGCCGCGGATGCCGAGGACCAGCAGGTTCGCGTCCTTGGACGCCTCGACCATCGACTCGGTAGGGTCGCCCTCGGCCACAAGCGTCTCCAGCGGCACGGCCGGCTTGGGCGCGATCGCGCTCACGGTCTCGATCAAGAAATTCTTGTACGCGTTCTCCAGCTCGTCCCGGTCGAACGCGCCGGGGAACGAAAGGAACGGCACCTGCCAGGACAGCACGGCGGTGACCACGCCGCCGGAATGGGCCTCGGCCTCGGCGAGCGCCCACCGCAGCGCTGCGTTGCTGTGTTCCGACCCATCCACGCCAACCACGATGCGGTACGTCACCGGATTCGCGGCATGTGCCGCTTCACCTCCTCGGTGATATCAGGTTCGTCGGGCTGCTGCCCGGGGTCAGGCGGGCTGAACCCGGAGCTTGCTGGGCGCAGCTTCGAAGGCGCTCTCCTCCAGCTCTTCCAGGCTCTTACCCCGCGTCTCGGGCAGCGCGAACGCGGTCAGCAGCAGGCCGACGGCCGCCACGACCGCGCAGATGGTCATCGCGCCCCGGATGCCTAGGTGCGAGGCGAGGATGTCGGGGAACAGGAAGGCGCCGATGAACGCGCCCAGCTTCCCTGCCCCGGCGGAGACGCCGTGGCCGGTCGTTCGCACCTCGGTCGGGAACAGCTCGGCCGGGTAGATGAACGTCGTCATGTTCGGCCCGAACTCGGTGAAAAAGTAGCTGATGCCGTACAGGATCAGGAACGGCGCGAGGGTGGTAGACACCGCCGGGATGACGCCGATGAGCAGGAACATCAGCGCCATTATGGCGAAGCCGAGCATCTGGATGGTCTTGCGCCCGACCCTGTCCAGCAGCAGGATCGCCACAATGTACCCAGGCACCGCGAACACCGCCACGATGGCCAGCTGAAGCAGGATCGTGTGCAGCTCGCTGGCGTGCGGGTTCGCCAGCTTGATGATTTCCGGCTGGGAGATCGTGTTGCCGTAGTAGCAGAAGTCCAGCAGCATCCAGCAGCCCGCGGCGCCGATCAGCCAGACCAGCAGGCGCCGGTTTTGGATCAGTTCGAGGAAGCCATCGGCCACACTGTGCGGGGTCTTCGCGGTGGACTCGCCCGGGGCCACCTTTCCGGACCCGCTCCCGGTAGCGTCAGCGATGGCCGCCGCGGCTTCTTCATGGGCGCCGCCCGCCAGGGCGAACCGCGGCGTCTCGTGGATCTGGCGGCGCAGGTAGAACACCGCCAGGCCGGGGATCGCGCCCAGGCCGAGCAGGAGCCGCCAGGTGAGGTTGTCGCTGACGCCCGTGCCCAGGAAGATCGAGGCGACCAGCGGGCCGACGACCAGGCCGGCGCCTTGCATGGCGAACACCATCCCGACCATCTTGCCGCGGGACTGCTTGCCGGAGTACTCGCTCATGATCGTTGCTGAGACCGGGTAGTCGCCCCCGATGCCGATCCCTAGCACGATCCGGCTCACCAGCAGGAAGGTGTAGTTCGGCGCGAACGCCGACGCGATCGCTCCGGCGGCCAGGATGAGCACCTCATAGCCGTAGATCCGCTTGCGGCCGAGCATGTCGGCAATCCGGCCGAAGATGATCGCACCGAAGGCCGAGGCCAGCAGGGTTGCGGAGTTTAACCACGACACCTGGCCGGTCGAGAGGGTCCACTGCGTCTTGAGCAGCGACACCACGATGCCGATGACGAACAGATCGTAGGCGTCGGTGAAGAAGCCCATGCCCGAGACGAACATGGTCTTGATCTGGAACCTGGTGATCTTCGAGTCGTCGAGCGCCTGAAAAGCGTTGGGGCTCGCGGCGGCCGAGGAGTCAGCACTCATACCGTTTATGAGCGCAGCGCGACCTTGCGACCGCTCTACGTCAATGCGGCGTTATGGGATACTCCGGGTGAACACTGCCGAATTTCGGACATCTTTCCGCTCAGTTCTGGTCGGTCACCTTGACCAGAACCACCGGACAGTGAGCGGTCGCCGCGGCCCCCTGGCTCACCGAGCCGAGCAGCAGCCCGGCGAACCGCGACCGGCCGCGGATCCCGAGCACCAGCAGGTTCGCGCCCTTGGACGCTTCGACCAGCGACTCGGTCGGGTCGCCTTCGGCGACCAGGGTCTCCAGCGGCACGGCCGGCTTGGGCGCGATCGCGCTGACGGTCTCGATCACGAAGTTCTTGTACGCCTTCTCCAGCTCGTCCCGGTCGAACGCCCCCGGGAAGGACAGGAACGGCACCTGCCAAGCGACCACCGCGGTCACCGTCCCCGAGTGGCACTCGGCCTCCTGCAGCGCCCACCGCAGCGCCGCGTTGCTGTGCTCCGACCCGTCGATGCCAACCACGATCCGGTACGTCATCGCGCAGTCTCCAGCTTGAGTTCACGGGGAGCGTAGGCATCCGCCGACAGCTCTTCGAGAGTCTTGCCCTTCGGCTCGGGAAGGAGTGCGATCGTGAGCAGCATGCCGGCCACTGCCACCACGCCGGCCACGATCTCGGCCCCGCGGACGCCCAGCGATGACGCGAGCATGTCGGGGAACAGGAACGCCCCGGCGAATGCGCCCAGCTTGCCGGCGCCGGCCGAGATACCGTGACCGGTGGTTCTGACCTCCACGGGGAAGATCTCGGCGGGGTAGATGAACGTGGTGGTATTGGGGCCGAACTCGGTGAAGAAGTAACTGATCCCGTACAGCAGGAGGAACTGCAAGGCCACCGTCGTGACGCTCGGGATGATGCCGATGAGCAGGAACATCAGCGCCATCATCCCGAACCCCAGTATCTGGATGCTGCGCCGCCCGGACTTGTCCAGGAGCAGGATCGCGACGACATAGCCGGGCACCGCAAACACCACGAAGATCCCCAGCTGGACCAGCGTATTGTGCAGCAGCGAGGCATGCGGGTTGAGCAGCTTGAGGATCTCGGGCGTCGAGATCGTGTTGCCGTAGTAGCAGAAGTCCAGCAGCGCCCAGCAGCCTGCCGTGCCGATCAGCCACAGCAGCATCCGGCGGCTCCTGGCCAGGATCATGAAGCCGCCGAGCGCACTCTGCGGATTCCTCGCCTTCGATTCCGGGGCCGACCGCGGGGCGGTGGCGGTGCCGGTCGCCGCACCGATCGCGGCCTCGGCCTCCTCGTGGGCGCCGCCCGCCGCCGCGAACCGGGGCGTCTCGTGAATCTGCCGCCGCAGGTAGAAGACCGCCAGCCCCGGTATCGCGCCGAGCCCGAGCAGGATCCTCCAGGTGAGATTGTTGGAGACCCCCGATCCGAGCAGGATCGAGGCCACCAGCGGGCCGACGATTAGCCCAGCGCCCTGCATCGCGAACACCAGGCCGACCATCCGGCCCCGCGTCTGCTTGCCGGAGTACTCGCTCATGATCGTTGCCGACACCGGGTAGTCGCCGCCGATGCCGATCCCGAGGATGACGCGGCTGACGAGCAGGAACGTGTAGTTCGGCGCGAACGCCGACGCGATGGCCCCGAACGCCAGGATCAGCACCTCGTACCCGTAGATCTTCTTGCGCCCGAGAATGTCCGCGACCCGGCCGAAGACGATCGCGCCGACCGCGGAGGCCAGCAGCGTGGCGGAGTTGATCCAGGAGACCTGGTTCGTGGACAGACTCCACTGGGTCTTCAGCAGCGCGACGACGATGCCGATCACGAACAGGTCGTAGGCATCGGTGAAGAACCCCATGCCCGACACGAACATGATCTTCAGCTGGAACCGGTTGATCTTGGCGTCATCGAGCGAATCGAACCTGCCCGGTGCGGCCGCTGATCCTGGTTGCGCCCCCATGAGGTCACAATACGGATAGCAATATTGCGAATACTTAGAGTGATGAAAGCTGTTAGGGATACACCTGGTGAACGTTCGGTTAAATTGCCTGGTCGGTGCCATGCGGCAGGTCGTCCGGCACGCCGCGGGCCATCTTGTGCACCGAGACCGCTTCGAGCCGGAGCGACCGGGTGAGCCCGGAGATCACGGCGTCGCCGTCGATCCCGCCGCAGCTGAACAGGTCGATCGCGATCAGGTCCTCTTCCGGCCAGGTGTGAATCGACAGGTGCGACTCGGCGAGGATCAGCACCAGCGTGATCGCGCCGTTCGGGAAGATCACGTGACTCGTGTCGAGCACGTGGCCGTTGCCCGCCTCCACCGCGGCGGCCGTCAGGGAGGTCAGCCGGGTGATGTCGGCCACCGGTGAGGAACGGGTGAGCCTCGCGTCGACGGCGTAGAGGAACTTCGGCGCGAGTGGCTCCTGCCTGGGCAGTTGCGGGTAGCTGCGCGCCGCGTCGATGCCGGGCATGATGTGGGAGGATACCGTACACCCTCATGGACATGGACTCGGTCATCGCCGACGTCGCGTCGGCTGTGGGCCTGGCCGAAGGACCGTCCGGTGTGAGTGACGTGCTGCGGGCCATCGCCCGCAGCGAGCCCGTGGCGGTCCGCGAGGTCAGCCGGATGGCCGAACTGCCGGTGCCCATCGTCGCCGCGGTCTGCAACGAGCTGCGCCGGCGCGGCGTGGTCGACCGGGCCAGGCCGGTCCGGCTGACCACCACCGGCCGGGAGCTGCTCGGCGCCTACCACGCGGACCTCAGCGTGATCTGCCCGGAGTGCGAGGGCAGCGGGTTCGTCGTCCCCGCCGCCCTGGCCGGGCTGGCCGCCGCACTGGACCGCGCGGCGGCGGGGGCTCCCTCGGCGAAGCCGGAGCTGGACCAGACGCACTGCACGGTCGCCACGAAGATCCGGCGGGTGCTGGCCATGCACGAGACGGGCGCGCTGCTCGGCCGCAGGATCCTGCTGCTCGGCGACGACGACCTGATGTCGGTGGCCATCAGCGCCTTCGCCGCTGCCGTCGGTGCCACCGCCGGGATCGAGCGGCTGACCGTCATCGACTCCGATCCCGACGTGCTGGCCTGGGCCGCTGACCAGATCTCGGGCACCGGGATCGACGCGGAACTGGTCCAGCATGACCTGCGCCGTCCGCTGCCCGGCGGCCTGGCCGGCGGGTTCGACGTGGCCTGCACCGACCCGCCCTACACCGTCGCCGGGGCAGAGCTGTTCTTGTCCCGCGCGGTCAGCGCGCTGGCGCCCGAGCCTGGCAGGCAGGTTTTCTTCTCGTTCGGCGCCCGCAGGCCCGACGAAACGCTGCACGTACAGCAGCTGATCGGCTCCATGGGGCTGGCCGTGCGTGCGCTGTGGCCCAACTTCAACGAGTACCTGGGCGCAGGCATCCTGGCCGGCACCAGCCACCTGTACTATCTGCGCAGCACGGCGGCTGCCGCGCCGCTCATCGAGGGCGACGCCACCGGGCCGCTGTACACGGCCGAGGTCCGGGCGACCGCGGCCCGGCCGTACCGGTGCGCAGGCTGCCGGGCCGTGCACCAGGTCGGCCCGGGTGGCCGGTGGTCACGCATCGCGGCGCTGCAGGAGGCCGGGTGCCCGCAGTGCGGCGGCTCGGTGTTCCGGCCGATGCCGCTGCGGGCGCGTACAGGAACGGAAACGGAAACGGGAGCGGAATGAGCGGCGAGGCAGGTCCGGGGACTTCTGGCCTGCCCAGATACCTGGTCCGGGAGGCCACAGCCGACGATCTCGACGCGATCGCCAACTTCGAGGTGGAGATCGCGCAGGTGTCGTTCGGCGATGAGGCGGTCACCGACGCCGGGCTGCACCGCAGGCGGGTCGGTGGTGCGCTGGGCAAGCCGGGGGAGATCACGCTCGTGGCAGCCGCCGAGGCGGCGCCGGACGAGCCGGTCGGCTGGGCTTGGCTGTCCGGCAGGACCAACTCGCTGACCGGCGCGCGCTACGGGAACTTCAGGTCGCTGGCTGTTGCCGACGTCCCCGGCCGCAGCCTGATAGGCGAGCTGCTGCTGGCCGCCGTGCTGCAGGCGGCCGACGAGGCCGGGCTGCGCCAGCTCACCGGAAAGGTTCACGCGAGGAACCTCGGCATGCGGGCGCTGTACCGGAAGTTCGGTTTCGAGGCAACGCACGTCACGATGGAAAAGCGGGTGGCCGGAGCGGGCGGGCCCGGCCAGGCGGGGCGCGCGGGCGGGGCGGGCGGGGCGGGGAGAGCGGGAAAATGACCAGCTCACACGGGGAAGGCAGCAACGCATGATGATCAAATGCGTCATTTGGGACCTCGACAACACGATGCTGTCCGGGGTGTACCTGGAATCCGGCTCCCAGCCGCCACCGCCCGACCAGGCCATGGTGGCGGTCGCCGCCGAGCTGGCCGAGCGCGGCATCCTGCACGCCATCGCCAGCAGGAACCCGCAGGAGGCGGCCGAGTACGCCGAGAAGGCCACCGGTCTGCAGTTCGCGGCCGTTGAATGCGGCTGGGACCGCAAGTCGGACGCGGTGAGCCGGATCGTCGCCGATCTGGCCATGGCACCCGACGCGGTCGCGTTCGTCGACGACGACCTCTACGAGCGGGCCGAGGTCTCGTTCCGGGTGCCCGAGGCCCTGGTGCTGTCGCCTGAGGACATGGCGGACGCCGTCGGCTGGCCGGAGTTCAGCCCTCCGGTGGTTACGGACGAGGCGCGCCGCCGCGGCGAGATGTACGCCGAGCGACGGCTCCGGCAGGAGGAGGCCCGGGCGTTCGGCGGGTCCAGGGACGAGTTCCTGCGGTACTGCGGCACCCGGGTGTCGATTGCCCCCGCCACGCCCGCGGACGTGCCGCGGCTGCACGAGCTGTCGGTGCGCACGCATCAGTTCAACTCGGCCGGGCGGGAACTGACCGAGGCGGAGCTGGCCGCGCTGACCGGCTCGCCCGCGCACCGGGTCGCGGCGGTGCGGCTGCACGACAGGTTCGGAGACGACGGGCTGGTCGGCGGCTGCGTCGTGGAGACCGCCGAGGACGGCTGGACGGTCTCGCTGCTGATGATGTCGTGCCGGGCCATGGGCCGCGGCGTCATCGAGGCACTGCTCGCGTGGCTGGCGCGGTCGGCCGCGCAGGACGGCGCCGCGACGCTGGCCGTCCCGTGCCTGGTCAGCCCCAGAAACGTGCCGCTGCGGCTGGCCCTGGCCGGTTCCGGCTTCCGGGCGGCCGAGGGCGGCACGCCAGAACAGCCGGCCGCGGTGTTCACCCGGGCGCTGGACGGGCCGCTGCCCGAGCTGCCCGAGTGGGCGTCGGCGGCCTGAGGGCGGGGCGGCGGGGTGACCGGGCGGTGAGACGCGGCGGGGGGCCCGAGATCATCGCCGAACTCCGCGAGATCCTGGCCGAGGCCACCGGGCGCGCGGAACTGGCCGACGTGGGCGAGCAGGTGCCGCTGTTCGGCGCGGGGGTCGGGCTGGACTCGCTGACCGGCACGCTAATGCTGCGCGGGGTGCACCAGCGATTCGGCGTCGACGTCGCCGACGAGGACCTCAACCTCGACGCGCTGGCCACCCTCGGCGCGCTGGCCGCCTTCATCGAGGAACACACCGCGTAGCCCCCGCGTACGGTCCTCTGGCCAAGAGCGCCACCGACGGTACATTCAAGACATGAGCGGCATGAACACGGTCTTCGCAGTCGACGCGTGCCGGACTCCGGTGGGCAAGATCAAGGGAGCGCTGGCCGGGATCCGCCCCGACCACCTGACGGCAGACGTGATCCGGGCGCTGGCCGCCAGGAATCCGTGGCTTGATCCGGCCCGGATCGACGACGTGTACTGGGGCGCGGCCAACCAGGCCGGCGAGGACAACAGGAACGTAGCCCGGATGGGCGTGCTGCTCGCCGGGCTGCCGGTCGAGATCCCCGGCGCGACGGTGAACCGGCTCTGCGGGTCGGGCATGGAGGCGATCTCCGATGCCGCGCGGGCGATCGCCGCTGGCGACGCCGACGTCTGCCTGGCGGGCGGGACCGAGTCGATGACCCGGGCGCCGTTTGTGCTGCCCCGCGCGGCCGAGCCGTTTCCCCGCGATGCGGGTCTGGCCGACACCAGGCTCGGCTGGCGGCTGGTGAGCCCGCTCATGCGATCCGTGGCGGCCAGGATCTCCTGCACGTCGG
>Ga0209333_1000010_pt1 | contig 125309 bp, 113 predicted proteins | sample BlaSpr_A8_OM2_O3_FD_187982 | JGI IMG/M metagenome (GOLD analysis project Ga0209333, IMG submission 187982) | Forest soil microbial communities from Thunder Bay, Ontario, Canada - Black Spruce, Ontario site 2_A8_OM2_O3 (SPAdes) (version 2) | ecosystem: Environmental > Terrestrial > Soil >... | reverse complement strand
GCGGCCCGCCCCGGCGCGGGCGGGGCCGGCCAGCAGGGCCAGGGCGAGGCACGTCAGCGCCAGTACCGGCGGGTCGGTAATGCCCTTGGCCAGCGGGAAGGCCAGCACCGGGGAGGCCACGGCCAGCGCGGCGAGGCGCAGCGATCTGCCGGTCCAGGCGCGCTCGCCCAAGGCGATCCGGAACGCCGCGGCGAGCAGCAGGAAGGTAGCCACGGCGAGCCATGGCCTCGGGTCGCCGGCCAGGCCAGGCACGCCGAGCGCCCGGGGCAGGCCGAACACGGCCATCACCGGCAGGTACGGGTTGTAGGCGAGAAAGCCGCCGTGCGCGAGCTGCGACAGGGGCAGGTACGGGCTGCCGTGGTGCAGCAGCATCGCCCCAGACCTGGTGACCACCGCCACGTCGGGGGTGGCCGTTGCCTGGGTCGCCAGCCAGACCACCGGCGCGGCCAGCGCACCGGCCAGGCTCGCGGCGAGCGCCGCCAGCCGCCCCCGGCGGGTCGGCCAGGCCGCCGCGAGCATCGCGGCCGCGGCGTAGCCGAAGGATGCCCAGATGCCCCAGGAGCGGTCGTGACCAGGGCCGCTGAACACCGCGACGCCGCCGGCGTAGACGGCGAAGACGGCGAACCACGCCGCGGCCCGCCGCGACCGGGGCTCGGCCGCCGGCCGGTACGGCGCCGGGGGAGCCAGCGGTCTGAGGGCTGCGTCGTGGGTGATCACGCTGGCCCGATCCGCGATGATTGTCATCGATCCTTCACCGGATTCGTCGGCGCGGCCTGCCGCCTTGGCCGCTGTCATGGTGGTTTATGGAGTCCGGTCCTAGCCTGGTTCGCGGCCGTCCGAATATCGATAGCCCTGTCCCCCGAACCGGAATGGGGCCGGCCCCCCGGTAGGAGGGGGGTTTATCCCCCGTTCAATGGAGGGGTGGTTGCGTATCGTGGCGGTGTGGGACAGGAGCCGTTGACACAGGCGCCCACCGCGCACGCCCCGGCCCAGCCCGCTCCGACGGCGCAGATCGGCTGGTCGGTTCTGCTTGGGCCGATCTCGCCGCGGACCTGGCGCGCGCTCGCCAGCGTGCTGGTCTCGCTGATCACCGGCTCGCTGTTCTTCGTCGTCCTGGCGTGCGCGCTGCTGCTTGCCGGCTCGGTCTCCTGGATCGTCGGGCTCGGGATGCTCGCCTTGTCGTCCACGCTCCGGCTCGCAGCCAGAATGGCCCGCGTGGACCGCTGGCGGATCAAGCGCATGAACGGCGTGCGCATCGAGCTGGCGTCGCCGCCCGAGCCGGCATCGGACCTGTCGTTCCTGCAGCGCCAGAAGGCGTGGTCACAGTCGCCCGCGGTGCGGCGGCGCGTCGCGTACCAGTTCGCGCGGCTCCCGGTCAGCGCCGTGTCGCTGTCCGCCGTGGGCCTCGTCTGGTACGGGATGATCACCGGACTGGGCGCCAGTGCGCCCACCTTGGGCCAGGGTTTCGGCCGGGTGCTGGTCGGCCTCGTCTGCCTCTTCGCGTGGCCGCTGCTGGCCCGGCTGGGCTCGGCGGTCGACGTGTCCCTTGCCAGGGCGCTGCTCGGGCCGAGCCGCAGCGGCCAGCTCTCCGAAGAGGTTCAGCGGCTCGGCGAGGCACGCACGCTGGCCGTCGAGTCGGCGGAGACCGAGCGGCGGCGTATCGAGCGTGACCTGCACGACGGGCTGCAGCCCAAGCTGGTGTCGCTGGCCCTGGAGCTCGGCCTGGCCAGGGCCAGGTTCGAGCGCGATCCGGCGTCGGCGCTGTCCCTCCTCAACCAGGCACACGAGGAGGCCAAGACGGTGATCGGGGACCTGCGTGGCCTGGTGCGGGGGATCCACCCGTCGGTGCTGGACGAGCGCGGCCTGGACGCGGCGTTCTCCGCGCTGGTCGCGAACTGCTCCGTGCCGGTCCGGGTCGAGGTCAGCCTGGGCCAGCGCCCGGATAAGGCGGTGGAGGCAGTTGCCTACTTCGTGGTTGCCGAGGCGATCACCAACATCACGAAGCACTCCGACGCGTCTCGCGCCTCGGTGATGATCACCGAGGGTGCCGGGCTGCTGCGGGTCCTCGTGGAGGACAACGGCAGCGGCGGGGCGCAGGTGGAGCCTGACGGCGGTCTGGCCGGCCTGGCCGCCAGGGTCACAGCCATCGACGGCACGTTCGCCGTGCACTCACCAAAGGGCGGGCCCACCATGATCGAGGCCGTCATCCCCGTCTGAATCGAGCTGCACAGCCGAGCGAGGCGGCCAGCCGCTTTTCGGCGAGAACCAGGGAGACCGGGGCCAGATGGGTCCGCGTACGCTACCGCGGCGGCTAGCCACCCCCAAAGCACACGAACGGGCTGAACTCCTCCGTCAGGCAAGCCTGGGCGAGCGCCTCGGCGGGAGGGTGCCCGGCTGCGAGCTGCCGGTGATAGGCGGTCATCGTGCCAACGGCGGTGGCGTCGGCCACCCGGGTGACGCTTGAAATCACCGTCGTGGTCCCGACGTAGAGCAGAGCGGCCGTGAAGCCGAGGATCTCATCCCCCGGGCGCACGACGGTCCGCCCCACATCGCAGGATGACAGGACCACGTGCCGGGGAGCGGCCGCGAGCTGCTGGATGTCGTAGGCCATGAGCGGGCCGTCGGCCAAGTCGAGCCTGGAGAACAGGACGTTTTCGCGATCGTGATGCCCGTGCGCGGCCAGATGGGCGAGTGGCACGCCGTCCAGGGCACGCAAGGTCCCGTTCACGGTGGCCGCCTCGCCGAGCAGCACGTGGCAGCCCGGGTAGACCTTCGCTATCCCGGTGACCTCCGCGGCCGCATAGCTCAGATCCGGCCCGGCGACCAGGACCGCCGGCGGTCCCGGCGGCTTCGCGACCTCGGCCAGCCCGCGACGCCGGGCGGCCAGCCATGACGACGCGGACGGGCACACCGTGACCGGGCGCCCGTGCATGTCAGGCAGCACGCTCCAGGGGATGCTCGCCAGAGGGCCGGCCGGGACAACCACGACGCCGTCATCGCCGATGGAAGATCGCAACGGCGTAATGATCTCGGCCGTTAGCACCTCCGTCTGATGCCGGATCGACTCTCGGATCACGGCCTCCAGCCGGGCGGGGAGCCGCCGCCCGGCCAGCGCGTCAAGATCGACGCTAAGCCGCTTGGCCGCCTCCGCCGCCACCTCAAAGTCGCCGAGCTGGACAAGGCGTACGGACCCGTGCCGCACCACCACCGCGAGCGTGACGCCCTGCCGGGCCAGGATGTCCACCAGGCACTGCCCGCTGTCTTCGAGGGCGGCGACCACCTCGCCGACACTCGCCTGCGCGGTCGTCTTTCCCTGGCCACTGGCCAGCCAGCCGTGCTCCCTGATCTCGCGCTGCAGCTCGGCGTGCCTCGCGATCATGGCCGGATCCCGGCCGCCTCTCAGCTCGGCATGACGGATGAGGTAGCCGAGCTGATGCAGCTCGGCCAGGACGGCCGCAGCCTGGGGGTCTGCCGGCGGGCGCACCGGCCTGACCCGGAACGCCTGCGCGCGGGAGCGTTCCAGCCAGGCGAATACCAGCGGGGCCGACCCCCGGTCCAGAGCCAGCCGCAACCCTGCGGCGGCAAGATCCGCGCCGAGCGCGGCGGAGCCGGTCTGCAGGTCAACGCTGCCGAGCCGGCCACGCCGGGCGTGCACCAGCGCCAGCCCCGCGCGGAGCTCGGCTAGCGCCGTTCCGGTGTGCCCCTCCACCTCCGCCAGCTCAGCCCGGGCCAGCCTGCGCAGCAGCGCCAGGGCGAGCGGCACCTCCGTGCCGCGGCGTCGCACGACCGCGATGCGCGGCCTCGCCTCGTCCGCGCGCCCGGCCGCGAGCAGCGCCCGGGCCGCGAGCAGTTCCGCCAGGTCCGCGTCGACGGCCAGCCCGCAGCCGCGCAGCCGCTCAGCAAGGGGAAGCGCCTCGGCCGGGATGGATGCCCGTCGTCCTGCTGAGGCGAATCGTGCCCGCAGCCCGGTAAGTTCCGCCAGGCAGCTGCACGCGTCGTTGGCTTGCCTGCGGAAGCGGCGCCCGGCGGCGGCCGCCCACCGCTTCGCGTCGGCCTGCTCTCCAGCGGCCAGTGCGGCCTCCGACCGCGCCAGCTCCGCCTCGGCGAGATCATAATCAAGCCGCTGCCGGCGGAACGAAGCCATCGCGCCGTCAAGCTCGCGTGCCGCGTCGTCGGCGAGACCGACCGCAAGCAGCGCGCGGGCCTTGTCCATCGCGACCACGGGAAGGTTGCCGGGCGCGCTCTGCCGGTACGCGTCGGCGGCTTCGCTGAACAGCTGGAGCGCGGCCGGGACATCTCCGGCCAGCAGTTCGCAGTAGCCCAGGTTATGCACCGCTTTGGCCGCGATCAGGTCGTGGCCATGATCCACGGCGACGCGGCGGCACCAGGCCAGATCGGCGCGGGCCCGCCGTACATGGCCGACGTTGAGGTGCGCGTAGCTACGATTCAGCAGCGCGGTGGCCAGGTTCGCGGTCTCCGCCGGCATCTCCTCCAGCAGGGCTACCGCCTCGTCAAGCGCCCGCAGCGCGGCCTCCACCTGCCACGTCCGCATGAACATGAGGCCCCGCTGGAGCAGCAGCACACCTCGCTCATCCGTCGAAGCCAGGGTCTCCGCCCGGCGCAAGAGGCTCAGCCCGTACTCGGTACGGCCCTGCTTGGACTCCCATCCCGCCAGGATCCCCAGCAGCCGGGCGGCGAGCGCGTGGTGCGCCTCGTGCAGCTGAACCGCGTCGGACTGAGTCCCGTCCTCCGCCCAGCCCAGGTGCCGCAGCCCGGCGCGGGCGTGGCGGGCGCCGACGGCGGGACGGCCGGCGTTGCCCTCGCGCAGGCCGCGCTGACGCGCCTCCTGAGCTCGGCTCTCGGCACGGGCGAGCCAGCGGTCGGAGCGTTCGGAGGGCCACTGCGTGCGGGGCATCCGGCGGCTGCCTCCCGTCAGAGGATGAGGGCTGGGGTCACCACGGACCTCCCCGCTCCGCTCTGCTCCGATTCGGCGGACCGGACCACGAGCTGGGCCATGCCGCGGGGGACGCGGTCGAAAGCAAAGCGCCCCTGCTCGTCGCTGGCCACGGTCAGCGAGTCTGCGGCGGTCTTCATCTCGATTTCGCGCCGCTCGGGCGGCGCCAGCCAGCCATCGACGCGTGCCGTTCCATCCAGGTTCGGGTCGATCCGGATCATGATGGTCAGGCTGTCGCTGTCAAAGGTGATCGTGCGGCTCAGCTCGGCGCCGCGGACCGCGAGGGACGGCTGGCTTTCCTCCGCGGCAAGCCGGGCCACCTCGATCTCCAGACCGCGCAGCGCGAGGCAGAACCGGATCCGTTCCGGAAGATCCGCTGGCATCGGGTCGATGGCCTGGAAGACCTCGCGGATGCCGTCGAGCAACTCGAGATCGACGTCGTCCAGCGACTCGTCGGCCGGCGTAATGCCACTTGCGTCCGAAGGTGTCACTGCGAACTCCCCTCCAGGTCACCGGCCAGCAGGGCGCGTAGCTTTGCCAGGCACCGGCCACGGGTGGGACCAATGCTCCCGGCAGGCATGCCGAGTTGGGCGGCCAGCGCCGTGTAATCCGGGCGCGGCACGAAAGCGATGATCCGCAGCAGTTCCTGACACCTGGGGGAGAGCTGGCCGATCGCCTGCCACAAGATGCGGCGCTGATCATCGACGATGACTTGCTCCTCCGAGCCTGGTCCCTGATCGGGCAGCATCGAGAACAGTTCGTTGTCCGCCGGGAGCTGCCTGCGCCCCGCGGCGCTCACCCGCCACGCTTCCCGCTTGGTGGTGATCACCAGCCAGGCGGTGAGAGCCTCCGACGTATGAATGCCGTCCAGGTGAGCGAGCAGGCGCATCCATACCGTCTGCAGCACGTCCTCCGCATCGCTGAGGTTCAGCCCGGCCGCGCGAGCGACCTGCCACAGCAGCGGGCTGAGCTCGGCTACGATCTCGCCGAGCGCGGCGTCGCTCCCTTGCCTGGCCGCGTTCACCAAACGCGCGATGCGCTCGCTGCGTTCCGGCTGGCTGGCTCGCACCGTGACGGGCGTCCGGTCGTCCATAGCTGATCAGCCCGGCCAGCCCAGGGCCGTCAGGGCGGCCAGCGCCCGTTCGGTCGCTGCAGCGGCTCCAGGCTGGTCAAGCTGCAGGCTCGCCGCGCTCGCCGCTCCCTTCAGCAGCGCCCTTACGACGTGCGCGGCTACCAGCGGAGCCGAGAACGAGGTGCCGCTCCAGGCCGCGCACCCTCCTGAGTAGTCATCCGGATCGAGCGCCTCACGCTCGCCCCGCAGCGGCACCCCGGGCGGCAGCTGGTTGCCGGGGTGCGCGCGCATTCTGAGCTCGGGACTGCGGCTGGCGTTGATGTCGGTCGGGAACGCGCTGATCACAAGGGCGCCAACGGCCCAGCAGGTTATCCAGTCGCCAGCGTCGCTGAAGACTGCCTTGGAGCCGTTCGGGTTGAGCGCGCCCACGCTGATCAGGGGCACCTGATCTGCAGGCGAGGGCCGGGCGAAGGCCGCTGGGTAGAACCTGCGGCTGGTGGAGTAGTTCCCGGCCGCGGCGACCACCACGACGCCCAGGCCGCGCAGCACCTCGATCACGGTGTGCAGCCCAGAGGTGAAGGCCACCTCGCGCGGTGACTCGCTGAAGTAGCCCAGCGACAGCGAAACCACGTCGACCTGTGCGGCAATGTCATCCGGCCTGGCCAGCACGATCCGCTTCGCAAGGTGGCGCAGCGCGCACATGAGATCGCCCTCGTAGACGGCGCCGTCGCCGTGCATGACCCGCACGGCCAGGACGCACGCGTCGGGCACGACCTGCCGGACGATTCCCGCCTCGAATGTGAGGTGACCTGTCTCCGAGTCGAGCTCGCCGACCAGCGGGTCGTCGGAGACCGGCCCGTCCCACGGATCCCTGATCACCCGGCGCGGCCGGTCACCGTGAGAGGCCGCAAGGTCGCCTTCGACGCGGATGGCGTGCTGCAGGCCGGGATCCACCGCGACAAAGCCGTCGGCGATGGTCTCGTAGCCGCCAGGCTTCGCCCGAACGTCCAGCCACTCTTCTTGTTCGCGGGCGCCGGTGTCGAGCAGCGCGAGCACGGGACGCCGGCCGTATTCGGACGCGCATTGGCTGGCTGACCTGCGGGCAGGTGGCTCCATGATCATCGCGACCGGGGTCCGCGCGTCGCCGCCGTTGAACAGGTAGGAGTCGGTGCTGCTGGGACCGGCGACGCCGTTGCCGTTGCCCGGCCCTCCGGGGATACCGCCGCCTCCGCCGTCGATCGGGCTGCCGTTGATGGCCGAGGCGCGCATCAGATGCTCCAGCTCGATCCGCTGGATCGACGCCTTGGCGATCTCCGGATGCTCGAGATGCTCCGGATGCTCCGGATGCTCCGGGGCGGCGGCCGCCGCGCGCAGCGCCTGCAGCGCAATCCACGCGTCGACCACCACGGGTACGGCAGCGCCCTTCGCAGGTACCAGGACCGCCGGGCGGGGCAGCTGCCGCAGCACCTCCATGACGTCCCCGTCGCCAGCCATCTCCTCATCGGGCTCGGGCCGGATCAGCGTCATCCCGACCCCGCCCAGAACCTGGTTGAGGGACGCGATGAACTGCAGGTCCTGCAGTTGGTCCCCGGGGACCAACAGCGTCCTCGCCCGGTAGACCGTTGACTGCGGGGTCGGGTAGCCGTGCACCGCCGCGGCCTTCCCGGGGTCGAGCACCACGGCACCGTGCCGTTGCAGCAGTTCTGCCGGGAGGCTGATCAGGCCGGGTGCAGAGTCATCCTCGTCGTGTGTTGCTCCGTCGCCGTCAGGGCGCGGCTGGAAGAACCATTTCACGTCTGGCTCCCTCTTGTGCGGCCCCTCATCCGGGGCCGGCACGCTCGTAAAGAGCGACGTCGGCACCGCCTGATACACGATTTGCGCAACGGCTTGATAAACGGGTGTGCGATCGGTACCCGCAGCAAGATCACCAACCGCTGCGGTATATCCAGGGAAACGCTCGCCGGATGGTGGCATGGATGCTGGCGGCCCTGGATAGCCTCGTGCTGATGAGTGCGCCCATGGTCCAAGGCTGCGAACATGGCTGTGTGTCCTGGGTCGACGGAACGTTCAGAGTGCCAGCCCGCCGGGCGTTGAAGCGGTGATCCCGTGCGCGCGGTGATCGCCGACGACAGCGTGCTGCTGCGCGAAGGGATCGCGCGGCTGCTTGCCGAGGGCGACATCGAGGTCGTCGCCGGCGTCGGCGACGGTGACTCGCTGCTGGCCGCGGTGGAGACGCACAAGCCCGACCTCGCGGTCATCGACGTCCGGATGCCGCCGGGCCACCGGGACGAGGGGCTGCGGGCGGCTATCGAGATCCGGCGGCGCTGGCCGGACGTGGCGCTGCTGGTGCTCTCCCAGTTCGTCGAGGAGCGCTACGCGATCGAGCTGCTGGCCGGTGACACCAGGGCGATCGGCTATCTGCTCAAGGACCGGGTCGCCGACGTCGCCGAGTTCATCGAGGCACTGCACCGCGTCGCCGCGGGCGGAACGGCGCTCGACCCCGAGGTGGTCCGCCAGCTCTTGGCCCGCAGCCGCCAGTCCGACCCGCTCAGCGGGCTCACCCCGCGCGAGCGAGAAGTACTCGGCCTGATGGCCGAGGGGCGGTCAAACTCGGCGATCGCCGAGACGCTCGTGGTCTCGATGGGCGCCGTGGAAAAACGGGTGGCCAGCATCTTCATGAAGCTGGACCTTCCCCCCGACGACGAGCAGACCCATCGCAGGGTCATGGCGGTGGTGCGCTACCTGAACTCCTGACCGGGCAGGCAGCGCGAGAGGTAGGTGAGTGGTTGTGGACGTGTCCCTGCACGACGTTCGGCACGCGCTGGTGGAGCTGGGCAGGCTGCGGTTCGGTGAGATGAAGGTCGAGGACGCGATCCGCGAGATCGTGCACACCACGCACTCGATGTTCCACGTCGACGGCGCCGGCCTGATGCTCGCCGACGCCGATCATCACCTGCGCAGCGTGGCCGCGTCCGATGCAAGGCTGACGCACCTGGAGGAGCTTCAGATCGAGCACCAGGAAGGGCCGTGTATCGACGCGTTCGAGACCAAGCAACTCGTCGGTGTCGAGGATCTGGCCGACGACCACCGGTGGCCGCTGTTCAGCGACGCCGCTGTCGCGAGGCAGGTCCGCGCCGTGCTCGCCAGCCCGATCCCGTACAACCAGTACGCCGTCGGCGTGGTCGCCGTGCTCTCCGAGCAGAGCCGCCCCTGGTCACCCGAGGGCGAGCTGGCGCTGCTGGCCTTCACCGACCTCGCCGCGCTGCTGATCGCGAGCATGATGATGGGCGAAGAGCAGACCGAGCTCTCCACGCAGCTGCAGACCGCGCTCAACTCGCGCCAGATCATCGAGCAGGCCAAGGGCGTGCTGATCGGCACCCGGGGGATCTCGGCGCGGGCAGCATACGAGCAGCTCAGGGCTCAGGCCAGAGCCGAGCGCCGCAAGCTCGCCGCGATCTGCGCCGACGTCGTGGAAAACGCCTCTCGCCCGGCAGCGAGCGAGGGCGAAGCCTCCGCAGGTTAGGGAATGGCCGGGGTGGTGCATCCGCAGGTCAAGGAAACTGCCGGAGCGGTGCCTCCACAGGCAAGCAAAACGGCCGGGGTGATGCCTGGGGAGGTGTCCCCGCAGGTTTTGCATCTTCGCTGCGGGCTGACTAATACTGGAACAGCCGTCACGAAAGCCGCCCAGAATCCCGCGGCCCATCGTTACGTCGATGCTCGTCCCCGCGCGTTCGCGGATCCTGCGAACGGCGCCCCCTGACAGCAGTCGGCCGGACTCGAGGCGTTACTGCTGAACGGGAGTTTCCATGATCATCCTCGGCATCATCCTGCTCATCATCGGTTTCCTGCTCAAGATCGCGATTGTCTGGGCGCTCGGCATCCTGGCGCTCGTGATCGGCCTCATCCTCGCCCTGCTCGGCGCCGTCGGGCACGCGGTGGGCGGCCGGAGGCATTACTGGTAGCGCGCCATTACCGGTAACGGCGGGCCAGCGGACCCGGCACCCGGCGGCATGCCGGGTCCGCAGCGCCCGGGTTTCGAGACCCGGTCGGACGTCGCCGGAACGATCGTCATCGTCCTCAGCGGCGACCTCGACATCGTGAGCCGGTCCTGGCTGGCGCGGCATCTCGCCGAAACCATGAAGCAGGAGCCGCGGCGCCTGGTCGTGGAGATGGCCGAGGTCGCTTTCGCCGACAGTGCCGCACTGCGCCTCATCGTCCGGGCTGGGCAAGTGCTCCCGGACGGCGGACGGCCCGTCATCAGGCACCCCCGCCCAGTGGTGCGCAGAGTCCTCCAGATCACAGGCCTGGAGACGCTATGTGACCTGACCTGACACGGGTCGGTGTCGTGATAGCCGCACCTGATTTCATGATCTGGGAGGATGACGAGCAAATAGGCCCACTTTTGCCTCCCAGATCATGAAAAACCGCCCCGGCTGGCAGGGCTCCGGTGAGCGCCGGGGCCAGCCGGGCCAGCATGGCCGGGCCCCGGATGGGGCACTTACTCGTAAGCGCCCGATGATGCCTCCGGGCGGAACGAGCGGGGACGGGGAATGGTCTTCACGGTCGTGTTTGCGCTGGCCGCCGCCTTCAGCAACGGCGCGAACGTGATCACGCAGCACGCCGCGAGCATCGGCGCGCCGAAACGGGAGAAGGGCCTGAACCTGGTCCGCTACCTGTTCCGGCAGCCGCTCTGGCTGCTGGGCTGGGTCGCCGCCGTGGGCGGTTTCGTGTTCCAGGCCGTCGCGCTGCGGGACGGGGAGCTGTCGGTTGTCCAGCCTCTCCTGGTCACCGAGCTGGTCTTCGTGCTGCTGATGCGCAGGATGTGGTTCCGCCAGGACATAGCGCGCTCGGCCTGGACCGCAGCGGCCGTCGTGTGCGTGGCACTCGGGGTGTTCCTGTCGGTCGCCGAGCCGAGCGGCGGGCAGCCCAACGCGGAGACCGCCGAATGGCTGTCCGCCCTGCTGGCGTTCGGCGGGGCGGTCGCGCTGCTCACCGTGGCGGCGATGCGCGGCTCGCCGCTGCGCAAGACGATCGCGTTTGCCCTGGCCGGCGCGCTGGCGTGGGCCCTGATGGCGGTGTTCCTCAAGGCGACGACGGACACGCTCGCGATGTTCGGCGTGCTCGGCACGCTCAGCCGCTGGCCGGTGTACGCGCTGGCCGTCGCCGCGATCTCGGGAACGCTGCTCGAGCAGGCCGCGCTGCACGCGGGGCCGCTGAGCGTATCCCAGCCGCTGCTGATCGTCGTAAACCCGCTGGCCAGCATCGTGCTGAGCGTCTGGCTGTTCCGGGAGCAGTTCACCAGCAGCCCGGCGCGCATCGCGATCGCGGTCGTCTCGTTCGCCGCCATGGCCGCCGCGGTGGTCGAGCTGTCCAGGAGGGCGCCGCAGGACATGGCCCCGTCCCGGCCGGCCGCGTCCGCGGCTGCCCCGTCGTGACCGGCGCCGGTACCATCGGCGGGTGGCGGATGGCAGGTCGGTGCTGGTGAACTTCGTGTACTGCCACCCGGTCGGCCACATGATCGAGGCGCTGCATTACTGCCACGGCTATCACCGGGCCGATCGCGGCCTGCGCATCGGCCTGGCGGTCAACGCCGATACCCCGGCCGAGCTCGCCGCGCTCTGCCCGTACATCGGCGACGTCTACCCGGTCACGCTGGACCTCTTCGATCCGGCGCCCGATCTCGGGGCGCTGGACCGGATCCCGGCCGGCTGGGACTGGGTCGTCGACGACGACCGGGGCCACCAGGAACCGCAGCGGGCCCTTTTCCCAGGCCTCGGCGCCTACTACGACCGGGCCAATGAGCGCTTCGCCGCCGCGGGCAGCGTGCTCGGCATGGCCGGGGCGGCGCCGCCCAGTTACTCGCCCGGCGAGCAGTTCCGGCTGCCCCTGCCCGGCCCGGCGCTGGACGGCGCGCAGCAGCGGCTGCAGGATGCGGCGCCTGGCGCCCGCCCCCGCATCGGCGTGCTGCCGGCCGGCAGCGGGCCGCGCGGCAACTACCCGTCGGTGCGTTCCTGGCAGCTCGTGCTTGGTGCACTGAGCCGGCGCTGGCCGCAAGCGGTGTTCTGCCTGCTCGGCAAGCTGCGCCAGGATGGCCGCACGGCCACGACCTTCGGCCGCGCCGAGCTCGGCGAGCTGGCCGCGTCGGTGCCCGTGTCCGTGGACGCCGTCGACCTGCCGATCATCGACGAACTCGCCGCCGTGGCAGCGTGCGACGTGCTCGTCTCCCCGCACTCCGGGTTCGGCATGGCGGCGCTTGCCGTCGGCACGCCGTGGCTGAGCATCGCGGGCAACCTGTGGCCCGAGTACTACTTCAACGGCGTGCCGTTCTACTCGGTGCTGCCGGACGTGTGCCGGTTCCCGGCCTACACGGGCCTGGGCCCGGAGCCCGATCCGGTGGACGACGACGGGCCGCGGTCGCCGAGCATGTGCCACGAGCGCATTCAGGCCGACCTGGACGAGATCACCGAGGGAGCGGCGCGGCTGATCGAGCGCCGCTGGCCGGCCGGGGAGGCCCTGGCCGACCATGTCGCCCGGATGCTGGCGCTGCGCGGAGGCCGCGGCGACCGGATCTGGTCCGTCGACTCCGTGCACCGCAATTACCTGAATCAGCAGAACTGAGCCGGGAGGCAGCGTGTCCGCCACGTTCATCACGTCCTTCGACAGCACGGGACCCGGGCCGCGGGTCGCGGTCAAGGACCTCATCGACATGGCCGGCGTGCCCACCACCGCCGGGTCGCGGGTCCTGGCCGAGATCGCGGTCCCGGCCGCGGCCGACGCGGCCTGCCTGGCGGGCCTGCGCGCGGCGGGAGCCCGGATCGTGGGCAAGACCAACCTGCACGAGCTGGCGCTCGGGGTCACCGGGATCAACCCGTGGTTCGGAACGCCGGAGAACCCGCTCGACCCCTCGCTCGCGCCCGGCGGGTCCTCGAGCGGGTCGGCGGTGGCGGTGGCCACCGGCGAGGCCGACGTGGCGTACGGGACGGACACCGGCGGATCGATCCGGATCCCCGCTGCCTGCTGCGGGATCTGCGGGCTGAAGACCACCTGGGGGCGCATTCCACTGGACGGGGTGCGGCCGCTGACGCCGAGCATGGACACCGTGGGGCCGATGGCGGCCGACGTGGCTGGCCTGATTCTCGGCATGCAGCTGCTCGAGCCCGGGTTCGCCGTGGCCGCCGGCGCGGGCTCGCCGCGGGTCGGCCGCGTGCGGGTCCCCGCCGCGCCCGACATTGACGACGCGGTGACGGCGGCGCTGCGCGCGACGTCCTGGGACGTCATCGACGTGGACCCGGACGAATGGCGCGCTGCCACCAAGGCGACCGGCCCGCTGCTGGTGAACGAGGCATACCAGACCAACAAGGACATCCTGGAACGTGACGCCGACCGCATCTCGCCGGACGTAGCGGCCCGTCTGGACACCGGGCGTCAGATCACGCCGGCCGAACTCGCGGCGGCCAACGAGGCCAGACAGCTGTGGCAGGAACAACTCGCGGTGCTCTTCGGCCGCTTCGATCTGCTGGTCACGCCGGTGCTGACGATCCCGCCGCCGCCACTGGACCGGGCGACCGACCTGCTGGAGTCGCGCTGCACGTTGCCGGTGAACCTCGCCGGGGGGCCCGCGCTGGCGCTTCCGGTCCCGGCCCGTGGCCCGCTGCCCGCGAGCATCCAGCTGGTCTCCGCGCCCGGCACCGAGGAACGCCTGCTGGCGGCCGGTGCGGCGGTCGAAGCCGCGGTGGCGGCGTGAGCCCTTCCGGGCGCCCAACCCACCCCGTGACGTAGCGTTACGGCCTATGACGTCCCGTGGTGAACTCCGCAGCGATGCGCGAGAGAAGCGCTCCCGCCCGCCGCTGCCGGTGCGCGGCCTCCTCGCCGCGGCGGCCCGCGCGGCCCGTCACGACCCGTGGCGGATTCTGGCCGTCGCCGTCACGGTGTCCGTGCTGACCGTGCTGGCGGACATCGCGGTCACGAATCTCATCGACCATGCCGACGTGTCGCTGGCAATCACCGGCGAGCTGACCTCGTCGGCGCTGGAGGTCCTGGGATCGGTGTTCTTGTCGGGCTTCGTGTGCCGGATCGTGGGCTCGGCCGAGCACGGCCAGGAACGCGCGACGGTCGGCCAGGTCGTCAAGACCCTGCCGTGGGTCCGCCTGATCCTCGCCGACCTGCTGGTGGTCGTGCTCGTGGTGCTCGGCCTGATCGCACTCGTGATCCCCGGGCTGATCGCGGTCACCCTTTTGGCGATCGTCGGCCCGGTCATAGAGATCGAGGACAAGCACGTGCGCGCGGCGCTGCGCCGGTCCGCGCATCTCGTCCGGCCGAAGTTCTGGTGGGTGGTGCTGCTCGCCACGCTGCCGCTGGCGGTGCTCAGCGAACTCGAGTCGCTCGCTCCCGAGCCGCACACCGTGACCGCGGCCCTGGAATCACTGGCGATCCGCGGGCTCGGCACCGCGGTGCTGGACGCGGTGATCGTCCTGGTGCTGGTCGAGCTGGCCTACCAGCTGATCGAGCTGGATCGGCTCCGGACGGCGCCGAAGAATGCGTAGTGAAAGCCAGTTCATCACGGTGGCGGTAGCTGAAGCGGCTTCGCGCTGATTGTGGTTCCGGGGACGGCGACGGTGGCGGAGGCGATTTTGAAATGGCGGCTGGCCGCGGTTAGCGCGGCGGTGGCATCGCCTGCTCTTGCCAGATGGGTCAGCACCAGCTGCCGGACGCCCGCGCGACTTGCCGTGGCGGCTGCCAGTTCAGGGGTCAGGTGGCCGTGCCGGTCGAGTTCTGCGGCCGAAGCGGCGAGGTAGGTGGCTTCGCACAGGAAAAGGTCGGCGTTGCTCGCTGCCTCGATCAGCGCGTCGCAGGCCCCAGTATCAGAGGAAAACGCAACGGTCTGCTGTGCTGAGCTGAACCGCAGCGCGGCTGACGGAACGGCATGCAGGGCAGGATATGAAGTCAGCTGGAGCCGCCGCGCGACCATGGCCGGGATCCCGTCCATGCCAAGGGCGCCGAGCTCGAACGAGGCCAGGATGGTGTGTGCCATCTGCGGCAGGGTGGGAACGGCGAAGAGGTCATCGAGGCGTCGCAGGACCGCGAGCGCCGACGCCGGTGCGAGCAGCGGGATGCGTGGCAGCGGGTCCGGGAACCGGCGGGCGTAGGCAAGGCCGATGATGTCGGCGGCGTGGTCAGCGTGCTCATGAGTGATGACGACGGCGTCGAGCCGTTCGAGCCATCCACTGCGCGCAAGGCTGACGGCCGTGCCGGGGCCGCAGTCGACGAGCACTGCTGCGTCGTCGTGCCGGAGCAGGTACCCGGAGCTGCGGCCTCCGGCGCTGGACAGGATGTCGATCTTCACGCTGGCATGACCTTCCCGCGGCGGATTTGGCTCAGCCGGTGCCCAGCAGCGGCTTTCCCATTGGCAGGCCCTTGCCGCCGGTGGCGAGCAGCATGACGTGGAAATAGATGTAGATGGCCTGGGCGACGAAGGCCATCACCACCCATCCGCCGGCCTTGCTGACCGCCGTGGATCCGCTGTAGGAGCCGATGAGCAGCAGGATCAGGGCCAGGTCGACGAGGCCGAACAGGAGCGTGAAGGACGATGGCATGCGCAATGTCGTTAGGGTGAGCGCGCCGATGGCGACCAGCCAGCAGATCAGGTAGACCCGGACGGCCGCCGATGCGTCGGCGACAGGTATGCCGTACCAGCCGTGGCGGAGCCCGATGCCGAGGGCTACATAGCTGATATAGAAGCCCAGGATGGTCCCGTAAAGCGTGGCGGTGATGTTCTGGCCGAGGGCCGCCGCCCAGATGGTGGCGATGAGCATGCCGATCGAGGTGGCCGACAGCAGGATCGGCAGCGCCGCCCCGGCTGCTGAGGCCGGGAAAGCGCCGATGGTAACCAGCCCGAGGCCGGTGGCTCCGGCGATGACGTTGGGGATGCCGACCATCGCCGGGTCGCCCTTTAGCGGGCTGGGCAGCGGTGGCGCGTCGCTGGAGGACGGGGAGTCCGTTGTGGTTGGGGCCTGGCTCGTGGTGTTCGCGGTCATGGTCTGCTCCTGTTCAGGCCCAGAGGAAACTGCTGGCTCGGTTCGCGCCTTCAGTCAGGCTGCGGAGCTTTTCCCAGGCGATGGACGGAAGAACGGGCAGGAAGGTGGCGAAGGTCGAAAGGCCGCAGTCGGTGCCGGCCACCACACGGTCCCGCCCGACGATCCCGGCGAGCCGGATGATGCGCTCGGCGACCAGGTCGGGATGCTCGATGTAGTTGCTGGAGGTGTCGATCACGCCGGGGATGAGCGTCAGCGAGCCGGGAATGGCGATGTCCTGGAAGACGCGCCATTCGTGGGCGTGTCGGGGGTTGGCGTTTTCGAAACAGAGCGCGCCGACGTTGGCGCGGGCCACGATGGGCAGGATCTCGCCGAGTTCGACGTCGTGGTGATGCGGTCCTTCGTAGTTGCCCCAGCAGATGTGCAGCCGGATCCGGTCGGGGTCAATGCCTTCGATCGCGTGGTTCAGCACCTCGACATGGCGGCTGATCTGCCTGATGAACTCATCCCGCTCGGCGGGAGGGCTCTGCACGTGACGGCCCATGGCCAGGTCCGGACAGTCCAGCTGGAGGTCGAAACCAGCGTCGGTGATGGCCTGGTACTCCACGGCCATCGCCTCGGCCAGCGCTTCAAGGTAGGCGTCGTGGCTCGGGTAATAGCGGTTCTGCAAGAAGATGCTGATCACGCCGGGGGACGCGGCGGGGATGAATCCGCGTCGGCCGGTACCGGCCAGCGCCTTGGCGAAGTTGTCGAGATCGATCTGGATGGCCTGCTGGCCGGTGTAGCTGACCGGACCGTCGCAGGATGGCATCTGGGTTACCAGCCCGGCGAGGGCGCGCTCGGTAAACGCGGGGTGATCGTCAAGGTCCGCCAGGGCAAGAGTCCCGGGCTCTCCGCCGAACCCGGACAGCCGTTCCTTGACGTACGTCGAATAGCCGATCTTGCCGACCTCGCCGTCGCTGACGATGTCAATGCCGATCGCGGCCTGGCGTCCGGTGACCTCGGTGACGGCGTCGGCGATCATCGATGCCATCGTGTCGGTCGGCGGGACTGGTCCCGTGCCAGTCTCCCGGTTGGCAAATGCCTGGCCCAGTTCCGGCGGCCGGGGAAGGCTGCCGGTATGGGTTGTCAGGATCTTGCCCGCCTGGCCTGCGTACATGGCGTTCCTTCCCGGGCTGAGTGGCTAGAAGCGGTGGTCGGATATGACGTCATTGATGCGCCGGGCCAGGCCGAGGGCGGTGTCGCCTGCCTGCACGGCTATCGCGACCCACAGCGCATCCAGCACGATCAGGTGCGCGATGCGGCTGGCGAGCGCCTCGACGCGGTACGACGTCTCACGAGTCGCCGCGACGAGGGTTATGTCGGCCACCTCGGCCAGCGGCGAGCGCGGAAAGCTGCTCACGGCGACGACGGTCGCCCCGGCTGCGGCCGCTGCCCGCGCCGCAGCGACTGTCTCCCGAGTCGAGCCGGTATGGCTGACCACCAGGGCGACGTCCTCGGGATCCAGCACGGTCGCCCGCACGTGCTGGACGTGGGCATCGGCCGGGGCATCCGCCTCGATGCCGACCCACAGCAGCCGGTAGGCCACGTCCTGGGCCAGCGGCGCCGAGGTACCCACGCCCAGGCACAGGACCCGCCGGGCCCGCGACACGGCACTGACCGCGGCGGCGAACGCGTCCCGGTCCACATGGCCGATGCCCAGGTCGACCGCTTCGCGGGCACCATCCCGCAGCTTCGCCAGCACCACCGTCGGCGAGTCTCCGAGGTGCACTTCCCCCTGGATCTCCTCGGCAGTGACCGGGCGATCCTCCCTGGCCAGGGAAAGCTTGAGGTCCTGGAAGCCCTTGAAGCCGAGTGCCTGGCAGGTGCGTACGACCGTGGACAGCGCGGCGTCGGCCAGAGCTGACACCTCGCTCGCCGACAGGTAGAGCAGCCCGTCGCCCTGCTCGAGGATCGTCCGTGCCACCCGGGACTCCACCGGGCTGAGCCCGGCAAGCCGGGAGCGGATACCCGCGGCGATCGGGCTCATGGTGTCGGCGGACAGCGCGCTGTCGTTCATGCCGTCATGCAACCAGCCGGAGATGGAGCAAGGCCGCCATGCGGGTTAACTATCGATGAATATTCCAGCGATATCGGATGGATGATCCATCCCCCGTTACCATCGACGAGTGAGCGACCCCTGCGCCCGGCTGCATGGCGCGCCGGGTGAAGTCGTGCTGGACTGGAACGGGACGGTAGTTGCCGATCGGTCCCGGGCGGTCGAGGCAACCAACGCCGTCCTCGCGGCCCATGGCCTGCCGCCGATTGCCGACGCCGATTTCGGTCGGCTGTTCGGACTGCCGCTGCGCCGCTTCCTGTCCCGCCTCTCGGTGCCGGCCGGCGCGCTGGCTGACGCCGAGGCGGCCTGGAACCTGCACAGCACGGAGCGCGAGGCAGAACTCTCGCATGGGGCCCTAGCGTTCCTTGTGGAGTGCCAGCGGCTAGGGGTGCCCGTCGGCATTCTTACGGCCGCCGACGCAGGAGTAGTCGCGGCGGACGCCGGCCGCTTCGGGATACGTTCCCTTCTGGCCTGGGTAGTGGGGTCGAGCCAGAACAAGGCTGCCGAGCTGCGAAAAAGGACCGCCCGCGCCGGCCGGGTCCTGTACGTCGGCGATACTGCCGACGACATCTCGTACGCGCGCCGCGCGGGAACGCTCGCCGCCGCGTTCACCGGCGGCTACCACGATGCGGATCAACTGCGCAGCGCCGGCCCCGACCTGATAGTCGATGACCTGACGCAACTCATACCGCTGCTTCAGGCACCAAGAGCATGACAGCGGCCTGCAGCGCGGCCTGTTGATGTCTGCGCAAAGGGACGTTCTGTCTTTTAGGCCTGCCCGAAGTCGCGGTCGGCGAGCACGTCCTTGCAGCGGCCGATGCGGGCATCGAGATCGGCCAGGAAGCTCTCCAGGGCGACCCGCTTGGCCTCCACGGTCTCGCGCAGGCTCTCCAGCAGGGCCAGGCATTCGCGGCCGAGCCTGCGGCGCTCGTCGTCGCTGGTCCGCTCGTCCTTATAGGCCCGGCGGATCTGGGCCAGGCGGTCCTCGTTGCGCAGCACGATCGCGATCTCGTCGAGGTTCAGGCCGAGCAGTGTCTGCAGTTCCCGGATGCTCGCCACCCGGGCCAGGTCGTCCGCTGAGTAGCGGCGCAGCCCGCCGGGCGTGGTGCAGGCCGGCTCGAGCAGGCCCAGTTGCTGGTAGTAACGCAGGGCCCGCTCCGAGACACCAGCCTGGGCCGCCGCGGCGCCGATGCCAAGCAGTTCCCCATGTTCCGCCTGCTGGTCGGCGGCGGGCGGTGGCACGGTGGCCGTTCGGTTCGTGGAGCTCATGGCCTCAGCCGGTTCCGCGTGACGGGTCTAGTTCCTCGCCTCCGCTGCCGGACGTGGCGAGACGGCCGTTGCCGCTCCGCGAGCCGTTGGCCGCCGTCCCGGCCTGCGCGCCGTCGAGGTCGGCCACCTCGGACGACTCGTCGAGCCCCAGCGCCTCGGCGGAGTCGGCTGCGCCCTCGGCCAGCTCCTCGGACAGCGGCTTGACCTGGTAGAAGTACTGCTTGCCGCGAACGGCCGAGGCGACGAGCGCGATGCCGGTGGCGATGGCGGCGAACGTGAAGGCCAGGTGCAGTCCTCCGGCGAACGGCTCCTCCAGCAGCTTCGGGAAGAACGTCCGCCCGGTGATGTACGCGACCTGCTTGGCCGGCATGTGCTGCAGCGCACCGGTCGGGCCGAGCAGTTCCTTGATCGGGTTGTAGCCGAGGAACGCGGAGAACAGGCTGCCGATCGGGGGCTCGTTGGCGACGAGGTGGGCGGGGCCGGGGGCGACGCCGGCCGCGGTCAGCCCCTTGTACAGGTGCGACGGCAGCCGCGAAGCCAGGCCGAGGGTGACGATCGTGAAGAACAGGCCCATCGACAGCACAGTGGCCGAGTTCTGGAATGTGTTGAGCATCCCCGCGCCGGCGCCGCGCTGGTCCGGCGGCAGGCTGTTCATGACCGATGCCTGGTTGGGGGCGAAGAACAGCCCCATGCCGACCGCGAACAGGAAGATCAGCAGCGCGAACCAGATGTAGCTGAAGTTGATCGGCAGCAATTCCAGCAGCAGGAAGCTGGCCCCGGAGATGGTCAGGCCGGTGGTGGCGAACAGCCTGGCCCCGAACCGGTCGGACATCGCCCCGGCCAGCGGGCCCACGATGAGGAACCCGATCGTGAGCGGGATCATGGAGATGCCCGCCCACAGCGGGGTCTCGGCGAAGCTCTTGCCGTGCTGCGGCAGCCAGATGCCCTGCAGCCAGATGATCAGCATGAACTGGATGCCGCCCCGGCCCAAGGCGCCGAGCATCCCGGCGATGTTGCCGGCGGTGAACGCCCGGATCTTGAACAGGCCGAGCCGGAACATCGGGGCCGGGACCTTGGTCTCCACCCAGCAGAACAGGACCAGGATGGCGATCCCGCCGAAGATGCCGGCGAGCACCCAGGGGTTGGTCCACCCGGTGGGGTGGCCGCCGTACGGAAGCAGCGAGTACACGATCCCGGTCAGCACCGCGATCAGGCCGACCGCGAACAGGGTGTTGCCCAGCCAGTCGATCTTGGCCGCGATGCGGACCCCGTTGTCGCGCAGCATGAGATAGGCCCAGATGGTGCCGAACAGGCCGAACGGAACCGAGACCAGGAACACCAGCCGCCACTCGATCGGGGCGAGCACGCCGCCGAGAATCAGGCCAAGGAACGAGCCGGCCACCGCGGCGATGCCGTTGATCCCCATGGCCTTGCCGCGCTCGCCCGGGGGAAAGGCGTCGGTCAGGATCGCGGTCGAGTTGGCGAACAGGAACGCGCCACCGACGCCCTGGAACACCCGCATGATGATGATCCACAGCGCCCCGGCCGGCCCGGTGAGCCAGGTGACCGACAGCAGGATCGAGAACAGCGTGAAGACGGCGAAGCCGAGGTTGTACATCTTCACCCGGCCGTAGATGTCGCCGACGCGCCCGAGGCTGACCACTAGCACGGCGGTGACCAGCAGGAATCCCAGGAAGGTCCACAGGAAGTAGGAGGTGTTGGACGGGACGAGCGGGTTGAGGTTGATGCCCCGGAACAGATCCGGCAGCGAGATCAGCAGGATCGATTGGTTGATGGTGACCATCAAGATGCCGAGCGTGGTATTCGACAGGGCGATCCACTTGTAGTGGACACTCGGCCCTCCCGCGCTCGAGGCCGCCGTCTTATCCTGCCCCGCCACTCGCATGTGCCGTCCCTATTGCTTGCCGGTGATCCTGCCCGGGTAGATCATAGCGGACCTTGACGTCAACGTCAGAGTCAGAGTCGGGGGCGGCGGCGTCGTCGAAAGGTGGGCGAGCCGGCCGCGGAGTTCGGATTCGGCCGCGGAGTTCGGCTATCCGGCCGCGCAGTTTGGCGCCGGCCACACAGTTCAGTGCGATTCGCGCCCGACCTCGTGGCCGCTGGCGCCGACCAGGAAGTCGAGGTCCGCGCCCCGGTCGGCCTGCATCACGTGGTCGACGTAGAGACGCTGCCAGCCGCGGGCCGGGGCCGCGTAGCCATCCACCGCCGCCACGGGCGGCTCGCGCCGCCGCAGTTCTTCCTGCGGCACGTCCACGTCCAGCCGGCGCGCCGCGACGTCGAGCTCGATGACGTCGCCAGTCCTGATCAGGCCCAGCGGGCCGCCGGCCGCGGCTTCCGGCACGACGTGCAGGACCACGGTGCCGTACGCCGTGCCGCTCATCCGGCCGTCGCAGATCCGCACCATGTCCCGCACGCCCCGTTCCAGCAGCTTGGGCGGCAGCGGCAGGTTCGCCACCTCCGGCATGCCGGGGTAGCCCTTGGGCCCGCAGCCGCGCAGCACCAGCACCGAGTCGGCGTCCACGTCGAGGTTGGGGTCGTCGATGCGCCGGTGGAAGTCCTCGATGCTGTCGAAGACGACCGCCCGGCCCCGGTGCCGAAGCAGTTCCGGGGACGCGGCCGCCGGCTTGATCACGGCGCCGTCCGGGGCGAGGCTGCCGCGCAGCACCGCGATGCCCGCCTCGTCCTGCAGCGGGTCGGTGCGCGGCCTGATCACGCTCTCATCCCAGATCCGCGCGTCGCCGAGGTGGTCGACGAGGGGCCGCCCGGTCACGGTGAGCGCCGCCGGGTCGAGCAGGTCCTGCACCTCGTGCAGCACCGCGAGCAGGCCGCCGGCCCGGTGGAAGTCCTCCATCAGGTGGCTCCCGGCTGGCTGCAGGTTGACCAGCAACGGCACGCCAGACCCGGTCGCGTCGAAGTCGTCGAGCGACAGGTCGATTCCGAGCCGCCCGGCGATGGCCAGCAAATGCACCACCGCGTTGGTCGATCCGCCGACCGCGGCCAGCGCGACGATCGCGTTCAGGAAGGATCCCCGGGTGAGTACCTGGCTCGGGCGGCGCTCCTGGGAGACCATGTCCACAGCGAGACGGCCGGCGGCGTGCGCGCTCTCGAGGAGCCGGCTGTCCGGGGCGGGGGTTCCGGCGATGCCGGGGATCGTCATCCCGAGCGCCTCGGCCATGCAGGCCATCGTCGAGGCCGTGCCCATGGTGTTGCAGTGCCCGCGGCTGCGGATCATGGACGACTCGGAGGTGAGGAAGTCCTGCGCGGACAGGTTCCCGGCGCGGACCTCCTCGCTGAGCCGCCAGACGTCGGTCCCGCAGCCGAGGGCCACGCCGCGGAACGTGCCGGTCAGCATCGGCCCGCCGGGGACCACGACGGCGGGCAGGTCGACCGAGGCCGCGGCCATCAGCAGCGACGGGATGGTCTTGTCGCAGCCGCCGAGCAGCACCACGCCGTCGAGCGGGTTGGCCCGGAACATCTCCTCGGCCGCCATCGCGGCCATGTTCCGCCACAGCATGGCCGTGGGGCGCACCAGCGTCTCGCCGAGCGACACCACCGGAAGGTTCATCGGGACCCCGCCCGCCTCCCAGACCCCCTGCTTGACGCTGGCGGCGACCTCGTCCAGGTGCGAGTTGCACGGCGTCAGGTCCGAGGTCGTGTTCGCGATCGCGATGTGCGGGCGGCCGTCGAAGGCGTGGGCGGGCAGGCCCCGGCGCATCCAGGCGCGGTGGATGTACCCATCCCGGTCATTTCCGGCGTACCACTGTGAGCTGCGCTGCTCGGGCATCGGCGCTCTTCCGCCCTCCTGCACCAAAGATCTAACATTCGCAAATGTCCTCACAACTTACTCGTGGCGTGGCTTTGGCCGCCGCGGCGGCGCTGGCATGAGGGCATTCGTCGTCACCGGCCCCGGACGGTCGGAGGTCGCCGGCGTGCCGAGCCCGGAGGCGGCGCCGGGCCAGGTGGTCATCGACGTCGAGCGCGCCGGCGTGTGCGGGACCGATGTCGAGCTGTTCACCGGCGATATGGCCTACCTGCGCCAGGGCCACGCCGGGTACCCGATCCGGCTCGGCCACGAGTGGTGCGGGACCGTCAGCGCCGTGGGCGGCGACGTCGACCCTGACTGGCTGGGCCGGCGGGTGACCGGCGACACGATGCTGGGCTGCGGCAGGTGCGAGCGGTGCCGGAGCGGCCGGGGGCACGTCTGCGAGGACCGCTACGAGGTGGGCATCCGTGGCGGCTTTCCCGGCGCGCTCGCCGAGCAGCTGGCGATGCCGGTCACCGCGCTGCACCCGCTGCCGGACGCCGTGGACGGGGTCGCCGGGGCGCTGGTCGAGCCGGGCGGCAGCGCGCTGCGTGCGCTGCGGGGCGCGGCGCTGCGGCCGGGGGAGCGGGTCCTGATTCTCGGCCCCGGCACGATCGGCCTGCTGGTGGCGATGTTCGCGCTGGCGCACGGCGCCCAGGTGCACATGCTGGGGCTGACCCGGGAGTCGCTGGACTTCGCCAGCACGCTCGGCGTGCACGGCGCATGGACCGCGGCCGACCTGCCCCGGCTGCCGTTCGACGCGGTCATCGACGCATCGAACGCACCGGCGCTGCCGGCCCTGGCGCTCGACCTGGTCGAGCCGGGCAAGCGGGTGGTGTACGTCGGCGTGGCCGGGCAGCCGAGCATCATCGACACCCGGTCCCTGGTGCTGAAGGACGTCATCGCCGTCGGCATCCTCGGCGCCTCGGCCGGCCTGGCCGGCACGATCGAGCAGTACGCGGCCGGCTCGGTGGACCCGCGGCCGCTGGTCGCGGCCACGGTCGGCCTCGCGGACGTAGGGGAGGTACTGGTCGGCTGGCGCCCCGACGGCGCCGGGCCAGGACCAAAGGTTCAGGTCGACCCGCGCGCCTGAGCCCCGCCCGCCGGTGCGTTACCGGGCGGGCAGCAGGTCGGGCACCGCCGGGTCGGCGGCGGTGAGCTGGCGCACGATCACCGAGTCGGCCCGGTCCTGTAGCAGCCCGGTCAGCGACCTCGTCGCGTCGTCCAGCCGTGCGCCGAAGGCGGCGCCGTCCACGGTCTCCAGCAGGAACACGATCTGCTTGCTCTCGGCGGTGACCTTGGTGCGGTCGGCGTCGCGGTGGTTCCAGTGCCTGGTCAGCACCCCGGCGGCGTCGGTGTAGATGACCTCCCCGGGGTGCGGGTTCTCGGTGCTGCCGGGCTCGCCCAGCGGGGTGAACACCTCCGACCCGTCGGCAAAGCGGATCATGATGTCGCCGCAGACCTGGCCGAGGTCGAAGGCCCCGGCGGGCACGCCAAAGCTGGCCGAGACGAGGTTGTAGCAGTCCACGGCCGGATTGATCCGCGGCAGCTGGCCGGACCGGGCCAGTCGCCGCCGCAGCGCCTCGGCGCTCGGCCGCTGCCGTCGCGGGTTGGTCCCGAACGCGCGGTAGGCGGCCTGCCAGGCGGCCAGGTGCGGGTCGTCTCCGACTCCGTCGGCGGGCAGGTCACCGGCCTTGGCTTGCAGGTCGGCGAACCGCGCATCCAGCTCCGGCCAGGGCGAGTGCCCGTCGAAGCCCGATGCCACGACCGCGGCGATCCGCAGCCCGCCGAACGCCGCGCGCACCTCGTCCGAGACCACCAGCCGCGTCATTTCTTCCCTCCATACAGCCCGCCAGTCTTCCCTCGGGCAGCCCGCAAGCGCGAACCAGTTTGAGCCCATTGAGCGGGGGCAGGGTCAACAATCGTGCCAGGCATACACCTGGCCAGGAGACCACGATTGAGCGAGGTGCTGAATTGCTTACGCTAACCGACCGGGCCGCGGAAACGATCCGCACCCTCACCTCCCAGCCGGGTATCCCTCCGGAAACGGGTCTGCGCATGTCTCTGCAGGACAACGAGGCGGGCACGCTGGCGCTCTCGCTGGAGGGCCCGCAGCCGGACGACGCGATCATCGAGGACAGCGGCGCCCGCGTGTTTGTGCAGCGCGATGCCGCTGGAATCGTTGAGGACAGGGAACTCGACGCTCAGCTCGATGAGGAAGGCCGGGCATCGTTCATGCTCGGGAGCCAGGTCAGCTAGAGCCACACAGGAAGGCCCGTCGCGGACAACCACCCCTGTCCGCGGCGGGTCCCGTCATGTCGGCAGCCGTCCGAAAGTTGCCGGAATGAGGCGGTTCGTTACGGCGACCGCGCGGCCGGCCAGTGGAATCGGGCGGTCCGTTACGGCGACCGCGCGGCCGGGCAGTCGGCCTTGCCCCGGTGATCAGGCCCGTTCGACGATCTCGAGCCGGTTGGCATCCTGGTCGCGGAACGCGAACATCGGCGGCGCCCCGGGCCAGCGCAGCACCTCGGGGTCGGCGTCCACGCCGCTGGCCAGCAGGGCAGTGTGCACCTCATCGGCGTCCCGGGCCGTAAGCCGGATGCCGGTCTCCACCCCGGCCGGAACACCCGGACCGGAACGGACCAGCGCGATCGTCGTCTCCCCGCCGGGCGGCGCCACCTCGATCCATCGCCCGCCATCGCCGTAGGAGACGTCGAGGCGCTTGGTGAGCCCGAGAGTGCCGGTGTAGAACTCCAGCGCACGGTCCTGGTCGGTGACCGGCACTCCTACCGTGTGCACGCCGGTGATCTGGGTCTTGGCCTGGTCGTTCATTGCATTCCTCCTGCGCTTGGTCAGCCGTTGTACATGAGTGAGCCCGGCGTGGTGAGCGACTCGCCGGTCTCCAGCCAGGTCTTCAGGCCGGAAAGGATCATCGGCCAGCCGCCGTAGATCTCCGGGCTCGCGCCCTCGCGCAGCTGGTCGTGGGTGACGGTCAGCCGGCACGAGTCGCCGACCTGCTCGACCTCCCAGGTGACCCGCGAGGTCCCCTCGTTCTTGGCGTCGTCGCTCCACAGCGCCGTCATCGTCTGCACCAGGCGGCGCGGCGGGTCGGCCTCGAGGATCTCGCCCTCCGCCAGCAGCCCGGGGGCCCGCGGGTGGCTCAACTCGACCCGCGAGCCGGGCGTCCACTCCGACGTGATCAGGCAGCCGAACTGGTACCTGCTCCGGATCCCGGGGTCGGTGATCGCCTCCCACAGGCGCTCGGGCGTGGTCCGGATGTAGATCTCAAAAATCTTTTCCATAGGACTCTCCAGCGTCTGCTTGAGCTCGCTGAGCCCGGCGGCCCACGGCTCTGCGTACTTGCTCACCCACCGGTCGTGGATCAGCCTGATCGGGACCGGGTTCAGGAAGTGGAGCTTTTCCCGGCCCCGCCGCCGGGTGACCACCAGGCCAGCATCCTCGAGCTGCCGCAGGTGCTTCATCACGCCGAAGCGGGTCATCGGGAAGCGTTCCTCGAGTTCCCGCAGCGTCTGCCCGTCGGCGCGGAACAGCTCGTCGAGCAGGCCACGCCTGGTCGGGTCGGCAAGGGCCTTGAACACAGCGTCCACCCGGCCGAAAATACGTGACCGTTTGGTCACATGTCAAGCCTGACCTCGCTGGCGAGGGGGCATGGATGAACCTTTGGGCCGGCTAGAAAACGCCTATCGGTACATCGATGCCGCCGCGGTGGGGGCGCCGCGGTGGTGGCGCCGGGGTGGGGTTTATGCGGCGGTGGCGCCGGGGCAGCGGTTACTCCGTGGTGGCGTCGCCGGTCAGCTCGGCGACCGTGCGGATCGTCGCGAACCGGCCCGCCAGCGCGTACTCGGTGCGCGCCAGGATGTCGTCGACCTGCAGCGTGCGAGGGTCCGCGAGGATCTCGCCGGCGCCGCGGCCTGGCTGCGCGTCCCAGTGCTCGATCGGCGACGTGGCGGTGGCGTCGGTGACGAACGTGACGCCAAAGCCGAAGTCCGAGGCCACCCTCGCCGTCGTCTCGCAGCACTGCTCGGTCCGGATGCCGCAGATGACCACCTCGCTAACCCCCTGGCTGGTGAGGATCTGCTGCAGGTTGGTGGTGGTGAACGCGTTGTGTGAGGTCTTGGTGATCACCGGCTCGCCGTCCTGCACGGCCAGGCCGTCGATGAGCCGGACGTAGCCGCTGGCCGGGTCGAACACGGTGTCGGAACCAGCCTCGGCATGCAGCACCCAGATGACGAGGTCGTCGTTGGCCCTGGCGGCGTCGACCAGCTGCTTCACCGGGCCGACGATGCCGGGGTTGGAGATGGTCTCCCAGCCCGGATCCTGCCGGAACGACTCCTGGACATCGATCACGATGAGTGCTCTGCTCATGGATCAACCCTGGCCTAACGAAACTGGGACATCAAGATCGTGCCAGCGGGGAATCCTGTCAGGGAGGATTTCCCACTGAGCCGGAGGCGGCCGATGAGCTACGGGGGCATCGAGGCGGGCGGCACGAAGTGGGTCTGCGCGGTCGCTGACGAGCCCGGGCGGCCGGACAAAGTCGACACCTTTCCCACCACCAGCCCCGAGCAGACGGTGGCCAGGGCCGTCCGCTTCTTCACCGAGAACGGGCCGGTCGAGATCCTCGGCGTGGGGGCGTTCGGCCCGGTGGACATCCGGCCGGACTCGCCGACCTGGGGCACGATCACCACGACTCCCAAACCGGGCTGGGGCGACACCGATGTGGTCACGCCGCTCCGTTCCGGGCTGCAGGTTCCCATCGCGCTGGACACCGACGTGAACGTGGCCGCGCTCGGCGAGTGGCGGTGGGGCGCGGCGCACGGGCTCGACTCGTTCTGCTACATCACGGTCGGCACCGGAATCGGCGGAGGGGCCGTCGTCAACGGCCGTCTGCTGCACGGCCTGCTGCACCCCGAGTTCGGGCACATACGCGTGCCGCACGACCGGGCAAGGGATCCGTTCGACGGGATTTGCCCGTACCACGGCGACTGCCTCGAGGGCCTCGCGTCGGGCGAGGCGATCCGGCAGCGCTGGGGCCGGCCCGGCCAGGACCTGTCCAGCCCCGCGGCCTGGGAGATCGAAGCCGAGTACCTCGCGCTCGCCCTGGTCAACTTTGTCTGCATGCTGTCACCGCGGCGGATCATCATCGGCGGGGGAGTGGCCCAGCAGCCCACGCTGCTGCCGATGGCCCGCCAGCGGCTGCGCGAGCTCCTGGCCGGGTACCTGAGGGTTCCCGAGCTGACCGAGCCGCAGGCGATGGAGGGCTACATCGTCCCGCCGAAGCTGGGCGGCGAGGCCGGGGTGATCGGCGCGATCCAGCTGGCGTGGGAAGCGCAGCGCGGCACTGAGGCTTAGCCGTCCCGGCGCACGGCCACGGCCGCGAGCTCGGCCCGTGAGGAGATGCCGAGTTTGCGGAAGATGCTTGTCAGGTGGGTGGCCACGGTGCGCCGCGAAATGAACATGCGCTCGGCGATCTGCGGGTTGGACAAGCCATCGGTCACCGCCCTGGCCACCCGCAGCTCGGTCGGGGTGAGAGCCGGCCAGCCGGTAGCCGGGCGGCGGCGCCTGCCCCGGCCGCGGCTGGCGTACGCGGCGGCATCCTCCAGGGTCATGTCCTGGCCCGCGGCCCAGGCCTCGGCGAACCGGTCGTGCCCGAGCGCCGCCCGGCAGGCGCCGGCGGCGGAATCGATGAGCTCGGCGGTGGCCTTCGGCCCGGCGAGCCCGGCGGAGTGGGCGAACGCGCCGGCCGCCCCAGCGAGCCGGGCCGCGACCTCATGGCCGCCGCCGTCGGCACTGACCGCGGCCAGGACGGCCAGGCAGGTCCAGACCGTCAGCCGGCCGAACGCGTCGGCGGGGGAGTCGGCCACGGCCGCGCGCGCGAGCTCCCCGGCGCGCTCGTGGTCTCCGTCGCCGCGGGCGATCAGGGCCCGGACCGCCAGGGGAAGCGCCAGGCAGGTCCTTGCCGGGTCGGAGGTCCGGATGAAGTCGTCAAGCCGCCGCCTGGCCGTGTCCGGCTCCCCGCGCAGCAGCTCGGACCAGGCCAGGTTGGCTGTCCACATCCCGCGCAGCGCCACCGAAGCGTAGTAAGACAGCTGCCCGCGGAACGCGCTCACCGCCTGCGGCCATTGCCCGCGGCAGAACGCAACCCAGCCACGAGATTCGGCGGAGAAGTAGAGCCTGGCCGGGCCCATCGCCTCGCCGATGGCGTCCAGTTCGTCGCATGCCGCGTCGGCCGCGGCGAAGTCACCGAGCAGCGCCTGGCTGTGCGCGATCGCGGTGAGGCAGAACGACAGGAAGAACCCGTCGCCGGCCTCGCGGAGCCCGGGCAGGGCCCGGCCCAGCAGGGCCAGGGCATCGGCGGGCTTGCAGTCGAGGGCATCGAGCACACCGAGCAGGAAGATGGCGATCGACTCGGCGTCCCTCGCGTCGCACGCGCGGGCCACCGCGAGGCTCCGCCGCAGCGCCTCCCGGCCCGCGTCCCGGCCGTCGGCGCTGTTCACGGCGGTCCGGCCGAGCAGAGCCAGCGCGTAGGCGAGGGCGCGCTGGTCCCTGGTCTGCTCGGCCAGCGCGATCGCCTCGTACAGGTAGGGCCGGCCTGCGTCGGGCTCGCCCATGATGGTCGCGCTCGAGCCCAGGCTGGTGAGGGCGACGATCATGCCGTCGGCGTCGCCGAGCTGGCGGAGCAGGTCCAAGGCCGACGTCCCGGCCTCCATCGCGGTCGTCATGTCCGCGGCCAGGCTTGCCACCTGTGCAAGGCTGCCGAGCGCCCTGGCCCGCAGCGCAAGGTCGGCCGGTGCGCCGCGCTCGGCGGCGATGCGCAGCCACCGGCGTGCCTCGGCCAGGTGGATGCTCAGCGACCAGAACTCTCCGAGACGGGTCGCCAGGCCGAGCAGCAGCCCGGGGTCGTCCTGGTCCGCTGCCCACTCGAGAGCCTGCCTGATGTTGTCGTAGTCGGCCCGCACCCTCTCCCGGTATGCGTCCGCGCTCTCGTCGGGACGGCGGTCGGCGGCCGCGAGGAAGAACTCGAAATGGCGGCGCCACGTGGCTGCCGCCTCGCCTGACTCGATGAGACGGCGGCCGGCGTAGTGCCGGACCGTCTCGAGCATCCCGAACCTGCCTTCGGCCTCGTCGTCGGCCTGGATCAGCGACTTGTCGGCGAGCTGGGAGAGCAGGCCGAGTATCTGCTCTGGCCCGATCCCGCCGATCCCGCCGATCCCGCCGTTCGCGACCGCGCCGCCAGCTCCGACCGCTTCGGCCGCCTCGGGCGAGAAGCCGCCGGCGAACGCGGACAGCCGCCGCAGCAAGGCTCGCTCATCCTGGTCCAGCAGGTGGTAGCTCCAAGCCACCGATGCCTCGAGGGTCTGCTGGCGGGGCATTGCGGTGCGGGAACCGCCGGTGAGCAGCTGGAACCGGTCGCGAAGCCCAGCGGCAATCTGTTCGGCGGACAGCACCCTCATCCGCGCCGCAGCAAGCTCGAGGGCCAGCGGGATGCCATCGAGGCGACCGCAGATCTCGGCTACCGAGTGCGCATTCGCCGCGGTCAGCGTGAAACCGGGACGGGCCCGGCGCGATCGCTCCGTGAACAGCTGCACCGCCTCGAACCGGCCTAGCTCGTCCCTGCTCAGCTGCGCATCGACCGGGAACGACAGCGACGGTACCCGCCAGGTGACCTCGCCGGGCACCCCGAGCGGCTCGCGGCTGGTGGCCAGGAGCCGAAGTCGCGGGCAGGCCAGCAGGAGCCGCTCGGCGACCTCGGCACAGCGGCGCGCCAGGTGCTCGCAGTTGTCCAGTACCAGCAGCAGCGCCCGGTCGCCGATCGCGGTGGCCAGGCCGTCCAGGTCGCTGGCGGCACCGGCAGCCCGAACCGACAACGCCGCGGCGATAGCGCCGGAAACCTGGCCGGGATCGGTCAGCGGAGCGAGCTCAACCAGCCACACCCCGTCCGGCAGGCCGCCGACGCGGCCCGCGGCCGCGTGCAGGGCCAACCGCGTCTTGCCGCAGCCTCCCGAGCCGGTCAGCGTCACCAGGCGGTGCCCGGCCAGCAGGTCGGCCGCCTTGGCAAGCTCGTCGCGGCGGCCGACGAAGCTGGTCAGCTGCACCGGCAGATTGTGGCGTCCGGGCTCCAGACTGTGCGGCGGCGGGAAGGATGACCGCAAATCGGGGTGGCTGAGCTGCCAAAGGTGCTCGGGGGGTCCCAGGTCGGGCAGCCGGTGCCAGCCCAGGTCGGACAGGCCACACCCGACGGGCAGGCAGCCGGACACCAGGTCGGCTGCCTGCTGGGACAGCACGACCTGGCCGGCCGACGCGCTGTCCCGTATGCAATCGCAATGGCTCATCGCCGGTCCGTAAACGTCGCCCTCCGGCCCGGCCTCTGCCTGGCCGGCGTGCAGGGCCAGCCGCGGCAGCACGGGGTCGTCGGCAAGCTCGCGCTGCAGCGCCAGCGCGCAGCTGGCCGCGTCACGGGCGCTCGTGAGCGCCCGCCGGCCATCACGTCGGCTCCCTCCGCCGACCGAGAGCAGGCAGACCCGCCCAGGGCTATCCACCACAACCTTCAGTGTGATCCACGTATCCGTCTACGACACCTGACCGCCAAATACCGGTCAGCTGACCGATGTTGTACATCGGAGCAGATCAGCACGCTGGGGCCATGAACATCATCACGGAAAACTCGGTGAGCCAGACGGCCAGGCAGCCCACCGCGGAAGAGCGGGCAGCCGCCACCGCCATGCTCCGGATGATCTGGGGCATCCACATCTCTCGCGCGATCTACGCCGCGGCCGAGCTCGGGATCGCCGACCGGCTCGCTGCCGGTCCGCTGAGCTCGGCCGAGCTGGCCGAGAGCACGCAGGCGCACGAGCCTTCGCTGTACCGGGTGCTCCGCCTGCTGGCCTCGCTCGGCGTGCTCGCCGAGGGAGAGCACCGGTCGTTCGGCCTGACCGTGCTCGGCGACCGGCTGCGCGGCGACGTTCCCGCCTCGATGCGGTCCTGGGCGATGCTGGTCGAGGCCATCGGCGGGGTCCGGACGTTCGAGCCCATCATCCGCACGGTCCGGACCGGTGCGCCCGGAGTCGACCTGACCTACGGCATGGGGCTGTTCGAGTTCCTGGCCTCCCACCCGGAGCATGCGGCCAGCTTCGGCGCCGCGATGTCCGAGCGGACCGCGGCGTTCGCCCCGGGCGTCGCCGCTGGCCACGACTTCTCCGGGCTGCGCACCGTGGTCGACGTGGGCGGCGGCAAGGGGACGCTGCTGGCTGCCATCCTGCATGCGCACGGCCGGCTGCGCGGTGTGCTGTTGGAGGCCCCCGCCGCGGCGGCCGCCGCCGGGCCGGTCCTCGAGGCGGCCGGCCTGGCCGACCGGTGCGAGGTCGTTGCCGGGGATTTCTTTGCCGGGGTCCCGGACGGCGCGGATCGGTACCTCCTGGCCAATGTGCTGCACGACTGGGATGACGACCGGGCGGTGGCGATCCTTGCCGAGTGCCGTAAGGCGATGGCCAAGGACGGGCGGGTGCTGATCGTCGAGCGGCTCATCCCCGACGACCCCGAACAGGCCCTGCCGACCCTGCTCAGCGACCTCAACATGCTGATCGTCACCGGTGGGAAGGAACGGACCAACGCGGAGTACGGCAGCCTCCTCACCCGGGCCGGCCTGACCCTCGACCGGGTGACGCCGGTGTCCTTCCCCTACGGCGTGATCGAGGCCATCCGGCTATAGCCGCCGGAGAGATCAGGCGGGCGGCTGGTCGGCCCAGGCGGTCACCACCTGCTCGAGCACCCCGAGCGGCACCGCGCCGTTGCCGAGCACGGTCCCATGGAAGGCTCTGATGTCGAAGTCCGGGCCGAGCTGGCGCTCGGCCTCTGCGCGCAGCCGCTGGATCTCCCGGCGGCCGATCATGTACGCCAGGGCCTGCCCCGGCCAGCCGATGTAGCGGCTGATCTCGTTCCTGACGTTGGCCTGGGTGGTGGCGGTGTTGCGCCACATGAAGTCCATGGCCTGGGACCGGGACCAGCCATAGTGGTGCATGCCGGTGTCCACCACGAGCCTGCAGGCGCGCAGCGAGTCGAACGAGAGCATGCCGAGCCGCTGCAGGTCGGAGGTGTACAGGCCCATCTCGTCGGCCAGCCGCTCGCAGTACAGGCCCCAGCCTTCGACGTAGCCGCACACCTCGGCGTCGAGGAAGCGGCGGAACGCGGGCAGCGGCAGCGTCTGCGATGACGCGATCTGCATGTGATGTCCCGGCGTGCTCTCGTGGAACGAAAGCGCCTCGTACTCGTAGACGTAGCGCTGCTGCGGCTCCGTGGTCAGCACGCAGTGTGCACCGGGCCGCAACCCTCCCGCGGCTGGCGGCCGGTAGTACGCCAGCGGGGCGTTGCCGGCCTCGATCGGGTCGATCTCCTCGATGATGCAGTCGGGGATGTCGAACCGCGGGAACCAGCCGTCGCGGGCTTCCTCGGCGCGCTGCAGCGCCTCGGTGACCGTACGCACGATCTCGGCGGAGCTGCTGAACCGGAGCGAGGGGTCGTCCCGCAGCCGCTGGAGGATCGCCGGCACGTCGGTGATGCCCAGCGCCCGCCCGCCGAGCTCGGCCCACTCGTCCTGCAGCGCGGCCAGGGTGTCGAGGCCGATCTGGTGGATCTCCTCGGGCGACAGCTCGGTGGTGGTGTGCTTGCGCACGGCCGCCCGGTATCCCTCGGTCCCGCCGGGAACGAACTTGATGCCGACCTGCTCGTCCGGGCGCGCCGCCGGCAGCAGCTCGTCCCGCAGGCAGGCCAGCAGCCGCCGCAGCGCGGGCCGGATCTGTTCGCCGACGATTTCGGCCGCCTCGCGCCGGAACACAGCGTCGTCGATCCCATCAGGCAGTTTCACGGTCACCATCAGGTCCTCGGTCACGGCCCGGCCGAGGTGGCCCTCGATCTGCTCGATGGCCTGGCGGGTCCCTACCGCGGTCGAGATGCGTCCGTCGCGGTTGGCCTCGGCGTAGCGGTGGGTGACCGCGTCGAAGTACCCGCCGAGCCCGCGAAGCCGCTGGAGGTAGTTGTCGACCGCGTCGGTGCTGTCCAGCAGCGCGGTTGGCACCGACATGAACACCACTGCCTGCGGCGAGGCATAGCCGTCCGCGGACGCGTTTGCCTCCCAGAGCCCGTGCTCCAGGTCGGAGCGTGCGGCCCAGGCCAGGTGTGCCATCACCGCGTAGTTCACCCGGCCTGCCTGGTCGAGCTCACTGACATCGATCCGGCTTAGCTCCTCCTCGACCCCGGCGATCTGCTGCGCGTCATGGACCGCGCCCGCGCGGCTGGGATCGGGGACCAGGGCGTCGAAACCCGACGCGCCGACCTGCGTCGCGCCGAACGGATCGGCCCTGTGGGCGACGTCGAAATACTCCTCGCTGAGCCTGGCGAGCTCCGCCGCTGCCTGCTGGTTCCCCGCCGATGCTTGATCGTTTACACCCATGACCGGCAAGTATGTCAGGGTCGGTAGCCCGGAAGTTCCTGACGGCCGGTCGGATCGGACCTGCCGGCCGCTCGTCCCGATCTCGGCCGGCAGGTCTAGGCTGACCGTTCTAGGCCGTCGCGGGGACGCCGGCCGGGACGACATCGGCCACGATGCAGGTGATGTTGTCGTGGCCGCCGCCGTGGATGGCAAGCTCGATCAGGCGGGCGGCCGCCTCGTCGGGATCGCTCACCGCCAGCAGCACCTGCTTGATGGATTCTGCTGGCGCCGCCTCGTGCAACCCGTCGGAGCACAGCAGGTAGCGGTCGCCGACGCGGGCCTCGCGAAGCTGCAGGTCGGGCTCGGCGTTGCTGCTGCCCAGCGCGCGTCGCAACATCTCCCGCTGGGGGTGCGACGCAGCCTCCTCGGCGGTGAGCTTGCCCTCGTCCAGCAGCGACTGCACGAGCGTGTGATCGTGGGTGATCTGGAATACCTCACCGTCGCGGACCAGGTACGCCCGGGAGTCACCGATGTGCACCAGACCGAGCCGCGAGCCCGACCACAGCAGCGCCGTCAGCGTGGTCCCCATGCCCGCCAGGGACGGATCGGCCTTGACCTTGTCGCGCATCGCGCTGCTGGCCCGCCGTACCGCGTGGTCCAGGGCGTTGAGCAGTTCACCGGCTGGCACGCTGGTGTCCAGCGGCCGGAGCGCGTCAATGGCGGCCGCACTTGCCACCTCGCCGGCCGCGTGCCCGCCGAGCCCATCGGCCACGGCGAGCAGCCGGGCCCCGGCGTAGGCGGCGTCCTCGTTGTCCTCGCGTTCCAGGCCGATATCGGACCGCACCGCGCAGCGGACGGCGAGCATTCCCTGGGCGTCTTCCATGGCAGCGTCCCTTCCGGACAGGTAACCGATGAGGAAGGACGCAAGCTCGCGCCGGGCTTCGGTCTCCGCCTCCACCCTCCGCCAATAACTGGCGATCTCCGCCGCGGCCTCTGCCCGCGGCAGCACGCTGATCGCGCGGATGCCGGCCAGCGGCATGCCGAGGCGGCGCAGCCAGGCCACCAGCCGGGCCTGCTCGAGCTGGGCGGGATCGTAGCGCCGGTACTGCGAAACCGGATCGACCTGAACCGGATGCAGCAAGCCGAGCTCGTCGTACAGGCGCAGCGCCTTGCGCGACAGTCCGGACGCCCTGGCGAAGGCCCCACTGGTCATGAGCTGCATGCCTGAGCCCTCCTCGTACCGGGCAGGCTGCCCGGTTACCCCAGGCTGCGGCTGGCCCCAGGGGCGAGGTCAAGCCACAGATCAGGCTAGCCGCGCCAGCCCCGCCACCGGCCGGGTGGGCAGCGGGTGGCGGGGCGGCGCTACTCTCGGTCCATGGCCCTGTCTGTGCCGCTGTACATCCCCAGCCCCCCGGTCAACGGGTTCCACCTGGGGCCTTTGTACATCCACTTCTACGGCCTGATGTACGTCATCGCGATCACGCTCGCGGTGATCATCACCCGGCGGCGCTGGCGGGCCGTTGGCGGCGATCCCGCGCTGATCACTGACGTGGCCACCTGGTCGGTCCCGGCCGGCATCATCGGCGGCCGGATCTACTTCGACGTCACCACGCCGTTCGACATCACGCCGCACACCTGGTGGGGGCCGTTCGCGGTCTGGGAGGGCGGCCTCGGCGTCTGGGGCGGCATCGCGGTCGGCGCCGCCGTCGGGATCTGGCGGGTGCACCGGGCCGGTGCCGACTGGCGGCTGATGGGCAACGCGGCCGCGCCCGCGCTGCTGGTCGCCCAGGCCATCGGGCGCGTCGGCAACTACTTCAACCAGGAGCTTTTCGGCAAGCCGACCGGCCTGCCGTGGGGCCTCGAGATCTCCAGGGCCGCGCGGCTGAACTCCGGCATGCCCGCGGCCGATCTGAAGTACACCACGTTCCAGCCCTCGTTCCTGTACGAGCTGATCTTCGATCTGGCGTTCGCCGCGTTCCTGGTCTGGCTGGGCCACCACCGCAACATCAAGCCGCCCGGGCTGCTGGCCCTGTACGTGGCCGGGTACTCGGGCTACCGGATCTTCGAGGAGACCATCAGGATCGACTCGTCTGCGCATTTCCTCGGGCTGCGGCTGAACTTCTTCATCGCGCTGGTGATGACCGTGGTCGGGCTCAGCTGGTTCGTCTTCAGCCAGCGCCGGAGGAAACCGCCGGAGCCCGCGGAGGAGGCGGAGTCCGTGCCGAGCGGCGTCACCGAGACGAGCAGCATTGCCGAGCCGAACGGTGTTACCGAGCCGAGCGGCGCCACCGGGCCCAGCGGCGCAACCGAGTCGTAGGCGGCTGCGGCGCCCGCCCGGCTCGGTCAGCCGCGCATGTCTACGGCGTTGACCCGAACTGGGTGGATGGTGACCACCACCCGCGACTGGCCCGGCTGGTCGTGGTCGCGCACGTTCGCGTTGTACTTCGCGTCGATCCGGTCGGCGAACGCGTAATCGTCGTCCGGGGAGATCTCGGCGTCGCCGCGGATCTCCAGGTAGCGATACGGCACCGCGAGGTCGAGCAGGAACAGGTTCGCGGCCGGGTTCGCCTGCAGGTTCTTCGTCTTCTGGCGCGCGGTGTTCAGCGACAGCCGGACCGTGTCGCCGTCCGCGAGGAACCAGACCGCGGACAGCTGCGGCCGCCCGTCAGGGCCGATGGTGCCGAGCGTCGCGACCTGGCCGTCGAGCAGGTCCCGGTGGGATGACGGAATCGCTGGCATTGCTCTCCTCTGTCTTGGCGGTGCTGCTTTGCGATGCTGCAGTTGCGGTGCTGCCTTGGCGGTGGCGCCGCCTAGGGCTGCCGGGCTATCCACGCCCTGGGCAAGGTGGCGGCGACCCGCCACCCCGGCCGCAGATGACGGTTCGGGGGCCCGAGCCAGAACCTGACCCCTGATTGCATTTCGCCGCGCGTGCAGATCGACTGCGCCCGGAACAGGATGGTCCAATTCTGTCCGACCACGCAGGACCGCACGCCGGTCCGGTCCGCGTAGGCGACCAGGCCGACCGTGTCGAACCAGTCGTGGTTGAGGATGTGCAGCACGATCGGCCGGCCATCGGCCGACGCCGCGAGCTGCTGCACAGCGTGCGGGATCTGCGGCACCCCGTAGAACTTGGCCGGGGGGTCGTCGTTGTTGTCCTTGTGCTGTGGCACCACCGTGGCGACGACCGCGGCCCCGGCGACCACGGCGGCCAGGCCCAGCACCGCCGCCCGCCTGAGGCTCACCCGCACGACGGCCGCCACTACCGCGACGATGACGACGACGAGCGGCGCCGCCCAGTAGAAGTAGCCCAGGTAGGCCTGTGAGATGTCGTTGTCGTCGACGCCCTTGACCGCGTAGTAGACGAACAGCAGGGTCATCAGGCCAACTGCAGCCAGCGACGCGAGCAGGAAACGGCGCAGCCCGGGCAGCGGGCAGTACCACGCGAGCACCAGCGCGATCGCGCAGACCACCAGGCCGACGATCAGGCCGCCGACGTCCGCGGTGGTGGACGGGATGCCCGGCCACCAGTAACGCAGCGTGTAGCCGATGGAGAACACCACCGAGTGGTGTGTCAGGTGTCCCGAGGCGGCGCGCGCGTAGGTGAGGTAGTGGCCGAACTGCCCGGGCCAGTGCAGCACGGTGTTCAGCGCGATCGGGAACGCGAGCACCGCGGACACCGCCAGCGCCCCGATCCAGTGGCGGGCGGGCACGTGCGGCGCCGTGTCCCCGGTGGCCTGGCGGCGGCGCATGACCACCAGGCAGGCCAGCGACGCCACGACAAAGACCGGCGAGAACAGCAGGAACTCCGCCTGCCCGTTGATGCACAGCCAGGCGGAGAGCGCGAGCAGCCACAGGTCCACCGTCTGCCCGGTGGCGACGGACGCGGCCGACACCAGGAGCAGCAGGGTCGGTGCGAAGTAGACGTAGGGCATCCACGCGGAGTTGACCGTCAGCGGGTGCAGCGCGACGAACAGCAGCACGACCGCCAGGGCGGCCAGCGCCACCCGCCCGGAGCCTGCCTGCCGGGCCAGCACCGCCAGCGAGGCCCCGATCAGCGCGGCGTTCAGCAGCAGGATCGCGAGCAGCTGGCCGTTCCACGGCGTCGGCACCAGGTGCAGCAGATCATGGAAGAACGACTCGCCAGCGGCCATCACGTACAGGAAGGCTGGCCCCGGGTGGTAGAAGCCTTCCTTTGAGTAGTTGCCCGTCAGCAGGTCGAAGTGCTTGGCCTGGAGAACCGCGATCGTGTTCGCGGCGAAGTCCATGTCTTCGTAGATCTTGGTGGTGAACAGGTACGCGTTCCGCACCACCAGCAGCACGGCGAGCGTAAGGAACGAACCCAGCCAGGTCACCGTGGCCAGGGACCACCGGCGGCGCAAGCGGGAAACCGGCGGTTCGGCGGCGGGCGGCGGCTCGGGCGTGGCCAGCCTGCGGGACGGCGAGACCTCCACGTTGGCGCTCCTCGGTGATATCTGCCTGCTCGGCCGACCCGCCCAGCACAGGCAGCAAGTCAGGCTTTTGCACCCGGCTTGGTGCCCGCTGTGTATCGCGGTGCGGACGAGCGTGCAGCCGCAAGGTAGCAATCCCGCTACCGGCGGGGGATTTGTTCAGATAGTACCCAGCCAGCTTTCGGGACGCTGCGGGATGGTCCACTATCTCGGGTGCCCAAGGGCTGCCGGGGGCCCTAGCCGGGGCGGGGGGAGCTCGCTGAGCAGGTTCTTGTGCCATATCAGCACCGTGTACATGCCGAAGTGGAACGTCTGAGCGGGCTTTCCGAACGTGGCCAGCACGGCCCGCTTGCTGGCGAGGCCGGGATAGCCGGGCACGCCGCGGGCGAGCACGACGAAGTTCGCTGAGTTGTGCGCCGGGTCGTACCAGGCCCAGTCCGACTCGACGTTGCTCGGGATCAGCCTGCCGCGCGGCGTCACCACCACCTGGCGGATCTGCACCCGGTTGCCGCTGGCCAGTGTCACGACGCCGGACTCCCAGTAGCCGGACAGGCCGGTGTGCAGGTGCCGGGCCGCCAGCCAGGCTTCCAGGCGCTGGTTCTGCGCGGGCGCCGCCGGCTGGCTGACCTCGTAGACCATCCCGGCCAGGTAGCCGACCGCCACGATGGCCAGCAGCGGCACCAGCCTGGCCGCCGTCAGCCTGCCCGCCAGCAGCCGCCCGGCCAGCGCCGCGGAGAGCGGGAGGACCGCGGCGATCTCACGGGTCGACGTGGAGTTGACCGCCTGGGTACTGATCACGTACGTGACCAGGTTGATCGCCACACCCGCGACCAGCAGCTGGGCGATCAGGTCACGGCCGGCCAGGAAGCGCCACGCGGCGACACAGATTCCGCAGACGAGCAGGGCCACGCCCACCACGTGCAGCAGGATGAAAACGGCCGAGGCGTGCAGCTGGAGCCCGAGGAAGTCGGCGCCGCCCAGGATCAGCAGGCCCTCGGCGGCGACGCGCAGGTGGCCGGGCAGGATCGCGCCGGCCGCGGCGATCTGCGCGGTGGCGTGGGGGGAGTAGAACCCGCCGTCCGCGCGGATGAGGTGCAGCGCCAGTGTGGCCGCCGCCGCCCCGGCGAGCGCGCCGACGCCGAGGGCCACGCAGTACCACTGCGACGCCAGCGGCCGGCGCGCCGTGGCCACGGCCCGGCACACGCGAACCCCGCACACCAGCGCGAGCGGCAGCACGCCGATGTAGAGCACCAGCGTGTCCGCGACCTCGGCCCAGCCGAGCACCACGGCCGCGATGACCGGGATGTACCAGCGCGGGCGGGCGTGATCCAGGAGCAGCCAGACCGCCAGCACCGGCACCGACGTCCCGATGTGGTCGGGCGAGGAGATCAGGACGTTGACCCCGGAGTTCAGCTGCGGCGCCAGCATGATCCCGGCCGTGATCAGCACCCGCGCCAGGCCCTCACGCCCCGTGGCGGTGCCCTTGGCCAGCAGCGCGGCCAGCAGCATCGCCAGCGTGTAGGTCACGGCCGCGGCCACGTGCACCACGTCCGCGTTCAGCCCGCGGACGAGCTCCACGAGCATGTACTCCGGCAGCTCGGTCGTATAGAACGAGACGTCCGACAGGTGCCAGCCCTGCAGCAGCAGGTTGCCGTGCAGCATCGCCCAGGCCTGCAGGGCGTTGCCCGCGCCATCCGAGTTGACCGCCCGGGTCCGCGCGATCTGCAGGTTCACCGCGAAGACGGCCAGCACGCCGAGCACCCATATCGCGGGCTCCGCCCAGGCGCGCGGCCCGCGTGCGCGCTGGCCAGGGCGGGCCGCCGGAGCCGGAGCGCTCTCGTCGGCGGCCTGCGACGCGGCCGCGGCCGCGCCGCCCGTGGCCGTCGCTTCGCCCGCCACCGGCGTCGCTAGATGGTCCCGGCCTCGATGGCCTGCCTGATCCACGGGATGACCTCGTCCAGCATGGCCGACAGCGAGGTCGTCGCCTCGAAGCCGAGAACCAGCTTGGCCTTTTCGGTGGAGGGGACGCGGCGCTGCACGTCGTACGTGAACGGGTCGTCATGCTCGACCCGCAGGGGGACGCCGGGCTCCTTGATCTTGGTCCAGATCAGCTGAGCGAGCTCGAGCACGGTCGTCGACTCGGCGGTGGAGAGGTTGAAGTCCTCGTTCACCGCCTTGGGGTGGTCGATCGTGTCAATGATCCCGCGGGCCAGGTCGCCGCCATAGGTGTAGTGGCGGACCTGGTTGCCGTCTCCCAGGATGTGCAGCGGGTCCTGCCCCCTGAGCACCTTCTGCACCAGGTCCGGCACCACGTGGCTCATGGCGAGCCGCACGTTGCCGGACAGGATCTCCTCGTCCCCGAGCGCCCGGCTCTCCCCGATCCCGACGCAGTTGAACGGGCGGACGATCGTGTACGGGAGCTGGTACTGGTCGCGCGCGGCGCGGGCGAAGTACTCGACCGCGAGCTTCTGGAAGCCGTAGGACGACAGCGGCGGCGGCACCTCGCGCTCCTGGCCCTCATAGGACGGCCAGGAGTCGGCAGACTCGAACACCATCGACGACGAGACGTACGTGATCTTCTTCAGCCTGCCCGCCTTGTGCGCGGCGATCGCCGCGTCGCAGGAGGCGGCGATGATCCGCTCGTTCGTCGCCAGCAGGTCGTAGGCGTAGGTGTGGAAGTAGGAGATCCCGCCGATCATCGCGGCGCCGGCGATGAAGTGGTCACAGTCGGACAGCAGCCGGGTCATCAGGTCGATGTCGCGCGCATCGCCCTCGACGAGCTCGTAGTTCGGGTTGTCGTCGTAGGACTTGGTGACCTTGCCGTACTTGGAGAAGTTGTCGATACCCACCACGGCGTAGCCGCGCGCCAGGAGTTCCTCGACCAGGTAGCCGCCGATGAATCCAGCGGACCCGCTGACCAGTACCTTCTGCATCGTCACCTTGTCTCTTTCTGATTATCTGCGGTCCCCGTGAGGTTCTGGAGCTCATCGAGGCTCAGCTTGCGGCCGAACGCGAACCGGTACCACCGCAGGTACTTGGGCATCCAGGCCGCTACCCGGAAGTTGGACAGCCCCTCGTGCCGGTCCAGCCAGATCGTGGGGATCTCGGCGATCGGCAGCCGGAGCCGCTTGGCCTTGGCGGTCAGCTCGATGCCGATCTCGAACCCGTCCCTGCTGTCGATGCCGACCGCGCGGGCGAACGCCGTCGAGTAGGCCTTGAACGAGTTGGTCGCGTCCCTGGTGCCCACGCGCGCCAGCAGCCGCAGACTGCGCCCGGCTCCGGCCGACATCATGCCCTTCAGCAGCGGCCCGCCGACCTGCTGACCGCCGGCCATATACCGGGAGGCCGCGGCGACGGCGACACCCCGCTCCACGAGGCGGACCAGGTCATCGATCTGCCGCACGTCGTCGCAGCCGTCGGCCATCGTGACGACGGCAACCGGCGTGGTGGCGTGATCGATGCCGTAGCGGATCGCGTTGGCCGGGCCCCTGCCGTAGGAGTTGATCAGGCAGTGCAGCCGGGGCTCGCGCTCGGCCAGGCGCTGCACCACCGGGCGGGTGGTGTCCGCCTCGTCATCGACCACGACCAGGACCTCGCACGGCAGCATGACCGCCTCGAACAGCCGCTCGAGCACCGGGACGATGTGCTCGCCCTCGTTGTACGCCGGAATCACGATCGAGAGCCGCAGGGCGTTGGGGTCGCTGTCCGCTCCGCGCCGGACCAGGTCAGCGGCGGAGATCTGACTGCTCGATGCGCGGTTCTTGGCCATCACACGACCACACCGTCGCCGCGGAGGTTCCAGATGTCCACGATGGGCTTGTCGGTGGCCAGCGTCGCGTACTCAGCGTGCGGGGCGGCGATGATCAGCAGGTCCGACTTGGCCACCACGTCGCCGAGCGGCATCAGCGACGTGTCCGTTGTGACATGAGGATCGGTGCAGTACACCGCGTCGGTGGCGAAGGTGAGGATGCGCTTCAGCTTGTAGGCCAGGCTGGAGCGGACGTCGTCCGATCCGCCCTTGAACGCCATGCCCAGGATGCCGACGGCCATCGTGCCCAGGTCGTAGCGCCGCTGCAGCCGGTCGACCACGTACAGCGGCAGACCCTCGTTGATCGCCATCGAGGTCTGGCCGAGCGCGAAGTTGTTGTTGTTGAACGCCGCGAGCTGCATCGTGTCCTTCAGCAGGCACGGGCCCGCGGCGAACCCGGCGGCGGGCAGGTCGGCGGCCCTGGGGTAGTCGAGCATCAGCCCCTGGCGGATCCGCTCGAAGTCCAGCCCGCGGTCGTTGGCGATCATGTAGAGCTGGTTCGCGGTGGCGAACTTGATGTACCGCCACACGTTCGTGAACAGCTTTGCCAGCTCCGCCTCCTCCGGCGTCATCCGGACCTGGCCGTCGGTCAGCAGGCCGAACAGCGCCCCGGCGCGCTCGAACGCCGATTCCTTGCGGGCGGAGATGATCTGCGGCAGCTCGAACAGCTCGGTCATCGCCTTGCCCTCGGCGATCCGTTCCGGGCAGAACGACACGTCGATGGCGTAACCGAGGCGGGCGATCATCTTCTCCACCAAGGCGGTCACACCGGGATAGACCGTGCTGCGCAAGATCAGCAGCTGCCCGTCGCGCAGGTGTGCCGAGCACCCGGACAGCGCCCGGGGGATCGCCTGCTGGTCCGGGTTGAGATGCTCGTCGACCGGGGTGCCGATCACCACCACGACGTTCTCGGCCGTGCCGACGATCGACGGGTCCGCCGAGGCGACCAGGCGCCCCTCGGCGACCGCGCGCTCGAGCACCGGCGCCGCGCCCGGCTCCTCGAACGGCATGCGGCCGTCGCCCACCTGCGCGACCGCGTCCGGATTAACGTCATAAACGGCGACGTTCGCGCCCCGGTCGGCGAAGGCAATCGCCAGCGGGAGCCCGACGTGGCCGCATCCGCCGATGACCACAACATCGCGCTCAAATGAGGCATTGCGCTGCAGCGCCACTAGGACTCCTGATCCCTTTGCCCGGTCAGAACTTTTGCTTGCCTACCATAGCGGCCGAATTCGCCGCGCGTGGCCGCAGGATCGACAGCGCCCTTACCCGCGGGAGCCCGGCGACGCCGACGGGCTACCCGCACCGCTGCCGCTGCCGGTTTGGAGTCCTTCCGGCTCGTTAGGGCGGTTCTCGGAGATCCAGGTGTCAATCCGCTGCCACCACTCGTAGAGCCACTGCACCTGCGCCTCGTGATCCGCGGAGCGGGGCACCTCGCCGACCGGCACCCGCCACCACTTCGCGCGCACGATCGCGCCGATGGGGAGGCTCCGCCAGACGTCACCGAAGCTGACCAGCCGGTCCAGGCCGGCATGGGCCACGAAGATCACGTCGGCCTCCGGGCAGGCGGCGATCGCGGCGAGCGCGCCGCCCGGCCGCGGCGGGAGCAGGTTGGGCATCTGCCGTGCCCTCGCCGCCAGGTCCCTCCGGCCCGCCCGCTCCAGCCGCCGGATGCCGCGCTGCCAGCGGCCGGGCGTCCAGTTCCCGCCCTCCGGGAAGATCACCAGCGCGCCCGCCTGGTCGAGCCCGCTGGCCAGCCGCTCAATCTGCTCGGTGAACAGCTTCTCGCCCACCTGGCGGGGCTGGATGAACACGTTGGGCAGCCGGTTGGTGACCACATCCACCCCGGGATCGAGCTGCATCGTGGCCTTCATGACGATCCGCGGCCGCCGGCCGTACACGCTGAGCAGGTGGTGCACGAGCAGGAACGAGTCGCCGGGCCCGGCGTGGCGGCTGAGCACGATGACCGGGCGGGCCAGCCGGGCCGCCCGCTCCCCGGCGTCCGGGTCCGGCTCGTCCACCTCGACGCGCAGGCCGAACGTGCGCTCCGCGCCGGCGAAGATCTGGTCGAGAAACCAGCGCATGACCGCGTAGTGCCGGGTCTGGTATGGCTCGGTGCTCAGACGGCCGCCGAACCCGCTTGCTATCCACAGACCGAGGCACATGAACAGGGCCGACGCCTCGGCCGCGAGCCAGATGATCGCGAAGGCCAGCACCCGCAGCCCGCGCAATGACGGGGGGTGGGCGGTTCGGCGCCTGGCCCGTCCCGCCAGGCTGACGACCAGGGTCAGCAGGGCGAGCAGGGGGGATAGCACGATGACGGCGACCGCGACGACGATCGCCAGCGGTGCCAGCACGATCCGGCGGACGAGCCTGGGTGGGAGCATGGCGTGCGCCTCCCGTCCTCGCCGGCCGGTCAGTTTCCGGCCAACCCGGCGAGATAGCTCGCCGAGGCCGCATAGGCACGCTCGATGCTCTCGCTGACCCTAGTCTTATCCCGATACCGCAGCTGGGCCAGGTCTGGCGCGGCCCGGTCTCCGCCCGCGGGCAGGACGTGCACCCGGACGTTCTCGGGCAGAGCCGACATTTCCTCGTGAAACCGGTACCGCCTGGCGATCTCGAACGCCACCAGGCCCACCTGCCACGGCCGCTGCGGCACCGCGAGCGGGCGCTCGATCCGGCCGACGTGCAGGACGTAGACGCACCTGGCGCCGAGGGCGACGGCCCGCCCGACCGGGATGGAATGGACCAGGCCGCCGTCGAAGTAGTGCTCGCCGTCGACCTCTACCGGCGGCAGCAGGCCGGGCACAGCGCACGACGCCAGCACGGCCGGCACGATCGGGCCGCTGCTGAACCAGCGCGGGCTGGCCCGCTCGATGCTGGCCGCGACGCAGTGGAACGGCAGCTCGAGGTCGGCGAAGCCGGGCCCCGGGAGCGCGTCCTCGAGCACGCGGCGCAGCGGCTCGATCGAGTGCAAGTGCGTGCCTGACCTGGCCAGCGTGACCGCGCGGCCCCACAGGTTCTCGCTGAAGGCCCGGCCAAGGGCGTCGCCGCCCCACAGATCACCCAGCCGCTCCGCCGCGGTGGCCGGGTCGGCGGCCACGAGCGCTCCGTTGATCGCCCCCACCGAGGTGCCGACCACGACGTCGGGCCGGATTCCGGCTTCGGACAGCGCCCGGAGCATGCCGATCTCGTGGGCGCCGAGGATGCCGCCCCCGCCGAGCACGAACGCCGTCGTCTCCACCCATCAGCCTCCGGGGTCGTCATCTACCCAGGGCACGCCGGAAGTATTCGACGGTTCTGTCGAGGCCCTCGTCAAGGGGTACGAGAGGCTCCCAGTCGAGCAGGTCGCGGGCGCGGCTGATGTCCGGCTTGCGGCGGACCGGGTCGTCGGACGGCAGCGGGCGGTTCTCGATGGGCGCGTCGCTGCCGGTGAGGGTCAGCACCTTCTTGGCCAGGTCGAGCATGGTGAACTCGCCGGGGTTGCCGAGGTTGACCGGGCCGGTGACGTCTGGCGCGGAGTTCATCAGCCTGATCAGCCCGTCGACCATGTCGTCGACGTAGCAGAACGAGCGTGTCTGCGAGCCGTCGCCGAACACGGTCAGCGGCTCGCCGCGCAGCGCCTGAACGATGAAGCTCGACACCACCCGGCCGTCATTCGGCAGCATGTTCGGGCCGTAGGTGTTGAAGATCCGCGCCACCTTGATGGGCAGCCGGTGCTGCCGCAGGTAGTCGAAGAACAGCGTCTCCGCGCACCGCTTGCCCTCGTCGTAGCAGGACCGGACGCCGATCGGGTTCACGTTGCCCCAGTACGACTCGACCTGCGGGTGGACGGTGGGATCGCCGTATACCTCGGACGTGGATGCGAGCAGGATCGGCGCCCGCAGCCGCTTCGCCAGCCCGAGCATGTTGATCGAGCCGTGCACGCAGGTCTTCGTGGTCTGAACAGGGTCCCGCTGGTAGAACACGGGCGAGGCCGGGCAGGCCAGGTGGTAGATCTGGTCGACCTCGACATAGAGCGGGAATGTCACGTCGTGGCGCATCAGCTCGAACCGCGGCTGGTCGAGCAAGTCGAGGACGTTGTGCCGGGAGCTCGAGTAGAAGTTGTCCACGACGAGAACGTCGTGGCCGAGGGCGAGCAGGCGCCGGCACAGGTGCGATCCGATGAACCCCGAGCCGCCGGTCACCAGGATGCGCTGAGCCGGGCCGGCCGGCAACCCGGGATGATCCTGCGCCATATCCGAACTCACAGAAAACAACTCCTTTAACTGCCCTTTAACAAGCTTTGACCAAGGCGTGACCGCTCTATGGCGTTCAATTTGGCAGGCGGGTCAACTTTATCCGCCGTTACCCAGGTGGGCTCCCGTAAGCTGCCACCCGTGAAGCTTTCGATACTGATGCCGGTGTACAACGAGCGGGCGACCTTGATCTCGGCGATCAAAGACGTCCTTAACGTTAATTTCCCCTGTGAAATCGAACTCGTCATCGTGGATGACGGCAGTACGGATGGCACCAGGGACCTGTACTCGTCCCTAGGCGATGACCCCCGCCTGAGCATCCACATGCACGAGCGCAACCAGGGCAAGGGCGCCGCGATACGCACCGCGGCCGCCGTCGCCACCGGCGACTACATCATCATGTGCGACGCCGACCTCGAGTACTCGCCGGCCGAGATCCCGTCGCTGCTCGCGCCGGTGCTCGCCGAAGAGGCCGAGGTGGTCTACGGCACCAGGACCTTCGGCAGCCACAACTCCTATTCATACGCCTACGTGCTGGGCAACAAGGCGGTCACGACGTTCGCGAACGTCCTGTTCAACTGCTATATCAGCGACCTGGAGACCTGCTTCAAGCTGATGCCCGCCGACCTGTACCGCAAGCTGCGGATCCGCGAGACCGGATTCGGCATGGAAGCCGAGATCACCGGCAAGCTGCTGCGCCTCGGCATCCGGCCGTACGAGGTGCCGATCACCTACAAGGCGCGCACCCGCGAGGCCGGGAAGAAGCTCACCTGGCGCGACGGCGCGGAAGCGCTGTGGATCCTGCTCCGGGAGCGGAGCACGCCGCGCCTGGCCCGCTGATCTCCGGTTGCCGGAGCTGGAAGTCAGATCCGCCAGCCCTTGCGCTCAACGAGCCACGACAGGGCGATGAACACCGGCGTCGCAAGGCCAATCAGCAGCGCGCAGCCGCTGAACGCGCTTTGCACGAAGTTGCCCGCGACCGGCGAGATGCCGAAGTAGTAGCCGATGATCACAACCATAAGCAGCAGGTAGCCGCCTACGGCGGTGCCCAGGTAGTGGATCACGAACCGCCGCCACCCCGGCTCCGGCGCTGCGATCGCGCGCAGCCGGGCGCGGGCCGTCACCCGGCCCGCCTCCCGTGCCGGCGGCACGCCCGCCGGCGCATTCGGCGCGGTTGGCGCCGCGGGCACCGGCGTGGCGAGGGGCGCCGAGACGGGTGCGGGATTCGTCTGGCCAGCGGGTTGGCCCGGATTGGTGACGGCAGCGGCGCCAGCCGCCTCGGCCCTTGCGGAGCGCCGGGCGAGGCGCAGGCCGATGGCAAGCGCGCCCATGATCAGCACGTAGCCGACGACCATGGGCACCAGATCCTGGCGGATCAGCGCGGATGACATGTCAGGCCGCCGTCATGCCCGGAGCAGGAAGTGCCAGCCCCGGACGAAGATGTGCCAGCCGAACCACAGCCACAGGGCGAACAGCGCCCACCGGCCGAACGGGTAGCGCATGATGGCGCGGAACGTGGCGCTGAGCGTTGGCACGTCGCCGAACTTGTAAGTCAGGGCCAGGCCCTCCCACGCGAACAGGGCGCCGAACAGCAGCGCCCAGACGAAGTAACCGATCAGCGGATGTCTTGTCACACCGACCTCCTGGGTCATGGGACGTCTTGGCTATGGTCTACCACCGAGGCGATGCAATCGGGTGCGCCAGTCTGGCGCTGTTTGTGGTCCGGCCCCCGCCGGTTGGCTACGGTTGGAGCGTTTCCCGCCGAGCGAAGGATTCGTCCATGCCGAACATGTGGAACTCGTTCAGGACCGACGCCAGGACCGGGACCACGGCGGAGGTGATCGCCTATCCCGGGGGGAACGGGGACGAGATCCACGCCTACGTGGCCAGGCCGGCCGGGGATGAGCCGGTCCCGGGCGTCGTCGCGGTGCACCACATGCCCGGCTGGGACGAGTTCTACCGGGAGTTTTCCGAGCGCCTGGCGCGGCACGGCTTCCTCGTGATCTGCCCGGACCTGTACTGCCGCTTCGGCCACGGGACCCCCGACGACATCACCGCCAAGGTCCGCTCCGAGGGCGGGGTGCCCGACGACAGCGTGGTGGCCGATTGCGGCGCCGCGCTCGCCTGGCTGAAGGCCCAGCCGGGCAGCAACGGCAAGGTCGGCATCGTCGGCAGCTGCTCCGGTGGCCGGCACGCGCTGCTGACCGCCTCCCGGGTCAGCGGGTTCGGCGCGGTCGTGGACCTGTGGGGCGGGGGTGTGGTCATGTCGCAGTCGGACCTGTCGCCGGCCCGGCCGGTGGCGCCGATCGACTACACCGCCGACCTGACCGCGCCGCTGCTCGGGCTGTTCGGCAACGACGATTCTCACCCCACGCCCGAGCAGGTGAACCAGCACGAGGAGGAGCTGAAGCGGCTGGGCAAGGAGTACGAGTTCCACCGCTACGACGGCGCCGGGCACGGCTTCTTCTACTACCACACCCCCATGTACCGGCCCGAGGCCGCGATGGACGGGTGGGCCAAAATCTTCACCTTCTTCGGCACTCGCCTGGCCGGCTAGCGGCGCCGGTCACCAGCGCGGTGCGCCCGCCGTGGCCATGGCGATCAGCTGGTTGCGCCGCGGGTCCACCTGGACGTGCACCAGCGTCCCCGCCTTGGCGTCCGCGTAGGTCCGGCTGCCGACGACCAGCGCCCATGCCCGCTGGCTCACGCCGTCGTCGATCGCGATGCAGTGGTCGATGCCGTTGTCCCCGTCGGACTGGGTCCACCGCTTCAGCACCTGGCCGTCGAACTCGGCGAACCGCGGCAGCCGCGACGCCCGCACCGCGCTGCCGTACACCCAGATCGCCGGGAGCCACCAGGAGGAGCCGGGGAGCACCGCAATGCCCGCCGCCCACAGCGGCCCGGAAGTACTCAGGACGGCCAGGACTATCCCGCCGTACATGCAGCCGTACGCGGTGATCAGCACTAGCTCGAGCTTGCCCGGTACGTACTTAGCGTCCGCCCCGCCGAGCAGGACCCGGTGCCAGCTGCCGCCAAACGACGACCAGGCGTGGTCGCGGTCGGCGGACGAGGAGAACGCCGCCGCCGCGTCAGGAGCGGCGCCCAGCGCCGCCGCGTACGCGATCCGGCGGTCGCCTGCCACGGCGAGCATCGCGGTCGCCCCCGTCCGCCCGGACCGGCTGCCGATCAGCGCCACCCGGAAGCCGAGCCATTCGGCCAGCGCCGCCCGGCCCGTCCGGGTGAGCCTGGTGCGCCGGTAGAGCCCCCACGGCGCCTGCAGGAAGACGAGGTAGGTGAACGTCACCAGGATGATGTCGGCTGTCGCGCGATGCTGAACGGTCGCCGTGTCGGCGAGCACCAAGCAGCCAGCACCGGCAACCTCGAGCAGCGCGAGCGTGCCACGCCCGATCCGGCTGCGCAGCAGTCCGCGGCCCCGGGCGTCGGCCCGCACCTCGTCGCGGAACAGCTTGCGGAACTCATCCTCGCCGTCCTCGAAGCCGGTATCGAGCGCCGTGCCCGGTACCGCCCCCATCCCGGCGGCGCGGAGCTCCAGGTGGGCGAGCGCCCGGCGCTCGTACGGGGTGAGGCCGGGGTCATCCGGCCGCCCGGCGGCCGGCCGGCACATGACCCGGCTGGGCTCGGCCTCACCCAGGCCGATCCAGCCGCGGGCCGCGAGGTCGAGCAGGGTCGCGGGGTAGCCGTCTTGCTTCAGCCGGCCTGCCAGCAGGCTCACCACGGCCGGCGGCTCATCGCGCAGCGTCAGCGATGGCCGCCCGGGAGCGGGCCGCCACCCCTGGGTGCACAGCGCGGTCGCCGCGATCAGGATCACCCAGGCGCAAGACAGGGCCTCGGTGGCGTGAACGAGCATTGGGGAGTCCTTCCGCTGCGCGGTTGCTACACCCCTTGTTACGCACGCGGGCCTGAGCCGATTTGACCTTTCTTGCCAACGGCACTTGCCAGTCGCCGGAAGTGCCCGGCAGGCGGTTCACCGGCCGCCGGAAGTGCCCGGCAGGCCGTTCACCCGCCGCCAGAGACCCAGAGCAGCCGGGGAAGCGTGGCCAGGGACGGTGCCCGGCCGTCGGCCGCTGATGTGATCGCTGCCGAGATTCGGCGCGCAGCCTCGCCGTAGCGGACGTCCTCGGCCTTGGCGGCGCGGCTGGCCATATCCGCGGCGCTGGCCGCAGCGGCTGCCCGGTCCCCCGAGGCCAGCGCCATGCAGGCGGCCAGCGCGGCGTGCTCGATGCTGACGGCCACGTACAGTCCGGCGCCGGCGCCCGCCACCTGCTGTGCGCAGTCTCCTGCCGCCACGGCCGCGGCCGCAAGATCACCGGAGGCGAGCAGCGCCAGTGCCCGGTGGATGCCGACGGAAACGCGCAGGCTGGGGTTGTCCACCTCCGCCGCGATCGCAGCGGCGTCCGCCAGGTGGCGCTGGGCACTGCGCTGATCACCGTCGATCATGTCCACCATGGCCAGGGAGTCAAGGTGGTGCGCGCGGGCCCGACGCTCCCCGAGCTGCCCGGTCGAGCTGAGGATCTTCGCCAGCAGGGCCCGAGCCTCCTCGGCACGGCCCTGGGACAGCAAGACGAGCGCGAGCGAGTGCTCGGAGTTCGCTGCGCCCAGCTCGTCGCCCATCCGCGCCTTGAGCCCGTGGGCCTCGCCGAACAGCCGCATCGCCTCGTCCGGTTTCCCGGCCGCGACCCGGGCCGTCCCGAGAGCGTGCAGAATGCGGCCGATGCTGTAGCCATCCCCGACCTGCCGGGCCTCGGCCAGTGCCTCCCCGAGCAGCTGCTCGGCCTGGCTGATCTGGCCGAGCTCCAGGGCGATCGCGGCCAGGTTGAACAGCGCGCGGCCGGTCACCTCACTCAGCCCGCCACCACGCGCGGCCGCGACGGCCCGTCGCAGCCAGCCGGTTGCCTCGTCCGGCCTGCCGCGCAACCGGGCCACGACGCCGAGAACCCAGTACGCGCGGGCCCGCACGGCCCCGGCGACGTCCGGTGCCACGTCGGCGATCCGCTCCGCGGCCGCGCAGGCCTCGTCGGCGACGGCCGTGGCCTGGCCGAACTCGGACAGCATCAGATGGGCGCGGCTGCGCACCGCGCCGAGCTGCGCCCGCAGCACCTCCTCGTCCCCGGTCAGCCCGGAGGCCGTCTCCCGGCAGAGCTCGAGGGCTTCGGGGACCTTGCCGCGCTGCAGCAGGCTCTGCGCCAGCCGCCAGGCAGCCTCGGCCCGCACCACCAGGGGAGCGGGGCGGGCCAGGGCGTCGCGGTAGGCCTCCTCGGCCTCCCCGGCCCGCTCGGTATGCAGCAGCAGATCGCCTCGCGTGAGCAGCAGCAGCCGCTCGGCGTCGGCGGTCAGCCCGCCCGCGGCGAGCAGCTCGGCGGCGAGATCGGCAGCGGGCCCGGAGCGGCCACTGGCCACGATGTCCGCGGTCCTGGTCGCGAGGAGGTCGGCCGCGTCCGCAGGGTCGCCCGCCCGCAGGAAATGCCAGCCGGCCTCGAGCGGGTCGTTCAGCACCCGCTCGCAGTGCGCGGCGGCCAGCCGGTGCAGCTGCCTGCGGCCCGCGGCCGCGCCGAGCAGGCTGGTGTAGCAGTAGTCGCGGACCAGGGGGTGCAGGTCGGCCCGGGCCGGGTAGTCGATCAGCTGCCGGCGGCGGAGTTCGTCCAGCCCGGCCAGCACGTCATAGCGGCCCCCGGTCGCCTCACTGGCGTCGATCAGCCGCTCGTCGAGCAGATCCACCGGGTGACGGAACACCGCGACGAGCGAGATCAGCCTGCGGCTCGGCTCACTGAGATCGCCCAGCGTGGCTTGCAGCAGATAGCTGACGACGCCGGGCTCCGCCTCCAGGCGGCCGATGACCGCGGCGGCTCCGGGCCCGCCCGGGCGCAGCTGGCCGAGCGCCAGACGGATCAGCATCGGGCTGCCGCCGGTCCGGTCGATGAGGGTATCGGCGAGTGGCCCCGGCACCAGCGGGCCGGCCAGCCCGCCGACAAGCTCGCGCGCCTCGCCGCGAGCGAGGCCGCCGAGGCGGAACGGGGTGAAGCCGGCCAGTGGCAGGTCCTCCCGGCTGACCGCGAGGAATTCCGCCGGGGCCGAGCCCGCCAGGTGCTCGATCACCGCCCTGGCCTGCGGCTCGTCGCGGAGCAGATGCAGATTGTCCAAGCAGATCAGCATGCGCGCCCGGCCCATGGCCTTCGTGATCAGGTAGAGCTGCTCGTCGCGGGGAAGCGGCTGCCCCACGTTCCCTGGGCCGCAGACGGGCCTGGCCTCGTCGTGACCGTGCCGGACCAGGAACCGCGCGAGCAGCCGGACAACGGCCTCGGCCGACGTGGTTACGCCGGTGGTCAGGGTGACCCAGCACACCGCGCCGCCCGCCGCCCGTTCCCTGGCCGCCGCGGCGGCCAGGCTGGTCTTGCCCACCCCGGGCACCCCGGATATCACCACCCGGCGTTCGGCGCCCAGAAGCTCGCGCAATTCCGCAAGCGCGGCCGGGCGCTCCACGTAATGGCTGGGCAGCGACGGGACGGCAGCCAGGTCGACGGCATCCCCGGCGGGCGCCGTGGTGGCGGGGGCGGCCCGTTCAGGCAAGTAGCCGGGCACCGGGCCGTCACGCGCGCTCAGCGCGAGTTCGTGCAGGCGGGCGGCGAGCTCGGGGTCGGACCCGAGCCGGAGCGCGGGCAGGAACAGCGCGGCCACGACCGCGGGATCGGGCCGCCGCCGGCCCTGCTCCAGCCGACTGATCTGCGCCTCGCTGTACCCGACCGCGATGCCGAGCTGGCGTTGCGTCAGCCTGACCCGGTGCCGCAGGACCCGCAGCAGCGTGCCGAAGTCAGTGAATGACGATGCCGCCAACGTCGCACGGCTGCTCGCCATGGCGCCACCATCCCGTGACGTCGATGCGCCTGCGTGGTTCTCGGCGCAATCCTAAGCCGCGCCGGGCGGCCGGGGCGCGATGCCCGCCATGACGGTCTGCGCTATCCGGCCCGGCAGGTCCGGAGGGATGGCCACTTGGCTGCCCGGCGCGGCGAACAGCATCCGCGGCAGGACCTCGCCGTGGACCGTGCCGACGACCAGCGCGACCGTTGCCTCGATGTCCACGGGCCGGCCGACGCGGCCGAGCCGCTGTTCGGCGCGCAGGTAGCCGCGCAGGATGTCGGGCAGCCCGCGCGGGCCGTCCCGCTCCTCGCCCGGTTCTTCCCGCGGTTCCGGCCGGCCTTCGGCAGCGCCGTCCTGCGGCCCGGCCGCGCCGAACGCGGGAGCGCCGCCGACCATTGCATGGAACCGGACGAGCACGCCGGGCTGCGACATCAGCCCGGCGAACGCGGGCGCGACCCGCGTCAGCGTGTCCATTCCGGTCGCGATGAACCAGCCCAGGTTCTCGGCCACGGTGCCGGTCCCGGCCTCCGGCATCCGCGGCATCGCGGTCATGACGGAGGCGACGTGCGCGAGCAGGGCGTGTGCGAGCAGGTCGTCCTTGTCGGCGAAGTAGTTGTACAGCACGCCGTCGGCGACCTGCGCCTCCCTGGCGATGTCGCGCACGGCCAGCCCGGCGCTGCCCCGCTCGCCGATCAGCCGCGCCGCGGTCGCGATCAGGTACTCGCGCAGGTCCCGGGCGCCGCCCCCGTCGCCGTCGCGCAGCACGGCAGGTTTCCTAGGTGACATCGCGCCTGAGTGTAGTGACGACCGCGGCGCCGGCGAACACCATGGCGTAACCGAGCAGCACCAGCCCGCCGCCCCACTGCGGCAACAGCCGACTCGGGCCGCCGAGGTCGGTGCGGTCGAGCGCCTCGCTGGCGTAAAACGGCAGCCAGCGCGCCAGCCCGGATCCGATGATCTGCCCGACGATGCCCTCGACCAGCGCGATCCACGCCAGCGCGGCCGCCACGGCACCGACCAGGTTGCGGACGAGCGCGCCAAGGCCGACGCCGATGACGGCGAACGCGAAGCAGGCGGCGAGGCCACCGCCCAGCGTCAGCCAGGTGTCCGTGCCGGAAAGCCGGAAGCTGCCGCCCTTGGCCGCCCACCACGCGGCCGTGACGCCGACCGCGACGGCCGACGACACCAGTCCGGCGGCCGCGCCGATCAGCCCGTAGACGGTCAGCTTGGCGGTGATCACCCGGCGCCGGTCCGGGCAGCTCAGGAACGTGTCGGCAATCGAGCCGTGCCGGTACTCGCCCGCGACCGCGACGATGCCGAAGAGCAGGGTGATGATCGCGGCCAGCCCCGCGTGGGCGAGCGCCTGACGCTGCACCGCGGGGTTGTGCACATTGCCGCCCGACTGGATGAGGCCGGTGACCCCGGCCACGACGATCAGTGGCCCGGCGGCCAGCAGCAGCCAGGGGCTGCGCACACTCGTGATCTTCCGGAACTCACTGCGGATCATGCCGGCGCCCCCGTCAGCCTCAGGAAGGCGGATTCGAGCGCGGTGCCGGTCCCGCCGAGTTCGTCCAGCGGCCCGGCGAACCGGAGCCGGCCGGCGCTCACGATCACGACGCGGTCGGCCGTCTGCGCCACCTCGCCGAGCACGTGACTGGCGACCAGGATCGTGCGGCCCTCGTCGGCCAGGCCGCGCAGCAGCCCGCGGAGCCAGGCGATGCCCGCCGGGTCCAGCCCGTTGGCGGGCTCGTCGAGCAGCAGCACCTGCGGATCGCCGAGCAGGGCGGCGGCAAGACTGAGGCGCTGCTTCATGCCGAGCGAGAAGCCGCGCACCCGGCGGCCTGCGGCGTCGGCGAGCCCGACCTGGTCCAGGACCGCATCCACCCGCCGGTCGGGCACGTCCGCCGCAGCAGCGAGCACCCGCAGGTGATCCCGGGCCCGTCGCCCCGGATGGAACCCCGTCGCCTCCAGCATGGCGCCCACGATCCGGCGTGGCCGGGGCAGGCTCCGGTAGGCCAGCCCGCCGATCAGCGCCGTGCCCGCGGTCGGCCTGACCAGCCCGAGCGTGGCCCGCAGCGTGGTCGTCTTGCCCGACCCGTTCGGCCCGAGCAGCCCGGTTACCTGGCCGGCCGGAGCCCGGAACGACACCTCCCGCACCGCCGTAACCGGCCCGAACGTCTTGGTCAGCCCACGCACCTCAAGCTCCATCAACCCGTCCCATCTGCGGCTCGTCATGTAGTGAACTTATGTTCATGAATAGACTTTCATGAACCGCTGTTCACCGCAAGCCGCACGGGCTACTGTGCCGGGAGTGCATGCTGGTGTGGTGATGGCTGACGGCGGCGAGACAGCGGCGCGGCTGCGCGCAGAGATGGTCGCGCTCCTGAGGGAGCGGGGCAGCGTTTCCGACTCCAGGGTCATCGCGGCTCTCGAGACGGTGCCCAGGCACGTGTTCGTTCCCGGGTCGGAGCTGGCCGAAGCCTACGATGACCGGGCCATCGTCACGCATCTGCGGGATGGGGTGCCGATCAGTTCGGCTTCCCAGCCTGCCATCGTCGCGATCATGCTCGAGCAGCTCCGGGGCCCGGTCGGCGGTTCCGTTCTGGAGATAGGCGCTGGCACCGGCTACAACGCCGCCCTGCTGGCGATGCTCGTGGGCCCATCGGGTCGGGTCGTCACGGTCGACATCGACCCCGAGGTGGCCGTGGAGGCCCGGGCCCACCTGTCCGAAGCGGGCATCGCGAACGCGACAGTGGTTTGCGGCGACGGCGCCATGGGCCGGGCCGACGGCGCTCCCTACGACGGCATCATCGTCACCGCCGGCGTCGCGGATCTCTCCCCGGCCTGGGTTGCCCAGCTACGCCCAGGGGGGCGGCTTGTGGCCCCGCTGTCGATCCGGGGCGTGCCCCAGTCCGTCGCCCTGACCCGCGCCGACGACGGCCACCTGCGCAGCGTCGCGGCGTGCGATGCCATGTTCATGCCGCTGACCGGCGCCATGGCGAACGCGGACCGGTCACTGCCCGTGCCCGGGCACCAGGGCGTGCGGGTGCATGCGCCGGCGGACACGGCGGCGGACTCCGGCCAGATCGCGGCGGCGCTTGGTGCCCGCGGGCCTGCGGCGGCTATCGGCATCACTACGTCGTCCCGTGAGGTGTTCCTGCGCCTGCGGCGGTGGCTCGCGTTTACCGACCCGGAAGCGGCTCTGCTCAGCTACACCGGATCCAGCGAGGGCGCCGACGCCAGCGGCGTACCGGCGATCCTGGAGGGCACGCGCCGCGGCCTCCTGAGGCGGGCGAGCCCCTGCCTCGTCGGCCCGGGCGGGTTCGCCGCTCTCGAGCGGGCGGCCCCTGCGGTCGCCGCCGAGGGCCCGTCGTGGCGCCGGACGTTCGAGCTGGCGGTGCGCGGATACGGCGAGGCAGGACGGCAGACCGCCAGGCTCACCGAGCTGGCAATTGCCTGGGATGCGGCAGGCCGCCCCGGCGTCGACCGGCTCCAGATCGACGCCTACCCCTCCGGTGTCAGCTCCCCGCCTGAGGCCAACCTGTTCCGCACCACGCACACGACGTTTGTGGTGCGGTTTCGTCCGCCGCCCACCGGACAAAGCTGAACCGCAAGCGGCGCAGGACCGAGAGCTGAACCGCGAGCTCGTCAGGTGCGCGGGCCGGGGCCGACGAGGCCGGTTTCGTAGGCCAGGACCACGGCCTGGACGCGGTCGCGGAGCTGGAGCTTGGCCAGGATGCGGGCGACGTGCGTCTTGACCGTGGCCTCGCTGAGGGTCAGCTGCGCGGCAAGCTCGGCGTTGCTCATGCCTCGGGCCAGCAGCCGGAGCACCTCGAGCTCCCGCGGGGTCAGCCCGGACAGGTCACGGTGCACGGCCACATGGTCCGAGCCCGCGAACCGTTCCACGAGCCTGCGGGTGATCGACGGCGCCAGCAGGGCGTCGCCGGAGCGGACCGTGCGCACCGCGGCGACGAGCTGCTCGGGGGAGACGTCCTTGAGCAGGAAGCCGCTGGCACCGGCGTTGAGCGCGGCGTAGACGTACTGGTCGAAGTCGAACGTGGTGAGGATGATGATCCGGCAGTCCCGGCCGGGCCGGGCGGCGAGGATCTGCCGGGTGGCCTCGAGGCCGTCCATCTCGGGCATCCGGATGTCCATCAGCACCACGTCGGGCCGGTGCTTGAGCACGGCGGCCACGGCCTCCTGGCCGTCCGCGGCCTCGGCCACCACCGGGATGCCGGCCGCGCCCAGGATCATCCGGAAGCCGCTGCGAACCAGCGTCTGGTCGTCCGCGATCACCACCCGAGGCGGGGCCGGTTCGCCGGCCAGCCCGGTGGGGCCGGTCACCGGGCCGGTGGGGCCGGTCACCGGACCGATGGCACGGTCGGCATCAGGTCCGCCGGGATGCGGGCCCGGACCAGCCAGCCGCCGTCCGGCCGCGGCCCCGCCTCCAGTTCGCCGCCGTACACCGCCATCCGCTCGCGCAGGCCGAGCAGGCCCCGCCCGGCGCCCGGGATCGCGGGCCCGGCCGTTCCGCCCGGCCGTCCGGCGTCGGCCACCGCCACCACCAGGTCGCCGTCGCGGTAATCGACGCTGACACTCGTGTTCGGCTTGCCCGCGTGCTTGATCACGTTGGTCAGCGCCTCCTGGACCACCCGGAACGCCGCCAGGTCCAGGCCAGGCGGCAGGCCCAGCGGCAGATCGCCGATGTGCAGATCGACCGGCAGCCCGGCCGCGGTCACCCCGTCGACGAGCGACCGGAGCTGCCCGAGGCCCGGCTGCGGCCGCAGGTCCTGGCCGGCCGGCCCGCAGTCTCCCGCTGCGGTCTGGTCCGCCGCGTCGGCCGGGCCGAGCAGGCCAAGCAGGTGGCGCAGCTCGGTCATGGCGGCCCGCCCGCTGGCCTCCACCGCCAGCATCGCCGACGTGGCCTGGTCCGGGGCCGCGGCGAGCACTTGCCGGGCCGCTCCGGCCTGCACGATCATCACGCTGACGTTGTGCGTCACGACGTCGTGCAGTTCGCTTGCGATGCGTGCCCGCTCCAGGTCGAGCGCGCGTAGCGTGGCTGCCTCGTGCTCGGCCTGCAGCCGGTCCAGCCGCGCCTTCGAGTCACCGGCCTGGCGCCGCCAGACATGCATGGCGTGGCCGGCCACCAGGATCGGCCCGAGCAGCAGCAGCGTCGCGCTGCTGTCCCGCAGTTGCGGGAGCGTGCCGTGCAACGTGCCGGTCACCAGCAGGCCGGCCGCTGGCATGCAGAGCATGGCCGCGCCGTAGAACCGGCTGTACGCAAGCGCGGAATAGGCGGCCACAACCACCACGATCACGGTGACCACGGTTTCCCGGTAACCGGGCGTGGCCACCGCGATGCCCAGGATCAGCCAGAACGTGGTCAGCGGCCAGATCCGCCGCAGCGCGAGCGGAGCCGTGCTCACGACGGCCAGCAGCACCTCCCGCCAGCCGGGCAGGTTCGGGCCCGCGCTTACCAGGATGCCGCGGCCATGGCCGAGCTGCACGAAGGCCGGCGGGAGCGTGTTGGCTCTGCCCAGCATGACCAGCATCGCCGCGGCGGCGACCGCAGCGAGCACGACGTCCGCGCCGATCGCCCGGGCCGTCGGCCGCGCGCGCGGCTCCACCGAGCCGACGAAGGCCGCCACACTGCGCAGCCCACGCCGCGCCCGGTCCAGCCGCTGAGCCAGCTGCCCGGCCAGGCCTGACGCCTGCCACGGGCGCGGCATGCTGATGCCGTTCATCTGATCATTGTGTATCAGCAGCGCCGCGGTGCCGTCCGTCGTGAGGTGTAGCCGGCTACATCGCGCGGAGGATCGGCGGCCAATGATCACACCTGCGCCCGATGCGTTTGCATCCGCTGGCCGACGACCGGGCGGCGGCCACGGGCCTAGGGTCCAGCGCCATGAACGCGATAATCGGGCTCACCGACGTGACGAAACGGTATTCCGGCGACGGCGCGCCAGCAGTGGACGCGGTGAGTCTGCAGGTCACTGCGGGTGAAGCGGTGGCGGTGATGGGGCCGTCGGGCAGCGGGAAGTCGACGCTGCTGAACCTGATCGCGGGGCTGGACCGGCCCACGGCCGGGACGGTGACGGTGGCCGGGCAGCGGATCGACCGGATGAGCGAGACCGGGCTGGCCCGGTTCCGCCGCGCCCAGATCGGGATGGTCTTCCAGTTCTTCAATCTGCTCGACGACCTGACCGTAGCCGACAACGTGCTGCTGCCCGCGCAGCTCGCCGGGCTGTCCCGCCGCCAGGCCCGGCAGCGGACGGGCGAGCTGCTGGCCTCGCTGCGGATCGAGAAGCTCGCCGACGCCTATCCGGGCCGGCTGTCCGGCGGGCAGCGGCAGCGGGTCGCGATCGCCCGCGCCCTGGTGAACTCCCCGGCGGTGCTGCTGGCCGACGAGCCGACGGGGGCGCTGGACACCGCGACCGGCCAGGAGATCGGTGGCCTGCTGGCCGGGCTGAACGCTTCCGGCCAGACCCTGGTGCTGGTAACCCACAACCCCGGCCTGGCCACGGCCTACGCGGGGCGGGTCATCGAGCTCGCCGACGGCCATATCAGCAGCGACACCGGCAGCAACACCGGTGCGGAGGTGCGGCGATGAGGCCGGGGCCGGTGCTGCGCGCGATGCGCGGCGGGCTGACCCGGCGCCGGGTGCAGGCGGCCGTCATCGGCGTCGTGCTGCTGGTGTCCACCGCCGCTTCCGTGCTCGGCCTTGCCCTGGCCGTTGACTCCAACGCGCCGTTCGACCACGCGTTCGCGGCGCAGCGCGGCGCGGACGCGACCGCGACCGTTGACTCGGCGGCGGCCTCTCCGGCCGAGCTGGCGGCGACCAGGCGGCTGCCGCAGGTCACCGCCGCCGCCGGGCCGTTTCCCGAGGCTATGGCCACGCTGCAGCCAGGCGGCCGGAGCGGATGCAGCAATCCGAGTCCGGGCAACCCTTGCTACGGTGCGGGCACCCTACCAACGATGACCCTGGTCGGCCGTGCCTCGCCGGGAGGGCCGGTCGACGACGTCATCCTGCAGTCGGGCCACTGGGCCCAGCGGCCCGGACAGGTGGTCCTGTCCAGCGCCGAGGTCTACCCGAACGGCAACCTGCCCCCCGGCACCGGGCTCGGCACGCAGCTCACGGTCACCGGCGTGGCGGGGACGCCCGCGCTGACCGTCGTCGGCATCGCCACCTCGGTCACCGGCTCGGCGGGCGGCTGGGTGATCCCCGGGCAGATCGCGCCGCTCCGCCCGGCGAAGGCCCCGGCCAGCGCCCAGATGCTGTACCGGTTCCGCAGCGCGGGCTCCGCGGCCGCGGTGCGCGCCGGCGTGGCCGCCGTGACCGCGACCCTGCCCCGGGGCGCGGTGCCCGCCGTGCAGTCATACCTCACGGTCCGGGACCAGGAAGCATCGGGGATAGCGCCGATCGCGCCGTTCCTGGTGGTGTTCGGCCTCACCGGCCTGGTGATGTCGGCGCTGATCGTGATCAACGTCGTCGGCGGGGCCGTGGTCGCCGGCTATCGCAGGATCGGCATCCTGAAGAGCATCGGCTTCACCCCCGGCCAGGTCGTGACCGCGTACGCCGCCCAGGCACTGGCCCCGGCCGCCGCCGGATGCGCGGCCGGGCTGGTGGTCGGGAACCTGCTGGCGGCGCCGCTGCTCGGCAACGCCGCCAACGTGTACGGGGTGGGATCCCTGGGCGTGCCCGGGTGGGTGGACGCGGCGGTGGCGGCGGCGATGTGCTGCCTGGTCGGGCTCGCCGCGGTGGCGTCCGCGCTGCGGGCGGGCCGCCTCAGCGCTGCGGCGGCGATCGCCGCCGGGCGCGCCCCCCGCTCTGGCCGCGGCTACGCCGCGCACCGGCTGCTGGGCCGGATGCGGCTGCCAAGACCGATGACGATCGGGTTCGCCGCGCCGTTCGCCCGGCCCTCGCGCACCGCGTTCATGCTGGTCGTTGTTTTGCTCGGGGCGACCGCCGTCATCCTCACGGTTGGCCTCGGCGGGTCGCTGAGCCATGTCGTGTACGGGCTGTCGCTCGCCAGGACCGAGCAGGTGCGTATCGACTACCTCGGTGGCTTGGGGTCTGGGCCGTCCGGTCCCGGCGCGGGCCAGGGCGCGGGCCCTGTGGCGGGAGCCGCCGGCCCGCTGCCCGTCGGGCAGCCCATGGGCGCCGCCACGCGCAGGATGGTCGCCGCGGCGCTGCGCGCGCAGCCCGGCACGCTGCACTACGTGGCCGAGGCGGACGAGCAGGCCACCGCGTACGGCGTGTCCGGGCCGATCCCGGTGACCGCGTATCTGGGCAGCGCGGGCTGGACCGGCTACGGCATGATCAGCGGGCGCTGGTACAGCGGCCCGGGCCAGGTGGAGGTGCCCGCGTACTTCCTGGCGGTGACCGGCAAGTCGATCGGGGACACCATCACGATCACCTTCAACGGCCGGCCGATCCCGGTGCGGATCGTGGGGGAGATCTTCGACAACTACAACAACGGGCTGGCGATGGTCACCGGCTGGCAGACCCTGGCCAGCGCCGACCCCGGCCTGGCGGCCGTCCGGTACGACGTCGGCCTGCGCCCGGGCACGTCGCCGGCGGGCTACGCACGGCAGGTCGAGGCCGCGCTCGGCCAGGGGTACGTGGCGGGCGTGAACAGCAACAACAAGGGCCTGCCGCTGGTGCTCGGCCTGATCGGCAGCCTGGCGCTGCTGCTGGCGGGCGCGGCCGGGCTTGGCGTCCTCAGCACCGTGCTGCTGCAGACCAGGGAGCGCGCGTACCAGATGGGCGTGTTCCGCGCGGTCGGGATGACGCCGCGGCAGACCATCGCGATGGTGGTCTGCTCGGTCGCCGGGATCGGGCTGGTGGCCGGCCTGGCTGCGATCCCGGCCGGGATCGCGGCGCTGCGGTCCCTGGCGCCGGTCATGGGAGCCGCCGCCGGGACCGGCATGCCACCCAGCTACCTGGATGTCTACGGCGTCGCGGAGCTCGCCGGTCTGGCGCTGGCCGGGGTGGTGATCGCGGTCGCCGGGGCGCTGCTCCCGGCCACGTGGGCCGCCCGGAACACCACCTCGTCGGTGCTCCGCGCCGAGTAAGGCATGGGTCGCTTGTGCCCCGCCTTTCAACGGGTGCTTCCGGGGCGGCGGCTACTGGCGGGCCAGGTTGGGGGCGCCGTCGCGGAGGACGAACTTCTGGATCTTGCCGGTCGCCGTCTTCGGGAGCTCGGTCACGAACGTCACGCCGTGCGGCGCCTTGAAGTGGGCCAGCCGGTCCCTGGTGAACGCGATCAGCTCCGCGTCGGTCGCGCTGGCTCCCTCGCGCAGCACCACGAACGCGTACGGCGCCTCGCCCCACTTCTCGTGCGGCAGGCCGACGATCGCGGCCTCCTGCACCGCCGGGTGCCGCAACAGCGTCCCCTCGACCTCGACCGAGGAAATGTTCTCGCCGCCGCTGATGATCACGTCCTTTATCCGGTCGCGGATCTCGGCGTAGCCGTCGGGGTGCACGACGGCCGCGTCACCGGTGTGGAACCAGCCGTCGCCCATCGCCCGCTTGGTCGCCTCCGGGTCGTTGTAGTAGCCGTCCATCACCACGTTCCCGCGGACGACGATCTCGCCGAGATCCTGCCCGTCGGCGGTCACCTCGCGGCCGTCCGGGTCGACCACCCGCAGCTCGCCGGAGGTGATCAGCTCGACGCCCTGGCGTGCCTTCATTACCGCCCGGTCGCCGGGGGACAGGTCCTCGTGCTCCGGCAGCGGAGCGCACACCAGGATGAACGGCGCGGTCTCGGTGAGGCCGTAGACGTGCGTCACCTCCCAGCCGAACTCCCCTTCCAGCCGCTCGATCGTGGCCGCGGCCGGGGGAGCCCCCGCGGTGACCACGTGCACGCCCGGCGGGACCTCGCCGCGCGTCTCGGCCGGGGCGTTCGCCAGCGAGATCAGCACCGTCGGCGCCGCGGACAGCCACGTCACGTTCTCGTCCCTGATCAGCCGGAACACCTCGGCGGGCTCGACCTTGGGCAGGCAGATGTGGGTCGCGCCGGCCGCGGTAACTGTCCACGTGTAGGTCCAGCCGTTCGCGTGGAACATCGGCAGCGTCCACAGGTAGTGCTCGCCGACCGCGATCGGCAGGTGCAGCAAGGTGCCGATCGTGTTCATGGCGGCGTTCCGGTGAGTGATCATGACACCCTTGGGGCGCGCCGTGGTGCCGCTGGTGTAGTTGATCGTGAGCAGGTCACGCTCGCCGATCTCCGGCCGGGCGAACTCGGGGCTGGCCGCGGCGATCGCGGCCTCGTAGTCGAGCCAGCCATCCCGCGCGCCGCGCAGCGCCACGAAGTGCGTGACGTCCGGCATCTGATCGCGGACGCCGTCCACCGTGTCCAGGTAGTCCTGGTCCACGCAGACCACGCTGGCGCCGGAGTGGTTGACGATGTAGACGAAGTCGTCCGCGGTCAGCCGGTAGTTGACCGGCACGAGCACCGCCCCGATCTGCGGGACCGCGTAGAAGGCCGCCAGCTGCGCGTGGGTGTTCGGTGCGATCGTCGCCACCCGGTCGCCCTGCCCGACGCCGAGCCCCTGCAGCGCCGACGACCACCGGTCGCAACGGTCGAAGAACTGCTCGTAGGTCAGCCGCAGGTCTCCGTCGACCACCCCCACCCTGGCGCCGTGCAGGCGGCGGGTGCGGCGGGCGAAGTCGACAGGCGTCAGGGGTGTTTCCACGGGATACCTCCACTGGCTTCGCGCAGTGGGCGGGCTGCCCCGCCCGGCCGAACGCTAGTCCGTTCCCGATGTTTTCACGAATGCCCGGCTCGTGACCTGGCCGGGTCTGCGGCAGGATGTGTGCATGAAGGACTGGGCGGCTGGCACGGGGCCTACGACGATCCGTCTTCGTTCCTGAGCGTGCGGCTGGGCAAGGTCCGGCAGCGCCTCCCGACCGCGCGCTGTTCACCTTCCGCCGGCAGCCGCGCCCACCTGTCCGTCCCCTGGCTGTGGTGCGCGGGTCAGCGACCGCAGCAGGCTGGTGAGGCCGGCGATGGCCTTCGGGTCGCCGTCGAAGCGCAGGTCGCCGGCCTCCGCGGCGTCAGGAATGGGGCGGATGCCGAGTGCCACGGCGTGGAGAGTGTCAGCGTCGGTGGACAGCATGGCGTCGGGCTGTTCGGCGGTCCCGCGCCGCACCCGGACGAGGCCGGAGGTGCCGTCCACGGTGAAGACATCGGCGCCGACCCGCAGCTCGTACCGGCCGTTCACGGCCATCGGGTCGGCGGCCGCCTGCAGCGCGATCAGCAGGGAGTCCAGGCTCCACCCTGCGTCCTCGGGCAGCGGGGCCTGGGTTCCCCACTGGCCGAGATGCACGATGACGGGCTCGAGGTCGCGCCCCCAGTCGGTTAGTTCGTAGACGCCGACCCGGGCGGGAGGGCCCAGGTCGCGGTGGCGGACGACGCCGCTGCCGGTCAGCTCGCGCAGCCGCTGGCTGATCACGTTCGGGCTGGCCCCGGGCAGCCCGGCCAGCAGATCGTTGAAGCGCTTGGGACCCAGCAGAAGCTCGCGAACGATCAGCAGCGCCCACCGCTCGCCGATGACGTCGAGGCTGCGGGCCACCCCGCACTGGTCGCCATAACTCCGATTCACGCTCCTAGCATAGCATCGCGAAGTTGACATTCCAAAGCTTAACTCCTAACTTAGGAGCATCGCTTCTGAAGGAGGAACCGAGATGGACGTGAAGGACAGGCGCAAGCCCGCCAAACCCGCGGTCGGCAAGACCTCCGAGGGATTCACCCACGAGGAACGAGCCGCGATGAGGGACCGCGCCGAGGAGCTGAAGACGGCCCAGCGCAGCGGCCAGCGTGGGGGCAAGGCGGACGGGGAAAGCGACGTGCTCGCGAAGATCGCCGAGATGACGGGGCAGGATCGCGTCCTGGCCGAGCTGGTCCACGCGATTGTCAGAGCCAGCGCGCCGGGCCTCTCGCCGAGGACCTGGTACGGGATGCCCGCGTACGCCAAGGACGGCAACGTCGTCTGCTTCTTCCAGAGCGCGCAGAAGTTCAAGAGCAGGTACGCGATGCTCGGCTTCAGCGACAAGGCGAACCTCGACGAAGGCGCCATGTGGCCGGTCTACTACGCGCTGACGGAGCCGACCGCCGACGTGGAGGCCAGGATCATCGCGCTGGTCAAGACCGCGGTGGGCTGAGCACACCGCCGCCCCGGCAGCCGGCCGGCCCGAAGGGAACCCCATGCTCGCCGCCGAGTTCCGCGCGGCCGCCTCCTCGGTCATCGCAAGTCCGGTGCTGCGCCGCCTGCTTCCCGTGTTCGCGGTGTCGGCGATCGGCGACGGGATGAGCGCGGTAGGCGTGGCGTGGCTGGCGATCCGGATAACCGCGCCCGCCGACCGCGGCCTGGTGGTGGGCGCGGCGGTCGCCGCCTACTCGCTGCCGGGCGCGGCCGGGGCGGTACTGCTGGCCAGGCCGCTGCGCGGGCTGGCCAGCCGGCACCTGGTCGCTGCCGACGCGGCGCTGCGCGCGGTGACGCTGAGCATGGTCCCGCTGCTGTACGGGCTGGGCGCCTTGCGGGCCGGGTCGTATGTGGCGCTGCTGGCCGTGTCCTCGCTGCTGCATGCCTGGGGCATCTCCGGCCAGTACACGTTGGTCGCCGAGCACCTGCCGCCGCAGTACCGCACGACCGGGAACGCGCTGCTGTCAGGGTTTTCGATGGCCGCCTACGTCATCGGCCCGCTGCTGGCCGGCCTGGCGGTGGCGGTGGCGGGGCCTGCGCTGCCGGTTGCCGCGGACGCCGCGTCCTTCGCGATCCTGGCGGTCGCGGCGGCCACCGTGCGGAATCGCCCAAGGTCCACCGGACCCGCGGATGCCGGCCAGCCGGACCGGGCACGGGGGTTCGCGGCGATCGCCCGCAGCCGCGCGCTGGCCGGCCTGCTCGTCCTGACCGTGGTCTACTTCTTCCTGTACGGGCCGGTCGAGGTAGCCCTGCCGCTATACGTGACCGGACCACTGCACGGCAGCGCCCCGTTGCTCAGCCTGTTCTGGGCTGTGTTCGGGATCGGCGCCACCGCAGGCAGCATTGTCGCGGGACTGACGCGCCGCCTCCCGGTCTGGCCGGTCCTGATGGCAGCGGTCATCGGCTGGGGCGCCGCGCTCGCCCCGCTCGGCCTGCTCGGCCTGCCCGTTCCCGCGCTGGCCTGCTTCGCGGCTGGTGGCCTGGTCTATGCGCCCTACCCGGTCCTGTCGGCCACCTTGTTTCAGCGGGAAAGCCCCCCGGAACTGCTCTCCCAGGTCTTCGCTGCTCGTGGCGCGCTGACCTTGCTCGCGACCCCGCTCGGCGCCGCGCTCGGCGGGCCGCTCGCCGCATGGCTCGGCGCCCAGCACGTCCTGCTGGTCTCGGCAGCGGCAACCGTCGCGTCCGGCCTGGTCGCCACCACGATCCTCATCACGCACCGCCGGAAGCAGACCCGGCCCGAGGCAAAGAGCGCCGCCTTGAGAGCGCAAGCGTGAGGCCTCCATCACGAGGCACGGCACGACGTGCGGCAGTGCCGCACCGGCCTGCGAAACTGGCGCGATGGTACGGATAGACACCGTGGTCATCAACGCGACGGACGCCCGCCGGGCAGCGGAGTTCTGGGGAGGTGCGCTGGGTTACACCCCGCGCAGCGAGGGCTCGCTCACGCTCGTCCCTGTGGACGGCGGCGGTCCCGCCGTGAACCTGGATGAGACCGACCAGATGCATCTCGATCTGCGTGTATCGGACGCGGCCGAGCAGCGGGCCGAGGTCGAGCGGCTGATCGGGCTCGGCGCGCAGCGGGTGCACTGGGAGTACCCCGCCGACGCCAACTTCGTGGTCCTCGCCGACACCGAGGGCAACGTTTTCTGCGTGGTGAACGCCGGCGTCGGCTGAACCCGACGTCGGCTGAACCCGGCGCGAACTGACGGCCGAGACCGCGGCGGCGCGGATCGAGGTCGCCGGCCGTGCCGGATTCCGGCACGTCACCGCCCGGCTCGGCCTTGGCCTGGCCGTCGCCGCTGGCACCGGAGCGCCGGTCCGGCTCGACGGCGCGGTGCTGGACCGGCTGGCCGTTCCCGTGCCCGGTGACGACCCGATCGGCCGGCGGCCTGAGCGCGATGCCGGGGGAGGCCCGCTGTGACCGGCTCAGGCGGGCAGCAGGCCGATCGCCGCCTTGGCCTGCCGCACCTTTTCCCGGCCCAGTTCGCTGGCCCGCGCGGCGCCGGCCCGCAGCACCGACCGGATGTGGTCGGGGTCGCGGGACAGTTCCTGATAGCGGTCGCGGACCGGCGCCATGGTCGCCACCACGGCGTCGGCGACCGCGTGTTTCAGGTCGCCGTACCGGCCGAACTCGCCGCTCAGCTCCTCGGGTTCCTGGCCGGTGCACGCGGCCAGGATGGCCAGCAGGTTCGATACCCCGGGCTTGCTGGCCGGATCGTAGGTCACCTCGCCGTCGGCGTCGGTGACCGCGCGCATCACCTTGCGCCGCAGCACGTCAGGCCCGTCGAGCAGGCGCAGCGAGCCCGCGAGCGACGAGGCCGACTTGCTCATCTTGGCGGTCGGATCGGCGAGGTCCATGATCCTGGCGGCGACCGGCGGGTTGACCGCCTTCGGCAGCGTGAAGGTCGGCCCGTACCGGCTGTTGAACCGGGCGGCCACGTCCCGGGCCAGTTCCACGTGCTGGCTCTGATCCTCGCCGACCGGCACCTCGTCGGTGTCGTAGAGCAGAATGTCGGACGCCATCAGGACCGGGTAGGTCAGCAGCGAGACCCGGACCTGCTCCTGGCGGCGGGCCTTCTCCTTGAACTGGATCATGCGCTGGGCCTCGCCATAGCCCGTGGCGCACTCCAGCAGGTAGTGCAACTCGGAGTGCTCGGGCACATGCGACTGCACCATGAACAAGCACAGGTCCGGATCGGCGCCCGCGGCCAGCAGTAGCGTGGCGAACTCCAGCGTTCGCCGCCGCACGTCGTCGGGCTGGTGGTCGAGCGTCAGCGCGTGCAGGTCGGAAACGAACACCACGGTGTCCGCGATGGCTTGCTCGGCCACGATCGGCCGGATCGCGCCCACATAGTTGCCCAGATGCAGTTCCCCCGACGGGGTGAACCCGGTAAGTCGTCGTGACATTGGTCTTGCTCCCCTGCCTGAGGCCGCCGCCCGGAGCCACACTGACCGCATCAAGACAAAAGAAGACGGCCGCCCAGCCCGGGCAGCCGCGTGTCGATGTGCGCGAATGGACAGTGCCGCCCGGTCAGGGGCGCCACCAGCCGCAGTAGCCATAGGTCATTCGCACGTTGCCATTGTACGACGCGCGTGCCTCAGCTGTCCGCGCGGGCCAGGCGCCTGCACAGGTAGATGATCAGCACGATGAGCACTATGGCGATTGTTCCTGGCACCATCGTGCCGACCCAGTCGAAGCCAGGGTTCGGCGGGAACCCCGCGGGGACGTGCACGCCCTGACGGGCCAGCATTTCCCGGGCGATCTCGCGCTGCTGAGGGCTCAAGCTGGGCCTTAGCGCGCCGGCCAGCGCGGAGAAGGTGAAGACGAAGGCGGCAGCGGCGGATGCGCCGATGGCGATCCGGGTGGTGTGGACGCGATGCGCTCGTGCCTCGGCGGCGGTGCGCGCTGCTTTCTCTTCGACGGCGCGCGCCGCGAGGATGTCGTCCAGCGGCAGGTCCGTGAGCAGCGCCGTCAGTTCCTTCCCGGTGCGGGCATTCAGGGCCTGCCCGGATCGCTCGTCGAATTCGTCGGCCGTAAGCCGGCCGGCCTGGAACGCACCGCTCAGCTCGTGCAGGGCCCGCTCGCGGTCGGCGTCGGACACCCGCAGGTCACCCGAGGGGTATTTCCAGCCAGCTCTGTCCATGATCCGTACTCCTTCGGCGCGCAGTTTCAGCGTAACCCCTGCCCGTAGTGCGTTGCCCGGGCGGCAGAGGACCGCGCCCGTTACTGCACCAGTTGCCCGCATCAACTCATTAGTATAGTGTGCTACGCAACTAGATAAACACCTGGTGGTAGGGCTGGGAGCGCTGATGATCGACTTTCATCTGAACAGCAGGTCCGGCGTCGCGCCGTACCTGCAGCTGATCCGGCAGGTCCGGCAGGCGCTGCAGCTGGGCTTGCTGCGTGAGGGCGATCAGCTTCCGACGGTCAAGGACGTGGCCGGCTCGCTGGCGATCAACCCCAACACCGTGCTCAAGGCCTACCGGTCGCTGGAGTACGAGGGCCTGGCGGCCGCCAAGCCGGGCGTCGGCACGTTCGTGACCAAGACCGTCAGCGACCAATCCGTCGTGGCGCATCAGCGGTTGAGCATGGAGCTGTCGGCGTGGATCGGCCGAGCGCAGCAGGCAGGCCTGGACTTCGAAGACATGGAGGCGCTGTTTCAGCGCGCCGCCAGGGCCGCCGCACAGGAGGAAGCAGTATGAGCAGCACGACCGCGGCGATTGAGGCGCACGGCCTGGGCAAGCGGTACGGGCACCGCTGGGCGCTGGCCGACTGCACGCTGACCATCCCGGCCGGGCACGTGGCCGGGCTCGTGGGCCCGAACGGGGCAGGCAAGACCACCTTGATCAGCCTTGCCACCGGGATGCTGGCACCGACCACCGGCACCATCGAGGTGCTCGGCGGCCTGCCGGCCAGCGGTCCCGGTCAGCTGGCCCGCGTCGGCTACGTCGCGCAGGACACCCCGACCTACGCCGGGCTGAGCGTGGCCGACCACCTCAGGCTCGGCGCACACCTGAACCCGCGCTGGGACGCCGGGCTCGCCCGGCGCCGGATCGAGCAGCTCAGCCTGGACCCCAAGCAGAAGGCGGGCAGGCTGTCCGGCGGTCAGCGCGCCCAGCTCGCGCTCACGCTCGCGCTCGCCAAGCGCCCGGAGCTGCTGATCCTTGACGAGCCGATCGCCAGCCTCGACCCGGTGGCCCGGCGCGAGTTCCTGCAGGTCCTGATGCACGTGACGGCTGAGCAGGAGCTAAGTGTGGTGATGTCCTCGCACCTGGTCGCCGACCTGGAACGGGTCGCCGACTACCTGGTCGTGCTCGTCGCCTCGCGGGTGCGCATCGACGGCGAGGTGGACGACCTGCTCGCCACGCACCACCTGCTCACCGGCCCGCGCCGCGCCGCCGCCACCCTGCCAGCCAGCCAGCAGGTCATCACCGACAGCCACGCCGGCCGGCAGAGCACGTTCCTCGTGCGCAGCAGCGAACCGATCATCGACCCGGCCTGGACGGCTGAAGAGGTCAGCCTGGAGGACCTGGTGCTCGCCTACATGGGGCCCTCTTCCGGATCACCGCAGGAGCAGAGGCTGGAGGTGCACCAATGATCTGGCTGACCTGGCGCCAGTTCCGCCCGCAGGCCATCGCGGCGGTCGGCGCCCTGGCGGCAATGGCAATCGTGCTGGCGGCGACCAGGCCCGGCCTGTCCTCCGGCTACGCCGCCGCCGGACTGTCCGCCTGCCACGCCCACTGCGCCACGGCCGCGAGCATCTTCCTCGACCGGGTCGGCAACTTCGACAAGTTCCTGGACTTCGGCGGCGTCCTCCTCATCATCGTGGCGCCCGTGTTGATGGGCCTGTTCTGGGGCGCGCCGCTGATCGCCCGCGAGGTCGCGGAGGGCACGCACCGGATCGCCTGGAACCAAAGCGTCACGCGCACCCGCTGGACCATCGTCAAGCTCGGCCTGGTCGGCCTCGCCGCCATCTCGACGGCGGGCCTGCTCAGCCTGATGGTGACCTGGTGGGCCAGCCCGATCGACGCAGCATCGCTCGCCGGCGGATCTGCGCAAGCCGGGACCGGAGGGAACGGCGTACACATCACCTTCAACGGGTTCGGGGAGGCCCGGCTTGACCCGGTCATCTTCGACGCGCGGGGGGTGGCGCCGCTCGGCTATGCGGCGCTCGCTTTCGCGCTCGGCGTGACCGTGGGCGTGCTGCTGCGCCGGACTCTGCCCGCGATGGCCCTGACGCTGGTCGCGTTCGTGGCGATCCAGGTCCTGATGCCGAACTTCGTCCGGCCGCACCTGCTCCCGCCCGCCCACTTCACGGCGCCATTGAGCACCCAGCACGGGCAGGTCGGCACCAACGTGGGCACCGGGATAACCGACATCCAGCTCACTGGGTCTTTCGCCAAGCCGGGCGCCTGGGTCCTGTCGGACACGGTCATCACGCCATCGGGAGCGCAGCCGTCAGACATCATCATGACGCCAGCCGGCCCGGAGTTCACGGTGCTGCCCCGGGCATGCACTCCCACGCCCGGGTCTGGCTTCAACCCTGTCCCCTGCCGGGAAACGCTGGCCGCCATGCACCTGCGCCAGGCCGTCACCTATCAGCCTGCCAGCCGGTTCTGGCCGCTGCAGTGGATCGAAACCGGCATCTACCTGCTGCTCACCGCCGGGCTCGGCTGGGTCTGCGTGTGGCAGGTCCGCCGCAGGCGGACGCCATGACCCGGACCCGCCCAGGCCCCCGCTGGCGCTGATCACCGGCAGCGCCGGCGCCCGCCGGGCGGGTCCGGGCGCTGGCCTACCGGATGGCGAAGGTCACCAGCGAGCGGGCGGGGAGGGTGGCGGTCAGCGTTCCGCGGACCACGGGTACCGGTGGCTGGGCCGCGGTGTCGCTGGAGGAGTCGGTCAGATACGGCGTCGCGAGGGCTGCGTTGCGGATGCCGAGGTGGCGCAGCGCGAACGAGACCGTGTCCGGGGTGGTGCCGGTGTTCAGGACCACGATCGCGACCGAGCCGTTCTCGTTCCGGAAACGCGGTGAGCTCGAGGTTCCCGTCAGCCGTCGTGGCTCCGATGCGGACCGCTCCCGGCCCTTCGCCAGGGTGGCACTCCAGCCGGGGCAGGCCCGCCGCGTAACGTTCCGGCTGCACGCGGACCGGACCTCCTTCCATGACCGGTCCGGCACCCGGATCGTGGAGCCCGGCGTGATCGAGGTCGAGGTGGGAGCGTCGTCGGCCGACCCCAGGCTCACCGGCAGCCTGCTGCTGCACGGGCCAGAGCGAGCGGTGGGCCCGGACCGCGCGCTGACCACACCCGTGTCCGTGCAGGACGGCTAGCCCCGCCGAAAACGGATCGGCCGCGCCGGCGTTCCGTCGGTATGCTGCCGACTATGGCTCAGCCACCGGATCTCGAGGCTCGGGAGCAGGACGGCCAGTAACATCGGCCCGGTTTCGACACGTTGCGTGATGATCATGGGCCGAGGTCCCAGAGCAGGCGGTAGTAGCGGGTCCGGTCCGGGTCCGGGTCGATCCCGTAGGCGCTGAGCAGCAGGCCTTCCCACTGCGGGCCGTAGTTCCAGTCCACGCTCCAGGTGGCGACCGCGAGATCGGCCCAGCGGTCAGCCACACCGAGCTGGTCGAAATCGACGTGACCCGAGCAGCGGCCGTCGTCGGTGATCAGGGTGTTGGGCGCGCAGGCGTCGCCGTGGCAGACGACCAGCCGGTCGGCCGGGGGAATATCGGCCAGCCGGTCCAGAGCCTGCTCGATGCTGAGCGACAGGTGCACCGGGTGAAACCCTGTGGAGTCAAGGTGGCCGAGCCCGGCCCGGCGGCGGGCATCGGCCAGCTGATCTTCGGCCATCCACGAGAACGGGCAGGCCGTCACCGGCATGGCCTCGTGCATCGCGCGCAGCCCCTCGCCGATCGCCGCGACCGCGGTGGTCGGCTCCGCGCGCCACCGCTCCGTCACCGCGTTCTGGCCCGGCAGCGCGGAGGTGACCAGCCATGACTCGGTGTCGTCCGCGCCCAGGGCGAGGACCCGGGGCACCGTGATGTAAGGCGCGGCCCATTCGAGCCGGGTGGCTTCCTGGGCCAGGTCGATCCCGCTGCTGGCGGGCGTCCACTTGATGAAGTACCGGCCGGCCGCCCCGGCGACCTCGAACGTTCGGCCGCCGACCGCGTTCTCCCACACCTCGCGGACCGGCCTGCCCGCGGCCAGTTCCGCGACCCGTGGCGGCACCGGCTTTCGGCGCACGGCATCTGGCGACCCGACCCGCCCCGTCCGCTGTTCTTCTGCGTCGCTCATCGGCGCGATCATCTCATCCGGGCACGAAAGACGGGCGCTGCCTCCGGGCCCGGCTCGCTGGCGGCGGGCTCGAGCTCGGCCGTCGGCGGGCCGGTGCGGGCCCAACCGCGGTGACAACGTGACCTCGCACGACGCCGTGCCGGACGAGTGTGATGGGCTCGCTGCCTCGCGCCGGGTGGCCAGGTCCACGATCGCGCACTGGGTAGGGATGGTCAGGGGTCATGCCGCGCCTCGATGCGGGTCGCCAGGTCGAAGACCGTGACGATCTCCCTGGCGTAGTTGTCGATGTCGAACTCCGGCTCCGGGGCCAACCGGGACGGCACGGCGTCGATCGCGGCGCGAACCGCGATTGCCATGACGTGTGGGTCGAAGTCAGGGCGGAGCTGGCCGGCTGTTTGGAAGCCAGACAACAGATGCTCAAGGGCGCGGACCGCATCGACCACGTCGCTATCGCCGTAGAAGAGACGCCGCCCGTCCGCGCTGCGTGCGATCTCGGAGACGGCGACCAGGTCCTTGCGGTTCTCGCGCATGAACGCGAGGTTCGTTTCGATATAGGCCCGCAGCATTCCTGGGCCGGTGGACCCGGCGAGGATCCGTGGACGCATGTAGGCCATGCCCTTCTCGATCACGTCGCGAACGACCTGCTTCATGAGGTCGTCCTTGCCGGTGAAGTGGTAGCTGATGAGGCCTCGGCTGATCCCCAATCTCTCAGCGATGCGGGCGAAGGACGCTCCCGCGTAGCCGAAGTCGGCGATCGTGTCGATCGCCGCCGCCACGATCTGCGCCCGTCGGGCGGTCTCGATGAAGGTCCGTTCCTCGCCGCCGGCCGCGGCTCCTGGCTGCATGACCAACAAACTAGCACGTTGCCCAGCCGGACTGTTACTGTCGAGCTATGTGCGCTACAGAACCGGCGCGGGGCGGCCGCGATGAGAGACGGAGCCTGCCGGGCGACGACGCGACGATGTCCCGCCGGGCACCCGGCCGGCCGGGACATCACGAGGTGTCTGCAGATACCGAAGTGCCGCCGCGGTCCGGCAGCCCTTGGAGACGCCCATGACCCCGCAGCCGGCAATTCAAGTGACCAGTCGCGCTGAACCGATCACGGATGCCTCGACCCTCGATCGCCCGACGGGCGAGTCCGCTCTGGTGGTCGAGCACTTGACCAAGCGGTTCGGCGACCGCACTGCCTTCGATGACGTCTCATTCGAGGTCGGCTACGGCGAGGTGTTCGGCTTCCTCGGTCCGAACGGGGCGGGGAAGACCACGACCGTGCGGACGCTCGGCACGCTGCTAGCGCCGACCTGGGGTCTGCGACAGTGGCCGGCATCGAGTTGCGCCCCGGGAACGGGCCGGCCATCCGGTCGCGGATCTCGATCATGCCGGAGTCCCCGGGGTTGTACCTGCGTCTGACGGTGATGGAGAATCTCCAGTGCTTCGCCGGGCTCTACGAGCTGGACGGCGTTCGCGGCCGCATCGAACGGGCGCTGCGGGCGGTCAACCTCGAAGACCGTGCCGGCGATCAGTGCAGAGCACTGTCGAAGGGCCTGCGTCAGCGCGTGGCCTTGGCGCGAGCGCTGCTCAACGACCCCGCCGTGCTGTTTCTCGACGAGCCAACCTCGGGTCTCGACCCCGTGGCGAGCCGCGAAGTGCACGGACTGATCGCCTCGCTCCGGGAGCGGGGCGTGACCATCTTCCTGACCACCCACCGGCTGGAGGAGGCCGAGCGGCTCTGCCACCGAGTGGCGATCCTGAACACGACCTTGCGACTGATCGGCCGGCCCGACGAACTGCGCGACCAGCTGTTCAGCCGATCTCTGGACGTGCGGCTCCGCTCGCCGCTGGACGATGCGAACGCCGTGCTCGGCGCTCTGTCCGGGGTCGAAGGATGGAAGCAGGCGCCGTCCGGCTACACCCTCGCCGTCTCAGACCCCGAGATCGCCGCCCCGCAGGCAGCGCGGGCACTGGTCGGCGCCGGTGCCGACATTCTGTCGATCGCCGAGTCCCGTCACTCTCTGGAGGACGTCTATCTCGAACTGATCGATGAGGACGTGGAAGCGAGGCGACGGTGAGCTTTAGCTGGACCCGCGTCAGGGCGATCTCCGTCAAGGAACTGCGGGACTATCGCCGCAACCGTTTCGTGGTCGGCACGATGACGGTGTTGCCGCTGCTGTTCGTGATCCTGCCGTTGATCCAGGTGTTCGATGCCTATGCGCACGTGGACAGCAGCAACCTCAACCGGCACGTCGGGCTCTCGATGCTGTACATGCTGTTGATCCCGGCGTTCCTGCCCTCCACTCTGTCCGCCTACTCGGTGGTTGGAGAGCGCGAGCAGGGGACGCTGGAACCTGTCTTGATCACCCCGATCCGCCGCGAGGAGTTCCTCGTCGGCAAGGCGCTCGCCGCCTTCGTTCCGACGCTCGTCCTCGCCTACGTGGTCTTTGGCATCTTCCTCGCCGCTGCGTCCCTGTTTGCTCATCCGGTGATCGCCTCGGCGATCTACTCAGGCACGCACGTGCTGCTTCAACTGCTGTTCACCCCATTGCTCGCGGGCTGGGGGATCTGGGTCGGGATCGCGGTCTCTGCCCGCTCCGCTGATGTGCGCGTCGCCCAGCAGTTGAGCATCCTGGGCACCCTGCCGCTGCTAGGCATCCTCGCGCTGATGTCCCTGAACGTCATCACCGTGTCGGCCGGCCTCGCGGTCGGGCTCGCCGCCGTGCTGCTGGCCATCGACCTGCTTGCCTGGCGTGCAGTAGCGGCGATGTTCGATCGCGAACGACTCATCACCGGAAGAAGCGCTTAACGCCAGCGCCGGGCTTTAGCCCCTCTGATCCAAAGAGAATAAGGAGGCCAGAATGTCACCCACTGTCATACTGGAACGAGAGACCACCTACGTCGCGGAGCTTCGCCGCAAGCCGTTTCGCGTCATTCTGGACGGCAACCCGGCCGGATCGATCGACCGGAACCAGACCGTCGAACTACCAGTAGAGCCCGGCCCGCACACGCTTCAAGTCAGAACCGGCCGATACTCGAGCCAGGCGCGGTCCTTCGACGCCGCGGACGGCACGAACATCCGCTTCCGCTGCAACGGAGCTATCCTCTGGCCCCAATACGTCGCGTCACTCTTCGTGCCCACGATCGGCCTCAAGCTCAAACGCGAGTAGCTACCGGTCGGCCAGATCCCGCAGCCAGACCCTTCCCGTGCGCGCCAGCGGGAGAGATGCCGGGCCGCTCGTCGTCGGCGGGTTCGTGCGCAGTGAGGCGACCTTGGTGACCGATGTCAACGCGGCCTTCCGTGCCGCGGGCGCCACGCGCGTGCAAGCGGTCGCCCGGTATGGTCGTTAGCATTCAGGTCTGCGGCGGCAGGCTGCTGATGTGACTTCCAGCGTTGTGTGGCGTTTCCCGGATTTACCTGGTGTGTCCGCTGGCTCGGACCGCTCGCGGTCTTGTGCCGGGCCACGTTAGTTGGCACTTGGCCAAGATTGCTGGCTCCGAGCCACTCCCGGCCCCGAGCTCATTGTGACACCCAGCTATAGATGGCGGTCCCCCAAGTGCACTTGGCGGCTGCATCGGAACATGCAGGTCAGATCACCGATTCTGTACCAGGCCGCCAAGTAGAGCTGGGACATTCCGCCATCTGCAGCTGGTGATTCAGGCGAATGCCGAGGTCGCGGCGGTCATCGTTCGCCATATAAAGCTGGCGGTCACACTCATCTTGCGGAGGACCCGGGCTACCCACGAGACTGCAGACATGACGGCTGAGTCGGGGCCAGAGGGTACTGCTTCCGGGCGCGACACAACGTCCGAGCTGCGGGCGTCTGATCGGGATCGAGATCAGGTCGTGGAGATCCTGCAGGTTGCCGCGGGCGACGGTCGACTGTCCCTGACCGAGCTGGATGAGCGCTTGGACGCTGCGTTGTCTGCCCGTACCATCGGGGAGCTGAAGGGGCTGACCGCCGACCTCCCCTTGGAGGGAATGCCTCCGCAAGCCAGGGACCTTATCCGGATCGACCAGCGTTTCGGCCATGTCACACGCACCGGCCGCTGGCTGGTTCCGCGCCGCATGGAGATCCTGCTGATGTTCTGCGAAGCGAAGCTCGACTTCACCGACGCTCTCGTTACCCACAACACCCTGGACATCGATGTCGACCTGCGAATCGGGGGAAACCTGACCCTGGTGACCAGGCCGGGGATCCTCGTCGACACGGACGGCCTGACGCGCAGCAGAGGCGACATCAAGATCCGCCCCGCATCCGACCCCGGCGCCCCGGTTATCCTGCGTGTGCACCTGACAGGGCAGTCTCGCGGAGGCGACATCACCGCTCGCCCCCCGCGGCGGAAGGTCTCAGAGTCGCTACGCCGCGAGCCACGGAGTATCGACAGTTGAGTCGGGGATTGGAGGCGGAGTATCTGCCACCGCGCCAGTCCCGACCGGCACCGGACGCGATGCCAGTGCGAACAACCGTGGCAGTTTGCCGCTGGTGCTAAGAATCTTGGCCGCACGGTGCCAACCCGGCGGGCCGCCAAGACACGGTGACCTGCGGGTCCGGCCGCGGCAGGCCATGTGCGGGCCCGCCGGACGTGCCCGGCTGCCAAACAGAGCACCCGGTGCCGGACACGACGCCTACCCCCACACAGGCCCGACCGCATCATCTCGACACAAACATCAACCACGCCGGGGCCGTGGCTTCAGGGTGAGTTCGCGCGGCTCGGCCTGCGCCGCAGTTCGACGACCCCGGGCGGCGGGCACCCCAGGTGCCAGCAGTACCACCGCCGTCAGGTGCGGTCAGCTTCCCTGCACCGGTATTGCCGCGCTGTCAATTACAATTAATTATAGCATCGTTTCTATTAAGAATCTCTTGTTTGACATAGCGAATCCGAGAGTGCATTCTGCACGGGCAGCTATTCGCGCGCATTGCGGGGAAGGGATTCTTTTATGGGTCAGGGGCGGGTTACGGTGGCGGACGCGGGAACCTGGAAGCTCGGCGACCTGGTGGTAAACCGGCTCGGGTTCGGCGCGATGCGCCTGCCGCAGACCGGCCCGGCGCTGATACCGGACGCCGTGCCGCGCGACCGCGACCAGGCGATCGCGGTGCTGCGCCGCGCGGTCGAGCTCGGGGTCAATCACATCGACACCGCCGCGTTCTACTTCTCCCCGCTCCGGTCGGCCAACGAGCTGATCAACTCGGCGCTGGCGCCCTACCCGGACGACCTGGTTATCGTCACCAAGGTCGGGCCGGGCCGGGGTCCGTGGGGGGAGTGGACCGACCGGGCCAGGCCCGACCAGCTCCGCGGCCAGGTCGAGGAGAACCTGCGCCAGCTCGGGCGTGACCATCTCGACGTGGTGAACCTGCGCGTGCAGGCGGGCATGACGTCGATCGCGGAGCACGTCGGCGCGCTCGCCGAACTGCGCCGGGCCGGGCTGATCCGGCACCTGGGTGTCTCCGGCGTGACGCCGCAGATGCTTGCCGAGGCGCAGGCCATCGCGCCGGTGGTCTGCGTGCAGAACCGCTACGGCATCGGCGCGAGCAGCCCGGAACACGAGTTCGTGGAGGCCTGCGGGCGCCTCGGCGTCGCGTTCGTGCCCTTCTTCACGATCGCCGGTGAAGGCCGGGGCGCGGGTGCTATCGGCACCGAGAACGCCGACGTGCTCGCGGTCGCGCGGGCACACGGGGCCACGGCGGCGCAGGTCCGGCTGGCCTGGGCGCTGCAGCGCGGGCCGCACGTACTGGTCATACCGGGCACCGGCGATCCCGATCACCTGGCCGCCAACGTGGCGGCCGCCGCACTGCGGCTCGCCGACGACGAGATGACCCGCCTCTCCTCCGTGCGGAGCGCCTAGAGTTCAGACGCCAGCAGCAGAGGACAGCCAGGCATGGACTCCGGCCGGGCAGTCAGAGCCTGCGTGGAGGGACCGGTTCGTCGTGGTAGCCACCGTCGGGGGATGGCTCCACCCACCAGGCCTGGGCGCCGGGCCGCATGGCGACGGCTTCATGCAGTTCGGTGCCGACGTAATGCAGACCGACGCCGTCCTCGGTGGCGTACCCGGCCGGGAGTTCGCCTTTGGCTACATACTCGCGGTAGACGCGGCGCCGGGGCTGGTCGTCGAGCGAGTCATGAACCCCGTTGCTGTAGGGCAGGAAACCCAGGCCGTCGGTGAACACGGCCAGGGAGTCGCCGAATGAGTCGGTCGGACCGCCGCGGTGCCAGCACAGGCTGCCAGCGCTCCACCCCGCGAGAACCACCCCCCTCTCCCAGCATTCCCGCATGACGGGGGCCAGGCGGTGCGCCTGCCACACTGCCATCAGGTTCACCACGCTGCCGCCCCCTACCAGCAGGACGTCCTGCCCTATCAGATGCGTCCCGACATCGGGAACGCTGGGCTTGGTGAACAGCGTGAGCACGCTGAAGTCGACATCCCCGCGGCCGGCGAAAACCTCGGTCACCGCTGCTATGGCGGACGGAGAATCACCGGCGGCCGTGGGAATGAAGCAGACCCGTTTCTTCCCGTCGCCGGCGGCGAGACTCACCGCATACTCAAGGAACGCCGGGTCACGCTTTTCATCTGGGAGGCGGTTCAGGACTCCGGAGAAAGCGAACACCTGTCTCGGCTTGACGGGCACCTTTGCAGCCTAACGAGCCTTACGCTCAGGGTTACGGGGTTCTGCGGGCTGCTGCGGCGTGCGGTACCTGATAGGGCATGAGGTATCGCTTCCCGATGGCGCGGTGGCGGTCAGCCGGACGGGGTGACGATGCCGTACTCGTGGATCTTCCGGTAGATCGTCGCTCGCGACATGCCGAGCGACTGGGCCGCCTTGACCTTGTTGCCGGCGGAGTCGAGCAGGCTCTGCACGATCGCATCGCGTTCCATCGACTCCAGTGGGCTGAGCAGCCGGCGGCTGACCGTCCAGCACTCCGGCGGCAGGTCGGCCGCCCGGATGGTGCCCGCCCGCCGGTGCTGGACCACGCGCCTGAGTACCTGCCACAGCTGCTCGGTGTTGCCCGGCCAGCTCGACCGCATCAGGATCTGCATCGCCTCGGGCGAGCACGTGAGCCGGGGATGCTGGTTGAGCTTCGTGAGCAGGAATGGCACCAGGTCGTGCAGGTCCTCGATGTGATGCCGCAGCGGCGGCAGCTCCACGGTGCTCGGGAAGAACCGGAGCAGCCCGGCCAGGTCGCCCCTGGCCGGGCCGTGGGCCAGGGTGACCACGACCCACAGCTCGTCTTGCCGGCCAGCGGTGCGGGTCTCCTGCAGCGCGGTCGACAGCGCATGCAGCCGTTTCGGGCTCAGCCGGTCGACGTGCCTGATGACCAGGCAGCCGGATCCCGTCAGCAGCTCCCGGCGCGCCGTCACCTGCCAGTCCTGGTCGGCCGCGTCGGCGGCGTCGAGCACATGGAACCGGCCGGCCGGGTTCCGGCGCTGGTGCACGGCACGGACCGCGGCCAGCTTGCCGACCCCTGGCTCGCCCTCGACGGCCAGCCACTCGCCGGAGTCGTGAATCTTTTCCACCTGGTGGCATCCGCGCAGCCACAGCGTTCCGGAGCCGACCAGGCCGGGCAGGATCATCCGGGCCTGCGGTCCGGCCGGGCCGGCCGGCCTGCTGCCGGACTCGACCAGCTTCACGTGCACGACGCCGCCGGCCAGCCGGTCCTCGCCGTGCAACGGCCGGCAGTACATCCGGGCGCGGGATCCGGTGGGCAGCTCCAGCTCAACGGCGGCGGAGTGGCGGCTGGCCAGCGCCTCGGTGGCCTGCCCGAGCAGCACCGCCTGGTCGCCGGGATCGAGCGCCTGCCGGGCGTACTCGTTCATCATCACCACGTCGTGGTTGAGCGCAAGCACGATCCCCGCGCTGTGCCGGCACGCCCGCAGGTACTCCTGCAGCAGCTCAAACTCCCGGGCGTTGCTGTCGGTAAGCAGCGCCTGGGTGATCTGGTCGGCCGTCGTCTTGGCGAGGGTGATCAGCAGCGGGTCGGCGTCCTTGCGCCAGCAGGTCAGGTCGACCGCGCCGAGCGTCTTGCCGGAGACCGGGTGCCGGATCGGGACCCCGGCACAGGCGAGGTCCTCCAGGTTCTCGGCGTAGTGCTCGTGGCCGAACACGTGCATGGGACGGCCGCCCTCCAGCGCCGTGCCGATGCCGTTGGTGCCCACGGACTCCTCCGAGTAGCTGAACCCGGGCGCCAGCTTCACGCTGTCGAGGTGCCGGTCGAGATCGTGGTCAGCCACCAGCCGGGTCAGCACAATCCCGGCCGCGTCGGTGAGGATCACGCTGATCGGCTGGCCCTCCAGATGCTCGCGCAGGTGCTGCAGCACCGGCAGGGCACTACGGGTCAGCGGGGTGTCCAGGTCGGGGTCGCCCAGGAAGGTCAGGTCGATCCGGTCGGCCGCCACGTTCCACCGCCGGGAGCGCCACCACGAGGCCAGAATCGTGTCGCGCACCCGATGAGGGTCCACCGGCTCGGCAGTCAGGAATCGCTCCCGGGTCTCAGCCAGCCGGTCGCCATCGGTCAGGGTCGGCGGGCGCGCTGCTGCAGGCGACATGGCCCTCCTGCCTCCCGGTGCTCTCGCGGGTGGCGGACTGGGCCCGCGGGGTCGTCCGAGGTGTGGTCGTAGCTACCAAGGTAACAACGCCGTAACAAACAGGTGTCTCAAGTTGAGACCGCCGATTCGCGGCCAGCTCCAACGGTCTCGGGGTAGGAGGTACCCCATGGACCGACCGGACGAACCAACCCGCGAGACCTTCAATCCGTGGAGCATCGTCAATCTCGTGTTCCACCACCTGGCCGAGCAGGGGCTGCATCCCGTCCTCGGGGAAGCAGGGGACCCGGGCGCGCCCGCCGCGGAACTGCTGCGGTCGCTTGGCATCCAGCCGGCCGCCGAGGGAAACCTGCAGATCTCGCGCGACGTCCGCCAGCACCTCGCGGAGATCCGCAGCGCCGTGTTCGGGGACGACTGACGCGCAGCTGCGCCGCCGCTGGTGGGTTCTGTCTCATGTTGAGAACCTCGGCGGGCCAGCCACGAGGTGTGATGCAGGTCACCGGCAGTTTCGGCCGTGCGGAGCTAGTGCGCCCGGCGGCGCCCTCAGGCGGCGAGGCCAGCGGACACGAACACGGAGGCAGGCAGGCTGTCTCAGTCGGCCCGAGCAGGAAGGGGTGACCATGAGTCGCCAGAGCGTGGCAAAGGCCCACCAGAAGATCCAGGAACTCGCCTGGGAACCGCTCTACCACGAGCCGGTGTCACAGTACGGAACTGACTACACGTTCCAGAAGGCGCAGAAGAAGGACCCGCTCAAGCAGGTCCTGCGGTCCTACTTCCCGATGCAGGAGGAGAAGGACCACCGCGTCTACGGCGCCTCCGACGGCGCAATCCGCGGCAACATGTTCCGCCAGGTCCAAGAGCGGTGGCTGGAGTGGCAGAAGCTGTTCCTGTCCATCATTCCGCTGCCCGAGATCTCGGCGGCGCGGGCGATGCCGCTGCTGTTCCGCACGGTGCCCAACCCGGAGCTGCACAACGGCCAGGCGATCCAGATGATCGACGAGGTCCGGCACTCGACGATCCAGCAGAACCTCAAGCGCCTGTACATGAACAACTACATCGACCCCGCGGGCTTCAACTCGAGCCTGCGCAACTTCCAGAACGACTACTGCGGCACGATCGGCCGGCAGTTCGCCGAGGGGTTCATCACCGGTGACGCGATCACCGCGGCGAGCATCTACCTGACGATCGTGGCCGAGACGGCGTTCACCAACACGCTGTTCGTTGCCATGCCGGCCGAGGCGGCGGCCAACGGCGACTACCTGCTGCCGACGGTGTTCCACTCGGTGCAGTCCGACGAGTCGCGGCACATCAGCAACGGGTACGCCACGCTGCTGATGGCCCTGGCCGACGAGGGCAACCACCAGCTGCTCGAGCGCGACCTGCGCTACGCGTGGTGGAACAACCACCGGGTGGTCGACGCAGCCATCGGCACGTTCATCGAGTACGGCACGAAGGACCGCCGCAAGGACCGCGAGTCCTACGCGGAGATGTGGCGGCGGTGGATCTACGACGACTACTACCGCAGCTACCTGGTGCCGCTGGAGAAGTACGGGCTGGTCATCCCGCACGACCTCATCGAGGAGGCGTGGAACCAGATCTGGAACAAGGGCTACGTGCACGAGGTAGCCCAGTTCTTCGCCACCGGCTGGCTGGCGAACTACTGGCGGATCGACCCGATGACCGACAAGGACTTCGAGTGGTTCGAGTACAAGTACCCGGGCTGGTATGACCGGTACGGCAAGTGGTGGGAGAACTACAACCGGCTGTCGACCCCGAACGGGCACCACCCGATCGTCGCTGAGGACGTCGACTACCAGTACCCGCACCGCTGCTGGACCTGTATGGTGCCCTGCCTGGTCCGCGAGGACATGACCATGGCCGAGGTCGACGGGCAGTGGCGCACCTATTGCCACAAGGAATGCCAGTGGACCGACGAGGTGGCCTTCCGTCCCACCTACCAGGGCCGGGAGACCCCGAACATGGGCCAGCTCATCGGCAAGCGGGAGTGGGAGACCCTGTACCACGGCTGGAACTGGGCCGACGTGGTGTCGGACATGGGCTACGTGCGTGACGACGGCAAGACGATGGTCGCGCAGCCGCACCTGAACCTGGACGACCCCAAGAAGCTGTGGACGCTCGACCACCTGCGCCGGATGGGCGAGGTGCAGAGCCCGAACGTGCTGCTGAACGCGATGACGGCCGACGAGCGCGCAGCGTTCCACGCCAACTACATCCGCGGTGGCCCTGCTGGCCGGCCCGCGCCCGCGGACGCCTGAGCAGTGGCCGAGCAGGCACGCCGGTAGTCCACCGAGCGAGCAGGAAGGAGGGCCGGAGGTTCGGCCTGCGGTCCTCTTTCCTGCCTCCATCCCAGTACAGCCCGCGAGGGAGCCATGACCGATAAGCATGTTGTCCGGTTCGAGCCGGTCGGCATCGAGATCGAGGTCGGTGAGGACCAGACGATCCTGCGCGCCGCGGCCGAGCAGGGGATCATGCTCATGCACGGCTGCAAGGAGGGCCAGTGCTCCGCCTGCAAGTCGTTCGTGCTTGACGGCGAAGACATCGAGCTGGACAGGTACTCCACCTTCGCGCTGCCCGACTACGAGCGCGAGGAGGGCTTCACCCTGCTGTGCCGGGCGCACCCCTACGAGGACGTGACGATCGAGCTCCTCAACTACGACGAGGACATGATCAGGTCCGGGCTGCCGATCGTGCAGGCCGTGGCGGAGGTCGTGTCCAAGGAGCCGGTCACGCACGACCTGCGGCACCTGGTGCTGCGCCTGGTGGAGCCCAAGGAGCTGAGGTTCTTCCCGGGCCAGTACGTGGACATCGCCATTCCAGGAACGGACGCCACCCGGTCGTTCTCGATGGCGAACACCTCAAGCCGGGACAGCGGTCAGCTCGAGTTCGTCATCAAGGTCTACCCGGACGGGCTGTTTTCGCATTTCCTCGACGCCGAGCTGGCGGTCGGCGACCGGCTGGACCTGACCGGGCCGTTCGGGGTGTTCACCCTGCGCGAGGGCTACGACTCAGACCTGGTGCTCGTCGGCGGCGGGGCCGGGATGGCGCCGATCCTGTCGCTGCTGCGCTCTATGGCCGAGAAGGGCATCGAGCGCAAGGCCACCTACTACTACGGCGCACGGGGCCGCAGGGACCTGTGCTTCGAAGAGGAGCTGCGCGCACTGGAAAGGGCTCTGCCTGGCTTCAGGTATGTGCCCGCGCTGTCCGAGCCCGCGGCGGATGACGGGTGGGACGGCGAGATCGGCCTGATCACCGACGTGGTGAAGCGGCATGAGGCCGGCCTCAAGGGCGCACATGCCTACGTCTGCGGGCCGCCGCCGATGGTGGAGGCCGCGATGCCGCTGCTCGGCACGCTGGGCGTGGAGGAGAAACGCATCTACTACGACAAATTCACCACCACAGGTGACCCTGACGAGGAATGAAGGGCTATCGACTCATAGACGCCAGCTCCGCTGGCGCCCGGTGGAGACATCGGCCGGATCTTGCGAAGGTGAAGGAAGACCATGACCACTACAGAACGCGACCTCCCGAAGCCGGTCTTTACCGATGCCGAAGCTGGCGCCAAGGAATTCCCGGATTCGACCGCCCGCAGGTTCAACTACTACACCCCGGCCAAGCGCAAGCAGACCCACTACGAGGACGTGACCGTCGAGGTCCAGCCCGACCCGCGGCACTACCTCGCCCAGGGCTGGCTGTACGGGTTCTCCGACGGCAGGGGCGGTTACCCGCTGGACTGGACTGTCCTCAAGGCCTGGGGGTCGGACCGGCCCGAGCCGGAACGTTTCCCGGGATCGGGCGGCAAGGGCTACGACTGGCCGGCCCACGGCTGGCACGAGTTCCGCGACCCGAACGAGGAGTGGGAGCTCACTCTCTACCGCTACAACGCTAACGTCGTGCGGCAGCTCAACCAGAACATCGACAACGCCAGGCAGTCGAAGGCGTTCGAGCAGTGGAACCGGAACTGGGTCCGCTTCGTCGAGCGGAACGTCGGGGCCTGGATGCATGTCGACCACGGCCTCGGGCTGTACCTCTACGCCAACGCCAACCGCCGGGCTCCCACGAACATGCACAACAACGCGATCTCGGTGAACAGCATGCACCGGATCCGGTCGGCGCAGGACCTGGCCCTGTACAACCTGACGCTGACCGAGGAGATCGACGGGTTCGACGGCGCGGCGCACATCGAGACCTGGAACAGCGACCCGGCGTGGCAGGGGGTGCGGGAGACCGCCGAGCAGCTCACCGGGATCGACGACTGGTGCGAGGCGATCTTCGCCGCGAACGTGGTCTTCGAGCCGCTGGTGGGCGAGCTGTTCCGCAGCCAGCTGGTGCAGCATGCGGCACCACGCAATGGCGACTTTGTCACCCCCACGGTCGTCGGCGCGGAGGAGTACGACTTCGCCGAGCGGGACCTGCGGTACACCACGGCGATGTTCCACCTGCTGACCCACGACCGCGAGTTCGCCGACCACAACAATGCGATCCTGCAGCAGTGGCTGTCGGCCTGGGTGCCGCGCGCCATCTCGGCCGCCAGGACCCTGCAGCCGATCTGGTCCCAGCCCGACGCGAAGCCGCCTCGCTTCGAGGACGGCCTGGACGCGGCGAAGAGCCGTTTCAGCGGAATCCTGTCCGACCTTGGCCTGGAAACACCGAAGGAGTTGGCACAGTGACCACGTTCACGACAACGGAAAGCCCGTACAAGTCCGACCACACGGCGTCCAACATGTGCGGCTTCACGCTCATGAACAATCAGGTCGGCGTGGTCGTGGCCGAGGTCATGAGTACCAAGCCCAACGTGCGGGTGATGCCGCTGCCGTCGATGATCCGGGTCGACGCGCTCCGGCGCATGGACGTCATCTACGACGAGATTTCCGAGGCGCTGGGGGAGGAACCCGGCTTCTTCGACGCGGCCGAGTTCGAGGAGAACATGTCCACGCACTACGGCCGCATGATCCACGAGGACGACCGGACGATCATGTTCGCGAACCCCGAGGACGCGGCGGAATACATCGGATTCGACCTGACGGCCGGGTAGGCCTTGCGGTTGCCGGGCCCAGCGGCTGTGCTAGAGATGCTGGCCGCCGGGCCCGCAGCTGTCCGGCTAGCGGAGCGGTAAGAGCATCATATTTCGGCCCGTAAGGAGGCATTAATGTACGAAAAGGATGGCGAGAAGTACTTCGTTGTCGATAGCCATATGCATTACTGGAACGCCGCTCCGGACAATTGGGTGCCTGGAGCCGAGCAGTACGCCAAGGGCTGGATCGAGTGCTTCCACGCCTACCAGGGGCTCGGGCCGCCGGAGACCCACTGGAGCATCGAGCATTTCCAGAAGTACTCCGAGGACGACCTGATGAAGGACGTCTTCGAGGACGGGCACGTCGACGTGGCGGTATTCCAGCCCACCTACCTGCTCGAGTGGTACAAGGAAGGCTTCAACACCACCGAACGCAACGCCACGATGGGGGAGAAGCACCCGGGCAAGTTCATCTACAACACCCGGTTTGACCCCCGCGACGGTGACATGGGACTGAAGCAGCTCCGCCAGGACGTCGAGCGCTACGGGTCGAAGGGCGTCAAGCTCTACACCGCCGAGTGGAACAACGGCTCGCGCGGCTACAAGCTGAGCGACCCTGCAGCGTACCGGTTCCTGGAGGCCGCCCAAGAGCTCGGCATCAAGAACATCCACGTCCACAAGGGCCCGACGATCTGGCCACTGGACAAGGACGCATTCGACGTAGCCGACGTCGACCACGCGGCCACCGATTTCCAGGGTCTGAACTTCATCGTCGAGCACGTCGGGCTGCCGCGGATCGAGGACTTCTGCTTCATGGCGACGCAGGAGCCCAACGTCTACGCGGGCCTGTCGGTGGTCATCGGCGGCCTCATGTACGCGCGGCCGAAGTTCTTTGCCAAGGTCATGGGCGAGCTGCTGTTCTGGGTCGGCGAGGACAAGATGACGTTCGGCAGCGACTACGGCATCTGGGAGCCGAAGTGGCAGGTCGAGGGCTTCGTGGACTGGGACTACCCCAGCGACGAGTTCTCCGACTACCCGAGGCTCGGCACCGCGGGGAAGAAGAAGATCCTCGGCCTGAACGCGGCGAAGCTCTACGACATCGAGGTGCCGGCGGAACTCCAGCTGTCGGCCGACGCGGGGGAGCCGGCCGCGCGGGACGATGCTGCGCTGGTTGATGACTAAAGGGATGACTGCCTCAGCTGGCAGCGATGTGCGGTCCGCGACGGCCGGCCTGCCGGCCCGAGCGGACCGCAGCGGCAGGTCCGGCGGGTCGCCCCCGCGCGAGAACGTGCTGCTTGCAGCGCTGCAAACCGTGCGCGACCCGGAGCTGGACGAGCCCATCACCTCGCTGGGCTTCGTGACCTTGTGCACGGTCTCCGGGGATGGTGACGCACAGGTCAGGCTGCGGCTGCCGACGTACTTCTGCGCGCCCAACTTCGCGTTCCTGATGGTCGCGGACGCGTACGACGCCGTCAGCGCGCTGCCCGGGGTGCGGCGCACCGAGGTGGTGCTCGAGGACCACTTCGCCTCGGACGCGATCAACGGCGGCGTGGCCGCGCAGTCGGGTTTTGCGCAATCGTTCGACGGCGAGGCGGTCAGCGAGCTGCACGGCCTGCGCGCCGATTTCCTGCGCAAGGCGGTCATGGCCGGCACCGACCAGGTGTGCCGGCCGCTGCTGGCAGGCGGCGCCAATCCGGCCCGCCTGCTGGAACTGACGCTGGGCGACCTGCCGCCATCCCGGCCGCTGCGGCGGCTGCGCGAGCGGCGGGCCGAGCTAGGGCTGCCGGCCGGCGATGATGCCCCGCTGATAATCGACCCGGTGACCGGCGAGCGGGTCAGCGAACAGGCGGTGCCGCTGCACCTGCGGCGCGCGCGCGTCACCCGGATCAGCATCGAGGCGAACGGCGGCATCTGCCGTGGCATGCTGCGGCATCGGTATGACTCTCCAGGACTAGGCGAGGAGGAACAGCAGTGAAGGCCGTTCGACTGCACGAGTTTCACAAGCCGCCGGTGGTGGACGAGGTGCCCGAGCCCACGATCAGCGGCCCGCTCGACGTGATCGTCAAGATCGGCGGCGCCGGGGTCTGCCGCACCGACCTGCACATCATGGAGGGCCAGTGGGACGCGGCCATGCACACCCCGCTGCCCTACATCCTCGGTCACGAGAACGCGGGCTGGGTGCACGAGGTCGGCCCAGGCGTCACCAACGTGGCCGTCGGGGACACGGTCATCCTGCATCCGCTGGTCACCTGCGGGCTGTGCCGGGCTTGCCGTGCGGGCGACGACATGCACTGCGTGAACAGTGAGTTCCCCGGCCTGTCCCGCGACGGCGGGATGGCCGAGTACCTGCTCACCTCGGCGCGGGCCTGCATCAAGCTCGACCCGAAGACCCAGCCACAGGACGTCGCGGCGCTGGCCGACGCCGGGATCACCGCCTACCACGCCGTGCGCAAGGCGATCCCGCTGCTGTACCCGGGGACCATGTGCGTGGTGATCGGGGCCGGCGGTCTCGGCCACATCGGCATCCAGTGCCTGGCCGCGCTCACCGCGACCACGATCATCGTGGTCGACCGCAACTCCGAGGCGCTCAAGCTCGCCGAGCAGCTCGGCGCGCACCATACCGTGGTCGCGGACGGCAACCAGGTGGCCGCGGTCGGCGAACTCACCGGCGGCGCCGGCGCCAACGTGGTGCTCGACTTCGTGGCCGAGCAGGGCGCGGAGAACGACGGGTGGTCGATGACCGGCCGGGCCGGCTCGTACTTCGTCATCGGCTACGGGGGCACGCTGACGATCCCCACGCTGGACATCATCACGACCGAGCGCAACATCATCGGGAACATCGTGGGGACCTACAACGAGCTCGCCGAGCTCATGGTGCTGGCCCAGGACGGCAAGGTCACGCTGCACACCCGGACCTACCCGCTGGACGCCGCGCCGGAAGCGATCGCCGATCTCGACGCCGGGCGGGTCAGGGGCCGCGCCATTCTCGTGCCGTAACCGGCCCGCCCGCCACGCCGCACCCGTCAGCCACTGACCCGGAGGGGATTGATCAATGGCAAAGGAACTCCGCTTTGGCGAGGATGCCCGCCGCCTGCTGCTGGCCGGGGTCGACCAGCTGGCCGAGGCCGTGAAGTCGACGCTCGGGCCCAAGGGGCGCAACGTCGTCCTGGAGAAGATCACCGGATCACCGGTGGTCACCAACGACGGGGTGACGATCGCGCGGGAGATCTACCTGAAGAACCAGTTCGAGAACATGGGCGCCCAGCTGGTCAAGGAAGCGGCGATCAAGACCAACGACATCGTCGGCGACGGCACCACCACGGCGACCGTTCTGGCCCATGCGATCGTCAGGGAGGGCATGCGGGTGATCGGCGGCGGCGCCAACCCGGTCCTGGTCAAGCGGGGCATCGACGTGGCCGTCGGCCGCCTGGTCGAGTACCTGCAGGGCGTGGCGCACCCGGTGGTCACCGAGCAGGACTACGCCCGGGTGGCCGCGATCTCGGCGAACGACGACGACACGGTCGGCGCGGTGATCGCGCGGGCGCTGCACGCCGTCGGGGACAGCGGCATCGTCACCGTCGAGGAGTCGGCCATCCACGGGATGAGCGTCGACTTCGTCGAGGGCTTCGAGTTCGACAACGGGTACCTGTCGCCATACCTGGTGACCAACCCGGCCAGCCTCGAGGCGATCGTCGACGACCCGTACATCCTGCTGTGCAGCGAGAAGATCAGCAAGGTGCAGCAGCTGATGCCGCTGCTCGACAAGATCATGCGGGCGCCGCGGCCGCTGGTCATCCTCGCCGAGAACGTGGAGGGCACGGCGCTCAGCATGCTGGTGCACAACCACGTCAACGGTGTGTTCCAGTGCGTGGCGGTGAAGGCACCCGGCTTCGGCGACCGCCGGCTGCACAAGCTCGAGGACATCGCCGCGATCACCGGCGGCGCCGTGTACAGCAGGCATTCCGGGTTCACCCTGGAGACGATGACGGCCGAGCAGCTCGGCCGGGCCGCGCAGGTGCGGGTCAACGCGGACCGGACGACCATCATCGGCGGCGGCGGGTCCTCGGCTGACGTCGAGTTCCGGGTCACCCAGCTGCGCGCGGAGCTGGAACGGGCCACGTTCGGGATCGACGAGGACGTGCTCACGGAGCGGATCGGCTCGCTGTCCGGCAAGGTCGCGGTGATCAGGGTCGGGGCGCCGACCAACGCCGAGCTGAAGGAGCTGCAGCACCGGGTCGAGGACGCGCTGTCCGCGACCCGGGCCGCGATGGCCGAGGGGATCGTGGCCGGCGGCGGGGCCGCGCTGCTGCACGCCGAGGGAAGCCTGGACGACCTGCAGGTCAAGGACGACTACGCGATCGGCGTGGACATCGTCCGCCGGGCGCTGACCGAGCCCGCCTTCCTGATCGCGGCGAACGCAGGCTACTCCGGCGAGGAGGTGCTGGACCGGATCGGGCAGCTTGGCCCCGACGAAGGGTTCGATGCGCTGCAGGGACGCTACGGCAACATGATCGAGATGGGCATCATCGACCCGCTGCGGGTGACGCGCTCGGCGCTGCAGAACGGGGCCTCGGTGGCCGGGCTGCTGCTCACCACGAACACCCTCGTCGCCGAGGAGCAGACGCCCTGGGGCGGCAGCGCGGCGCTGATGACTGAGTACGGCGCCCTCGACGAGGGCCTGCACCAGCCGTCCCCTGACGCCAGCACGCCGCAGTCGCTCGGGCTCGGTCCGTCGGTGGGCTGATGGCGGTAGCCACCCCGGAGGGCACCGCTCAGCTAGCCCCGCCCAGCGCGCTGCGGCTGCTGCGCTCGCGGGGCCGGGCGCGGGGCATCGCGGCGCTGCTCGGGCCCGCCTTCGTCGCCGCGGTGGCGTACGTCGACCCAGGCAACTTCGCGACGAACTTCACCGCGGGGGCGAGCTTCGGCTATGCGCTGGCGTGGACGGTGGTGCTCGCCAACCTGATGGCCATGCTGGTGCAGTACCTGTCCGCGAAGACCGGCGTGGCCACCGAGCGCGACCTGCCGCAGCTGTGCCGGGAGCACTTCGGCGCGCGTGTGTCCGTGGGCCTGTGGGTCCAGGCAGAGCTCATCGCGATGGCCACAGACCTGGCCGAGTTCGTCGGGGCGGCGATCGGGCTGAACCTGCTGTTCCACGTGCCCCTGCTGGCGGCGGGGCTGATCACCGCGGTCGTCGCGTTCGGCATCCTGGCCTTGCAGCAGCGCGGTTACCGGCGGTTCGAGCTGGCCATCGCCGGCCTGCTCGGCATCGTGCTGCTCGGCTTCGCCTACGACCTGGCCGAGGTCGGGGCCAGCCCGCGGGGCATCGCGGCCGGGCTGGTTCCCGGCCTGGCCAGCGACCGGCTGCTGCTGATATCGGGGATCATCGGGGCCACGGTCATGCCGCACGTCGTGTACCTGCACTCCGCGCTGACCAAGTCCCGGGTGACCTGTGAAGGCGACGCCGAGCGGCGTGAGCTGCTGCGCTTCCAGCGGCTCGACGTGGTCGTCGCGCTCGGCGTGGCCGGCCTGGTGAACCTCGCGATGCTGTTCGTCGCCGCATCGGTGTTCCACCGCACCGGCGGGTCGGCCATCGACTCTCTCGAGGCCGCGCACGCCGGACTCGCCCGGCTGGTCGGCGGGGGTGCCGCGCTGGCGTTCGCCGTGGCGCTGCTCGCCTCGGGACTGTCCTCGTCGAGCGTGGGCACCTACGCGGGCCAGGTGGTCATGCAGGGCTTCGTCCGCCGCCGGATCCCGCTGTGGGCCCGCCGCGCGCTCACCATGCTGCCCGCGCTCGTGGTGCTCGGGCTCGGCCTGCCGCCCACCGACTGCCTGGTGATCTCGCAGGTGGTGCTGTCCTTCGGCATCCCGTTCGCGCTCGTGCCGCTGGTGCTGCTGACCCGCCGGGCGGACGTCATGGGCGCGCTGGTCAACCAACGGGCCACGACCGTGGCGGCGGCCGGCATCGCCGCCACGATCATCGCCCTGAACGTCTACCTGCTCTGGGCGACGTTCGTCGGCTGAGCCTGCTGCAGTTTGGCGCGGATCTGATCGGCACCTGGGAGGTTCAGCTCCTCGATGATGGCCAGGGCTTGCTGCCATGCCTCGCGGGCGAGCTGCGGCTCTCTATTGCTGTGGTGGGCATCGCCGAGATGGGTCAGGACCTCTGACCGGAGGAGGCGGTCATCCAGCTTCCGGAGGAGGGTGAGGGACTCCTGATAGCAGGCGACGGCTTCGGAATGCCGGCCGAGGCAGTCATGGGCACAGCCGAGAGTGTCCCAGGCATTGGCCTCGCCGTGCTGGTAACCGATTTCCTGGTGGAGGTTGAGGGCCTGCTGGCAGTAGGCAAGAGCATCCTGGTAGCTGCCCAGCCGGACGTGGCACCAGCCGATGTTGTTGAGGATGCTGGCCTGTCGCATCTGGTCGCCGAGGGCCTTGTACACGTCAAGAGCCTGCAGGCAATGCGCGAGCGCGTGGCGGTACTGGCCTTGTCGATCGTGCGCAAAGCCGAGGCCAAGGAGAACCCGGGCCTGACCCTCACGGTCGCCGAGCTGCCGGTACAAGTCGAGCGCCTGTTCGTAGTGATGCACTGCATCGTGGTAGGAGCCAACCTGGGTGGTGGCGTGCCCGAGGCTCCGGTGAACCAGCGCCTGCGCCTCCCGGTCGCCCAGCCGCTGAGCAGATGCCAGGGCAGTTTGCTGGGCCGTTGGGTAGCTGCGCCAGTACCCTCGGCGGTCAAAGAAGGTCGTAAGTGTCAGCGGGATCTGCCATCCGTGGGCGTCGAAGCCGGCGCTGACTGCCTGATCGATGGTGGCGAGAACTACCCGGTGCTCGGCGTCGAACCAGGCCATCGCCTGCTCGTAGCCAGCCACGGTTTCCAGCGTTACACCCGGTTGCGCCGGGACCAGACTGATCGTGTCGCGGTGCGAGTGCAGAACCAGGGCGGCCGCATGCGCGGTATGCAGGTAGTGATCAAGCATCCGGTGGGTCGCCGCGCGTTTCTGCGGCTGGCTGTCTTCGGCGGCAGCGCGTTCGGCGGCATAGGCGCGGAGCAGGTCGTGGAAGGCGAAGCGCCCCGGCAGGTGCTGGGTAAGCAGGCTGGCGCGGCTGAGCCCACCAAGCACGTCCCGGGCCTGGACCAGCTGGATGCCGGCCAGGCTGGCGGCTGCGGCCGCGGTGATGTCCGGCCCCGGGTGCAGGCTCAGCAGCCGGAACATGCGCGCGGCCGGCGCGCTGAGGTTCTGGTAGGACCACGAGAACACCGTGCGCACGCTGGCGGCGTCTCCAGCGTCCAGGGCGTCTAGCCGGCCGCTGGCGTCACGAAGCTGCCCGGCCAGCGCGGTCAGGGGCAGGTCCGGCTGCATTGCGGCGTGGGCCGCAGCGATGGACAGGGCCAGCGGCAGCCTTGCGCACAGGTCGATCAGCTCGGCGGCCACACCTGGCTCGGCTGCCAGGCGTTCTCGCCCAAGACGCTGGGCCAGCAGTTCGTCAGCCTCAGCCGGGCTGAGCAGGTCCAGCGTTACCGGATGGGCGCCTTCCGCCGCGACCAGGCCGGTGAGCTGCCGGCGGCTCGTCACCAGGACGAGGCACCCGGGTCCGCCAGGCAGCAGAGGGCGGACCTGGTCGACGTCGTAGGCATTGTCCAGCACGATCAGCATTCGCCTGTCGGCCACCTCGCTGCGGTACAGGTCCTGCTGAGCATCTGGGTCCGACGGGATCTGGGGCGCCGGAACCTGCAGCGCGTCCAGGAACCTGCGGATCGCGTCGCCGGGGGCCACCGGCTCTCCGGACGGATCGAAGCCGCGCAGGTTGATGTAGAGCTGCCCGTCCGGGAAACGGCCGGCGATCTGGTGCGCCCAGTGCACGGCGAGCGCCGTCTTGCCGATCCCGGCCGTCCCGCCGATCGCCGCGATCACAACGACGCTTGCCGGATTCCCGCCGGGCGGGTCCAGCAGCCCGGTCAGCGCCTTCAGTTCGCGGAGCCGGCCGGCGAAATGGCGCGGGCAGATGGGAAGCTGGCGCGGAACGGGCGGGTGCGCCGCGCTCGGCGCGTTCGCCGGGACTGGCTCGTCGGCCGGCGGCGGCCCTGCCTGCTGGCGCAGCACCTGCAGGTGCGCATCGGCCAGTTCCCGCCCCGGGTCTATCCCTAGTTCCTCGGCCAGGCGCCCCCGCAGGTCCTCGTAGATGCCGAGCGCCGCGGCCTGCTGGCCGGTCGCGGCGAGCGCGATCATCAGCCGGGCGTGGACCCGCTCGTCCAGCGGCGCCCGCCCGGCCAGGGCCTGCAAGTGGCCGAGCACCTGTTCGTGCAGGCCGGCTGGTTCGGCGGTGGCGGAGTAGTCGAGGATGAGGGCGGTGCGCCGCTGGCTGAGCTCGGTCACGGCCGGGTGCCCCAGCAGCAGGTCGATGTCCGCCGCCGGTTCACCGCGCCACAGCCGGAGGGCCTGCTCATATAGCTGGCACGCCTCGGCCGCGTACCCGCCAGCGGCAGCCTGACGGGCCAGTTCTGCCAAGTTGGAGAATTCGGTCAGGTCGGATTCGAGGGCGTTGGGTGCCAGCCGGTAGCGCGTCCCGTCCCACGACAGCGCCCCGCCCCGGTGCGGCGGGGTCTCTCTGGGGCATTCACCGGCACCGAGCAGGCGCCGGATCCGGGCGATGTAGCCGTGGACCATCGTGGCCGCGGTCACCGGCGGGTCGTCGCGCCACAGCGCGCTGGCGATCCAGGCCTGGCTGAGCCCTACATCGTCATGCAAGATAAGCAGCGTCAGCACCGCCCGCTGCCGGACTGGCCCAAGCGCTATCGGCGTCCCGCCGCGAGATCCGGCCACCGGCCCGAGGACACAGACCCTCAGGCGTCCGTCGGCGTCGCTGCCGTGGGTCGGCCGCTCCTCGGCCGGCGGGCGCCGCTGGATCGGCGGTTGCGGAATCGCGGTCAGCTCACCGAGCTGAGACGTGCTGAGGTGCAGCGCCCCGGCCAGCCGAGTCAGCGACGCCGGCCGCGGCTTCTTCGTCCGGCCTTGCTCGATATCCTGCACCGCGGCCGCGCTGACCCCGGCGAGCTCGGCCAGCCGGCCCTGGGTCAGGCCTGCCGCCTCCCGGTACGCGCGCAACCGCGCGCCAAGCTCGCGCATCCCACGTCACCGCTCCCCGGCCGGGTGCCCGAGGGGTGGCGCACCCGCTGTCGGCCATGCACAATGACCCGAATTATTCCGGGTTGGCTGCTGGCTCGCCACCGATGCGGTGACAGCGGGCTCGTTGGATCCGTGGCGGCCGGCGGCGCTACTTCTTCAGCATTGATACCGGCCCGAGGCTGGACAGTGGCAGCGCTGGGGAGCGGTGAGCCAGACCGAGGTCCATGACCTGGAATGTCGCGGGGTTGAGCGTGATCGACAGGTAGGTGCCGGTCGGCTTGCTGACCCCGGGCGGCATCGGGAAGTTGGCGGTGAACTTGCCCTTCATGACCACCAGGTATACGGTCTGCGCGCCAGCCTGCGGAACCTTGTCGCCCGGAGTCGCGATCCGCAGTGCCCTGGCGTGGGTGGTGGCCACCGCCGCGGCCGACGCTGGACTCGCGTCGCCGTTCTGCCTGGCCGTGCCCAGAGCGGCGGAGGTAATCCGGGTGATGGCTGCCGCCGGAATGGCCGCACCTGCCGTTGCACTCGCCGTGGACGACAGGGTCGTGACCGTCGCCAGCAGGGCCACACCGCTGACACCGGCGGCCGCGATGGCCATCGCCATTCTGCGGTGCCGTGACAGCAAGCGTGCCGCTTTTGTTCTCACTGATTTCATGGTCTCGTTCTCCGTGCTTCCTGTGATCGCCGGGTCAGCAATCGGACCAGCTGACAATGGAGCGGCTTCTGCTGTAAGCCGGCTTCACGTGATTGCGCGGCCCCTCCGGCTTTTCGGCTTTCCCATGGCTTCCCCAGTTGTGCCAGTCGTTGTGCGAGTTTGCAAAAAGCAGGTTGCTGATGCTTCCGGACATCCTGAGGTGATCGGCGTCGCTGAATTCTGTGCCAGCTTGCTCAGCGACAGTGTGGTTTGGCTGGCTAGTGGACAAGCCCATACTCACGTATTTGTCACCGCCCCAGATAGACCATGTCTGAGGACTGTAATACGATATCGATACTGGATAGACTGTGCTGCGGTGGGCTATGGACAGGCCCGGGAAGTGGACGCTGAAGCTTTCTGAGGGCCGGTTGTCTGCCCAGAACCAGGCCCGGCTGTGCATTCCCGACGAGTTTGGCGGACCGTATCCGTCGATGACTCCCGCTTCGACCCAGTAGGCGCCCGTGCCGGTGATGTCCCACACCTCATTGGTGACCCAGTCGGAGCTGGTTGGACTGGCCAGACAGGTGAAATAGATATCGCCTTCCAGCCCGTTGTTATGGCCCGTGACGTCTTGCGCAACCGAATGGCAATCATTGTTCTGAGTGCATGACATTGCTGCCGTCGCGGCCGATGCTTCCGGCGCCGATGCCAGCAGGCTTATGGCCGCAGCCATGGGCAGAATTGCAGCGAGAGCCACACAACTGCGCAGGAGCATTGCCCGCGCTGGCGGCCGGCTTTCCGGGTTTCTCGCCGGTGCAGGGCGGAACGCCCCGGGTTTGGTGAAGAGCATGCCCGTAGTGTTGTCGGAGATGCCAACGGCCGGCTAATCGCCGGATAATCGGGTGCTGACCCGTACCGCATATCCTGGCCCGGCCGGGGGCGGTTCTGGGCATGAAGAAGGAGCCCGCCAGGATCGGCCGGGCTCCTTCTTCGGTGCGCTCAGCTCACCGGGAAGTTGAAGTAGTGCAGGCTGACGAACGGCGGGTCGCCGCTCGCCCCCGACACGAACTCCAGGTAGACGGTATGTGTGCCGGTGACCTCCGAGATGTTTGCCGGGATGGTCTCCCAGCTTGACCAGCCGCCGGTATTACCCACCGCGAAGCTGCCGACCGGCGTGTTCGACGGGCTGTCAAGCACCACCTCCACCAGCCCGCTCACCCCTCCGGCGGCCCCGGAAGCGACTCTCGCATCGAACTGGCTGGACCCGGAGCCGAAGTTGATGCCCGGATACTCCAGCCAGTCCCCGTTGGAAAGCTCGGTGGCCTGGTTGCCGTCGACCCCGGACGGGCTGCTGTCCCCGGTGGCCGCGGTGACGCTGATGCTGCCGTTGCTGGCGCTGTAGCAGTCGGCGGAGATGTCGGCGGTCGCCGTCGTCTGGCACTCCGAGCCGGTCGTTGACGGGCTCGGCGACGCTGACGCCGACGGGGACGGTGACGGTGACGACGTGCTGCTGCCGCCGCTCTCGTAGACCGCGACGTAGCCCACGCTCATCGACGCGCCGGAGCTGGTCGAGGAGGTCGGCGACGTGCAGCCGCAGACCGCGTTCGGGTAAGCGCCGCCCATCGCCAGGTCCAGGATCAGGAAGAAGCCGTGGTCCACGGCGGCCTCCCAGGTGGCGGTGCCGACCTGGCTCTCGGTCACGGTGTAGTAGGCGGTGCCGTTGAGGTACCAGGTGATCGACTCGTCGCTGGTGTTGGTCCGGTTGACGATCACCGAGTACGTGTTGTAGCTGGTCTGGCAGCCCGAGCACGCCTGCAGCCCGCTGGACAGGCCGGTGGTCTCGTTGCACGGCCCACCGGGGTCGGTGCCGCAGTGCAGCGTCCCGGAGTGCTCGGACAGCGCGTTGACGTCCTCCATGACGTCGATCTCACCGGTGGACGGCCAGTTCGAGCAGTCCATCGTGCCCGAGGTGCCGGCGCCGCTGCTGCGGAACCCGGCGCCCAGCATCCAGAACGCGGGCCAGTAGCCGAGCCCGCTGGATGGGTTTGGCTGCTCGACCGAGGCGCTGACCTCCATCTCGCCGCCTGCCGGGGCCTCGAAGTCGTCGGCCACGGTCTCGATGCGGCCCGACGTCCAGGAGCCGCCGTTGTCCACGGCGGTGACGTTGAGGTGACCGTTGCCGTCCTCAGCGACGTTGGCCGTGGAGCTGGTGTTGGTCTCGACCTCGCCGGTACCCCAGTTGGCCGTGCAACCGGTGCCGTTGTACTGGGTGCCGGTGTCGTAGGTCCAGCCCGAATCCACGCCCGAGCCGGCGGAGCCGGAGAAGCTGTCGCTGTAGGTGGTGGTCCAGCCGGATGGCGGGGGCGGCACCGTGGTGGCCGACGCCGTCGCCGCGTGGCCGACGATCGCGGCCATGACGCCGAGCGATACCAGCGCCAGTGCCGCTAAGGCGGCGGTCAGGCGCCGGTGCCGAGCCGGCTCGTGTGGCAAGCGAACTCTGGTAAGCATGATCAAATCTCCTTCTGACTACCCCGAATCGGTCCGGTCCCGCCCCGATCCCCCGTAGCACGCCAGTCCCGGGCCGGGTGGTGCCCGGGCGAGCCCGCCTGCCGCTGGCTGCATGGCGGCCTCAGCCTTCCCGCGCCGACCGGCAGCCGCAGCTGCCGCGGACGACCAGGTGGGTGGGCAGCACTTCGGCAGCGGCCGGGAGGGCGGGCAGCACTTCAGCCGCGGCCGGGAGGGCGGGCAGCACTTCAGCCGCGGGCGGCAGGGCAGCGGCGCCGATGCGGTCGAGCAGCCGGCGCGCCGCCCTGGTCCCCAGCTCGCGCAGCGGCTGGCTGACCGTGGTCAGCGGCGGATCCGTCAGCCTGGCCGGGTAGATGTCGTCGAAACCGGTGACCGCGACCCGGCCGGGAACGTCGACCCCGGACCGCCAGAACTCCCGCATCAGCCCGATCGCCATCTGGTCGTTGGCGCACACCACCGCCTCGGGCTCTGCGCCGCGTGCCAGCAGGGCCCGGGCCGCGGCCGAGCCGCTGGCCTCGGAGAAGTCACCATGAACGGCCGGCTCGGCGCTGCACCCGCTGACCCCATGGACCGCCTCGCCGAACGCGGCGAGGCGCTGCTTGGCGTCGGGTGAGTCGGGCGGCCCGCCGACGAAGCACAGCCGCCGGTATCCATGCACGCCGGTCAGGTGGGTGACGGCCGCCCGGACGCCCCCGGCGTTGTCCACCGTCAGCGCGTCCAGCCCGGTGGCGTCCGCCGACCGGGCGATCAGCACCAGCGGTACCCGCTTGGCCAGCGCCACCAGCTGGCTGGCCGGCAGCACGTCCTCGGCCATGAGCAGGCCGTCGACCTTGCCGGACAGGGTCTGGATCCGGCGCTGGAACGACTCGCCGCGCGGGCCGAACGAGAGCAGCAGCGAAATCTCGGTGCCACGCAGCACGCCCTCGACCGCGTGCACGATCTCGTCCACATACAGCTGACTGCTGCGCTCGATGTCGATCTCGTCGGCGCCCCGCTCGAGCGCCACCAGGCCGATGATGTCCTTGCGCCGCATGGACAGGCCCTGCGCCGACCCGTTCGGAACGAAGCCGAGGCGCTCGATCACGTCGACGACGCGCTGCCGGGTTTCCGGGCGGACCAGGCTGGATCCGTGCAGGACGCGGGACACCGTGGCGGTCGAGACGCCAGCCTGGCGGGCGATGTCATAGACAGTCGTCATGGGACATTTCCGTATGATCTACGCTTGTAACCGGTTACATTTGCCGGTAACTTCAACGGTAGAGACCTGCACCAGCGGTGTCAATGGACCGGCACGCGACGGCTCTCTCCTCGTGGCTCCCGAAGATCTCCGGGCCTTGTGCTGCACCCCAGACTGGGAGACCGCCGATTTGGCTGAAGCGCCATGGCTCAGCCATCACACGGCCCGTAACGTCCGCGTAGAGGCGGTCTGAGCCCACCGGCACCGCTTCCCGGAAGTCAACCGCGAGGTCAACCGCGAGGTCGCCCGCTGGAGCCGCCGTGAGCGAGACAGGCCGCTGTCCCCACTGTGGCTCAGCGTCGGCACCGGCGGACGGGCTCGAACCGCTGTACCGCGAGATGCGCCGAATCCGCGAAATCGCCGAGGCCCGCGCCCCCGGGGATGCCGAGCGCCAGATCGCTGAACTCACTCGCCAGGTGGAAGAACTCCGAACCACCGTGGCCAGGCTGCGGGGACCCAGGTCGGCGGCCCATGCCACTGCGCCCGCCAGCGTGCCTGGCCGCCGGGTGTCCTGAAGGCCGAGTTATAGCGGCGCGGCCCGGCTACATTCGGCGGTGTGCCAGGTGCCAGCGCCTCGCAGCAGCCGAGGAGCCTGCTACGTGCCGCCACTCGGCCCGGCAGCGCCGATACCCGATTTCGGACAGGCACGGCAACCTGCGATTCCTGTCCAGATCGCCGGACACAGCACATATCACTAGTTCGGTACGGGCATTTCGGGCATATAGGTCGTGATCATGACTGGATCGCGTGAAAGGTTGGCTCGCAGGGACTGGGTCCTGGCATCGGCGCGCCGAGTGCGCCGACTGCGCCGAGTGCGCGGTCTCAGGTCGGCCGGAGTTTGGCGTCCTCGAGCGGACGGGTGGCAGGGACCGGGACGATGTGCACCTCGGATCGCGCGTGCCGGATGAGCTGGCTGGTCAGGCTGGCATCGAAGAGCCCGGCCGACGGGCCGTCCGCTGGGGACCCGATGATGATCATGCGGGCGCCGCGGTCGGCGGCGAAGTCGGCGATCCGCTCCCCGCTGGCGCCGTGATCGCCGACCACGCGCAGCACGTGCCCGTTGGCCGCGATCCCGGCCGAGCGCAGCCGGCCCACGGTGTCCGCGATGATCATTCTGGCCGCCTCGGCGGTCTCGGTGTCGACCGCCTGGTCGCCCACGACGTCGGTCTCCAGCACGTGCAGCACCTCGATCGGCGCGTCCAGCACCCGGCCGAGAGCGACCGCGGCGTCGGTCACCTCCGCTGCGCCCGGCCCGACGCCGACGGCCACCACGATCGGCGCTGCGCCCGCCCCGGCCAGGGCGGCCACAGCGCCCGGCTCGGCGGCCGCGCCCGGCTCGGCGACGGCGCCCGCTTCGGCGACGGCGCCCGGCCCGGCCACGGCGCCCGCTTCGGCGACGGCGCCCGCTTCGGCCACGGCGCCCGCTTCGGCGACGGCGCCCGGCCCGGCCACGGCGCCCGCTTCGGCCACGGCGCCTGGCTTGGCCACTGCGCCCGGCTCGTCGGTTCCCGCGGTGCCCTCCGGCTCCGCGAGCTTGCGCTCCGCCTGAGTCAGCAGCGAGTGGCCGGTAGACAAGATCACGATCGCGAGGACGACCGTCACGGCGCCCAGGTAGAACGGGATGTGCACGTTGAAAGCCGCGGCTAGCCGGGCGGCGCAGTACGGGGCCACGCCGCCGCCGATGAACCGCACGAAGCCGTAGGCGGCGGATGCGATCGGGCGCTCAACGGGGGAGACGAGCATCACCGACTGCGTGGTGAGCGTGTTGTTCAGCCCGACGAACGCGCCGGACACGATCACCGCGACGATGAGCGTGATCTGCGACGTCGTGAACGCCGCGATCACCACCAGGTCGACGGCCAGCAGGGCCAGGTTGACGTAGAGGGACTTCGGTGTGCCGAAGCGCCGCTGCGCGCGGGGCGCGACGAACACGGCGAAGATCGCGACCAGGATGCCCCAGCCGGTGAACACGTACCCGAGCTCGTGGATCCCCAGGTGCATCGGGAACGGGGTGTACGCGAGCAGCGTGAAGAAGCCCCAGTTGTAGCAGAGCGCGGTCAGGCTCATCACCAGCAGGCCGCGGTGCTTCAGCGCCCGCAGCGGCTCGGTGATCGAGGTCTTGCGGGTGGGCTGCGGAGTCTTGTCGACAAACAAGATGGTCGCGATTAGCGAGATCGACATCAGCACGGTGACGCCGAAGAACGGGAAGCGCCAGCTGATCCCGCCTAGCTCTCCGCCGACCAGCGGGCCCATCGCGATGCCGATGCCCAGGGCGGTCTCGTACAGGATGATCGCCCCGCGGAACCCGCCGGACGCCGCACCGATGATCACCGCGAGCGAGGTGGCGATGAACAGGGCGTTGCCGAGTCCCCACCCGGCGCGGAAGCCGATGATCTCCCCGATCGACTGCGAAGCCCCGGCCGCCGCGCTGCCCGCGACGATCAGGACGAGGCCGGCGATCAGCGTCCGCTTGCCGCCGATGCGGCTGGACACCCACCCGGTGACCAGCATGGCTACCGCGGTCACCACGAGATAGCTGGTGAACAGCAGCTCGACCTGGCTCGGCGAGGCCTTCAGCTGTTTGGACAGCGCCGGGAGGATCGGGTCCACCAGGCCGATGCCCATGAACGACACCACGCACGCGAACGCGACCGCGTATACGGCCTTGGGCTGGCGGAACGGGTTGACCGGCGCCACGTGGCCGACGTCTGCCCGGCCGTTGTGAACCGCGCTCACCGGCGCTGGTCCGCGGGACTGGTGCGGAGCGTCGCGTTCAGGCCACTCGCGGGAGTGCGGTCGGCGGCCGCGGCCCTGCGGTCGTTGTCGAGCTCGCGGAGCCGGTTCATGGCGGGAACCGCGGCGATCAGGGCGGCCGCCTCGTCCTCGGGAAGCTTGTCGATCAGTTCGGCGAAGGTTGCGGCGCCGGCCCGCCGCCGTGCGTGGATGTACTCAACCCCGGCCGGGGTCAGCCCCACGAGCACTACGCGCTTGTCGGCCGGGTCGGGCCGCCGCTCGGCCAGGCCCGCCGCTTCGAGCCCGGTCACCAGCACGCTCATCGACGGCTGGGTGACCCCCTCGATCATCGCGAGGTCGGTGAGCCGCCGGGCACCGGTCCGGTCCAGCGTGGCCAGCGTGGAAGCGGCGGTCAGGCTGATTTCCCGCGGCCCGTTCTTGACCGCGAGCGTCACCAGCCCATACAAGGCCTCTCCGATCGCACTCCGGTTATCTGCCCTGGTCGCCGAGTCATCAGTCGCCATGAACTATAAGCATAGCCGACTCTATATAGTTTTGCTATGTACGGCCCGGCGGCTGCCGCCGCCCATGATCGGATCAGCGGGGCAACGCGCCAGCCGTATCCGCTGACAGGGTTCCCCGCACTGACAGGGTTCCCCGAGTTGACAGGATTCCCCGCACCGCGCGGAACACCGCGAATAAGAGGAGGGTCAGGGCGGCCAGGTAGCCGGCCAGCATGACGGTGGCGACCTGGCCGACGGCCCCGTCCGGGGGCAGGAATTCCGGATGGTGCAGGGTGAACGCGCCGCCGGACCCGACGAACAGCATCAGGATCGGCGCGACGGGGGAGTAGAAGGAGAAGTCATCGGCGCCGCAGGACCGGAACGAGGTGTCGATGCCGAATCCGGCCTCGCGGAGCGCCGGCCAGCTCGCGGCGGCCAGTGGCTCGCTGTTCACCAGCGCGGGCTCGCTCTCCTCGATCGTCACCGTGGCCCGGCAGCCGTACGAGCGGGCGGTGTGTTCCGCGATCTCCCGCAGCCAGTCGCGCAGCCGGGGCCGGTCGGCTGGGTCGAGCGCCCGCAGCGTCCCCCGTGCCGATGCCGAGCCGGGGATGACGTTCGTCGCCTGGCCTGCCTGGAGCATGCCGACCGACACCACCACGGCGTGCGTGGGGTCGGTGCGCCTGCTGGCGATCTGCTGCAGCGCCAGCACCGCCTGGCAGAGCGCGGGCACGGGGTCGACCGCCAGGTGGGGGTATCCGGCGTGGCCCGCGGTGCCCTCGACGACGATCTCGAAGTCGTCGACCGACGCGTTTACGGTGCCGGGGGCGGCGCTGACGGTGCCGGGCGGCACCTGGTGCTGCAGGTGCGCGGCGATCACCGCGGCGGGCCGCTGCGCCGTGAACACCGTCGAGGCCGCGATGTCCTTCGCGCCGGACGGGTAGGCCTCCTCGCGCGGCTGGAGCACGGCGAGCATGGCCGCGGGCAGGCCGTCCGCGGCCGCGACGCTGCGCGCCGCGCGGCCGAGCGCGGCCAGCGCCGCGAGGTGGACGTCGTGCCCGCACGCGTGCATCGCGCCGTTCGCCGACGCCCACGGCACCCCGGTCTGCTCCACGACCGGCAGGGCGTCGAGCTCGGCCCTGACCGCGACGCACGGGCCGTCGGCCGGGCCGATCCTGACCAGCCTGCCGGTGCCCGCGACCTGCGGAGCGTCCGGCTCGCCGAGCGCCTCGGCCACCCTGGCCGCGGTCTGGTACTCCGATCCGGACAGCTCGGGGGCCGCGTGCAGCTCGCGGCGCAGCCGGACCGCGTCGGCGAGCTCGCGGTCCAGCGCGGCGCGCAGCGCCGCCGCCAGGCCGGAACTGGCGGGCGCAGGGCCGGAACTGGCGGGGGCTGGGCCGGGGCCGGTGGAGGCCGGGCCGGGGCCGGTCACCGCTCGTCCAGGCGGTATACGCGGCGTGCGTTGGCGGTACCTACCAGGTACCCGACCCGTTCCGCGTCCGCGGCGGACCAGGCGCCGTCGGCGACGAACGCCCCGGTCACCGTGGCCAGGTCGCGGCGGAACCCGGTTGCGCCGAGGTAGTGCAGCTCGGGCAGGCCGAACGCGTCCGACGAGTAGAGCATCTTGTGGAACGGGGTGAGCTCGAGCGCCTCGGCGAGCACCGCGGCGCTGCGCGCGCCGACGTGGTTCAGCGCCTCGCCGACGTCCATGTACACGTGCGGGAACACGTGCGCGAGGTAGCCGGCCTGGCGGTGGAACGGGTAGCAGTGCAGCAGCATGATCGCCGTGCCGGTGGCCCGGGTGGCCAGCAGGAAGTCGTGCAGCAGCGACGGGTCCGCCCGGTGCAGCCGCACGTCGGGGTCGCCGAACCCGACGTGGAACTGCAGCGGCAGCCCGGTGTCCACGCCGGCCCAGATCGCGTGCCGGAGCAGCACCGGGTCCTCGAGCCGGGCCGAATCGTCGCGCTCCAGCGCCCGCAGGAACCGGTCCGCGGCCCCCGCGACCTCGACCTGGCTCGGCCGCCACGGGTCGAAGTCCAGGCCGTAACGGTAGGCCGCGATGGACTTGAGCCCCACCGCGTCGCGCGCCGCGGCGGACAGCGCTTCGGCGAACGAGGCAGCGTAACCCGCAGCGGAGACCCCACCGCGCGCCACCCACTCGGCCACGGCCTCGAGCCGGACGATCTCGTAGGCGGGCGCCCCGCTGGCGTCGGCGAGCTCGGCCGGGGTCTGTACCTCGTCGGACTGGTAGCCGGTGTCCACCAGCCACGCCTGCACGCCCGCGGCCCGCAGCAGCCGCTCGCTCACCTCGTCAGAACCCAGCTCGTCTCGGCGTTGCAAGTAGATGGAGCCAGGTACGGACGGCTCGAGGTCCAGCACCGGCGCGCACCAGCGGCGCACCGCGAACCCGAGCTGGCTGTCAAACACCGAGGTGCCCGGCGGCGACGGCCAGGCCGCCTCGGAGAGCAGCCCCTCGACCCCCGGGTCTGCCAGCGTGCCCGTCACCGCGCCGTGCACGTGGTGGTCGATCAGGGGAAGGGGGGGTGCCGTTTCCGGCGTTGCCATGGTCACCACCGCCATCTTGTCTGCTCGACGATCTCGTCCGGGCTCGCCCCGGCGAACGTCTCGGCCTCGCCGCGCCGCACCGCCAGAAACGCCTCGGCCAGCGGTTCCCCCATGGCCGATCGGAGCACGGCGTCGCGTTCAAGGCAATCGGAGGCCTCGGCCAGCGTCTGCGGGAGCCGGCGCAGCCCGCGGTCGGTGATCTCCGCGGGGGAGAGGCCGGCCGGGTCGCCGTCGATCTCGGGCGGGAGCGCCGCGCCGGACGCCGCGCCCGCGAGCCCGGCAGCGATCAGCGCGCCGGTCACCAGGTACGGGTTGGCCGCCAGGTCGAAGCACTTGATCTCGACGTTGGCCCTGGCGTCCTGCTCCCCGGCCGAGCCGGTGACCAGGCGCAGCGCCGCTTCCCGGTTCTCTCGGCCCCAGCACTGGAACACCCCGGCCCAGTGCGACGGCACCAGGCGCAGGTAGCTCGCTACGCTCGGCGCGCCGACCGCGGTCAGCGCGGGCAGCCGCTCGAAGATGCCGCCGGCGAACGCCTCTCCCTCGGCGGTGAGCCCGTGCCGCCCGTGGCCGCCGGCCAGCAGGTTCTGGCCGTCGCGCCAGACGCTGAGATGCACGTGCCCGCCGTTGCCGACCGACCCGGCCACCACCGACGGCGCGAACGACGCCCGGTAGCCGTGCCGCGCGGACACCGCGCGGATGGTCTCCCGGACCAGCACGCTGTCGTCGGCCGCGCCGACCGGATCCGCGGCGGCGACCGAGATCTCGAGCTGCCCCGCGGCGTACTCCGGGTGGAACTGCTCGACGGTGAGCCCCTGCCGCTCGAGCGCGCCGACGACCTCACGGCCGTAGTCGGACAGCTCGACCACCCGGGTCATGCCGTAGGCCGGGCCCGAGCACGCGGGCCGGAACCCAGCGTCGGCCCCGCCCGCCCCGCCCGCTCTGTCGGCCCCAGCCGCTCTGTCGGCCCCGCCCGCCCCGCCCGCCTCGGTGCCGAGCGCCCACTCGATCTCGAAGGCCATCCGTAGTTCCAGGCCGCGATCGCGGGCCTCGGCGGCCATGCGGCGGGCGAACGACCGCTGGCACCCGGCGTAGACGCGGCCCTCCTGGGTGTACCGGCTGACCGGCGCCCAGGCCCACCCGGGCTGCCCGGCGAGCACGGCCAGCCGGTCAAGGTCGGGGACCAGGCGCAGGTCACCGCCGGGCCCGCCGATGTGCGGGCTGGTGGTGATGGTGTCGTTGACCAGGAACACGTCGAATACCGGTGACATCCCGATGCCCCACCCGGCCGCGCGTTCCAGCCGGCCCAGCGGGATGGTCTTGGCCCGCGCGATGCCCGCGTTGTCCACCCAGCTCAGCGCGACCATCGTGACCCCGGCTGCAGCGAGCCGCTCGGCCAGCAGCCTGGCCCGGCCCATCGCCTCGGCCCGCCGCGGCGCGTCGAGCACGACCGGCCCGGCGGCCGGGTCGCTCACGGCCGGTGTCGGCATGCCCGCCTCCCGATCTTGTCGGACGGCGTCAGCTTAAGCCGCTGGCCGTTGCGGGAAGACGGGCGCCCCGAGAACTGTTCAGCGAGTCAATGTCCTCCACCGATAGCCGGGCGGCGATCGCCGCCAACCTGGCCAGCTTCCAGCGTGCCGCGCTGCCGCTGGACGGCCGCCGGCCGGCGTCGGTCGCGGTCTGCCTGGTGGCGCAGCCGGACTCCGGCGCGTGCTGCCTGCTGATCACCCGCAGGGCCCCGACACTGCGCTCGCACGCCGGCCAGTGGGCGCTCCCGGGCGGGCGCCGTGACGCGGGGGAGTCCGCCACCGAGGCGGCGCTGCGCGAACTGCACGAGGAAACCGGCGTGCGGGTCGCGCCGGGCGACGTCCTCGGCGTGCTCGACGACTACGCAACGCGTTCGGGCTACCTGATCACCCCGGTCGTCGTGTGGGGTGGCCAGGTGAACCCGGAGATGCGCGGGCCCGCCGCCGAGGTCGCCCAGATCTACGTGATCCCGGTCGCCGACTTCGACGTCGAGCCCCGGCTGGTGCGCATCCCCGAGTCGGACGCCCCCGTCATCCAGCTGCCGATCCTCGACCGGTTGCTGCACGCGCCGACGGCCGCGGTCATCTACCAGTTCTGCCAGGTCGGGCTGCACGGCCGTGCCACCCGGGTGGCGCACTTCGAGCAGCCGGTGTTCGCCTGGAACTAGAGCGACGAACTAGAGCGACGAGTTAGAGTGACCGCTGGCTGAGCCAGTCCAGCGCTGCCTGCGCGACCTCACGCCAGCCGTGGTCGATCGTCAGCGAGTGGCCGCGGTCCGGGAACTCGATGAAGTCCGTGATGGCCGGCGACTTGTGGTACAGCTTGCGGGTCGAGTGCGTGATGGCCTTCGGCACGGTGTGATCGTGGCCGCCGGCTGTGAGCAGCAACGGGCCGCGGGTCTTGTTTCCGGTATCGACCTTCGCCGGCGACCGCCGGGTGAAGTTCGCCAGGGCGGCCTCGAACAGGGGCTTGCCCGGCGAGGGCACGGTCCAGCGGTCATACAGCTCGGCTGACTCCTGCTCCGGAATCGCGTTCCCGAAGCCGTACCGGAACTCTTCTTTGGTGAGCGATACCGCCAGGTTCCGGTTGGCTGGCTTGCGCAGCGCGATCGAGGCGACTTTCAGCGCGGAAACGGGCAGGTTGAGCACACCCTTGATGGGCGCGGCGTCGATCGCCACCGCGGCAGCGGCCAGATTCTGCCCGAGCAGCCGCTGCGCGATGAGGCCGCCGAAGGAGTGGCCGACGACGACCGGAGGGGCCTCCAGGCCGCGGATGATCCGGGCGTAGTGATCGACCACATCGTCGATGCCCTTGCCCGCCACCTGGCTCGGGTTCTGGCGGGTCTCTTCTACCGTGTCCGAGTCGCCTGGCCAGCCGGGCGCTGTCGGTGCGTAGCCTGCCTCCTGGAACAGCCCTAGCCACGGATCCCACGAGCTGGCGTGCAGCCACAGCCCGTGAACGAAGACTGCGGGCCTGCCTGGTTGTGTCATTTCGCGCTCCCTTCCTCAGCCGGCGTGAGCGGCTCGCAGCGACTCGGCAGCCGTCATGGCGGCGGCGCCGAGGAGCACGGACTCCTTCAGCTACGCACCTACCCGCTTGTGCCTCCGGCACGCGCCGTCCGCGGTCTCACCACGGTCTCACTGCGGCGTCGGCCCGGTGGCGCGGCCCTGAGGGGTGACCAGGCCGGTCTCGTACGCGTAGACCACGGCCTGGATCCGGTCGCGCAGGCGGAGCTTGGTCATGATGTGGCCGACGTGGGTCTTGACCGTGGCCTCGGAGATGTGCAGGAGCGCGGCGATCTCGGCGTTGGACAGGCCGGAGCCGACCTCGGCCAGCACCTGACGTTCCCGGGCGGTGAGCGCGGTGAGGCCCGGTGGCGGCTCGCCGGTGACGGGGAGAGTCAGGCCAGCTTGGCGGCCACCGAGGCGGCGCTGCGCAGCAGCCGGCCGTCAGCGCCGGCGCAGACCGGCTGGTAGGCGGGCCGGGTCACGGCCTCGTCGATCAGGTCGGTGAGCTGCCGGAAGAACGGTATCTCCGGCCTGATCCACAGGTACCGGGCCAGCGAGCCGGGGATCGTGTTGATTTCGTTCACCAGCACGTTCGCGCCGTCGGTCATGAAGTCGATCCGCGCGACCCCGCGCACGGCGGCCGCCTCCGCGAGCACCGACGCCTGGCTGACCACGGCCGCGGCCACGTCGGGCGTGAGGTCGGCGGGCAGCTCGCGCGCCGCGCCGGCCATCCCCTCGTCCGGCACGTACTTGTCCTCGTAGGACAGCAGCGGGCCAGACCGCCTGATCGGCCGCTCGATCGGCGACAGCCGCAGTTCCGGCCAGGTCCGGACGCCGACGTTGACGTCGTACCAGCCCTTGAGGAACGGCTCCACCAGCGCCCCCGCCGCGTACAGCGGGCTGGACCTGACCAGCGCCCGCGCGCTGTCCACGTCATCCACCAGCTCGACGCCGAGCGACGACCCGCCGAACCTCGGCTTCACGATCAGCGGCGCGCCGAGCGCCCCAAGCGCTGGCTCGTCCGCCGCCGCCAGGTCCAGCCTCGGTATCGCGCTGACGCCCGCGCGCTCCGCCACGGCGGCGAACGCGAGCTTGTCGATCCCGAGCGCCGCGCCGGCCTGGCTCGGCCCGGTGTACGGCACCCCGACCAGGTCCAGCAGTCCCTGCAGGCGGCCGCATTCGCCCGGCGCCCCGTGACAGCAGACGACGACGGCCTTGAACGGGACGCCAGCGGGCCGGCCGAGCCTGCGATGGCGGTAGAAGCCGCGTTCCCGGCCCAAGTGCAGCTCCAGCGGCTCAGAACCGGCCGGAACGCCATCCCGGAAGCTCACGCCCTCCAGGCCGGCGCCAACGTCGCAGAAGTCGCCGTCCTTGCTCCAGTAGATCCCGGTGGCCGGGGTGCCGTTGTCGTTCAGGCACCGCTCCGCCTGGAGCCCGGTCAGCACCGACACGTCGTGTTCGGGACCCGGGCCGCCGAAAATGACTCCTACCTTGGCCTCAGCGTCCATGCAATTTTCCCCTCGTTGATCATGGGTAGTGATTCGGCAGGTCGTTTTCCCAGAGCACGCCGTCACCGGCGCCGAGATTCGACCTGATCCAGTTCCGGGCCGCGGACCGGGAGCCGACCGTGACGATCTCGCCCCCGGCGGCCCCCGTCATCAGCGCGCGCCGGTTGGTCCAGCCGACCACGACCAGCACGGCGTCGGCCTTGGTAACCGCCGCGGCGAACTCCCGGTTCGCCTCGTCCTGCACCGGGCCGAGCTCGACCATGCCCGGGGTGACCACGGCCCGGCGGTTCCGCCTGCCTCCCCCGTCCCCGCCTCCGCCCTCGGCCGCGGATTCGAGCATCTCCAGGGCGCGCGCGGCGCCCTCGGGATTGGAGTTGTAGGTGTCGTCGATGACCACGACCCCGCTGTCGGCCACGCCCGTGACCGCTCGGTGCGCGGGCGCCGAGAGCTCGCCCAGCCTGGCGACCACCCGCTCTGGCGGGGCGCCGGCGGCGAGCGCGGCCGCCACCGCGCAGCCGATGTTCGGCAGGTGCAGGCCGGGCGGGCTGGGAAACGAGCCGATCATGGTTCCTCGGAACCGGACGCTGACCAGAGAGTTCTCGCGTTCCAGCGACACGGTGAGGTCACGCTGGCGGCGGGTTCCGCAGCGCCAGACCTCGGGGCCATTCACCGTGTCTGCCAGCTCCGCCAGCCGCTCGTCGTCGACGTTCAGGATCGCGACACGGACTTCCTCGAGGATCTCGGACTTGGCCCGGACTACGTTGTAAAGGGTCTTCATGCGCTCCAGGTGCATCGGGCCGATCGCGGTGATGATCCCGATCTCCGGCTTGACCCAGGAGCACATGGCGCGGATCTCGCCGGGGCCGTAGGTGCCCATCTCGGCGACCAGGACCTGGGTGTGCGCGCGGAGGTGCTGGTTGACGGTCCGGCACAGGCCGGAGTCGTTGTTGTAGCTGGCCGGGCTGGCGACCACGTCGAAGCTGCCGGTGAGCAGGTCGGCGATGTGGTTCTTGGTCGAGGTCTTGCCGAAGGAGCCGGTCACCGCGATCACCCGCGGGCCGACCCGGCTCAGCGTGGCCTGGGCGCTGGTGCGGTACTTGCGGGCGAGCCGCGCCTCGACCGGGCGCATGGCCAGGGCGGCGGCGTCGATCACGACGGGCACGGCCGCCGCGAGCACGGCGGTAGCCCCCGGTGCCCCCAGCGAAATTACCGCGGCGGCGATGAGCGCCTGCAGGACAAGCGTGCACGCGGCCAGCCTGGTCAGCCGCGGCGTGCGGACGAGCCGCTGCTCCCGGGCCAGCAGCGGCATGCCCACCGGAAAGGCCGCGACGGCGACGGCGGCCGCGACCGCGGCGCCGAGCGCGACCGGGTATGGGCGTCCGAACAGGGCCAGCAGCGCGGCCAGCGCACCCGCCGGCGCGAGAACCTGGTTGGGCGGGCGCTTGCGTGCCCAGCGCAGGGCCACGGTGACCGAGGACCCAGGGATGTAGTGCTCCCGCTGCATTACCCGCAGCCAGCGGAAGTCGGCGATCACCAGCGCGAGCAGCGGGACAGCGATCAGCAGGACGGTCAGCATCGCGGCACGCTCCCCGGCATCTGCAGGACCTCATCGAGCATGGCGACGAGCCGGTCGGGCGCCTCCAGGTGCACGTCGTGGCCGGCGCCCTCGACGACGACCGCTGTGGTAGGCGCGGTGAGCAGGCGGCCGGCCTTCTCGACCATGCTGGGCGGCACGGCCCGGTCGCCGCCGCCCCACAGCAGCGCCACCGGGCAGCGAGTGGCGGCAAGCTCCGCGTCGTACGACTCGTTGACCACCCGGACCAGGACGCTCCGCATCACCCCGATGGCGGCGTTGTAGTCGGCGGAGCCCCTGGCCCGGCGCATGGCCTCGAAACGGCGCTCGCTCAGCAGGCCCATCTGGCGGGCCTTCCGCCCGAGCCGGTAGCCCACCGGGGCCTTGCCCTCGCGCGGCGACCTCAGCAATGGCACCCCGCACAGGACCAGGGCCCGGACCAGGTCGGGCCGGCTCGCGGCCAGGCAGACCGCGACCCGCCCGCCAAAGCTGTGCCCGATCACCACCGGCGGCTGCGCCGGGGGAGTGGCCGCGGCGTGCTCGTCGAGCACCGCGGCCACGCAGTCGGCGTAGTCGGCCGCTCCCCAGGTCGAGGTCGGCGGCGGTGAGACGCCGAATCCGGGCAAGTCGATAAGCAGATGCGGATATCCGCCCAGCACGCCCGAGAAATCGCGATGATCGCGTCCCCATCCGTGCAGCCCGACCATCAGCGGGCCTCCTCCATCGGCCACCTCAGCAAAAACGCGGCCGTCAAGATAACTTCGCAAGGGCACACAATAAAGCTAGCTGGCCGTCTTGAACCCCTTGCGCCGCCCCCGGCACAAGGGCGGAAGGCCGGATTTCAGGCACCCCGCCGCTATTAGGCCAACTAAGATAGAAATATGTCCAGCCCGATGCTTGTGCTATACCAGGGCGTTACCATTGCTAAAATAGGTACGTCTAGAGGTCTTGGCGTCATTCGGGCCAGCCCACCAGGATGGGGCCAACCGCGGAGCCGAGCACGCCGTGCAGTTCGATCGCTGCGGCGGGGCGCCGTTCGTCGAGGTCATCGACCACGGCGTGGACGTACTCCGAGGCCAGACTGAGCTGCTCGGGGATTGCCAGCAGGGTATTCATTTCGGTCGGCTCGGTGGCCCGGAATGCGCCGAGCAGATGGCGGTAGCGTTCTTCCGCCGTGGCGGCCGCGCCGCCTTCCATAATCGTGCGTAACTGGCTGAGCAACGCGCAGGCCGGATCCTGGTACGCCGATTGCGCCATTGGCCATCCTCGCCTGGTCAAGTATTGCTTCGGGGGACCACCCCCGGACCCCCCCGAAAGCGGGTGTGCCAATCCTATCTATTCTCGCGATGAAGCGCTGGGTATTTGCCGCTCCTTTGCCGACGACGCGATAACCCGGTAAAGGGGCCTAACGCACTAATGGTGCGGCTTTCGCCCGGTGAATTACCGGGAGCGCATGGCGAGCCCGGCCAGCGCCGCCGCCGCGAGCGCGGTGACCGCCAGCGCCGGCGCCGCGAGCGCGGTGACCGCCAGGGCCAGGTTGACCGCACGACACCCGCCCGCCGCGATGGCGGCGGCGAGCGGGGTGAAATCAGGACACGCGGCGGTCAGCCCCGGTTGGCCGCTCCCTTGCTCTCCTGCAGCTCCTCGATCACTTCCTCGGTCACCTCGACTAGCTGCTTTGCATGCTCTTCCATCGCCTCAGCCTGGGCCTCGGCGATGTGGTCGTCCATTTCCAGGGCGGCGTTGTCGGCCTTGATCTCCGCAACCGTCGCCCTGGCCTCCGGGGACAGCAGGCTGGTGTCGGCGTCTTCGGGCTGAGCCGGCGGGTTCAGTTGCTCGCTCGGTATCGTCATGGCCCCCAAGTTGCCCGGAATCGGCTGGTTACTCGCGATAGGCCGCGCGAGATTCGCCGGACGACAGCTGAGGCAGACGCGTGACCCGGCCTGGGTCACACCGCGGCGCGCATCTTGGTCACCAGGCGGTCGAACATCGGATAGGTCTGCCCGCCCCCGATCGCGTCGATCGTTGGCTGCCACAGCTCCCACCGGTCGACCAGGCGACGGCCGAGCAGGGTTCTGATCATCTCGAAGTCGACCCCGCCATGTTTCTCGAGCGCACCGAGCTGCTCGAAGTAGTCGAGCTCCCGGTACAGGACATAGGCCTGGACGGAGTTCTCGGCGATGAATCGCTTCATGCCGTCTCGCAGCGCTTGTGGCGTCTGGAACTGCGCGACCAGGTGGCGCGCCTCCACCAGCGAGTCCTCGTTCCAGCGCCGGATGAAGTCGACAGCGGTCGCGGCCTGGCGGCCGGCGCGCGCTTCGCGGGCCTGCCGGGCCGTGAAGACCACCGCGCCGATCGCGCTCAGTAGCCCGAGCGCGCTGACCGCGGTCGCGATCGCTGTCACCTGCTCAGCCCAGTTCGGCATGGGCCGCCCTCCCATCGTTGATCCTGCTGTTAGCTCTGGCAGGCTCACTGGCCCGCTCCATCTTGCTCGCTTCCGGGGCGTGGCCCAGTTCTGGGGGCACGGTGGCAGACTGCCGGGTGTGAGCAGGAGTTTGCGAGTCCAGGAGGGCGGCGGCGGGGAGCCCGTTCTGGTGCTGCTGCACGGCCTGGGGGCGACCGGCGACGTGTGGGACGGGTGGCGGCCGTTGCTTGCCCGGCGGTGGCCCGGGCGCTGGCTGGCTCCGGACCTGCCCGGTCACGGCGGGTCGCCGCCGCTATCTGAGTACACGTTCGGCGGCCTCGCCGAAGCAGTCGCCGGCCTCGTCGGCTCCGGTTCGCCCGCCGTTGTGCTGGGACATTCGCTGGGCGGCGCGGTCGGCCTGGCGCTGGCCGGCGACAGGTTCGCGGTGCGGGTGCAGGCGGTCATCGGCCTGGGGATCAAGGTCGTCTGGGCCGACGACGAGCTGCAGCGGGCGCAGACCGTGGCGCAGCGGCCGACGGCCTGGTACGGATCGCGCGACGAGGCCGCCGCACGCTACCTGCGCGTTTCGGGTCTGGCTGGCCTGCTGCCGGCCGACGACCCGGCCGTGGACGCAGGGCTGCGTGAGCGGGACGGGCAATGGCGGCTGGCGATGGACCAGGGCGCCTTTGCTATCGGCGCGCCCGACATGGCGGAACTGCTGGCGGGATCCCGGGCGCCGGTGACCCTGGCCCGCGGCGAGAACGACCCGATGAACACGGATCAGCAACTTGCCCGGCTGGGTGTCCCCACGGTCACGCTGCCGGGCCTTGGCCACAACGCACACGTGGAGAGCCCGCAGCTGTCGGTCACCCTGCTGGACCGCTGGGTCACCTCGGCGATGCCCGCCTAGCAGGGCCGCGGCCCGTTGCGGCTTGGAGCCGTTCAGGTGCGGTGCTCGAGCGCCCGCCTGGTCAGCACCCGGGCGAGGTGCCGCCGGTAGTCGCGGTCGGCGTGCACGTCCTGGCCCGGCTCCGTCCCCTCGGCCGCCAGCTCGGCTGCCTCGGCGGGGCCGGCGCCGCCGGCCAGGGCCTGCTCGGCCGCGCTGGCGCGCAGCGGCGTGGACCCCATGTTCGCCAGGGCGATGCGGCCGTCGACGGCGGCCACACCGACGATGGCCCAGTCATTGGCCCGGCGGACGAACTTCTGGTAGCCCCAGGGGATACCCGGCCTGCGCGGCACGCGGACGGCCGCGATCAGCTCGCCCGGATCCAGGCTGGTCTCGAAGAACCCGGCGAAAAGGTCGTCGGCCGGAACGTTCCTGGTGCCGCCCTGACCCAGCAGGTCGACCGAGCCGCCGAGCGCGACCAGCGCCATCGGCAGGTCGGCCGCGGGATCCGCGTGCGCCAGCGAGCCGCCGATCGTGCCGCGGTGCCGGATCTGCGGATCGCCGACCTGTGAAGCGGAATGGGCGAGCAACGGTGCGTCGGCCCGGACCAGGTCCGAGGCTGCCAGCGTGGCGTGCGGCGTGGCCGCGCCGATCACCAGCTCGTCGCCCTCGGCGCGGATCCCGGTCAGCTCGGTCAGCCGGCCGATGTCGATGAGCACCGACGGGGCAGCCAGGCGCAGTTTCATCATCGGCAGCAGCGAGTGGCCGCCGGCCAGCAGCTTCGCGTCCTCGCCGAAGCTGTCCAGCAGGTCAAGGGCGTGCGCGGCCGACTCGGCGGCCACGTAGTCGAACGGTGCCGGGATCACGCGCTCGTCCCCGTGCGCTCGGCTTCGGCGGCCGCCAGCACCGCCCTGACAATGTTGTGGTAGCCGGTGCAGCGGCAGAAGTTGCCCTCCAGGCCCTCCCTGACCTCGGCCTCGGTGGGGTGCGGGTTTTCCGAGAGCAGGCCGACGGTGGCCATGACCATGCCGGGCGTGCAGAACCCGCACTGCAGGCCGTGCTCCTGCCGGAACGCCGCCTGCACCGGGTGCAGCTCCCCACCCTCCTCCCCTGCCCCTTTCACGGCGAGGCCCTCGGCGGTGGTGACCTGCTGCCCGTTGGCTTGCACGGTCAGCACCGTGCAGGACTTCACCGACGTGCCGTTCAGCAGCACCGTGCAGGCGCCGCACGAGGTGGTATCGCAGCCGACGTTGGCTGCCCGCAGACCGCACACCTCCCGCAGGTAATGCACGAGCAGCAGCCGCGGTTCCACCTCATCGGAGCGCTGGCGGCCGTTGACGGTGAGCTCGACCTGCATCTACGCATTCCCCTTTGCTGCCTGGATTGCCTGCCAGACCCGTTGCGGTGAGGCTGGCATGTCGATGTGCCTGATGCCGAGGTGGGACAGCGCGTCGACGACCGCGTTCTGCACGGCCGGGGTCGCGCCGATCGAGCCCGCCTCGCCGATCCCCTTGACGCCGAGCGGGTTGTAGCTGGTGAGCGTCTGCATGTCGGCCAGCTCGAAGCTCGGCACCTCGGTGGCTGACAGGAACGGGTAGTCGGCGAAGCTCGCGGTCAGCGGGTTGCCGTCGGCATCGTAGACGACCTCCTCCACGAAGGCCTGCGCGGCGCCCTGGGCGATGCCGCCGTGCCGCTGGCCCTCGGCAAGCAGCGGGTTAAGCACGAACCCGGCGTCGTCCACGGTCACGATCCGGCGCAGCACGACCTTGCCGGTCTCGGTGTCGACATCCACGACCGCGACGTGTGACCCGAACGGGAACGTCGCACCCGGTGCGGTGAAAACGGTGCGCACCACCAGCCGCTCCTCCTCGGCGAGGCCGGCCAGCGGCACCGAGGCGTCTGGGTCGCCCACCACCTCGAACGCGCTGCGCTCGACGTCGAAGCGCAGGTCGGCCGCGCTGGCCTCGAGCTCGCTGGCGGCGCGTTCCCTGGCAATCTCGATCAGCTCCTGGGACGCCTGCCGGACCGCGGAGCCGCCGTGCTGCAGGCTGCGGGAGCCGCCAGTGCCGCCGCCCTCGGGGACCAGGTCGGTGTCGCCCCACTTCAGCGTGATCTTGTCCACGGGGATGCCGAGCTCCTCGCTGGCCAGCATCGCCCAGGCGGTGGCGTGGCCCTGGCCGTGCGGTGAGGTGCCGGTGAGGATCGTCGCGGTCCCGTCGGGGTGCACCTCGACGGTGGCGTTTTCCTGAGGCGGAGACTCCTCGCCATCGCCCATGCCGGTTATCTCCACGTAGCTGGCCAGGCCGATGCCCATCGCGACCGTGTCGCCACGGGCCCGGCGCTCGGCCTGCTCCTTGCGCAGCTCGTCATAGCCGGCCGCGGCCAGCGCCTTGTCCAGGGCGGCCGCGTAGTCGCCGGTGTCGTACAAGGCGCCGAACTTGGTCCGGTGCGGCTCAGTGAACGGCGGCAGCAGGTTGCGCCGCCGTACCTCGGCCGGGTCCGCGCCGATCTCCGCGGCGAACAGGTCCATGGCCCGCTCGAGTGCGGCGCTGGCTTCCGGCCGGCCGGCGCCGCGGTAGGCACCGATCGGGGTCGTGTTCGTGACCACGCTCTTGGCCACCGCCTCGGCCTTGGGGATCTCATACGGGCCCGGCGTCATCAGGATGGTCAGGAACGGCAGCATGGCGCCGAGCCGGACGTGGGCGCCGGAGTCCTGGATGATCTCCAGGCGGTAGGCGAGCACGGTCCCGTCCCGCTTGCCGCCGATCGTGACCGTCTGCCACTGAGCCCGGCCGTGGGTCATTGCGACCAGATTCTCGTACCTGGTCTCGGTCCATCGCGCCGGGCGGCCGAGCTGCCGCGCCACCCAGGCCACCAGCGCGTGCTCGGGGTCGGCGCCGAACTTCGCGCCAAAGGCGCCGCCGACGTCCGGGGTGATGATGTGCACCTGCTCCGGCTTGAGGCCGAGCAGCCTGGCCAGGCCGCCCTGAGTACCCTGCGCGCCCTGGTTGGGTATCCACGCGGTCACCCGCCCGTCCTCGCCCCACGCGGCCGCGGCGGCCCGGGTCTCCATCGGGGCCGGCGCGACTCGCTGGTTCAGGATCGTCCGCGTGGTCACGACCTCGCACTCGTCGAACAAGTGCTCGTCGAGTGCGCTGGCATCGCCGAAATTCGCGGCCACGTTGGTGCCCGCCTCCTCGTAGAGGAGCACCTTGTCGGATGCCGCTTCGGCGAAGTCGACAACGGCGGGCAGCACGGCGTAGTCGATGTCCACGAGTTCGACCGCGTCCTCGCCCTGGTAGGCCTGCTCGGTGACCACGACCGCCACCGGCTCGCCGACGAAGCGGACCTTGTCCGTCGCCAGGATCCGCCTGGTCATCTGCTGGTTGAACAGCGCCCCCGGCTTGATCTCGGGCAGCTCGGCGAGGTCGGCGCCGGTGAACACGGCGATGACCCCGGGGGCCTCCCGCGCGGCGCTGACGTCGATGGCCTCGATCCTGGCGTGCGCGACGGGGGAGCGGGCGAAGAACACGTGGCAGGCACCGGCCAGGCGGTCGTCCACGACGTCCTCTGTGTAGACGCCGCCAGTGGTCAGGAAGCGCGGATCCTCGGTCCTCAGGACGCGAGTACCCAAGATGCTCACCGACGATCAGCTCCCCTCGGACCCCGGTGCCGGCCACCCCGCCGGGTCGGCTACCGCACTGCAGTGCTCCTCGTGACGCCCGGCGACCCGGCGGCCGGCTGGCGAGCGAACGCGGCTTTGCACCTCAGAGATGATCGTGCCTGCCGCGCCCCCGGAAGGTCAAACCGGCCCTCGTCGCCCGCTACCTGCCGCGACGTCCCGACCGGAGTACCCCTCCCGCCGCAGGGGACGCCGAGCATGTGACGAAAGGCACCATGCTCCGGTAGCCGACGAAATGCGCGACTGGGTCTGAAGCAGCATAGGCTCGACTTTTGGCCTGCCGCATGGCGGGCAGAGACGACCACGGCCCGAGAGGCCGCGTCTGGGAAGGAGGGCCATGAACGGGCGGCGGATTGACCTCAGCGCCACCCAGGTCATTGCCAGCCTGCTGGCCGCGGTTACCGGAGCCATTGCCGCCTCAACGCTGGGAATCGCGGGGACCATCATCGGCACGGCTGTGATGAGCGTCGCCAGCACCGCGGTCGCATCGATCTACAAGCACTACATCGCCCGCAGCCGGGAACGGCTGCGGAAGGCCGCCGAGGCGGCGCGGGCCAGCGAGCGGGCGGCCGCGTTCCGCGGCCGCCGCGGGACCGCGGGCGCGCACGCCGCAACCCGGACCTCTACCACGGATGTCGTCGCCGATGCCGACAACACCCAGGTGTTTCCCGCGGTGGGCGCCGCGCAGCACCGCTGGCAGGACGCCGACCGGGCCAACGGTGTCGGTCGGCATGACGACGCAACCCGGTCCGTCGGCGGCCGGCTTGACGACGCGACCTGGACCGCCGGCGGCCGGGAAGATGACGCTACCCGGACCACGAGCGGGCGGGCAGCCGGAGCGGCCGGAGGTGCCGCCGCCGCCGGAGGTGCCGCCGCGGCCGGAGCCGCCGGGGCGGCCTGGGCCGCGGAGTCCGACTCCACCGGGACGTCGCAGGGGTCGCCGGACGCGGCCCCCAGCGCCACCGGAGGGCGGGCCGCCGACGTCACCGGGGAGGCGGGACAGCCATCCGGCGGCGGTGACGGCTCCGGGCGGCACGCAGCGAACGGCCCTGCAGCGGGAGCAGCCGGCCAGCCGCGCTGGCGGCATCCGCTGGCGCTCGCCGGGGTCGCGGTGGGCATCTTCCTGCTGGCGATCGCCGGGATCACCGCGTTCGAGGCCATCGCGGGGAAGCCGCTCGACGCGCTGGTGGGCGGCAAGCACAGCTCCGGCACCACGATCGGCAACCTGGTCGGCGGCCAGGGCTCGAACACCACGTCGCACCACACCGGGCGAAGCCCGGCACCCAGCCCGTCTTCGACGCCGAGCCCGAGCACCAGCCCGAGCCCATCGACGTCGCCGAGCCCGACGCCGACCCCGGCCGGCACGCCGACGCCGACCACGGGAACGGGCACAGGCACAGGCACCACAGCGGGCGCCGGCACCACGGCCGGCGCCAGCCCCGGAGCAGGTGCGGACACTCCCGCAGCGGCTCACCGGTCAGCGGCACCGACGCCGGCCGGCTGACTCGCGGGAACAAGTCGCTGACCCGCGGGAACAAGTACTGCCAGCCGGGCGTTCCAGGTCAGGGCCCTTACCCGGCCGAAAATCGCTTTCCTGCCATGCCCGCCCCCGGCTAGCATGCGAATCCCGGCCCGACACCCAGTCAAGATCGGAAGTTAGTCATGCTTGCGCGCGCGCTGGTGCGCCGCTTCCCGTTGTTCGGCTACCGGGACTTCGTACTGTTGCTGGCAGATCGCCTGCTGGCACCGGCGGCATTCGCGTTCTCTCTCGTCGGCGTCTCGTTCGCGGTGCTCGACGCGACCGGGTCCACGGCCGACCTCTCCTATGTGCTCGCGGCTCAGATCGCGCCCTCGCTGGTCTTCGCGCTGGTCGGCGGCGTGGTCGCGGACCGGCTCCCGGCGCAGTGGGTGATCATCGCGGGCAACGTGATGATCGCCCTCGGCGAGGGAACGTTCGGCATCCTGGATCTGGCCGGCCATCCGCGGCTATGGCAGATGGTCATGCTCGAGGCGCTCACCGGCACCGGCATGGCGATCTTCTACCCCGCCTCGCAGGCGCTGCTGCCCAGGCTGGTGCCGGGCGACCTGCTGCAGCAGGCGAGCGCGATCAGCCGCCTGGCGACGAACGCGGCGCAGATGGGCGGGGCGGTCGTCGCCGGGCTGTGCGTCGCGGCGTTCGGGCCGGGCTGGGCGCTGGCGGTGTGCGGCGTCGGCTCGCTGATCTCGGTGCCGATGCTGCTGAGCATCCGGGCCACCGGGAACGCCAGGACCCAGGAGACCAGCATGCTGCGCGACCTGCGGGACGGCTGGTCGGAGTTCCGCTCGCACACCTGGCTGTGGACGATCTCTTTGCAGTTCGGCGTCGTCCTGATGGCGTGGTACGGCGCGTTCCAGATCCTCGGGCCGGTCGTCGCCAGGGCGCACCTCGGCGGCCCGGCCGCCTGGGGCGCGATCACCGCCGCCGACGCCATCGGGCTCATCGCCGGCGGGATCTTGTCGCTGCGCTTCACGCCGCGCCGGCCGATGCTGTTCGTGGTCATCATCGGCGCCGCGATTGCGATCGCGCCGCTATCGCTCGCGATGCTCTGGCCACTGCCCCTGGTCTGCCTGGCGTCGTTCGGCCTCGGCATCACGATCGAGATCATGATGGTGCAGTGGACCGTCACCATGGCCAGGAACATCCCGCCGGTCAAGCTCGCCCGGGTGTCCTCCTACGACCTGCTCGGCTCCGTCATGGCCATGCCCATCGGCGCCCTGATCGCCGGGCCGCTGGCGGCCGCCGTCGGCGTCTCGGTGACCCAGTACGGCGCCGCCGTCCTGATCGTCGCCGCATCGGCGCTCGCCCTGATCCCGCGTGACGTCCGCAGGATGCGGTCAGTGAAGGGGGATGGGGAGTTGGGCGGGGTCCTGACGGCGCACGCGGATCAGGCGGCCAGCGCGGAGCCGCCGGTGCCCGCGGCCCACATCGCCGCGTAACCGCCCCAGGTAGTACTCGAGCAGGCGGGCGACCGCCGCCTGCCGGTCCGGCTCGGCGTCGTGCAGGCAGGCCCGCTCGGCGGCGTACGCCCGCAACAGGTCATGCATGCCGTAGCGGTCGCCTCCGGCAGGCCGGATCAGATAGGCGTGTGCCAGGGTGTCCAGCACCTGACGGGCTTGCGCGACGCCGTAACCGGTGAGGGCCGCCACCGCGTGCGCGCCGAATTCGCCGGCCGGATGGAGGCCGAGCAGCCGGAACGCGCGCGCGGCGGCACCATCCAGCTGCCGGCAGGACCAGGACAGCACCGCGGCGACGCCGGTCCGGCCGTCGCCGCCCGCGTCGAGACGGTCCAGCCGCGCCCTCGGGTCGGCGAGCTCACGCACCAGCCCGGCCAGCGATGCCCGGGGGCTGGCGGCGGCCAGCTCGGCGGAGACCCGGAGCGCGAGCGGCAGCCACGCGCACTGCGCAGACAGCTGCCGGACGGCCCCGGGGTCCGCCTGGGCCCGCGCGCCGATCAGCGAGCACAGCAACGCCGCCGCGTCGGCCGCGGGCAGCACGTCCAGCTCCAGCCGCTGAGCGCCGTCCCTTGCCACCAGGCCGGAAAGGGCATCGCGGCTGGTCACAACCGCGGCGCAGCCCGGCGTGCCGGGCAGCATCGGCCGCACCTGCTCTGCCGAGCGGGCGTTGTCGAGCAGTACCAGCGCCCGCCGTCCGCTGAGCAGGCTCCGGTACAGGGCCGCGCGTTCCGCCGCCTCGGCCGGCAAGTTCCGGCCCGCCCAGCCCAGGGCCCGGATGAACCCAGCCAGCGCTTCGGTCACCGGCAGCGGCTCGGCAGGGTCGTAGCCGCGCAGGTCCACGTAGATCTGGCCGTCCGGAAACCGGTCCGCCACCTGGTGCGCCCACGCAACGACCGTGGCGGTCTTGCCCACACCTGCCGTTCCGGTAACCGCGCATACTGCCGCGGTTCGCCCTCCGGTTTCGCCTGCGCAGCTCGTCAGGGCATGCAGTTCGGCCGCCCGGCCAACGAAGTTAGGCACCAGCGCCGGGAGCTGGCGCGGCACGGGGACGCCGGCCGGCAGACCGGCCGAAAGCGTGGCTCGGCGCTGCCCGTGTTGCGCCGACGGGGCCAGCGCCGGGTCGGCGGTGAGGATCTGCTGCTGCAGCAGCCCCAGGTCGGGCCCGGGCTCGACCCCGAGCTCGCGCAGCAGGGCCCGCCGGACTCGCTGGAAGGCGGCCAGCGCTTCGGCCTGGCGGCCGTCGCGGTACAGCGCGAGCATCAGCTGCGCGTGCAGCCTTTCCCGGAACGGGTGCACGGTGGTCAGTCGCCGTAGTTCGGCGATCACGTGTTCGTGCCTGCCCAGCTGCACGTCTGCCTCGATCCAGGCCTCGAAGGCCTGCAGCCGCAGCTCGGCCAGTCGTGGCACGTCCCGCGCGGTCAGCCACTCCGACGGAACGTCAGCGAGCGGCTCGCCGCGCCACAGCGACAGCGCCGCGCGCAGCCACCGCGACGCGTCCTCCCAGGCGCCGGCGCTCGCTGCCGCCTTGGCCCTGGCGAGCAGCGCGTCAAACCGGGCCAGGTCGAGTTCGTCGGCCGAGACCCGGAACTGGTACCCGCCGGGAACCGTGCCGAGCCGGGACCCGGTGCCGGCGGCCAGGGCCTTGCGGAGCTCCTTCACGTAGTTGCGTAAGGTGCCGCGAGCCGTGGCCGGTGGCTGCGACCCCCAGATGACCTCGGTCAGCTCGCCCAGCGGGACCATGCGGTTGGCCCGCAGCAGCAGCGCCGCGAGCAGCACCCGCTGCTTGCCGGGCAGCACCGGCAGCGCGATTCCGCGGTTTCTCACCTGCAACGGCCCGAGCAGGCAGAACTCCACGTCAGCTGACACAGACCCCTCCCGGCCAGCGGCCCTATCGGCGCGCTACCGGGATGCTATCCCCGCAACCCAGACTCGGCACAATAGCCAAATTGCTCGCGAAGCGGGCAGCGGCAGGTATCCGAGGGAAGAGGTGCCACGAGAGTGATCAAGATCAAGATCCGTAAGCTCGGCAAGCTGGAGGCCACGAACAAGGTCAGTCCCCGGACCAAGTAGCGCTTCCGGCGCTCAGCAGCCGGGCTGCCGCCTCCGGCGATGAGAGCGGCGGCCCGGCGGCCCGGCCACGTCTCGCTTCGGGAGATCATTCACATGGGCCTGCGGATCAAGCCCGGCTATTCACTGCACCGGCTCGAGAACGGCGCGGCGACCGTCAAGAGCGCCGCCTCTCACGTCGCCCACGACCTCGTGGCCCGGGACGAAGGGGAA
>Ga0209333_1000009_pt1 | contig 127818 bp, 122 predicted proteins | sample BlaSpr_A8_OM2_O3_FD_187982 | JGI IMG/M metagenome (GOLD analysis project Ga0209333, IMG submission 187982) | Forest soil microbial communities from Thunder Bay, Ontario, Canada - Black Spruce, Ontario site 2_A8_OM2_O3 (SPAdes) (version 2) | ecosystem: Environmental > Terrestrial > Soil >... | reverse complement strand
TGCGGGAGCTAGGGGTGGGAGGGCGGGCAAGGGTGGGAGGGCGGGCAAGGGTGGGAGGGCGGGCATGAGAAAGGACGCGGGCATGAGGCTGCTCGTCACCGGGGGAGCGGGCTACATTGGCAGCGTCGTGGCGGCGCAGCTCGCCGAGAGCGGCCACGACGTGGTCGTGCTCGACGACCTGTCCACCGGCCACGCGGACGCCGTGCCCGCCGGTGTCACGTTCCACCGCGGCTCGATCCGCGGGGAGGACGCCGCTGCGGTGCTGGCCACCGGCGTCGACGCGGTGCTGCACTTCGCAGCCAAGTCGCTGGTCGGTGAGTCGGTCGCGCACCCGGACCGGTACTGGGACAACAACCTCGGCGGCACGCTGGCGCTGCTCGAGGCCATGCGCGTGGCCGGGACCAGCAAGATCGTGTTCTCCTCGACCGCGGCCGTGTACGGCGAGCCGGAGCGGATCCCGATCGCCGAGACCGACCCGGTCCGGCCGACGAGCCCGTACGGAGAGTCCAAGGTCGCGGTCGACATCGCGCTGACCGAGTACGCGCGGATGCACCAGATCGGCGCGGTCAGCCTGCGCTACTTCAACGTGGCCGGCGCGTACCAGGACGCCTCCGGCACCTGGCGCGGCGAGCGCCACAACCCGGAGACGCACCTGATCCCCACGGTGCTGGCCGCCGCGCGCCGCGGCGAGGGGGTCCAGCTTTTCGGCGACGACTACCCGACCCCGGACGGGACCTGCATCAGGGACTACATTCACGTGTCGGACCTGGCGCGCGCGCACCTGCTGGCCCTGGACGCCACGGCGGCCGGCCGGCACGCGATCTACAACCTGGGCAGCGGGACCGGATACTCCAACCTTGAGGTGCTCGGCGCCTGCCGGGAGGTCACCGGGCTCGACATCCCGGCGCAGGTGGCGCCCAGGCGGCCCGGCGACCCGGCGGCCCTCGTCGCGTCGTCCGAGGCGATCGCCGCGGACCTCGGCTGGGGTGCCGAGCTCGACCTGCACGCGATGGTCGCGGACGGGTGGACGTTCGCGCAACTCACGGCGCAGGAGGGCCCGGGGGCGGGGACGGCCGGGACGGCTCATGCCGGGGGATCGGCGCGGTGAGCGTATCCGGTGCCGCGGATCAGGCGGCCCGCTGGTTCGCCGAGGGCTACGCCGCGGAGCCGGACGGTATCTGGCACGCCCCGGGCCGGGTCAACCTGATCGGGGAGCACACCGACTACAACGACGGCTTCGTGCTCCCGTTCGCCCTCGCTCAAGGGGTGCGCGCCGCGGCGTCCCGACGTGATGACGGGGTGCTCGAGCTGCGTTCCCGCCAGGCCCCCGACGCGCCAGCCTCGGTGCGGCTCGACACGCTCGTCCCCGGACGGCTGGGCGGCTGGGCGGCGTACCCGGCCGGTGTCGCGTGGGCGTTGCGCGGGGCCGGCTGCCCGGTCGGCGGGGCCAGCGTCGCGATCGACGCCGATCTCGAGCGCGGCGCCGCGCTGTCGTCGTCCGCGGCCCTGGAGTGCGCGACCGCGCTGGCGCTCACCGAGCTGTACGGGCTGAGCGTGGACCGGCGGGAACTGGCCGCGCTCTGCAGGCGCGCGGAGAACGAGTTCGTCGGGGTCCCCAGCGGGATCATGGACCAGTCCGCCTCGCTGCTCTGCGAGCAGGGACACGCGCTGCTGCTCGACTGCCGCAGCGGCGAGACCAGCGCCGTGCCGCTTGATCTCGCCGCGCTCGGGCTGGTCCTGCTGGTCGTCGACACCCGGGTCAGGCACGCCCTGTCCGACGGGCGGTACGCCGAGCGCCGGCGCTCCTGCGAGGACGCGGCCCGGGCGCTCGGCGTGGCGTCGCTGCGGGATGTGACCGATGCTCCCGACGGCATCGAGCGGGTCGAGCGCCTGAGCGACCCGGTGCTGCGCCGCCGGGCCAGGCACGTGGTCACGGAGAACGCCCGGGTCCTGGAGACCGTGGCCCTGCTGCGCACTGGCGAGGCAACGCGCATCGGCCCGCTGCTGACCGCCTCGCACGTCTCGCTGCGGGACGACTTCGAGATCTCCTGGCCGCAGGCTGACGCCGCGGTGGACGCGGCGGTCGGCAGCGGCGCGCTGGGTGCGCGGATGACCGGCGGCGGGTTCGGCGGGTCGGTGATCGCGCTCGTCCCAACGCCACGGGGCGGGGACGTCCGGGCCGGCATCGAGGACGCGTACGCCACCCGTGGCTGGAAGCCGCCGAGGTTCCTCGACGCGCTGCCGTCGGCCGGCGCCTACCGGCTCCGGTGAGCCTGCCTTCGCCGCATCGAAGCCCGCCAACCTCCGACTTGGCCTACGAAACGCATGGTCTGCCCCGTTCTGTCGTACCCGGCTCATAGGTTGTCGGTACCGATTCGACGGCGCTGCCTGACCAGGGCGACCGCTCATTGTACGCCGATCAGGCGTACAATGGCCGATATGGCCGCTACTAAGGACTCGCGGTTGCACGTGCGCCTCTCGTCAGAGCAAGACGCGCTGATCCGGCACGCCGCCGAGGTGGAAGGCAAGACCGTCACCGAGTTCACCGTGGAGGCCACAGTGGAGCATGCCCGGGATGTGCTCGCAGACAGGCGTCTGTTCCTGCTGGACGAGGCTGCGTGGGGCGAGTTCCAGGAACGGCTGGACCAGCCGGCGGCGTACAAGCCGCGCCTGGAGAGGTTGCTTGCCGCCAAGCCGCCGTGGGAGGAATAGTCGGCTACGGCAGGCCCCGGCCTATCGCGCAGGACGACGATACCTCGCAGTTTTCCTGCGGAGACGAGACTCTCGACCGCTGGCTTCGCCGATACGCCCTGATGAACCATGTCGGTGGTGGTGCGCGGACGTATGTGAGCACGCGAGGCAGGGAGGTGGTCGGCTACTACGCTCTTGCAGCAACGAGCATTCAGCGTGCGGACCTCACGTTCAGGGCGGCGCACGGGATGCCGCAGCCCGTGCCGGCAGTGCTGCTCGGCCGGCTGGCCGTCAGCCAGAAGGAGCAGGGACAGGGCCTCGGCAGGTACCTCGTCCGCGATGCGATCATCCGCACGCTGAACGCGGCCGCGGTCGTGGGCGTCCGCGTCCTGCTGGTGCACGCCGCGTCTGAGGACGTCCGCCGCTTCTACGAGCGATTTGACTTCGAGCCGTCGCCAACAGACCCGCTGCACCTGATGCTCCTGCTTAAAGACGCACGGGCGACTACGGGTGGCAGTTCCGGATAAGCGCCGGCGGGCGCCTACCGGCTGCGCTAGCCGGTGAATCCAGCCGGGGTCCTGACCTGTTGACGTCGCCTGACCGGCGGCGCACTGGGCAATAGCATTCAACCCACGACATGGCTGACTCGTCGGCTAAGCGACGGGCATTCGCTCTGTGGGGACGTCACCGATGTGAGCACACCAGGCAGAACCGAGGCGGCCAAGCAGCCGTCCTCCATCGAGCGCATCCAGCGGCTGGAACGGCTGGAGCGGGAACGCCTCGAGGAGAAAAGCCGCAAGGAGGAGCGGCGGCGCCAGATCGTCGCCGGCGCCAAGCCGTCGGGCGGGCGCAACGACCTCGTCGACGATATCGAGCGGGTCACCAGGTACCCGATGGCCCTGCTCGGGATCGCCTGGCTGGTCATCGCCGTCATCATCGGCGGGGCCGACGTGAAGGGCGCGGCCCCCACCGTCCTGGTGGCCATCCTCTTCGCGCTCTGGGTGATCCTGCTAGCGGAGTACCTGGTCCGCCTGGTGATCACTCCCGACCGCCGCGGCTACCTCAGGCGGCGATGGGTCGAGCCGGTAACCGTAGTGGTGCCCCCGCTCCAGGGCTGGCACCTGTTCGGGATCGAGAAGACGTCGCTGCTGGCCCGCGAGGGGGGGTTGAGGGTTGAGGCCGTGCTCAAGCACCACAGCCTGTTCCGGGTGCTCCTCGCCGCCACGGGCACGCTGTTCCTCGGGGCCTGGCTGGTGCTGCTGTTCGAGGAGAACGCCAAGGACAGCAACATCCACAACTACCCGGACGCTCTGTGGTGGGCCATCGTCACCGTGACCACCGTCGGCTACGGCGACCGGTATCCCACCACCCAGGGCGGCCGGGCCGTCGCCGTGGTGCTGATGCTGATCGGGATCGGCCTCATCGGCGTGCTCACCGCCACGGTCGCCTCGGTGTTCGTCAAGGAGCACACTGACGCTAACAGGCAGGAGTACCAAAGGGGCCATGCCGACCTGGGCCAGCGGCTGTCGGTGATCAGCGAGCGCCTGGCCGACGTCGAACGCCGGCTCGGCGCTTCGCCGGCCGACATCGCCGCCGTGGATGCGGCGGCCGATGCCCAGGCGGTGGCAGACGGGCCGGTCGGGCCCGGCCCGGGGGCATCGGGTCCTTGATCACGCGAGCATTTCTCCAGGAAGGGACGATATTTCTCCATGAAAGGGACGCTCAGGCAGGACGGGAAGGCCACTGAGCCCACCCAGGAAAATATTGAGCAGGCCGCCGCCGGAGGCGAATTTTTCTGGCTCGACCTCGACATCCACGACCCGGGGCCCGACGACGACGTCTCGGCCCTGCTGACGAACACGTTTCATTTCCACCCGGTGGCGGTGGAGGCGGTTGTCCGGTTCGGCCAGCGTCCCCGGATCGACGACTACGACGACTTCGTCCACGTCATCACGTTCGGCATCGCCGGCGACGGGAAGAGCGTGGCCGAGGTGCACTGCTTCCTGACCAAAAAGTTCATCATCACCCTCCACCAGGGGGACTGCCCGGCGCTGGCCACGGTGCACGACCGCATCGGCGGTCATCACGCCTCGGAAGTGGCCGCCCCGCAAGTCGTGATCTTCTACTTGATCATGGATACCCTGGTCGACTCGTTCTTCCCCGTGCTGTCCGACTTCGACGACGCGATCGACGACCTAGAGGGAGCGATCCTGAAGAACCCGACCGAGGAGCAGCTCGGGACCCTCTTCAACATGAAGCGGCAGATTATGACCATCCGCAAGGTCATCACGCCCCAGCGCGACATGATTGCCAGCCTCAACGCCGGCATGGTGACGCTCCCCGGGCAGACCAGCAAGGGCATGGCGTACTTCCGTAACCTCTACGACCACCTCATCCGCATCAGTGACCTGGTGGACGGGTACCGCGACCTGGTCAGCGGCGCCATGGACACGCACCTGTCGATGGTGTCCAACCGGCTGAACGTGGTCATGAAGCAGCTCGCCATCATCGCCACCGTGTTCCTCCCGCTGGGCTTCCTGACCGGGTTCTTCGGGCAGAACTTCGCCTGGCTGACCGGTCACCTGCAGTCGAACCTCGGCTGGTTCATCTTCCTCGGCCTCGGCTCCGAGGTGGTTGCGATCATTCTTCTGCTGATGCTGTTCAAGCGCCGCGGCTGGCTCGGCAGCGGCCCCACAGCCTGAGGCCCGGTGGCAGTGGTAACGCCCGTGCCTGGCGGTAGATAGCCTTTGTCAAAACGTGACCAGGCTCGGGGGCTCCGCGGCGGGAGGGACATCCATGGCAGCGAGCGGTGATCGCGTACCGCAGCGCGGGCCGTTGCGAGTCGCCCTGCTCGGCTGCGGCACGGTGGGCAGCGCGGTGTTCCGGCTCCTTCGCGAGCAGGCCAGCGACCTGGCGGCGCGGGTCGGCGCGCCGCTGCAGGTCGCCGGCGTGGCCGTCCGGGATCCGGACGGCCGGGCGTTGGCCGCCGGCGTAGGGCGCGACCTGGTCACGACCGACGCCATGGCGCTGGTGACCCGCCCCGACGTCGACATCGTGGTCGAGATGATCGGCGGCATCGAGCCGGCCCGGGAGCTGCTGCTCGCCGCGATGCGGACCGGCAAGTCGGTGGTGACCGCGAACAAGGCGCTGCTCGGCGCCGACAGCGCCGTGATGCACGCCGCAGCCCGCGAGCACGGCGCCGACCTGTTCTACGAGGCCGCGGTGGCCGGCGCGATCCCGCTGCTGCGGCCGCTGCGGGAGTCGCTGGCCGGCGACGCGGTGCGGCGCGTGCTCGGGATCGTCAACGGGACCACGAACTACATCCTGGACCGGATGGACAGCTCCGGCGCCGACTTCCGTGACGCGCTCGCCGAAGCCCAGGCGCTCGGCTACGCCGAAGCCGACCCGACCGCCGACGTCGGCGGCTACGACGCCGCAGCCAAGGCGGCGATCCTGGCCAGCCTGGCCTTCCACACCCGGGTGTCCACGGCCGACGTGTACCGGCAGGGGATCACGGCGCTGACCGCCGCGGACATCGAGGGCGCCCGGGTGCTCGGCTGCGTGGTCAAGCTGCTGGCGATCTGTGAGCGCACCGGCGACGGGATCTCCGTCCGGGTGCACCCGGCGATGATCTCCAGGGAGCACCCGCTCGCCTCGGTGCGCGGCGTCTACAACGCCGTATTCGTCGAGGCGGAGTCCGCCGGGCGGCTGATGTTCTACGGCGCGGGGGCCGGCGGCGGGCCGACGGCGAGCGCCGTGCTCGGCGATCTTGTCGTGGTGGCCCGCAACCGGGTCGCCGGGATCCGGGGACCGGACGCGCCGAGCTACGCCGAGCTGCCCGTGCTGCCCATGTCCGAGGCGATGACCAGGTACCACGTCGCGCTTGACGTGGCCGACCGGCCCGGCGTGCTCGCGCCGGTCGCCGAGGCGTTCGCCCGGCACGACGTGTCGATCCAGGCGGTGCGCCAGGAGGGCCACGGCGACGACGCCTACTTGGTGATCGTCACGCACGCGGCCCGCGAGTCGGCGCTCGCGGCCACCGTGGCCGACCTGTCCGCGATGGAGTCCGTGCGCGCGGTCGACAGCGTGCTGCGCGTCGAGGGCGAGGACGCATGAGCCAGGGCGGCGCGGCGCCGGTGATGGCCGCCGCGCAGTGGCGGGGAGTGATCGCGGAGTACCGCAGCCTGCTCCCGGTAACCGAAGGCACCCCGGTGATAACGCTTGGTGAGGGCGGGACGCCGCTGATCCGCGCGGCCGCGCTGTCCGAGATGACCGGGTGCCAGGTATACCTCAAGGTCGAGGCCGGCAACCCGACCGGGTCGTTCAAGGACCGCGGCATGACCGTCGCGGTCAGCACGGCGGTCGGCCGCGGCGCCACGGCCGTGATCTGCGCGTCCACGGGCAACACCAGCGCCAGCGCCGCGGCCTACGCGGCACGGGCCGGCCTCACCTGCGCGGTGCTGGTGCCACGCGGCAACATCGCGCTCGGCAAGCTGGCCCAGGCGCTGGTGCACGGCGCACGGCTGCTCCAGGTCGACGGGAACTTCGACGACTGCCTCGAGCTCGTGCGCAAGCTCGCTGTCGACTACAACGTCGCCCTGGTCAACTCCGTGAACCCGGACCGGCTCGAGGGCCAGAAGACCGCGGCGTTCGAGGTCGTCGACGCGCTCGGTGACGCACCCGATGTGCACTGCCTGCCGGTCGGCAACGCGGGGAACATCTCCGCGTACTGGAAGGGCTACACCGAGTACGCCGGCCTCGGCCGGGCGACCAGGCGGCCGCGCATGTTCGGCTTCCAGGCCAGCGGGGCGGCGCCGATCGTGGCGGGCAGGCCGGTCGCGACCCCCTCGACGATCGCGACCGCGATCCGGATCGGCGACCCAGCCTCGTGGCAGCTCGCCGAGGCGGCGCGGGACGAGTCCGGTGGCCTCATCGAGTCCGTGACCGACCGGCAGATCCTCGCCGCCTACCGGCTGCTGGCCCGCAGGGAGGGCGTGTTCGGCGAGCTCGCCTCGGCCGCCGGCGTGGCCGGCCTGCTCCAGGCGACGGAACGCGGCCAGCTCACCCCGGGCTCCCGGGTGGTCTGCACGATCACCGGCCACGGGCTCAAGGAACCGGACTGGGCGGTGTCGGCGGCCCCGGCGCCGGTGACCATCCAGGCCGACGCGCACGCCGCGGCCGCCGAGCTCGGGCTGGCGTGAGGCCGTCGCCGATGAACTGGCCAGACCGACCGGTCACCGTCCGCGTACCGGCGACCAGCGCGAACCTGGGCCCGGGCTTCGACGCGCTGGGCCTCGCGCTCGGCCTGCACGACGTGGTGCAGGCGCGGATCATCGCCGACGGGGTCGCGATCAAGGTGTCGGGCGTCGGCGAGGACACGGCGGCCGCCGACGACGCGCACCTCGTGATTCAGGCCATGCGGGCCGCGTTCAGCCTGCTCGGCGCGCAGCCGCCAGGGATCGGGCTGCGCTGCGCCAACGCGATCCCGCAGGGTTACGGGCTCGGCTCGTCCGCGGGCGCGATCGTGGCCGGCCTGCTGGCCGCGCGGGCGCTCAGCCCGGGTGGCGGTGGCCTCGACGGTCCGGAGCTGCTCCGGCTCGCGTCCCGTATCGAGGGGCACCCGGACAACGTGGCGGCGTGCCTGGCCGGCGGCCTCACGATCGCCTGGACGTCGGTGCGGGGGGCCGAAGCGGCTCGGCTCGAGCCGCTCGACGGGCTGACCCCGGTGCTGTGCGTTCCGGCCGATCCCATGCTGACGCAGACCGCGCGCGGGCTGCTCCCCGCGTCGGTACCGCATGCGGACGCGGCGGCGAATGCGGCCCGCGCGGCGCTGCTGATCGCCGGGCTGACCCTAAAACCGGCCCTGCTCATGGCTGGGACCGAGGACCTGCTGCATCAGCGGTACCGCGCGGCAGCGATGCCGGCCACGGCCGACCTGATCGACCGGCTGCGGGACGCCGGGATCCCGGCGGTCGTGTCCGGCGCCGGGCCGTCGGTGCTCGCGCTCACTGTGGCGGGAATGCATCCGGGCCCCCGCGCAGTACCGCCGCTCGCCGAGCAAACGGGCGTCGCCTGGCAGGTCCGCACGCTGGAGGTCGATCGCCGCGGGGCGGTGGCCGGCGAGCCGTCAGCCGTGCCCGGCCAGCCGGGCGGCGCGGGATTCTAGGTAACGGCGCTCGGGCAGGCTCGTGGCGCGCTGGGCCGCCAGCTGGTAGTCGGCCACGGCGGCATCCCGCTGCCCGGCCAGCTCGTGGAAGTGGCCGCGGAGCCCGGCGAGGCGGTGATGGCCGGTCATCGGGCCGTCGCCTTCGAGCGTGGCGAGCACGTCGAGCCCGGCCTGCGGGCCGTTGACCATTGCGACGGCCACAGCCCGGTTGAGCGTGACGACCGGGCTGGGCGCTATCCGTTCCAGAAGGTCATACAGAGCAAGGATCTGCCGCCAGTCGGTGTCGTCGCTGTCCCTGGCCTCGGCGTGCACCGCCGCGATCGCCGCCTGCAGCTGGTACGGGCCGAGCGGGCCGATGGCGAGGGCGCCGGTCACCAGGCCGGTGCCCTCCTCGATCAGGTCCGGCCGCCAGAGCGAGCGGTCCTGCTCGGCGAGCGGCACCAGGCTGCCGTCGGACGTGGTGCGCGCGGGACGCCGCGCCTCGGTCAGCAGCATCAGCGCGAGCAGGCCGGCCACCTCGGCGTCCTCGGGGAGCGAGCGGTGCACGGCTCGGGTGAGCCTGATCGCTTCGGCGGTGAGCTCGGGGCGGGACGCGTCCGGGCCCGAGGTCGCCGCGTAGCCCTCGTTGAACATCAGGTAGAGCACGTGCAGGACGACGGCCAGCCGGCCGGCCAACTCGCCGGCCGGTGGCGGTGCGAAGCTCGCACCGGACGCCGCGATGCGCTGCTTGGCCCGGCTGATCCGCTGCGCCATCGTGGCCTCGGGCACCAGGAACGCCCGGGCGATCTCGGCGGTCGTCAGCCCGCCCACCGCACGCAGCGTCAGGGCCAGCTGCGACGGCGGGCTGAGCTCGCGGTGGCAGCACAGGAACAGCAGGGCCAGCGCGTCGTCCCGGTCTCCGGCAGGCGCGTCGGCGGGCGCGGCGATGGCGGGCGGTCCCGGCTCGGCCGCCACCGCCGTCTCCTCCCGGCGCCGCCGGGACTCCTCGCTGCGCAGCTGGTCGGTCAGCCGCCGCGCCGCGACCGTGATCAGCCATCCCTTGGGATGCGCGGGCAGGCCCCGATCCGGCCATTGCTCCGCGGCCGCGATCAGGGCCTCCTGGACCGCGTCCTCGGCCAGGTCGAAATGGCCGTAGCGGCGCACCAGCGCGGCCAGGACCTGGGGGGCAAGGTCGCGCAGCAGGCCCTCGAGGTTGTCGGCTGCGGTCACATCTCGACCCCGCCGGGGCTCAGCAGCGGCCGGACCTCCATGCCCCACAGCCGGGCGTCCGGCCACCGGGCCGCGATCTCCACCGCCCGTTCCTGAGTCTCGCAGTCCACCACGCAGTAGCCGACCATCTGCTCCTTCGCCTCGGCGAACGGGCCGTCGGTCACGGCCGGTGCCCCGTCGCGGACGCGCACGGTCCTGGCCGTGGACGGGTCGGCGAGAGCCTCGCCGCCCACCCACTCGCCGGTGCCGGTCAGCTCCGCCATCAGCGCGCCGGCCTCGGACATGATCGCCTGCCGGTCCGGTTCGGGCAGGTCCCGCCAGGTCGCCGGGTTCTGGTAGATCAGCAACATGTACTTCACGGCCTGCTCCTCATCCTCTCGTGGCGTAGACCAGCTCGGCCGAGCCGTCGCCGAACGTCCGCTCGGCGCTCAGCAGCCGCAGCGGCACGCGTCCGGCTCCCGGCGGTGACAGCGGGATCCCGTCGCCGAGCAGGATCGGCAGCACCACGATCTCGAGCCGGTCCAGCTCGCCGGCCTCGTGGAACGCCCTGATCGTGCGCGGCCCGCCGACCAGGTGGACGTCCTTGTCCGACCCTCGGGAGCGTAGCTGTTTCGCCAGCTCCGCCGGGCCGCCAGCGCCCACGATCACGTCCTCGGGCGCGGTATCGGGGAGCGGGCTGGAGGTCAGCACGTAGACCTGCAGGCCCGGCCAGGGCCACCCGGGCAGCCCGCCAAGCGCCGGAAGGAACGTGGTGCGGCCCATGACCACGGCGTCGCAGTTCTCGATGAACTCGGGGAACCCGTGCGAGACCCCCGGGTTGAAGCTGGGCTCGACGTGCAGCGTGGGCAGCCCGTCCGGCGTGGCCACGAACCCGTCGGCGCTGATTCCCATGCGTGACCTGATCAGCATCGTGGTGCTCCTAATCGTCCGGCTGTCCGCCCGGCTGGCGGGCAGCTGTCATCCGGGACGTCGGAGCCGGCCGCGCGTTCTCGACATCGTCGCACCGGGGATTTGGGGCGGTCGCCGGGACGCTAGGGCAGGTCGGGGTCGGCGTGGTCGTAGACCGGCGGGCAACTGGGCACCCGTGCCAGCGCGGCCCGCAGTGCCTTGGGGCGCCGGGTGTACGCCGACCACGTCGCCGGGGGAGCGCCGGAGCTGAACACGTTGTCCACGAGCTCGGCCCGCGGGCTCCCGGCCGCCTGGCGATCCGCGTGGATGACCAGCACCGCGCGGGCGAACGGCACCATCAGCCAGATGAGCACCACGGGGATACGAGCTGACGTGGGGAGGCCTTCGGCTGCGGCGCCGGCCTTCCAGGGGGAGCGCCAGGACCGGTTGAGGACGACGATCTTGCGGACCGCGCTCCACGAGCAGGTGAAGACCGTCTGGCTCTCACCGGTCGCGAACGGCAGCGCGCGCACGTCGCCGATCCGGATCCCGGCCTCGTCCACCCAGATGCCGGTGGGCCACGCCGACCTCAGGGAACGCACCCAGAACACGGTCCAGTACAGGGCCGCGGCGGTGAGAATCAGGATCACCTTGCTGATGGTCAGCGAGAGCACGATCGAGATGATCGCCACGAGGACTCCGGCCGTCACAAAGAGCAGGCCGGCGATCATCCCCGTCCAAGGCAAGGCGGACCGTTTCTCGAAGTAGATCGGGTCGGCATCGTTCACGGCCGACCTCCAACCGTCGCTCCGCTGTTCCCGGCCTGCCGAGGGCCGACAGCTACCTTATATGTGCCTATAAGGGATATGGGCGGATTGGCGCGTATGGTCAGGCATAGCAGGTCAGCGGCTGGCCGCCGTTGTAGGCCACCATGTCGGTGAGCGCCGCGGCTAGGTCGATCGGCGCTCCGGGAGGCGCGCCGCCTAGCTCGGCGAGGGCGCGGTGCAGGTTGCCGACGATCCGCTCGCGGTCCAGCCAGTCGGCGTACTCGCCGAGGTCGAGCTCGCGCGCCGCGTGCAGCGGGGACAGCCCGGCCTCCGCCGCTGACCGGGCGGCCGCCAGCACAAAGCGCAGGTAGCCGAGCACGTCGTCGATCAGCTCCGGGCCAGACACGCCGCCGTGGCCGGGGACGATCGTGGTCGCGGGCAGCTGCTTCAGGTCTTCCAGCACCCCGACGGCCCCGGTCACGGATCCCATCAGCAGGAACGGGGTGCCGCCACGGAACAGCAGGTCGCCGGCGAACAGCAGCGAGCGGTCCGGCACCCACACGATTGAGTCGTTGGTGGTGTGCGCCGGCGCACCGACGTACCGCACCTCGCAGGCGAGGTCGTCGACCCAGACCCGGACCTGCGAGGTGAAGGTGAGGCCCGGCGGCGTCAGCTCGAGCTCGCCCCAGTCGACCTCGGTCCAGAACGGCCGCTGCCCGGGCGGCCCGAACGCCAGCATCTCCTCGCGGCAGCGTTCGTGCGCCACGATCGTGGCGTCCTCGAACAGGCAGTTGCCGAACGTGTGATCGCCGTGATGGTGGGTGTTGATCAGCGTGCGCACCGGCCGGTCGGTCACCGACGCGATCGCGTCCAGGTAGGCACGCGTGCGGCGCTCGGTGGAGCACGCGTCCACGCTTACCACGCCGCGCCGGCCGACGAAGAAGCCAGTGTTGTTGATCCACCAGGAGCCGTCCGGCTGGATGTACGCGAAGATCCCGTCCGCGACCTCCTGCAGCCGCGCGTCGGCGATGCTCACCCCAGGCGGCGGCACGGCGCTCGTCATGCGATCAAGCGTAGTGCCCGGAATGTCGGCGGCCTGGTCTTACGGCTCGCCCAGGTTCTCGATGTCGGCTGCCCGCCGGAGCTTGAGGCGATTATCGGCGTCGGGGTCAATATCAACCGCTACCAGCACCGGGTGCCGGACGTGGCCGTGGTGCGGGGCGACTCCATGGACACGGTGTTCCAGGAGCGGCCGCCCGCGCTGGTGGTGGAGGTGGCCTCGCCGCGGACCCGGCTATACGACCGGAACCGCAAGAAGGACGTGTACGAGCGGTTCGGGATCGTTTCGTACTGGATCGTCGACCTGGATCTGGACAAGCGGGAGCTGATCGTATTCGGGCTGCGCGAAGGTCGGTACCAGGAGGTGGCCAGGGTCGCCGGGGACGAGGCGTACCGGGCGGTCCTTCCGTTCCCGGTGACGGTCACGCCGTCGGCGCTCGTGCGGATCAGCCGCTGACCTGCGCTACTGCTCCAAGTAGGCGGCGAGCTTGACCAGGGAAGAAGCAAGCCCTGCGGCGTGGTCCTCGGCGGAGATGCCGTCTGGGACGTCCTCGGCAACGATGCTGACGCGCGTCCCCGCATCGACAGCACCGACCTCCCAGTTCATGATCATGGTGCCAGCGTAAGCAGGGTCATCGGAGACAAAGTCCACCGCATGCACCACCCGCTCGCCGGGGACGATATCGACGACGCGAGCCTCGACGATGTCAGAATCCACGGTCGCCTTGCCCGGCGCGCCAGACGCGTCGGAATGGGTCAGCACCATCCGGTACGACCCGCCCGCCCGGGCGTCGAATCGTTCGAACCTGCCAGTCATCCCGCCAGGAGGAAGCCACACCACGAGCGCCTCGGGATCGACAAAAGCGGCCCAGACGATCTCAAGCGGCGCAGCGATCACCCGCGACGCCCTATCCGTACGCGGCACCCTACGACCCTAACCTCATCGGACCTGGCCGGCGCCGTCACCTCTACCGCACGCCGGCGGTTCAGGGTTTCGGGGGCGGCTGGCGGACGCGGTAGCCGACCGGGAGCAGCGACCAGCCGAACCGCTCGCTGGCGAACCCCCACAGCCCGCGGGAGGCGGCGAGCGTCGCGGCCACCGCGAGGCCGCCGACGATCACCAGGTACCAGGAGCCGTACGACGACAGCGTTTCCTGCAGCGCGAACAGCACCAGTGCGCCGAGGATCGGGCCCTCGATCGTTCCCATGCCGCCGATCAGCACCATGAACAGCATGTACACGCTGTACTGGATGCTGAAGATCGAAGTGGGCTCCACGTACAGGGTCTGCAGCGCGATCAGTGCCCCGACCGCTCCGGCGCCGCCGGCCGCGACCAGGTAGGCCAGCAGCCGGATCCGCCCCACCCGGACGCCGGAACTGGCCGCGGCGACCGGGTCGCTGCTGACGGCCCTGGCGTCCAGCCCGAACGTCCGCCGCACGAGCAGGTAGACCCCGGCCACGCTGGCCACGGCGACGACGAGCGTCGCCCAGTAGGTCAGCGCCTCGCGGAGCACGTCGCCGTATCCGGCCACCCCGGGCACGCTGACGCCGGTGGTCCCGCCGACCGAGGGTGACAGCGTGGCGATGATCTGGAACGTGGCCGCGACGACCAGGGTGGCCACGGCGAAGTAGCCGCCGGACAGGCGCAGCACCAGCGCGGACACCGGAAGCGCGACGACCGCGGCGATGACCGCGGCCACGGCGATGCCGCCGAACGGGTTGATCCCGTGCTCAGCGACCAGGTAGAGCGCGTAGGCCCCGACACCGATATAGGCCTGCTGGCCGAACGAGGTCAGCCCGCTGAACCCGGCGAGCAGGTTCCACAGGCTGGCCATGGCGACGAACGTGAGCAGGGTGATCAGCGGCTGCTCAGCCGGGCCGCCGATGACGAACGGGATCACGGCCATGACCGCGACCGCCAGGACGCAGATTCCGGTGAAGCCGCTCGCGGTCCGGCTCCACCGGCTGACCGGGACTGGCGTCACCGACGGCTCCGCGCCGCGGGAGCCGACCGCCGTGTTCCGCTTCATCCGGCGGCTCCCTGCCCCGCAGCCTCGCGCACCACCTGGCGGCTGGTGAACAGCCCGCCGGGCCGGACCGTGAGCACGGCGAGGAACAGCAGGTTGACGGCGAGGACCGCGTAAGCCTGGTTGACCTCGCCGACGACCACCTGGGTGACCCCGAGAGCCACGCCGCCGACGAGCGTGCCCCACAGCGACCCGATGCCGCCGATGACGACCGCCTCGAACGCGAAGATCAGGACGTCGGTGCCGGTCTGCGGGTCGAAGGTGCCGATCGTGCCGATGAAGACGCCGGCCAGGGCCGCGGTGGCGATCGCGATGCCCGCCACCGTCGCGAACACCGGCCGCACCCGTATCCCCACCAGACGCGCGGTGTCCGGGTCGTCGGCGGTCGCGCGGACCTTGCGGCCCCACGAGGTGTGCGAGAGCAGCAACTGCAGTCCGGACAGGACCGCGCACGCGGTGAGAAACGCGGTGACGAACAGCCAGGACACCGTGATGCCGCTGGTGATGTGGAAGCTGGCCAGCGCCAGGGACCCGCCAGACAGGCCGCGCGGATCGGAGGTCGCGGCCACCTGCAGCAGGTTCTCGATCATCACCGACAGCCCGAACGTGACCAGCACCGGCGCGAGCACCCCGTGCCGCAGCGCCCGCCCGAAGAGCAGGAGCTGCAGCGCCATGCCGGCGCCGAACGCCGCGGGCAGCAGCAGCGGCAGCGTCACCCAGACCGGCACGCCGAGCGCGGACGACAGGACGAGCCCCAGGTAGGCCCCGCACACGGCCAGGTCGCCGTGGGCGAGGTTCACGATCCGCATCACGCCGAACGTCAGCGACAGCCCGCACGCGATCAGCGCGTACTGGCCGCCGAGCAGCATCCCCTGGATGACCGCGTTGACCCAGTTCACGGCCGGCCCTCACCGAAGTAGGCGGCGACGACCTGATCCCTGGTGACATCGGCGACCGGTGCGGCCAGCGCGACCCGCCCCTCGAGCAGGCAGACCAGGTCGTCGCAGGCGTCCATGGCGCGCCGCAGGTCCTGCTCGACGAGCACGATCGTGGCTCCGGCCGACCGCAGCCCGGACAGCGTTTCGTACAGCCCCTCGACCACGACCGGCGCCAGGCCCAGCGAGATCTCGTCGAGCAGCAGCAGGGATGGCCCCGCGGCCAGCGCCCGCGCGATCGCCACCGCCTGCTGCTCACCGCCGGACAGCGTGGACGCGCGCTGCCTGCGCCGCTGCGCGATCATGGGGAACGTGTCGTAGATGCGCTGCAGCGGCCACTGCGCGGAGGCCGCCGCGGCTGCGCCGACCTGGATGTTCTCCTCCACGGTCAGGCTGGGGAACAGCTTGCGGCCCTCCGGGACCAGGGCGATGCCGCGGGCGATCCGCCGGTGCGGCGGAGCCGCCGTGATGTCCGAGCCGCCGTAGCTGACGGCGCCGGCCGATGCGGCCTGCGCGCCGGCGATCGTGCGCAGCAGCGTGGTCTTGCCCGCCCCGTTGGCGCCGACGAGGGCGGTCGCGCAGCCGAGCGTCACCGCCATCGACACCCCGAAGAGCGCCTGGAAGTCTCCGTAGAACACGTCGAGGTCCGTGATCTCCAGCAGCGCCTCCGGCTGCGTCACAGCACGCCGCCGCCGAGGAAGGCGGTCCGCACCGCGTCGCTGGCCAGCACGTCGGAGGGTGCTCCGTCGGCGATGACCTGCCCGCCGGCCAGACACACCAGCCGGGTGACCACCGCGGTGAGCACCCGGAGCACGTGCTCCACCCAGACGATCGCGGTGCCGCCCTCGTTCACCGCGCGGATCGTCCCGATCAGCGCCTCGGTCTCCGGGTCGCTCAGCCCGCCGGCTATCTCGTCGAGCAGCAGGACGCGCGGCCGCATGGCGAGCGCACGCGCGAGTTCCAGGCGCTTGCGGTCGAGCAGCCGCAGCGAGCCCGCCGTCGTGTTGGCCTGGCCGGCCATGCCGGTCACGGCCAGGGCCTCGTACGCCGCCCCGTACGCGTGCCGCCCGCGCAGCCCGGCGGCCCGCATGGAGCCGACGAGCGCGTTCTCGAACACGGTCAGGCCGCCCAGCGGGCGCGGCACCTGGAACGTGCGGCCGAGCCCCATCCTGGCCCGCAGCGGCGGCGCCAGCCGCGTCACGTCCCTGCCGTGCAGCACCACCCGGCCGGCATCGCACCGCCCGGTGCCGGTCAGCAGGTCGAGCAGGGTGGTCTTGCCGGCGCCGTTCGGGCCGACGACGCCGACGGCCTCACCCGGCGCTACGGCCAGCGAGACCGAGCCGAGCACGGACAGCGAGCCGTAGCTCTTCGCGACGTCGGTGACCTCCAGCGCCGGAACGCTCATAGGAGCTCGAGGGAACCCGCGACCGGCACGGCGGGCAGCAGCGAGTTGTTGACGACGACGAGCTGATAGCTGCCGGAGACCAGCCGCCACTGGGCGAGCAGCTCGGGGACCTGGGACACGTGCGGCACCGGGCCGGTGGCAAAGTCGTACGCCCCGGTGATCGCCTCTCCCTTGAGCGTGCTCAGGGCGTGAGCCACGGCGTTGCCGTTCTTCGGGTCGCCCGACGCCTTGAGCGCGGCGACCGCGATCTCGAAGACCGCGTAGTTGAACCCCATCGGCTGGGTCCACTCGTTGCCCGTGCTCGTCTTGTAGTTGGCGGCGAACGCCGACGCCGTGGTGCCGTCTAGCGAGGACTTGTACGGGAACTGAGGCGTCCACCACAGCGGCGACATCACGTTCTGCACCAGCGGCCCGAGCGCGTCCGCCGCGCTCGGGAACAGCAGCGCCTTGGAGATGGAGGCGATCTTCGGCTGGAAGCCGTTCTGATGCGCCTGCCTCCAGAACGTGATGAAGTCGGGCGGGATCGGCACGGCGTGCAGAATCTGCACGTCGGCGGCCTTGAACTTCGAGATGATCGGCGTGAAGTCGGACAGCCCGTCGGTGTACGCGCCCGACGGGACCACCTTCCAGCCGAGGCTGTGCGCCTTCGCCGTCACGTACTTCTGGAACCCGGCGCCGTCGACGTCGTCCGGCCACAGCCCGCCGACCACATGGTCGGTGGACGCGGTCTTCCACACCGAAGCGAACAGGTTGGTCTCCTCCTGGGTGCCGAGGAAGTACATATAGGAGTACTTGAACGTGTTCGCGCTGCCGTTGCTCTTGTAATACCACTGCTCCCACGGGCAGATGGTCAGCACGCACGGCACACCTGAGGCTTCGGCCTGAGAGGAGACCGGGATCACGGTCTCCGGTGTCGCGGTGGCGAGCAGGAGGTCCACCGAGTCCTGCTGCACCATCTGTGAGGCGACAGCCGCCGCTCGCGCCGACGACGACTGGCTGTCCCCCGAGATGATGTCCACCGAGTACTTCTTGCCGCCGATCGTCAGCCCCTTCGCAAGCGACGCACGCACCTGGCTGAGCACGTATCCGTTGGACTGGGTGAAAACCGAGAGCTCTCCGGTCTCCGGGCTGATGAACCCGATCTTTATCGTTCCGCCCGACGTGGAACTCGGCGAGCCCGACGACTTCAGCGCGCTCGAGCAGCCGGCCAGGCCAGCCAGCCCGCCGCCGACTGCCAGGCCCGTCGCGCCGAGGAAACCGCGTCTGGTCAGCTGGCTCCGCTTGCCGTTATCCGCCGAATCAGTCATTGTTCGCTCCGGACGTGAGGTCTATGCCCGCTGATCGCGTCATTGTCGGCCGGTGCGACGCCGGCGGTCTTGGACTACCGGGCACATCGCTTGACCATCCGCGCATACGCCCGCAAGCTAGACGCGGCTACCGGAGGAGGTAGGTGTCATGCCTGATGTCGCGCGCACCCTCGACCTGCCGCCTGGCCAGCGTTTCGACTACTGGAAGCACGTTCTGTCCGACACGTTCGTCCCGCTCGAGGTCTCCACCCCAAGCGGGGACACCGACTTCCTTGGCCGGCTTCGTGGCACCGACCTGGGCAGCTTGCGCCTGATCGAGGTGCGTGCGGAGCCGCACACCGCGCGCCGGACGGCCCGGCTGGTGAAGGTGGCACCGGCCGGCTGCTACAAGATCGGCGTTCAGCTTCGCGGCACGGCCGTGCTGATTCAGGACGGCAGGGAGGCGGTGCTCACCCCGGGTGACTTCGCGTTCTACGACACCGACCGGCCGTACACACTGGCGCTGACCGAGCACCGGATGCTCGTGCTGGTGTTCCCCAGGGACATGCTCGGCCTTCCGCAGGACCGGCTGGCCGCCCTGACCGCCACCCGGCTGCCAGGCGAGGCAGGTGGCATGGCCGCGCTCATCGGCCCGTTCCTGGTCAAGATCGCCGATCTGCTCGAGGAGGAGGACACGCCGGGCCTCGGGATTGGCATGCGGCTGGCGGGCAACGTCGTCGACCTGCTCGGCACGGTCCTCGCCGACCGGCTGGACGCCACGCCCGACGATCCCGACATCGCGCACCGGGCGCTGATGCTGCAGATCACGTCGTTCATCGAGGAGCACCTGGGGGAGGCGGACCTGGCGCCCGCCCAGATCGCGGCCGCGCACCACATCTCGCTGCGCCAGCTGCACAAGCTCTTCCACGCCAGCGGCACCACCGTGGCCGGCTGGATCCGGCAGCGCCGCCTCGAGCACTGCGGCCACGACCTGCGCGACCCGCGGTGCATGACGCGGCCGGTGGCCGCCGTCGGGGCGCGCTGGGGCTACCCGGACCCGGCGCACTTCAGCCGGCTGTTCAAGGCCGCTTACGGCGTCGGCCCGCGCGACTACCGGGCCAGCCACGGGCTTGCCGCGCTGCCAGACGGACGGTGCCTGTCGCCCTGACGGGGCGCGCCCCGTACCCAGGGGGTCAAGCGGCGTGCGCTGGCGTGCAAGACGGGCGGCGGGCTGGACGCGAGCATAGGCGGCATGGTCGCTTCACCGCGTTTGCAGGGCAAGGCTGCCGTCATCACCGGCGGCGAGGGCAGCATCGGCATGGCCACGGCGCGCGCGCTCGTCGCCGAAGGCGCCAGGGTCTGCCTGGTCGGCCTCGTCGCCGACGAGCTGCGCGCCGGTGCTTCCTCCCTCGGCGACGGCGCCACCTGGACGATCGCGGACGTTACCGACCCGATGCAGGTCAAGGCGGCCGTCGCGGGTGCGGTCGAGACGTTCGGCCGGCTTGACGTGGTGGTCAGCAACGCGGGCATCAGCGGCGTGATCGCGCCGGTCGCCGACTACCCGGAAGACGTGTTCGACCAGGTCCTCGCCGTGCACGTCCGTGGCTCGTTCCTGGTGTGCAAGTACTCGCTGCCTTATCTGGAGTCGGGCGCCAGCATCGTGATCACCTCCAGCGTGGTGGGCCTCACCTCGGACGCGGGCATCTGCGCCTACGCCACGGCCAAGCACGCGCTGGTCGGGCTCATGCGGACGCTGGCCAAGGAGACGGCGCCGCGCGGGATCCGGGTGAACACGATCCACCCGGGCCCGGTCGACAACGAGTTCCAGCACCGCATCGAGGTCGCCGCCACCGGGGCGGACCGCGACCGGGCTGCCTCGATCTTCGACCAGCTCATCCCCCTCGGCAGGCACGCCGCGCCCGAGGAGGTGGGACGGGTCATGCTGTTCCTGGCCAGCGATGAAAGCTCGTTCATCACCGGCGCAACGCTGGCCGTCGACGGCGGGATGTCGATCTGAGCCCGGGCTTGCCCGGGCCTATCTTGTGGTGAGCCACGGGGCCTGAGAGGAGCGCAGTGAGCGGAGCGGATGGTTTTGGGGGGATCGCGGCGGGCGGAGCCCCCCGCGGGTCGGAGTACACCACGTCAACCGCGCTGCTCGAGGCGCTGCGCGAAGCCGGCGCCAGGTACGCGTTCGCGAACCTGGGCAGCGACCACACCGGCATGATGGAGGCGTATGCGCTGGCCAAGAGCGCGGGAACGCTGGCGTCGCTGCCCGAGCTGATCCTCTGCCCGCACGAGAGCGTGGCGCTGAGCGCGGCCCACGGGTACGCGCTGGTGACCGGTGAGCCGCAGGCGGTGCTGGTGCACGTGGACGCCGGCACCCTGAACCTGGGCGGTGCGATCCACAACGCGGCCAAGGGGCGGGTCCCGGTGCTGATCTTCGCGGGCCTTTCCCCGATGACGCAGGACGGCGAGCTGCCCGGCACCCGCAGCGAGCACATCCACTGGCTGCAGGACAACGGGTCCCAGCGTTCGATCATGCGCGGCTACACCAAGTACGACAACGAGATCCGCACCGGGCTCAACGCGAAACAGCTGGTACACCGGGCGATGCAGATCGCCAGGAGCGATCCGGCCGGCCCGGTGTACCTGGTGTCACCGCGCGAGGTGCTGGAGCAGGAGCTGCCGCCGCAGCCGCCCCAGGGCGACTGGTGGAGCCCGGTCGCGCCGGCCGCGCTGACCGCGGCCGTCGCCGACGAGATCGCGGCCGCGCTCGAGGGCGCCCGCAGCCCGCTGATCGTCACCTCGTACCTGGGCCGTGACCCCGCCGCCGTGGCCGACCTGGTCCGGCTGTGCGAGCTGGCCGGCGTCGCGGTGATCGAGTCGGCGCCGATGCACCTCAACCTTCCCGACGACCACCCGCTCCACCTGGGCTACCAGTGGAACATCCCGGAGCAGAATCCGCTGCTGGCCGACGCCGACGTGATCCTCGTGCTGGGCAGCGACGTGCCGTGGATCCCCGCCCACAACCGGCCGGACCCCTCGGCCCGGATCTACGTCGTCGACGTCGACCCGCTGAAGACCCAGATCCAGCTGTGGTACGTGGCTGCCAGCCGCTACGCCATGGCAGACCTGGGAACCGCGGTTCGCCAGATCGCCGGCCGGCTGACCGAGCGCGGGCGGCTGGACCCGGCGGCCGTCCAGGCCCGGGCGGAACGGGTGCGCGCCACGCACGACGCCCAGCGCGCGCGGTGGGCCGCCAGGGAACAGCCCGGGACCGACGGCACGATCACGCCCGAGTACCTGGTGGCCTGCGTCAGGGACTGCGTCGGCCCGGACGCCATCGTCCTCAACGAGGCGATCAGCAGCTACCCAGCGGTCAGTCAGCACCTGCGGGCCAGCAGGCCGGGTTCGGTCCTCGGCATCGGCGGGGGATCCCTGGGCTGGTCCGGCGGGGCGGCGGTCGGCGTCAAGCTGGCCGCGCCCGAGCGCACGGTGGTGAGCCTGGTCGGGGACGGGTCGTACCTGTTCGGCGTGCCGTCTTCGGCGCAGTGGGTGGCCCGGCGATACCAGGCCCCGTCGCTGACCGTCATCTTCGACAATCAGGGGTGGAAGACGCCTTCGCTCTCCGCGCTGGCCGTGCACCCGGAAGGCAGGGTCGCTGGCGGAGGGTTCGCCGCCAGCTTCCAGCCGGGGGCCGACCTGGCGGGCATCGCCGCCGCGGCGGGCGGCGCGTATGCCCGCACCGTGACCGCCGCCGACCTGCTGCCGGTGACGTTGCGGCGGGCCCTGGAGCACGTCACTGACGGCCAGTCCGCCGTGGTCAGCGTGCGCGTGCCGCCGGTGTGAGGCGCCGGGCGTGAGGCGTCACTCGTAGCGGAGCGCGCCGCCGGCCTGGATCCTGGTGGCCCGGCGCAGCGGGGGCCTGATGACCAGGAGCGTGACCGCGATGACGGCGACGAGCGCGAGCGGCGGGGCGATCGCCGGGTACACCACCGGGGCCTGAACGCCGAAGTCGTGCTTGACGAAGGCGAGCAGGCCCTCGTAGATCAGCCAGCCCACGGGGATGCCGAGCGCCCAGCCGACGATGCCCAGCAGCACCCCCTCGGCGCTGAACACCCGCCGGACCTGACCAGCCCTGGCGCCGAGGCAGCGCAGGATGCCGACCTCCCTGGTCCGTTCGATAACGCCCATGGTGAGGGCGCTGACGAGGCCCATCAGGGCGATGGCCAGGACCAGCAGCCCGAGCACCTCGATGATGTCCAGGACCGTGCCGTCGATGGCGTCATTGTCGGCCTGGACCACGTACATCTCCTGGACCGCGACCGGGTAGCCGGCCGCCACGAGCCGGTTGCCGACCGCCGTGGCGGTCCGGTCGATGGCGGCGTGGCTGCTGCCGCGCACGGCGAGCCACAGTTCGTTGCTGGCGTGTCCCTTGCCGGTATACCGCTGCAGCGCCGCCAGCGGGAAGTAGACCATGCCGCCGTCGTTGTTCTGGCCGGTGTCAATGCCGACCACCCGCACCCGGGTGGCACCGGCCATGGTGCCGAGCGTGAGGGTCTGGCCGACGCTGGCGCGGGTGGCCCGCGCCACCGCGGGTCCCAGCACGACCCCGGGCACCGCCGCCGAGCCGTCCGCGGCGGTCAGCCAGCGGCCAGCGCTGAGCCGGTACCGGTACAGGGCATCGGGGCCGAGACCCAGCGCCAGGTAGCTGTCCCCGTGATAGTCCACGGCGGCCGCCACGACCGGCTCGGCCCGGGTGACGCCCGGCGTCGCGGCCGCGATCGCCTGGGCCCGGCTGCCGAGCAGCGGAGACCCGTTGGCCGCGTCAACCTCGATCGCGTAGTGGAAGGTTGCGAACACCTGGCTGACGCCGATGTCGAGCGACCGGCCGGACGCGAACAGCGCGAGCGCGAGCCCGGTGGCGACGGCGACCTGCGCGACCGTGGCCGCGCTGCGGCGCTTCCGCCGCAGCGCGTTGCGCAGTCCCATGCGCGCCGGCCCGGACAGCAGGCGGCCGCGCGCCATCAGCCGCTCCAGCCAGCCGGTGCCGTAGCCGGAGGTCCCACGGTCCGCGAGGGTCTCGGCCACCGGCCGCCGCAACGCGCGCCCCAGGCCGGGCAGGGACGCGGCCACCGCCAGCGCCGGGCCGCCCGCGAGGCTGGCCACGACGACCGGCACCGAGATCGCGAACCCCGCCCGCACGTCGAACAGCGTCGCGGCGAAGTAGCTGGTCAGCACGTAGGAGATCGCGATGCCGAGCGCCGTGCCGGCGATCGCCCCGGCCCCGCCGAGCATCCCCGCGGTGCGCAGCACGACGCCAGCGATCCGATGTCGGCGCGCGCCCAGCGACGTGAGGATGGCGATCTGGCCGGCCTGCTCCACGATGAGCGTGTTCATCGTGGCCGCGATCAGGAACAGGGCGCAGCAGACGGCGAGCAGCGTGATGACGTTGAACAGCGCGATGACATGGTCGAAGAAGGACCGCTGCGGCCATACGCCCTGGCTCCGGGTTGCGGGCAGCGCGACGAACGGCTCGGTCCCGGTCAGCCGCTTCAGGTAGCCGTGCACCGCCGAGACCAGCTTGGCTTCGGTTGCCGGTGTGTTGTCGGACAGGCGGAACGCCAGGAAGTTGATCCCGCGCAGTCCGGCCAGCGACCGCACGGTGGCCTCGCTCGCGTAGAACACCGGGCTGCCCGACCCAGCCGGGCTGGGGCTGGTTGCCAGCCCGGTGGCGGTGCCGCTGACGCGCAGCACCGTGTGCGCACCGTCGCTGTCACGGACCTCGATCCGCGTCCCGATGCCGGTCGCCAGGTCGGCGGCGCCGGCGTTTGCCGCATCGGCCAGGATCTCGCCGGAGCGCGGCAGGCGCCCGCTCACCAGGTGGATGGCGTCCACCGGCTGGGCGGGCAGATCGATGCCCCAGATCGCGGCCGCCTGCCTGCGCCCGCCGGCCGTCACCTGGGCCGGGTACCTGACGTCGGCCCCGACAGCGGCGACGTCCGGCAGGCGCCCGAGCGCGGCGAACTCGGCGGGACTCAGCACAAGGTCATGGGTCCCGAACGCGACGTCAAAGAGCCGGGTCGGCTGCGACCTGGCGGTCCATCGCGCGGTCCATGAGACCCGGCACGGCGAGCGTGGCCAGGCTGGCCACGGCCAGGCTGAGGGTGAGTGTGGTCAGCACGCTGCGGGCCCGGTGCTGCACCAGGTCCCCCCATGCCTTGCGGCCGAGCGCGCTCATGCGGGCCGCAGCAGGAACTCAGGGCCGGCGGGCGGTGCCGCCTCGCCGGTGACCCGGCCGTCGCGCAGGAACACCACCCGGTCGGCCCAGGCGGCGTGGCGCATGTCGTGAGTGATCAGGACGACGGCGCAGCCGGTGGTGCACTGCTGGCGCAGCAGGCCCATCACCGCCTCACCGCTGACCGTGTCGAGCGCCCCGGTGGGCTCGTCGGCCAGCAGTAGCGTCCGGCCGCCGGTGACCGCCCTGGCGATCGCCACCCGTTGCTGCTCGCCGCCGGACAGCCGGCCGGGGAACCGGTCGGCAACGGCCCCCAGGCCGACCGAGTCGAGCAGGCTCCTGGCGGCCGACATCGCGGCTCTCGGCCTGGCGCCATCCAGTTCGAGCGGCAGCGCCACGTTCTCGGCGGCGCTGAGCGTGGGCAGCAGGTTCAGGCCCTGGAACACGAAGCCGATCTCGCGCCGCAGGGCCAGCGACAGGTCGGCGGCGCTCATGCCGGCCAGGTCCCGGCCGTTCAGCAGCACCCTGCCCGACGTCGGCCGGTCGAGCCCGCCCGCCAGGTGCAGCAGCGTCGACTTGCCCGAGCCGCTCGGCCCCATGATCGCCACGAACTCGCCGCGCTCGACGCACAGCGACACGTCATCGAGCGCCACCACCCGGGCCTCGCCGGAGCCGAAGACCCGCCCCGCCCGGTCGATCTCGAGAATCGGCATCAGCTGCTCCGCTCCGTGATCGGCAGCGGCGGCTTCGCCGCGCGCGACGGCGGCGTCCCTCGGTCCCCGCGTCCCCGGCTCCTTCTGGCGAGCCGCGCCTCGCACAAGTCGAGCCAGCGGGCCTCGGCCTCGGCCTGGAACACGAGCGCGTCGAGCATCAGCAGCCAGGCCAGGTCGCCGTCGGCCTCGGCGTCGGCCTTCAGCCGGGTGACCTCCTGCAGCGACCGCATCGTGGCCACGCGCTGCCGCTGCACCACGTCTGCCACGTCAACGGCGGCCGACCGCATCGCGAACACCAGCTTGATCGCCAGTTCCTGGCGCGGCACGACCTCCCGCGCCACCGGCGTCTCGAACCACCGCCGCACCTCGCCGCGGCCGGCCTCGGTGATCGCGTAGATCTTCTGCCCATCGGCGTCGGTGCCGGTTGAGACCAGCCCGTCCCGCTCCAGGCGCGCCAGCGTGGTGTAGACCTGCCCGACGTTGAGCGGCCATACGTCCCCGGTCGCCGTCTCAAACTCGGTCTTGAGCCCGTAGCCGTGCATCGGCCCGGCGTCCAGGAGCACCAGCAGGCTGTGGCGAACCGACATGCATCCACCTCCATACCGGGTATTGCATACCGAGTATGCCCGAGTATCGCACTGTGGCCGTGGCCGGTCAACTGGATCGGGGCGAGCGGGAGGCGACGGCGGGCGCGGATCTTCGCGGGTGCCTGCCCGACCTGCTGCGATGCGCAGGTGAGTCCGGCAGGCGAATCTGGTTACCGATCGCTACAAAATGATGTCTTACTCGTGAGTAACAATCCTCCGCGATCCGGTATGTACTTGCGCCAAACGGATCTGCAAGGAGTGGCACAGATGACCCACACAGCGCTCAGGCTGGCAGCGGCGCTGGTCATGGCCTGCGGTGCAGCTACCGCACTCGCCATGGGCCCCGCAGAGGCTGCCCCGGCCGCATGCAACGCATCCGACGCGGCCATCTATACCCCGCCGGCCTCGGTGTCCGGCGCTCCCGGAACGCTGTTGGCCTGCGAGCAGGTCACGCTTCCTGAGGTTCCCGGCAGCATCTCGATGAAGGCGTGGAAGGTGCAGTACGTCTCGACCAGCGTGGACGGCGCCAAGATTGCGGTCTCCGGTACGCTGGCCGTCCCAACGGCTCCGTGGCCCGGCCCGGGACCCCGGCCCGTCATCGCCTTCAACCCTGGCACTCTCGGCCTCGGCCCGCAGTGCGCGTTCTCCAAGCAGCTCGCCGGCGCCTATCAGGGCGAGTACGAGGGCAACAACATCGCCGCGATACTCCAGGCGGGGTATGCGGTCGCCGCCACCGATGGCGTTGGCTACCTGAACGGCCAGGTCCATACCTACGTCGTCGGCCAGAACGCCGGCCATGCCCTGCTGGACATCGCGCGCACCGCATTCCAGGTGCCGGGCGCTGGGCTCAGCCCGGCCGCCAAAGTCGGCATCTGGGGTTACTCCGAGGGCGGTCAGGCGTCGCTGTGGGCGGCCCAGCTCGCCGCCTCCTACGCGCCGGACCTCAACGTGGCCGGTGCCGCCGCCGGCGGGGTACCCGGCGACCTGGAGGTGACGGCCGCGGCCCTGAACGGCGGCGCGTTCGCCGGCTTCGGTCTGGATGCGGTGATCGGCCTGCATAGCGCCTATCCCGACATGCCGTTCAGCTCGCTGCTGAACAGCGCGGGTGTCAGCGCGGTCAGCCGGGCGGAGAGCCAGTGCTGGATCGGCACGGTCGCTTCGTTCGCTTTCGCGAACATCGAAAACTACACCACCAACCACCTCACGCTGAACCAGATCTACGCGCTGCACGGGCCCGAGGGCACCTGGGGCCAGATCACCAACAGCCAGAACCTGGGCGTCGGCCTGGGCACCACCTACAAGATCAGCTTCCCGGTGTTCCAGTACCGAGGGCTGCTCGACGAGGTCATCCCAGCCTCCACCGAGGAGGCCACCCGTGCGGCCTACTGCGCGGCGGGCATCCCCACGCAGTGGAACACCTACCCCGGTGACCACATCCTGGCCGACACCGAGGCGATCGGTGATGTCATGAACTGGTTCGCCGGCCGCTTCGCGGGCCTGCCCGCGACCAGCAACTGCTGAATCGGCAACGTCCCATAGCGTCGATTCCCGGTCGGGAGGCTAGCTCAGGTCAGTTCATTGAGGTCACTGCAAGACCGGGCGAGAACATGCCGCCTGCCAGCGTAAACGCGCCCACAGATGGTCAGGGCGCCCGGCGATCACAGGCTCCGCCCCGTCTCCCGTGAATCGAGGTTAGTCGAGGTCGAATGCAGCGTGAATTGCTGCCGTCAGAGCCGCCTCCTGAGCGGGCAGCAGGTAGCCGATCTGATGGCCCAGCACGCTCTTGGGAACTGTCACGATGTTGTCGCAGCTGACAACGCAGGCGTGGTCGAGGCCGTTCGCCGGTCCCAGCGGGACCTCGGTCGAAAGGCCGCGGATGGTGGTCGTGATGGGTGCCACCGTGACGCGCGCCATGTGCGGTCGCACCAGCTCTCTCGTCAGGACCACGACCGGCCGGGGCTTGTCCAGCCGGGCGGCGTGGATCGGCCGCATTAGTCGAGGTCCAGCGGGGACCGGGCGGCGTAGTCTGCCAGGCCGTCCATGTCAGGGTCCGCGCCTGCCTCGGCCAAGATGGCCGCATCCCTGGCCGCGATCTGGCGGCGGAACTCCCTGGCCAGGGCACGTTCGACAACAGAAGCCCTGCTGGTCGCCTGGCCCTCAGCCACAAGCCTGTCGAGGAACTCCACCATGCTGTCAGGCAGCCGCACGGCGATCTGTGTGCTCATGACCATCATGATACCAGACTGGTATTCATTTTACGATCGATCTGGGATTCGTGCAGTCGTCTCGGGCAGGAGGCGGGGTGTGCGTCGGCAGTGCCGGACTAGTCAGCGGACGCGCGGGCGGCGCTCAGGCGACGGCCGTGCGGAACACCCGGGTCGCCCAGGCCAGCACCAGCAGGCAGAGCGGCGCGAGCACGGCGAACGCCTGCCACACCGCGGTGCCGGACAGCGTGCCGGCGGCCAGCACCCGGGAGGCCTGGACCAGGTAGTACAGCGGGTTGAAGTGCGCCAGCACGCGCATCCACGACGGGCCGAGGGAGATCGGCAGCAGCACGCCGGCCAGCAGCAGGATCGGCAGGTTGATGCCGTTGGCGATCGCTGCGAAGCCGCTGATCTCCTTGGCCACCAGCGCGGTGGCGATCGACCATGCTGCCGTGGTCACCATCAGCAGCGCCAGCAGTACGGCCAGGACAGCCAGCCCGGCCCAGTGCACCGAGAAGCCGAACCCGAAGCCGACAGCGACGACGACCGCGTCGAATACCAGCATCATCACCATGCCGGCCAGGATCGGGCCGATGAGGATCGCGAACCGGCTCGTCGGGGTGACCCGGAAGCGCTCGATCACACCGGCCTTCAGCTCGAAGATCGTGCTGAAACCCGGGCCGATCCCGCTCGCGAACGCCAGCAGCGAGAGGATGCCGGGCAGGAACAGGTCCAGCACGTTCCCCGTGGGCAGTCCGCCCGACCCGACCAGGTGCTTGAGCAGCGGGGTGAACAGCGCCAGGTACAGGATCGGGGTGGAGAACCCGACGATCACCCAGACCGGGTTGCGCAGCAACTGGGTGAGGTAGCGCTGGTACAGCAAGCCGACATCCCTGGCCGTCTTCACGCGGCCACCTCCTTGGTCCCGGACCCGGCCGGCCCTTCGCTCCCGTCGCCGGCCGCTCCGCCCTCGCCGCCCTCGCCCGAGTCGCGCAGCGACCGGCCGGTCTGCCGCAGGAAGACGTCGTCGAGGGTGGGCTCGGACATGGAGATCGACCGGACCCCGATTCCGCTGGCGTCGAGCAGCCGGATCAGCTGCGGAAGCGCAGCTCCGCCGTCGTCGACGTAGAGCCGGACCTGGCCGTCTTCGGCCGTCAGCTCCCGCACGTAGGGCTGGCCGGCCAGCACTGGTGCGGCGCGCTCGGCCTCGTGGTCCTCCTGGCGCAGGCTGATCACGATGGCGTCGCCCGCGACCTGCTGCTTGAGCTCCCTCGGGGTTCCCTCCGCGACGATCTGGCCGTGATCCATGATCATCAGCCGGTCGCACAGCACGTCGGCTTCCTCCAGATAATGCGTGGTCAGGAACACCGTCGTGCCGCGCTCGCGGAGCGAGCGGATGTGGTCCCAGAGGTTGGCGCGGCTCTGCGGGTCAAGCCCGGTGGTCGGCTCGTCGAGGAACAGCACCGACGGGTCGTGCACGATACCCAGCGCGATGTCGAGCCGCCGGCGCTGCCCGCCCGAGTACGTGCTGACCCGGCGGTCGGCGAACTCGGCCAGGTCGAGCAGCCCGGCCAGCTCGGCGGCGCGCGGCGCCACCTGTGCCCGGGCCGCCCCGTACAGGCGGCCCTGCAGGATCAGGTTCTCCCGCCCGGTGGCCAGCTCGTCGGCGCCGCCGAGCTGGCTCACGTAGCCGATCCGCTCGCGCACCTGCTTCGGCTGCCGCGCGACGTCGTAGCCCGCCACGGTCGCGGTGCCGGAGCCGATCGGCAGCAGCGTGGTCAGCATGCGCAGCGTCGTGGTCTTGCCCGCTCCGTTCGGGCCGAGGAAGCCGAAGATCTCGCCGCGGCGCACGTCGATGCTGACCCCGCGCACGGCGTCGACCGGCCCGCCCTTCGCCGGAAAGCTCTTGCGCAGGTCGCGCGTTTCTATCACGTTGTCCACGGGGGTTACCTGGTCCCTTCGTCAGGGTGGGGGTGAAACGGCGGCGGCACGACCGGGTCGTCGGAGCTGTCGTGAATTGCCCGCCACCACTGCATGCCGTCGAGCGCGCCGGACTCGATGTCCGCTATCAGCTGGCGCACGTAGCCGAGCTCGGCCTCGCGGAGCACGATGTCGTACTCGGCCTCGACCCAGAACAGCCGCGGCAGCCCCGCCTTGTACGCGAGTTCCCTGGTCGCGGCCGCCTGCGCGAGCCCAGCCTCGAGGTGCTGGGCCCGCTCCGCCAGCAGCTCCGCCACGTCGTCGGGGGGCAGCGCGGGCAGGAACGACAGCGCGGCCTGGAACGCGGGGTAGTCCTTGACCGGCGTGGAGAGCAGATCGGTTAGCCAGTCGTGCAGCTCGATCATGCCGCTGTCGGTCAGCCGGTAGACGGTCCGCTCGGGGAGCCTTCCGGATCGCCTCGTCTCCTGCGCCTCGATCAGGCCGCGCCGCTCGAGCGATTCCACGACCCCGTACAGCGATCCGTAGTTGAGCCGCACGGTCTCGTGTTTCTGCCGCTGCCGGAGCGTCGTCGCGATCTCGTACGGGTGGCTGGGCCGCTCGGCGAGGACCACGAGCACTGCCAGGGCCAGCGGGTTCGCGCGGTTCTTGACCGGCACCAGATCACCTCCAGCTCGAATACTCTGGGCAGAGTAGTTGAGATATAACGCGAGTGTCAACCACCCGGCCCGAGTTCACTTCCGGCGGCTACAGTCAGGGGGCCGACGCGTTCAAGGTGGAAAGGTTGATCAGCGTTGCTCTCCCTGGTCCTGCCCAAGGGCTCGCTGGAGCGAGCCACCCTCGACCTGTTCGACGCCGCGGACCTGACCGTCCGCCGTTCCTCGGACCGCGACTATCACGCGTCGATCGACGATCCGCGCATCGAGCGGGTCCGGTTCCTGCGTCCGCAGGAGATCCCGTCCTACATCGAGCAGGGCCTGTTCGACTTCGGGATCACCGGGCGGGACTGGATCACGGAGACCGGCGCGGACGTCGCGTCCCTCGGTGAGCTGCAGTACTCGAAGGCGACCTCGGACCCGGTGCGGGTGGTGCTCGCGGTGCCGGTCGCCGCGCCATGGCAGTCAGTGGCCGACCTGCCGGAGGGGGTCCGGATCTCGACTGAGCTGCCGGCGCTGACCAGGCGTTACCTGGAAGCGGCGGGGGTCAAGGCCGTGGTGATCCCCTCATACGGCGCGACCGAGGCCAAGGTCCCCGACATCGTGGACGCGATCGTCGACCTGACCGAGACCGGCTCGTCGCTGCGCAAGAACGGGCTGCGGATCCTGGACACGCTGCTGTCCAGCTACACCGAGCTGGTTGCCAACCACGCCGCGTTCTCCGACCGGGCCAAGCGGGCGGCCATGGACGACGTGGCGCTGCTGCTGCAGGGAGCGATCAAGGCCCGCGGCAGCGTCCTGCTGAAGCTGAACGTGCCCGCCGCGGACCTGAACGCGGTGACCGAGATTCTCCCGGCCATGTCGTCGCCGACGATCACCTCGCTCGCCCGCGGCGACATGAACGCGGTCGAGGCCGTGGTGCCCAAACTCGGCGTCAACACGCTGATCCCCGCGCTCAAGTCGGCCGGCGCCCGGGACATCCTGGAGATCCCGATCTCGAAGATTGTCGAATAGTGCCCGCATATATCGCTGGTTAGCGGGCATCTCCGCCACGGCGGTCGTGTCCCAAATTGGGCCCTTGACGAGGGTCGGCGACCGGCGCGACGATGATCTCGTTCGTATGGAACCGGTTCCAGCGGACGGCGGGAGCGGGTATGTCGGGATCACGTCGGGCCACGATCGGCGATGTCGCCGCAGCGTCCGGCGTGGGCATCGGCACCGTCTCCCGGGTAATCAACGGCGCGAAGAACGTGCGGGAGACGACCCGGGCGAAGGTGCTGAAGGTCATCGATGAGCTCGGGTACCGGCCCAGCCACCTGGCCGCCTCGCTGTCCCGCGGCACGCAGCGCACGGTGGCGATCGTCGTGCCGCAGCTGACGCGAGCTTCGGCGGTGATGCGGCTGGCCGGCGCGCTCGCCGTGCTCGACGAGCAGGGCTACGACACCGTGGTCTGCAACGTGGACACCTTAGAGCAGCGCGACCATCACCTGTCCGCGCTGACCAGCAGGCACCGGGCGGACGGTGTGATCGTGGTCTCGCTGCGCTTGTCAGCGCAGCAGCTCGGGTCGTTCCGGCGGGCGGGTGTGCCGATAGTGACGGTCGATGCGCTCGCTCCCGGCGTGCCGCAGACGATCACGGACGACGTCGCGGGCGGCCGGCTGGCAACCCGGCACCTGCTGTCGCTCGGGCACCGCAGGATCGGCTTTGTCGGCGACACCATGCGGGGTGCCGCTGCCGCGTCCCGGGTCGGGCTCGGCTTCGTCACGTCACAGCACCGGCTGAACGGGTACCGCCAGGCCCTGGCTACGGCCGAGGTCTGCCATGACCCCGCGCTGGTGCGGCGCGGCCCGCACGGTCCGGCGAACGCCGAGGCGCTGACCGGGGAGCTGCTGGAGCTGCCGGACCGGCCCTCGGCCATCTTCGCGGCATCGGACACGCAGGCGATGGGCGTGCTCGCCGCGGCCGAGCGATACGGGATCGGCGTGCCAGGCGAGCTGTCCGTGATCGGCTTCGACGACATCGAGTCCGCGGCGCTGCTCGGTCTGAGCACGGTCCGGCAGCCGCTGGTGGACAGCGGTGCCGAGAGCGCGCGCCGGCTGTGCGCGCTGATGCGGGGAGAGCGGGTTATCCCGCTGCGACAGCAGCTCGCCCTGGAGATCGTGCAGCGATCGACGACGGCGAGCTTTCACGTGACCGGGCGAAGAGCCCGGTCGTCGGCCGGTGCGGTGCGAACCGGGTCGGCCGTGGCCCGGCAGGCCTTCGCGCCCGCCGGGCTGGCCATGGTCCGGACCGCGATCGAGGCGGCCGGAGGTTGTTTCTACCGCGTCCGGCGACCCGGTGCGATGGTGCCCCAGCTGGAGGGATGAACATGAGTGATAGCGGGAGAGTGAGAGCTTCGGTGCGCCGCGCGCGCGGGCCGGGCGTGATGCGGCGGCTGCCGCACTGGCGGCTGGTCGCGGCGGTGGCCGGGGTCGTCATGGCCGGGTCGGCGCTCGCTGCCTGCGGCACGGCCAACGCGAGCTCCGGGCCGGTGACGCTGAACTTCTACTTCTACCCGGACAGCTCGGCCGCCACCGCTACCGGCGTCAAGAACTGCAGCGAGCAGAGCCACGGCAAGTACACGATCTCCTATCAGGAGCTGCCCGAGGCCTCCGACGGCCAGCGGCAGCAGCTGGTCCGCCGGCTGGCCGCGCACGACCCCTCCATGGACATCCTGGGCCTCGACGTCACTTGGGAGGCCGAGTTTGCCCAGGCCGGCTTCATCGAGCCGTGGACCGGCGCGAACAAGGCAGCGGCCGAGAAGGGCACGCTCGGGCCGGCCCTGGACACCGCGCTGTGGAAGGGAAGGCTCTACGCGGTGCCCGACAACAGCAACACCCAGCTGCTGTGGTACCGCTCCGACCTGGTGAAGACGCCGCCGAAGACCTGGGCCCAGATGATCTCCGACGCGGAACAGCTGGCCAAGGAGGGCAAGCCACACTACATCGAGATCCAGGGCGCGCAGTATGAGGGCCTGACCGTGTGGTTCAACACGATGGTGGCCAGCGCCGGCGGCACGATCCTGAACCCGGACGCCACCAAGGTCACGCTCGGCGCGCCCGCGGTCAAGGCCCTGACGATCATGCATCAGCTGGCCAAGTCGGACGCCGCCGACCCGTCGCTCGACGTGCAGATGGAGAACCAGAATCGGCTGGCGATGGAGGCGGGCACCGCCGCGTTCGAGCTGAACTACCCGTTCGTGTATCCGGCGATGAAGCTCGACAACCCGAAGCTGTTCAAGGACTTCAAGTGGGCGCTCTACCCGGAAGTCACCCCTGGCGTGCCGGCCAAGGTGACGATCGGCGGGACCGACCTCGCGGTCGGCGCGTACTCGCAGCACAAGGCGCTCGCCTTCCAGGCGGCGCTGTGCCTGCGGGACCAGCAGAACCAGATCATCAACGCCGACATCGGCGGCGTCCCGCCGACGCTGACCAGCCTCTACAGCAATCCGAAGCTGTTCGCTGACTACCCGTTCCACGCCGACATCCTGAAGGCGCTCGAGAACGCCAGCGTGCGGCCGAAGTCGCCGGTCTACCAGGTCGTGTCCATCGACATCTCGCACCTGCTCGAGCCGGCGGCCGGCATCAACCCGCAGAGCACCGAGCAGGGGATGGTCAGCCAGCTCAACGACGCCCTGCAATCGAAGGGACTGGTCCCGTGAGCCTGGGTGCAGAAAACGACAGCGCAGCGAGCCACGAGGCAACAGGCAGCCCGCAGGCCACGAGGGAAGGAGGGGGCCAATGAGTACGTCCGCTCAGGTGGCCGTGGACACCACGGCCGAGCAGCCGGGGAAGAAAGGCAAGCCGCAGCTGTCCGAAGGCGCGCGGGCCGAGCGCAGGCTCGGCTGGATGCTGTGCGCTCCGGCAGTCATCGTGATGCTCGCGGTCACCGGCTATCCGCTGATCTACGCCATCTTCCTGTCGTTTGAGCGCTACAACCTTGAGCTCCCGCAGGACATCAAGTTCATCGGGTTCAGCAACTACGCCGCGGTGCTCAGCTCGCCGTACTGGTGGCAGGCGCTGAAGGTGACCGTGATCATCACGATCATCTCGGTCGCGGTCACGCTGGTGCTCGGCATGCTGCTGGCCATGGTCATGCACCGGACGCTGTTCGGCCGGGGCACGGTCCGGACCGCCTCGCTGATCCCCTACGGGATCGTGACGGTCGCCGCGGCCTACGGCTGGCAGTACGCGTGGACGCCCAGCCAGGGCTACCTGTCCGCGGCGTTCAACAACAGCGCGCCGCTGACCAAGGAATACACGGCCATTGCCGTGATCATCCTGGCCGAGATCTGGAAGACCACGCCGTTCATGGGGCTGCTGCTGCTGGCCGGGCTGTCCCTGGTGCCCGACGACCTGCAGCGGGCCGCAATGGTGGACGGAGCCACGGGGTGGCAGCGCTTCACCAAGATCACGCTGCCGCTGATGAAGCCGGCCATCCTGGTCGCGCTGCTCTTCCGGACGCTGGACTCGTTCCGGATCTTCGACAACATCTTCATCCTGACCGACGGGGCGAACAACACCGGGTCGGTCTCGCTCCTCGGCTACGACAACCTGTTCAACGCGCTGAACCTGGGGATCGGGTCGACGATCTCGGTTCTGATCTTCATCTGCGTGGCGATCATCGCCGTCTTGTTCATCAAGGGCTTCGGCACCGCAGCCCCAGGCTCGAGCACGGGAACGGAGTGACCCGATCATGGCTGCTGTGACCACCACGCCCCGGCAGAAGGTCGGCTGGGGAACGGCAAACGTCGTCGTCATCGCGCTGGCGCTGATCCCGGTGCTGTGGATGGCCTCGCTGTCCTTCAAGACGCCGGCGGCGATCCTCGATCCCTCGTTCATCCCGGCGCAGTGGACCTTGGGGAACTACGACCAGATCCTGAGCACCTCGCAGTTCATCCACCCGCTGATCAACTCGATCGGCATCGGTCTCATCGCCACCGTGGTCGCCGTGGTGCTGGCATCCATGGCGGCTTATGCGGTCGCGCGGCTGCGGTTCCCCGGCAAGGGCGTGCTCATCGGTATGGCGCTGCTGATCGCGATATTCCCGCAGATCGCGCTCGTGACGCCGCTGTTCAACATCGAGCGGGCGCTGGGCCTGTTCAACACCTGGCCGGGGCTGATCATCCCGTACATCGCGTTCGGCCTGCCGCTCGCCATCTACGTCCTGTCGGCGTTCTTCCGGGAGATCCCGTGGGAGCTCGAGAAGGCGGCTTATGTCGACGGCGCCACGCCGTTCCAGGCGTTCGTCAGGGTCATCGCCCCGCTGGCGGCGCCGGGGATGGTCACCACCGCGATTCTGGTGTTCCTGGCCTGCTGGAACGACTTCCTGTTCGCGATCTCGTTCACCTCGACGATCAGCTCGCGGACCGCGCCGGCCGCGATGGAGTACTTCAGCGGCAGCTCACAGTTCACGGTCCCGACCGGGCCCATCTCGGCCGCGGCGTGTGTCATCACCATCCCGATCATCGTCTTCGTGCTGTTCTTCCAGCGCCGGATCGTCGCCGGCCTGACGTCCGGCGCGGTCAAGGGTTAGGAGAGAGAAGTGGCTGAGATCATCCTGGACCACGTCACCAAGCGTTACCCGGACGGCGCGCTGGCGGTCCAAGACTTCACGATGGACATCGCGGACGGCGAGTTCGTGATCCTGGTCGGCCCGTCGGGCTGCGGGAAGTCGACCACGCTCAACATGATCGCCGGGCTGGAGGACATCAGCGAGGGCGAGCTGCGGATCGGCGGGCAGGTGGTGAACAACAAGTCGCCCAAGGACCGCGACATCGCGATGGTGTTCCAGAGCTATGCGCTCTACCCGCACATGACCGTTCGGCAGAATATGGGCTTCGCGCTGAAGCTGGCCAAGACGCCGCAGAACGTCATCGACGAGAAGGTCGAGGAGGCCGCCAGGATCCTGGACCTCACCCAGCACCTGGACCGTCGGCCGGCCAACCTGTCCGGCGGCCAGCGGCAGCGGGTCGCGATGGGACGCGCGATCGTGCGCGACCCGGCGGCGTTCCTGATGGACGAGCCGCTGTCGAACCTGGACGCGAAGCTCCGGGTGCAGACGCGCACCGAGATCTCGCGGCTGCAGCGGCGGCTCGGCACGACGACCGTGTATGTCACGCACGACCAGACCGAGGCCTTGACGCTCGGCGACCGGGTCGCGGTCATGCGCAGCGGCATACTGCAGCAGGTGGCGTCCCCGAAGGAGCTCTACGACACACCGGTCAACCTGTTCGTGGCCGGCTTCATCGGGTCGCCGGCGATGAACTTCGTGGGCGGCTCGATCGAGGACGGCAAGCTGCGCACCAGCCTCGGCGACTTCACGATGAGCGACCAGCTGCGGCGCGAGGTGGAATCCGAGGGAACCGGGCGCGAGGTCATCGTGGGCGTGCGGCCGGAGAACTTCGAGGACGTGGCGTTTGTGTCGCCGAGCCACCGCGCGGACGGGATCACATTCCACGCCACCATCGACGTGCTCGAGTCGCTGGGGTCCGACGTGTTCGTCTACTTCACCCGCGGCCGCGACCAGGGCGGCGTGGCCTCCGCCGAGCTCGAGGAGCTGGCCCAGGATGCGGGCCGCGGGGACGCCGGCGGCTCCGGCGACACAATCGCGGCCAGGATCGACGCCGAAACCCAGATCCGCGAGGGCCACGACGCCGAGCTCTGGGTCGACGGCAGGTCGATCCACGTGTTCGACCCGGCATCCGGCCGGAACCTGTCGCTGGCCGTCAGGGGCAACGACGGAGCCGCGGTGATCCGCCCCGCCAGCCCGTCCGCCAGCCCGTCCGCCGACACGGCGGCGGGCGCGGGAGGCCAGCCGGCCGCCACCGATACCGGCTCCGGCGAGCCGGTCTCTGGCGCCGGATCAACCGGGTCGACGGGGGAGGCTACCTGATCTTCCGCCGTAGCCGCTCGATGATCTCGTCGTTCCAGTCGTGCGTCATGATGAGCCGGTACCGCTCGGCCGCGACCCGCATGTAGGCCTCTGCCTCGGTCCGCGAGCCGATCAAGTCGGCCGCGCGCATCATGCGCACGACTGGAACGTACTCCTCCGCGTACCAGCGCCGCGCGACTGCGGCGCGGTCCAGGAACTTGCCCTTGTCCTGCATGTACCGGAAGCCCCAGGCCTCCACGGCCTCGCCGAGTTCCGCGTACGACCAGGGGTCGGTCACCGTGATCTTTGCCATGTCCGCCGCGGGCAGCGGCACCCGGGCGTGGAAGATCCGCTCGTAGCTCCGGACCAGCAGGTCCCGGCGGCCGCGGATGCCCGTGGGCGAAATCTGGGTCAGCACCTCGGTCACGTAGGCCTCGATCGTGGTGGCGCCGGTCGCGATCGCGATCGAGACCCGGTGATGGCCGTCGATCACGAAGTGCATGTCGCCGACGCGGTACACCTCGATCGGCGGGATCGGCTCGCCGCGCCGCTGGGCGAGCGCGAGCCGCTCCCACCGTTCCCGCACCCGCCCGTTGGTCGGCCGGAACCGGCGGTCGAAGTCGCGGCTGGAGTCGACTGTGCCGACGATCGTGTCTAGCCGGATGGTCTGCAGGCCGAGCCGCCGCTCGCCGCGCATTCCAAGTGCGGCGACGACCTCGTCGAACGGCAGGATGACATTGACGTCGTCCGGCCCGCGGCGCAGCCGCTGGGCGAGCCGGGACAGCACCTGGCGGCGCCGGGCGCGAAGGAAGTCGTTCTCCACGTCCGCTCTGGGGAAACCGGTGTCAGCGGGCATCGCGCCGGCCCTGCTCACGCGCGCCGTGCAGCATCTTCGCCTCGCCGGTGCCCGGCTCTATCTCCAGCACGTGCCACCCGGTGACGTTGCAGACAACGGTGCGCCCGATCCGGCCGGACTCGGCCTGCGCGCCGTAGGCACGCACGGGATGCACGTGGCCGTGCAGCAGGGCCGCCGGGCGGAGGACCGCGGTCAGGCTGAGCAGCGCGGTGAACCCGCGGTGCGGGGGATCGTCGCCGTCCCCGACGCCGCGCGGCGGGGCATGGGTGAGCAGCACGTCCACGCCGCGGCCGTCGCGCTGCCTGCGCCAGCGGGCCGCGGCCCGCAGCGCGAGTGCGCGGCGGGCCTGCTGCCGGTCGGTGTACTGGTTGGGTCCGTCGCGGTACCGCAGGCACCCGCCGAGCCCGGCCAGCCGCAGGCCGGCCGCGTCGACGACGTGCCCGTCGGCGTTCACCGCGCCGTCCGGCCACGGCGCCCGGACCGGCATGCCGGCCCGGAGCGTCAGGCCCGCGCGCGACGACCGGTACCCGGACAGGTCCGGGTCGTGGTTGCCGGGAACGAACACCAGTGGTACGTCAAGGGCGTTCATCAGCGACCCCAGGTACTCGAACGGCAGATCGCCGCAGGCCACAATCAGGTCGGCGCCGCGCACCGGGCCCGGGTCGGCTACGATCGCGCCGTCGACCTCGTCGGACACCGCGAGGACGCGAACCGGGGCGGGCACGGCTCGGGCCGCCATTCAGTACACGGCCGTTTCCCGGACGTCCAGGCCGCGCTGGCGCAGCTCCGCTTCCACGCGGTAGATCTCGGCCTGCGCCGCGCGGTCGCCGCCCGCCGGCGGCGTGACGTCGAGCCGCTCGCAGGCCGCGGTCAGCGCGTCGGTGTACGCGCCGCGCAGCGCCTGGACGCGATGGTGCTTGGCGGTCAGGCCGGTCCTGGTCTCGGTGTCCTCGAGTTCCGCGCGCAGCCGGCGCAGGTCGGCCTCGAGCCGCTCGAGCGGTCTCGGCGGCGGGGCCTTGTACCGGGACTCGCTCAGCCACCGGGCCCCGCGCCACGCGCCGATCAGCGCGTATACGGCGACGGGCATCAGCACAAACGCGAATACCGCCTCGACTACCCAGATCACCCGTCCAGTGTCGGCCGGGCGGAACCGTAAAAGCAAGCGGCAGGCGGGCGAGCGTAGGCTTCGGGCGACCCTGGATCGGAGGCAGATGGACGAGAACGACGGCAGGCAGCGCTGGTGGCACGGTGCGGTGCTCTATCAGCTCTATGTCCGGTCGTGGCTGGACACCAACGGCGACGGCTACGGCGACCTGCCCGGCATCATCGAGCGGCTCGACTACCTTTCCTGGCTTGGGGTGGACGGCATCTGGCTGTCGCCGACGATGCCGTCCCCGGACCAGGACTGGGGCTACGACGTCTCCGACTACCTGGGCGTGCATCCCGAGCTGGGCACGCAGGAGGATCTCGACCGGCTGATCGCCGAGGCGGGCGCGCGCGGCATGCGGGTGCTGCTCGACCTGGTGCCCAACCACACCAGCACCGCGCATCCGTGGTTCATCGACGCCGCGACCGGCCGCGACGCCGAGTTCCGCGCCTACTACGTGTGGGCCGACCCGGCACCGGGCGGCGGGCCGCCGAACAACTGGCTCGACGCGACCGGGCAGTCCGCGTGGGCGTGGCACGAGCCGACCGGCCAGTACTACCTGCATCTGTTCCTGGACAGCCAGGCCGACCTGAACTGGCACGAGCCCGCGGTGCACCGGGAGTTCGATGAGATCGTCAGGTTCTGGTTCGACCGGGGCGTCGCCGGGTTCCGCATCGACGTGGCGCACGGCCTGTACAAGGACGCGGAGCTGCGCGACAACCCGCCGGCGGCCACCACGGACCCGCTCGGGGGCCGGTTCGGTCAGGAGCAGACCTACAGCGCGAACCGCCCCGAGACCCACGGCGTCTTCCGGGACTGGCGGAAGATCGCCGACAGCTATGAGCCCCCGCGGCTGCTGCTCGGCGAGACCTGGGTGCGGGATGTGGCCAGCCTGGCCGGTTTCTACGGCGACGACGACGAGCTGCAGCTCGCGTTCAACTTCCCGTTCGTGTTCTCGCGGTTCGCCGCGCAGGACCTGTCCGGCGTCGTCGGCGCGACGATCGCGCGGCTGCCCGCCGGTGCCTGCCCGGCCTGGACAGCCTCCAATCACGACGTCGGCCGGTTCCCGACCCGCTGGTGCGGCGGGGACGAGCGCAAGGTCAGGCTCGCGCTGATGGTACTGGCCACCCTGCCGGGCACCACCGTGCTCTACTACGGCGACGAGATCGGGATGACCGACGTCAGGGTCCCGGTCGAGCTGCGCCGAGACGACATGTCGCGGCAGGGGGCCGGCTGGGATGGCAGCAGGGACCGGGGCAGGACGCCGATGCAGTGGGACGCCTCGCCGTCGGCCGGCTTCACCGCCGAGGGCGTGACGCCGTGGCTCCCGGTCGGTGACGCCGCCGCCTGCAACGTCGCCGCCCAGCGCGACGATCCGGCATCCGTGCTGTGGTTCTGCCGCAGCCTGCTCGCGCTGCGCCGCGCCGAATTCCGCGGTGCGATCGTCCCCTACGAGCTGCTGACGGCGGACCGGGGGCTGTGGGCCTACCGCGCCGGCGGCCTCACGGTCGCGGCAAACCTCTCCGATCAGCCCGCCGCCCTGCCCGGCCCGGCAGACGAGATCCTGCTGAGCACCGCGGCGGAACCGCCGGCACCCGGCGCACCGCTCGGCCCATGGCAGGGAGTCATAGCCAGAACGTGACGTCCGCCGCTGGATCACGTCGCCGGCGGCCCGGATGATGTCGCCGGCGCAGTTGCTGTCGTCCTCTTAATGTCGACGAGCCGGCGACACTAACGAGTGTCCTTGCCCGCTCTAGGCCGGGCCGAGCAGCCTGGCGCGCAGCGCGCCGACGTCGTCCGGCCCGAACCCGTGCTCGGCCAGCCAGCCCGTCGCGCCGCCGTAGCGCACGTCGAGCTGGTCGAGGAAGGCGGCCATGGTCTCCGGCCGCGGCGCGTCGTCGGCCGCGGCGTCGGGCCTGCTGTCGATGTCGGCCGCGTACGTCTTTGACGCGCGCAGCCGGTCCAGGATGGCCTCCATGCGCTCGGCGCTGGCGGCGTAGTCGGCGACCACGGCATCCCTGACGACCCCGACCGCGGTGAGCGCCAGCGCCACCACCACGCCGGTCCGGTCCTTGCCCGCGGCGCAGTTCACCAGCGCCGCGCCGGGCGCCTGGACGATGCTGCGCAGCGCCCCGGCCACCTGGTCCGGCCGCTCCTCGAGGTAGCCCAGGTAGTACCCGCACCTGACGTCGTCCGGGTAGCGGGTGAGGGCTCCGTCGCGCCGCAGGACGGCCAGGGCGTCGGCGGCGACATCGGTGGCCGAGCCGGCCTCCGGCAGCACGGAGTGATGCGCGTGCCGGACCGACCCGACCCGGGTCAGCGGTCCCGGCCCCTCGGACTCGACCTCCTCCGGAGCGCGCAGGTCCACGATCGTTGTCACGCCTATGTCGTCGACCAGCAGCTTGACGTCGGCCGGGGTTAGGCCCTGCAGATTGTCCCCGCGAAGCAGCCGGCCCGCCAGCGTGGTCCGGCCCTCGTCGGTGTCCAGCCCGCCGAGGTCACGGACGTTGACGGCGCCATCCAGTTCGATCCATCGCACGCCTTCATCCTCGCTGCCCGTGACTCGGCAAGCGAACGCGGGGCGGTGCTTTTCGGTATCTATCCACCTTCCCGTGGCGCTGCGTTCACCGGCGTCACCGGCGCGGGGCTGTCAGAACGCGCCGGTGCCGTCGGGGCTGCCCATGCCGGTGGGGGCGTCGTATCCCTTCTTGGCCACGCACAGGTAGTCATGGCCGCACGTCGCGCCGCCCGCGCCGTTGAACCAGTCGTTGTTGCCCTTCGTGACGTCGAACAGCGACCCGGCGTGGGCGTACGCGTAGCCGAGCGGGACCGTGGCGGCGTTGCCGGCCAGCGCGTACACGCCGGCGATCAACGGCGCGGACACGCTGGTGCCGCCGACCGTCAGCCAGCCGCCCTGGAGCTTCTCGTAGATCGGGATGTTCCAGGCCACGGCGGCCACGTCGCCCACCGTGCGCATGGCGCAGTGCGAGTCGTGCTGCCAGGCGGGCTTGGCAACGTACGCCGAGCAGCCGCTGCCGCCGGCGCCGGCGAAGTTGTTCCAGACCTGCTCGGTCCACCCCCTGGCGTTGCTGGCCTTGGCCAGCTGGGTGCCGCCGACCGCGGTGACCGTGGTGAGGTTGGCCGGGAAGTTCGCCGCCGTGAACCCGAGGTCCCCGTTGGCGACGACGATCACGTGACCGGGATGGTCGTAGTTGGCGGCGTAGGCCTGGCTGAAGCCGGACTCCTGCGTGCCGAAGCTGTCGGAGATCACCTGTGCGCCCAGCCGCGCCGCGGTGTTCTCGGCGGTGGCCAGGCTAGCGATGCCGTCGTTTCTGGCCTCAACGACGAGGATCTTGCAGTGCGGGCAGACCGCGGACACCATCGAGACGTCGAGCATGGTCTCGACGTCCCATCCCGAGGGCACCGCGGACGCGGGCAGCGGCCCGGCGTTGCCCTTCTGGTTGACCACCCGCAGGCACCCCGTCGACTCCTTGCACGCGCCGAGCCCGTAGTGGCTCCGGTAGACGGCCAGGTTCGCGGCCAGCTTCGGGGTGCGGAACGCCTCCACCACCGCCACGGTCTCATGCGGGTTGCGGCGGGTCGGCAGCTTGTAAGCTGCCGCGATGTCGGCCGGGCTCAGGCCGGCCGGACGGGACGCGGCGCCGCGGACCCCGGCGGCGATCGCAGCGTTCACCCCGCGCTGCCGCGCGAACAGCGCGAAGCACCGTTCATCGCCGGCGGGGGCGTGCGGGCAGGCCGCCTGCATCGCGGCCTCGCCCTGGACTGCGGCCTCACCCCGGGCCGCTGCGGCGGCGGTGCCGGAACCCGCTACGGCGGCACCGGCGGTGCGGGAACCCGCTACGGCGGCACCGGCGGTGCCGCCACCCGCTACGGCGGCACCGGCCAGGCCGAAGGACACGACCGCGGCCGCGGCCACGGCGAACACGTTGCGCAGGTTCATCGACGGGCTCCAGCCTGGGTCAGGCCGCGGTCTTGTAGCCGCGGGTGATGGTCTCATTGATCTGGTCGCCCGCCGCGTCGGTGGCGTTCACCCGCAGGCTCACAAAGGCACCGGGCGGCGCGGTGAACGTCACGTTGAATACGCCCCCACCCGCAGCCGTCACCGTGGCGGGCTGCCAGGTCGTGCCGCCGTTGACCGACACCGCCACGGTCGCACCGGTGATCCTGGACGCCGGGGCACGCTGCAGGTGCCCGACCGTGAGCTGGAGCTGCTGCTGCCCGGGCGGGGCGACGCCGTCAACGGCCATCCCGCTCACGCCGTACAGCAGGGTCATCATCGGCTGCACGGCACACCGCTGCGTCCCGTTGATGCAGATCCACCCGGCCGGGAGGCTGGCGCCCGGCCTGCGGGCCGTGTGCCACGTCCACACGGTCCGGCTCGTCGTGGACAGGTGGTAAAGGCGTCCGGTCCGCGTCGCGGTCAGCACAAACCTGATCACCCCGGGCTTGCTGCCGAGCTTGGCCTGCAGGAACAGGCTGGGAAAGCCCTCGGCCAGGGCGGCGGCATTACCCCCGGCGATCTTCTTGCCGTTCTCCCGCAGCAGGTAGCTGCCGGAGAACGAGCCCACGCTGCCGAAGATGCCGGGGGAGAATCCGCTGCCGGTGTGCCCGAGGGTGTTGTCGCTGAACGGGGTGACAACCAGCGTCAGCGTGTTACCGGCCCGGCTGGCCGACGGCAGTTCAAGGAACGGGTTCGCCGCGCCGACCAGGTTGACGTCGGGCCCGGGGTGCAGCGGGTAAGCGTTCCAGTTCTGCGTGGCCGTCTGGCCGGGGGAGAACGTGCGGGCCGCGTCGGTCTGGCCGCCGGACAGCGACGAGAACAACTGGAAGTACTCGTTGATCCACACCAGCGACGGCCCGGCCGAGAAGTTCTGGTCGAGCGACTGGGGTAGCCCGAACGGGAAGATGTCGGAGGAGATCAGGCCCACCGCCTGGAACCCGAAGATGCCGAGCGGCTCCCAGCCTCCGATCGACCCGCCGTCCTGGAAGTAACCCGAGCTGATGGTGGCGGTGTTCGCCGGGGTCACCACGTACCGCTGCGAGCCGATGACGCCGCCGGTCCCGGCGAACACCAGGTTGTAGTCGTACCGCGGGCTGGCGCCCTTCGGCGAGGTCAGGTACCCGGTCACGGCGGTCTGCAGCGTGCCGACGGTCGGTGCCTGCGTTGTCTCGTTGGTCCAGAGCGGCACGTTGCCGGCGTCGAAGCCGTCTTCCATCAGGTCGCCGTTGCCGGTGGTCCGGTAGATGGTCAGCGTGGCGTCCTGGGTGACCGCGGGCTGCGGCGTCACCATCTGGACCTGGTCCGTGGCGGTCTGCTCGTCCACCGCCACCGTAGTGTCCGCGGCCACGGTGAACTGCGGCAGGGTCACCGTCCGGAAGCCGGTGAGGGTCGTGCCGGAGATGTCGAAGAAGATCCCGAGCGCCATGTAGTTGCCCGCCGGGACGCTGAACTTGACCGAGCCGTCGTCGAAGACGTTTGTCGTCTCCACCGGGTCGCCGAACTTCAGCAGGTTGTCCACGTTGAACACGCTGACCAGGTCGCCGGTGTCCGGCTGGCCCGCGAGGTTGGTCCCGGTCACGGTCAGCGTGTGCATCACGAAATGTGGCCGCGCTGCGGCGGCCGCCGCCTTGCCGGGCAGGCCGATCGCCACCCCGTTGGCGAACATGCCGTCGGTGCCGTAGCTGCCGCGGGCGTGGTCGGCCACGAACTGCCGGGCCAGCGCCGCCCCGAACGTGGCCGCGGACGCGGCCGTGAGGTACCCGCGCGCGGTGCCGCCGCGGGCACTGGTGATCGTCACCCCGGGCAGCTTGGGCGCCCGGCCGTGGTAACCCACCTGGACCGGCAGCCTGCCCGCCGACTCCGCCGCGGCCAGCGAGCTCAGCTCGAACAGTGCCGGGCTCAGCCCCCGGTTCAGATACGGCAGCGCGTCGGCCGGGATCTGGAACGCCTTACCACCGAGGTCCAGCCGGACCATGGCCCCGCCGATGCCGCTGGCCGCCGCGCGGGCGACCCTGGCGACGACCCCGCCGGACCGGGTCGCGGAGACCGCCACCCGGTCCCCGTTGATCAGCGTCAGCATCCGCGACCGCGTGGTCGCCGCCGCGGCCGCAGCAGGAGCGGCCGAATGCGGCGCCGACGCCGGGGCCGCTGCCGCCGGGCCGACGGCCAGGAAGGACGCCGTCGCGGTCGCAGCGGCGATCGCTATGGCCCGCCGAGCGGTCCGTTCACGCCCCTTGGCGCCTGAGGGATTGCTGGCCTTCATCCGTCTCGCTCCCCGCTCTCGGGTCTTGGCACCGACATCCGTCTGACTCCCCGCCCGCCCGCCGGCCTTGGCGCCGGCGTCCGTCCCGCTCCCCGCTCGTCGGCCACGACGTCCGCGTCCGTCCTGCTCCCCGCTCGCCGGCCGTGGTACCGGGCATTCACGGATATTTCGGGCTATTGCTCAGGTACCTCATGTATTGGACGCCATACTGCCATGAGAGGTTGCCCGCGGGGCAGACATTTCTCTCAGCTTTCCTGGCGTCGCTTTTCAACTTTTCTGGTGCCGCCGTTCCGGCCGTTCTCAGACGGCCAATGACGCGGGCCCTCCCGCGGCCCTGACACGGCAAGCCCGGGCCGTGGCACCCGGTGTCCTGCGGCTACCCTTGGCAGGTGCTAACCAGGGTCGATCTGCGCGGCGAGCCCGCGGCTAGCCTCGGCAAGCAGCGGCTCGACGGGGTGCTGCCGCGGGCCCGGCTCAACGTCGAGGCGGCACTGGACGCGGTGCGGCCGGTCTGTGAGGACGTCCGGCTGCGGGGCGCCGCAGCGGTCCGGGAGCAGACCAGGCGGTTCGACGGCGTCGACCTGCCGAGCACCAGGGTTCCGCGCCAGGCGCTCGCCGATGCGCTCGCCGAGCTCAGCCCGGACGTGCGGGCCGCGTTGCAGGAGGCGGCGCGGCGGGCCCGCCTGGTGCACGAGGCGCAGTTGCCCGCCGACCCGGTGACCAAGGTCGCCGAGGGAGCCACGGTGACCGAGCGATACGTGCCCGTGGACCGGGCCGGGGTCTACGTGCCGGGCGGGCTGGTCGCGTACCCGTCCTCGGTGGTCATGAACGTGATCCCGGCGCAGGTGGCGGGCGTCGCCGAGATCGCCGTTGCCTCGCCGCCCCAGGCCGAGAGCGGCGGCTTGCCGCACCCGGCGGTGCTGGCGGCGTGCGCGCTGCTCGGCATCACCGAGGTGCACGCCGCTGGGGGTGCCCAGGCGATCGCGATGCTCGGCTACGGCACGGCGGACTGCGCGCCCGTCGACATCATCAGCGGCCCGGGCAACGTCTACGTCGCTGCCGCCAAGCGGCTGCTGCTCGGCCGGGTCGGGACCGACGCCGAGGCCGGCCCGACCGAGGTGGCGATCATCGCGGACGGCTCGGCCGACCCGGTGTTCGTGGCCGCCGACCTGGTCGCGCAAGCCGAGCACGACTCGCTGGCCGCCTGCCTGCTGATCACCACCGATCCGGGGCTCGCCGACCGGGTCGACAGCGAGCTAACCGGGCAGGTCGCCACCGCCCGGCACCGGGATCGGATCGCCGAGGCCCTGGCCGGCCAGTCCGCCTGCGTGCTGGTGGACGACACCGACGCCGCCCTTGCCGTCTCGGACGCCTGGGCCCCGGAGCACCTGGAGATCCAGGCCGAAGACGCGACCGGGCTCGCCTCGCGGGTCCGCAACGCCGGCGCGGTGTTCGTCGGGCCGTACTCGCCGGTGTCCCTCGGCGACTACCTGGCCGGCTCCAACCACGTGCTGCCCACCGGCGGGACCGCGCGCCACTCCGGCGGGCTTTCGGTGCTCACCTTCCTGCGCGGCATCCACGTGGTGGAGTATGACGCCGCCGCGCTCGCCGAGGTCGCGCCGTACATCGACGCGCTCGGCGGGGCCGAGGACCTGGCCGCGCACGTGAACGCGGTCCGCGCGCGTAGCGCAGATGTCAGCGACAGTTAGCCGCGTGGTCATCGCGCCGAAGCCGTTTCCGAACCTTGGCTGTTGCACCGTGTGATCGTGAGGATCGCGGTCATAACCGAGTCATTCCCGCCCGACGTGAACGGTGTCGCTCACTGCGTCCTGCGCGTAGCCGAGCACCTGGTCCAGCGGGGTCATCACCCGCTGGTCATCGCCCCCCGTCCCGCCGACTGCATGCCCCGCCCGGACGGCGTGCTTCCGTACCCTGTGGCGCGGATGCCGTCGCTGCCGATGCCCGGGTACCCCGGCTTCCGGATCGCCGCCGCTGGCTCGGGCCTGCGCGCCGCGCTGACCGGCCACGGCACCGAGCTCGTGCACCTGGCGAGCCCGTTCATGCTCGGTGGCGGCGGCGCATTCGTGGCCGGCCGGCTTCGGCTGCCGATGGTTGCCGTGTACCAGACCGACATGCCCAGCTACGCCCGCGCCTACCGGTTCGGGCCCGCGGGCCAGTCCGCCGCCTGGCGCCGCGTGCGCCGGATCCACAACGCCGCCGACCGGACGCTCGCGCCGTCCACCGCGGCGGCCGCGAGCCTGCACTCGCACGGCATCCAGCGGGTCTGGCTCTGGGGCCGGGGCGTTGACACCGTGCGGTTCGACCCGGCCAAGCGCAGCGGCCAGCTGCGCGCCGAGCTCGCCCCGAACGGGGAGGTGCTGGCCGGGTACGTGGGCAGACTGGCCCCGGAGAAGCGGATCGATCTGCTCACCCAGGTGGCGACGCTGCCGGGGGTGCGCCTGGTGGTCGTCGGCTCCGGCCCGGCCGACGCGGCAGCGCGCCGTGCCATGCCCGCCGCCGTGTTCCTTGGCCAGCGCCAGGGAGAGGAACTGGCTCGCATCTACGCGAGCCTGGACGTGTTCGTGCACAGCGGGCCGCACGAGACGTTCGGCCAGACCCTGCAGGAGGCCGCGGCGAGCGGCCTGCCCGTGGTCGCCCCCGCCGCCGGCGGGCCGATCGACCTGGTCGGCGACGGCGTGACCGGGTTCCTGGTGCCGCCGTGCGACCCGAGTGCGCTGGCCGGCGCCGTCGCCAGGCTGGCCGCCGACCCGGGGCTGCGCGCCCGCCAGGGCAGGGCCGCCAGGCAGCGAGTGCTCGGCCGGACCTGGACCGCCCTGGGTGACGAGCTGATCGGCCACTACGAAGCGGTGCTGCGGGCGGGCAGCGCGGTGGAGGTGTCCGCATGACCACGTTCGCAGCCCTCGGCGACTCGATCACGCTTGGCGTCGGCGACCCGGTCCCGTCTGACGGGAGCCGGGCCTGGCGGGGCTGGGCCGCGCTGCTCGCCGAGGGCCTGCACGAGCCGCGGTTGCATATCCTCGCGTCCTGCGGCGCGCGGATCCCGGATGTCGAGCGTGACCAGCTGCCCGCCGCGCTGCAGCTGCGCCCGGAGATCGCCAGCTTCGTCGTCGGGGTCAACGACACGCTGCGGGCGAACTTCGACATCGCGCAGGCCGGCGCCGCGGCGGCGCACACCGTGGGCGCGCTGCGCGCGGCCGGCGCCGAGGTGCTGACGATGCGGCTGCCCGACCCGGGGCAGATGCTGGCCCTGCCCGGTTCGCTGGCTCGCCCCCTGGCCCGCCGGATGCACGAGGTGAACGCCATGCTGGACGGGCTCGCCGAGCGGTTCGGCACGCTGCACTACGACGCGGCCGGGGACGCCGAGGTCCACGATCCGCGGATGTGGGCGGTGGACCGGCTGCATCCCAGCGAGCGCGGCCACCGGCTGATCGCCTGCCGCTTCCACGACCTGCTCGCGGGCGCCGGGCTGCCCGCCGGGACCCGGCCCGATCCCGAGCCGTCCAGCCCGCCGCCGACCCGGCTGGCCGAGTTCGGATGGATGGCCACCAAGGGCACCGCGTGGGTGCTGCGCCGCTCCATCGACCTGGTGCCTGGCCTGCTGGCCATGGCGATCAGGGAGTGGCGCTCGGGCGAACCGGCGCCTAGCGCCACCACGGAACGCGTCGCAGCTGGGCCACGTGCTCCGCAGGGACGGTGATGTCGCCAGCGTGCTGCCCTAGGTCCTCGAGGTGCTCACGGACCCACAGCGGATGCGGGCCGAAAATCGGCGGCGCCGCGCCGTCCGCGGAGAGCACCGGGGCCGCAACAGCCGCCGGCGGGTCATGGCCGGGCGGACCGACCAGGACCGCGATGCGCTGGTAGAAGTCGGCCAGCTCCGAGCTAAGATCGCGCAGCGACCGGACCGGACCGGCGTGCGCATCCTCGCCCATGGGCGGGCAGTACGCGCGCAGCCCGGTCAGTGAGTGCGCGGTGAGCCTGAGCCGCAAAGTGGCCATGACCAGGCTCCACAGATCGTGCTTGGACGCCCGCTTGGTCCCCTGCTCGGACAGGAACAGGCGGAGTGCGTCGTCAAGGCGGTTACCGGCCGCGACCGCGGCGAGGGCGGTGTCGGGCGCCTCCCGGCGCAGGCCGAGGGACCAGTCCACCGCCTGGGTCAGGTACTCCGCGCCCGACCGGAAAGCGTCGGCGAGGTCGTCGCCGACCAGGGTGCTGGCACCGCGCGGCCAGAACAGCACCCCGACTACCAGGCTGACCGCGCAGCCGAGCAGGACGTCCTGCACCCGGACCAGGCCGACTCTCCAGCCCAACGGAACCAGCAGGTTGAACAGCACGACCACCACGATCGTGAACGCCGCCTGGCCCACCGCGAACGGCGCCGTGCCCGGCGCGTAGGCCGCCACGAGGACGGCGATCGGCAGGGCGATCCACAGCGCGGTGTGCCCGCTGCCGATGGCCAGCATCAGCGCGGCGCCGACCGCGAAGCCGATCACGGTGCCGGCCAGCGCCCGCAGCACCGTCGCCCCGGTGGCCGCCGCGTTCGCGCGCAGCACCGAGAGCGTGCCGAGCACCACCCAGAAGCCATGCTGCACGGCGAGGACGTCCGCGACGGCCACGGCGGCCGCGAGTGCCACCGCGCCGCGCGCGCTGCTGCGGAACCACACCGAGCGCATGCTGGCGTGCCGCGCCGCGACGGTGGCGGCACCGGCCAGCCCGGCCAGCCGTCCCGCGGTCAGCAAGCCGCCCTCGCCACCCCCGTACCAGCTGCTCCGTTCCGCGGCCACGGTCTCGGGGTCGGCCCGCCGGGTGGCGATCAAGGCGTCGGCCACGGCGGTCCGCGCCGCGACCGCGATCGCCTGGGCGTGCACCGCGTGCCGCGCCGCCGCCTCGACGCTGGCCGGATCCCCGGAGAGCTCGCGCTGATTCGCGGAACTGGCCTCCCTGGCGCGTCCCAGCCGGCCGATGTCGCGCGCGACAACCTCAGTGGACACGTCCTGATCGCCGAGTAGCAGGGCCACGTCCGCGAGCATCGTCGCCGCCGCGCCGAACAGCTCGCGGTCGGCAGCCGTCGCCTGACGCAGGTCCGCATGGCCGTCCAGCGCGGCGGCGGTCAGCGAGGTCACCCACTCGAGCAGCTCGGTGATGTTGGCTAGGCCCTGGTCCGCCGTTGCCAGGCCGGTCGGCCGGTACGGCGTGGCCGCGAACAGGTTCATGAGCTGGTGCTTGGCCTCGTCCGTCGCATCCTGGCTGGCCTGGTCCGCCTCGCCACGCCCGGCGGCCTCCAGGTGGCTGGCCAGCGCGGTGGCCAGGGCGGCCGCCGCGGCCCGGAGCCGGTCTCCCTGCGATCGCGGCGACAGCAGCAGCACCGCGGCCGTGCCCGCCACGGACGCCAGCCACCAGCCGGCGAGCCGGGACGGGACGTCTCCGATCGTGCCGGGGGAGGCCACCGGCAGCACGTAGGCGAGCAGCGCGGCCGTGACACCGGACGCGGCGTTCGGCCCGGCCACCCCGGCGAAGAAGATCGCGAAGGCCACCGGGACGGTAACGATCGCCGCCAGCCATGCTGTGGCGTGGACCGCGGTCCCGATGGTCAGCACGACGCTGCCGACCACGGCGAGCCCAAGGTGTGCGATGGCCTTGTCTCGCCTGGTTCCGCCGAACGAAGCCAGGACAAGCGTGGCGAAGCTCCCGAAGGCGGCAAACGTCGCCATCTGCAGGTCGCCGATGACCTTGTAGGTCAGCGCGAACAGCGTCGGCATGACGATCGTGGCCCGCAGCGCCCGCATCGCGGCGGGAGTCGACCACGTCACGCGCCAGACGGGCTGGCTCGGTGCCCCGGGCGAGGAGGACCGTGACAGCCTGGCACGCAGCCGCCGGGTGGACGGGGCCGCGAGCGCCGAATTGGACATCGGGACAAGCCTACAAACGGGCGCGGTCCACGGGAATGCCAGGAACACGTGAGCCGATTTCCGGCCCGCCGCCGCCGCAGCGCAGCCCGAGGGCCTGCGATGATGCACGATGGGCGGATGAACCCAATCGCGGGCCTGGTCCGCCGCGCCGCTACCGTGGCCGCCGGGCACCGATGAGCGCCGGGCACCGATGAGCGCCGGGCACCGATGAGCGCCGGGGAGTGGGTCGCGGTCGTGACCGGCGGGAACCGGGGAATCGGCCGCGAGGTCGCGCGCCAGCTCGGGCAGCGCGGCTTCAGCGTCATCCTCGGGTCGCGTGACCCGGTGGCGGGCGAGCGCGCCGCGGCGGACCTGGCGGGCGACGGGCTTGCCGTGCGGGCACATCGTCTGGACGTGACCGACACCGGCACCGTCGAGGCGCTCGCCTGGGAGCTGGCAGACCGTTACGGCCGGCTCGACGTGCTGGTCAACAACGCGGCCATCCACTACGACACCTGGCAGCGGGCATCCACCGCCGATCTCTCGATCGTGGCCGAGGCCTGGGACACCAACCTGATGGGCCCGTGGCGGATGTGCCTGGCCCTGCTCCCGCTGCTGCGCCGCGGCCGGCACCGCCGGATCGTCAACGTCTCCAGCGAGTCGGGTTCGCTGGCCAGCATGGACGCCGGCACACCGGCCTATTCGGTCACCAAGGCCGCCCTGAACGCGCTGACCAGGATCCTCGCGGCCGAGTTGCGGCCCGACGGCATCCTCGTCAACGCCGTGTGCCCGGGCTGGGTCGCGACCGACATGGGCGGCCCCGGCGGCAGGCCGGTCGCCGACGGCGCGGCCAGTGTGCTGTGGGCCGTGGACCTGCCCGACGACGGCCCGACCGGCGGCTTCTTTCGGGACGGACAGCCGCTGCCGTGGTGACGGGCGGCGAAACGCCCAGGCCAGGCCCGTTAGGGCCCACCGGTCGGCGCCCACCTCACCCCGAGTCTGCCGTACGGCGATCCGTGAGCCTTTACTAGGCTTACCGGGTGAGAACCGGCCAGGCCCTGCCGCTGCGTGACGACCTCACGGGTCGGCAGCCATACGGGGCACCGCAGATTGACGTCCCGGTGCGGCTTAACACCAACGAGAACCCCTACCCGCCGTCGGAGGCGCTGGTCCGCGCGATCGCCGACGCGGTGGCCGGGGTGGCGGGCAAGCTGAACAGGTACCCGGACCGGAACTTCGTCGGCCTGCGTGACGACCTAGCCGCCTACCTCGGGCACGGGCTCGGGCGGGACCAGGTCTGGGCCGCCAACGGCTCCAACGAGATCATGCAGCAGCTGCTGCTCGCCTTCGGCGGGCCCGGCCGCGCCGCGCTCGGCTTCGAGCCGTCGTACTCGATGCACCAGGAGACCGCGCAGAACACGAGCACCCGCTGGGTATCGACCGCCCGCGACGGCGGGGCCGACGGGTTCGGCATCGACCCCGGCCGGGCCGTGGCGACGGTCCGCGAGCTCGGGCCGGACCTGGTCTTCCTAACGTCGCCGAACAACCCGACCGGTACCGCGCTGCCACTGGCCGTGATCGAGGCGGTGTACGACGCGGCGCCCGGCATGGTGGTGGTCGACGAGGCCTACGCCGAGTTCTCCCGTGACCGCAGCCGCACAGCGATCGACCTGCTGCCGGGCCGCGACCGCCTGGTCGTCACCAGGACGATGTCCAAGGCGTTCGCGATGGCAGGAACGCGCCTCGGCTATCTCGCCGCCTCGCCCGAAGTGATCCGGGCGCTGCTGATCGTGCGGCTCCCGTACCACCTGTCCGCGATCACCCAGGCGGTGGCGCGGGTTGCGCTCCAGCACACGGACGAGCTGCTGGCTACCGTCTCCGATCTTCGGCGGGAACGGGACGCCCTGGTGGAATGGCTGCGCGGCCGCAGCCTGGTCGCCGCGGATTCCGACGCCAACTTCGTGTTGTTCGGCACGTTTGCAGACCGGCATGCGGTGTGGCAGGGACTGCTGGACCGCGGCGTGCTGATCCGTGAGGTCGGGCCGCCGGGCTGGCTGCGGGTGAGCGTGGGCACCCCGGCGGAGATGGCCGCGTTCCGCAACGCGCTCGATAAGGTGCTGGCCAATGGGTAACCGCACGGCGCGGGTCGAGCGCGTCACCAAAGAGACACAGGTGCTGGTCGAGCTGGACCTCGACGGAACGGGCACAACCGAAGTGGAAACGGGAGTGGCGTTCTTCGACCACATGCTCGCCCAGCTCGGCAAGCACGGCTGCATCGATCTCATCGTCCGCACCGACGGCGACACCGAGATCGACGCGCACCACACCGTGGAGGACACCGCCCTGGCACTCGGCCAGGCGCTGCGCGAGGCCCTCGGCGACAAAGCCGGCATCACCCGCTTCGGCGACGCCCTGGTACCCCTCGACGAGACCCTGGTCCAAGCCGCCGTCGACCTCTCCGGCCGCCCGTACGCCGTGCACACCGAGCCGGACCGCATGCCCCCGACGATTGGCAGCTACGACACGACGCTGACCCGCCACTTCTTCGAGTCGTTCGCGATCACGGCCGGTATCTGCATCCACGTCAACGTCCTAACCGGCCGCAACCCCCACCACATCGTCGAGGCGCAATTCAAGGCCTTCGCCCGCGCCCTCCGCGCCGCCGCCACCCCCGACCCCCGCGCAACCGGCATCCCCAGCACCAAAGGCACCCTCTCTTCATGATCCCGGAGGATTGTCGGCAAATACGACAAACAATCCTCCGGGATCATGGACGGCCGAGTCGGCAGGACCGGCCACACGGCGTCGCCTGGCCGGTCCAGCCGCGCTTCCCGAGCACGGCCGCAATCTGAGCGGCGGTTTGACATGGCCGTTCGGCAACGTCCGACCAGCCGTATCGCAGCGTAATCATCCCGTCGGCGGCCGATGCGTTGTCCCGCGCAATGTCGCGCCAGCGCTCGGCCACTGGGTGGGCAGCTTTGCCGTCCAGCTCGATGCAGGTCCGATAGCGCTTAACGAGGTTATCCAGGTAAATGCGGCCTGAGCTCCTGGTCACCCGCGCCTGGCGCCTGGCGCGGGGCAATCCGTGCGGCCGCTCGACGTCGCGTACATAGCGGACTTCGAGCACTGAGTGTGCGCCGTCGCTGATGTCGTCGAGTGCGCTGAGCAGGATGCCACGCCAGCGGACCTTGGGCCGCTTGGCTAAGGCGGCGAGCAGGAACTCGGGTGTGGTTAGTCGGGAGCCGCATGCCTGACAGAGCCAGCCGAAGGCACCATCTATGCTCTTTGCGGCCTGGGTCAGGTCGAGGACGGTCTCCTCGATTCTGGTGCGCGGCGGTGTGCGCGAGGGGTGCCTCGCCTCTGCCAGGCGCTCCGATCTCTGTATGCGTATCCCAGGAATTGGATCGACGCGTGCGTCGCCAGGAACTTGCACGTGGATCACCGCACTCCGGCGGCTTGTCAGCCCGTCTAGCTCCGCGGCGGTCTGGTGGCTCAGGACGCCCTGCGGTCCGGCTCGCAGTACAGCGGCCCACAACTCCGCGTCGCGGCTTGGCTGCCCGGAGAAAGTCGCGTAAACACCCCGCTGCAGCGGCCGCCAACGGCCGCTGCGCAGCAGCGAGTCGATAGTCGTCGGCGTTAGCTCAACGGCTGCCGCTTGCCAGCGAGCCAGGACGCCGCGCTGCAGGTCGATCAGCTGGCGGCAGTGCTCTGGCAGGTTCGCGGTCATAACGCCAAGGCTCGCCCGCGTCACTCGACCGGCGCGTGGCGATTTTGGCGGCCTGTGGATAAGCGGCCGGAGGCTGCTGCCGGTGTGGATAACGCGCTAGGCCTGCTCGCGGGCTATCGCGGTGAACGCCTCCAGCGCCTCGACGTCGGAGTAGTGATTCAGCACGTACTCGGCCGCCCACTGCTGCGCGCCCGGGTGCCGGCTGGCGCCGATGACCTCGGCGGCCGCCTGCACGTCGTACATCGTGCGCCGCAGCGTCACGCCGGGCCCGAGCATTGCCCAGCCAGCGCCGGGGTGGCCGTAGGGCATGCCGACGCTGCTTGGGTTCACGACCCGGCGCCGGCCGGCCAGCCGGTCGAACGGCATGTGAGTATGCCCGCAGACCACCACGCCCGCTTCGACGCCGTCCAGCGCCGTGGCCCAGCGTTCCGGCGGGCTGTCGACCAGCAGCATCTCGTCGTCGCGCCGCGGGGAGGCGTGGCAGAACACGGTGGGCCCGAGGCCGTCGATGTCCAGGGTGACCGTGAGCGGCAGCCCGTCCAGCCGGTCCCGGTGCGCCCGGCCGATCAGGCCCGCGCTCGCCGCGGCATCGGCACCGTTCGGCCCGGGAACGTCGCCGCCGTCGAACGCGGTGATCATCTCCCGCTCACAGTTGCCGTGCACCCAGACCGCCCGGTCGCCAAGTTCCGCCAGCCGGTCGAGCGTCTCGGCCGGCATCGGCCCGAGCGCGATGTCGCCGAGCAGCACCACGGCGTCGGCGGCCACCACGTCCGGCTCGTCGAGCACGGCCTCCAGGGCCGGCAGGTTCGCATGAATGTCGGCCAGCACGGCAACCCTCATGCGCACCGATTATGCCCGGGAGCGGCGGCTCCGGCCGTCCGCCGATGCCCGCGATCCGCGGAATCTGCTATTAGCGAAGGAATATCGGGTCGGCGCTGCGGTTGGCGGCAGGTGTGAAAGCCATTGGTGTTACCGAGTTCGGCGGCCCCGGCGCGCTGCACGTCGTGGAACTCCCAGATCCCGAGGCGGGGCCAGGGCAGGTCCGCATCCGCGTGCGTGCGGCCGCTGTCAACCCGACCGACACCGGTCTGCGCAGCGGCGCCAGAGCGGTTGACGTCCCGCCGCCCTACATCCCCGGCATGGACGTCGCGGGCGTGGTGGAGCAGATCGGCCCGGACACATCCACGGACCTGCAGGTCGGCGACCGCGTTATGGCGATCGTGGTGCCCCACGGTCAGACCGGTGGTTACGCCGAGCGCGTCGTGGTCCCGGCCGAGTCCGTCGCGCGGGTGCCCGCGGGCGCCACGGACGCCGAAGCAGCGACGCTGCCGATGAACGGGCTGACCACGGTCCAGGCGCTCGACCTGCTCGCCCTCGAGCCGGGCCAGATCCTTGCGGTGTCCGGCGCCGCGGGCGCGGTCGGCGGTTACGCGGTGCAGCTTGGCAAGATGGCCGGCCTGCGGGTGGTCGCCGACGCCGCAACGGCCGACGAGCAGCTGGTCAAGGAACTGGGGGCCGACGTCGTGGTCGGGCGGGGCCCGGACTTCGCGCGGCGGGTCCGCGAGACGGTGCCGCAGGGAGCGGATGGGCTCGTCGACGCAGCCCTGCTGAACGAGCTGATCGTCCCCGCCGTGCGCGACGGCGGCCGGATTGCCACCGTACGCGGCTTCAAGGGGCAGGAGGAACGCGGCATCACGTTCCACCCGGTCACCGTCCGCAGCTACGCCCGCGAGCACGGCAAACTCGCCGGCCTGCGTCAGCTGGCCGAGACCGGCCAGCTGACGCTGCGGGTGGCGCGCGTTCTCCCGGCCGAGCACGCGGCGGAGGCGCACCGGATCCTGGAGGCCGGCGGCACCAGGGGCCGGCTGGTGCTGGAATTCTGATCCCCATGACCGATGAGGATGTGCTGCCGATCGTGCAGTGCGGTGACCCGGTGCTGCGCCGCCCCGCCGAGCCCGTCGACCCGGCCGACCTGCACACTGCCGAGCTGCGACGGCTGATCGCGCAGATGCGGGCGACCATGGAGGCCGCGCCGGGCGTCGGTCTTGCCGCACCCCAGGTCGGCGTGCCGCTGCAGCTCGCGGTTCTGCAGGACGGCCCGGAGCGCTGGGGCAAGGTGAACGAGGACGAGCTGGCGGCACGCGAGCGGTATGAGCTGCCGTTCACCGTCCTGGTCAATCCGACGGTCACGCCGGTCGACGGTAACGGCCTGGCGGGCTTCTACGAGGGGTGCCTGAGCGTTCCCGGGCTCGCCGCGCTGGTGGCAAGGCACCGCGCCGTGCGGGTCGAGGCGCTCGACGAGCATGGCGAACCCGTCGACCGCGTGTTTTCCGGGTGGCCGGCCCGGATCGTCCAGCACGAGGCCGACCACCTCGGCGGCCGCCTGTACCTGGACCGGGCCGAGCCCAGATCGCTGTCGACGGCCGACAACTACCTCAAGTTCTGGGCCGGGCACCCGCCGGCGGACGCGGCGGAGGCTCTCGGATTCATGCTGCGTTGACGCGCCCGGTTAGCCTTGGCCAGTGCTAACCCGCCGGTGGCTCAGCGATCATCCTGGCCCTGCTGACCCGACCACGACGATCAATCCCGATTAGCCTGGGCTGATGGGGAACAAGGTCGTGGTGCTCGACTACGGCTTCGGCAACATCCGCTCGGCGCAGCGGGCGCTGCAGCGGGCCGGGGCCGACGCCGAGGTGACCGCCGACTTCGACGCGGCGATGAACGCCGACGGGCTCGTGGTGCCTGGCGTCGGCGCGTTCGCCGCGTGCATGGCCGGGTTGCGCAAGGTTCGCGGCAACATGATCATCGGCAGGCGCCTGGCGGGCGGGCGGCCCGTCCTCGGCATCTGTGTCGGCATGCAGGTGCTGTTCGAAGAGGGAATCGAGCATGGTGAGCGGACCGAGGGCTGCGGCGAGTGGCCGGGTGAGGTGCGCCGGCTGGAGGCCCCGGTGCTCCCGCACATGGGCTGGAACACCGTCGACCCGCCGTCGGGGTCGCGGCTGTTCGCCGGGATCGGCGACGGCACGAGGTTCTACTTCGTGCACTCGTACGCGGCCACGGAGCTGCCGCTGCCGGAGAGTCCGCTGATGAAGGCGCCGCTGATCACTTGGGCCACGCACGGGGAGCCGTTCATCGCCGCGGTGGAGAACGGCCCGCTGAGCGCGACGCAGTTCCATCCGGAGAAGTCCGGGGACGCCGGCGCGACGCTACTGGCCAACTGGCTAGAGTCGGTTCGGTGACCGAGCTCACTCTGCTGCCCGCCGTGGACGTGGCCGGCGGGCAGGCCGTCCGGCTGGTGCAGGGCGCCGCCGGGACCGAGACCAGCTACGGCGACCCGCTCGCCGCCGCCCGGGACTGGCAGCAAGCCGGGGCCGAGTGGATCCACCTGGTCGACCTCGACGCGGCCTTCCGGAGAGGCTCCAACTCAAAGTTGCTGGCGTCGATCGCGGCGCAGGTCGACGTCGCGTTCGAGGTCTCCGGCGGCATCCGCGACGACGCCTCGCTGGCCGCCGCGCTGGCCACCGGGTGCGCGCGAGTGGTCATCGGCACCGCCGCGCTCGAGGATCCAGACTGGGTTCGCGGCGCGATCGAGGCGCACGGCGAGCGGATCGCGGTGGGCCTCGACGTCCGGGGCACCCGGCTCGCCGCCCGCGGCTGGACGACCGACGGCGGCGAGCTTGACGACGCGCTGGACCGGCTCGAGGCCGACGGCTGCCGCCGCTACGTGGTCACCGACATCACCAAGGACGGCATGCTGCGCGGGCCGAACCTGGACCTGCTGCGCGGCGTCTGTGCGCGCACGGACCGCCCGGTGATCGCCAGCGGCGGGGTGTCCAGCTTGGCTGACCTGCAGGCCATCGCAGGCCTCCGGCCGCTCGGGGTGGAGGGCGCCATCATCGGCAAGGCACTGTACGCCGGAGCGTTCACCCTGCAAGAGGCCCTGAACGTGACGCGCGCCGCCACGAGGGCCAGCTGATGCCGGTCGCCGTACGGGTCATCCCCTGCCTGGACGTGGACGGCGGCCGGGTGGTCAAGGGAGTCAACTTCCGCAACCTGCGCGACGCCGGTGACCCGGTGCAGCTGGCCGCGGCCTACGACGCCGAGGGCGCCGACGAGCTCGTGTTCCTGGACATCGCTGCGTCGGCCGAGCACCGGGACACGATGGTCGACGTCGTGGCGCGCACCGCCGACCAGGTGTTCATCCCGCTGACCGTCGGCGGTGGCGTGCGCAGCGTGGACGACGTTGACGCGCTGCTGCGTGCCGGGGCCGACAAGGTGTCGCTGAACACCGCGGCGGTCGCCAGGCCGGAACTGCTCACCGAGGTGGCCGGCCGGTTCGGTGCGCAGTGCGTGGTGGTGTCGGTGGACGCCCGCCGCTCGCCAGGAAGCTTGCCCAGCAGTTTTGAGGTGACCACGCACGGCGGGAGGCGCGGCACCCGCCTCGACGCGGTCGACTGGGCGCGCCGGGCGGCCGAACTCGGCGCTGGCGAGATCCTGCTGAACTCCATGGACGCCGACGGCACCCAGGGCGGGTTCGACCTGGAGCTTATCGAGGCGGTGCGGGAAGCCGTGGACGTCCCGGTGATCGCGAGCGGCGGGGCCGGCCGGGTCGGGGATTTCGGCCCGGCGGTCGCCGCGGGGGCCGACGCGGTGCTCGCGGCCAGCGTGTTCCACTTCGGCGAGATCAAGATCGGCGAGGTGAAGGATTCGCTGCGCGCCGCCGGCCACGGCGTCCGCTGACCAGCGGTCAGCCGACTTCGGCGGCATGTCAGGCTAGGCACATGAGCACGAGCGACAAGACCACCAGGATCGGGGTTGGCGAGTCCGCGCTCGACCCGGAGATCGTCGCGCGGCTGAAGCGCAGTCCCGACGGGCTGATAGCGGCCATCGCCCAGCAGCACGACACCGGCGAGGTGCTGATGCTGGGCTGGATGGACGACGAGGCGCTGCATCGCACGCTGACCACGGGCCGGTGCACCTACTGGTCGCGCAGCCGGCAGGAGTACTGGGTCAAGGGTGAGACCTCGGGCCATGCCCAGTGGGTGAAGTCGGTTGCGCTCGACTGCGACGGCGACGTGGTGCTGGTCAAGGTGGACCAGACCGGGGCCGCCTGCCACACCGGCGACCGGACCTGTTTCGACGCCGATGTGCTCACGGCGTCCGTCCCCGACCGGGCCGAAGCGGGCTAAGTCACCGCCTGCGGGGAGTGCTGGAACTGGGGTGCGAGCAGCACGCGCAGCCCGTCCTGGAACATCTGCTCGTCGACGTCCCCGAGGAGTGCGCGCTGCATGGCGAACCCGGGCCCGATCGCGGTTAGCACCTTGGCGACCGACATCGGCGACACGTCCGGGGGTATCAGCCCGCGTTCGGCGTAGACCGCCGCGAGTTCGGCGAGCACGTCGCGCAGGCCGTTCACGGTCTGGGCCACACGCTCGGCCAGCGCCGGGGAGCGCAACGCCTCGGCCCAGATCTGGAGGGCCAGGTTGGCCAGTTCCTGGCCGGAATCCATCCGCCCCACCGTCTCGAGGATCTGACCCACCACGTCCTCGAGCGAGGGCAGCGGATCGGTGTCGAGCATGTCCGTTACCGAGGCCGTGAGCTCGGCGAGCGCCTCGTCGGCGATGGCCGCGATGATGTCCTCTTTGCCGCGGAAGTACCGGTACACGGCGCCGGCGGACAGGTCCGCCTCGGTGAGCACGTCCTGCATGGACGTGGCGTGGAAGCCGTTCTTGATGAAGCGGCGCCGGGCGGCGTCAAGGATCTGACGGCGCCGGGCATCTAGGTGCTCCTGCGTGACCCGCGGCATGCCTTCATTATAGAACGAATGTTCGTTTTGACAAATCCGGGGAGTAGAGGTAAATCTATAGAGAACGAACATTCGTTTTGGAGGTGTGTAGACCGATGCGCGGCACTCACGCGAACCCAGGCGCCCACGCAGGTGGTGCCAAGGCCGGTGGCGTCACGACCGGCGGCCACGCTACGACCGGGGCGGGAGCTGTCAGCTGCGCGGGCGGAGCCAGGAACGCGGGCGGGGGCATCCATCCCGGGATGCTGCTGCGGGCGGCTGTGATCATTCCGGCTCTGGTCGCGGCGGTGGCGCTGTCGGCCTTCGCCTGGTCCGCTGCGCGGCTCGCCCCGCGCGGCGTCCCGGTAGGTGTGGCCGGGACGGCCAAGGTCGCCGATGCCGTCGGGCACCGGCTCGACGGGCTCGGCGGGAAGTTCGATGCGCACACGTACGGTTCCGAGGCTGCGGCCGTGGCGGCGATCCGGCACCGCGAGATCTACGGCGCGTTCGTGGCCGGTCCCGGTGGCCTGACCGTGCTCACGGCGCCGGCCGCGAGTCCTGCTGTGGCCACGCTGCTGACCAAGGTCGGTGAGGAGGCGGGCCAGCACGCGGCCGCCGGGCGCGCCGTCCCGGTCCGCGTCGTGGACGTGGTGCCCGCCGATCCCAACGATCCGCAGGGCATCGTGCTCGATTCCGCGTTCCTTCCGCTGGTGATCATCGGGTCCCTTGGCGGCGTGATGACCTGGGTGGCCGGCCGGGACGGCCGGCGAGCAGGCTACCCGCAGGCTGGCGTGTTGCTCGTCAAGTCGGCGCTGATCGGCCTTGTCGTGGTCGGGATCGTGCAGGGCTGGCTCGCCGTCATTCCGGGGGACTGGGTGGCCAACGCTGCCGTTATCAGCCTGACCGTGATCGCGATCTCATCCACCGTCTGCGGGCTCGGGGCGATGCTCGGCGCGCCCGGCGTGGCGCTCGGCGGGCTGCTGATGGTGTTCGTCGGCAACCCGTTCTCCGGTGTGTCCTCCGCGCCGCAGTTGCTGCCGAGCCCGGCAGGGAGGCTCGGCCAGCTCCTTCCCCCGGGTGCCGGCGCCAGCCTGCTGCGCAGCTCGGCGTTCTTCCACGGCTACGGATCAGGCTCCCACCTGGTCGTGCTCGCGATATGGGCGGGCTGCGGGCTGACCGCGGTGATGGCTAGCCAGGCCGTTCGGCGGCGGCGCGCTGCGGCTGCGGGCAGGCACGCCGAGATCTCGGCGGAGCCCAGCGTCCTGACCGGCTGATCAGCTACCGGGGCTACCCGGCCGGATGCTCGATGTCCACCGGCGGCAGGTCCTGAACCTGCTGCTTGGTGACGCTGAGGCGGATGCCATCGTCAGGGTCGACCTTGGCGACGGCGCCGATCGGGATGGCCACCTCTTTCTTGCCCCACAGGTGCCCCTCCTGCAGCAGCACGTGGGTTACGCGGCGGGATTTCCGGTCGACGACCAAGCCCTGGACACGGCCGATGGCGCCGTCGGTGGCGTGCACGTGCTCGCCGCGGCGCACCTCGACTTCGCCAGCCGGGGTCGTGTCGTAGACGATCTCCATCGGGCCGACTTCCGCGCCGAATCCCGCCACGCCGGGGCCGAGGCCGTAGTAGGGCCAGCTGAGCGCCTGGTCCGGGCCATACGCGGGAACGCCGCCGGCGCCCGGGATGAACTGGGTCTCCTCGGCGTCGTCGAGCTGCTCGAACTCGGCCGTGGTGCACGACAGTTTGACCTGCCCCCCGGAGGCGTCCACGAGGTCGACCGGAACCAGCTTGGCGAGGTCGAGCCGGTGCTTCGGCTCGACAACCAGATGGGTGACGGCGCGGGCGACGGGGTCCACGACCACGCGGCACACCACGCCACAGGCCCCGTCGCTGCAGCTGACCTCGGCGCCGATCGTGAACGGTGTTGTCTCTGCCACGGCGATCCTCCTCGACGTGGTCACCGATACCCGCGTCCGGCTCTTGCAACCGCCGACATAGCCCGGCAAAGCTGGCTCAACGCTGCTAACGGCGCAAGTCTTCGGCTTGCCGGACATTATGACTCACTATTCTCAATCCGTGACCGCTGGACGCATCCGGCCAGGGCACTCCCCGGCGTCGCTGCCGCCACGGCGGGCGGTCCTTTACGCCGGAGCCATCGCCTCGCTGGCCGCGGCCTGCAGCGCCCGGCTGGCCCCTGCGGCTGCGCCGGAGGTCAGCGCCCTGGGCAAGTACGACTTCAACCGGGGCTGGCTGTTCGGCGGCCGCTACGTCGCGGGATCCGCGGACCGCGACTACGACGACAGCGGCTTCGCCAAGATCACGCTGCCGCACACGGTGACGCCGCTGTCCTGGGGCAACTGGGACCCGGCGTCCTGGGAGGACGTCTGGGTCTACCGCAAGCACTTCACCCCGCCCCGCCTTCCCGGCGGCGGCCGCAGCCGGGTCTTCGTCGACTTCGACGGCGTGATGGTGAACGCCACGGTGCTGGTCAACGGCAGGCCGGTCAGCAGCCACCAGGGCGGGTATCTGCCGTGGCCGACCGAGCTGACCGGCCATCTGGCGGGCGGCGATAACGTTCTGGCCCTGATCGTGGATTCCCGGTGGCTGCAGGTTCCTCCGGACGGTGCGCCAGGCGGCGCATCAGCCGTGGATTATCTGCAGCCGGGCGGCATCTACCGCGACGCCACGCTGCGCGTGGTGCCCGAGGTGTTCCTTTCCGACGTGTTCGTCAAGCCGGTCAACGTGCTCCGCCGCGACCGCAGCGTGCGGATCGAGGCCACGATCGACGCCGCGGCCGTGCCGAGGGGCCCGGTCCAGATCAGCGCCGAGCTGCGGGACGGGACCAGCGTCATCGCCACCGCATCGTCGCGGGTGACGATCACCGGGACCGGCGCCACGACCGTCACCTTCGGCATCACTGGGGTCGGCGACGTGATGCTGTGGTCGCCGGACACGCCGAAGCTGTACACGGTCGCTGTCACGTGTGCGCCGGCTGGCCGGCCGGCGCACACGGTGACGGTCAGGACTGGGTTCCGGGAGGCGGTGTTCAATCTCGACGGCTTCTACCTCAACGGGGAGCGACTGAAGATTTTCGGCCTGAACCGGCACCAGCTCTTCCCCTACATCGGCATGGCCGCTCCCGCGCGGCTGCAGCGCAGGGACGCGGAGACCCTCAAGTACGAGCTGAACTGCAACATGGTGCGCTGCTCGCACTACCCGCAGTCCCCGCACTTCCTCGACGCCTGTGACGAGCTCGGCATCATGGTCTGGCAGGAGTCGCCCGGCTGGTTTTATGTGGGCGACGCCGCCTGGCAGGCCATCATGCTGCAGAACGTCCACGACATGGTGATCCGCGATCGCAGCAGGCCGTCGGTGATCGTCTGGGGTACCCGGCCGAACGAGGCGCCGAACTACCCGGCCCTGTACGCCCAGGCGCGGGAGCTCGCCCACCAGCTCGACGGCAGCAGGCAGACCACGGGCGCGATGATCCACTACTCCACGGACGGCTGGGCCGAGGACGTGTTCGCGTACGACGACTACCAGCACCGCGACGGCGACGCGCTGCTCGAGCCGCCGATGCCCGGCGTGCCCTACCTGGTCAGCGAGGCCGTCGGTGCGCTCGACGGGCCGCCGACCTACCGCTGGATCGATTCCGGTGCGGTGCTGGCCGAGCAGGCACTGCTGCATGCCCAGGTGCACAACATCGCCCGGTCCGACCCGCGTTACGCCGGGCTGCTCGGCTGGGCCGGGATCGACTACCCGTCGTACGAGGGCGGCATCCGCATCTGGGAGGGGCTGAAGACGCCCGGCGTCGTTGACACGTTCCGGGCGGCTAAGCCCGGCGCCGTGTTCTACCGCTCGCAGCGGGACCCGTCGGCGCACCCGGTGATCCTGCCTGCCTTCTTCTGGGACTTCGGCCCGGAGTCGCCGTCCGGCCCCGGCCCGGACGCCATGATCGCGACCAACTGCGACCGGCTGGAGATCTACGTCGCCGGGCACCACATCGCCACCGGCACCCCGGACAGCGCCCGCTTCGGCAGCCTCGCCTACCCCCCGGTATTCGCCAACCTCCGCGTCGACGGCACGAGCCTGCCGGAGCTGCGCATCGACGGCTACCTGCGCGGCAAGCTCGCTGGCTCGGTCCGCATGTCGGCAGACACCGCGCGGGACCGCCTCGTGCTGGCCGCCGAGGACCGCTCGATCCGGGCGGACGGCTCGGACGCCACCCGGCTGACTTTCCGTGCCGTGGACGTGTACGGCAACCAGCGGCGCTCCGTGGGCGGCCTGGTGCACCTGTCCATGGCCGGGCCGGCCACGCTCATCGGCGACAACCCCTTCGACTTCGGTGCCTACGGGGCAGTCGGCGGCGCGTTTGCCCGGTCCAAGCCGGGCCAAGCGGGTCCGATCACCGTTACGGCCCATCATCCAGGGCTCGGGTCGGCCACGGTTCAGGTCACGGCCGACCCGATGACTTGAGCGGGCTCAGGCCACTCAGGTCGGCGGTGACCGTGTGGTTCCGGTCGGCGATGGTGCCGAGCATGTAGTGCGGGTAGAGCGTGTAGTACTCGTGGCGGGTTCGCTGGCCCCAGGCCCGGGCCAGCTGGGTCCGGTTCTTGTAGTAGCTGACCATGTAACCGCCGCTGAACAGGCGCAGCAGTGAGTACCCGCCGGGATACTCCTTGGTGGCGCCGACCTCCAGGAACTCGACCGACTGGATCGGGGCCTGATCCTGGTCGAGCAGGAACGTCCGCTTGTTGCGGTGGGTATGGCCGGAATGGTGGAAGAACACGCCTGGCGTCTGCCCGTAGAGCTGCTGCAGCGCGATCGCGGTCGGCCGGTCGATGTCGAACGCCGGCCCGGCCTCGGTCGTCGCCGCGGACTCGTACGTGACCGGGTGGTGGCCGAAGAGCAGCGTCGGGCGGTCGGGATCCTGCTTCAGCACGTCGGAGAGGGCGCCGAGCTGCTCCGCGTCCATGGTCCCGCCCGCGTTGTCCAGCATGGTTGTGTCCAGCCCGATAAGCCGCAGGCCCCCGACCTCGTAGCTCTGCAGCTGCTGCAGCCGGTACGGGAACACGTCACCCCAGCAGTCGTAGTGCTGCGGCGAGGTGGCCGGCACGGCGGTGCACGCGGCGTAGTCCGAGCCGACCATCGAGCGGTCGTGGTTCCCGCGCGTGACGAAGTAGTCGGTCTGCAGCGTCCCCCAGCCGTCGAGCATCTGCCGCACCTGCTGGGCCTGGCTCGGCAGCGCGGACGCCGTGAGGTCGCCGGCCACGAGTAGCCGGTCCGCGCCCCGATCCCGCTTGCGCAGATCGCCGAGCATCGCCTCGAGCATCACGACCGTGTAGGGCGGAAGCCCGGGGTTCTGCTCGAAATACGGCGGCCAGTTGTCTTCGATGATCCCGCTCTCGGTCTCGCCCATGTGCAGGTCGTTGCTGAGCGCGAGCGTGAACAGGTAGCTTCCCGGCGGCGTGGCCAGCGTTGTGAAGATGCCCGGGTAGTCGAGCGAACCGCCGGCCCCCACCGGGAACTGCATCGACGTCTGCTGCGCCTGCTGGCCGCTGGACAGGGCCACGTAGGCGTAGGTGGTGTTGGGCTCGAGCCCGCCCACCTCGGCGTAGTGGTACGGCGTCCGCGTGTCGTCCTGCAGCACGGTCTTCATCGAGCCGGGGATCACGCTGAGCGTCTGCAGATCGACGAGCCCGAGCTGCAGCTCGGTATTTGACGGGACCGGCAGCGGGAAGCCGTACTGGTCGGTCTGCGTGGCCGAGCCGGTGAACCAGGTGATCACCACGCTGGTGTCGGTGACCGTGACGCACTCGAGATCGGTGACCAGGAGATCGCTGGATGACGCCGCGGCAGGGTCGGCAGCGCTCGCTGCCACGAGCGGTGCGGCGGCGGCGAGGCTGCCCCAGAGCAGGGCCTGTCGGCGGGAAGGTCGGCAGCAGTCCATGAACGGCAAGCCTGAACGGCCGTGGTGAACGCGGCGGTACGTCCACCTTAAGGCGAAGGGGATCCAGTATTACTATTTAAATTGAAATGAGCTGACATGCGCGATCTGTGCGTGAAAGGGCCAGACTGGAGTTGTTCCGTCCTCTGGCCGGAGGCTGACCCGATGATCATTCGCCGCACTCGCAGGAACTCCGCTGGCCTTCTGGTTGCCGTCGCCACGTTAGGCATCACGATGGCGGCACTTTCGGCGCCGGATGCGGCCGCGGCCCCGGCGACCCCCGGCGCGAGGGTTGGCGGGGCGTCGGCGACCGACCCGGCAGCGCTGGTCAACCCGCTGATCGGCACCGCCGGCGGGGTCAACACGTTTCCCGGTCCCGACGTGCCGTTCGGCATGATCCAGTGGGGCCCGGACACGTCACCGAACCGCCCGGACGGCGGGGGTTACGACTACGCGGACAGCAGCCTGACCGGGTTCAGCCTGACCCATCTGTCGGGGCCGGGCTGCGCCGCGCTCGGCGACGTGCCGATCCTGCCCACGGTCGGCGCGATCGGCGCCTCGCCGGGAACCGCGACCGAGACGTTCTCGCACGCCACCGAGACCGCGCAGGCCGGCTATTACGGCGTGACCCTCGGCGACGGGGTCGGCGTACGGCTGACCGACGCCGCCCGCGCAGGCATCGCCGAGTTCACCTTTCCGGCGACGACCCAGGCCAACCTGCTGTTCAAGCTGGCCGGCAGCCAGGAGCCCGACGCTGCCACGAGCGTGCAGCTGGTCGGCGACGACGAGCTGACCGGCTCGGTGACCTCCGGGTATTTCTGCAATGAGACCACCGGCTGGGAGCGGGACTACACGCTGCACTTCGACATCGTGTTCAGTCAGCCGTTCACGGCCAGCGGAAGCTGGGCGGCAACCCCGATCGCCGGCGTCGGCACGACCGCAGGCCCCGGAGGCGAGTACCTGACGTTTGACACCACGGCGAGCCAGACCATCACCGCAAGGGTCGGCATCTCCTACACCAGCGGCGCGAACGCCGCGCTGAACCTCAGGGCCGAGGTCCCCGGCTGGGACTTCGGCCAGGTGCAGCGGTCAAACGTCGCCGCCTGGAACCGCCTGCTCGGCCGGATCCAGATCGCCGGCGGGACCACGTCGCAGCAGGCGCAGTTCTATACCGCGCTCTACCACTCGCTGCTCGACCCGAGCGTGTTCAGCGACGTCAACGGGCAGTACATGGGCTTCGACGGCAAGGTGCACACGGCCGCGCCCGGCCACCAGGAATACGCGAACTTCTCCGGCTGGGACATCTACCGCGGCCAGGTCCAGCTCGCGGCGATGGTGGCGCCGGAGCAGACCAGCGACGCGATCACGTCGATGCTGGACGACTACCGGCAGACCGGGCTGCTGCCTAAGTGGAACCTGGCCGACGGCGAGACGTTCGTGCAGGTAGGCGACCCGGCCGACGCGATCATCGCCGACGCGTACGCGTTCGGGGCGCGCGGCTTCGACGTCCATGAGGCGCTCGCCGCGATGATCCACGAGGCGACCGTGCCCAACGACGTCCGCCCGGGCCTGGCCCTGCTCCAGCAGGACGGCTACCTGCCGTACGACGGGACGTACGGCTGCTGCAACTTCTACGGCGCGGTATCCACCCAGCTCGAGTACGACACCGACGACTACGCGATCGCGTCGCTGGCCAGGGCCATCGGGGATGCCGCGGACTACCGCACGTTCGCCGCGGCGGCGCAGAGCTGGCAGAACGTGCTCAACGTCGGCACCGGCTACGTTCAGGCACGGCAGTCCGCCGGGCAATGGCTGCCCAACTTCTCCCCGGCCACCCTGTCCGGCTTCGTGGAGGGCACGTCGGCCCAGTACACGCCCATGGTGCCGTTCAACCTTTCCGGCCTCATCGCGGCGCGCGGAGGCGACGCGGCCTGGGTTAGCTACCTGAACAGCCTGCTGTCCGATCTCACCAGCCCAGGCCCGGAGAACGCGAACCTCGGCAACGAGCCGAGCCTCGGGATCCCGTACGAGTACGACTACGCGGGCGCGCCGCAGGACACCCAGCGGGTCGTCAGGGAGATCGAGCAGGACCTCTACGCCGACGCGCCAGCGGGCGAGCCCGGCAACGACGACCTGGGCACGCTTAGCGCGGCCTACGTCTGGGACGAGCTCGGTTTCTATCCGGAGACCCCGGGAACGGGGGTGCTCGCCCTGGGCAGCCCGGTGTTCCCGAGCACCGTGGTGCATCTGTCCGGCGGCCGGGCGCTTACTATCAGCGCGCCGAAGGCGTCGCCCGGCACGCCGTACGTGCAGGAGGTGACCGTCGACAGGCGGCCGTTGAACAAGGCGTACCTCGACTACGCGGACCTGGCCGGCGGCGCAGCGCTCAGCTTTGACCTGTCCGCCACCGCCGACCCCGCCTGGGCGAGCGGCTCCGCTGCCGCGCCGCCGTCCGACCCGACTGGGGCGCGGCAGGTGCTGACGTCGGCGGGGCCGGCCAGCGGGCTGATTCTGGCCCCCGGCGCGTCGGGCGGCGCTTCGTTCGAGGTGGCCAACCTCACCGGCCACGCCATCACCGTTAACTGGACCGCCGACGCGGGCACCGGCGTTAGCCCGTCCGGCGGATCCGTCCCGGCCAGTGGCGTCACGGTGAGCCCGGCCAGCGGCTCGCTCTCCGTTCCGGCCGGCTCGACAGCCACGGCCACGGCCACCGTGACCGTGGGCGGCGGGGCCAGCGACGGCAGCTACCCGGTGACGTTCTCCGCCGTGACCGGCTCCGGCGCCACGCTGGCTGGCTCGGCGCTCAACGTCGACGCCGCCAGGATCGGGGAGGTCTGGCCGTACTACACGAACATCGGCGTCTCGTCCGACGGCGTCGCCGTCTCCAGCGGCTACAACGGTTCCGGGTATACGTACTCGGCCAACGCGCTGGCCGCCGCTGGCCTGACCCCCGGCGTAACGGTCACCGCGGGCGGCGTCGGCTACACCTGGCCGGACATCCCGGCGGGCCAGCCCGACAGCATCGAGTCGGCGGGCCAGACCATCCCGGTCGCGTTCCCGGCCGGCACCACCTCGATCGGGCTGCTCGGCAGCGCGATCGACGCCGGCAGCGGCGGCGCGACCGGCACCCTGACCGTCACGTACACCGATGGCAGCACCCAGCAGGTCCCGGTCGCGTTCAGCGACTGGACGCTCGGCGCTGGCGCGTACTCCGTGCTGCCCGGCGAGACGGTCGTGGCCAAGACCCCCTACCGCGACGTCATCGACGGCACCAGCCAGCCGGTGCCCACCTACGTCTACGCGATCAGCGCGACCCTGGAGCCGGGCAAGACCGTGGCGAGTGTGACGCTGCCCACCGCATCCGGCGGGGACATCGGGATCTTCGCCATCGGCACCGGTTGAACCCCGAATTGCTAGACGAACTTCGTCCGTATTAAGCTGGCTGACGCGACACTATGCTGGCCATCGAGACATCCGGATCTGGAGGAGTTGCGCATGACGGGGAGCCAAGGCGCCCCGGCACGCATTGCTCCCGTCGGCGGGCCGGTGACGGTTACCGGGGTGGCCCAGCGCCAGGCGTGGCGAGCGCACGAGCTGCCGCCGGTCGAGCAGGTTCGCTCCGGCGTATGGTCAATGCCGGTCACGATCCCGGACAACCCGCTTCGCTACACGCTCGCTTACCTGCTGCTGTCCGACACCGGCGCCGTGGTCGTGGACCCCGGCTGGGATTCCGAGCGCGGCTGGCAGGACCTGCAGGCCGGGTTCGAGACCGCCGGCGTGTCCGCCGACCGCGTCACCGGGATCGTCGTCACCCACGTGCACCTCGACCACCATGGGCTCAGCCGCCGCCTCAGCGAGGTATCGGGGGCGTCGATCGCGATGCACACCGCCGAGGTCCAGGCCCTCCCGTCCCGGATCAGGGAGGCCGTCGGGTCGCAGAGCGCGCACACCTGGCTGACGCGCTGCGGGGCGCCCGCCGACGTGGTGGCCGAGTTCAATTCCGACCTCGCCGACATACTCGGCGTGTTCCGCCTGGCCGAACCCGACGTGCTGCTGGATGACGGCGACGCCCTCGACCTGCCGGGCCGGCAGGTGCGGGTGGTGTGGACTCCCGGCCACACGCCCGGGCACATCTGCCTGTACGACGCCGACCACGGCGTGCTGCTCACCGGCGACCACCTGCTGCCGCGGATCTCCCCGAACATCGGCCTCACGCCGGGCTCGATGGATTCGCCGCTGGCCAGCTATCTGAGTTCGCTGCGCACGATGGGCGACTACGACAGCGCCGAGGCGCTGCCAGCGCATGAGTACCGGTTCCGCGGGATCGCCGGGCGAGCGGGCGCCCTGATCGAGCATCACGGCGTGCGTGCCGGCGAGGTTCTCGACGTCATCGCCGCCGCGGGCCAGGCGACGATCTGGGACGTCACCACGAAGCTGACCTGGTCCCGCGGCTGGGATCAGATCACCGGTTTCATGCGCCGGGCCGCGCTGTTCGAGACCGCCGCCCACATCCAGTACCTGGAACAGGAAGGCAGGCTGGCCGTGCGGGCCGGCTCGCCCGGTGAGCCGGACCTGCTCGAGGTCGTGCCCCAGGGGCGCTAGCTGAGCCAGCGGTCGACCCACGCGGCGGGTTCGCCGCAGGATCGCTAGGGCTGGTTGGGCCTGCGGGTGCGGGGCAGCCGGACTCTGGTGTCGTCGTCCGCCGGGCTGTACACCGCGATGCGCAGGTCTGCTATGCCCGAGACGTCAAGCTCCGCGCGGGTAAACGTCATCGGCCCGGCGTCGGGGTGGCTGAATCGCAGGGTGCGCGGCGCGGGCCCGGCGACCTCGTGGCGCGCCCACAGTTCGGCGAACTCCCGGCTCAGGCCCGCTAGGCGGCGGATGTCCTCATCCCACTCCAGGTCGCCGACATGTTGCGCGTACGCGGCACGCAGCCGGGCGACCATGTACGGGATCTCCTCGTCGTAGTTGAGGAACTGCTCGCGTGCCCGTGGCTCGGTGACCGCGCACCAGAGCAGGTTCTTGTGTACGCACGGCAGCGTGTGCCAGTCCCAGAACATCTCCTCGTGCGCGGTGTTCGTCTCGACAATGTCGAACTTGGAGTTGATCAGCACGGCGGGAAGTGGGTCAAGCGAGCGGAGCGCGTCGCGGACGGCCTCGGGCACGGCGGCGGGCTTGGCGGTCGACCGCAGCGGCATTGCCTCTGCGAGCCGGTACAGGTGCCAGCGCCCGGCGCCGTCGAGCTGCAGCGTCCGGGCGACCGCGTCGAGCACCTGCCAGCTCGCGTTGATCGGCCGGCCCTGCTCCAGCCACGTGTACCAGCTGACCCCCACCCCGGCCAGCAGGGCGACCTCCTCGCGCCGCAGGCCCGGGGTCCGGCGCCGCGGGCCCGGCGCCAGCCCAAGGTCCTCGGGCCGTAGCCGGGCCCGGCATGCCTTGAGGAAGCTGCCGAGCTCAGCCCGGCGGGCCCTGTCCGTGCGCGCACCGTCTTTACGCGCACCGTCCGTTCGTGCACCGTCCGTTCGTGCGCCGTCGGTCGGTGCACCGTCCGTTCGTGCACCGTCGGTCCGTGCACCGCCGGTCCGCGCACCATCCCGGCCAGAGACGGCGGTAGCCATCCGGTGGCCGGCTATGCCGGCAGTGGTCACAGCCCGAGTCTCGCATTGGGGTCTGACACTCCTGCTTGCTCAGGGGACCATGCCGTCGACGCGGCGGACGATGTCCCGGCACAGCTGGGCGACGTCGCCGGGGTCGTCGGTGAACTGGGACGGCTTGATGCAGAACGTGGTGAACCCGGCCGCAACCTGCGGCGGGATCGTCGCCAGGGCCTGGCCAAGGTCGGCCACACTGTCGTTGGCGGGGAACACGGCCCGGGTTCCGCCGACGAGTTCCAGACCGTTCGGATCGCGCCCGGCCGCCCGCAGCGCATCGTCCAGCCTGTGCATCTCCTCGGGCGAAGGCCGACCGAGCGGGTTGAAGCCGTCGCCGTACCTGACGATGCGGCCCAGCATGCGCCGGTGCAGGCTGGCGCCGCCGAGCCACAGTGCCGGGCCCTCCGGCCGGAACGCCTTCGGCTCGAAGTACACGTCGCGGAACGAGTAGTGCGCGCCCGAGTACGACGCCGGCGTGTCCCGCCACAGCACCGCCCACGCCTCGAGGTGCTCGTCGAGCAGCTCACCCCGCGAGCGGAACGGCACGCCGAGCGCAGCATACTCCTCGTCCAGCCAGGACACCGTCGGCTGCACCACGAGCCTGCCGTTGCTGACCAGGTCCAGCGAGCCAAGCTCGTGGGCGAGCAGCAGCGGGTGCCGCAACGGGGCGATCACCGCGCTGGCCACCAGCCGGATCCGCTCGGTGACCGCCGCGATCGCGGACAGCAGCACCAGCGAGCTTGGCCACGGCGTCGCCGGGTCCTGGTTGCCCGGCAACGCGTACTCGCGCGGGTTCGGCATGACCCCGTTCGCGCCCGCCGAGGGGCCCAGCACGACGTGCTCGCTGATCATGACGGAGTCGAACCCGGCATCCTCGGCTTCCCGTGCCCACCGCACCAGGGCCGGCAGATCGCGTCCCGGCGTCATGGTCCAGTTCTCGCTCAAGATCAGGCACATCCTTGGCGCCTCCACACTCATCCCTCCCTCCCTCCCTCCCTCCCTCCCTCCCTCCTCGAACCGCCGCCCCGCCGTCCACCACGGCTGCCCGCCACCCCGCCGTCCGCCACCCCGGCACCCCGAGCGCCTTCAATGCTCGATAACCGTTATTGGTTTGCTTTTGTCCGGTAGCGACGGGACAAAAGCAAACCGCTGATTTCGGCCTCCGCTGAATTTGGTGCTTGTGTGGCAGGTGAGGGTTAGCGGTGAGGAGTGGCGGGTGAGGGGGTGGCGGTGAGGGGTGGCGGCTGTGTGGCGGGCGGGGGTGTTAGGCCCTGTGGCCATGGCGGGTTAGGGGCGGTTCGGGGGGCGGATGCCGCGGAATTCCCAGTCGCCGCCGAGGGCCGTCGACATGACCTCCTCGCTCTCGGTCGGCTGCGCGCCGAACTCGGCCGGGACCGGCCCGGGGCCGGCCACCACGTGGCTGGTCAGCCGGCCGAGGCCGTCGACCTCGACGTCGACGACGTCGCCCGGCCCGACCGGCCGGGAGCCGGCGGGCGTGCCGGACAGCAGGACGTCGCCCGGATTGAGCGTGATCGTCCGCGCGATATCGGCGACCAGGTAGTGCATGTCCCACTTCATCTCGTCGGTCGACCCGTCCTGGGCCAGCCGGCCGTTGACGTAGGTGCGCAGCCGCTTGCCGTGGAAGTCCCAGCCGGTGACCAGGCCGGGGCCGAGCGGCGCCATCGTGTCCGAGCCCTTGACCCGCAGCATCGACCCGGCGTCGGTGTCGCGGAAGTCGTGCAGCCCGAAGTCGTTGGCGATCGTGTACCCCGCGATGTACTCGCCGGCCTGCGAGGGCGGCACGCCGCGGCAGGTGCGGCCGATGACGATGGCCACCTCGCCCTCGTAGTTCAGGTACTTGCAGCCTTGCGGCCGGACCACGGCGCCGCCGTGCCCGACGAGCGCGGAGACCGGCTTCTGGAAGTAGGTCGGCGCCGGGGGCAGCTTGGCCCCGAACTCGGTCACCCGGCTCAGGTGGTTGAGGTGCACCGCGATGATCTTGGACGGCGTCACCGGCGGCAGGTGCACCGCGTCCGCGGCGCCGACCCGGCGGCCGTCGCCAGTGACCAGGTCCTCGCCATCGCGGTGCACCTCGACGGCTGCGCCGTCCAGCAGGATCCTGCGGTACTCAGGCATCTTTACCCCCACCCGCCGTCCTCATCCCGCCAGCCGACCAGCCTGCGGCGGGCCGGTCGAACCATACGTGCATCTGGCCGGTGCCGACGGAGTTCTCGTAGTCGCTGAACGGGCGGCCCGGCGCGGTCACCGCGCGCCCGCCCAAGGCCGCGATCATCATCAGGTAGTGCGCGAACTTGGGCTCCGGCCGCACCCTGGCGAACTCCGGCATCGTGTCGATCACCTGGGCGTGGTCGCCGGCCTGGAGCCAGGCGATCCGCTCGGCGTCCGCCGCCCGCGCCTCCGCGGTCCTGACGTGCGCCGGGTTGCTGGCCTCGTGCGCGCGCAACTCGCGCAGCGGCCAGAACGTGTGCGACATCGCGCCGGACGCCAGCAGCAGCACCCGCCGGCCGGTCTGCTCGATCGCCTCGCCCAGGGCCCGGCCCGCGCGCAGGAAGTCCTCGGTGTCGCCGGTCTCCGCGGTGTTGCTGACCGAGACCCACTGCTTGCCGAGCCCGCGGCCGAGATAGGTCCACAGGTTCACGGTGCCGTAGTGGAGTGGCAGGAACGGGTCGTCGATCGCGGTTATCCAGGTGCCGTGCTTTTCGCCGAGTGCTGCCACCGCATGCGCCAGCTCGGGGTCGCCCCGCCAGTCGTACGGGACCGGCACATACCGCGCGGCAGTTCATCGGAGGTGAACAGGCCGGCCCGGACGTCGTGGGCGGAGACAACGAACTCCACCGTGGTGAACCAGTGTGAGTCGAACACCACCACGGTGTCGTAGTCGAGCACCTCGAAGACCTCGGCGCGCAGCCGTTCCAGCCCGGGGACCAGGCTGATCTCCTTGCCCTCGTTGAGGTCCAGGCGGTCCTGCCGCGGAAGCATGATCGTCGGGACGTGAGCGAGCAGGCCCGCTCCGACAACTTCACCCATCGCTGCGCCATCCCTCCGGGGCGTACACGGTGTTCTTGACGTCGCCGTAGAAGTCGAAGCTCCAGGTGCCGCCCTCCCGGCCGATCCCGGACAGCCCGGCACCCCCGAACGGGGCGCGCAGGTCGCGGACGAAGAAGCAGTTGACCCAGACGGTTCCCGCGACCAGGCGCGCCGACACCCGCTCGGCGCGGTCGTGGTCCCCGGTGAACATCGTGGCGGCCAGCCCGTAGCGGGTGCTGTTGGCCAGCGCGACCGCCTCGTCCTCGCCGGAGAACGTCTGCAGCGTGAGCACCGGGCCGAAGACCTCCTCGGTGAGGATCTCCGAGCCTGGCTTCGCGTCGGCCAGCAGGGTCGGCCGGTAGTACAGCCCGCCGAGGTCGGCGTTGACGGTGCCGCCGAGCAGCGGGCGCGCACCGGCGGCCACTGCCCGCCGCACGAAGCCGTCGACCCGTTCCAGATGCGCCCGGGTGATGTTCGGCCCCACGTCGGTGTCGTCGTCTCTGGGATCGCCCTGCCGCAGGGCCGCGGCGGCGTCGAGGAAGCGCGCGGTGAAGTCGTCGGCGATCCGCTCCTCGACCAGCAGCCTGGTCCCGGCCAGGCAGACCTGCCCGGCGTTGTCGTACTGGCCCACGGCGTGCCGGACGGCCAGGTCGAGGTCGGCGTCGGCGGACACGAGCAGCGGCGACTTGCCGCCGAGTTCGAGCGAGACGGGGGTGAGCTGCGCGCCGGCCGCTGCGGCGACGAGGCGCCCGGTGGCGACCGAGCCGGTGAAGCAGACCCTGGCCAGGTCCGGGTGCGCCGCGAGCGGTGCGCCCGCTTCCGTGCCGGTGCCCTGCACGACGTTGAACACGCCGTCGGGCAGGCCCGCCTCGGCGGTGATGTCGGCCAGCAGGCTGGCGGTCAGCGGCGCCCACTCCGGCGGCTTGGCGACCACGGTGTTGCCCGCCGCGAGCGCGGGAGCGATCCGCCAGGTCGCCAGCATCAGCGGCGCGTTCCATGGCGTGATCACCGCCGTGACGCCGGACGGTGCCCAGGACACCTGCTCCCGGTGGCCGTTGATCTCCAGGTCACCCGCGTCGAGGCGGCCGAGCCAGTCCGCGAAGAAGCGGAAGTTGTGCGCAGCCCGCGGCATCACGCCGCGCCGGTGGGAGCGCAGCAGAGCGCCGTTGTCGCAGGTTTCCACCTGGGCGAGGTCCTCGGCCCGGCGCTCGATGCCGTCCGCTATCGCGTTCAGGGCTCTCGATCGGAGTTCCGGTGATGTCGAGGACCAGCCGCCGAATGCCTCGCGGGCGGCCTGAACCGCGGCGCTGACCTCGGCCGAAGTGCCGCGCGCGATCTCGGCGATCGGCTCTTCGTCAATGGGGGAGATGTCGGTGAAGGCCGCCGCGGAGCCGACGCGGCGGCCGCCGATCCAGTGCCGGGTGTCGACGTCGACGCCTGCCACTCTGGCCGTGTTCACCATCCAGCCGCCCTCACCACGTGTCGTTTGGAGCCAAACTATATTTCGGCCCGGGAGCCGTCAAGGCGCTGCGGCGCCGGAGGTGGCGAGCACCCCTGAGGACCGTCAAGGCGCTGCGGCACGGCGCGTGGCGAGCACCCCTGAGGACCGTCAAGGCGCTGCGGCGCCGCGGGTGGCGAGCCCCCCGAGGACCGTCAAGGCGCTGCGGCACGGCGCGTGGCGAGCACCCGCCCGCCGTCCCAGGTGACCCCGACCTGCCGGTAGTAGCCGCCGATGATCTCGCCGACCTCCAGCCGGGCCAGCTCCTCGGTTGGCGAGTCGAACAGCTCCAGGGTGGCGTCGCCGCGCCAGGCCGGGCCGGCCTCGACGCTCGCGCTGCCGGAAGCGATCAGCTCGTCGAGGGAGTCCGGCGCGCCCTTCTCGATCGACGGCAGCCAGCGGTGATGAGCCATCGGGTGCGCGTTGACAAACCCGTTCGCGGTGGTCATCTCGCGCAGCGTCACCACCGCCTGGGCGAGCCGCCGGTCGGCCGCTGCCAGCGTTCCGGCGAAGACCCCGCCGGGCCCGATCCGCGGGGCCGCGCGGCCGAACGGATGCGGGCGGGTCTGGTGGATCGACCCCAGCTTCTTCGGGTAGCCCTGGTACAGGCCGCGGGCCAGCGCGAAGTCGGAGTCGACCCAGATGTAGACGCAGCGCGAGTACACCTGGCCCTCGAAGCTGCACCGGACCACGGCGAAGCACTCCTTGTACTGCGCGCGGACCGGATCCAGGAGCTCGGCGCCGTCGTCGCCGCAGGACTGCCAGTCGGCCCAGATCAGCGCCACCGCGCCGGGGTCCTCCGGGGCGGGGCTGAGCGGGGCGGGGAGCAGTTCGGCGACCCGGGCCGGGTCGGTCCGGTACTCCACCGTGAGCAGGTCGCCGGAGTAGTGCCATGGCGGGGGCGGCAGCAGCGAGGACCGCCCGGTCGCGGTCCTGGGGTAGAAGAACCCGGCGACATCGCTCACGTCCGCTCCTCGGTCGTTTGTAACCGCAGGCGTTCTGGCTGCTACGGATGCTAGATGCTCGGCCCGCGGCCCGTCACCAGCGGCCTCGGCGCAGCTTGCGGGCGCGCCCCGGCGGCTGCGACGCTTGCCGCATGCGGCACTGCGGGATCCTCGCGCACAGCACCGAGGGCGCCGCACTGTGCTTCCTGGAGTTCTGCCAGGAGGGAGTCCGCCGCCTGGGTTCCCACGTGTACCCGGATCTGACGCTGGACTACATCGCGTTCGGGCCCATGATGCCCGCGTGGGAAGCGGGCGACCATGACTCGATCCGGGCCACGCTGTCGGTGAGCGCGGACCGGCTCGCCCGCGCGGGCGCCGAGTTCTTCATCTGCCCGGACAACACCGCGCACCTGGCCCTGGAGCGGCCCGGGCCGGACCTGGCGCTGCCGGGCCTGCACATCGCGGAGGTGGTCGCCGAGCAGGCCGCCCGCGACGGCCGCACCCGCGTGGGAGTGCTCGGCACCAGGTACACCATGGACAGCATGCTCTACCCGCGGGCGCTCGCCGCCCGCGGGATCGCCAGCGAGGTTCCCGGCGAAGCCGACCGGCAGCTGCTCAACAAGATCATTTTCGACGAGCTGGTGAACGGCGTGTTCGCCGAGCGGTCCCGCCGGGAGTACGCCCGCGTCATCGCGGACCTGGCGGAGCGCGGCTGCGACGCGGTTGCGCTCGTGTGCACCGAGATCCCGCTGCTCGTGACGCCTGCGGACTCGCCGCTGCCGATCCTGGACTCCACCCGCCTGCTGGCTCGCGCCGGCCTCGCGGTGGGGGTGGGGGACCGCCCGTTGCCGGCCTGGCGCGGCGGCCCGGTCCAGTGACTGCGGGCGGGCCTTGCCGGGGCGGTTCGGCGCGGTTTACGCTGCGACAGTTCGTTTGTATCCGAACGTTTTCCGCCGCGCCTGCCCTGCCAACCCGGGAGCCGCCGTGACACAGGCACCAGACGTCGCCGCCATCTGCGAGCGGCTGCGGGAACAGGGCGTGGACGTGGTCCGGGTCTCCTACCCCGACCTGATCGGCGTGGACCGCGGCCGCGACGTGCTGCTCGACGAGCTGCCCACGGCGGTCGGCCATGGCCTGGCGTTCTGCCGCGCGGTCTACCACACCTCCCCGATGGCCGACGTGGTGCCGGTCCAGGGCGGCCTGGAGATGGGCCTGCCGGACATCACCGTCTACCCCGACCTGACGACGCTGACGCCGCTGCCGTGGAGCCGAACGCGGCCTGGTGCCTCGCCGACGCCACGACCCCGGACGGCGCGGCGGCGCCGGAGTCGCCGCGAACCGTGGCGCGGCGGGTGGCCGAGCAGGTGTCCAGCCTCGGCTACACCCTGGTCTGCGGCCCGGAGCTGGAGTTCTTCGTCTGCCAGCAGGCCGCCGATGGCAGCTGGCAGCGGTACGCGAACGACCCGGGCAACGTGTACGTGGTCGGCAGAAAGGGCGACCCGGAGGGCCTGCTCCTGCACATGCTGCGCCAGCTCAGGGACGCCGGGCTGCGCGTGACCACGGCCAACCACGAGTTCTCGCCCGGCCAGTTCGAGATCAACCTCGGTCACTCGGAGCTCGCCGACGCCGCCGACCGCTCGTTCCGGCTCAAGTCGGCGGTCCAGGAGATCGCCCGGCACCGCGGGCTGCTGGCCACGTTCATGGCCAAGCCCTTCAACGACGAGGGCGGTTCCGGGTTCCACGTTCACATCTCGATCAATGACGCCTCCGGGGCCAACGTTTTCGGGGATCCGGACGGCCCGGACGGGCTATCGCCAACCGCCCGTTACGCAATAGGCGGGGTGCTCCGGCACGCCAGGGCACTGAGTGCGCTGCTGAACCCCACCGTGAACTCGTTCAAGCGATTCGGCCCGGACACGCTGGCGCCGTGGCTGATCGACTGGGGCCTGGACAACCGCAGCGCGATGGTCCGGATCCCGCCCGAGCGGGGGTCTGCCGCGCGGATGGAGGTCAGGCTCGGCGACGCCACCGCCAACCCGTATCTGGCCATGGCCGCGCTCGGTGCGGCCATCTACCTGGGCATCCAGGACAAGGTGGAGCCGTCGGCCAAGCTCGAGGGGTATGGCTACGACCCGGCCAGGTCGCAGATGCTGCCGATGCGGCTCGGCGAGGCGCTCGACGCGCTGGAGTCCGACAACGAGCTCGGCGCCGTGCTCGGCGAGTTCTTCGTGACGTCGTTCCTGGCGTTCAAGCGCAACGAGATCGAGCGCTTCGAGCGGTTCGTCACCGACTGGGAGTTCCGCGAGTACGCGTATCACTTGTGAGTTTTGCCGCGGCGCGTATCAAGAACGGCGCGCCGCACCTCTGCCCCTTCGGGGACGCGCCAATAGCGCGACCCAGTTGAGGAGCAAAACGATGGCGACACCTGCGCCTGCTGTGCCCGAGGCAACCGGGCTGTGGCAAGGCGGTTTCTCCGGGCCGGGTCTTCCCGCCCTCGGCGGCGCGGTAGTCATCGCCGCCCAGTTGCCAGACGACGGGGCCGGCGTCCTGGTTTCCTACGCGGGCGGCATCTTCACGCGGCAGTTCTGGACCACGGGCCCGCCCGTTCCGCAGATCATCGAGATCCTCGAGCCGGACGAGGTCGCCGCCGTCCGGGATCAGGTCTCCGAGCAGCTGCGGGCCCCCGGCAGCGGGCTGGACGAGGTCCCGCTGCGGGAGTTTGTGGAGGCCGTCCGGCTGCACTTCCAGCTGGACGCCTCACACCGGTTCGCCGAAGCGGTGTTCGGCTCCATCACCCAGTCCAGCCCGCAGGGCCTGCAGGGCCAGGTGACCTGGCCCGACGACGTCATCGGCACCGTGCTGGGCAACGCGGACGGGATCTCCGCGCAGTCGCACCTCGCCAACGTGGCGGCCGGGAACCCGGCGTGGCTGCGCAGTTCCGACCTGCGGTCGCTGGTGATCGCGCTGAACCAGGCGCTGGACACCGCGCAGCTCGACCCCCTGTGGAAGCAGATGCTGACCTTCGCGGAGCAGGCCCTGACGTAACGGGCCTGGAAAGCGGATGCGCCCGGGAGCCCTCACGGGGGCAAGGCTCCCGGGCGCATCTCATGCGTCCAGACCGGTGGCGGCGCCTAGCTCGGCTGGAGCGGGTAGCCGGCAGGCAGCAGAACGGGACCGACGCCCGGGATCGCCTGGGCCCGCGCCTCGGCCAGCAGGGCCGCGGCCGCCTGGCGGGCTGTCTCGCCGGAGCGGGACATCCGCGACGCTATGAGCCCGGTCACGATCGGCGTCGAGAACGACGTGCCGCTCCACTTCGCCATGCCGTAGAACTTCCGGGGATCGTTGGCGTACGGGTAGACGTGGCAGGTGTACGTGCCGGTCGCGAACGCGTTGATGAGGTCACGCCCCGGGGCGTACACGTCGACCCACGAGCCGAAGTTGCTGAACGTGGCGCGGCCCCGCCAGTCGTCGCCGAGCGCGCCGACCCCGATCACGCCCGGAAACGCGGCAGGCCAGGTCCGCCGGTCGAAGCCGCTGTTGCCGGCCGCGGCGATGCACACCGCGCCGGTCTGGCGCACCTTCCTGAGCCATTCCTGGAAGGCGATCAGCGGAAGATCGTTCCGGGACGAGCAGGCGATGGTCAGGTGGAAGATGTCCACTCCGAGGCTGAGCGCCGCGTCGAGCCTGGGCACCAGGTCCGACTCGAGCTCGCTGCCCGCGATCGCGAACGCGTTCTGCACGATGATCTCGGTTGCTGGCGCGATGCAGCGCAGCACACCTGCGACAAACGTGCCGTGCCCGGCGTAGGGCGGGATCTGCGGCGGGTCGCCCAGCGGTTCCTTCGGGTCCACGTCCTCGACCGAGTTCGCCATCCGGACGCCCTCCAGCCAGGAGTGCGTCGCTGTATCCCGCAGCAGCCCGGTGTCGGCCATGTAGACGAGCACTCCATCGCCGCCGCCGTCGTGGTTCACCGACGGGAACGGCTCAATGTCGTAGTAGACCTCCTGCGGCTCGGTGGCGGGGCACCCGCCGCCCTCACCCCCTGCCACGGTCAGCACATGGTTCGGCGTGGCGACGCCCTGGCCGAGTTGCTGGTCGATCGCATCGATCGCGTCGAGCGCGGCGGACTGGGATCCGGCAAGGGTAAGCAGGACCACGCCGTCGATCACCAGCCGGACGCGGCTGGGGTCGCGCGCCGCGCCCGGCTCCAGAATCTCCAGCACGCGGTCGAGGTGCTCCTCGCGGACTAGGATCTCGCCTTCGGCATACATGTGACCGACCCCGCCATCGGCGGTCACGACCTTGATCTCCCTGCCCCCATTCGGGGCGTCGCCAAAACAGCGGATTATGTGGTCGGTCTCGTCCGCCACCTTGGGTATTACAGAGTCTCGCCAATCATCCGACTCGGTCATGCTTACTCCCACAAGTTGTGAGCGAATAGGGCTTGCCGGTGTGGGGAGAGACCGGCAGGGGCCGCAGGCGCGCCCACGCGCGACTGCAGGCCCCCGTACTGACACAGAGCGCCCGAATGGGCAACGTGATACCTCCCGAGACTGGTGTTACTTTGCGTCGCCAAGGAATGGCTCGAAGCGACAGCCCCAAACGGACATGTGACGCTATCGGGCCTTAGCATCGTCTGCGTGCCGGACGGTCCGCGTGAACCCACGCCAACTCAGGAGGAACTGGACGGGCTGCTGCTGCTCACCTTGTCCCGTCCTCGTGAGGCGCTGGCCAAAGCGCGCGGCATACTTGCCGGACACCCTGGCGCCAACGGAGCATCGGTGGCTCATCAGGCTGCTGGAATTGTCTTGCGCGACATCGGTGATGTCAGCGCCGGGATTCGTGAGCTGCGAGCGGCGCTGCGCCTGGCCCGTCAGACCGGCTCGCAGGAGCGCGAGGCCGACATCCTGGGGTCTCTCGGCTTAGCGTTCGTCTACGCAGGCCGCACAGCAAGCGGCTACGCGGCCTTCGATCGCGCCGTGCAGATGTCGAGCGGTGTGCTCAAAGGACGTGTGCTGCACCGCCGTGGTCTCGTGCTGTGGACGCTCGGCCGGAATGCCGCAGCCCTGGATGACTTCCGCCGTGCGATCGGCGTCCTGCAACGCGCCGATGACCGGGTCTGGACGGCTCGCGCGCTGGAGGGCCGCGGCTTGGTCTACCTTGCCGTCGGCCGGCCAGACCGGGCTGATGAGGATTTCATCGCCGCGGGGCGGTTGTTCGCTGAGGCAGGCCAGGAGCTGGAGGCAGTGCGCACGGTCCTCAACCGCGGGGTTGCCGCCTCTCGCTCTGGCGACCTACCTGCGGCGCTTTCCCTCTTTGATAAGGCTGGCGACCGCTATCGCGCGCTGAACGTGCCAACCTCGGGTCTCAGCCTGGACCGCTGCGACGCGTTGCTGGCTGCCGGGCTGACCACCGAGGCGCTGGCCGAGGCCGACGAGGCCATACGAGATATCGAGCGGGCTCATGGCCGGTCCACCAAGAAAGCAGAACTGCTGCTGACGGCAGCCAACTGTGCGCTGGCAGCGGCGCAACCGCAGGGAGCCGTCGAGCGGGCGCAAGCTGCCTACCGGCTGTTCCGGTCCCAGCAAAACAGCTGGGGTCAGGCCCACTCCAGGCTGGTCCTCGTCCAGGCTCGCTACGCCGCCGGACCGGTATCGGGCAGCCTGCTGCGCGCAGCGAACGAGGCCGTCGACAGGCTGGAGGATCTCGGTTCGAGTGAGGCGACGCAGGCGCACTTGCTGGCCGGGCGGATTGCCCTGGATCTCGGTCGGCAGGCCGAAGCCGACCGTCATCTCGTCGCGGCGGCGCGGAGCAGGCGGCGCGGCGTGGCGATGGCGCGTGCCAGCGGCTGGCTGGCCGAGGCGCTGCGGGCGGAGGCAGCTGCCGAGCCGCGCCGGATGCTCGCCGCCTGCCGCAGGGGCCTAGAGGTCATCGAAGATCACCGGCTGACCCTCGGCGCCTCGGAGTTGCGCGCCCAGGCCACCGCGCGGGGCGGGGAACTGGCAACGCTGGCCCAACGGCATGCAGTTCGCGTTCGGCGTCCGCGGCTGCTGCTCTCCTGGACCGAGCGCTGGCGGGCGACCGCGCTGACCGTGCCGTCGATGCGGCCGTCCGCCGACGCGGAACTGAACGCCGACCTGGCCGCGTTGCGCGACGTGACCAGCCGGCTGGAGGACGCCAGGCGAGACGGCGGGTCCACTGGGCCGCTGCAGCGAGAGCAGCTTCGGCTCGAGGCCGTGGTGCGCGCGCGCTCGCTGCAGGCGCCGGGCATGGCCGGGGCCGGCCGTGCCGTGATCGACGTCGGCGCGCTGCTCGATCAGCTTGGCGAGGCGCAGCTTGTGGAGATCGCCGACGTCGACGGCACGCTGCACGTGCTCGTCTGCGGGTCCGGACGGGTGCGGCGGTTCACGGCCGGCCTCACCGAGGACGCGGTCCGGGCCGCCGACTTCGCACCGTTCGCGCTGCGCCGCCTGGCCCGTGGGCGGGTCGGGGCCAATGCGGACAGCGCACGGGCCATCCTGAATGCGGTCGGACCGGAGCTGCAGGACGCAATCCTCGGCCCGGCAGCCGGGGAGCTCGGGGAGGCTCCCGTTGTGGTTGTCCCGCCGGGCAAGCTGCACGCCATACCGTGGGCGCTACTTCCCGCCCTGGGCAGCCGCGTCTTCAGCGTGGCCCCTTCCGCGCAGGCCTGGATGCGCGCGCGTGTCGCCCGGCCACCCCGCGGGCGCCGAGTGACCCTGGCCAGGGGACCTGGGTTGACTACTGACGGCGCCGAGGTTCCGTTGCTGGCCAAGATGTATCCGGATGCCGCGGTTCTGTCTGGCGACGAGGCCACGGCCGAACGTGTGCTGTCCGCGATCGACGGAGCCTGGCTGGCGCACATCGCCGCGCACGGGCGCTTCCGCGCCGACAGCCCGCTGTTCTCCTCGCTGCGCATGCGGGACGGCCTGCTGACCGTCTACGACTTCGAGCAGTTGCGCCGCGCGCCCTACCGGCTGGTCCTGTCGAGCTGCGACTCCGGCGTCCTCGCCCCGGCCGGTGCCGACGAACTGCTCGGGCTGGTGAGCAGTCTGCTGCCGCTTGGCACGGCCGGCATCGTCGCGGGCGTCGTCCTGCTGAACGACGATGCCCTCGTGCCGTTGATGGTCAGCCTGCACAGCCACCTGCTGGCGGGCCACAGCCTCGCCGAGTCGATGTACAGGGTCCGCCTGGACGCGGCCAGAGATCCGGTGCAGCGAGTGGCCGCGCTCTCGCTGGTGGCCTTCGGAGCTGGCTGACACCGGTCACAGAGTGATCCAGTTGGTCAGCGCGTCCGCGTCGGCCGAGGTCTTGCAGTGCAGCCGGAACGTGCCGGCCGGCATGGGGCGGATCGTGAAGCGGCCGATCCTGTCGGCGGGGACCGTTGACTCCGCGCCGTCCCGCAGCTGAACCTTGATCGTGCCCGGCTGGGCCGGGACGATCTGGCCGAGCAGCGAGTCGTGCGTCACCTCGAGCTCGATGGTCAGGTGCGCCGAGGTGAACGTGAGCGCGCGGATGGACGCGGTCTCGGCGCGCGTGCTCGGCGCGCTTTCGGCGTCGCGGCTGGAATCGTAGGTGAGCTCGGCGAGTTCGGCGTCGATGTTGTGCCAGGCAAAGGCGTTCTTGGCGGCCTCAACGAATTCGGGCGGGACGGCCTGCCGCTCCGCCAGCGCCTGCCGCAGCACCGCCAGGAGTTCTTCGTCGTCGTAGACTTCAGGCATCGCGCTCACCTTCTGGTCTCCTTGACTCCGGGATGCCTGGCGGGCTGGTTGATGATCCCGGCGAGGTGCGGCGAGCGCCGCAGATGATCCAGGCAGCGGGAACGCTTCGGGCCGATGCTGCCCACCGGGATGCCCAGCATGGTGCTGATGTGCGCGTAGGCCAGCGGCGGGTCACTCATCAGCAGCGACAGCAGATCGTGGCAATGCGGCTGCAGCTCGGCGAATGCCGCGCGCAGCGCGGCGTTGCGCTCGGCCACGATCAGCTCTTCCTCGATCGTTGCCGCGTCGGCGTCGCCGGGGATCTGGCCATCCGGCGGCAGGTCGTCGTGCTCGTGCCGGTGGGCCACCCGCAGCACCCGGAAGATTTCGTGCCTGGTCGTTGTCGACAGCCACCCCGGCAGCGCCGCCGCCGTCCTGAGGCTGGCGATGTTCTCGACCAGTAGCAGCCAGACGCTCTGGCTGACGTCGTCGATGTCCTGGCGGCTTAACTGGTACCGCTGGCAGATCGACCACACGAGCGGGGAGTACCGCTCGACGAGCTCATTCCACGCCTCCTGGTCGCCGCCGCTTATCCGGGCGACCAGGGCACTGACCGACGAGCCGTCGCTCATGGCGTGTCCTTTCCAGGCCCACCGGGCCTGCTGGATCGCGAGCCGTAAATCGGTCCCGGCGCGATGCCGCAATCCAGCTGGAAAGCGGGCCCGGGCCGGAAACGTATTGATCCGATCGTTGCAGTATGTGGCGATCTGGTCAGGCATTCTGGCTACTCCATCGCTGCATCGATCCCGAATTGTGGTCGGCAAGGGGCCGTGGCGCGGCATTCGCCACGCCACGGCCCAGCGTTGGACGGCACGGCGGTGTCGCCTGCCGCGCCAGCCAGTCCCCCCGGGGCTCCGACTTCATTGCCTGGACGGAGGAGCCATGGCCCCGGCGTGATACGTGGATTCTGGAAAATTTTCTGGACGCGGTTCGCGTCAGCCCTTCGCGGAGGCGGCGACCAGCCTCAGGTAGGGTGCCACGACGGGACGAACGGAGTATCCATGCAGGTAGCGCGTGAACTGTCTGGGGTGGCGACGGTGGACGGCGCCATGCGGAGACGACCCCGTGGTAACCGATGGGTCGTCGCGCACTGGCGGCTGTCCTGAGCGCGTCCGCCGAGGCGGGCGAGTCCCTGACGGACCTGCTCGCCGGAGGAAGACCGCAGCAGCCAGCGCTGATCGTTCCCGATAGTGCCGAGGTGCTCACGTACGCGCAGGTCGCGTCCAGGGTCGAGGCGCTCGCCCAGCGGCTTGCTGAGCTCACCGTCCGGCGCGGGGACCGCGTCGCGCTCGCATTGCCGAACGGCCCGGATGTCGTGCTGCTGCTGCTGGCCATCACCGCTCTTGGTGCCGCTGCCGCACCGCTGAACCCGGCGTACACCGAGGCGGAGTTCGGCTTCTTCCTGGATGACATCGCGCCCAGGCTGCTGCTGATTCCGGCGAGCGGGAGCGCGGCGGCGAGCGCGGCCGCGGCGGCCGCGGGGACAACGCTTGTCGGCGTCCGGCCTGACGGCGACGGCCCGCCGCGGTTGCTGTACGACGGCGGGCCGGTGGGCAGCTCACAGCGTTCCTTCGAGCAAGGCGATGCCGAGGACGTGGCGGTCGTGCTGCACACCAGCGGCACCACCAGCAGGCCAAAACAGGTTCCGCTGCGGCAACGCAACCTGATGGCCTCGGCGCGGACGATCGCTGCGCATTACCGGCTGGGTCCAGCCGACGTGTCGTTCTGCGTGATGCCGTTGTTCCACATCCACGGTCTGGTCGCATCCACGTTCGCGGCGCTCGGATCGGGCGGCGCGGTCATCACGCCCCGCCGGTTCACCCCGAGCCGCTTCTGGCCACAGGTCCGGGAGCACGGCACCACCTGGCTATCCGCCGGTCCCACGCTCCATCAGATGATCCTGGACAAGGCCGACGCCAACGGCGCGCCGGACACCCTGCGCTTTGTGCGCTCGTGCAGTTCGGCACTATCTCCAGCGCTGCTGGCACGGGGCGAGCAGCAGTATGGCGCGCCGATGCTCGAGGCATACGGCATGACGGAGGCCAGCCACCAGATATCGTCCAATCCGCTGCCCCCCGCTGCCCGGGTGCCCGGCTCGGTGGGCGTTCCGACCTCCACGGAGATAGCGATCGCCGATGTGGACGGCACGTTGCTGCCGGCCGGCAGCGGCGGCGAGGTCGTCATTCGCGGCCCGGGGGTGATGTCGGGGTACGTGAACAATCCGGCTGCCACGGCCGAGGCTTTCTTTGGCGACTGGTTCCGCACCGGGGACTACGGGGTCCTGCGGGACGGGTACCTGTATCTCGAGGGACGGCTCAAAGAGATGATCATCCGCGGCGGCGAGAACATCGCCCCCGCAGAGATCGAGCAGGTCCTGCAGTCCCATCCGGCCGTGCGCGATGCGGTGTGCTTCGGCGTAGCCGATGAGAAGTACGGAGAGCTTGTCGGCGCGGCGGTGACCCTCGGCTCAGCCGTGGAGGTCGGCGAGCTGATCGAGCACTGCAGGCAACGGCTGGCGCCGTTCAAGGTGCCGGCCAGAATTGACATTGTGGCTGACATTCCGCGCACACCCACCGGGAAGGTGCAGCGCCGACGGGTGGCCGAGTTCGTGGCCGGGCAGGAGACCGGGACATGAGGTTCGCTGTCCTGGGCGCCGGGGCGATCGGCGCGTACGTCGGGGCTGCCCTCGCCCGCGGCGGTGCCGACGTCACGCTCATCGCCAGGGGAGCGCACCTGCAGGCGATGACGGAACGCGGCGTCCGGGTGCTTTCACCACGCGGTGATTTCACCGCGCACCCGCCGGCTACCGACCAGTTCGAGGCGGTCGCCGAAGCCGACGTGGTGTTCGTCGCGCTCAAGGCGTACAGCCTGCCCGAGGTCGCTCCGCGCCTGGGAAGCCTGCTCGCCCCCGACGCGGCGGTGGTCTGGGCGCAGAACGGGATCCCGTGGTGGTATTTCCAGTCGCTGTCCGAGCCTGCCGGGATCAAGGGGCTGGAGAGCGTCGACCCTGGTGGCGTGATAGCCGCGGCAATCCGGCCGCAACACAACGTCGGGTGTGTCGTCTACTCCTCCACCGAGATCGTCGAGCCGGGGGTAATCCGGCACGTCGAGGGGACCCGGTTCACGCTCGGCGAGCCGGACGGGTCGGACTCCGAGCGATGCAGGCAGATATCCGCGGCGTTCACCGCTGGCGGCCTGCGGGCCCCGGTCGAGCCGAAGCTGCGCGACCAGATCTGGCTCAAGCTCGTCGGCAATGTGGCCTTCAACCCGGTCACCGCGCTGACCGGCGCGACCCTTGGCGAGCTCGGCACGCTGCCGGAGATGCGCGGCCTGCTGCGCGCCGTCTTCGCCGAGTGCGCCGCGGTGGCGGGCAGGCTCGGCATCAGCTTCCCCGTCTCTCTGGACCGGCGGCTGGAGGCGGGACTGGCCGTCGGCGACCACAAGACCTCCATGCTGCAGGATCTCGAGGCGGGCCGAAGGCTGGAACTCGGCTGCATGACCGGGGCGATCGTCGAGCTCGCCGGCCTCCTTGGCGTCGACGTCCCGCACACCGCGGCGGTGCACGCCTGCACCAAGCTGCTCGGCCAGCTCAGGCTGGAGCAACAGGGCCGCCGCTAGCCCGTCAGACCAGGGCGGTGTCGAGGGTCTCGGGGGCGAACAGGTCCTCCGGCGCGAGCAGGCGGTCGGTGAGGTACTGCTCGTGTGCGTACCGCAGGAACGCGGAAAGAGCCTGCCGGTTGGGCTCGAGCCCGTAGGCCCAGTAGTCGGGCCCGAGGAGCTTGACCGTCGACTCGTACTCGTCCTGCACCCAGGGCAGGCTGATCTCGAGCGCCGCGGTCTTGCGGAACTGCTCGTAGGCGAGATCCTTGGCGGCGGTGAACGCCTTGGTGAGTGAGTTCGCGAGCCACCGGTGGGCGGTGTAGACGTCGCGCCGGAGCACGATCGCGTGCATCGGCGGGAAGATGCCGGTCCTGGCGAAGTACGCCCGCTCCTCCGCGCGCGGGTCGGCGAACAGGCACCGCACGGCGCCATCGCCCTCCAGCAGCGAGCGCGGAGCCCGGGGGGAGTACAGCGCGTCGATCTCACCGGTCGCCAGCATGTCGGAGAGCACCCGGTCGGAGGGAATCGGGCTGATCTCTATCTCTGGCGGCAGGCTGACCGGCAGCTTCTCTGTGCGCCCGGGCTCGTGCAGCCCGCCGGTGCGGTAGCGGACCGAGTCGGCCGGCACCCCGTAGTGCTCGGCGAGCATGCCGCGGATCCACACGATCGCCGTCAGCTGGTACTCGGGAATTCCGACGGTCCGCCCGATCAGGTCGGCTGGTGCCTCGATGCCCGCCCGGGCGTTGACGTAGATGCACGAGTGGCGGAACCGCTTTGAGGGGAACACGGGAATGGCGATGAACGGGGCGCCGCGGCACAGCGTCACGACGTAGCTGGAGAGCGAGAACTCGGCGGCGTCGAACTCCTCGTGCCGCGCCATCCGGAAGAAGACTTCCTCGGGGTCGAGCGTCACGTAGCGGAGATCGACCCCCTCAACCCGCACCCGGCCGTCGGTGAGCGCCCGGGTCCGGTCATATTCGCCACAGCCAAGCGTCAGGTCTAACAGGGCCACGACAGCAGTATGGCGCGAGTCAGCCCGGCCGGGACTCGACGGCGCCAGATGCGATCGCGCTGACCAGCTGGGCGTGGTCACGCTCGTTCTGGTCGGCGTAGGCGCGGGCGAACCGGCCCATTGCCGCGGCGAACTTCTTGCCCTTGCCGATGTAGGCGTCGATGGCGACGGGGTCGCCGGTCCTGGCGTGGGCGCGGGCGAGCGTCTCGCCGCACGCGGTGGCGAACTCGGCGAGCCGGGGAGCGATCAGGTCCGTGCTCGGGATGATCTTCATGTCCCGGAACTGCCGCACGTAGTAGTCGTTCCCGTGCAGCGTGCCCCAGCCGACGAAGATGTCGGTGGCGGTCTGCACCAGCCGCTTGCCGCTGATCACCCGCTCGCCGTGGTTGCCGTGCGCGCTGGGCTGGGTGTACGCCTCGTACACCGACGCCCCGGCTTGCTTGGCCTGCAGGAACAACGGGTCGGCGCCGGTCCGGCCCTCCAGCAGCACCAGGTAGACCCGCATGCCGACGCTGCCCACGCCGACGACCTGGCGGACGATGTCGGCCTCGGTGAACCGGTCGAACAGGCTCCGCCGGTCCTCGCGCAGCGTCATCCGGTACTCGGCCAGCAGGTGATCGACGAGGTCGTCCTGTTCCTCGTCGTCGATTGTCCTGCGGAACGGCGGATCCTCGGTGATCCGGGGGCGCCCGTGCGCCATCGCGACGAGCTTGGCGAACGCTCCGCGGCTCGTCCGCCGCTTCCGCTTGCGTTCAATATGAACCGAGACAGCCCCGCGGTCGGCGGGCTCGAAGTAGCCGAGCAGGCCTTCGACATGCGTGCCGTCGTACCAGATGTCCAGTTCGTGCATTCTCGCGTACCGGCGCATCTGCTTGCGGTAGGCCTCCACGCCTGCGGTCACCGCGGCGGCGGCCTTGGCCGGCTTGAGCCGGTTCTCCTGCGCTGCGACCACCAGGCTGGCCGCGAACCGCTGCACGTCCCATTCGAACGGGCCGGGCAGGGTTTCGTCGAAGTCGCGCAGGTCGAAGGCCAGGTTGCGTTCGGGCGTGGCCCACAGGCCGAAGTTCAGCACGTGGGCGTCGCCACATAGCTGGACGTTAAGACCGCTGTTAGTGGCGGAGGCCAGATCGCTGGCCATCACAGCGGCCGCCCCGCGGTAGTAGTTCCACGGCGAGGCCGCCATCCGCTGGTGCCGGATGGGCAGCAGACCGGGGTCCCGGATCTTGTTCTGGGCCAGGACGGTCTCCAGCGCGTCGTGGCCGCGCTCCCCTTCGTCCCAGTACCCCAGCGTGCCCCGGGCCACCCGCTTCCTGGCGCCCTTGCCCGATGTCCGCCTCTCCGCGCCCGTGGCCGCCAGGTCGTGCCGCATGGGTTCGTCCTACCCCCGTGACCAGCCGCTTACCGCTGGCTGGCTCGCTGCGCCGAGAGCAGGGGTATGGCCGCGATCTTCTCCTCGGTCAGGTCTTCCCAGCGGATGGCCGCGGCCTGCCGCGGCCCGTGCCGGGGGCGGCAGTCGATGACCCGCTCGGGCGTAACGATGAAATCGACCGGCACGTCGTGCCCGGTCAGCGGGATGACCCCGGCCGGGCGCAGCTGCAGCTCGTGGACGGTCGTGACGGCCACGGTGCGCGGCCCGATCAGGCCCGCCGCGGTAGCCAGCGCGAACTCCAGGTCGGCGAACCCGCCGCCCTTGCCCAGCCGGGCGCCGTCCTCACTGGCCGCCACGCTGCCCATCACGACCAGGTCGACCGGGGACAGCTCGGCCAGCGTGACCCGCCGGGCGGAGCGGGCCGCTCCGCTGATCGACGCCGCCTTGCGCGGCGGCTCGCTCAGGTGGTCCGGATCCAGGGCGAAGAACGGCTCCTGCCCGGTCAGCCGCGGCACCGCCATGTACATGGTCTTGCCGTCCTCGAGGGCGCGCTGGCGTACCGGCCACTGCGCGGAGTCCGGATTGGCCTTCACCGTGCCCGCGGCCTGCCACTCGGGCATCTCCCGGAGCCGCTCGGCGGCCGCCTCGGCCCCGGTGAAGTTCGGGATGCGCCCGGCAGCTCCCGGGAACCTGGCCACCTTCGCCGCGCGCATCGCCGACCACACCTCCTCGCGCAGCTCGGCCTTTGCCGCCAGCACGTCGGCCGGGCCGCCAGCGTCACGATCGTGACGCGGCACGGGGCGGGGCACGCGCTTACCCTGCCTGCCCGGGCTCCTGCGACGGCACGACGGTGCCGCCGCTGCGCCAGTACTCGCCGTCTGCCCGGGACAGGAAGTCCGCGTCCACCAGGTACCGGCGCAGCGCCGCGTAGTCGCCGTGCAGCGCACCAAGGAACAGGCTGACGTCACGTTCCGGGTAACGCACTCCGGGCTCGAACGCCTGCGCGATCTTGTCAAGCAGCAGCAGCCGGCGCGATTGCTTGGCGGGCAGGGCCTGGATCCGCCCGTCGCCGACGAAGACCCGCAGCCCCGGGTCGGCAACCACCGCTTCCAGGACAGGCACCGGATCAAGGTCAGCCATGGACCTCATTGTCCACCATGCCGGCGCCCGGCTCCGATCGGTTTTCGGCCCGGTGCGTGCGCCAAAAACCCGCCAGCGCCATGCCCGCCATCTGCGGTATTGTCCGCGCGTGGACGATGCGGACGGCTATTTCGGGGAACGGGTCGCTGCGACGTACGACGATTCGTCGCACACGTTTGATCCCGGTGCCGTGGAACCCGCGGTCGACCTCCTGGCGGAGCTGGCCGGCGATGGCCGGGCACTGGAACTCGCGGTCGGCACCGGGCGCATCGCGCTGCCGCTGGCGGCACGCGGCGTCCCGGTCCACGGCATCGACCTGTCGCGGGCGATGGTCACCCGGATGCGCGCCAAGCCGGGCGGGGACGCGATCGACGTGACCATCGGCGACTTCGCCACCACCCGCGTGGCGGGCACGTTCCGGCTCGCCTACCTGGTCTTCAACACGATCACGAACCTGACCACGCAGGACGCCCAGGTGGCCTGCTTCCAGAACGTGGCGGAGCACCTGGAGCCCGGCGGCTGCTTCGTCATCGAGGTTGGCGTCCCGCCGCTGCGCAGGCTCCCGCCCGGGCAGAACGTCCTGCCGTGGAGCGCGGGCCCGGCGGAGTGGGTGTGCTACACCTACGACTTCGCCGCGCAGGCGAGCCAGGGGCACTATATCGATCTTGATAACGGCCGCGGCGAGTACCACACGATCCCGTTCCGGTACGTGTGGCCGGCCGAACTCGACCTGATGGCGCGGCTCGCCGGGATGCGGCTGCGCGACCGGTGGGCTGGGTGGGCGCGGGAGCCGTTCACCGGTGAGAGCCGGGGGCACGTCTCGGTCTGGGAGAAGCCCGCCGGCCCGTGAGCCGTCGGCCGGCCGGTCAGGCGACCCGGCGCCAGCCTAGTTCGCCGGCTTTCCAGCGCGCGATGGCCTGGTGCTGGCTGACGACCTTGACCTCCCGCAGCGGCACCCGATGGCCGTGCATGGCATGCTCGGCCTCGATGATCCCGACGACGGGGGAGACCTGAGGGATCTCGTGCTTCACGCCGGACTGCTCGACAAGAATTAAGCTGGCCGGCCGGGCGTCCGCGGCTTCGCGCGGCGCGTCGTTGCGCTCATTCACATTCATTAGACTCCCGGGCCCTCCCGGACGGTTCCCGCAGTTCGGTAACTACCGCACAGTGCGGGCGTCTTGATTGTTGCGGTACATCTACTTGTATATAGCGTACGTGCTCATGCGCTCAGGACGCGCTCATGTGCTCAGTAACATTTCGGGACCGGTCGATGATCGCCTGGCGGCGCGGCGCCCGGACCTGCTGGCTCACACTGTGGTCTCGGCGCTCAGGCCGGTCAGCTCGGTGCTGGCCGACCGGCGGGCGCGCAGCACCCAGGTTGACGCGAATCCCATCACCAGCAGGGCCAGCGCCAGCCACGGGGCGAGGATCGTCGGGCTGGTGACCTTGTAAAACGAGCCGAAGATGGCGCCGGCGGTGATCAGGATGCCGACCACGGCCGATACCACCAGCGACACCCGGCGTTCCGACGTGGCGAACGTGCGCAGCGACCCGACCGACATCAGCAGGTAGACCACGACCAGCGCGAAGCCGCCGAACGTGGACCCCCACGCGAACAGCGCGAAGTAGTGCGGGGTGGCGGGCAGCGCGAACAGGCCGGTCCAGAAGAGGTCCACCAGCAGGGTCACGATCGCCGCCCCGATGATGAAGACCGTGGCGCCCAGCGGAGAGCTGTGCCGCCGGGACACGATCGCGAGCTGAGCCGGGATCCGGCGGTCGCGGGCCATCGCGAAGATCCCCCGGGACGCGGACACCGCGCAGCCGATCGCGACCGCGAGCATGTCGAACAGCACCACGAGCTCGAGCAGCCGGTCGACCCAGGTGCCGCCGTACCCGCCCGCGCTGGCCGGCCCGCCCAGCGCGAACAGCGGTGCCGATGCCGCCGCGGTCAGGGTCTTCAGGCTGTAGTGGAAGCCGGCCACCTCGACGTAGGTGGCCAGGACGAAGAAGATGGTGGCGATCCCGGCCGTGGTCATGACCGCGATCGGGATCTCCCGGCGCGGGTTGGGCGTCTCCTCGGCCAGGTTCGCCGCGGTCTCGAACCCGACGAACAGCAGCACGCCGTACAGCACGCCGAAGAAGATCCCGGACCAGCCGTCCGAGGCGGACGACGGGCTGAACGGCTTGAAGCTGTTCGCCGAGCCGAGCTTGACGATCACGGTGATGAAGAAGATCAGCACGACGATCATCGAGACCAGCGCCAGCCCAAGCTGGCTGCGGGTGGACAGGCGCACCCCGAAGTACAGGATCGCCGCGATCAGCGCGATCACGATCAGCGTCCAGGCCCAGGCCGGCAGCGGGTTGACCTTGAACTCGGAGGCGATCGTGCTCTGCAGGTAGCCGCCGATCAGCAGCAGCAGGCCGGTGAGCAGGACGGTGACCCCGCCGTAGTAGAGCCAGCCGGCGGCCGTGCCGACGCGCTCGCCGAGCCCGCGGGTCACGTAGTCGTACAGCGATCCCGCGGGCGTGGATCTCCTTGACGCTCGTACGCCGGGCCGGAACTCGCCATGGCTCCTCCTTCTTGGAGAGGGACGGGGATCGGGATCCGCGTGGCTACGGGCGCGGGGTGAGCCGGAGCACCTCGCTCGCGTTCCCCGCGAAGATTGCGGACGCTTCGGCCTCGGGCAGCCCGAGCGCCTCGATGTTGGCGATCGTGTCGGGGACCACCCTGGGTCCCCCCAGCGGCATGTCGGTGCCGAACAGCACGTGGCCGGTGCCGAAGAACTCCACAGCGCAGCGGACCGCGTTACCGGCCCCGAACATCGCCGTGTCGGCGAAGAACCGCCGGAAGTAGTCGATGGGCTCCGCGGACAGGCGCGAGGTGATGGCGTCGCGGCGCGGGTCCTCGAGCGGCGATGCCAGCCGCCCGGCGAAATGCGGCACCATCGCCCCCGCGTGGTGAGTGATCACCCGCAGGCCGGGATGGCGGTCGAAGCGGCCCGAGTAGACCAGCCGGGCCATGCACACCGACGTCTCGTACGGCCAGCCCAGTGACCACCAGATGCCGTACTCGGAACGGGTCTCCGTTGGATAGTCGGGCCACACGGCGCTGCGCGTCGGGTGGATCCAGAGCGCGCCATCGAGCCGGGTCACGGTCTCGAAGACCGGATCGAACCGTGGCGAGTCCAGCGGCGCCCCGCCGACGTTCGTGTGCAGCTGCGCGCCGAGCGCCCCGAGCTCGCCCATCGCCCGGGTCAGCTCGGCGGCGGCCGCTTCCGGGTCGTTCATCGGCAGCGCGGCCGCGAACCCGGCGAACCGGTCCGGGTACCTGGCGACCAGCTCCGCCAGCTCGTCGTTCACCGCGCGCGCGAGTTCACGCGAAACCGCCGGGTCCCCGAGCTGGTCGAGCGGCGGCACCGCGAGCGTCAGCACCTGGACGTAGTCGTCGAACGCGTCGATCGCCCGCCACCGCGCGTCGAGGTCCACCAGCGCCGGGTCCTCGTGGATCCACTGCTGGTACCCGAGGATCCGGTCGCTGACGTTGCTGCCGGACACAATCGACTCCAGCCGCCGCGCGTACGAGGGCGGGAGGATGTGAGCGAAGGCATCGATCTTCCGCACGTTCTTCCCCTGGATCCTCGGGGGTGGCGAGGCGGCGCCCGGCCGTCATTGGGGGGATCGTATGGAAGCAAACGATCGGTGTCAAGGGGCCTGCCGGCGCGCGGCCGGGCCGGCTTCGCCGACGGGGCCGGGCGGGCTTCGCCGGGCTATCCGGGCTGCGGCGAAAGGTGCTCGTGCACCGCGACCCAGCGGGATGCCTCGCGGCGGAACACGATCGTCTCGCGCTCGTGGAGCGTCTGCTCGCCGTCGGTGCCGCCCACGACCGTGGTCACCTCGTGGGTGAAGACCGCCGCGTCGCCGAGCAGCTGCACGGAGGGCCGGATCGAGCGGCAGGAGAGCACGCGGAAACCGTCCTGCTCCTCCCACTGCCGCCAGAGCCGCTGGTACTGCTCACGCGAGGTAAGGCGGTCGGCGGTGGTGTAGAAGATGAAGCTTGCGTCGGGAGCGAAGCAGCCGAAGTACCCGGCCGTGTCGTGCTCACCGAACGCGCGGACCAGGTCCCGCGCCGCTGCCAGCACCGCGTCGGCCGTCTGCGCGTCCGGGACCGCCGTCATGCCGCCGCCGTCCTCGCCGCCAGCGCGGACAGCAGCTCGTAAGCCACGTGTGCCGCGGCGATGCCGGTGATCTGGGCGTGGTCGTAGGCCGGCGCGACCTCGACGATGTCGGCGCCGATGAGGTTGAGCCGGGCGAACGAGCGCAGCGTGGCGAGCAGCTCCCGGCTGGTCAGCCCGCCGGCCTCCGGGGTGCCGGTGCCGGGCGCGTGCGCCGGGTCGAGCACGTCGATGTCGATGGACAGGTAGACCGGCCGGTCGGCGACGCGCTGCGCGATCTGCTCGACCATGCCGGCCACGCCGATCTGCTCCACATCGGCCGCCAGGATCACCTGGAAGCCCATCTCGGAGTCCTCGGTGAGGTCGGTGTCGGTGTACAGCGGGCCGCGGATGCCCGCGTGCAGGCAGCCGGACCGGTCGAGCAGCCCCTCCTCGAACGCGCGGCGGAACGGCGTGCCGTGCGTGTACGCGGCGCCGAAGTACGTGTCGTAGGTGTCCAGGTGCGCGTCGAAATGAACGACGGCCACCGGGCCGTGCACCGCGGACACCGCGCGCAGCAACGGCAGCGCGATCGTGTGGTCGCCGCCGAGCGTCAGCAGGCAGCCGACGCGCTCGAGGAGGTCACGGGCGCCGCGCTCGACGGCGGAGATCGCCTCGTCGATGCTGAACGGGTTGACCGCCAGGTCGCCCGCGTCGGCCACCTGCTGGCTGCCGAACGGCGCGACCTGCAGGGCCGGGTTGTAGGGCCGCAGCAGCCGGGACGACTCGCGGATGTGGTTCGGGCCGAACCGGGCGCCCGGCCGGTAGCTGACCCCGCTGTCGAACGGCACCCCGAGCACCGCGACGTCCGCCCTGGTCACCTCGTCGATCCTGGGCAGCCGGGCAAACGTCGCCGGGCCCACGTAGCGCGGCACCACGGTGGCGTCCACCGGCCCGATGTTGCCCGCCGCGGTGATCCGGGGAGTGGGCTCGGTCATGTCTTCTCCCTTACCGCGGCGTCGATGGCTTGCAGCTGCCGGTCGCTGGCCTCGATCGCTGACTTCTCGGCTTCGGTGTTGAGCGAGCGCGACAGCAGGAAGTACACCACGCCGGAGACGAGCAGGCCGACCAGCCAGGAGTAGTCCACGCCGCTCGTCACGTGGTTCGGGAAGTAGCCGGTGTAGGAGAACCCGGCGATCGGCGGCAGGACCATGAACGGGATCTCCGCCGCGAAGCCGAGAGCGTAGGCGGTGAGGCCGCGCCAGCCCCAGGCGCCGTAGACGCCGTCCGGCCGGAAGATGTCCGTGATCGCGTAGTGGCCGTGCCGGACGAAGAAGAAGTCCACCAGGTTGAGCGCGGTCCACGGCACGAGCAGGTACAGCATCAGCGTCAGCGAGTTCAGCACGGCGTTGACCGCCGTATCCGACGCGCTGGTCGAGATGCCGGCGCCGATCGCGTACCAGATGGCGGCGAGCACCAGGATGGTCACCGTCCGCCAGGCCCGGCTCGTCTGGATCTTGCGGAACGAGTCCACGCCGGTGAGCACCGTCAGCATCGCGCCGTAGGCGTTCATGCCCATCGTGGCCAGCAGCGCCGTGGCCGAGAGGAACGCGGTGATCGAGCCGAGCGGCGCCGCGACCTTGTCGCCGACGAGCTGCAGGCCGACCAGGCCGTCGGAAACGCCGAGACGGGTAGCGAGCCACGCGCCAAGCGCGATCAGCCAGACGGCTGAGCCGGAGGCGCCGAAGAACACGGCCGCGATGATCCCGCGCCTCGACGTGTCCCGCGGCATGTAGCGCGAGTAGTCCGACACGTACGGCGCGTAGGTGATGTTGTAGGCGGCCGCCACCGAGAACTGGGCCATGAACGCGGCGAACAGGAACCCGCCCGGGTGGCGTGGCTGGGCGCCGCCGGCGTGCCCGACCAGGATGGCCACCGAGATGATCGCGTAGCAGGGGAACGAGATAACGAGCAGGAACCGGAACACCCGGTGCACCCAGTCGTAGCCGAAGATCGCGAGCGCGGCGGCCAGCACGGCGGTGGCGACGGCGACGCCGCCGGCGCTCCAGCCGAACGCGCCGTGCAGGCCGCTGGCCAGCAGCACCTGGTCGGCGACGTTGAACGCCATGTACGTGAACAGCACGGCGAACAGCGCGACCACCACGCCCCGGTAGCCGAGCTGGGCTCTGGTCTGGATCATCTGCGGCAGCCCGAAGACCGGGCCCTGCGTGCCATGGAAGGCCATGAACAGCGTGCCGAACCCGATCCCGAGCGCCCCGGCCAGGATGGACCAGCCGAGGGACAGCCCGAGCGAGGGGCCGACGAAGCCGATCGGGATCGTGAAGTACTGGAAGTTGCCGAGGAACCACAGCATGCTCTGCTGCCAGGTCTTGCCGTGCCGCTCCGGGTCCGGGATCCAGTCGATCGAGTGCACCTCGATCTGGCCGAGCAGGCCGCGGTCCTGTTCCTGTGCCGTGACGCCCGGTGCGGCCATGGAGCCCTCCTCGGGGGTAGTCTCCTGGCACATATGGTCATCATTGGTTTCCTGGCTGTCAACCCTTGTTTCATAACGCTCGGAGGTGTGCGATAGAGGGCGGCGGGGGTGTGCGATAGTGGCGAGCTCGGGTGGGCTCGGGGCGGAGGGTGCCAGTGCCAGGCACGAGTGACCGGCGCGAGCCGGACCATGGCGCCGATTCCCGGCGCATCGGCGCGCAGCTGCGCGCCGCCCGGCTCGCGGCGCGGATGAGCATGGCCGAAGTGGCCGAGCAGAGCGGGCTGACCAAGGGCTTTGTGTCCAAGCTGGAGCGCGACCTGGCCAACGTCTCGGTCGCGTCGCTGCTGCGGCTGTGCGACGCGCTCGGCATCTCGGTCGGCGCGCTGTTCTCTGAGGCCAAGGGCGAGGTCGTCCGGCACGACGGCTATCCGGCGGTCAACTTCGGCGGGCTCGGCGGGGTCACCGAGTACCTGCTGACGCCGTCCGGCGAGAAGCGGATGCAGGCGATTCTCAGCGACATCGAACCGGGCGGCGGGAGCGGCGACGAGCCGTACTCGCTGCCCCTCGACGTGGAGTTCGTCTTCGTCCTGGACGGCAGGCTCGGGCTGAACGTCGCCGGCGAGGACGTCGTGCTCGAGCGGGGCGACGCATTCACGTTCCCGTCGGGCACCGAGCACACGTGGCGGGCCGTGCAGGAGTCCGGGCTGACCCGGGTGCTGTGGGTGCTGTCCCCGGCCCTGCCCGACTCCGACGGCTGGCAGCAGTTCCGGTAGCTGCCCGTTCCGGCCCCTGAGTCAGGCCAGCCGGACGCGGACCGGCAGTTCCCGCAGGCCGTTGGTGAAGTTGGACCGGATCCGGCGCGGCGGCCCGGCCAGGTGGAAATCCGCAACGCGGCGCGCCAGCGCGGCGAGCACCACCCGCACCTCCAGCCGGGCCAGGTGCGCCCCCAGGCACAGGTGCGGGCCGCCGCGCCCGAAGCTGAGGTGCCGGTTGGGCGCGCGCCCGACGTCGAAGACGTCCGGGTCAGGAAACTCTGCCTCGTCCCGGTTGCCCGACACGTACCAGAGCATGACCTTGTCCCCGGCGCGGATCGAGGCCCCGCCGAGCGAGGTGTCCGCGGTCGCGGTGCGGCGCATGAAGTGCGTCGGGCAGGTCCACCGCAGCACCTCGTCGGCGGCGGTGTCCAGCAGCGCGGGGTCGGACCGCAGCCGCTGCCACTGCTCCGGGTGCTCGCAGAACGCGAGGACCCCCTGGGCGATCGCGATCCTGGTGGTCTCGTTCCCGGCGACGACCAGGATCGAGAAGAAGTTGTCGAGGTCGGTCTCGCTCAGCCGGTCGCCGTCGACCTCGGCGCGCAGCAGGGTGGACAGCAGGTCGTCGCCCGGGGCGTGGATCCGCCCGGCGACGATCTCGCGGCCGAGTTCCCACACCTGCTTGCCGTACGGGCTGCGGAACGGGAACCGGCGGTAGGCGTCGGTGTCGTCGCGGCCCCAGACCACGTCGGTGACGTCCGGGTCGGTGTTGGCTATCAGCCGGTCGCCGAGGTCGATGAACGTGTCCAGGTCGGCCTCGGGCAGGCCCATGATCCGGGCCAGCACCCGGATCGGCACCTCCTTGGCGACCGCGTCGACGAACTCGAGCTCGCCGTCGATCAGCCCGGTGTCCAGCACGTGCTCGGTGAGCTGCTCGACGAAGTGCTGGTACACCGCCGTCGCCCGCTGCGAGAAGCTGCCGGACACGATCTTCCGGAGCTTGGTGTGTTCCGGCGGGTCGGTGTCGATAATCGTGCGGCGGGCGATCATGTCCTCGTCCGTCGGCTCCTCGAACGAGATCCCGCGCGCCGATGAGAATGTGCCAACATCGCGGCTTGCTGCGACAATGTCTTTGTAACAAAGGACTGACCAGAAGCCCGAACTCGGCGGCACCTCGTCATGCCAGGCGACCGGCGCCTCCCGGCGCAGCCGGGCGAACTCGGGATATGGAACGTCCCGCGCCCACAAGTCAAGATCGGTCAGGTCGACAGGCCCTGTCATGGCATTTAGTTTGGCACCAAACGAACGACCGGGCAACGGCGGGACGTGCCGCGGCAGGGACCGGCGCGGCACGCCCGGCACGGCCTGGCGCAGTAAGCCGCAGTAAGGGGAGGATCGGTCCATGCGAGTCACCGTCATCAGCCACCACGAGGAGGACTCGGCCGGCTTCATCGGCGCCGCGTTCGAGGCGCGCGGCGCCGACCTGAGCGTCACCCTCGTCCCCAAGGAGGACCTGCCCGCGCTCGACGGTGTCGACCACGTCGTGGTGCTCGGCGCCGTGTGGGCGGTGTACGACGACAGCCCGGACCGGGCCTGGATCGCGGACGAGCTGGCCTGGCTGCAGCGCGCCGACGAGGCCGGGGTGCCGTTGCTCGGCATCTGCTTCGGCGGGCAGGCGCTGGCCGCCGCGTTCGGCGGGCGGGTGGAGCCCGCGCCGCGCAAGGAGATCGGCTGGTCGATGGTCGAGTCCGTTGACCCCGGCCTGGTCCCGGCCGGGCCGTGGCTCGAGTTCCACAACGACCGGTTCTTCCCGCCATCGGAGGCGCGGGTTCTCGCCCGCAACGACCTCTGCGTGCAGGCGTTCACGCTGCGCAGGCATCTCGGGGTGCAGTTCCACCCCGAGCCTGACGGTGCGCTGCTCGCCAAGTGGCTGGACATGGGCGGGCGGCCGGAGGCCGAGCAGGAGGGCGTGGACACCGAACGCTTCCTGGCCGAGACCTATGCGCAGGAGCCGTTCGCGCGCCAGCGTGCCGATGTGCTCGTCGCTACCGCGCTCCGGATCGCCGCGCACCCGGACTCCTAAGACCGCCCGTTACGCGTAATCGGGGGCCGGTCCGGCCGCCCACCCTCGCAAGGGCGCGCATATCAGGCATATCCGCCACGTGCCCGCAGTCGGTTTAGTGTCGTGGGACCCACGCTGTTCCACTAGCAGCAGCTATTGACCCACGACACTAAATGAGCGCCTGGAAGCGGGCGCACCGGCGCAGCGGGCGCGGCCTTAGGGCTCTTCGACGGAGCGGATGATCTTGCGGAGCAGCGAGGCGAGCTGGTTTTTCTCCTGCTCGGTCAGGCTCGCGCTGACGAACGCCTCGCCCTGGTTGAACGCGGGGAACAGCCGCTCGATCACGCCCACTCCCTTGGGCTCCAGGCTGACCAGCACCAGCCGGCCGTCCGCGTCGTGCGCCCGCCGCCGGGCGAGGCCCCGCTTCTCCAGCGTCTTCAGCACGCCGGTGAGCGTGCCCTTGGTGACGCCCGCCTCCTCGGCCAGGTGCCTGGTCTGCTGGTCGCCCCAGATCCACAGCACGAACAGCACCGTGAACGCGGCCCAGGACAGGTCCTCGTCCGCTAGGACCTTCTGCTCCATGTGGTGCCGGATCACGTTGGCCGCGCGGTAGATGTTGGACACCGCGGCCATCGCAGCGAAGTCGAGGTGCTGGTCACCGATCCGGTTGCGTATGTCGCGCTCGGCCCGCACGAGGTCGCTGGCGCTGCCAGCGGCGAGGCGACGAGGCATACCGCGATCGTACGTGCCGCGACCAGGTGAGCGCCCGCGAGATCACCGGGCGCCCGCCGTCACAGCGAGTCGAACGCTATGGACGGCAGGTCAACCGCGGTGCCGCCGCAGTCCACGGTGAGCACGGCCCCGCTCACGGCCGACGCGTGCCCGCTGGCCAGGAACGCCACGACCGCGGCGACCTCCGCCGGCTCGGCGGGCTTGCGCAGTGGCACCTGCGCCGTGGCCAGGGCGTACGCGGCGTCCCGGTCCGGCAGGCCGTGCTGCGCGGCGAGCTGGTCCATCTCCTCGTCGGCCATGGGGGTGCGCACCCATCCCGGGCACACGGTGTTGACCCGGACGCCGAGCGGGCCGTAGTCGCGGGTGATCGACCGGGCCAGGCCGATCACCCCGTGCTTGGCGGTCACGTAGCCCACGGACTCCGGCGTGGCAAACAGGCCGGCTATCGACGACACCACGATCACGCAGCCGCGCCGCTCGACGAGCTGCGGCAGGCACGCGCGGGCCGAGACCAGGCACGTGGTCAGGTTCGCGCGGATGTGCTGCGACCAGGCGTCGTCGGTGACGTCGCCCGCTGTCCCGGGCGCGGCCGTACCCGCGTTCGCCACCAGGATGTCGATGCCGCCGAACCGGGCAGTAGCCGCCTGCACCACCGCGGCCATGTCGGCGTCGGCCGCGGCGTCGGCCGGGACGGCCACGGCCCGGTCACCGAGCGCCGCCGCCACCTCGCGCAGCGGTTCCGGACGCCGCCCGGCCAGCACGACCGCGGCGCCCTCGGCGACGAACCGCGCCGCCACGGCCGCGCCGATCCCGGTCCCCGCACCGGTGATCACCGCGACCTGGCCGTCCAGCCATCCAGCCGTTGTGTTCATCGTGAGCCTTTCCGGGTTCAGCCGCCGGCCAGCCGCTCGACACGCGCGTGCAGCTCGGTGACGAAACTATCGCTCTCGGGTTTCATCAGCACGCTGCGCAGGATCCTCGCCCCGTCCCGGTCCGCGGCCACGCCCGGGTGGCGGCGTGCGAACGCGTCGGCGGTCACCCGCAGCGTGCTCAGGTACACCGGGTGTGCCGGGTCGGCCATCCCGGCGGCCAGCATCCGCGCGCTGGCCCCGTCGATCGCGGACAGAGAGGGCGCGGTGGGCGGGGAGGGTGCGGACGGGAAGTAGGTCACGATGTCCAGCTCCGGCTGCTGGTAGAGCTCCAGCAGATCGGAGTCCGACAGGAGCCGCGCCCAGTCGAGGGCGGCCCGGCGCCCGGCGGCCAGCACCTGGCCGAGCCCGTCCGGTGTGGGCGGCAGGAGCTGGAACGTCAGCCACAGCGCGGCCGCCGCCGCCCCGGCCCGCGAGCACTCCAGGCTGATCTCGCCGAGGTGCAGCTCGTCCGACGTGAAGTACGTGTACGGCGAGTCGTGCAGGTAGAAGCGGCCCACGTCGGGATCGGCGAACAGCACCGCGCCGCATCCGTAGGGCTGCAGCCCGTGCTTGTGCGGGTCGACGACCACGGAATCGCACTGCGCGATGGCCTGCCACGGCGCCGCGTCGATGCCGAGGTCACCGCGGCCCGCGAGCAGGGTGAAGAAGCCGCCGTACGCCGCGTCCACGTGCACCCGCACCCCGTGGGCCCTGGCGATCGCGAGCACTTCGTGCACCGGGTCGACGGCGCCGAGGCCGGTCGTTCCGGCGGTCGCGACCACGGTCCCGATGCCGCCCCCGGCCAGCAGCGCGTCGAGCGCGCCGAGATCCAGCCGCCCCGCGCCGTCCACGGCCACGGCGGTTCCCGGCACGCCGAGCACGCCGCACATCCGGGAGTGCGTGTAGTGCGCCTCAGCGCTGTAGGCGATGCCGCGGCCGGGATGCAGTTCGCGGGCGACGTAGAGCGCCTCCAGGTTCGCCACGGTGCCGCTGGTCGTCAGGTGACCGAGGTGCGCGGGAAGGCCGAACATCTGGGCCAGCTGCGCCACGGCCTCCTTCTCCATCCGCGCGGTCGCCGGGCCGCCGTCCAGCGCGTGGTTGTTGGGGTTGACCAGCATCGCGGTGAGGTAGCCGACGATTGCGGCGGGATGCGGCGGCTTGAGCATCTGCCCGGCATAGGACGGGTGGAAGAACGGGTAGTTCTCCCTCAGTCGGCCGGTGAAGGTGCCGAACGCCGTGGCGAACTGCTCGTCGCTGATCTGCAGCGAGGCGTCCGGCTGGAACGGCTCGAAAGTCGCCTGCCAGTCCTCGACGGCGTCAACACCGCTGGTCAGCCAGCGCCGGATGTCCATGTGTCACATCTCCCGATCGAATCCTTCGTGGATTCTGCCGCATACAGGACCATCGTGAGCATGCGACGCTGGTGACCCATGGAGCACTACATCCTGACGCTGCGCTGCGCCGACCAGCCCGGGATCGTCCGTTCCCTCGCCGAGGGCATCGTCCAGGCCAAGGGCAACATCACCGAGAGCGCCCAGTTCTCCGACCCGCCCACCGGCCTGTTCTGCTTGCGAACGGCGTTCGAGAGCCCCGAGGAAGACATCGAGGCCGTCAGGAGCCTGGTCGCCGGGGCGGTGCGCCGGTTCCAGCCGGTGCTGACCCTGCGCCGGGAGTCGAGCCGCCGCAGGGTGCTGGTGATGGCGTCGAGGTTCGACCACTGCGTGCGTGACCTGCTGTACCGCTGGGACATCGGGGAGCTGCCGGCAGACGTGCGGCTCGTGGTGTCCAACCACGAGACCTGCCGGCCGATCGCCGAGCGGTACGGCCTTCCGTACCACCACATCCCGGTGACCGCGGCGACCAAGCCGGAGGCCGAGCGGCAGCTGCTTGCCCTGGTAGCCGAGCACGAGATCGACGTCGTCGTGCTCGCCAGGTACATGCAGGTCCTGTCCGACGAGGCATGCCGCAGGCTGGAAGGACGCGCGATCAACATCCACCATTCCTTCCTGCCCGGGTTCAAGGGCGCCCGGCCCTACCACCAGGCCTACGAACGCGGCGTGAAGCTCATCGGGGCCACCGCCCACTTCGTCACCCCGGACCTGGACGAGGGGCCGATCATCGAGCAGGACGTCGCCGGGGTGGGGCACAGCCACACGCCGGAGGATCTCGTGGCCATCGGCCGTGACGTCGAGCGGCTGGTGCTGGCCCGCGCCGTGCGCCTCTATGCGGAGGACCGGGTGCTGCTGGTCGGCGCGCGCACCGTGGTCTTCGGCTGAGCCTCAGCCCTGGGCGACGGCGACGTCGTAGAGAGCCTGCACGTTCGAGCCGAACGCGGCGGCGTAGGAGACGTCGGCCGAGTCGCCGCCCTGCTGATACCCGCCGATGACGCCGATCACGGTGACGCCACCGCCGGGCCCGCCCGGATCGATCAGGAACGGGCTGCCGCTGGTGCCCTCGGCGAAGCCGCCGCAGCTGAACCTCATCTGGGTGGGGCTGAACATGGTGGTGCGGTTCTGGCAGATGATCGGCTGGGCCCGGGCATCCGGGTAGCCGATCACGCGGGTGACGCCCGCGCCGGGCTGATCGATTCCCAGCCGCTCGGCGCCGGTGACGTGCTCGATCGGGGTGTCGCTGCCCGGCTGAGCCACGGTGAGGAACGCGAAATCGTCGTCGGGGTCCTGGGTGGCTGCCCACCCCGGGTCCACGAAGATTCGGGTGACCAGCCAGATCCCCTCCGGGGTGGCGCCGTCGACGTACCCGGGCACGAACGCGATGGTGGCCGGGCTGGCGTCCGAATAGCCGGCCAGGCAGTGCGCGGCGGTCAGGATGAGGTTCCCCTCGGGACTGTGCACCACGCTCGCGGTGCAGAAATGGGTGCCGAGGCGGCCATCGTTCATCGTGAACAGCGCGCCGACAGCCGGGGTCCCGGCGAACGGGCTGGCGGTCACCAGCGCGGACAGCGTCGCGGTCGCCGGACCTGGCATGGCCGACCAGATCACCGCGGCGAGCGCGAGGACGACCCACAGCGGGCCAGCGACCCACGCTGGACGCGGCAATCGGCGCCCTGCCGTTCGTCGCATCTGTCCACCTTGTCCATGGCGTCCTGGGTCTCCTGCGCGCTCGCAGGGAGCGATTGGGCACGTCAGGACCTTGTGCACGTCAGGTATTAGAAGATGCCCAGCCCGAGTCCGGCGATGCTCCAGAAAGCCTGAGCGAACCCTGAGAATGGCGGGGCGGGTGCGCCCGGGCATGCCGGCGGGGCGGGGATGGCGGCGGGGCTGGTGGAGTCGTGACCGCTCAGGCGGTCAGCAGCCGGATCGGGTGCCCATCGAGGAAGGCGAGGATGGCCTCGACCGCGCCGGAGTAGAAGGCCTGGTAGCTGCCTGCAGTGACGTAGCCGATATGCGGGGTGAGCAGGGTTCTCGGCGCGGTGCGCAGCGGGTGGTCGGGCGGCAGCGGCTCGACGTCGAACACGTCAAGGCCGGCCCCGGCGATGCTCCCGGCGCGCAGCGCGTCGATCAGCGCTGCCTCGTCGACGATCGGTCCGCGCGAGGTGTTGACGAGATAGGCGGTCGGCTTGAGCAGCGCGAGGTCGGCGGCGCCGATCAGCCCCCTGGTGCGCTCGCTGAGCCTGAGGTGGATGGTCACGACGTCGGCGCTGCGCAGCAGGGTCTGCTTGTCCACCGCCTCGACACCGGCCGCCGCTGCCCCCGCGGGGTCGAGGTTCTGGCTCCACGCGATCACGCGCATGCCGAATGCCTGGCCGACGGTGGCCACCCGCTTGCCGAGGTTCCCGAGGCCGATCACGCCGAGCACGGCGCCGGCCAGGTCCATGCCGACCGTCCGCCCCCATAGCCCGGTGCGGATCCCGGCGTCCTCGGCCGCGACGTGCCGCGCAAGGCCGAGGATCAGCGCCCAGGTCAGCTCGGCGGCAGGCTGCGGCCTGCCGCCGGTGCCGGACACCGTGATGCCGAGTTCCTTGGCCGCCCCGGCGTCGATGTGGGCGGTGCCCATGCCGGTGCTGACCAGCAGCCGCAGCCGGGGCAGCCGTTCCAGGACCTCGCGCGGGAAGCGGGTCCGCTCGCGCATCGCCACCACCACGTCGAACGGCGCCAGCCGCTCGGCGAGCGCGTCCGGGCCGGCCACGTGGTCGGTGAAAACCGTGACCTCTGCGGCGTCACCGAGCTCGCTCCACGGCCCGAATTCGCGCGCGGCGTTCTGATAGTCGTCGAGCACCCCAACCTGGAGCGTGGTCTCGGTCATGAATTCCTCAAGTTTGTGGGGGCCTGGGGGGCGGAGCCCTCGCAGGTTCGGCAACCCTTACGGCACAAAGTAACGGTCGAGCAGGCCGTTGCGGAACTTGCCGGCCGGGTCGTAGCAGCGCATCAACTGCCGGAAGTCGTCGAGCCGCGGGTACAGCCCGGGCATGGCCTCCGGCCCGGTGCGGAACAGCTTCCCCCAATGCGGCCTGGCATGCATCGGCGCTAGGCATTCCTCGATCTCGCCAAGGACCGGCATGACCGCGGCCGAGTCCTTGATCCAGGTGAAGTGGAACGCGACCGAGTCCCGCTGGTAGCTCGGGCTCAGCCACAGCTCGTCAGCGGCGATCGTACGGATCTCGCAGATCCGCAGCACCGGAGCGAGCAGGCCGGCGATCGGCCGCAGGGCCTGCAGCCCCTCGATCGCGGATCCGCGCGGCAGCAGGTACTCGGACTGCAGCTCGTCACCGGAGCCCGGGGGGAGCTCCGGCCGGAAGTGGGGCAGCCGCTCGTGCCACGGGCCCGGCACGCCCAGCTGCTCGGTGCACTGGGCCGGGTCCATCCCGGGCACCGGATTCCGGGGACCGTCAGCCAGGCGACCGCCCATCCACCGAGGCTCGGGTGCCCACGAGTCCGTGACGTCCGTCCGGCGCTTCAGCCAGGCCTGGCGGAACAGCGGGCCGCGCCAGTCGGTGAACAGGCTCACGCTGTACGCGCTGCCGGCGATCTCGTCAAAGTGCTTGGTCACATGGTCCAGCCGCAGGTCGTCGTAGACCCACTGACGGACCTCGAACGCGGGAAGCGTGTCAAGCGTCATCCGGGTGACGATGCCGACAGCGCCGAGGCCGACCACGGTCCCGGGAAACCGGTCCGGGTCGCCGTCGCGGCTCACGGTCACCAGGTGGCCGTCGGCGGTGACCATCTCGACGGCCGACACAGCGGTCGCAAGGTTGCCGTTGCGTTCGCCGGAGCCGTGCGTGCCGGTGGCGCAGGCACCGGCCACCGAGATGTGCGGCAGCGACGCCAGATTGTGCAGGGCCCGGCCCGCCGCGTTCAGCTCCGCGGCCAGCTCACCGTAGGTCAGGCCGGCGCCGACGGTGACGGACGCGTTCGCGGTGTCGACCTCGATTACCCGGGGCAGTCCGGCCAGGGAAACGAGATCACCAGGGGTATCGGCGAGCGTGTTGAACGAATGGCCGGTGCCGAGCGCCCGGACCTGCCGACCGCTGGCCACCAGGTGCTGCAGCTCGGGTACTGACGAAGGCCGGTGAAACCGCCTGGCGCCGAACTCGACGTTGCCCGCCCAGTTCGTTCGCCGCGCGCCGCGATCACGAGTGTCCGGCTGTCCGCGCTCCTGCATGCCACGATGGTGTCATGGCCAACGTTGCCCCGCTGCTGCCCGGCGACCCCCAGTGGCTGGGGGTTTACCGGCTGATCGGCCGGCTCGGCGAGGGCGGCCAGGGAACGGTCTATCTCGCCCAGCCACCGTCCGGCCAGCCGGTCGCGGTCAAGCTGCTGCGCGCCGAGTGGACCAGGGATCCGGTGGCCCGTGCGCGCTTCGCCCGCGAGGTCGCCGCGGTCGGAAAGGTCGCCCCGTTCTGCACGGCCCGCATCCTCGACGCCCGGGTCGAGGGTGACCAGCCGTTCGTGGTCAGCGAGTTCATCGACGGGCCGTCCCTGCAGGCGGTGGTCGCGAGGCACGGGCCGCTGTCCGGGTCGGCGCTTGACCGGCTCGCGGTCGCCACCGCCACCGCGCTGTCAGCGATTCACCAGGCGGGCGTGATCCACCGCGACCTCAAGCCGGGCAACGTGCTGCTCGGCCCGGACGGCGTGCGCGTCATCGACTTCGGCATTGCCCGCTCGGCGGACGCGTCGGCGACGCTCACCAGCCAGCTGTTCGGCACGCCTGGGTACATGGCGCCAGAGGTGGTGCGCGGCGAGCCGGCCGGCCCGGCGGCCGACGTGTTCGCCTGGGCCGCGACGATCACCTTTGCCGCGACCGGGAACCCGCCGTTTCACGGGCCGAACATGGCCGCGACCATCTACCAGCTCACCAATGGCGAGCCGGACCTGGGCGTGCTTTCCGGGCACCTGCGCGGCATCGTTGCGGAGTGCGTGGCGAAGGACCCCGCCGCCCGCCCGACAGCGGTCGACCTGCTCATGCGGCTGATGCAGTACTCACAGCACGAGGACGTCGCCACGCAGCCGCCCGTGTTCTTGCAGGCACCGCTGCAGACCGCTCCGATGACCGACCAGTACGCGCAGGAGCCCGACACATACGGGCAGGGGCCCGACCCGTACGCGCCGTGGCCCGGACCATACGCGGAGGGGTCCGGGCCGTACGCGGAGGGGCCCGGGCCGTACGCGGAGGGGCCCGGGCCGTACGCGGAGGGGCCCGGCCCGTACGCGCCGTGGCCCGGACCGTATGGGCAGGCGCCCGGCCCGTACGCACACGTCCCGGCCACCGAGGCGATGCCCGCGCAGCGCGACGACCGGCGGGGGCGCGCGGTCGCCGGATGGGCCGCGGCGATCGCAGGGCTGGTGGTGCTCTGCGTTCTAGGCGGTCTGCTCGTGCCGCGACTGATCGCTGGCCCGTCACCGGACGCCACGCCTCCGGCGCATCCGTCGGGCGGGCCGGGCATGGCGGGGCACGGCCGCTCGCCATCGGTCTCGGCACAGACCCCGGCGGACGCGATCCCGGCCCGGTTCGCCGGGACCTGGAGCGGCGAGGCTCGGCAGAAAAAAGGCGTGATCACGCAGTGGCCGGCGACCCTGGTGCTGCCGGAGGGCGCCACCAGAGGCACGTTCTCGATCCCCACGATCCCCTGCTCAGCGACGGTTACGGTCACGCAAGTGACCAAGGTCAGGATCCTGCTGAGCGAGACGGTCAACTCGAACCCGTCGGGCAACTGCGCCGCCTCCGGGGTCATCAGCATCAGCCTGGCCGGCGCCGAAGCGGGAACGGCCAGGATGTTCTGGCGGGACGCCACCGATCACGGCAACATCGCGACCGGCACCCTCATCCGGGGCGGTTGACGGCGCGCCGCGAGCGAATCGGGCCCGGCTGGGTGCATCACGTCGGGCCGCACCGGGTAGGCAGGCGATATGGCCAGATTGTGGCGGAAGATGCGGCGCCCGCCGCCCACCGGGCCGCGGGTCATCGTCGTCGGGATGGGCTTTGCCGGGCTGGCGACGGTGCGCGGGCTGAGCCAGGCGCGGATGCGGGTCACGCTCGTCGACCGCAACATCTACAGCACCTTCCAGCCGCTGCTCTACCAGGTGGCGACCGGGGGCCTGAACCCGAGCGACGTCGCGTACCCGCTCCGCGGCTTCGCGCACAAGTACGGCGCCCGCTTCCTGCACGGCGAGCTCGCCGGGATCGACGCCGCCGCCCAGGCGATCACGCTGGCCGGCGGCGAGAAGCTCGCCTACGACTACCTGGTCCTGGGCACCGGCGTGGCGGCGGCGTACTACGGGGTCACCGGGGCGGATAAGCACAGCTACGCGCTGTACACGCGCCACGACGCGATCGCGCTGCGGGACACGATCATGGCCGGCCTGGAGCGGCTCAGCGGTGGCGGCCGGGGGGATGAGGCGTCGATCACGGTCGTGGGCGGCGGCGCGACCGGCGTCGAGCTGGCCGGGACCCTGGCCGAGCTGCGTAACATCGCGCTGGCGACCGCGTTCCCGGACATCGACCGCTCACGGGTGCACATCAAGCTGGTCGAGCAGGCCCCGGCGCTGCTGACGCCGTACGTTCCCTCGCTGCGCGAATACGCCCGCCGGCAGCTGCTCGCCCGGGGGATCGAGGTCCGGCTCAACGCCACGATCAGCGAGATCACCAATGACCAGGTCGTGCTGTCCGACGGCGAGCGGCTGCACAGCGACGCGACCGTGTGGGCCGCAGGCATCACCGGGCCCGAGCAGGTCAAGAACTGGGGCCTGCCGCAGGGCCGCGGCGGCCGCATCGAGGTCGGGCCCGACCTGCGGGTGCACGGGCACGATCGCATCTTCGCCATCGGTGACATCGCGCTGACCGATGACCAGCCGCTGCCGCAGCTCGCGCAGCCCGCGCTGCAGATGGGCCGGTTCGCCGCCCAGCAGATCGCGCGGCTGGAAGCCGGGCAGCCGGCGCAGCGGTTCGAGTACCACGACAAGGGGATCATGGCCACGATCGGGCGCCGCTCAGCGGTCGTGCAGCTGCCCTACCACGTGCGCATCCGCGGCACGCTGGCCTGGTTCGCCTGGCTCGGCCTGCACCTGATTACCCTGCTCGGCAACCGGAACCGGCTCACCGCGCTGATCAACCTCGCGTACCGGTACCTGAGCTGGGGACACGGCGGTTCGGTCATCGTCGACGGCGACCCGCCCGCGCTCTGAGCCGCTGCCGGCGGCCGACGAACGCGGAAGCAAATGCTAGCGGGCCCGCCGAAGCTGGCGCTATGGTCGCATATGTTCGCCTAACCGCCGTACCGGCCTCAGCCGAAGGCAGGCGCCGATGTCTCATTTCACCGGGGTGCGAACCACTCTCCGCGACGCGCGGACGCTGTGCATCCGCCGTGCGCACGCCGCAGCGGTGGGCTGACCGATGGCCAGGTCGGACCTCGAGCGGTGCGCCGAGCTTACCCAGACAGCCGCGGGGATGCAGCAGCGTGGGCGCCTCGACCCGGCGCTCATCTTCTATAACGAAGCGCTCGACATCGCGGAGCGGCTGGCCCGCGCCGACCCGGCAGACGACCGGCCGCTCCAGCAGCGGGGGAGCATCCTCTACCAGTTAGGGTCCCTGCACATCGACGCGGACCGGTGGAACGTAGCCGTGACCGTGCTCGAGGACGCCGAGAAGACCTGGCGTGAGCTGGCCGGGCGCGGCGCGGCCGGCGTCGAGCCGCTGATCGCGGACGTCAAGGCCCGCCGGGCCCGGGCCAGGATGCTCGGCGGGCGGGGAGCTTCCGCGGTCCTCGAGGTCGACGAGGCGGTCTCGTACCACCGCGGCCTGCCCGCGAGCCAGCAGACCGCGGCGCGATCTCTCGATTTGGCCCGCATCCTCAGCTCCAATGCCGTGATCCTGGACCGGTTCGGCGATCCCGACCTCGCCGTGGCCTCGGCCGAACGCGCGATCCGGCTGTTCACGTCCCTGGCCGACGCCATCAACGCAGCGCCCGACCTCGACTTCCAGTTCGAGCATCTCCTGGCGGTCGCGGACATCGCGGCGCGGATCCACTCGGCGTCCGGGCGGCTTGACCGGGCGCTCGGGGCGGACGACCTTGCCGTCCACGCGGCGCGCGCTCTGGCGACGGCCACCGGCTCGGCGGGCGATGTCACGGCCCTGGCCGTCAGGCTCACCCGCAAGGGGCTGCACCTCAGGGCCGCCGGTCGGCCGGAACGGCGGGAGGAGGCCACCGCCTGCCTGGCCGAGGGCAGTGCCCTGGACGCGGCGGCCGCGCTGCAGGCCACGGCGGAATGGGAACAGGCCAGGAACGAGGGGCCGCCGCTTACCCTGGCCATGGCGCTGGAGGACGCCGAGCTCACCCTGGGCCGCGGGAGCGTGCGGTCGGAGCTCCTCGATGCCGTCACCGCCCCGGCTGCTGGGTACGACGGCTTGAGCCCGTCGGGCCGTTGCTCCGAGGAGACCGCGCGCATGCACGCGGACGAGCTGAGCGGCATCGCCGTCGACGTGCTGCCCAAGTCGCCGGTCTCAGGGCTGCGCATCGGGCTCGAGGCGCACTACCTGTTTGCCGTCGGCACCCGGCACGATGCCCCGGTGGTGCGGCACGAGTTCGATTCGTCGGGCATCCCGTGGGCGCGGCTGCTGCTGGGCTGCTGCGATGTGCTCGACGGCATGAAGGAGGAATGGGCGCTGCCGCTCGCCCTCGACCTGGCGTCGTGGAACTTCGGGGTGATCGTCCAGCTGCAGCCGTTCGTGATGAACGTGCAGCGGTACCTGAAGACCGGCAAGCCGCTCCCCGGGAACCTCGACACCAGCGTGGTCGAGCTGGTCCGCGACTGCCTGGCCCTGCACGCCGCGCTGCACCTGCGCAACGGCGATGACGAAGCCGCGCAGCAGATCAGGCAGGTCGCCAAGCTGCTCGGCAGCGAGATCTAGCCGCGCTTGCGGGCGACACCGGCCCAGGCCATGGACTCCGGGCGGCCATGGCGGCTTAGCCCGCTTCCACTCTCCGCTTTAGCGCGGTCACGTTGGCTGGCATTTCCTTGCGTGCTTCGGGTCGGACCATCAGCGGTACCAGGATCTTGCCAATGCCGTGGCCGGTGAAGTCGACGGTGATGGTCAGCCGGGAGCGGGAATCGGTCACGGGCTCGACGAGGACGTCGACAGCTGCCCGGATCGGGCCGTCTATGCCCCGCACGCCCCAGGTCCGGGGCGGGTCGACGTGCACCAGCTCGGACGTGGAGGGGCGGTTGGCGCCACCCATGCGCCGCGTTGTCACGCATTTCGCACCGACGGCCGGCGCCTGGGTGCCGTCGCCCGGGCCGTCCATGTGCCCATCGACCACGCCCTTCTGCCACTCGCTGAACCGCGCCGGGTCGGTGGCGTAGGCGAAGACCTCGGCGGCCGGGCGGTCTATTTCGGCGCTGGTGACGATCGGCGGCATGTCAGCTGGCTTCTTTCACCAGCGCGGCGTACCGGTCCAGGTACAGCGGCCAGCCCTGCGGCCCGTCCACGCCCTCAGTGATCGCTTCCCATCCCGGGCCGTGCCGGTCGAGGTGACGGTGCTCCAGCTCCACCCGCGTACGGGTCGCTGACTCGGCATAGAACCGCACCTCGACCTCACTGGTCTGAGCCTGATCCGTCTCGATCGTCCACCGGGGGCTGATGTCCCAGCTGAACACCACCCGGTCTGGCGGGTCGAATGCCAGGATCCGCGCCCACCGGCACTCGCTGCCATCCGCTGCCCGGTCCACGATGTTGCCGCCGACCCTCGGCTCGAATACCGTCTCGGCGATCGGGGCTCCGAGCATGTTGTGCTCAGGCGGCTTGAAGTCGCCGAACCGGTCGGTGAACACCGTGAAAGCACGTTCGATCGGCGCGTCAACGACGATGTGCTTGCGGACTGTCGGTGCGTCGGCCTGAGCCATCACGCCTCCCTGGTATCTGTGTCGGGCGCCTGCGCGGCCTCGGCGTATCCGGCTAGCGCCCGCTGCCAATACGTGTCGAGCTGATCTCGCAGCGCCGCCAGAGCGACCGGGTTGAGCCGGTAGATCCGGCGCGTCCCCTCGGCCACGTCCTGCACCAGCCCGGCGTCCTTGAGGATCTTCAGATGCTGCGACACCGCAGACCGGCTCACCGGCAGCCCTGCCGCCAGTTTCCCCACCGCCTGGGGCCCCTCAGCCAGGCGGGCCACGATGGCCAGGCGCGTGCCGTCAGCCAGCGCACCCCACCGGTCAGCATCTCGGTTAGCATCCACTAACCGTTAGAATTCTCTAACCGATGCGGTTCTGTCAAGGTACGGTGCCTGGCCGGAATGTCGGCGTCGGCTCGCAGGCCGTCACGCCGAATAGAGCTTGGCCGCGCGGCGCGCCGCGTAAGCCCCGAGCCCGATGGCCAGCGCGGCTCCCACCACCACGGCGCGAGCCAGCTCTCCGGCGTGGGACGCGGCGAGCGCGCTGGGCAGCAGAACCGCCAGTGGCACTACCGCGAGCAGCGGTCCGAGGATGAGCCAGAACACGACGACGATCGCGGCGCTGTTGCCCACAGGGGTCTCGAACCCGCCGAACAGGTCCGGCATGAACCGCGGCCGGAAGACGTTCACCAGCGCGCCGGTCACCAGCACCGGGACGGTCACGGCCAGCAGGGCGATCAGCCCCGGGTTACCGGTCGCGACGGCGACCGCGGCGACCGGCACACCGGCGACGACGAACAGGACCAGGCACGGCACGATCGCGTGCCACCAGGCCAGCGACTCGAACCGGAACGGCAGGGCCGCCGAGCGGCGGGTGTCCTCGGCGTCCAGCCTGGCTCCCTCGCAGAGCCAGGCGGCGCCCAGGTAGCCGAGGGCGAGCCCACTGCCGACCGCCACCACGGATACCTGCCCGGCATGGCCGGCCACGGCGATCAGGCCCACGGCCGCCAGCGCCAGCGCGGCCGCGCCAAGCAGCCGGGCGGGCGCCCTGGCCACCGCGAGCAGGTCACGCCAGGGCAGCACGAGCTCGCGCCGGCGTGGCGGGCGGAGCCGGAACCAGATCCGGCGCGGCCCGGCGGCGTCGCCGTAGGCCAGCGCGACGCCGCGGGTATCCATGTTCAGCACGGCCGCGGACATGGCGCCGATCGTGCGCGCCCGGACCCGCAGCGCGGCGCCGGGGACCCCGGCGGCGGCGCGTTCCGCCCAGAAAAGCGCCATCAGCGCTGCCGCGCCGAGCAGCACCGTGGACAGCTGCCACAGCGGCGCCGAGCCTCCGGAGAGCGCGATCATGCCCTGCGTCGTCCAGGCCCACGGCCCGGACCAGATCACGACGTCGGCCACCGCCGCCGGCAGCCGGCCGAGCGCGGCCCACGCGGCCAGGCCGCCGAGCACCGCGACGAGGGCGGCCACGGCCGGCGTGGCCCGGCGCAGCCAGCGCCAGCTGGCCGGGTAGCGCTCGATCAGCCCGGCCGAGCCGGTGCCCAGGATGAACAGCAGCGCCGTCGACAGCATCGCGGCGCCTGTCAGGCGCAGCACGTGGCCGACGCTGTGGCCGCCGAGCCCGAGGCTGACCAGGGCAGCAGCCGGAACGATGCCGACGGCCACCCCGGCCAGGGTGGCGACGGCCGCCGACATCCGGAACCGCGGGCGCAACAGCCGCCCGCGGTCGACCGGAGTGTCCAGCAGCCAGTCGACGGCGGGCTGCTGCAGGGTGACCGGGCCGCGCCAGAGCGCGTCGCGCACCAGGACCAGGAGCAGCAGGAGCGCGAGCGCGGTCAGGCCGTACGGCGCGGCGTGCAGCACGTGCGGGGTCTGCGCGGTGGGCAGCGGCGGATGCCGCACGTCGTGGGCCGTGGCAGCGATCCGCGAGCCGCCGTACAGGGCCACGGTGAGCACGACCAGGTAGATCCAGTACGCGGCGTTGGCCGCCCGCTGCCGCGCCCGGTCCCGGCGCAGCTCCCGCAGCAGCGCGATCGTCGTGCCGGTGCTGTCGGGTACGGCAATTGCCTCGCGGGTGACCGTCATTGGGCCGCCGCCAGCGCCGCGTCCGGCGTTCCCCGGCCGATGACCTCCCCGTCCCGGAGCACGATGACGTGATCGGCGACCGCCGAGGCGAGCTCGGCGTGATGCGTGGCCATCAGCAGCGTCGCCCCGGCCCGCTTCTGCGTGAGCAGCAGGCCCGCTAGCCAGCGCCGGGCCGCCGGGTCGAGCCGCTGCTCCGGCTCGTCGAGCACCATCAGCCGCCGCGGCCGGACCAGCACCGCCGCCAGGTGCAGGGCCTGCCGCTGGCCGCTGGACAGCGAGCCCGGCAGCGCAGCGGCGTGATCGGCCAGCCGGCACTCCAGCAGCGCCCGGTCGACCAGCTCGTCGGTTTCCCGCCCGGCGCCGTGCGCGACGGCGACCAGCTGCAGGTGCTCGCGGACCGTGAGGTCCGGGTAGGCGCTCACCATGTCGCCGACCACCGCGATCTCGGTACGTACCGCGACGTCATCCTGGATCAGGCGGCGGCCGGCGTACACAACGTGCCCGGTGCTGGGGGCGTCGCGGCCAGCCGCGATGCGCAGCAGCGTCGACTTGCCCGACCCGTTCGCGCCCATGACCGCGACGCACTCCCCGGCCGCAACCGACACGTCGATCGGGCTGAGTGCGAGGCGCTCGCCGTAGCTGCGGCTGACGCCGGTGAGCGCGAGCAGCGGAGGTTGGGTCGCATCCGGCACGATCGTCAGTTCACCACACCCGCCTGCATGCTGCGCCGCCCCGGTCTGAACCAGCGCGCGCTCCGGTACGTGCCTGTGGCGTAGGCCCCGCTGACCAGGCAGAACGGAAACATGCAAGGAGCCCTCATGAGTCCCATCACCATCGCCAGTCGCACCGCCATCGCCGCCGGTGCAGTCGCGTTATTGGCCATCCCGGCCGCTGCGAACGCGCAAACCACATGGACCGTGGCGCACCCGCCGTACACCGCGGTCGACAGCGTCCCTTATGCCCCTCTCACCGCCGTCTCGGCCATATCGGCCAGCAACGTCTGGGCCGTCGGTCAGGACAGCGGCACCCCGCTCCTCGACCACTACAACGGAAGTTCCTGGTCGCAGAGCACGCTGCCGTCAGGACCGTGCAGCCTGTTCGAAGCCGACTGCACCCTGAACGGCGTGAGCGGCAGCTCCGCCAGCGACGTCATCGCGATCGGGGACGGGACGATCCCCACCTCGAGCGGCTGGCAGCTCGAGACGCTCGCGTATCGCTACAACGGCAGCGCGTGGTCCGCGCTGACCGTTCCGCCCAGCATCCCCTACAGCGCGTTCGAGCACATCCAGATGTTCTCGGCCACTAACGCGTGGGCTGTCGGGACGGCCCCCGACGCGACGGACACCGGTTCGGTGGTCGCTGCGGTGAACTGGAACGGCAGCACGTGGACCCAGGCGGCCACGCCGCTGGACACCACCGCCAACCTGACCGTGAACGCGATCTCCGGCGACTCGGCCAGCGACATCTGGATCGCCGGCGAGACCGCAACGCGGGGCTACACCGGCGGGACCAGGACGTCGGTGCTGCTGCACTACAACGGGTCGGCGTGGTCGCAGGTGGCCGTGCCGGACAGCTCCGGGCTGCTCGACGTCGACGCGATCTCGCCCACCGACGCGTGGGCGATCGCCGCCGACGGCGCGGTGCTGAACTGGAACGGCTCGGCCTGGTCCGTGGTGACGACGCTGGAGCTGTCCAACGACGCTGCGATCGCCGCGCTGTCGCCGACCGATGTCTATGTCGCCCAGCTGGGCGGGCTGTCGCATTACAACGGCACCGCGTGGACCACAACGTCAATTCCGTCCGGTGTTAACGTGCTCACGGCCCACGCTGTTGTTTCTCCCGGCCACGTCTGGTTCGCTGGCTACTACTACCCGTCGAACGCCGTTACCGCGCCGGCGGTGCTGAGCACAACGTCCGGCTGACCGCAGCCAGCGACGCCTCGAGACGCGGCGCCGCCCCGGGGTCCCCACACCCGGGGCGGCGCCGTCCCTGATCGGCTGTGCCTGAAAGCGCATGATGCCGTACGGTCTAGGCCCATGACCGACCCAATCGCCCCCGCTGACCCGGACGTCGTGCTGCGGGCGCAGAACGTGGACCTGGTCCGCGATGGCAAGCTGATCCTGGACCGGATCAGCGTCACGGTCAGGGCAGGGGAGCACTGGGCGCTGCTCGGGCCGAACGGGGCGGGCAAGAGCACCCTGCTGAACATCATGGCCACCTACGCGCACCCGACGCGCGGGCAGATGGACATCCTCGGCCACCGGCTCGGGCGGGTTAACGTGTTCAGCCTGCGGCCGTGGATCGGCCACATCACCCCCAACCACCGGGTGGAGCCGGCCCGCACCGTCCGCCAGGTGGTGCTCACCGGCGTCACCGGCACGATCGAGCTCCCGCAGTACTGGGTGCCGGGCGCGGCCGAGGCGTCCCGCGCCGAGGACCTGATCGACATGATGGGCCTGAAGGGCCTGGCCAGCGCGCGCTGGCGGACGCTGTCCCAGGGCGAGCGGGGCCGGACGCTGATCGCCCGGGCGCTGATGGCCGAGCCCCGGCTGCTGCTGCTCGACGAGCCGGCCGCCGGCCTCGATGTAGCAGGCCGCGAGCAGCTGCTGGCCAGCATTGATGAGCTGCGCGAGCGGCGGCCGACGCTGGCCACCGTGCTGGTCACGCACCACCTCGAGGAGCTCCCGGCGAGCACCTCGCATGCCATCCTGCTGCGCGCCGGGCAGCTCCTGGCCACCGGGCCGGTTGTCGACGTGCTGACCACCGAGCTGGTCAGCGCGTGTTTCGACTATCCGGTCGCGATCGCGCGGCACGCCGGACGCTGGGCCTCCATCGCCGGGTCCGTCTGGTAGACCGCAAGGCCGCCTGTCTAGGTCAGCCCGGCTGGATGACTCCTGGTTGTGTCAGAAACCGATGGCTTCGCGGAGCAGCAGAACGGTGCCGCGACCGGGATGCGGTTCTGCGTTGAGGATGAGCACGCGGTTGACGGCGCTGGGCCCGCCGTAGACCTTCATGGCGCGGTCGTTCTCCAGCGGGAGACAGTGGTCTTCGATGCGGCGCAGCGCGGTGGCCAGGTCGGGCACCACTTTCTGCGCCCCGACGACCCAGATCGCGCGGAGGGACCCGCCGGCGTAGCCGGGTAGCTGGCTTCCGCTGGCCGAGGCGATCACCAGGGAGCCGGTTTCGGTGACCGCGGCGACGCTGCCGACGATGACGTCGGGGGTGGACATCAGCCGCCAGATCTCGCCCAGCTGGGTGGTGCGGTCCATGGTCTGGCCACGTGACCTGATGTCGTCGTACCGCCCGCTTTTGCTGATGTCCTCCTCGATCCCGGACAGCCGGAGGGTCTCGCTGGCGCCAGTGAAGACGCTGGCGCCCTCGGGAATCAGGTCTTCGATGCGGGCGCGCGCGGCGGCGGCGTCATTGAGGATCTCGGCCGCGAAATTGTTTGCCGTGAGCGCGGCGGCCACCCGCTCGAGGCGCTCGCCGGTTGCCGGGTCGGTGAACGATGCTGCCGGAACCGAGGTGATCATAGTGTCCTCCTGAGCTTCCTGCTCACTGGATGGTGTGCTCGTCTCAGCAGTTCGACAGCGCAGCCCTCCGGAATGTGAGGTGATCCGCCGGCCTCACATTCCGGAGCGGTGTCTTGTCGGATTAGTGAGATCAGCTGCGACCGAGGGAGCGTTCGGCACCATGACCACGCCAACCGGACCAGGAGGCGACCGGCCCGGCCCGGGCCTGGACGCGATCACAAGCGAGCGGCGTCAGCTCATCAATCTGGCGTACCGGCTCCTTGGCTCCCTGGCCGAGGCTGAGGACGCCGTCCAGGAGACGTACGCCCGCTGGTATGCCATGTCGCCGGGGGAGCAGGACGCCATCGCGTCCCCCGGTGCCTGGCTGAGCAAGGTCGCCAGTCGCGTCTGCCTCAACCTGCTCAATTCGGCCCGGGCCCGGCGAGAGACCTACGTGGGCGAATGGATCCCGGAACCGCTGCCCGAGCCCGCGGAGTGGGCCACCGGGCAGCCGGGCAGCACCACCATGGACCCGGCCGACCGGGTCACCCTCGACGAGTCAGTCAACATGGCCTTCCTCGTCGTGCTCGAATCGATGACCCCGGCCGAGCGCGTCGCGTTCATCCTCCACGATGTCTTCCGCTACCCGTTCGCCGAGGTGGCCGACATCGTCGGCCGTAGCCCGGCGGCCTGCCGCCAGCTGGCCTCCTCGGCCCGTCGGCGCATCCGCGCCTCGCGGACTCACGCGGCCCCGGCAGCCCGGCAGGCCGGCATCGTCCGGGACTTCAAGCGGGCGTGGGAGGCAAAGGACATCGACGCCCTCATCGGCCTGCTCGACCCCAACGCCACGGTGATCGCCGACGGCGGCGGCGTGGCCGGCGCCGCGGCCCGGCCGTTCCAGGGCGGCGAGCAGATCGCGCGCGGCTGCGTCGATCTCGTCAACCGGGCACCCGGCCTGAAGATCCTCGAGCGCACGGTCAACGGCCAGCCCGGCCTGGTCACCCAGCAGGACAGCGGCACCGCGGCGGTGCTGGCCTTCGACCTGGCCGACGGCCGGATCACGCACATCTGGGTGGTGTTCAACCCGGAGAAGCTGCGGCCCTGGACGACGGACTGACCGCCTGGTGCGAGCGGGCAGGCCTACTCGATCGGCTGCCTGGCGACGGCTGACGGCTCACGCCCGGCGAATAGCCAGCTGCTGGCAGCGGCGATCAGCGGCAGCCCGACCAGCAGGATCAGCACGTCGGCCAGCGGCACGTCACCGAACATGATGGACAGGCTGCTGCGGGCCCAGGCCAGCCCGGCGATCACCGCGCCTGCCATGCCAAGAACGGCGCCGAGCAGGCCGAGCGCGCCGGCCGTCGCGGCGGTGATCATTCGCCGGGTCGCGCCACTGGCGCCAGTCGCGGTGAGCGTACGCAGGTCCGGCGCGGCCTCGCTGCGGATCAGGCCGACCGACATGGCCAGCACACCGAGCGCGATCACGATGCCGAGCGCTGTAGCGCCGTCGGCGATCTCACCGGGCCCGACCGACGCCGACTCGGTCTCGACCGTCGCCCCGTGGGCGACCGCGAATTGCCGCGCGGCGCTGATCTGCGCGGCAGTGAGCGGGGCGGGTGCCTGGATCAGCCACCCGGCCAGCTGAGTCTGCAGCCGGTACTTGGTCACCGCATGCTCGGTCACCACCGTGTTCGGAGCGGAGGTGCCACTCGGCAGGCTGCTGACCGTCTGCATCCTGGGGTTGGCAAGGCAGCCGCCGCTCAGCGTGCAGCTCGGCAGCACCCTGTCCTTGTGCACGAGGCCGCCGGGACCTTGCTGGAGGCCGTAGTTTCCCCAGGCCAGCATCATGTGCGGCAGGCTGGCCATGCCGGGCCGCATGGTGAGGACGTCGGTGCCGGGAGCGATCTGGCCCGGCGTGATCCCGTACGCGGCGAGCAGCTGCGGGGTAGCCACGTACACGCTGCCGGTGAAGTCCTTGTGGGCCTGCGCACCCACCTGATGCAGCGTTGCGGCCACGGATTCCAATCGCACCGCGGACCGCGCATGCAGGCGAGCGGCGAGACTGCCGATGTGCCTGCTCACGTCCGCGATCTGGCTGCTGCCGAGCGGCGTCGCGTTCGGGGCGCCCTGCGGAGCCAGCGCGTAGACGATCACCTGGCTGCTGGACAGGTTGGGACCGGTCCAGGCGAGCACGTTCTCGAACTGGATGCTGGCGACGACGCAGATGCCCGTGGCCAGGAACACGGCGAACGTCGTCGCCGCCAGCGCGGCACCGGACCGGGCCCGGTAGCGGACCAGGTCGCGCAGCGCGATCCGGATCGCGACCGGCAGCCGGGAGCTGGCCCTCAGCACGCTGATGGCCGGCGGCGCGAGCAGGACGATGCCGATGACGACGGCGATCAGGCCTGCCACCAGGTGGAGCGCGGCACTGCCCCCGTTGCCGCTCGCCCCGGCCAGCCCGTCGGCGGTCGCCAGGCACGCGACGCCGACGGCGAACACGATGACGCCGGGCAGGACGGTGCGGTGCACCGCCTTCGGCGGAGCGGGACGGCCGGACAGCGCGGCCACCACCGGCACCGCGGCCATCGTCTTAGCCGGGCGGCGGGACGCCAGCACTGACGTCGCGATCGCGAACCCGACCCCGAGCGCGAACGCCCACCACGGCAGGTTCGCCGCGTCGACCACGTGGCCAGAGGCCCGCTGCAGCGTGGGCGCGTAAGCGAACCAGGCGGCGAAGCCGAGCGCCGCCCCGGCCAGCGCGCCGGCCACACCGACCGCCAGGCCGTTGACCATCATGACCAGGCGAAGATTGCGTTCGGTCGCGCCGATCGCGCTGAGCATGCCAAGCGCCCGGAGCCTGCGCTGGGCCATCACGGAGAAGCCGGCAACCGACACCAAGCCGATGAACACCAAGCCGAGCAGTTCCACCAGCAGGATGGTCGTCGCCGGCGAGAACCTGCTCGCGCTGCCGGTGGGGAAGGACACGTTCGCCGCCGGGACACCGGGCAGCGTTCCGTTGCCGCCGGTGACCGCCTGCTGCGCCGCGGCCGAGCCGAGCAGCATGACCACCTGGCTGGGGTGCGTGACCTGGCCGGGGGCGACCAGCGCGAACTCGTCCGCGAGGTTGCTCGGGTTCTGCACGATGCCGGTCACCCGCCAGGTCGTCCCGGCCGCCCGCCAGGTGCCGCCAACGCGCGTGCCGTACAGGGTCGCCACCTGGCTGGTCAGCGCGACCTGACCGGGCCCGGCCGGGTAGCTGCCGCTGACGAGGCCGAGCAGCGGAGCGTTGTAGTGCCCGTGCGGGCTCTCGGCGCGAAGCTGCACCCGCTGGGTCGTGCCGGTCGCGACGTTCTGGTCCTGGATGAGATCGACCGGACCCCACTGATCCTGGACGGTGGCGATGTCGGCCGCCAGGTGCGGGTCGCTGCCGGGCAGCGTGACCGACGCGGCAGCGGTGCCGAGCGTGGGGTAGCTGGGCGGGATCTGCGCGTTCGTGACCACGCCGGCGCCCCAGATCGTCGCGGCGACCGCCACGGTGAGCAGGCCGAGCACGAGCAGCTGCTGGCGCCATTCGCGGCGGAACAGCCGCCAGCCCCAGCGAAACACCGCGCGGCGGGCGACGATGCCGCCACCCGGGCCCGAGTCCAGGTCGGGTGGCTCGCGCAGGGCGGTGCTCACCGGCTCTCCCGGGGCATGAGCAGTGATTCGGGGCCGGCCGGCCGGGTGGTGTGTCCGGTCATCCGCCCGTCGCGCAGCAGCACTATCCGGTCGGCCCAGGCGGCCAGCTGCGCGTCGTGGGTCACCACCACTGCGGCGACGCCCCGCTGGCACGCCTCGTGCAGCAGCCGCATCACCTCGGCGGCGTTGACCGAGTCCAGGGCGCCGGACGGCTCGTCGGCCAGCAGCAGCCGGCGGTCCCCGACCACGGCACGGGCGATCGCCACCCGCTGCCGCTCGCCGCCGGACAGCTGGTCGGGGTACCACCGCGCCCGCCCGGCCACGCCCAGCGCTTCGAGCGCGGCCAGCCCGGCTGCGCGCGCCTTCGGCATCGCGACGCCGTCCAGTTCCAGCGGCAGCGCGGCGTTCTCGGCGGCGGTCAGCCCGGGCAGCAGGTTGAAATCCTGGAACACGTACCCGATCACCCGGCGCCGCAGCCGGGCCTTGCGGCCGCGCGGCATACCGGCCAGCGCCATGCCGCAGACCAGCACCTCTCCGCTGGTGGGGTCTTCCAGACTCCCGGCGATGGTCAGCAGCGTGGACTTGCCCGACCCGGACGGCCCCATCACCGCGACCATTTCCCCGGCCCGCACCGACAGGTCCACCCCGGCAAGCGCCTGCACGCTGGCCGGCTCCTGCCCGTACGTCTTCGACACCCCGCGCAGCTCCAGCACGCTCACCGCGCCATCACCGCCCGCGCCTCGTTCCGGCTGGTTCATCGTCTGGCCCCCAGCCGGCGAAGCTGCGGCACCGCAGCGGCGGCCGGGGATGGTGGGGGCGGTTCGGCGGCAGCGCGCACCAGCCGCACCTGCGCTGCGTCCAGCCAGCGGGTCACCGCATCCAGCCGGAACAGCTCGGCGTCGACCATCAGCGCCAGACTCAGGTCGTCGCGGGCCTCGCCCTCCTTCAGCCGGGTCCACTGCTGCATCAGCTCGAGCAGGTACAGGCGGTGTGCCTGGATCACCTCATGCACGTCGGTTCCCGTTACCCGCGCCGCCACCAGCACCTTCATCACCAGCTCGTCGCGGGGCGGGGAGGTCAGGTCCGGCGGTGTGCGCAGCCAGGCGGCCAGCGCCTCCTCCCCTTGCGGAGTAATCCGGAACCGTTTCTGCGGGCCGTCCTGGCCGGTGCCGTCGGATTCGGCCAGCCCGTCGCGTTCGAGCCGGCCCAGTGTCTTGTACACCTGGCCGACGTTCAGCGGCCATACCTCGCCGGTCCCGGCCTCGAACTCCTCGCGCAGCTGCAACCCGTACTTCGGCCCCTCGGACAGCAGCGCCAGCAGCGCGTGCGGGACACTCACCACATCACCATGCCTGACATCATGCCCGGCATACTATCCGGCATATTCGCCCCGACGCAACGCAATTTCGCAGCGCCAGATGTGTTACCGGCAGACGAAGGCGGCCACGTCGCCGACGGTACGGAAGTTGCTGTTAGCGTTGATGGCCGCCTGGACCTGCTCCTGGACGTCCGAGACAACCTCGCGCCAGGGCCGGGCGACCTGCGCCTGGTAGTGGCTGGCCAGGCTGCTGACGTAGTCGGCGGCCACCGTTGCATCCTCGATGATCACCGGACTGACCTGGGCCGGACGGATGCAGGTCACCTCGTGGAAGGCCACGCCGAGCTGGGCCGCGCCGTTCTCCGCGGTGAACGCGGCTCCGGTTGGTGCGCGCATCCGCCAGCCAGGTGTGCTGACCCAGACGGCCTGCTCGACCAGCTCCCGCAGTGACCGCAGGTGCTGTGCGCCGTTGGTCACCGCCAAGCAGGTCCCCCCGGGGGCCAGGACCCGGCTGAGCTCGCCGATCGCCGTGCGGCGCCCTGGAACCAGGTCAAGCAGATGCGCCGCGAGCACCACATCAAATGCGCCATCGTGGGCCGGCAACGCGGTCACGTCTGCATTGACCAGGGCCGAGTGCCCGGCCCGGCGGAGCATGCCGGGCGACAGGTCGCACCCCACCGCGTCCACCTGCCGCTCCCGCAGGTACATGCCGTTGCCGCAGCCAGCATCGAGCACCCGCATGCCTGGCATCACCCCGGCCAGATCCAGCACCCAGCCGGCGATGTCGAAACTCGGGACCTGGCATGTCCACAGGCGCTGCCGGGCGCGCAGGTTACGGTCGTCGGCATACTGCGTCGGCGGATTCAGTTCCACCAGATCACTATGCAGCCCGGCGAGAGGGTCGACGGTTGCCGGGCTCGTCGCTTCGGCGCTGATTTTGGAGCGCTGTCGCTCGATAGTCGGCTCATCGTGCAGTCTTGTGTAAGGAGGCGCACATGGCTACCGATCCGGCAATCGACCGGGACTTGCTGCAGCGCGCCCTCGCGGCCAGCGGCGAGCGCACCAAGAAGGCCGCCGTAACCAGGGGCGCTGCAGAAGTTCATCGCCCGCCGCGAGCAGGCGCACATCCTCGGTCTCTTCGGCACGGTCGAGATCGATCCGGAGTACGACTACAAGGCTGAACGCTCGCGCGGGTGAGCCTGCTCGTCGACACGCCATCGCGGGTGGTCACACGCTCCTCACCACAGACAACGACTTCCACGCCGCATCCAGTGACGTCAGCCTTCGGCTGTGGCGCGCCCGTAGCGACTGCCGCCCGCGTTGCCTCGCGTCTGGACTGGTCAGTGCCGTATAGCTTTCGCCCATAGCCATGGCCGCCCAGGCCCGCAGATCGAAGACGCTGTCATGC